>WNFC01000216.1_pt1 | contig 138011 bp, 125 predicted proteins | sample 5400541 | NCBI WGS metagenome assembly WNFC01 (sample SAMN13153342, study PRJNA577476) | soil metagenome | isolation source: 120 cm saprolite under Douglas fir tree site 2 hole 2 replicate 1 | place: USA:California | collected 2015-04-18
CGCTGTCGGACCAGGAGATCGCCCAGGTCCTACGCGGGCAGGGTCTCACCATCGCGCGACGCACGGTGGCCAAGTACCGGGAGGAGCTCGGCATTCTCCCGTCGCACCAGCGGCGGCTCCAGCCCAAGAAGCGCTGAGGAGAGCATGCCCGCCGAGCAGTCGGCCGCGTCCGTCCCCGCGCCTCGCTTCGTCATCATCACGGGCATGTCGGGGGCGGGTCGGAGCTACGCCATCAAGTGCCTCGAGGACCTGGGATATTTCTGCGTGGACAACCTCCCCACCACTCTCATCCCCACCTTCGCGGAGCTCTGCGAGCACTCCAGCCGCGATATCCGGATGATCGCGCTGGGGGTGGACATCCGCGAGGGCGAATACCTCGCCCACCTCATGGAGACGCTCGACAAGCTGCGCGCCCAGGGCCACAAGCCCGAGGTGCTCTTCCTCGAAGCGGGGGAGGAGACGCTGGTGCGACGCTACCAGGAGACGCGCCGCCGCCACCCCCTGGCCGGCGAGGGGAGCGTGCTCGAGGGCATCCGCGCCGAGCGCAGGGCGCTCGCCCACCTGCGCGGGGTCGCCGATCGCATCCTCGACACCACCGGGCTCTCCGTGCACCAGCTCAAGGACCGGCTCGTGGAGGCCTACGGCCCCCACGGCGCGCGCGACGGGCTGACGGTGTCGCTCATGTCCTTCGGCTTCAAGCACGGCGCGCCCTACGACGCCGACCTCGTCTTCGACGTGCGCTTCTTGCCCAACCCGCACTTCGTGGCCGCCCTCAAGCCGCTGGACGGGCGCGACGAGCCCGTGGCGCAGTACGTGCTGTCTTTCGAGGAGGCGCGCCAGCTCCTCGCCAAGCTGGAGGATCTCCTCCGCTTCCTCGTCCCGCTGTATCAGCGCGAAGGCAAGGCCTACCTCACGGTGGCCATCGGCTGCACGGGAGGCCGCCATCGCTCCGTCACGCTCGTCGAGTCGCTGCGCCGGGCGCTCGAGGCCACGGGCGCCGCCCCCGTGGCCCGGCACCGGGACATCGATCGTGAGTGAAGGGCTCCGCTTCCTCTTCGGCGTTCACAACCATCAGCCCGTCGGCAACTTCGACTCCGTCGTGCTCGAGGCGGCGGCCCAGGCGTATCATCCCTTTCTCGAAGCCGCCGGCGCGGTCGAGGGGATGGTGGTGGCCGTGCACTGCTCCGGCGGCCTTCTCGCCTTCCTGCGGGAGCGGGCGCCCGCGACCTTCGACCTGCTGGGCCGCCTCGTATCCTCAGGCCGCGTCGAGATCCTCACGGGCGGCTTCTACGAGCCCATTCTTTCCATGCTGCCCGACGAGGACAAGGTCGGGCAGATCCAGGCCCTGACCGAGTTCCTCCGCGCCAATTTCGGCGTCCGCCCGCGGGGCATGTGGCTGGCCGAGCGCGTGTGGGAGCCTCAGCTGCCCCGCATCCTCCGCCGCGCCGGCGTGGAGTTCGTCCTTCTCGACGACGCCCACTTCGTCCTCGCCGGGCTCGAGCCCGAGTCCCTGGGCGGCTACTACCTGACCGAGGAGCAGGGCGACCGGCTCGCCGTTTTTCCCATCAGCCAGCGCCTCCGCTACCTCGTGCCCTTCGCCGCCCCCGAGGAGGCCCTCGGCTATCTCGAGTCGCGGCGTGAGGCGGGGGCGCTGACCCTCTTCGACGACGGGGAGAAGTTCGGCGTGTGGCCGGGCACGCACCGTCTCGCGTATGAAGAGCGGTGGCTCCCGAGATTCTTCGAGGCCCTCGTGGCCGCCCCATGGCTCCGGATGTCGACGTTTGCCGCCTACCTCGACGCGGCGCCGCCCGCGGGCGCCATCTACCTGCCCACGGCCTCCTACACGGAAATGGGCGAGTGGGCGCTGCCCGCGGCCGCCGCCCAGGAGCTCGAGGAGACGCGTCGCCGGCTCGAAGACTTGCCTGATGGCGCTCGACTGACGCGGCTCCTTCGCGGCGGCTTCTGGCGCAACTTTCTCGTGAAGTATCCGGAGATGGGCGATGCGTATGCGACCATGCTTGCCCTCTCGCGCCGTCTGCACGAGGCGCTCCGGGCCCGCCCGGACGACCCGCGCCTTCAGGCCGCGCGAGAGGATCTCTGGCGCGGGCAGGCCAACGACGCCTACTGGCACGGTGTCTTCGGCGGCTGCTACCTGCCGCATCTCCGCCGCGCCGTGAAGAGCGCGCTCGTGGCCGCCGAGCGCATCGTGGACGAGGCGGGCCCGCGATCGGCCGTCGAGTGGACGCGGGAGGACATCAACGGCGACGGGCGGGAGGAGATCCGCGCGCGCACCCGAGAGCTTACGGTCACTCTCCGTCCCGAGGCGGGGGGGACGGTGAGCGAGCTCGCCTTCCGTCTCCTCGATCTGGATGTTGCCGGCGTCTTCACGCGGCGGCCGGAGGCCTACCACGGTCTCGTCAAGAACAGGCTCGGGGTGGCGGACATCACGGGGACCAAGACCATCCACTCGGCGCCCACGGTGAAGGAGGACGGCCTCCAGAAGCTCCTCGACTACGATCCGTGGCGCCGCGCCTCGCTCCTCGATGGATTCTTTCCCCCCGGCGATCCTCCCGATCCGCTCAACCCGTGGGCGGGGGCGCGGATCGCCCTGGGAGAACGGCCCTTCCACGCCCGCGCGTCCGCCTCGGCCGCGGGGCTCGAGGTCTCGCTTCATCTCGACGCGCCCGACGGCTGGCCCCTTCGCGTGGAGAAGCGTGTCTCCATCAGCTCGGAGCGGGCCGAGGTGCGCGCGGACTACCGTCTCCACTGGCATGGTGAAGACCCGCTCGAAGGGTGCTGGGCCGTGCAGCTCAACCTCACGCTCACCGCGGGCGAGGCGGAGGGACGGTATTACCGCGTGGAGGGGAAACCGTCGCTGGGCTCGCGCGGCGCCCTCGGCGGCGCGGGGGCGCTCGCCCTCGTGGACGAGTGGATCGGTGGCGAGATCGGGCTCGCGTGGTCCGCGGGCGCCCACATCGGCTGGGCGCCCATCGAGACGGTGTCGCTGTCGGAGAGCGGCTTCGAGCGCATCTACCAGGGCTCGGCGCTCCTCCTGACCTGGCCCCTGACGCTCGCGCCCGGCGGCGTGTGGGAGGGATCTGTCTCCCTCGTCCCCCGCGTGCTCCCTCGGGGCGCCGGCCGTCGGCCATAGAGAAGTCCCCGCGAAATACCCGCAGCCGGTACTGGGTCAAGTTGCGAGCCAGACCAACTCAGCTCTCGCCTCGGGCTGCGCCCTCAGCTCGAACAGCCACGCCCGAGGGAGCCCGCTTTGCCTAGCGTACCTGTATGTACGTTGAGCGTCGCGGGCGACCGAGAACGTGGCAGTTCGAGCTGAGCGGCCCGGCCGCGAGGCGAGAGCTGAGTAAGTATGGCGAAGAAAATTGGCCCAGTACCCATTTCGCTTGAGCGTTGCCGGAGGCCATGCTAACCTCGCGTGAGTACGTCCGAATCCGGACGTCATCTTGGTAGTGGGTAGTGACTAAACGGAGGGGAGGAAGACGATGGCGCGTGAGGAGTACCTGTTCACCTCGGAGTCGGTGACGGAGGGGCATCCCGACAAGATCGCAGACCAGATCTCGGACGCCGTGCTCGACGCGATCCTCAGGCAGGATCCCACCGGGCGCGTGGCGTGCGAGACCCTGTTGACGACCGGTCTCGTGGTGGTGGCGGGCGAGATCACGACGTCCTGCTACGTGGACATCCCGAAGATCGCGAGAGAGACCATCAAGGGCGTCGGCTACACCCGGGCTAAGTTCGGCTTCGACTACGAGACCTGCGGCGTCATCACCGCCATCGACGAGCAGTCGGGCGACATCGCCATGGGCGTGGACAAGCTGGGCGCGGGCGACCAGGGGCTGATGTTCGGCTATGCCTGCACGGAGACGGAAGAGCTGATGCCGCTGCCCATCATGCTGTCGCACAAGCTGGTGCAGCGCCTCTCCCAGGTGCGTCGCAGCGGGGCCCTCGACTACCTCCGCCCGGACGGCAAGAGCCAGGTCTCGGTCCGCTACGCCGACGGCAAGCCGGTGAGCGTGGAGACGGTGGTCATCTCCACCCAGCATGGCCCCGACGCGAGCCTGGAGACGATCAGGAAGGACATCATCGAGCACGTCGTCCTGCCCACCATCCCCAAGCATCTGATCGACCCCAAGAGGGTGACGTACCATATCAACCCGACCGGGCGCTTCGTCACGGGCGGACCCATGGGCGACACGGGCCTGACCGGGCGCAAGATCATCGTGGACACCTACGGCGGCTCCTGCCCGCACGGGGGCGGCGCCTTCTCCGGGAAGGATCCGACCAAGGTGGACCGGTCGGCGTGCTACATGGCGCGCCACGTGGCCAAGAACATCGTGGCGGCCGGGCTGGCCGAGCGCGCGCAGGTGCAGGTCGCCTATGCCATCGGCGTCGCCGAGCCCGTGTCCGTCATGGTCGAGACCTTCGGCACGGGCAAGGTGCCCAACGCCAAACTCGAGCAGATGGTCCGGCGTCACTTCGACTTCACGCCCATCGGCATCATCAAGTACCTCGACCTCCGGCGGCCCATCTATCACAAGACGGCGGCCTTCGGCCACTTCGGGCGCACCGAGCCGGAGTTCACCTGGGAGCTAACCAACCGGGTCAAGGACCTGCGGGACGACGCGGGCGTCTGAGCCCCGCGGCGAGACGCGATCAGGCGGCCCCGCGTCCGGCGTGCCGGCGCGGGGCCGTGGCTTGACCGGGGTTCGGCTTCGCCACGATCGATTGGACGAAAGGAAGACGCATGACCGAGCACGACGTGAAGGATCTCTCCCTCGCCGCGGCGGGGAAGCTGAAGATCGAGTGGGCCGAGCAATCCATGCCCGTGCTGCGCCAGGTGCGGGAGCGCTTCACCAAGGAGCAGCCCCTGAAGGGGATACGTCTCGGCGCGTGCCTGCACGTGACGACCGAGACGGCGGTCCTGATGATGACGCTGAAGGCCGGAGGGGCCCAGGTCGCCCTGTGCGCTTCCAACCCGCTGTCCACCCAGGACGACACCGCGGCTGCCCTCGTCAAGGAGTACGGCATCCCGGTCTTCGCCCAGAAGGGCGAGGACAACAAGCGGTACTACAGTCACCTCGAAGCCGTCCTCAAGATGGGGCCGCAGGTGACCATGGACGACGGGGCCGACCTCATCTCTCAGCTGCACGGCGAGAGCAACGTCAACAAGGACCTGGCCAAGAGCGTGATCGGGGGCACCGAAGAGACGACCACCGGAGTGATCCGGCTGCGGGCCATGGAGAAGGAGGGGGTGCTGGCCTTCCCCGTCATTGCCGTCAACGACGCCGACACCAAGCACCTCTTCGACAATCGCTACGGCACCGGCCAGTCCACCATCGACGGCATTTTGCGCGCGACCAATGTATTGCTCGCGGGCAAGATCGTGGTGGTGGCGGGGTACGGCATGTGTGGACGGGGCGTTGCCTCGCGGGCCCACGGGATGGGCGCGCACGTGGTTGTCACGGAGACGGCGCCCATGCGCGCCCTCGAGGCGGTGATGGACGGCTACCCGGTCATGCCCATGGCCCGCGCCGCCGAGGTGGGTGACGTCTTCGTCACCGTCACCGGCAACATGGCGGTGATCCGGCAGGAGCATTTCGTGAAGATGAAGGACGGCGCCATCGTGGCCAACTCCGGGCACTTCAACGTCGAGATCGACCTCGAGGCTCTCGGTAAGCTCGCGCAATCCCGACGCTCGATGCGCCCGTTCGTGGAGGAGTTCAGCCTCCGCGGCGGCAAGCGCGTGTACGTCCTCGGCGAGGGCCGGCTCATCAATCTGGCGGCGGCGGAGGGGCATCCGGCCACCGTCATGGACATGAGCTTCGCCAACCAGGCCCTTTCCGCCGAGTACATGGTCAAGCACGGGCGGAGCCTGGAGAAGAAGGTCTATGTGGTGCCCCGGGACATCGATCTCGAGATCGCCCGGCTGAAGCTGGCGTCCATGGACGTGCAGATCGACGTGCTGACGCCCGCCCAGGAGGAGTACCTGTCCTCCTGGACGCACGGCACGTAGCGCCGGCCCCTTTCGACAGCGTGGCTCTCGGGACGACCCGCCCGGGCGCCGGAGGACCTCCTCCTTGGCGATAGGACAGCGTCCGCCGCGACTGGGCTTGTGGCTGCTCCTGGCCTTCATCATCCTCGCCGGCGTCGGCCAGGCCGTCCCTCTCTACACCGACTGGCTCTGGTACGGAGAAGTGGGCTACACCCAGGTCTTCACCACCGTGCTGACCCTCCGGGGCTGGCTGGTGCTGGGGGCGGGCGGCATCGTCTTCATCTTCCTCTACGCCAATCTCTGGATGGCCGCGCGCACGGCGGCGCCCGACGTGCTGTGGGAGCTCGACGATCAGCTCGGACTGCCGGGGCGAGCCGTTCTCGAGCCCCTGATCCGGCGCGTGCTGGTTCCCGCCGTCGCCGTCATCGCGCTCCTCTCCGGCATCCGGGCCAGCGCCTCGTGGGACATGCTCCTGCGCTATCTCAATGCCACGCCCTTCGGCGTGGCGGATCCCCTCTTCGGGCGCGACCTCGCCTTCTTCGTCTTCGAGCTGCCTCTCTGGCGCTTCATCTATGGCGGGACCCTGACCCTCGTGATGGGAACCCTCGTCCTGAGCATCGCCACCTATGTGCTCCTGCGCAGCCTGGTGCTGACGGCCCAGGGCCCCCGCATGGCGGCGGGCGCCCGCAATCACCTCCTGGGCCTGGCCGCCTTCGCCCTGGTCCTCCGGGCCATCGGGTTCTGGCTCGACCGCTACGAGCTTCTCTACTCGCCGCGCGGCGTGGTCTTCGGCGCCTCCTACACCGACGTCCACGCGTCCCTTCCGGCTCTGGGGGCGCTCGCCGCGATCTCGCTCCTGTGCGCGGCGGCCTGCGTGCTCCAGATCGGCCGTGGCGGCTGGGGCTTCCTGGTGGCGGGCCTGGTGGTGCTGGCCGTGGTATGGGTGGGCGGGCTCGGCGTCTATCCAGCCCTCCTCCAGCGTCTCCAGGTCACCCCGAACGAGCTGGAGGCCGAGCGGCCGTACATCAAGCACAACATCCGGATGACCCGGCAGGCCTACGGCCTCGACGGAATCAAGGAGCAGGATTTTCCCGCCGAGGACCGGCTGACCGCGGTCGCCCTCGATCGCAACAGCCTCACCATCAAGAACATCCGGCTGTGGGACCACCGGCCGCTCCTCACGAGCTTCGCCCAGCTTCAGGAGATCCGGACGTACTACAAGTTCGCCGACGTGGACGTGGACCGCTACACGCTCAACGGCGAGCTCCGGCAGATCATGCTCTCCGCGCGGGAGATGTCTTACGCGCACCTGCCGAGCCGCGTGTGGATCAACGAGCACCTGACCTTCACCCACGGCTTCGGGCTGGTGGCCGGGCCCGTCAACCGCATCACCCCCGAAGGGCTGCCCGACCTCTTCGTGCAGGACATCCCTCCCGCGGTCAAGGGCGGGATGCCCAAGATCACGCGGCCGGAGATCTACTACGGGGAGCTCAGCAACGAGTACGCCATCGTCCGCACCAAGTCTCAGGAGCTGAACTATCCGGCCGGCGATCAGAACGTCTACACGAGGTACGAAGGCCGGGGCGGGGTGCCCATCGGTGGAGCGCTCCGCAAGCTCGCCTTCGCCGTCCGCTTCGGCGAGATCAAGATCCTCCTCTCCGACGACATCTCCGCGGAGAGCCGGGTCATGTTCTATCGCAGGGTAGGCGACCGCGTCCGTCAGGTCGCCTCCTTCCTCCGCTTCGATCACGACCCGTACCTCGTCATCACCGACGACGGGCGCCTCGTCTGGATGGTGGACGGTTACACCGTCACCGACCGCTACCCCTTCGCCCAGCCCGAAGGCCCCATCAACTACATTCGCAATTCCGTCAAGGCAACCGTCGACGCCTTCGACGGCACCATGGCCTTTTACATCGCCGATCCCAAGGATCCGCTGATCCGCACCTTCGCCCGGGCCTTCCCCGGGCTCTTCAAGCCCCTCGAGCAGATGCCCGAGAACCTTCGCGCTCACATCCGGTACCCCGAAGACCTTTTCCGCATCCAGGCGAAGCTCTACGGCACCTACCACATGCAGGACCCGCAGGTCTTCTACAACAAGGAGGATCTCTGGAACATCCCACGCTTGCAGCAGGACGGGCGCGACCGGGAGATCGAGCCCTACTTCACCATCATGCGGCTGCCCGGAGAGAAGCGGGAGGAGTTCGTCCTGCTTTCGGGCTTCAACCCGGCGCGCCGCGACAACATGATCGCCATCATGGCCGCCCGCATGGACGCGCCCAGCTATGGCGGGCTCGTGGTCTACATCTTCCCCAAGCAGAAGCTCGTCTACGGCCCGCGCCAGGTCGACGCGCGGATCAACCAGGATCCCGTCATCTCGCAGCAGATCTCGCTCTGGAACCAGCAGGGGTCACGCGTCCTCCGCGGCTCGCTCCTCGCCATCCCCATCGAGGAGTCGCTGATCTACGTCCAGCCTCTCTATCTTTCGGCCGAACAGGGAGCGCTCCCCGAGCTCCGGCGCGTCATCGTCGCCTTCGGCAACCAGATCGCCATGGAGCCGACGCTCGAGCAGTCCCTCCAGCGCATCTTCGGCGGACGGGTGCGGGGCGACGACGCGCCCGCGGCGAAGACTCCGGACGGCCGGCCCGCTCCCGTCGTGTCAGGCGCGCTCGCCGGACTCGTCCAGAAGGCCTGGGAAACGTGGCAGCGCGGACAGGAGGCGATCAAGCGGGGCGACTGGTCGGCCTATGGCCAGGCGCAAAAGGAGCTCGAAGGACTACTCCGCCAGCTCCGCGAGACCCGCTAGCAGGCGGCTGAAAAAGGCCCACCTGCTTCGTTGGCGCCCTCGACCGCACGCTCAACGTAGAGAGACTACGCCTCGCGTGCGGCCTTCGGGCGCCGCCTCGCATCTGGACCTTTTTGAGCCGCCTGCGAGTTTTCTGGGACCCGGCTAGGTGCGCGCGCGGAGAAACAACGCGGCGCCCACTCCCGCGAAGACGATGTTGGCGGTCCACGCGCCCAGGAGGGGCGGGAGGAGCTCCGCCTTCGCGAAGGCGATGGCGATGGAGTGGATGACCCAGTAGCCGACGGAGATGAGAATGGCCACGCCGACCCCCATTGCGCGCCCTCCGGTGCGGGGCGAGCTCAGCGCGAAGGGGATGGCCACGAGGGCCATGATCACGTGGATGAGCGGGAAAGAGAGCTTGCGGTAGAGGTCGACGAGGTACTTGCCCACGTTGTGTCCCGTCTCCGCGAGCCGCGTGACGTAGGTCCGGAGCTCGCGGAAGCTCATGGTCTCGGGCCCCTGCTGGACCTGGATCAGGTCGTTGATCTGCTCGGGCATGGTGGCGAGACGCTCCGCGAAGGGGTCGGCGCTGACGTGGTTGCCTGGTCCCACGTGGCGGTAGACGCCGTCGGAGAGCATCCATCCGTCGCTCGTCCAGCGCGCCTTGCGGGCGTCCAGCCGATCGGCCAGACGAAAATCCGGGGTGATGCCCACCACGAGGAGACCGTCGAGCGATCGCTCGATGGGGTCGAGTAGCTCCATGCGCATGAAGCGGGTATCGGACGACCGGTACCAGATCTGGGTCTGACGCTGGAGGTGTCGGGGCTGGTTACCGCGGATCTTCACCCGGTCCACGTCGTCCGCCTTGCTGTTGATGACGGGGAGCACGGTCTCCTGGAGCACCGCGGAGATCAGGCTGATGGAGAGGGCAACGAGGAGGACGGGCAGGCTGGCGCGGTAGAGGCTGATCCCCGCCGCCTTCATGGCATCGAGCTCGCGCGCTTGGGTCAGGGAGAGGAAGAGGAAGACGGTCGAGATCAGCACGATGATGGGTAGTCCCTCGTACAGCGAGCCGGGGAGACGGTAGAACAGGTGCTGGACGATGTAGAGAAAGGGCGGCTTCACCCTGAGAAAGCGGTCGAGGTACTGGAGGAGATCGACCACGAGGATGAGCACGGCCCCCACGGCCAGGCCGGTGCCGATGAAGTTCAGGTACTCGCGGACGAGATAGCGATCGATGAGGTAGGTGGAGGCGCGCGGCCCGCGAACGCCCGCGGGCTCTCGCCGCGCGCGCTCGACGGGCGCGCGCCGGGGGACGAGGGTCCGCACCACCCGCGGCAGGGCGGCGCGAAGGCGGACGAGCAGGCGCGCGAAGGACAGGGGCAGACCCGCGGTGGCGCCGTAGAGCAGGACGAGACCGGCGGCGCCGAAGATGGCATTGGGCAGCCACATGGCCAGGGTCACGGGTAGCCGCTGCCGGAGGGCCATTCCCTCGAGGAAGGTGTGGACGACGTAGTAGCCGACCACGATGGCCAGGCTCGAGCCCATGGCCAGGGTGCGGCCGCCGCGCTGGGTCCGGATTCCCAGGGGAAATCCGACCATGACGAAGACGAGGGCGGCCACGGGCAGCGTGAAGCGCTTCTGGATCTCCACGCGGAAGGGCGCCACGATCTGTCCCTGCGCCTCGAGCTCGGCCACCAGGGCGCGCAGCTGGTCGAGGGTCATCTCCTTCTCGGGCTTCTCGATGCGCTGGGCCGCCCGCTGGGGATTCTCGAGGGGTAGGTTGAGGTCGTAGAGGCTGAAGGCGGTGAGCCGGAAGCGTCGCGCGTCGGCGGCGTCGGTCTCGCTCACCACCCCGTCGATGAAACGCATGGTCATGCGCCGCTTCTTCGTGTCCGTGAAGAGTCGTCCTTCCTTGGCCACGATGACGCGCGAGAGCTTGGGATCGCGCTCGTCGGAGACGAGGAGCCCGCGGAGGGCGACCTGGGAGGCGCTGATGTCCTCCACGTACATGACCATCTGGTTGAACGACGCGGTGAAGGTGCGCTCCTTGATCCCCGTGGTCGCCTTGGTCTGGAGGATCTGGAAGAGCTGGTTCTGGAAGGCCCCGCTCGCCGCCGGGGCCGCGATGAGCGTGATGAACGCCACCACGGCGCTGACCACGCAGGCGGCGAGCACGAAGGGCCGGAAGAGCCGGAGGGGGCTCACCCCCGAGGCCTTGAAGGCCGCCACTTCCATGTCGCCGGCCATGCGCCCCGACACGATGAGGACGGCAACGAGGAGGGCCATGGGCAGAGTCAGGCCGAGGAAGGCGGGCAGCATGAAGGCAAGCAGACCCAAGACGAGGTGGAACGGGACGTTCTTGGTGATGACGAGATCGGTCAGATCGTAGACGCGATCGATGACGAGGAAGAAGGTGAGCACGCCGGCCCCGAGGGGACCGTCTGGAGCGCTTCCGTGAGCTCGCCGCGCGCCGCCTCGCCCTCGTCGAGGAGACGGGCGGGCGGCTCGACGCCGAGGTCCAGGACGAGATCGAGGCGCTGGTCGATGCGGAGGTGCTGGAGAACCTGCGCAGCGGCGGTCCCTTTGCGTCGCTCGAGTTCATCCGCGATCGCCTGGAGGCATTCGCCGACGCCTGGGGCGGCGCCTCGCTCCGCATCACTCCGGCGGGCGCGGGCTTTCTCGTCGGACGCTTCCTCCTCTCGGCCAAGGGCGTGGGCAATTCCATCCGGCTCTATGGCCGGAGCGACGGCGCGCCCGCCCTCATCGAAGCGTGGCGCGAGGACGGCGTGCCCGAGGTCTTTCCGTGGCCGTCGCCGCGCGCCCGCGACACGGCCGCCTTCCTCGCGGCGTGGTCGGAGGCGCCGACGGGGTGGGGGAGCCGTCCCCTGCGCCTCACCGTGTGGCGTGTCCGTGGCCGCGCCCTCTCGGCGACGTGGCGGAGCGCGGCGCTCTATCCCGACGGGCTGTGGGCTTCCCAGCTCGCCGTGAAGGGGGAGACCGTGTTCATCCGCTACGAGCTCCGCTATCCGGGCTGGAAGCCGGGCTGCGACGTGCAGAGCGAGCAGGAGGACACGTATCGCGTCGAGGCCGCCACCGGCAGCCTCACGCTGGTGAGCCGCCAGCTCTTCAACGGCTGGCACCGGGAGCTGCAGGCGGCGGTGACGCGCTTCTTCGCCGCGCAGGAGAAGCGAGACGCGCGAGAGCTGGCCGGGCTCGTGCCCGCGGCGGGCGTCCGCAAGAAATTGCCCGCGGGTCTCGGCCCCGAGACCGCCTGCGACGTCCACAACCCCGATATGCCCAGGGTGGCGCTGGTCGCGGCGAGCGCCCCCGGGGAAAACGGACGACGCGTGCCGTGGACGCTCTGGTGGGGCCGCGCCGCGTCCGGCTGGCGGCTGAGCGACGCCGCCCCCGTGCTACGATAGGCCATCATGGCTGAGATCGCGGACCGCTACGACCCGAGCATCGTCGAGTCACGCTGGTACCGCGAATGGGAGGAGCGCGGATTGTTCGGCGCCGATCCCGCCTCGCCCAGGCCCCCCTACTGTATCGTCATCCCGCCTCCCAACGTCACCGGCTCGCTGCACTGGGGGCACGCCCTCAACAACACGCTGCAGGACATCCTCATCCGCTACAAGCGCATGGACGGCTACAACGCGCTGTGGGTTCCCGGCACCGACCACGCTTCCATCGCCGTGCACGTGATCCTGGAGCGGCAGCTCGCCGCCGAGGGCAAGACCCGGCACGACATCGGGCGCGAGGCTTTCCTGGAGTGCGCCTGGAAGTGGAAGGAGGAATCCGGCGGGACCATCATCCGCCAGCTCAAGCGGCTGGGCGCCTCCTGCGACTGGTCGCGCGAGCGCTTCACCATGGATCCCGGACTGTCCCGCGCCGTGCGCGAGACCTTCGTCCGTCTCTTCGAGGAAGGCCTCATCTACCAGGACGACTACATCGTCAACTGGTGCCCGAGCTGCCAGACCGTGCTGTCGGATCTCGAGGTCGAGCGCGAGGAGCGCGACACGGACTTCGTCTACATCAAGTACGGACCCCTGACCCTGGGAACGGTGCGCCCGGAGACGAAGCTGGGCGACACCGCGGTGGCCGTGCACCCCAAGGACAAGCGCTACGCCAAGTACGTGGGCAAGACGCTGGAGGTGCCGTCGGTCGAGGGCACCATCACCCTGCGCGTGATCGCGGACAGCGCCGTGGATCCCAAGTTCGGGACGGGCGTCATCAAGGTCACCCCGGGCCACGATCCCATCGACTTCGAGATCGGGCGGCGCCACAACCTGTCCACGCGCACGGTCATCGGCTTCGACGGGCGGATGACCGCGGAGGCGGGCAAGTACGCCGGGCTCGATCGCTTCGAGGCCCGCAAGCGCATCGTCGAGGACATGCAGCAGCTCGGGCTCATCGAGCGCATCGAGCCCTACCGCCACTCCGTCGGTCTCTGCTATCGCAGCAAGACGGTGGTGGAGCCGCTCATCTCGCGCCAGTGGTACGTCAACGTCAAGCCCCTCGCCGAGGTCGCCACCAAGGCCGTGCGGGGGCGACGCATCAAGATCCTGCCCCGTCCCTGGGTCAAGACGTACTACCACTGGATGGAGAACATCCGGCCCTGGTGTATCTCGCGGCAGCTGTGGTGGGGGCACCGGATTCCCGCCTGGTACTGTGACGCGGACGGCAGCGTGCACGTGTCGCGGACCGATCTGACGGAGTGCCCGAAGTGCGGCGGCCCCCTGCGCCGGGATCCCGACGTGCTCGACACCTGGTTCTCCTCCGGGCTCTGGCCGTTCTCCACGCTGGGCTGGCCGGACGACACGCCCGACCTCCGCACCTTCTATCCCACCAACGTCCTCATCACGGGCCCCGACATCATCTTCTTCTGGGTGGCGCGGATGGCCATGCTCGGGCTCCACTTGATGGACGAGGTGCCGTTTCGCGACGTGTACCTGCACGCCATCGTCCGCGACGCCGAAGGCCAGAAGATGTCGAAGTCCAAGGGCAACGTGGCCGATCCCGTGGTGGTCATGGAGAGGTACGGGACCGACGCCTTCCGTTTCACCCTGGCCGCCCTCGCGGGGCTCGGCCGCGACATCCGGATCAGCGACGAGCGAATCGAGGGCTACCGCAACTTCGCCAACAAGATCTGGAACGCCGCGCGCCTTGTGCTCAGCAACCTCGACGGCTTCGATCGAGCGCTGGCGGCCAAGGGCAAGCCGTCGGTGGCGGACCGCTGGATCGGCAGTCGCCTGCACGCGACGACGGCCGCCGTGCGGAAGGCGCTCGACGCGTACCGCTTCAACGACGCGGCGGCCGCCCTCTACCAGTTCCTCTGGAACGAGTTCTGTGACTGGTACCTGGAGATCGCCAAGCGGAGCCTCTACCAGACGGAAGACTCCATCGCGCGGGCGGTGACCCAGCGCACGCTGGTCGAGACGCTGGAGGCGACGCTCCGGCTCCTCCATCCGTTCATGCCCTTCATCTCGGAGGAGATCTGGCAGCGGCTGCCCCATGAAGGGCCGTCCCGGCCAGAGGCAGCCCGATCCATCATGATCGCGGCCTTCCCGAAGGCGGGGCGCAAGGGACGCGATGCGACGGCGGAGCGCGAGATGGCGCCCGTCATCGCCGTGGTCAGCGCGATCCGGACCGTGCGGAGCGAGAGCCGGATCTTGCCCGCCGCCGAGCTCGAAGTGACGGTGCGGCCTTCGCCGGCGACGGCCAAGACGCTCAAAGCGGCGGCCCCCCTCATCGGCGGCCTCGCGCGGGCACGGGTGCGGATCGCGCCCGGGGCCGAGCGGCCGCCCCTCTCGGCCCACGTCGTCGAATCCGGAGTCGACGTGTTCGTGCACCTGCAGGGCGTGGTCGACGTGACGGCGGAGCGCGCCCGTCTCGGCAAGGAGATCGACAAGGCGCGCAAGGAGATCGCCTTCCTCGCAGGCAAGCTGTCGCGACCGGATTTCGTGGAGCGCGCGCCCGCCGACGTGGTCGCCCGCGAGCGCGAGCGCCTCGGCGAGCAGCAGCAGATCGAGGCCAAGCTCACCCAAAGCCTGGCCGGCCTCGCGTGATCCGGGCCGCCGCGAAGCGCCTCGGCCACACCATCCATCGATTCGCCGCGCTCGATTCCACGCAGGTCGAGGCCGCCCGGTGCGCGGCGGCCGGCGCCGACGAGGGCACGGTGGTCACGACCGCCCATCAGAGCGCGGGCCGGGGACGGCGCGGGCGCGTCTGGCTCGACGCGCCCGGCGAGAGCCTCTTGATGTCGGTGATCCTCCGTCCGCCCGTCGCCGCCGCCTTCGCCCCCCAGCTCTCGCTCGTCTCCGCGATCGCCGTCGTCGATGCCCTTCACCACGTCGCCGGCATCCAGGGCGAGATCCGCTGGCCCAACGACGTGCTGCTGGACGGACGGAAGGTCTCGGGCATCCTGGCCGAGGCCCAGAGCGACGCCGCGGGCCGCCTCGCCCACGTGATCCTGGGCGTCGGCGTCAATGTCAACCAGCTCGGCTTTCCCGGCGAGCTGGGGCAGGGGGCGACCTCGCTCCGGCTCGCCACCGAGCGACCGCACGAGGTGGCGGCGGTCCTGGCCGCCCTGCTGGACGCGCTCCAGGAGCGTTACGCGCGCTTCGTGGAGGGAGGCCTGAGCTCGCTCCGGCCGACCTGGCTCGAGCGCGCCTGGACCATAGGTCGCCGGGTCCTTGCCGGTGACGGACGCGAGGGGCTGGCCGTGGATCTGGCCCCCGACGGCGCCCTCGTGATCCGGATGGACGACGGCGCGATGGTTCGCGTCGTCGCGGGAGAAGTCACCACGGAGGCTGACCATGCTCCTGCTCATTGAGGTCGGCAACACCAACACGAAGATCGGCGTGTGCCAGGACTCCCGGCTCCTCGTATCCTGGCGCCTGACCACGCGCCGGGAGCAGACGGCCGACGAGTACGGGGTGTTCATCCGCACCATCCTGGCCACGCGAGGCATCACCCAGCAGGAGATCCGTGGCGTGGCCATCTCCAACGTGGTGCCTACCGTGCAGCAGACGCTCGAGGCCATGGTCGAGACGTATTTCGGCGGCAACCCGTTCACCGTCGAGCCTGGCATGAGCGATGTGCCGCTCCTCGTGGACGCGCCGCAGGAAGTGGGGGCCGATCGCCTCTGCGACATCGTGGGCGGCGTCACCCTCTACGGCGCCCCGCTGATCGTGGTGAATTTCGGCACGGCCACCACCTTCGATTGCGTCAACGGTCGGGGAGCATTCATCGGGGGCGCCATCGCTCCGGGACTGGTCACCGCCTCCGAGGCATTGATCTCGCGTACGTCCCGCCTCTTCCGGGTCGAGCTGCTCAAGCCGAAGGAGGCCATCGGCCGCAACACGGCGACCAATATCCAGTCGGGGCTCACCTACGGCTGGGCGGGCCTCGTCGACGGGCTCGTGGAGCGCATGCGAAGCGAGATGGGGGCGCCCGTCAAGGTCGTGGCGACGGGCGGACTCGCCGAGCAGATGCGCGGGGTGGCGAAGAGCATCGACGTGGTCAATGCCGATCTCACGCTCGAGGGCTTGCGCGTGCTGTGGGAGCGCGCGAATCCCGCGGAGGGGGCGCGAGACGGCCGCCGGGGTTGACACTCCGCGCGCCCGCTCGTATACTCCCCTAAATACAGTAGGGCGCGGCCGGTAGCTTTCTATATACGGTAGTTCTCCATATACAAGGCCTGGAGGGGAAGCGACCCGCCCGGGCCTGGAGAGGACGATCAAACGTATGGGCATGTGGGTGGGGCGCGGGCGCAAGGCCCGGGCGGCGTACGGCTTTGACGACATCGCGCTGGTCCCCGGATCGCTCACCATCAATCCCAACGAAGTCGACATCTCGTGGGAGCTCTGCGGCCGCCGCTTCCAGATCCCCATCATGGCCGCGGCCATGGACGGCGTGGTCAGCCCCAAGCTGGCCATCGAGATGGGCCGGCTCGGCGGCCTCGCCGTGCTCAACCTCGAGGGCATCTTCTCGCGCTACGAGAATCCGGACGAAGTGCTCGACCGGATCACCTCGGCCAGCCTCGAAGAGGCGACCAAGATCATCCAGGGCATCTACGGCGAGCCCATCAAGGAAGAGCTGATCCACAAGCGCGTGTCGGAGATCAAGAAGGGCGGCGGGCCCGTGGTCGTCTCCTCCATCCCGCAGCGGGCCGAGCGCTTCGCCAAGATCGCCGAGGAGGCGGGCGCGGACTTCTTCGTCGTCCAGTCCACGGTGACCACGGCCCGTCACATCGCCACCGAGTACAAGCCGGTGGATCTCCGTCAGCTCAAGAAGCACCTATCCATCCCGCTCATCGTCGGCAACGTGGTCACGTACGAGGCCTGCCTCGAGCTCATGGAATGCGGCGTGGACGCCCTGCTCATCGGGGTGGGCCCCGGCGCCGCCTGCACGAGCCGCGAGGTCCTGGGTCTCGGCGTGCCCCAGGTGACGGCGACGGCGGACTCCGCGGCGGCGCGGGACTTCTACTACAAGCGCACGGGCCGCTATGTCCCCATCGTCACGGACGGGGGTATGACGAGCGGGGGCGACATCTGCAAGGCGCTGGCCTCGGGGGCGGACGCCGTGATGATCGGCTCGGCCTTTGCGCGCGCCCACGAGGCGCCCGGCCGCGGCTATCACTGGGGCATGGCGACGCCGCACTCGAACCTTCCGCGCGGGACGCGCATCCGCGTGGGGGTGGCGGGGCCCCTCGAGCAGATCCTCTTCGGTCCCGCCTTCACCGAGGACGGCACCCTCAACCTCGTCGGCGCCATTCGCACCTGCATGGGCTCGGTGGGCGCCATGAGCATCAGAGAGCTCCAGCAGACCGAGCTCATCATCGCGCCCTCCATCAAGACCGAAGGCAAGGTGTTCCAGCGGGCCCAGAAGCTGGGCACGCCCAGATAGCGGAGCGGCTGCTGCCCCGGCGCCGTCCGGAAGGCTTGGCGGGGCGGTGCTGATCGTGTGCTCGGCAGAACGTGCCCGGAGTCTCGATGGATAAGATCTGCGTTCTCGATTTCGGCGCCCAGTACAGCCAGCTGATCGCCCGACGCGTCCGCGAGCTCTCCGTCTACTCCGAGATCGTTCCGTGCACGGAGCCCGTCGAGAAGGTGCTGGCCGCCGGGTACAAGGGCATCATCCTGTCGGGAGGACCCTCCAGCGTCTACGACGACGGCGCGCCGCTGCCCGACCGGCGGCTCTTCGAAGCCGGCCTTCCCGTGCTCGGCATCTGCTATGGCATGCAGGCCATGGGCTATCTGCTGGGCGGGAAGGTGGTGCCGGCGGAAAGGCGCGAGTACGGCCCTGCTCGGCTCGCCCTCGAGAGCGAAGGCGATCTGCTCGCGGGAGTGAAGCCCTCGGCGAACGGGGGAGTCACGGTGTGGATGAGCCACGGCGACACCGTGATGAGCCCGCCCCCGGGCTTCACGCGGCTCGCGTCCACGGAAAACTGTCCGGTGGCGGCCATGGCCGATGCCCAGCGTCGGCTCTACGCCGTGCAGTTTCATCCCGAGGTTGCCCACACCCAGCAGGGCAAGACGGTCTTGAAGAACTTTCTGGCCGCCTGCGGGGCGCGGGGTGACTGGTCCATGACCTCCTTCATCGACACGGAGGTCGCGACCATCCGCCAGACCGTGGGAGGAGACCGCGTGCTCTGCGCGCTCTCGGGCGGCGTCGACTCCTCGGTGGTGGCCGTGCTCATCCACAAGGCCATCGGCGATCAGCTGACCTGCCTCTTCGTCGACAATGGCCTCCTGCGCCAGGGAGAGGCGGAGGCCGTCGTCGAGACCTTCCGCGACACCTTCAAGATCAAGCTCATACATGTCGACGCAAGCAAGCGATTTCTCGACCGTTTGCGCGACGTCACCGACCCAGAGACGAAGCGCAAGCGCATCGGCAACGAGTTCATCGCCGTCTTCGAGGAGGAGGCGCGCAAGCTCGGCCACATTCCCTGGCTCGCCCAGGGCACGCTCTATCCTGACGTGATCGAGTCGGTGTCGTTCAAGGGCCCGTCGGCGACCATCAAGACGCATCACAACGTCGGCGGGCTGCCTCCGGACATGAAGTTCAAGCTGATCGAGCCGCTTCGCGAGCTCTTCAAGGACGAGGTCCGAGAGGTGGGCGCCCTCCTCGGGCTGCCGGGCGAGGTCATCTGGCGCCAGCCGTTCCCGGGACCGGGGCTGGCCATCCGCGTTCTCGGCGAGGTCAGCGAAGAGCGGCTGAGCGTCTTGCGCGAGGCCGATGCCGTCGTCCAGGAGGAAGTGCGGCGGGCCGGGCTCGAGCGCGAGGTGTGGCAGGCCTTCGCGGTCCTGCTCCCGGTGCGCACGGTCGGCGTCATGGGCGACTTCCGCACCTATGCCGACGTGATCGCCCTCCGCGCCGTCACGAGCCAGGACGCCATGACCGCGGACTGGGCGCGGCTGCCCTATGATCTCCTCGCGCGGATCTCCTCGCGCATCATCAACGAGGTCAAAGGCGTCAACCGCGTCGTCTACGACATCTCCTCCAAGCCCCCCAGCACCATCGAATGGGAGTAGACGGCCCCGCCCGGGAGGGCGGCGCCCCCCGCGCCGACTTCGTCCACCTCCACGTCCACTCGGAGTACAGCCTGCTGGACGGCGCCGCTCAGCTCGAGAAGATCGAGCGCGCGCCCGGCCAGGGCAGGAAAGAGGTGGACGTGGGGCTCATCGCCCGGGCCGCCCAGCTCGGCTTCCCAGCCCTCGCCCTCACCGATCACGGCAACCTCTTCGGCGCCATCGACTTCTACGCGGCCTGTCAGCAGGCCGCCATCACGCCGATCATCGGCTGCGAGCTCTACGTCGCCCCGGGCAGCCGCTTCGAGCGCTCGCCCCAGGACGGCGGCTACGAGGGCGCGAGCCACGCCACCGTCCTCGTGCGCAACGAGACGGGCTATCGCAACCTGATCAAGCTCGTCTCGAAGGCATATCTGGAAGGCTTCTACTACAAGCCGCGCGTCGATCACGAGCTGCTGGCCCAGCATGCCGACGGGCTCCTCGTCCTCTCGGGCTGCCTCAACTCCGAGGTGAGCAAGCTGCTCGCGGCCGGGGAGGACGCCAAGGCCTTCGAGACGGCGGGATGGTACCAGGAGGTCTTCGGCAAGGACTTCTACTTCATGGAAGTCCAATCACACGGGATAGACCTCCAGGCGCGGGTGACCGAGGCGACCGTGCGACTGGCGCGGCAGATCGGGGCGCCCCTCTGCGGCACCAACGACTCGCACTACGTCGAGGCCGGCCACGCCCGGGCCCACGAGGCGCTCCTGTGCATCCAGACGGGCGCGACCATGAGCGACCCCAACCGGTGGCGGTTCTCCACGGAGGAGTTCTACCTCAAGTCGGCGGACGAGATGCGGGCCGTCTTCAAGGACCTGCCCGAGGCCTACCGCAACACGCTGGCCGTGGCGGAGCGCTGCAAGCTCCAGCTCGGCTTCGGGCAATTCCACCTGCCGAACTACGACGTCCCCGCTGGCCACACCCTCGACTCCTACCTCGAGCACCTCGCCACGGAGGGCCTGGCCCGGCGCTACGGCGGCTCGCCGCCGGACGCCGTGGTCGAGCGTCTCCGCTACGAGCTGTCCGTCGTCTCCAAGATGGGCTTCTCCGGGTATTTCCTCGTGGTGTGGGACTTCATCGCCTACGCGCGCGGGAAGGGGATCGCGGTGGGCCCCGGTCGCGGCTCGTCCGCGGGATCGCTCGTCGCCTACTGCCTCGGCATCACCAACGTCGATCCCGTTCGCTACGGGCTCCTCTTCGAGCGCTTCCTGAATCCCGAGCGCATCTCCATGCCGGACATGGACATCGACTTCGCCGACGATCGGCGGGACGAGGTCATCCGTTACGTGGTGGAGCGCTACGGCGCCGATCGTGTCGCCCACATCATCACCTTCGGCACCATGGGCGCCAAGGCGGTGATCCGCGACGTCGCGCGCGTCATGGGCTTCTCCTTCGGCGAGGCGGACCGGATCGCCAAGCTCGTGCCGGGCTTCCCCCTGAACATCACGCTCGACGAGGCGCTCGAGAAGGCGCCCGCCCTCGCCGAGCAGGTGAAGCGGGACAGCCGCGTAGGCGAGCTGTGGGCGGTGGCCCGGACGCTCGAGGGCTGCACGCGCCACGCTTCCGTCCACGCCTCCGCCGTGGTCATCTCGGACGCGCCCCTCATGGATCGCGTTCCCCTCTACAAGGATCCGAAGCGGCCCGAGCTGATCACGGGCTTCGCCATGGGGCCCATCGAGAAGCTGGGGCTGCTCAAGATGGACTTCCTGGGCCTGCGCACGCTGACCGTCATCGCCGACGCGGCTCGCCTGGTGGGGGAGTCGCGGGGGATCACCCTCGACCCCGAGGCCCTTCCCCTCGACGATGCCAAGACGTATCAGCTCCTGTCCGAGGCGAGGACCTTCGGGGTCTTCCAGCTGGAGTCGGCGGGCATGCGGGACGCCCTCAAGGCCCTGCGGCCCACGCGCATCGAGGACATCATCGCCATGGTGTCGCTCTACCGGCCAGGAGCAGGTGATGGGGCTCGCGGCCGAGCTCGCGGGCTTCACGCTGGGCGAGGCGGACACGCTGCGCAAGGCCATGGGCAAGAAGGACCGCGAGCTCATGGCTGCCCAGCGGGCGAAGTTCCTCGTGGGGTGCCGCGCCAACGACATCGACGGCAAGAAGGCCGAGCGCGTCTGGGACCTCGTGGAGAAGTTCGCGGGGTATGGGTTCAACAAATGCCTGACGGGGGATTCACAGATCGAGATGGCCGACGGAACGCGAAAGCCGATCACCGAGGTGCGGGACGGGGATATTGTCCTTACGAAGGACGGCCCCTTCCCAGCCCTGGCCGTGCGGCCGAGCGGCGTGCGCGCCGTCGGGCGGCTCCGACTCAGAAACGGCATGCAGCTCCGGTGCACTCCCGACCACCCCCTGTTCACCTCTCGGGGTTGGGTCAACGCCGAAGATCTCACCGTCGATGATTTCGTGGCGGTGGTGCGCGAGCTCCCGACGGGGAGCATGATCGCGCGAGGAACCGTGGATGTGGTGCCCAAGGAGATATATTTCAAGCTCCTTCGCGAGGCGGTTCTCAAGGCCTTCCCGAGTCTGCGCGCTGGCTGTCGCGTACTAGGGATCGCGGAGGGCCTCCTCTTCGCGGATAGACGCAAGCGAGGCATCCGGCGGGACACGCTCGCCTTCCTCGCTCGACGATTGGACTCGCCGGCCCTCGCCGCCCTGACGGAAACGCCGACCGGCTGGTCACGGGCGCGAAGCTTCACCCTCGAGGGTGAAGAGGCGACGTACGACTTCGAAGTCCCCGGAGCTGCGAGTTTTCTCGCCAATGGGGTCGCCGTTCACAATTCACATGCGGCGTGCTACGGGCTCGTCGCCTACCAGACGGCGTACCTCAAGGCGAACTATCCCGTCGAGTTCATGGCTGCGCTGCTCACGTCGGAAATGGAAAAGACCGACAAGATCGTCCAGTACATGGAAGAGTGCCGCAGCATGGGACTCAGGGTGGAGCCGCCCGCCGTCGGCGTCTCGGGCGCGCGCTTCACCGTGGTCGGCGAGACCATTCACTTCGGCCTCGCCGCGATCAAGAACGTGGGCGCCATCGCCATCGACTCGATCGTCAAGGCGCGTGAGACGGGGGCCTTCGCGAGTCTGGCCGACTTCTGCGGCCGCGTCGACCTCCGCCTCGTCAATCGGCGCGTGGTGGAGAGCCTGATCAAGGCCGGCGCCTTCGATTCGCTGGGGGAGACGCGCGCAGGCCTTCTGTCGGGGCTCGATCAGGCCATGGAAGCCGGGCAGCGCAGCCAGCGGGACCGCGACGAAGGACAGGCCTCTCTCTTCGAGTCCCTGTCGCCGCCGCGGCCGGAAGGGTCGGCCCCGGCGCCGCGAGTCGATTCGCACGTGCCCGAGTGGCCCCGGGAGGAGCTTCTCGGCTACGAGAAGGAGGTCCTCGGCTTCTATCTCTCGGGCCACCCGCTCGATGAGTTCCGCGAGGTGGCTGGCCGCCTCCGGGCCATCTCCGCCGCCGAGCTGGCCGGCTCTCCCGTCGCCGCGCGCGTGCTTCTCCTTGGTCTGGTCAGCGGGCTGCAGGAGAACTCGACCAAGAGCGGCAATCGCATGGCCTTCGCCACCCTCGAGCTCGTGGACGGCTCCGTGCCCCTCACGATCTTTCCCGAGCCCTATCGCGCGTGCGCGGTGGCCCTCCGTCACCGCGGGCCCGTGCTCGTGCGTGGTCGCATCGACGACAGCGACAAGGGGCCCGTGATCCTCGCCGAGGAGGTCAAGCCTCTCGACGAGATGACCATCGCCCAGGTCCGCGCGGGCGGCGATCGCGCGCGGGGGCGCCGCGATGGCGCGGCCACGGGCGAAAGCCCGCAGACCTGCCGCATCCGCGTGCGGGCGGGGACCGCGGAGCCTCAGGCGCTCCTCGCTTCGCTGCGCGGGATCTGCGAGGCGCATCCCGGACCCACGCCGCTCTTCGTCCACGTTCTCCTCGACGAGCAGGAAGTCGTGGTGCGGGCCAAGGGGCTGTCCGTGCTCGCCGACGAGGCGCTGCTGGGGAAAGTCGAGGGGGTGCTCGGCCCCGGCAGTATACTCGTCGAGTATGCTGGACGAGCTTGAGTTCGAGCGGCCCCTCCTGGAGCTGGAGAACCGTATCGCGGAGCTTTGCGCGTCCGAGGACCCGCAGGGCGCGCGCGACGAGATCCATCGTCTCGAGGAGCGCCTCCGGCGATCGCAGCAGAGGGTCTATGGCTCCCTGACGCCGTGGCAGCGCACGCAGCTCGCCCGACACCCGAAGCGTCCGCACACCCTCGACCTCTTCCGCCTCCTCCTCGACGACTTCATCGAGCTCCACGGCGATCGCGTCTTCGGCGACGACAAGGCCATCGTGGGCGGGCTCGGCCGCTTCGAGGGGCAACCCGTGGTCGCCCTCGGTCACCAGAAGGGCCGCGACACGCGCGAGAACATCGCGCGGAACTTCGGTATGCCGCACCCGGAAGGCTATCGCAAGGCCCTGCGCCTCATGGAGCTCGGGGCAAAGTTCGGGAAGCCCATCCTGACCTTCATCGACACTCCCGGCGCCTATCCCGGCCTCGGGGCCGAGGAGCGGGGCCAGGCCGAAGCCATTGCGCGCAACCTTCGCGAGATGGCGGGGTTCGCCACGCCCATCGTGTGCGTGGTCACCGGGGAGGGCGGGAGCGGGGGCGCCCTCGCCATCGGGGTGGGTAACCGGGTCCTCATGCTCGAGTACGGCGTCTATTCGGTCATCTCGCCCGAAGGCTGTGCGGCCATCCTGTGGGGCGAAGCCACGAAGGCTCCGGAAGCGGCGGAGCTCATGCGCGTCACGGCGCCGGAGCTGAAGAGCCTGGGCGTCATCGACGGCGTCGTGCCGGAGCCGGTGGGCGGCGCGCATCGCAACTGGGAGGAGACCGCGGCGAATCTCCGGACCGCCCTTCGCGACTCGCTCTGGGAGCTCCGCTCGCTCTCGCCGGGCGAGCTCATAGCCCAGCGCGCGGAGAAATTCAGGCGGATCGGCGTCTTCGAAGAGTCGGTCTGAGCCTGCTCGGTTTGACAGGCTCTCAAGCGAATGCTAACGTAAGTACCGATCTTTTATGCCAAAACTTCACCTGATCACCTACGGCTGTCAGATGAACGAGTACGACTCGGAGCGCGTCGCGGGTCTGTTGCGCGACGAGCGCTACGAGCTGACGGCGACTCCGCAGGACGCCGATCTGATCCTCCTGAATACCTGCGCCATCCGCGAGAAGTGCGAGGACAAGGTCTTCTCGCGCCTGGGGGAGCTCAAGCATCTCAAGCGCGAGCGGCCCCACGTCCTCATCGGCGTCATGGGCTGCATGGCCCAGCTCTGGCAGGGGAAGATCCAGGAGCGCGCGCCCTCGGTCGATCTCGTGTTCGGCTCGGCCGCGGTGTCGCGCGTGGGTGAGCTGGTGGCCCGCGCGCGCGCGACGGGAGCGCCCGTGCTGGAGACGGGCGAGGCGCCCCTCGTCAAGATCACCGCTCGACCCGAAGCCGTGGGCCAGCTCAAGGCCTTCGTCACCGTGATGGAGGGCTGCGAGAAAGGGTGCACCTTCTGCGTGGTGCCCGTGACGCGGGGCCGCGAGCGGAGCCACTCGCCCGCGTCCATCGTGGCGGAGGTGCGGGAGCTCGCCGCCGCGGGCGTGCGCGAGGTGACCTTGCTCGGCCAGACGGTCAACGCCTACGGACGCGACCTGGCGCCCGCCACGGACCTGGCCGCGCTCCTCGAGCTCGTCGACGAGGTGGAGGGGATCGAGCGCATCCGCTTCACCACCTCCAACCCCTACAACCTGACGCCGCGCCTCATCCGCGCCATCCGAGATGTCCCCAAGGTGGTCGAGTACCTGCACCTGCCGCTGCAGTCCGGCTCCGACCGCGTGCTCGCGCGCATGCACCGCGGGTACACGCGGGCCCGGTATCTCGAGCTGATCGCCGAGCTCGAGGAGACGGTGCCGGGCATCGCGCTGTCCACCGACCTCATCGTGGGATTCCCGGGCGAGGAGGAGGGGGACTTCGAGCAGACGGCCGATATGGTCGAGCGCGTGGGCTACGACAACGTCTTCGTCTTCCGCTATTCCCGCCGCCCGGGCACGCCGGCCGCGACCATGCTTGATCAAGTCCCGGAGGAGATCAAGGCGCAGCGGAACAGCCGCCTCCTGGAGGTGGCCACGCGCGTGGGCGCCGCCCGGAGCCGTGCCCTCGAGGGCCGGGTCCTGCCCATCCTCGTGGACGGCGTCTCGCGAAAGAATCCCGACGAGGCCACGGGGCGCACGCGCTGCAACCGAGTCGTGAACTTCGACGCCCACGGCCGCCGGCTCCTCGGCGAGGTCGTGCCGGTGCTGATCACCCAGGCGCTGCCCCACAGCCTGCGCGGCGAGCTCGCCGGCGCGGGTGCCGAGGGGCGCGTGCTGGCCACCGCCGCGGTGTAGCCGCGGCGCAGGGGGGACGGCATGTTTCTCGAAATGAAGGTGAAGCAGCTCGCCCTCGATCCCCTGTCGAACATGCCCATCATCATCCTGCGTGACGAGGAGGAGAAGCGCTCGCTGCCCATCTGGGTCGGGCTCTTCGAGGCCAACGCCATCGCGCTGGAGCTGGAGAAGATCACCACGGCGCGGCCCATGACCCATGACCTCATCAAGAACATCCTCGAGTCCCTCGACGCGCGCGTGGTCAAGGTGGTGGTCAACGATCTCCGCGAGAACACGTTCTACGCGGTCCTCCACCTCCAGCTCGGCTCGGCGGAGATCACCGTCGACTCCCGTCCCTCCGACGCCATCGCCCTCGCCCTGCGCGTGGGGGCGTCGATCTTCGTGGACGAGGAGGTCGTGCTCAAGGCCAAGAACGTCGAGGTGACGAAGGAGCGGGATCTCGGCAAGGGCCTCGCCGAGGACCAGGCGACCATCAAGACCTGGCTCGACTCGATCAAGCCGGGGGACTTCGGCAAGATCGAGCGCGGCAAAGAGCCCGGCCAGGATGAGTAGCCGATGCGCGTCGGCCTCTTCACCAACAACTACCTTCCGTTCCGCGGCGGCGTCACCACCGCGGTAGAGACCCTTCGCGAGGGCCTCGACGCCCTCGGCCATCGGGCCTGGGTGTTCGCGCCCGCCCCTGCCCGTGCGTTGCCCGAGCCGGCCTTCGTCTTTCGCTATCCGTCGGTGCCCGCCCCCACGTACCCCGGTTTCGCGCTGCCCCTGCCGCTCTCCCCGCGCCTCGCGCGCACGGCGCGCCAGCTCCAGCTCGAGATCTTCCACGCCCAGCACCCGTTCCTCCTGGGCCCAGCGGCCCGGCGGCTGGCCCGGGCGGGGGGGCGGCCCATCGTCTTCACGTATCACACACGCTACGAGAAGTACGCGCACTACGTACCCCTGCCCGAGCGGCTCGTGGCGGCCCTGGCCGTCCGGCTCTCCTGCCGCTTCGCCGACGCGACGGATCTCGTGGTGGCGCCCTCGAGCCACATCGCGCAGGTGCTCGCCTCGCGAGGTGTACGCGCCCCCGTGGTGGTGGTGCCGACGGGGGTCGACCTCGATCGCTTCCGTCCCGGGGATCGTGAGGCGGCGCGACGCCGGCTGGGCCTTCCCGCCACCGCGCCGATCTGCCTCTACGTCGGCCGCCTCGATCGCGAGAAGAGCGTGGAGCGGATCATCGAGGCCTTCGCGTCGATCGCCGAGGCCGCCTCGGGAGCGCGCCTGCTCCTGGTCGGGCAGGGGAGCCACGCGGGGCCCCTCGAGCGACGGGCGGCGACCAGCCGCGCGCACGAGCGCATCCACTTCGTGGGCGGCGTCGCGCGCGAGGAGCTCCCGCCCTACTACCAGGCGGCCGATCTCTTCCTCTTCGCCTCGGAGACGGAGACGCAGGGTCTGGTCCTGGCCGAGGCGCACGCCTGCGGGCTGCCCGCGGTGGCCGTGCGGGCCTCGGGAGTCGACGAGGTGATCCGGGACGGCGAGACGGGGCTCCTCACCAAGGGTGAGGCCGCGGAGCTGGCCGACGCGGCCATCGGGCTCCTGCTCGATCGCTCGCGGCGCGAGAGCATGGCGCGGTCGGCGCGAGGCTGCGCGGAGGCGGAGTTCTCCGCGGTCCGCCAGGTCGCCGTCATGGCCGGGCAATACCGGGCTCTCCTCGAGCGCCGGCGGTGAGCCCGGCGGCGACGACCCAGAGTCTCCAGGCGACCTTCCAGCCCGACTGGCATCCGGGCCCGGGCGATCCCGGTCGCCGAGGCTTCCTCTCCCCGGATCCGCGCGTGAGGACGCTCTTGCGGGTGCTGGTCTCGTACCCCGAGGTCCGCCACGTGCTGCCCGATCGCGTGAGCCTGGAGCCGGGCGCGGACGTGAGGCTGATCGAGAGCATCATGCGCTTCGTGTCGCGCCAGGCCTGGCTGGTGACGCGCGTGACGCTCGCGGAGTCGCGATGATCTGGAATCCCGCGGCGGAGACCGCCTCACGCGCCGAGCGCTGCCGACTCCAGCTCGAGCGGCTGCGGGAGGCGGTGGCCTGGGCCGGCGCGCGCGTGCCGTTCTACCGCGAGGCCTTCGCGGCGGTAGGGGCGGACGTGTCCGCCCTCAAGAGCCTGGACGACCTCGCGCGGCTGCCCTTCACGCGCAAGAGCCATCTCCGCGACCAGTACCCATGGGGTCTCTTCGCCGTCCCCCGCGAGGCCCTTGTCCGCGTGCACGCCTCCTCGGGCACCAAGGGCAAGCCCACGGTCGTGGGTTACACGCGGCGCGATCTCGAGATGTGGCGCGAGGTCATGGCCCGCTCGCTGGCCCTCGCGGGCGCCGAGCCGGGGCACCTGATCCAGAACGCCTACGGCTACGGGCTCTTCACGGGTGGCCTGGGCGTCCACGACGGGGCCGAGCACATGGGGGTGACCGTGCTCCCCGTCTCCTCGGGCAACACTCTCCGGCAGATCCTGCTCCTCCAGGATTTCCATCCGCAGGGACTGGCGTGCACGCCGTCGTTCGCGCTCCATATCGGGGAGGCCATGCGCGAGCAGGGCCTGGATCCGCGCGCGGTCGGCGTGGGCTACGGGATCTTCGGCGCCGAGCCGTGGACCGAGGCCATGCGCCGCCAGCTCGAGGCGCTGTGGGGGCTGCGCGCGGTGGACTGCTACGGTCTCAGCGAGATCATCGGGCCCGGGGTGGCCATGGAGTGCGCGGAAGTCCGTGACGGCCTTCACGTGAACGACGATCACTTCCTTCCCGAGATCGTCGATCCGGTCTCTGGCGCGCCGCTCCCCGAAGGCACGGAGGGCGAGCTGGTCCTGACCTGCCTGACCAAGGAAGCGCTGCCCATGATCCGCTACCGGACGGGCGACCTCACGAGTCTCGATGCCGCGCCCTGCCGCTGCGGACGGACCACGGCGCGGATCGCGCGGATCAAGGGCCGGGCCGACGACATGCTCGTGATCAAGGGCGTCAACGTCTATCCCTCCCAGCTCGAAGCGGCCTTGTTGACGCTGGACGAGCTGGCGCCGCATTATCAGCTTGTGGTGGACCGCAGGGCGGGCTTCCCGACCCTGGAGGTACACGTGGAGCCGGCCGAGGCCCGCGTCATCGCGTGGGGCGGCTTCGACGCGGCGCGGCCCGAGGTGCGGGGGCTGTCGGCTCGGGTAGGGGAGATGCTCCGGGGCCACCTGGGGCTCAATCTGGCTGTGGCCATCGTGCCGCCCAAGACCATTCCTCGAAGCGAGGGCAAGGCGGTGCGGGTGGTGGAAAGGAGCTGACATGAGCGGACGCGTGACGGACACGGAGCTCCTGGCCCGGATCGAGCGCGGCGAGCGCATCGAGTCGGCCGAGGAGATGACGGAGGCGTACAAGGAGAACCTGATCCACCTCATGACCATGCAGGCCGACTCCGAGCTGTCGGGCGGCTACGGCTATGTCCCGTGGATCATGAAGGCCCCGGACGTCGAGGAGAAGCACGTGGTCGCGCAGATCGTCAAGGACGAGCATCGCCACGCCGCCGTCATGTACGGGTTGCTCGCCGACCTGGGGGTGGACGTCAAGGCCCACGTCAAGGCCCACGACGAGGCCCTGGCCATGCGGATCGACGACGCGGCCGACATCGGCACCGCCCGCATCACCGCCGACAAGCGCGTGAACATCTTCTACTATCCGATCGATACCTGGGCCGACTTCACCTTCTTCAACTTCTGCATGGATCGCGGGGCGGGGCACCAGCTCGAAGACGTGCGGCAGGGCTCGTACGGCCCCTGGGTGCGGGCCATCGAGGGGATCTTCAAGGAGGAGAAGTTCCACATCCGCCACGGCGAGTTCTGGGTCAAGAAGCTCGCGGAGGACGCGGCGACCCACGACGAAGCGCAGAAGACGTTCGAGAAGTGGTACATCCGCACCATGAACATCTTCGGTCGTCCGCGCACGGCCAAGAACGCCCTCTACCGCAAGTACCGGCTCAAGCTCCGTGACAACGACGAGGTTCGCCAGGCCTTCGCCGCCGAGGTCAAGGACAAGGCCGAGTCGGTGGGACTCCACCCGCCGGAGTGGAAGCCGGTCTGGGACAAGCTGCCCGAAGAGGCGCAGATCCCGGGGTAGGGCGCGTGCGCTTCCGGAGCCCCCTGGTCGCCGCGATCATCCTCGCGACGGCGATGCCGGCGGCGGCCCAGTCCGGCCGCCAGGTGAAAGTCGTCCTCGAGTTCCAGCAGCAGAGCCAGTCCGCGCGCCAGGGCGCCCAGGGTCGGGGCAACATCATCATCGAGGACGGCAAGAAGCCGCGGGCCCGCGGCGGCCTCGCCGTCGAGGACACCACGACCCGCACCACGCGGACCAGTGGCGTCTTCACCGTCGTGCAGGACGGGGGCACGGCAAGCATGATGGTGGCGAGCGAGGTGCCCTACACCGCCATCTCGTGGTTTCGGGACTACGCGACCGGCCAGGGCTACGTGGCGCAGGGGACGGCCTGGCAGCGCGTGGGGACGACGCTCGTGGTCAATCCGACCATCCTGCCCAAGGGCCAGATCCGGGTGCGTCTCGTGCCCCAGGTCAGCTATTTCACCCCGGATGGCGCGGGCAGCATCGACTTCAACGAGGCGGTGACCGATGTCATCGTGCCGAACGGGCGGGCCATGCGCGTCGGTGGCGCCACGCGCGGTATCAATCAGGTGACCCGGCAGATCCTCGGCTATAGCCAGCAGCAGTCCTCGAGCGAGTCGAGCTTCATCCTCACGGCCACCATTCTCGAATGACGGGGAGTGGGCGTTTTGGCCCTCGAATCGCGGGCTGGGGCTTGGTTGACATAATGCCTCTTATCAGACGTTCGACCTGCGACGGATGGTAGCTCAGTCGCACCTGGGTCGCTACGGTTTGACCGGCGATTGCAGCATGGCCACACGCGCTCGAAGCTCCTCCGCGCGCCGGCCGTCGGGAAGCTCCTTCAGAATCTTCTGGTACGTCTCCACGGCCGCCGCACGCTTGCCGCCGAGCTCTTGCACGCGGGCCATGTCTGACATGGCCTCCTCGTAGAGGAAGTCCTTAGGGCCGGCGCCCTTAACCGTTTCGGCAAAGCTCTTTTCCGCCGCTTCGAAGTTCTTCTCCGCCTCGAAAGTGAATCCGATGCCGAGAGACGCCAGGCTGGCCAGGCTCGCCGAGCGGGCTCGAGACCTGGCGACCTGGAAGGCGGCCCGGGCCTGCGGGTACTGTCCGGCGGCGAAGCGGAGATTGCCGAGCTGGTACGCGGCCTGGGCTCCCGAGCTGAGCCTCGGGTACTCCGCGACGACATCCTCGAGGGCCTTCTGGGCCCGCTCCTTGGCTTCAGGCACCGCATTGGGAGCCTGGGCCTGGGCCAGGAGGGATCGCGCCTGGGCCAGGGCCACGGCCCCGTGGGACTCCGCGCGCGTGGTCCAGAGCATCCAGCCGCCCCAGCCGAGGCCGACCACGGCCAGGATGATGAGGCCAAGGCCCGCCCAGCGGCCCCAGCGAGATGCGCGGAGAACGGCGAGGAGCTCGCTCATTCTCGCGTCTCCGGGGATCCGAGTCCGCGCGACTCGCCCGTCCGGCTGTGCTGCCCGCGCTCGAGCCAGATCTCGCCCTTGACGGAGGCGCCCTCGGCCGCCGAGAAGCTGCCGGCCTTGAGGGTGCCCGTCAGCACGCCCGTGGGCAGGATGTCCAGGCGCGTGGTTGCCGACAGGTTGCCGCGCACCTTGCCCGCGATGACGATGGAGGCGGCGTTGACGTTGGCGTCGACCTCGGAGCTCTCGGCGACCACGACGCGTCCGGATACGTCGATCTCGCCCTCGAAGCGGCCGTAGACGTGGAAATCACCCTCGCCCGTGATCTCGCCGCGAAGAGAGAGACCGCTGCCCAGGACGGCGCGGCCGGGATCAGACGCATCACCCACGCCCGTCGACGAGAGGTCCGCGCGCGGCGCCGAATCGTCCGGGGCGCCGCTCAGTCCGAGAAAGCGGAGAATGCCACCCATCGGCCCGCGCTCAGTCGCCATGCGCCAGCGTGGTCAGCACGGGCTCAGTCTAGACGGCCCGACCTCCGATCTCAAGCGTCTCCTTTGTCTCCTGTCGTCGGCGCCCGCGGCCCCTGCCCTTCCGGCGCGCGAGCCGGCGCACGGGAGCGTAGCGGAAGCAGGAGATCAGGTGATCGTTGACGAGTCCGACCGCCTGCATGAAGGCATAGCAGATCGTGGGCCCCACGAAGGTGAAGCCGCGCTGCTTGAGATCGCGCGAGAGGGCCTGGGAGAGCGTCGTCTGGGCCGGCACCTGGCGGGGCGAGCGTCGGCGGCTGTCGAGGGGTTGGCCGTCCACGAAGCTCCACAGATAGGCGGCGAAGCTGCCGTGCTCGCGCTGGATGGCGAGGACGCCCCGCGCATTGCCGATGGCGCTCTCGATCTTGCCCCGGTGCCGGATGATGCCGGGATCGCGCAGCAGCCGGGCGACCGCCGTGGGCTTGAAGCGCGCCACACGCGCGACGTCGAAGCCCGCGAAGGCGCGCCGGTAGCCCGCGCGCCTGGCCAGGATGGTCGACCAGCTGAGGCCCGCCTGGGCGCCCTCGAGAACGAGGAGCTCGAAGAGCCGGCGATCGTCGTGAGAAGGCACGCCCCATTCGGCGTCGTGATACACGATGTCGGGCTCGCCGCGGGCCCAGTGGCACCGGCGGGGCATGCGGGCTAGCGGCAGTCGGTGTAGAGGGAGGAGCCGATGGCGTAGCTGTAGCAGCGGATGGGCGGCGGCGGCATGGTGGGCAGCGCCCGCGCGGCCTCGGGGCGTTTCGCACCGATCGTGATGGGGCCGGCCACGGGCGCGCACTCGGTGTGGGTGTCGTTGCCGGTCTTCGGGCTGCTGCAGTGAATCGCGGGTGAGGGAACGGCGCGCGCCCCGCTCTGACAGTCGGTGTGGGTGTCGGTGCCGGTCGCATAGCTCGTGCAGCGCGCGGGTGGCTCGCCCACCCGATCGCTCTGCGCTCCCGCCACCGTCGCGCCGAAGAGCAGGACCACGGAGAGGGCGAGCGCGGTGCCGTGACGCCGGGTCACGGGGCGGGCTCGTCGGGCAGGCGCTGGCTCTTGGAGCGCGCTCCCCCGCCCCGTCCGCCGCGGTCGCGGCTCGTGAGCTGCCAGGCCATGAGCCCTACCACGAGGACGATGAGGATCCAGCCAGCCGTATCCAGATTGACGATGAGCCAGCCGACCATGCTGAGCGCGGCGAGCAGCCACAGGAGTGCGACATACCGCGACGCGACCTTCACGAGCCGTCCCTCTCGCCCATCGCTCCCCTCGCCGCCGTCACGTCCGAGGTCGTGCCGACCAGCCCTCACCCACGCGAATTCGGTACGTTACGTCTCTGATACGGCGGAAAACCCGACGCAATTAGGATACCACGAACCACTTCGAGGCCGGCCGCAGGGGGAGGGCGCGTGGGGCGGGGCGTATGAGCTGAAGGAGTCCGACCTTGAGCGCCGGGTGATCACGCATGCCTGGTGAGGCTCCAGCATGCGACCGAGCACCCGGCGCTCGGCGGTGATGTCGCGCGGACTCGCCGCTACTTCTTGGCCGCGAGCCCCAGGCGCTGCTCCAGCACTTGCCGCACTTCCTTGGCCGTCTCCCGCCAGAGGCTCTTGTCGGGAGCGGTGTCGTAGGTGCCCTGCACCTGCTTGCGGAACTCGGCCATGGCCGCGTCCTGCTTTTCCTTGTTGTCGGCGGGGGCGGCATCGAGGGTGGTGGCGCGGATGGCGAAGGAGCGCTGGGTCGCCGCGCCGGCCCGCTCGATCCATCGCCCGACCTCGTTCCAATCCTTGTCGAAGAAGACGACGATGGGAATGGAGCGGTAGCCGTTGTTCAGGAAGCACTCGGTCAGATCCGGGTGCTGGTCGCGCAGGAGCACGCGCATCTCGGCCCCCGGCATGGCCTCGACGATGCGCGCGATCATGGGCGAGTTGCGATGGACGTCGCCGCACCAGTTCTCGGCGAGCATGAGCACGTACTTGACCTGCCCGATCCCGGAAAAGAACTTGCGCTCGTCATCGTTCAGGCCCGCCTTGGAGTAGTTCTCCTCCGTGCGTGGCTTGGTGTCGCCCATTTGGGCCAGGTAGTCCTTCCAGGTCAGGCCCGAATTGAACCGCTTCTCGTCCAGGGGAATTCTCAGCTGCGCCATGTCGTGATCTCCTCCTGTGGGATCTAGGTGGTGATGCCGCGCCGAGCGAGCTCGCCCTCGAGGTCCAGCTCCCTGGTCCCGATCGAGGTGCCGCCGGGCACTGTCCAGAAAATCTCGAACTCCAGCCCGTCCGGATCCTTGGCGTAGAGCGACAGGCTCACCCCGTGATTCGACGAGCCGACGAGGGCGCCCGCCTCCATGAGCCGTCCGCGAGCGCGGACGAGGTCGGTGATGTCGCCGACCTCCCAGGCGGAAGGATACATGCGGGCCACGCCCTCGTGCGGCCCCGGCACCCCCGTGTGCTCGAAGAGGCCCAGGTGATGATCGTCGGGACTGCCGGGGATCCTGAGAAAGGCCGCGCGCGGGGACTGCGTCTTGACCTCGAAGCCGAGGATGTCGCGGTAGAAGCGCACGCTCTGCTCCACGTTCGACACCCACAACACGAGATGCTGGAGCCGCTTGAGCCCGATGCCGGTGATGGCCGTGGTCATGTCGCCTCTTCCACGCTGACCGTGATGGCCGCGCAGGCGATGATGGTGTCGGCCCCCGTCACGCGCAGCCCGCCGCTCACGGGTCGGACGGTCACCTCGCCGTGGGGCAGCTCGCGCTGGACGACGTCGACCTTGACGGAGCCGGGGTCGGGCACACCCACCGTCACATCCACGAGCATCTTGCCCCCGCGCGCGCGGATGTCCTGGAAAAAGGGCAGGCTCGAATGGCGGATGGCGTCGGACACGGCACGGCAGGCCGCCTTGGTCGAGTCGTTGCCATGGACGTCCACGCCCATGCCGAACTCGAGTACGTATCTCCTTGCGCTCACGGCCCACCTCCGATAGCGTCGTCCGCGGACAATCCTGGCGGCTCACGCATGGTTCACCATGAAGTCACGGCTGTCAAGCTCCCGTGACGAGGGGCACTGGGTCGATTTGCTTCGCCAGATCTACTCAGCTCTCGCCTCGCGGCCGAGCCGCTCAGCTCGGACGGCCACGTTGCGAGCGGGCCGGCAACCCTCAACGTACACCCACGTACGCCTCGGGCTGCCGGCCCGCTCGCGCGTGGCCGTTCGAGGCGAGGGCGCAGCCCGAGGCGAGGGCTGAGTTGATCTGGCTCGCAACTTGCCCCAGTGCCACTGCCCAAACTTACCCACTACGTGACGAGGAGTAGACATGCGCATCCACAATCTGTATACCGACACGAGCGGGCAATCGCACTTCCGGGACATCGACGTCGAGTGGGCGGAGGAGACGCGCGCGGGCAAGCTCTCCAAGCGCCTGCCCGCCACGGGGATCATCTTCCGTCAGGTACCCCCCACGTACGACCTCGACTGGCATCCGGCGCCCCGGCGGCAGTACATCATCAATCTCGACGCGGGAGTCCAGATCACGGCGAGCGACGGCGAGAGCCGCGTCATCGGGGCCGGCGAGGTCATCCTCGTCGAGGACACCACGGGCAAGGGCCACCTCTCCAAGGCCATCGACGGGAAGCTGCGCCACTGCATCTTCGTGCCCGTCGATTAATCTCGGAGGGGGGCTCCGCCCCCCTTCCGAAACCTCCCCCCAAGAACGGATTGCGCCGGCGAAGCCGGCGCTCGAAGCGGAACGTGCCTACGCGCGGGGAGATGAGAACCCCACGAACAGACACGTAGTCGGCGCGCGTCGAGTTACGCGCGGGGGGCGGGGAGCTTGGTGAGGTGGGGCATGACCTCCGAGGTGAAGAGGTCGACGGAGCCGGCGGCCTCCGCCTCGCTCATGTTGCCGAACATGAGCCGGCACACGAAGTAGGTGCAGGCGCTCTCCGAGATCTGCTTCTCGATCTCTTCCCTCACGCGGGCCGGCGTGCCCGCGAAGGCGATGCCACGCTGGCGGGCCTCGTCGAAATCCCGGGCGAAGCGGATGGGTGTCGCTCCGAAATCGCGCCAGAGCTTGGTCAGGTTCCCGAACCACACGGCATAGTTCGAGCGCGCGAGGGCTTCGGCCTGGTCATCCGTGGCGGCGACCACGACGTGACGCGAGATGCCGAGCTTGGGCGAGGCGCTTCCGCCGTGCTTGCGCTCCCACACTTCGCGGTAGCGGTCGAAGAGAGCCCTCGAACCGTCCGCCGGCGCGTTGCTGATCACGTGCACCTTGTTGGTGGCCGCCCACTCCGCCCCCGCGGCGTGGCCGAGGCCGTACCAGAGCGGCGGATGGGGCTGCTGGAGGGGGCGCAGGATCATGGGGACTTTGCGGTAGACGTAACGGGGCCCGCGGTGATCGAGGACGTCGCTCGTGAGGCCCTGGAGAATGACCTCGAGGGCCTCCCGGTAGATCTCTTCGGTCTCCAGGTGATGCAGGTTGAAGTATGCCATCTCGTAGGGCACGATGCCGCGGCCCACGCCGAAATCGAACCGTCCGCGAGAGAGGTGGTCGAGCATGCAGACCTCTTCGATGAGGCGCAGCGGATCGTAGAGGGGCAGGCAGTACACGCAGGGGCCGAGGCGGATGCGTCGCGTCCGCTGGGTGGCCGCGGCGAGGAAGATGCCGGGCACGGGGGCGAGCCCCAGCGGCGTGGCATGATGCTCGGCCAGATGGTAGGAGTAGAAGCCGGCGGCGTCGTATCTCTCCAGCAGGCGGAGCCGGCTCTCGTAGAACTCGTCGAGGGGCGCCTCCCGCCGGTCCAGATGATCGAAGATCCCGAGCTCCATTGCGCCCCTCCACGGCTCTGCCCTTGGCCACCGGGCTATGATTCCTGGTCGATCGACGACTCGCACGGAAGGTTATACTGCTGGACGCGACCCTTGGCCATGGCTACTTCCGGGAGACTCAGCGGCGAGGCGCATCTCATCGGCAGCGTCCCCCTCGCCGATGCCGAGGCGGTGTTCCGCACCGTGGCGGCGGCCCTCGGTCCCTCGCTGCGCCGTATCCCCGACGGGGAGACGGGGGAGCGCCGGAGATGGATCTTCTTTCAGAGCGTGATGCTGAAAAATCATCCCGCCATGGAGATCGATCCCACCGTGCCTCCCTTTGCCCTCAGGCAATGGGATGGCAAGCTCTTGCGGGAGATGCCCCTGCTCCGCTTCCGGGCCGACACCGATGCCGGCCGCGTCACCTTCGAGACCGGATACGCGCAGGCCGCGCGCGCCTCCTACGAGGTGTTCCGACAGCTTCGAGGCGACGGGACGATTGCCGCGGGCACACGCTTCCAGGTCTGCCTCCCTACCCCGATGGCCAGCGGCTACATGTACGTCAGCCCGAACGCGCGCGAGGGTTATCTTCCCGCCTATGAGCGCGCGCTCACCCACGCCCTCGAGGACATCCTGGCGTCGATTCCAGCCGGGGACCTCGCCATCCAGTGGGATGTGTGTCAGGAAGTGCTGATCTACGAGGGGTTCTTTCCCGACCGACCCTTCGACTACAAGCATCAGGTAGTGGCGGAGCTGGCGCGGCTCGGCGACCTCGTTCCCCCCGCCGTTCAGATGGGCTATCACCTCTGCTACGGCTCGCCCGCGGACGAGCATCTGGTGATGCCGCGCGACATGGCCATCATGGTCGAGATGGCCAACGAGGTTCGCCAGGCCCTCGCCCGCCGCGTCGATTTCCTCCACATGCCCGTGCCGAAGGATCGCGCGGATGCCGCCTATGTCCGTCCGCTCGCCGAGCTCGCCGGCTTCGAGGAGTGCGCGCTCTATCTCGGTCTCATCCACCACGACGATCGCGAGGGCGACCGGGCCCGCATCAAGGTCGCGCGCGACGTCGTCGACGTCTTCGGGGTGGCCTCGGAATGCGGCTGGGGACGGACGGACCCCGCGCGCGTGCCGGGCCTGCTCGACAGTCACCGGGCCGCAGTTCAACTCATGACGGAGGTGAAACCGTGAAGCTTCTCTTCTTCGACGACTTCAAGCTGGGTGTGCTCGAGGCCGATGCCGTGGTCGACGTCTCCGACACCGCGAAGTCCATTCCCCACAACGCCCCGCACGAGCTCATCAACGGGCTCATCGCGAGGTTCGCCGAGTATCGCCGGCCCCTGGAAGAGGCGGCGGCCCGCGGTAAGGGCATCCCCGTCACCCAGGTGCGGATCAGGCCGCCCGTGCCCAAGCCCTACAACATCGTGGCCATGGCCGTGAACTACATGGAGGACGGGACCCGGACCGAGCCCGCGCCCATCAACGCCTTCCACAAGTCGCCGCACGCCGTGATCGGCGACGGCGACACCATGATCCTCCCCGACGTCCCCGCCACCATCTTCGAGGGCGAGGCGGAGATGGCGCTCGTCATCGGCAAGCGCGCCTCGCGTGTCCCCGCCGCCGAGGCCATGAGCTATGTCTTCGGCTACCTCAACTTCATCGACGGATCCGCGCGCGGGCTCCTCCCCCCCGGCAATACCTTCTACCAGATGAAGTCGCGTGACACGTTCGCGCCCATGGGGCCGTTTCTGGTCACCGCGGACGAAGTGCCCGACCCTCACAAGCTCCAGATCCGTCTCTGGGTCAATGGGACCCTCAAGCAGAACTTCAACGCGAGTGACATGGCTCACAAGATCCCGCGGTGCATCGAATGGGTCAGCTCCATCCATCCGCTCGAGCCGGGCGATGTTCTGGCCACGGGGACCAATCATCGCGGGCTCAGCGGCTTCCAGGACGGCGACCGCATCGAGCTCGAGACGGAAGGGCTGGGGCGACTGCGCTTCAACGTGCGTGACGACCTGAAGCGCACCTGGGCGAGGGAGACGCGTCTGGACCGGCAGGAGAAGAAGCTCGAGGGAACGACGCCTCAGCTCACGGGCAAGTACGCGCCGGCGAAGTCTTAGCCAAGCGACGGCGTCGAGCTCACGTCTGCCCGGCCCAGGAGGCGTCGGCGGCCGCGCGCCAGCGCGCGCGGATCGTCTCGAACTCCTGGGCAGGCAGGGCGCCCGCCTCGAGATGGGCGGCGTTTTGCGACCAGCGCTCCGGCTTCGCCGTGCCCACGATGGCCGTGTGGACGCCTGCCACGGCGAGCGTGAAGCGAAGCGCGGTGGCCGCGCCCGCCTCCGGGTTCCGGAGGAATGGATAGTCGAGGGCCCGCAGGCGGGACCAGTACGTCTGGTAGTAAGGCTCCGCCGGCTTGCGCGCGTATCGCCAGGCCGCGTTCGCCAGTGGGCGCTTGGCGATGATGCCCACTTCCCGCGTCCGCGCCAGGGGCAGGGTGAGGTCGAGCGCTTCCTGGTCCGCGATGCTCACCGAGGTCTGCAGCGTGTCGAAGCGGCCGCACTCGACGGCGTAGCGTGCCGCCTCGCCGTCGCCGCTGTAGCCGATGTATCTCGTCAGGCCGCGCTCGCGCGCCCGCTCGAGAGCGTCGATGACGTCGCCCTTGCCCAGCTCTTCCCGCGAGCAGCTGTGGAGCTGGATCAGGTCGAGGTGATCGGTGGCCAGGCGCTTGAGGCTCCGCTCGATGCTCGCGAGGAGCGCGGCGGGCCGCCAGTTCCCCCTGCCCCAGCCGCGGCCATGGCCGCACTTGGTAAAGAGGTAGAACTCGCGGCGCCGCGCGGCGACGGCCCCGCCGATGAGCTCCTCGCTGTCCTCGTAGCACTCGGCGGTGTCGATCACGTTGAGCCCGGCGTCGAGGGCGCCGTCCAGAAGCCGGCCGACGGTCCGACGGCTCACGCGCTGGTAGCCGATCTCCGAGCCTCCGAAGCCCAGGACGCTCACCATCATGTCGGTGCGGCCGAGCCGGCGTCTCTCCACGTGGCCTTCCCGTGCTAGAATTCGCGTCCGTCGATCACTCTTCCGTCCCGTGAGGCTACCATGAAGATCACGCACGTCACCACGCGGGTCCTGAGCACGCCCGCCGACAACCCCCTCGTGGTCGGTTTGCCCGCGCCCACCGATACGCGCGAGTTCGTCCTCCTCGAGCTCGGCACCGATCAGGGCCTCACGGGGATCGGCCTGACCTTCTTCGGGGCCGCCCTCACGCCCGCCCTCAAGGTCGCCGTGGACACCCTGGCCCGGCTGCTCGTGGGCGACGATCCCGGCCAGGTGGAAGGCGTCGCGGCCAAGCTGCGGCGGGCGGCGAGCGGCTCGGGGCCGGGCGGTCTCTTCACCCTGGCCCTCTCGGCCATCGACATGGCGTGCTGGGATCTCAAGGGCAAGGCGGCGGGACAGTCCATCTGCGCCCTCCTGGGCGGGTCGCGCGAGCGCGTACCGACCTACGCCAGCGGCGCCCTCCTGCGCGCGCATCCCGTCGACTACCTGGCCAAGGCGGGGCCGCGGCTCGTGGACATGGGCTTCCGCCAGATGAAGATGCAGTGCGGGAGCGAGCCCACGGTGGCCGCCTCCGTCGAGCGCGTGGCCGTCATGCGCGAGGCCATCGGGCCCGACATCGATCTCATGTGCGACATCAATCAGCTCTGGAGCGTGAACCAGGCCATCGAGGTGGGGACCCGCATCGCGGACTACCACCTCTTCTGGCTGGAAGATCCGACCGCGCACGATGACTTCCCGGGCCTCGCCCGCATCGCCGATGCCCTCACCGCTCCCATCGCCGCGGGCGAATACCACTACGGCATCGTCCCCTTCCGCCACATGCTGGAGGCGCGCTCCATCGACATCGTGATGATCGACCTCCTGCGCGTGGGCGGCATCACGCAGTGGATGAAGGTCGCGGGCATGGCGGAGGCGTTCAATCTGCCCGTGGTCAGCCATCTCATCCCGGAGATCCACCTCCAGCTCGTGGCGGCCATCCCCAACGGTCTCACCGTGGAGTACATGCCGTGGTCCCTCAGGCTCTTCGAGGAGCCGCCCGCGCTGGAAGCCGGGCAGCTCGTGGTGCCGAGGAAGCCCGGCCTGGGTCTGGCCTTCGATCAGGCGGCCATCAAGCGCTACCAGGTCGGCTGAGCGTACCCACAAATCCTGATAATTTTGAGGATTCCTGATAGTCTTGGCGGACGGACGGCAAAGACACCCACATCGGAGGAGCCGAGCGAGATGAAAGACTTCAAGATCTGGATGAACGGCAAACTCGTCACGCAGGCGGAGGCCGTCCTGCCCGTCAACAGCGCGGCGGTCTTCTACGCGAGCAACGTCTTCGAGGGCATCCGAGCGTACTGGAACGAGGCCGAGGGCGAGCTCTACTGCTTCCGCCTCGCCGAGCACTTCGCGCGGTTCCGCGAGTCCATGAAGATGATGCGCTTCAGCGTCCCCTACCAGGACCTCGATCTCTACGACGCCGTGCGCGACATGCTCCGCGGCAACGAGGTCCGGGAGGACGTCCACATGCACCTGGTCGCCTATGTCGCGGGCCCCGGCCTCGACGCGACCTCGCCCACGGGCCTGTACATCAATCCGCGGCGGCGGGCGCGGGTGGAAGGCGGCAACGGCCTCAAGGCCTGCGTCAGCTCCTGGCAGCGCACGCATGACAATGCCATCCCCATCCGGCTCAAGTGCGGCGCCAACTACCAGAACGGCCGGCTCGCCACGCTCCAGGCCAAGGCTGACGGCTACGACTCCCCCATCTTCCTGAACCAGCAGGGCACGGTGGCCGAGGGCACGGGGGCGACCTTCTTCATGGTCCGCCGGGGCAAGCTCGTGACGCCGCCCGTCACCAGCGACATTCTCGAGTCGATCACGCGGACCACGCTGATCGAATCGCTCGGCCCCAGCCTGGGGATGGACGTCGTCGAGCGGGAGATCGCGCGGACCGAGCTCTACGTGGCCGACGAGGCCTTCTTCTGTGGGAGCGGCTACGAGATCACGCCCATCGTGTCCGTCGACCGCTTCCCCGTGGGCGATGGTGGCGTCGGGCCCGTCACGCAGCGGCTCTCCAACGCGTACATGAACGTGGTGCGCGGCATCGACCAGCGCTTCCCCGAGTGGCGCACGCCGGTGTACAGACCCGTCACCGTCTGATCCGATCCGAGGAGGACGATATGCGCCACCCGCGTGTGCATCTCGTCCTCCTCGTCGCGCTTTTCCTCCTCGGAGCTCCGTCGGGCGCGCGGGCGCAAGTAGCCGCGCAGGCCTATTCCCTGCCCTCGGGAGGCGGCCAACCGCACGACGTCGCCGTCGGCAAGGACGGCATCGTCTGGTACACGGCCCAAGGTGATGGCAAGCTCGGCCGCCTCGATCCGACCACCGGCAAGGTCGACCTCATCTCGCTGGGAATCGGAGCCGCTCCGCACGGCGTCATCGTGGGGCCGGATGGCGCGCCCTGGGTGACCGAGGGCGGTACCAACTCCATCGTCCGGGTCGATCCGCAGACTCGCCGGGTCAAGTCCTGGCCGCTGCCCGAGGCGCGTGGCTACGCCAACCTCAACACGCTCACCTTCGACAAGCGCGGGCGCGTCTGGTTCACCGGCCAGAACGGCATCTACGGCCGGCTGGACGTCGGGACGGGCGAGATGCACGTGTGGGACGCCCCGCGTGGCCGCGGGCCCTATGGCATCGCCACCACGCCGGACGGCGCCGTCTACTACGCCTCCCTTGCCGGGAGCCACATCGCCCGCGTCGATCTCGACACGGGCGCCGCCACCATCATCGAGCCCCCCACCAAGGGCCAGGGCGCGCGGCGGGTGTGGCCGGACTCGCAGGGTCGGATCTGGGTCAGCGAGTGGAACAGCGGCAACGTCAGCGCCTTCGATCCTCGCTCGAACAGCTGGAAGACCTGGAAGCTTCCTGGCGACAAGCCGCGGACCTATGCCGTCTATGTCGACGAGCGCGACATGGTGTGGCTGAGCGACTGGGGCGCCAACGCCATGCTCCGCTTCGACCCCGCCACGGAGAAGTTCGAAGTGTTTCCGAGCGACCGCCCGGGCGCCAACGTGCGCCAGATCCTCGGCCGGCCGGGTGAGGTGTGGGCCCCCGAGTCCGGGACCAACCGGCTCGTGGTCTATCGCGTGAAGTGAGCCGGTCCTGAGTCACCTGGGGCGCCGACTGCTCCTCGCGGGCGCCCTGCTGATCGGATGCCCTCTGGAAGCTACAGGAAGCGCATCAGCATGGCCAGGCCGAGGGCGATGCGGTACCAGCCGAAGGGCGTAAAGCTGTGGGTCTGCACCCACCGCACGAGCCACCGCACCACGAGGAACGCGGTGATGGCCGAGACGATGGTGCCGAGGGCGAGGAGTCCCCAGTCGGTGGCCACGGGGCCCGGATGCCTGAGGGCGTGCAAGGTCTCGTAGCCGCCCGCGGCCAGCAGGGTGGGCACGGCGAGCAGGAAGGAGAATTCCGTGGCCGCCGGGCGGCTCAGGCCCAGCACCATGGCGATCATGATGGTGGCGGCGGAGCGTGAGGTGCCGGGGAAGACGGCGGCGAGGAGCTGCGCCAGGCCCACCACCGCCGCCATCGTCCAGGTCACCTCCGAGCTCAGTCGCTTGCTGCGCAGCGCCCACTCGATCACGAGAATCACGAAGCCGCCGATCAAGGTCGCCCAGGCGATGGGCGTGACTTCCTTGGGGAGCGTGAAGCCCAGCTTCTTGACGATGAGACCGCCCACTCCCGTGATGACGAAGGCGAGGACGAGCTTGCACAGGTAGTCTCGGGTGGCAGGATCGCCCAGCCTCAGGAGCAGATCGCGGACACGGGCGGAGAAGGCGGCGAGCACGGCGAGCGCCGCGCCCGACTGGATCGTGATGTTGAAGAGGTCCGACTGTTGGGGCAGCAGGTGGGAGTTTTCCACGAGCAGCAAATGGCCCGTCGAGGAGATGGGAAGAAACTCCGTGATGCCCTCGATGATGCCCAGGATGGTGACGGCGAGCCAGCCGGGCACGGGCCTAGGTTCCCGCCCTGCCCGGTTCTTCAGGTGGGGGTGCGGGAGCTCCGGCCAGGCTGCGGAGACGTTCCTCGGCGTCGGTGATCGGAGACGGCCCGTGCATCATGGCCCGGGCAATGTCGAGCACGGGGTATCCCTGGCGGGCCTCGTCCTGGAATCGCTTCGCGAAAGCTCCGCTGCGGATGTCGTCCAGGATGGTCCGGAAGCTCTTGGTCATGGCCTCCCGGTCCATCTCGAGGGTACGGGTCAACCCGCCGAAGACGGCCGTGGGTCCGTGCTCCTCCGAGGACCGGAAGAAGCCCGATTCCCGGAACGACCTGAAGACCACTTCCATCTCGCCCGACATGTACATCTCCATCACCAGCGCCTCGGCGGGGATCCCCGCTTCGCGGCCGACGTCGAAGGCGATCATGATCGCCATGCCGAGGAGAGCTCCCATCGACTGCTCCACGAAGAGATCGAGGGAGGCCTCCACGGTCGCGCTCATCTCGACGGCCCCCGCGCGCAAGACGCCCAGCGCGTCGGCCAGGCCCAGCATCCGCTGCTGCGCGCGTTTGCTGCGGTCCGCTTCCACGCCCACGCAGGCCCAGAAGCCCTGCCCCGCGAGGTATCGCGTGCGGGCAGAGGCCCCGGCCATGCGGGGGGCGACGAGGAGAACGTCGACGGTGTCAGGTGGACGGATGAGCCCGAAGCCCAGGCTATAGCCGGAGCCAAAGGCGATCGCGCTGCCGGGCCGGAGCGCGGGAGCGATCTCGCGCGGGAAGACCTCGGGAATGACCTCGTCGGGGAGGAGCACGAAGACGATGTCGTCCGCGGCGGCCATGGCGATGGGCGCCACCTCGAACCCCTCGGCGCGCGCCCGGGCCGCGTACTCGTCCTCGCGGTTGCCGATCTGGACCTTGACGCCGGAGTCGCGGAGGTTGAGGGCGGCGCTCCGCCCCAGATTACCGTAGCCGATCACGGCCACCGACTCGCCGGCCAGCGACCGCTCGGGCGCGTCGGCCGCCCGGTACACCTTCACGGGTCTCTCTGGCACCTGTCTCTCTGGGCCGTTCTCCACTAGACGCGGTTCCGCTGCAGCGCAGCCCTGATGACCTCCTCGGCCGACGGCGTCCCCGCCACGTCCTTGTACTTGGCCAGCCGCTCATAGATCTCGCCGGCGGCATGGAAGAAGCCGCCGGGAAGATCCACGCTCTCCAGCGTGGCCGCGATCTCCGCCATCTCACCCGTGAAGCGCCAGGCTTTGCGGGCATTGTCGCGAGCCGCGCTCTCGGAGCGCGCGGGCACCGCGGGCTGGCTCCGTCCCCACTCCTCGAGCAGTGCTTTGTCCACGCCCGCTTGCATGGCGAGGGCGCGGATGGCGATGAGGAGCGCCGAGGTCCCCTTCGTGTAGGCGGCGTAGGCCATCTTGAGCGCCGAGGCGGCCCCGGGCCCGCCGTCGATGGCGATGGCCTCGAGTGGGCCCTGTTCGAAGAGGTGGGCGACGGCGCCGGCCTTCTCACCCGAGAGATACAGTCGCGTGGTCCCCGGCTTCCGGGGGGGAGGGCCGATGATGCCGCCGTCCACGAAGGTGGCGCCTCCCTTCTCGACGATGCGGCCGATTTCCCGCCCGGTCTGCGGCGAGACGGCATTGCCGTCGACATAGATGCCCGAGAAGCCCAGCGCGGCGACCTCGCGGGCGAGGTCGGCGGCCGCGTGCGGGGGGCAGACCGAGAGGACGACCTGGCTGGCCGCCACCACCGCCGCGAGCCCCTTCATGTCCTCGAGCCCCGCAGCGGCGGCCCGCTCGAGGGTCTGAGGGCTACGCCCCTCGGATGCCCAGAGCACGCGCAGGCCATTCGCCCGTGCCGAGGCGCCCACCATGCTGCCCATGTCCCCTGGATGCAGAAGGCCTATCGTCGAGCTCGCCATGGTCCGCCTCTCTCTGGGTGTGGATCAGTGCTCACGGGTCGGTCGCGCGTCGACCCCGGCAAGGAATTGTACGACGGTCACGCGCCGCATTGCAGTCCATTTGGATGGCGCGGCCGGGCGTCACCCAAGCTTTTTTCTCAGCCGCCAGATCTCCTCGGAGGGCCACCGGCGCGCCCACTCCGGCGTCACGTAGGGGAAGCTCGTCGATGCCCCCTCGGGGGCCTGGAGCTCGACAAGATCAAGGATCTCGAGGCCGTTGGAGCGGAAGAGCCGTATCCACTGGCCTATCGGCAGGGTGAATTCCACTGACGCGCTGTCGGACCACTCCAGGCGATGCAGCCCGAAGTAGTCTCGGACCAGACGGTCCGAGGCGGGATCTTCGCTATCCGGGGCGCAGAGAGTGAAGAGGGTGCCGTTCTTCAGGAAGACCAGATGGCCGCCGGGCCGCAGGAGCCTCACGGCCTCGGGGATCCAGCGATAGGGATCGCACCATATGCTCGGAGATCGAAGCTGGCGTCGGGCAGCGGGACCTCCTCGGCGTTACCGTGCAGGAGCGGGAAGCTGAGGCCGTGCTCTCGCTGGAGGTCCCTGGCCGTCTCGAGCTGCTTGGCCGAGTTGTCGATGCCCACCATGCGAGCGCCCCGGCGCGCGAGCCAGGCCGACCAGTAAGCGGTACCGCACCCCAGCTCGATGACTTCCTTGCCGGCCACGTCTGGCACGACCCGAAGGTCACGCTCGGGCACCCGCCACAAGCCCCACGTGGGATCGTCGCTGGCCCAGGCGCGGCGGCCGAAAGCCGCATACTCCACGCTGAGCCGGTCCCAGTGTGCCCGGTTGAGCCGGACGTGCTCCGGCAGATCCGTGTCGCTCATGGGATGGTGGCGGTGACCCTACACCGCGACGGGCTCGACGAGCTGCGCGCCCTCGTTGTCGGGCGAGGAGACCAGCGTGGACACGGGATAGGCCTCCATCCCCTCCGCGGGTAGCGGGCGGAGGCACGGCAACACGCTCGCGGGGTCGGTCACCCTCGCGTCGAGCCAGCGCGCCTCGGCGTCCGGCTCCAGGATCACGGGCATACGATCGTGGATCTGGGCCAGCAGATCGTTCGCCGTGGTCGTGATGATGGCGCAGGTCGGCGGGGCTCCCGTCCGGGGATCGGGCCGCGTCCAGAGCCCCGCGAAAGCAAAGAGCGCCCCGTCCCTGAGCCGGACATGGAAGGGCTGCTTCCGCTTCTGGCCCGGCACCGGCTTCCACTCGTAGAAGCCGGAAGCGGGGACGAGACAGCGGCCGCGCTCGACGGCCGCCTGGAACATGCCGCTCGTGGCCACCGTTTCCGCCTTGGCATTGATGGGCGCGAGCTTGCTGGACTTCATCCGGCCGCGATGAAAGCCCCAGCGCGCCATCACGAGGCGTCGCCCGCCCTTGTCGGCGACGACGATGGGGACGGGCTGCGAGGGCGCCACGTTGTAGCGGGAGGCCAGGTCCTCGTCCGGGATCTCCTCCACGGTGATGCCGAAGCGGAGGGCGAGCTCGTCGAAGGCAGCGGTCTGCGTGTAGCGTCCGCACATAGAGCCAGTCTACCTGATCAGGCCTCCAGCTCGGAGATCATCGCGTTCGCCCGGCGCAGCCGGCGGCTCAGCTCGCTCCCGAGGTTGGTCAGCAGCTTGATCGCGATGGCGTGGTGATCTCTGACCAGCGCGCGAAAGGCGTCCTCGGAGAGGACGTAGCAGATGACGTCCTCGTCGGCGGTGACGGTGGCCGAGCGGGGCTGCTGGTCCAGCAGCGCCACTTCCCCGAAGACGGTGCCCGCGGAGAAGGACGCGAGCCGGCGCTGGCGGCTCTGGCCCGGGCGCCCGACCTTGACACTGGCCACGCCACGCGCCATCAGGAAGAGGTCGCGATCGGAGCTGCCTTCCTGGATGAGGGTCTCGTTCTTCGCGTATGCGCGACGAACGAGGAGGGCGCGCACGATCGTGACTTCCTCCTCGCTCAATCCGTCGAAGACGCTCAGCCGATCCACCGGCATCTCGGCGTCGAGCGCATGGCCAGGGGCATGCGCCAGGATGAGCCGGTCCTCCGCGAACTCGAGCGCGGCGTCCGTGTCCGCGAACGACGCGTGGGCGCCCAAGGCGCCCGTCACGCCCAGATCGCGAAGGACTGCGGACACGAGGTCGTTGTCGTGCGCGTGGCTGAGGAGCAGGCACCCGCCCCGTCTCTTCAGCCGGTCGTTGATCTGGACGAGGATACGCGCGCCCGTGCTGTCCAACTCGTTGACGCGCTTGAAGTCCAGGACGACGCAGCCGCCATTTCCCGCCGCAGGATCTTCCGCCCGGGTGGCCAGGTCCTCCGCGGTGCCGAAGAAGATGGGCCCCTCCAGCTCGAAGACCACGATCTGCCGCCCGTGCGCGCCGAGCAGCTCCATCAGCCTCGGGTCGCGCGCCTTCCGGGAACGGACGACATCGCCGTGATACGTGCGCCGCACCACCGACTTGCTCATCCGGATGAGGAAGAAGAGGACAGCGAGCGCCACTCCCATGCCCACGCCGACCACGGGATCGAAGACGAGGATGGTCCCGGCGACCAGGATGACCACGAGAAGGTCAAGGACCATCACGCGCCAGTGAAGGAGCTCCCCGCCGATCGCCTGGGTCACGAGCTGGAAGCTCGACCGGTCGAAGAGCTGAAGGCCCACGACGACGAGCATGCCCGCCACCACCGCCCGTGGCAGCGCGGCGATGGCGGGCCTCAGCAAGAGCACCGCGACGAGGATCACCGCGGCCGCGACCACCGCCGCCAGGCGCGTCCGTCCTCCTGCGCGATGGTTGGCGGAGCTCGCGCCCAGGTTCATGCCGCTCGGAATCCCGCCGAAGCAGGCCGCGGCGACGTTGCCCAGGCCGATTCTCACCAGCTCGTGAGGGCCGCTGGATCGCTCGCCGGTCACCCCGTCAATGACCCGCGCACAGAGGAGAACATCCAGCGATGAGACGAGGGCCAGACTCAAGGCGCCGACGCTGAGAGTGAGGAGTACGGGCCATATCTCGCGTTCAACCAGAAGACTGCCGAAGCCGGGAAGATAGCGGGGCACGGGCAGCGTGGACGGCAGGGGCCCGATGATGGGCCCGAGCGAGGCGCGATATCCGGTGGCCGAGAGCGCGTAGTACGCGCCGGTTCCAATGAAAAGCCCGAGAAGGGCCGGCGGAACGCTCTTCGCGAAGCGCGGGCCGTACCACATGGCCAGGCAGGTGACGATGCCGACCGCAAGGGTCAGCGGCTGCACCGCGGACAGATTGGCGGCGACTGCGCTCAGGGGCACGCGCCGGCGAAATCCGAGCAGCGCGTCCACCTGGGAGAGCATGATCAGAACGGCCGCGGCGTTCTGGAATCCCGACATGACCGGCGAGGGAATGTAACGAATGAGGCGCCCGATGCGTACGGCGCCGACGAGCGCCTGGAAGAGCCCCGCCATCAGGACCACGAAGAAGACGAGGCTGAGGGTGCGCCCGACATCGCCGTGCGCCGCGATCGCGGCGGGGCCGCGGGCCACGCCCTCGAGGACCACGGCGGCCATCACCAGCGTCACCACGCTTCGCGGGGTGTAGATGAGCCCGGCCGAGCCGCCGAGGAGCGTGCAGACGAGGAGGACGACGATGGCGCTCATCAGCCCGGCCACGATTCCGTACGAGAGGTAACCCTCGCCCAGCGGCTGAAGCGCGAGGAGACCGTATCCGATGCTCACCGGAATGGTGAGCACCCCGGCGGTGATGCCCCCGGAGATGTCGCCCTTGAGGCTCGACCGTCGAATCAGGGCGCTCGCGGCCACGCTGCCTGTGGGCATACGAGCGGCTATGTTAGTCGAACCGGATCGAGGCTGCCCCTCCTTGCTCAGCGCGGCGTTGGTTTGGATTTCCACACGCCGGCCTGGATTTCGAAGAGGCTAGAGAGCGACGCCCGGGTGGTACCCCTCAGCCGGGACTGTCGGAGAACTGAACAGCCACTGGGAAGGGATGGAGCGGGGGCTGCCTATCTAGTTGACATGGTGCACGTCTGTGCCGTGGCATGCCACGTGCTCTTCCGGCTTCGGGGGAGTGTTTCCGTCAATGAGACAGACATCTGTGGGGAACCTGCTGTTCGCCTCGGCCCTCGTCGTAGGGCTCCTCGCCGCTTTCCCCTCCGCATCCTCGGGCGGCCCGACCACTCAGGTCAATGTGGGTGGCATCGACTTCAGGGCAAATGACAGCGCGGGGAGCTTCACCTCGGGCAAGATTCGCGAAAGGTCGCAGCCGGTGAACACGGGCACGACGAGCCCCGACCCGAGCAACAGGCTGCTCGACAGATCCCAGGGCGGCAAGTCCGTGACGGGGACCACGACCATAACCCCCACCACGATCTCCACCACGAACGGGACGCTGCAGGGCGAAGAGTACGGCAAGCCCGGAGACGCGGGCGAATATGGCAGACCTAGCAGCCCCTTCTGCTCCACGACGAACATAACGATCGGGGAAGAGCACCGGACAACGCTCCACTGTCCCGGCGGCACGCTCCGCTAGGGCCATGGTGGCCCTCCCATGCGCCGATCGTTCTCTGGCCCACCTTCTCCGCTAGACCGGCGATGACTCGACTTGCCCTCCGGCGAAGCCTCGTCTTGGTTCTGGGGCTTGGCCTGCTCTGCGCTCAGCCGGTCCAAGCGGCGTCGCCGGGATCGCCCACGGCGGCCCTGGAGATCTTCTTCGAGCGCGCCAATGCCATCATGCGGACCGTGGACCCCATGCGGGGGCTCGACGAGCCGCGCCAGGCCGTTCGCGAGCTCGTCAATGACGTGATCGAGTTCCGGGCGGCCTCCGCGCTCGCCCTGGGGCCCGTCTGGAATTCGCGGCCGCCCGGGGACCAGGACGATTTCGTGGGGCTCTTTTCCGGCGTGCTCGAAAAGGGCTTCGTGGCGGCCATCGTCACCAATGCCAGCGTGTCCGGCGGGGTGCGGATCCAGTTCCTGGGCGAAGCGATCGTCGACGATTCGGCAAGCGTCTCCACCACCCTCCTGAGCCGGACAGGGAACCAGCTCCCCGTCGACTATCGGCTGGTGCGACGCGGCGACCGATGGAAGGTGCAGGACGTCATCATTGACGGCGTCAGCCTGATCGCGAACTATCGCGCCCAGTTCAACCGCATCCTGCGCGACTACTCCTATCCGGAGCTGATCGCGAAGATACGCGGCGAGGCCCTCGAGGCCCGCGCGCCCGCCATGACCGCGGTTGCCGTGCCGGAGGCGCAGAAGGTACGGAGCGATGCTCCGGAGATGCGCGTGCCTGCCGTGGTGGTGGCCGTCCCGGAGCCCCCGAAGCGCCGACCCGAGCCGGTCGACGTGCCCCGCCCCGTCGCCGCGGTGAGCGTGCCGGATGCGGACAGGCTTCGGGGCGATCCTCTCGACGCGCCCCGCCCCGCCGTGGCGGCGACCGTGCCATGGGCGGTCCAGCTTGGACCGAGCCCGAAGTGGGTGATGGGTCGCGACGGTCGCGAGGCGGACGAGGAAGCGCAGGCCGCGGAGACCCAGGCCGTCACGCAGGGCCGCGACTAGCTCCACCGCAGCACGCTCCCCACTGCACAATCGGGTTTGCTAGACTCCCCGCCATGCCGACACGTCCGGTGACCGGATGAGCGAGGAAGCACTCCGAAAGATCGCTGGCCGTCACGCGTGGCGTGGGGACGCCCATCAATCCTTACGCGCTGAAGTAGTGATTCGATGATGAACAGGCGCGCGTTCATGTGGAGGCTGAGCGGTGTCGCCGCCGTGCCATGGCCGACCGCCACCTCCGCTCAGACGCACGCGAAGGTTCGCACCATCGGGCTGTTGATGACTACCACCCGCTCGGCGGCGTCACATATCGCGGCGGCGGTCGTGGACGGGCTACGCGAGCTGGGTCACACCGAGGGCAAGAACGTCCTCTTCGAATACCGCTGGGCCGAAGGTCAGCGCGAGCGCCTTGCCGAGCTGGGCGCCGAGCTGGTGCGCCACCCGGTCGATGTGATCGTTGCCTCCTCCCAGGCGGCGGCGCTCGCGGCCCAGCGGGCGACGAAGACGATCCCGATCGTCATGGTCAATGCCGCGGACCCGGTCAAGGCGGGCCTCGTCGCCAGCCTGGCCCGGCCCGGGGGCAACGTCACCGGGCTCAGCCAGCACCTCACCCCTGAGATCCGCGCCAAGCAGCTCCAGCTTCTCAAGGAGGTGCTCACCAAGGGCGCTCGGCCTCTGGTGGTGGTGCTGCGCAGCCCGACGACGACGGTGGAGCTGGGCGAGTACGAGACCACCGGGCATGCCCTCGAGCTGCGCGTCCAGTTCATCGAGGTGCGCACCCGCGACGATCTCGGGCGCGCCTTCGCGGCCATGGCGCGGGACCACGTTGACGCTGTGCTCGTGCCGGGAGACACCTTTCTGTTCACGGAGCGGCAGCGCGTCGCCGAGTTGGCCCGCGAGCGTCGGCTGCCGGGCATGTACTCGCTCCGGGAGTACACCGAGGCGGGGGGCCTGATGTCCTACTCCGCGCCGCTGACCGAGCAGTTTCGCCGTGCCGCCGTCTATGTCGACAAGATTCTCCGCGGCGCCAGCCCGGCCACCCTTCCCGTGGAGTCGCCCACCCACTACGAGCTGGTCATCAACCTCAAGACCGCCAAGGCCCTCGGCCTGACGGTCCCCCAGTCGCTGCTGCAGCGGGCGGACGAGGTGATCCGGTAGAGCATCGACGACCGTCAGCGGCCCTATGCGGGTGCCCTATTGCTTGGAGAGTGGACGATCGTAGAAGCGGTGGTTGCAATCGAGACATCGGTAGGGGCGTTTGCCCCTAAACTTCAGCATCAGACGATCTCGAGCATCTTTCGGCAGGCTGCGCGTGATCGTCTTACCGCCACAGTTCGGACACATGTGCTCTGTTGTCATGGCTGATTCGAGTATGGGGGCCGAGACCGTGAAGCTCCCCCTCGGCCAATCCTACTTCAAGATCCGTAGCAGGTTGTGGTGCGCGTCGGTGAAGGTCGGCAGACCGGGGCGATCCTCGATCTCCTCAGCGGCTTCCTCGAGACGGGGCCAGGCGAGGAGCCTGGTGTCGCGGGTGACGATGATCTGGTCGGTCGAGGAGTACCAGTACGCCGGGCCGTCGCTCGCATCGGGCCAGTCGGAGACATGGACCGCCCCGAAGCCCAACTCGGCGGCGAGCCGCTTCACGACGGGAAGGAGGTCGATGAAGCGATTGGTCGCCTGGAACACGATGACGCCGTCGGGCTTGATGTGCTTCACGTACAGCGCCATGGCCTCGCGCGTCACCAGATGCATCGGAATGGAGTCGCCGGAGAAGGCGTCGATGCCGAGCACGTCGTAGCCTCGCGGCGGCTCGCGCTCGAGCGAGAGGCGGCCGTCGCCCAGAACCACTTCGGCGCGCGCGGGGCTGTCGGCGAGAAAGGTGAACTCGCGCCGCGCGATGTCGACCACGCGCGGGCTGATCTCGTAGAACACCAGCCGGTCACCGGGCTTCATCCACGCGCCGATGACGCCGGCGCCCAGACCGAGCACGCCGACGGAGAGCGGCTTGCCCGGCGCCATCTCGCGCAGCGAGGTGAACACACGCCCGTAGCCCGAGGTCGGCCCGAAATAGTCGGCGGGCGTGTTGCGGAAGGAATCGCCGAGCAGCTGGCCGCCGTGCTTGATGCCGCCGTGCTGCATCGAGCGGTACGGCACCGGGTCGGGATGGTCGGCGGTGCGTACCACGCCATAGAAGTCGCGCTCCATCACGCGCACGCCCTGCGTGTAGTCCTGCGCTCCTTGCGCAACGAATACGACGGTGACCGTGGCCACGGCCACGCCGCCCCAGCGCGCGAGGCCTCGGAGCCGTTGCACGAGGAGCAGCGACAGAAGGACGAGCGCGATGCCGAGCTCGAAATAGCCCGGCAGCGTGAGGGGCGCGACGATCGCGACCAGCGCCGCGCCCAGCGCGCCGCCCAGCGAGATCATCAGGTAAAACCGGGTGAGATACGAAGGGTCCGGCTTCGCGCGCGCCAGCTCACCATGGCAGAACATGCAGACGGCGAACAGGCCGGCGAGGTACAGGGGGGCCGCGACGGCGAGGTTGAGGGAAGGCACAAAGTACGCCATGGCCGGCAATAGGACAACGAGCGATGCGATGAAGAGCGGCCGCACGTACCAGCGCGGATGATCGAACGCGAGGACGAAGCTCAGGAGGTAGAGCGCGAGGGGCAGCACCCACAGAAAGGGGACGCTCGAAATGTTCTGCGTGATGTGGTTCGTGACCGCGAGCAGCATCACCGAGCCCATCCCTGCCAGGGCGAGCCACGGCAGCTGGACGGTGGTCGAGGGCAGCGGTGCGCTCGTCGCCTCGGCGGGCGGCAGCGGAGCCGCCGCGCCGACCGACCTCAATCCGATGGCTGCGCAAAGCACCACGAACCCGGCATAGAGGAACGACCAGCTCCACCCGAGCTGCCCGAGGTCGAAAGCCGGCTCGAGGAGCAGCGGAAAGCCGAGGAGCGCGAGCAGCGACGCGAGGTTGGAAAGCGCGAACAGGCGGTAGGGCACGGCGCTCTGGAACCGACGCCAGTACCAGGCCTGGAGCAGTGGCGTGGTGGTCGAGAGCAGGAAATACGGCAGCCCTATCGTCGCCGCCAGGAGAAGGAGGATGCGCGCGATCGGCTGCTCGTTGCCCTGCGGCTTCCAGCCGCTCGAGGCGAGGATGGGCAGGAACGCGAGCGACACGGCGAGCAGGGCGACGTGCGCGAGGGCCTGGCGTTTCGGCCCGAGAAGGGTGGTCCAGTCCGCGTAGGCATAGCCCGCGAGGAGCACGCTCTGGAAGAACACGAGGCAGGTGGCCCACACCGCCGCCGAGCCGCCGAACCACGGCAGGATCTGCTTCGCGATGATCGGCTGCACCAGGAACAGCAGGAACGACGAAAGGAAGATCGTCGCCGCGTACGGCAGGGCCGCCACTACGACAGCGCCGGATCTCAGACTCTGATGATTGATAGGTATTTGATGGTGCCCCCGGGGTGACTCGAACACCCGGCCCGCAGTTTAGGAAACTGCTGCTCTATCCACCTGAGCTACGGGGGCCCGTAGTGATTTCCGCTATCTCCGAAGCACTCCGCGCTGAGTCGCCACTGATTTTAGCACTATGTGTTCGTTTATGTGCCTAGCACGCCTGAGCCGCGCACTTCAAGAGCGTACTGATGCGCTGGTCTACGAGCCGGTTGCCGAGCTGGGGGACCTCGCGTTGCCCGGCTTGAGCGAGGTCGACGGACACCACGTGCCGGCCAGCGCCCACGGTTCTCGCTGGAACGACCAGCACGCCGTCGAACTGCGACGGCTCGCAGACAGCGCCGACAGCACGGTTCGTGGAGAGGTGCGTGAGCCGGAGCCCGACATTGGCCGGATCGCGCTTGACGCGAGGCGGCAGGAGAATTTTGGTCCGAGCGCTCTTCGGGGCTACGCTGGTCTTGGCCATTTGACTCCACCTTGGTCGGTTGAGAGGAAATGCGCCAGCCCTCGGTCGCGTTCGCGCGGCCGGGGGCGTCCTATTTCACGAGATCGGCCAGCTTCGCCTTGAGCGCCTTAGCGAGCTTCTCGATCACCGTCAAGGTCGGATCCCGCCGCGCCGTCTCCAGGCGCGCGAGGTAGCCGCGGCTGATCCCCGCCCTCTTGGCGAGCGCCTCCTGGCTCAGCCCTTGTGCAAGATGCGCATGGGCCTGCTCACGGGCGGTCGGCGTCGAACGGATTGATCGGCTCGGGGTTGTCTCCCACCGGCAGCGCGGCCAGGGCGACCAGGGCCAGCAGCGGGGAGAAGAGCAGGGACGTCAGCATCCACCCGATGCCCGTTCGCCCCTTCCCCCGCGCGACGTAGGGCACGAGAGTCACGCTCGCCAGGAAGTACAGAAGCAAGGCAACGAGGCTGGTGACCAGGACCACCAGGCGAGTATCGAAGTAGTCCATTCGAGTCCTCCTCGGGTGCCGAGGATCTGCTTCAAGTGAATCCGCACGAGGCTCTAGAACTGCAGGAATGCTGCTGGCGCTTGTCGCGGCATCGCTAGAGGTTCTTGAACTTCTCGTTGACCTGCTTGAGGAGCGCCTCGCGGTGGTCGCGGGCCTGGGTCTCGGCCTTGCGCTTCTCCTCCGCGGCCTCGTCGGCGGCCACCTGGGCGTTGGCGGCGAGGATCCAGAAATCGATGTGCTTCATCCAGTCCGGCACCAGGCGCTCCTCGCTGGCGAAGAGGAGGCCGCGCTCCGGGTCGAAGACGACGCGCTCGGGATCGACGTCGCCCGCGGCCTTGTTGAGCTTGAAGGCATAGATCCAGTGGCCGGCGGGCGGCTCGCTCAGCTTGACCACGAACGAGTAGAGCCCGTCGGAGAGGCTGAGGGCTTCCGGCGGACCTACCCGACTGATCTTGTCCATTGGCTTAGCTCCGGCCGCTCACAGGAGATCACCCGCGTCCACGCCGCGGGCAGCCAGGAGCCGGCGAAGGCGCTGTAGGGCGGCGCCCTCGACCTGGCGCACGCGCTCGCGGGTGACGCCCAGGCGCTTGCCGATGGCCTCGAGCGTCAGGGGCGGCTCCCCCGAGAGCCCGAAGCGCAGGCTGACCACGGTGCGCTCCTGGTCGGGCAGATCCTCGAGGAGCCCCGCCAGATCCTCGCGAGCCTGCAGCGTGGCGGCGAGGCCGCCGGGCAGCGGGTCCGCGTCTTTGACGACGTCCTGGAGCGTGCTCGAGGCGTCCGGGCCCACCGGGGAGTCGAGCGATACCGGCCGCTCGCTCACCCGCTCGAGGTGCTCGATCTCGTCCAGCGGCTGTCCCATCGCCTTGGCGATCTCCTCGGTGGTGGGGGCGCGGCCGAGCTCCTGGATGAGCGCGTTCTTCCTCTTGGCGTATTGCCCGAGGAGCAGCTCGACGTGCACGGGCAGGCGAATGGTCCGCGCCTGGTTGGCGAGCGCGCGCGTCACCGCCTGGCGAATCCACCACACGGCATACGTCGAGAAGCGCGTCCCCCGCCCCGGCTGGAATTTTCGCACGGCGTGCAGGAGGCCCAGGTTGCCCTCCTCGATGAGGTCGAGAAGAGAGAGGCCGCGGTGAAGATAGCGGCGGGCCACCCGCACGACCAGGCGGAGGTTCGCCTCGGTCAGCCGGCGCTCGGCGGCGGCATCGCCCGCCTGGACACGCCGGGCAAGCTCTTGCTCCTCGTCGGGCGTGAGGAGCGGGACCTTGGCGATGTCGCGCAGGTAGAGGGAGAGGAGCTCGCGGCCCCGGGCGGCCGCCTCGGGCTTTTCCTTGTGCCCGGCCAGCTCGGCCGGGTCACGCGTCAGGAGCGTCTCGAGGGGCTCGCCCGTGTCGTCGAGATCTACGAGCTCGGTGCGAGGGGCGTCACGGCCTGGCTCATTCATTATCTTTGTCGCCCACCCCGTGCGCCCGAGCCGACTCGGCGGGCTGGTCGGGCGCGTCGTCGGGCCGCAGCTCGACGATCTCCCGGGGCGGCAAGAACTGCAGCGGGTTGTAGGCCAGGCCCTCGTGGCGAACCTCGAAGTGCAGATGCGGCGCGCTCGCGCTGCCGCTGCGCCCGACGGTGGCGATGATGGTGCCGGCGGCGACCCAGTCGCCCACCCCGACGAAGTTTTCCAGGTTGTGCGCGTACACGGTCACGATCCCGCCCTGATGCTGGATGCGGATGATGCGCCCGTAGCCCCCCTCCTGCCCGCTCGCGATCACCAGGCCGTCGCCCACGGCCAGGATGGGCGTGCCGAGCTCGGCCTTGATATCGGTGCCCGCGTGCCAGCCGCTCAGCCGTCGGCCGAAGGGCGAGACGACGTTACCGTCGATGGGCCAGATGAGTCCCTGGACCTGCGGCTCGAGCTCCGGCGCCACCAGCGAGAGCCGCGTGGCCACCCCACGCTTGCCCGTGCGCACGAGGAGCACATCGCCGCCACTCTCGATGGCCTCGACCCGGGAGGCCTTGCCCTCGGCGCTCATGGCGCGCGCGCTCGGAATGCTCAGGCGCTGTCCGGGGCGGAGCTGCTCGGGACGGCTCAGATGATTGGCCGCAATGATGGCCTGACGCCTGATGCCGTAGTGCACGGCGAGACGACTGACGGTATCGCCGTGGCGGACCACGTGGATCGTCGTGGCACGGGGCGTCTTGTGAGGCGCCTGCGCCTTGGGCTGGGGGCGCCCCTTGCGCTCGCCTTGCGGCGACTTGGGGGCGATCTTGCGCGTGGGCGGCTTCGAGGCGCGGCTCTCGCCGTGGCCCAGACACGGCTGGGCCAGGAGCAGTCCGGGGAGCAGGAGACCGATGCCGATGGCGCGGCGGCCGCGCGGATGCCTCACGCGTCGAACTCCGCGTAGCGCACCTCGAAGGACGTGAAGCGGCCCGTGGGCGGGCGCCAGGTGATCGACACGGAGGCGACGCCGGCGAGCGGCGGACCCTTCTCGAGCTCGCGCGCCAGCTCCTCGATCAGCTCCCGGCTGCCTTCCACCCGCACGCGCACTCTCCCGTCCTTGAGGTTCATGACGTAGCCGTGGAGGCCGAGCTGCGCGGCCTTGCGGTGGGCGAAGTTGCGGTAGCCCACGCCCTGCACGCGTCCCTCGACGACGATCTCCGCGGCGCTCCGAACGAAGGTCATGCTCACGAGCGATGGCGCGAAAGGAAAATGGTCGGGGCGACTGGATTTGAACCAGCGACCTCCTGCTCCCGAAGCAGGCGCGCTACCAAGCTGCGCTACGCCCCGCCCGACCTGGCTATTTTACGCTTCCCACGCGAACTTGCCGATCAACTTCACGAAGACGCACTCGGAGTCTTCCGTGACGCGCGGCTGCCCTCCGATCTTGTCGATCACCTGCAGCTTTTGGTAGTTCGCCGGCCCCACCGGCATCACCATCCGCCCCCCTTCGGCCAGTTGCTCGAGGAGCGGCGGGGGAACGGAGGGACCGCCCGCGGCGACCAGGATGCGATCGAAGGGCGCCTCGTCCGGCCAGCCGAAGGTGCCGTTGGCCGTCCGCACCCACACGTTCGTGATCCCGAGGCCCTCGAGCGTCTCGCGGGCGCGCGTGGCCAGCTTCGCCAGCCGCTCGATGGCGCAGACGCGCCCCGCGAGCTGGGCGAGCACGGCGGCCTGATAGCCGCTGCCCGTCCCCACCTCGAGCACCTTCTCCGTCCCCGCGAGTCGCAGCAGCTCGGTCATCCTCCCGACCATGAAGGGCTGGGATATGGTTTGTCCCTCGCCGATGGGGAGCGGGTGATCGCCGTAGGCCTTGTCGCGCAGCGCCTCGTCCACGAAGAGATGCCGCGGCACTCTTCCCATGGCCTCCAGCACCCGCGCGTCCTTGATCCCGCGCGGCACCAGCTGCTCGGCGACCATGCGCTCGCGCTCCCGCGCGTAGCGCTGCGTCCCCGCCTGGCCGTTGCCGGCGTGGATCATCGCAGCCGCTTCTTGAGGAGAGCGCTCAGGGCGTCGTCCCACTCGGCCATACGCTGGAGCGCCCCGTGGTGCGTGAGATCCAGATGCAAGGGTGTGACGCTGGCCATCCCGCGGTGCACGGCCGCGATGTCGGAAGCCTCGTCCTCGCTCCACACCGGCGGCCCCGCGCCGATCCAGTAGTACGGCAGGCCGCGCGGGTCCGTCTCCCGCACCACCTTTTCCTGGTAGACGCGATGGCCGAGCCGCGTGATCCGGATGCCCGCGAGCGGACCCGCGGGCACGTTGATGTTGAGCAGCGTCTTGCCCGGAAGCCCCTCGACGAGCACGCGGCTCGCCACGAGCTTGGCCACCGCCTGCGCCCCTTCGAGGGTGCCCGTCTCGGGATCCGACTGGGACACCGCCATGGACGGGACACCGAGGAGCGTTCCCTCCATCGCGGCCGAGACGGTGCCGGAGTACGTGACATCGTCGCCGAGATTCGACCCGTGGTTGATGCCGGCGGCGACGAGGACCGGACGCTCCGGCAGCAGACCCAGCACAGCGAGGTTGACGCAATCCGAGGGCGTCCCATTGACCGAGAAGCGCCGCTCGCCAACGGTGGTCACGCGGAGCGGCCGGTGCAGGGTCAGCGCGTGACCGACCGCGCTCTGCTCACGGTCGGGCGCGACCACGTACACATCGCCCAGCTCGTCCAGAGCCGAGGCGAGGGCGGCCAGGCCCGGAGCATGGACGCCGTCGTCATTGGTAACGAGAATCACCGCCGGCATTACCGTTCACCGATCCGCGAGCAAAAAAATGGCAGATCCGAGGATCCGCCATTGTCGCTCGCATGAAATTGGTCGGGGCGACAGGATTTGAACCTGCGACCCCTTGACCCCCAGTCAAGTGCGCTACCGGGCTGCGCCACGCCCCGACCCAAGCGCATTGTACGGGGGCCCTCCGGGAAAGACAAGACGACGGGGCAGTGGGTCAAGTTGCGAGCCAGATCAACTCAGCCCTCGCCTCGGACTGCGCCCTCGGCTCGAACGGCCACGCCCGAGGGAGCCAGCAACGCGAGGCGTAGGTGGGTGTACGTCGAGCGTTGCGGGCGACCGAGAACGAAGTATGGCGAAGCAAATTGGCCCACTGCCGTCAGCTCTTGGGAGGCGCGAGCCGATCGCGAAGCGCGCGCAATTGATCGCGCGTGCGTCGGAGCGCCGCTTCGAGCGCCTGGCCGCGCACGCCCAGGTCGAGCTGCCCGGCGCCCCGGCTCTCGGCGTGGAGCCGCTTCTTGGCGCCTTCGAGGGTCAGCCGCTCCTCGTAGAGGAGTCCCTTGATGCGCAGGACGAGGTCGAGATCACGCCTGCGATAGAGGCGCTGGCCCGCGGGATTCTTCTTGGGGCGCAGGAGCTTGAACTCCGACTCCCAGTAGCGGAGGACATAGGCCGGAATGGCCGTGATGCCCTCGACCTCGCCGATCCGGTAGTAGAGCTTGTCCGGGATCGCGGGCCGTTCCTGCGCGTCGAGGTCCCGCCCCGGCACTTCGGCGCTCACGACCGCCGTCCTCCGGTCACGATTGCGCGTGGTGGTTGATGCGGATCTTCAGGCCCTTGCTCGGCTTGAAGGTCAGCACCTTCCGGGCGGTGATCTCGATGCTGTCGCCGGTCTGCGGGTTGCGGCCGCGGCGGGAGGCCTTGCGCCGGATGCGAAAGTGGCCGAACCCGACGATCTTCACGTCCTCGCCCTTCTCGAAGCAGCGGAAGATGATGTCGAATAGCGACTCCACCACCGAGGCGGACTGCCGCTTGGACAGTCCATGAGCCGCTACCGCATTGATGAGGTCATTCTTCGTCAGTGCCGTCACCTCCCCTCGATCGGGATCGACTCGCGAACGGACTGCCCACCTGCTCGGTTGCCATCAGCGCGGCGCGCCCTGGGTGAGGAAGCCGGCATGACCCTTGGCTTCCAGATCGGCGCGCGCCTGCAGGGCCTTGGCCCGGTCGGCGAAGCCGCCCACGCGCACGACATGATAGGTCGTGCCGCCCCCCGTGGCGGGGGCAGCCGGCGCGGGCGCGGCGCCGCTCTTGGCGCGGCGGATGACGACCTTGAAGCCTTCCTTCTTGAGCGCCGAGGAGAGCGACATGGCCGTCTCGAGGTCATAGGAGGGATTGACGACGATGCCGCCCTTGACGACCTGCGCGGTGCCCTTGCCCTTGAGCGCGGCATTGACGGCATCCGGAGTCGAGCCCGTGATGACGAGCTGGTTCTGGCCTCCCGGCTCGGCGGCCTTGGCGGGCGCGGGCGCGCTCGCGCCGCCGCCTCCGCGGCTCAGGCGCGCGATCTCGACGGGGAATTGCTCGGCGCGCAGCGTCTTGGCCAGGGACTCGGCGTTCCTTTCCTGGACGAAGGCGCCCACCTGAATCCAGTAGCTTCCGCCGGCGGCGGCCGTGGGGGCGGGCACGCGCTTGGGCGCCGCCGCGACGACGGGAGGCTTGACCGCCTCCGGCTTGGCCGTCGCGGCCGGCGGCGCTTGAGCGGGAGCAGCGGGCAGCGGCGCGGTGCCGAGCGGACGGTCAGCCGGCGTCGGCGCGGCCGGCGCGGGCTTGGGCGCGTCCGTCTGCGCGGTCGCGGGCGGCGCGGTCCCCGTGGTCGGGGCGGGAGCTGTTGGCGCGGGCGGCGCGGCCGGCGCGGGCTCGCTCGCCTTGGTCTGCGGCTTGGGCGCCGTCGTCGGCGTGGGCTCGAGCCAGTTCAGGAGGTACGGGAGCGACACGACGACGACGATGGCCAGGACGGTCAGGACGAGCAGCGCTCGGAACCAGCCGGCCGAGAAGATGCTCCGTTGGGCGATGTCGTCCCGCTCGTCCTCGTCCAGGTATTCGTCCTGCTCAGGATTGGTCGCCATGAGCCCTCGCTGGGTCGTGGTCAGTGTCGCCGAGTGGATGTTAGCACAGTCCCCTGAGGGGCCTAGCGATTTTTGCTAGGGGTTCTGCCTACTTAGCCCTTACGGTGGCTTGGTCGCCGCCCACCCCCGAGAGCCTTCCGGCGAGGCGCGTGACGCAAGAGCAGGCGAATGGGCGAGCCGGCAAATCCCGCTGCGTGACGGAGCGAGTTGACGAGATAGCGCTCGTAGGAGAAGTGGAGCTTGCCCGCCCAGTTCACCTTGACCGCGAAGGTGGGCGGCGAGACCGCGACCTGCTGCACGGTATGAATGCGCAGCGGCGCGCCGCGAGAGGAGATCGGCCGGCGCTCGACGGCTTGACGGAAGATCGAGATCAGCTCTCCCGGCTGGAGTCGCTTGCGCGCCTCGCCCGCCACGGTGTCGACGGTGTCGAAGAGATCGCGGAGGCCCCAGCCCTTGACGGCAGAGATGAAGCAGATCGGAGCGTAGTCCAGGAAGGGCAGCCGCTCGTGGATCTGCGCCGTCACGTCGGCTTTGCTGACGAGATCCGGCGGCACGAGATCCCACTTGTTGACGGCGAGGACGATGGCGCGTCCCGCCTCGTGGGCGTAGCCCGCGATGTGGGCGTCTTGCGCGGTGACGCCCTCGGAGGCGTCCATCACGAGCACGGCCACGTCAGCGCGCTCGAGGCTCTTGAGGGCCATGACCACGGAGAGCTTCTCGAGCGTCTCCGTCACGCGCCCCTTGCGGCGGATGCCCGCGGTGTCGATGAGGAGGTAGGGACGGTCGCGGAAGGTCACGGGCGTGTCCACGCTGTCGCGTGTGGTGCCAGGCAGCACGTGGACGAGGACGCGCGGCTCGCCCAGGACCGCGTTGACGAGCGAGGACTTGCCGACGTTGGGCCGGCCGATGATGGCCACCCGGACGCCCTCCGCGTGCGTCTCGATCACGGGCGGGGGCGCGAGCGCGCGCGCGGTCTCGAGCAGCTCGGCGACCCCGCGGCCATGCTCGCCCGAAACGGTCTGGAGCGTCTCGAAGCCGAGACGATAGAAGTCGGTGAGCGCGTCCTCCTGTCCTCCCCCGTCGATCTTGTTCACGGCGACCACGATGGGGCGCTCGCTCTTTCGCAAGATGCCCGCGATCTCCTCGTCGAGCCCCGTCAGCCCGGCGCGCCCGTCCACCACGAAGATGACGAGGTCGGCCTCCTCGATGGCGAGCATGACCTGGGCGCGGACCGCGGCCACCAGATCGGACTCCGTGGTTGGATCGAACCCGCCCGTGTCGACCACCGTCGCCTGCCAGCGCTCGTGGGTGACGGTGCCGTAGAGACGGTCTCTCGTCACCCCCGGCACGTCGTGAACGAGGGAGCGACGGCGCCCCACGAGACGGTTGAAGAGGGTGGACTTGCCCACGTTGGGGCGGCCCACGATCGCGAGGATGGGACGGATCACGGTCGCGCCCCGGTCAGCGGGCGGCGAGGGCCGCGATGAGGGCGGAGCCGGTCGACTCCACGACCTGCACGGGGACGCCGAGGGCGGCGGCGACTTCGGGGGGCGCGACGTCGTCGAGAAAGACGCCGTCGCCCTCCCTGACCGCCACCGCGGGAACGAGGACCTTCTCGCCCAGCGCGCGGCCCGCGAGCTGCTCGCGGATGTCTCGTCCGGTCAGGAGCCCCGCGACGCCGATGCCGCGACCGAACCACTCGTTCGCGATGGGAACGAGCTCGACCTCGAGACCCGGGACGGCAAGATCGGCGAGCAGTCCGCGAAGGAGCGGCGCGAACATCTCGCCGGTGACGACGGTGACGCGGCGGGGGCGATCCTGCCGGCGCGGAAGCCGCCCCGCCGCGCGGGCGAACGTGTCGGTGAAGCGCCGCACGAGCCCCACGCCATCCTCGAGGATGGGGAAGCCCTCGTAGGCCGCGGCCGGGGGCAGCGGCCGCCCGGCCTGGAGATACACCTCGTCCGAGGCCCAGACGAAGCGGCTGCCCAGCCTACCCAGGAAATCTTCCTGCCACCCCTCGACGGTCTCGGCGAGCGCCTCCGCCTCCTCGTTGGTCAACGTGCGCAGCCGCGGCAGGCGCTCGCGGTGGCGGGTGAGCCCGACCGGCACCACGGCCGTGGTCGCCACCCGAGGGTGCAGGCGCGCGAGGTCGCGGACCGACCGCTCGAGGTGCGCGCCGTCATTCCATTCGGGCACGAGCACGATCTGGGCGTGCATGACGATGCCGGCCTTGGCGAGACGCTCCATGCGCGGCATGAGCTCGCCGCGGACGGCGGGCTGGCCCAGGAGGCGGTGGCGGAGGTCGGGATCCGTGGCGTGGACGGAGACGTAGAGCGGCGACAGGCGCTGCTCCTCGATGCGCCGCAGCTCGGCCTCCTCGAGATCCGTCAGCGTGATGTAGTTGCCGTGCAGGAAGGAGAGGCGGAAATCGTCGTCCTTGACGTAGAGGCTCTTGCGCATGCCCTTGGGAAGCTGATGGATGAAGCAGAAGACGCACTTGTTCGCGCACGTGGCGATCTCGCCGGGGCGCGGCGCCTCCAGCTCCAGTCCCAGGTGTCCGCGCGCCCGCTCGATCCGCGGATGGCGCGTGCGGCCGTCACGCTCGACCTGGAGACGCAGCCGGGCCTCGCCCGCGTGAAAATGGAAGTCGATGGCGTCGCGAAGCGGCGCGCCGTTGATGGCGACGATGCGATCACCCGCGCGCAGACCCGCGCGCGCCGCCGCGCTTCGGGGGCGCACGGAGGCGACGAGGACGCCCTCGGCCTGGCTAGGAGCGCAGCTGGTCATGCTCGGCGGGCAGCTCGTCCTGGAGCGGGTCGGCGGGCGGGTTGAGCTGCTTGAGGCCCTGGACGAGGTACTGCAGCCCCGAGCCGATAGTGAAGAAGGCCATGACCCAGGCCGCGCCCCGCGGGAGGCTGGGCAGAATCTTGAAGTAGTAGGCGAGCATGGCCGAGACCACGGTGGCGACCTGGCAGAGCGTGGAGGCCTTGCCGAGCCAGCTCGGCGACGGATGCACGGTCCCCCCCGCCACGTGGATGACGATCACGCCCACGCTCAAGATCAGATCGCGGCTGACCACGACGGCGGCGATCCAGAAAGGGATGACCTTGAGATAGGTCAGGGTCACGAAGGCCGAAGTCATGAGGAGCTTGTCCGCCACGGGGTCGAGGAAAGCGCCGAGCCGAGTCTGCGTGCCCCGTCGCCGCGCGATATAGCCGTCCAGCATGTCGGTGAGGCTCGCCGCGCAGAAGACGAGGAAGGCCCAGCCCGGTCGCCGGTACACCAGCAGCGTCACGAAGACCGGGATGAGCAGGATGCGAAGGGTTGTCAGCCAGTTGGCAAGTCCCATACGATCATCCGCTGCGGACGAGACTCGATTCTATCACTCACCCGCGGCCCGGAGGCCCCGGAAACCTGGAGCGGGTCAGGCGGGCTGGCGATAGGCTTCCACGGGTCCAAGGAGGCGCGGGGCCAGCTCGACCTCGAGGCGAATGCCGTCGGCGTCGTCGCTGCGCGCCAGGACCCGGCCGCGCCCATAGCAGTGGGCGAGCGCGGTGCCGTCCTGGTACGGGATGCGAAGGGTCACGCGCTCCACCCGCGGCCCCAGGGTCTGGGCGACGCGGTCGAGGAGCCGGTCGACGCCCTCTCCCGTGCGGGCCGAGATCGCGACCCCGTCGAATCGGTCCACGAGGGCCTCGAGGGCCACGTCGGCGTCGAGCCGGTCGACCTTGTTGAGGGCGACGATGCTGGGCCGGCCCGTCAGCTCGAGCTGGGTGAGCAGCGAGTCGACGGCCGCCATCTGCTCTTCCAGCCCCGGATGGCTCGCGTCCACCACGTGCACGAGGACGTCGGCCTCCTCGAGCTCCTCGAGGGTGGCCTTGAAGGCGGCGACCAGCTGATGCGGTAGCTTGCGGATGAAGCCGACGGTGTCGGTGAGGATGAAGGGCGCATGGCCCGCGCGCGAGACGAGCCGCGCCGTCGGATCCAGGGTCACGAAGAGCTGGTCGGCGGCCACGTGGCCCGCGCCCGTGAGCTGGTTGAGCAGGGTGGTCTTGCCCGCGTTGGTATAGCCGACGAGGGCGGCCACGGGCAGCCCGGAGGCCTTGCGCCGTTCGCGCAAGAGTCGCCGATGGGTGCGGACGCGGTTGAGATCGCCGCGGATCTTCTGGATCCGGTGGCGGATCATGCGGCGATCGGATTCGAGCTGGGTCTCGCCCGGGCCCCGCGTGCCGATGCCGCCGCCCAGGCGCTCCAGGTGCTTCCACTGGCCCACGAGGCGCGGGAGCAGATAGCTTGCCCTCCATGGTCCGCGCCCGCTGGGCGAAGATGTCCAGGATGAGGGCGGTGCGATCGATGACCTTGAGGCCGAGCGAGCCCCCGAGGTTTCGCTCCTGGATGGGGGAGAGCGAATCGTCGGAGATCACGAGGTTGGCGGCCTGTCGCTCTGACGAGGCCTTGAGCTCGTCGACCTTGCCCTTCCCGAAATAGAGCTTGGGCGTTGGCGCCCTGCGCTCCTGGGTGACGCGGCCCACCACATCCGCCCCTGCCGACTCGGCGAGGCGGCCGAGCTCGTCGAGCGACTCCTCGACCTCGAAGCGCCGCTGCTTGGGCAGTCTCAGCGCCGCGAGCAGCGCTCTCTCCCTTTGCCTCACTCCTCGTCGCGTCACTTCCATTCGTTCACTCGATCCATCCCTCCCGTGTGATGAGCTTGCCGATGGCCTCGGCCGTCCCCTCGATGCCGCCCGCCCGGTCCACGTCCAGCCAGTGGATCTCGGCGTCCCGCTGGAACCACGTCATCTGGCGCTTGGCATAGCGCTGGGTGTCTCGGACCATGAGCCGCGTCGCCTCGGCCTCGTCCAGCCGTCCCTCCGCCACCGCGACGAATTGCCGGTAACCGATCCCGTTCATGCCCGGTGACCCGTCATCATAACCCGCGGCGAGGAGCCGGCGCACCTCACCCATCATCCCACGGGCGACCATTCCTTCAACTCGATCCTTGAGAGATTGGTTGAGGATGTGGCGCTCCCGTGACAGGCCGATGGCGAGGACGCGCCAGGGCGGCCTGCTCCGCCCCCAGCTGCCTCCGTCCTGGGCCCCGGCGGGGTCGCGCGCCGCATGCTTCTCGAGGGCACGGATGATGCGGATCCGGTCGTTGGGATGAAGACGCGCGGCGGCGGACGGATCGGCCGCGGCGAGCCTTCTGTGGAGGGCGAGGCTTCCGCCTTGCCGGGCCAGGGCCTCGAGCGAGCTTCTGAGCGCGGGATCGGCGGGAGGCGCCGCGTCGAGCCCCTTCAGCAAGGCGCGGACGTAGAGGCCGGTGCCGCCCACGACCGCGGGAAGCTTCTCGCGCGCGCGGATGCCCCCGATCGCCTCGAGGGCTTGGAGGCGGAAGCGCGCGGCGTGATAGCGCTCGTCGGGGCGGATCAGGTCCAGGAGATGATGTCTCACCGCGGCCCGCTCGGTGGGCGTGGGCTTCCCCGTGCCGATATCCATCCCCTGATAGACCTGACGGGAATCCGCGCTCACGATCTCCATGGCCAGACGCTGGCCCAGCCGGACCGCCACCGCGGTCTTGCCGACGCCCGTGGGCCCCACGATCACGAGGAGCGGCGGCCTCATCACCATGTGCGGCGGAGCTCCCGCTTGATCTCCTTGAGGGAGAGCCGGGAGACGATGGGCCTCCCGTGCGGGCAGAAGTACGGTGTCTCGGTTCCGGAGAGATCGGCGATGAGGCGGGCCATTTCTTCGCGCTGCAGGGGGGCATGCGCCTTGATCGCCGCGTGGCAGGCCACGAAGCTGAGGGCGCGGTCGATGAGCGGCGCGCTCTCGCTCGTCGAGGCCGCGCCCACCTCGCCCAGCAGCTCTTCGATCAGACGTCGCGGCTCCTCCCCCTTGAGCAGCGAGGGCACCGCGCGCAGGAGCACGCTCCGCCCGCCGAACTCTTCGAGCGCGAAGCCCAGGCGGCCGAGGTCGGACGCCCATTGCTGGAGGAGCGCGCTGTGCCCCGGCCCGAGATCGAGCGATTGCGGGAAGAGGAGGGCCTGCGAGGGTAGCGGTCCCGCGAGGAGGTCACGGCGCAGATGCTCGAAGAGCACGCGCTCGTGGGCCACGTGCTGATCGATGAAGAAGACCTCCTCCTCGCTGGCCGAGACGATGAAGGTGTCCTGGAGCTGCCCCACGACGAGGCCGAATCGTCCCGGGCCGCCCGAGCCGAAAGCCGCCTGAGTCTCCTGGAAGAGCCCGGCCTGGGGAAAGGTCGTGGACTCGGAGGAGGACATGAGCGCCTGGTCGAGGTCCATGTCGGGGGTGGTGAGCCCTTGCTGCGGTTGCACGACGCGCCGGGAGCGCAGGGCGTCCTGGACCGCGAGGAAGACCGCCTCCTGGATGAGCCGCGGAGATCGGAAACGGACCCAGGCCTTGGTCGGATGGACGTTGACGTCGAGCTCCTGGAGAGGCAGGGAGATGATCAGCACGGCGGAGGGGAACTCGTGGCGGGCGAGCATGGGCCGGTACGCTTCGATCAAGGTCTGCAGGAGCGCGGTGTCTCGCACCGAGCGGCCGTTGACGATGATGGTCATCTCGTCTCGGTTTCCGCGCGCGAGCTGCGGGGGGACGGCGAGCCCCTCGACCCTGACGGTGCCCTGCGTCCTGTCCACCTCGAGCATGGCCTGGGCCAGCTCGAATCCGCGGAGCGCCCCCACGCGGTCCCGCAGCGAGCGGGCCGCGGGAGCCATGAGGGTGACGCGCCCATTGTGGATGACGCGCAGGTGCAGGTCTGGTCTCGCCAGGGCGAGGCCTTCCAGCAGACGCAGCGCCGCCGCCAGCTCGGCGGGCGCGCTCCGGAGAAACTTGAGCCGGGCCGGCGTGTTGAAAAAGAGGTCCTGGGTCTCCACGGTGGTGCCGGGCTGCGCCTCGATGGCGAGCCGATCGACGACTTCCCCGCCCGCTCCTCGCACGAGAGCGCCCGTGGTCGCTCCCCGCGGACACGAGGTGATCTGGAACCGGCTCACCGCGCAGATGGCGGGCAGCGCCTCGCCCCGGAAGCCGAGGGAGGCGATGGCGGCGAGGTCGGCTTCGTCCGCGATCTTGGAGGTGGCGTGCCGCAGCAGGGCCAGCTCGATGTCGCCCGCGTCCATGCCGAGGCCGTCGTCGCTGACGCGGATGAGCTGGCGTCCGGCGTCCTTCAGCTCGACGGTGATGGCGGTGCTGCCGGCGTCGATGGCGTTCTCGACCAGTTCCTTGACCACCGAGGCGGGACGTTCCACCACCTCGCCCGCGGCGATCTTGTTCACGAGGTGCTCGGGCAGGAGGCGGATGCGGCTCATGGCTGGGAGCGCAGCCGCTGCTGCCACTCGTGGAGGAGATTGAGGGCCTGGAGCGGGGTGAGCGTCGAGAGCTCGAGGGCGAGCAGCTCCTTCAGCACGGGATCGGGCGCCGAGGGGAAGAGTCCGAGCTGGGGGTTCTCGATACGCCCCGGGGCCTCGGCGGAGACGGGAGCGCGGCCGTTCTGGCTGAGCTCGGCGAGGATCTCGCGCGCCCGCGCGATGACGCCCGCGGGCAGACCGGCGAGCCGCGCGACCTGGATGCCGTAGGAGCGGTCCGTGCCCCCCGGGCGGACCTTGTGGAGGAAGATGATCTCGTCGTTCCATTCCTTGACGGCCACGTGGAAGTTCCTCACCCGCGGGAGGAGCGACGCCAGGGCCGTCAGCTCGTGATAGTGGGTGGCGAAGAGCACCTTGGCCCCCCGCCCCCGCTCGTGGAGCTCTTCCGTCACCGCCCACGCGATGGCCAGCCCGTCGAAGGTCGACGTGCCGCGTCCCACCTCATCGAGTAATACCAGGGCTCGCTCGGTGGCGTTGTGGAGAATGCTCGCCGTCTCGACCATCTCCACGAGAAAGGTGCTCTGGCCGCGGGCGACGTTGTCCTGGGCGCCCACGCGCGTGAGGACGCGATCCACCACGCCGATCCGCGCCGAGCGCGCGGGCACGAAGCTGCCCACCTGGGCCAGGATCACCAGGAGGGCCGACTGGCGCATGAAGACGCTCTTGCCGCTCATGTTCGGCCCCGTGAGGATGAGGATCTGCTCGCGGGCGGGATCGAGAAGCAAGTCGTTGGGCGTGAAGGGCCGTTCGGCCGCCGCGTCGAGGACGGGGTGGCGTCCGTCGCGGATGTCGAGGACGAGCCCGTCGTCCACCTCGGGCCGGACATACCCGCGCTCGTGGGCGACCTCGGCGAGAGAGGCGAGGGCGTCGAGGGCGGCCACGGCGCGCGCCGTGCTCAGGAGGGCTTCCGCTTCCGCGGCCACGGCCGCGCGCACCTCCTGGAACAGCTCGAGCTCGAGGCGCGCCATGCGCTCCTCCGCGCCCAGGACCCTGCCCTCGTGCTCCTTGAGCTCGGCGGTGATGTAGCGCTCCGCTCCCACGAGGGTCTGCCGCCGGACATACTCCTCCGGCACCTTGGCCGCGTGCGTGTTCGAGATCTCGATGCCGTAGCCGAAGACCCGGTTGAAGCGCACGCGCAGCGTGGGGATCTGGGTGCGCTGGCGCTCGCGCGTCTCCAGCGAGGCGATCCACTGCCGCGCCTCCTGGGCGCCGCCCTTGATCTCCTGGAGCTCGGCCGAGAATGTCTCCCGGATGAGACCGCCCTCCTTGAGGCCAAGGGGCGGATCGTCCTCGAGGGCCTCGGCGAGGAGCGTGGCGAGGGCGGGCAGGCTGGCCATCTCCTCACCGAGCGAGCCCGAGACGAAGCCCGGCAGGTGGGCGAGCTCCGCGCGGAGCTGCGGCACGGCGGCCAGGCAGCCCCGGAGCCCCACGAGGTCGCGCGCGTGCGCCTGCCCGAGGGCGGCCCGACTCGCCAGGCGCTCGAGATCGCCGATGGCGCGGAGACGCGCGCGCAGGGCGGCCCGCCGCGCCGGCTCCTCGACCAGGGCGGCCACCGTCGCCTGGCGCCGCGCGATGGCCCCGGTGTCGACGAGCGGCCGGAGGAGCCACTGCCGGAGCAGGCGGGCGCCCATGGGCGTCTCCGTCCTGTCCACGGTCGCCAGGAGCGAGCCACGCGCGTGCCCCTCCTGGGCGGTCTCGAAGAGCTCGAGGGTGGCCACGGCGGTGGGATCGAGGACCATGGTGTCGCCCGGGACGAGTCGCTGCAGCCGCGTGAGGTGACCCAACGCCCCGCCCTGGGTCTCGCGGAGATAGGCGAGCGCCCCGCCGGCGGCTTGAAGCCCCGCGGTCATGTCGCCCACTCCGAAGCTCTCGAGGGTCGTCACCTTGAGCTGGGCGGCCAGCGCCTCCCGAGCCGGCTTGAGGGAGAACCACGAGGGCTCACCATGGGTCACGGGGAGGCCGAGGCCGCCCAGCCGGGCCGCCAGGCTCTCGTCACCGCCCCGGGCGAGCAGCACCTCGGCCGGGCGCCTGAGCAGCGCCGCCTCCAGGAGGGCGCCGCCGTCGTCCGAGCCCTCCCCTGCCCAGAAGTCTCCGGTGGAGACGTCCACGAGGGCGAGGCCCAGAGTGGCGCGCGGGCCCGCCCGGTGGACGGCCAGGAGATAGTTGTTGGCCGCGCCGTCGAGGTGCTGGAGATCCGTGATCGTGCCCGGGGTCACGATGCGCACGACCTCGCGGCGGACCAGCTTCTTGCCCTTGGCCGCCGCCTCCATCTGCTCGCACACCGCCACCTTCCGGCCCGCGCGGATCAAGCGCGCGATATACGTCTCGGCGGCGTGATGCGGGATGCCCGCCATGGGAATGGCGCCCTCGCCCTTCTGGCGCGAAGTCAGGGTGAGCTGGAGGAGGCGGGCCCCCAGATGGGCGTCCTCGAAGAACATCTCGTAGAAATCGCCGAGCCGGAACAGCAGGAGGTAGTCCGGGTAGCGCTGCTTCAGCTCCCGGTATTGCCGCATCATGGGCGACAGCTCGGCCGAGAGGTCCTTCACGCTCCGAGCGCCGCGTTGAGCCGATCGTACGTGGTGTCGAGGGTCTCGGGGAGCACCCGCGTGTCGCCGATCACGGGCATGAAGTTCGTGTCCCCGTTCCAGCGCGGGACGATGTGCAAATGCAGGTGGCCGACGATACCGGCGCCGGCGACCCGGCCCTGGTTGGCGCCCACGTTGTACCCGTCGGGCTTGTAGGCCGCGCCGATGGCGCGCACGGCGGCCTGCAGCATCTCCATGGCATCGCCCAGCTCTTCCGATGTCGCTTCCTCGAGCGTGCCGACGTGGCGCGTGACCACGACCATGACGTGTCCCGAGGCGTAGGGAAACTTGTTCAGGATGAGAAAGGCGCGAGGGGAGCGGCGAAGAATGAGAACGCGCCGGTCATCACCGGCGGCCAGCGCGTCACAGAAGACGCAGCCGGCGGAAGCGGAGGGCGGGGCTCCGGCGGCCTCGACGTAGGTCATCCGCCACGGCGCCCAGAGTCGATCCACGCGGGTCGGACCGGCGGGATGCTAGGTGTTGACCAGCTCGCGAAGCCTCTTGCCGACCTTGAAGAAGGGCACCCGCTTCTCGGGGACACTGACGCTGTCACCGGTCTTCGGGTTCCGTCCCTTGCGAGAGTTGCGGTGACGGATGCGGAAGCTGCCGAAGCCGCGCAACTCCACCTTGTCCCCCTTGGCAAGGGCGTCGGTGATGTTGTCGAACACGGTGTTGACGATCAGCTCCGTCTCTTTCTTGGTCAAGCTCGACAGCTTGGAGACTTCCTCGATCAGATCCGCTTTCGTCATGAGCCCGCTCCCTCCACGGGAACCTCGCCTTCATCCGGCCTTGGACGATCGGTCACTCCCGGCCATCGATCCAGGTCCAGTCGGTCGGGGTTCATACCCGACTTGGTGACCGTAGCACGCCCGGCGAAAGATTGTCAAGCAGAGCAAGGGTTTACAGCTACTGCATGAGGTAGAGGGGGGTACGGACGCCCGACAGGGCGGGCAGGAGCTGGCCGGCAGCGCCACCCAGGCCGAGGCGATTCTCCATCAGATCGCGAAACGAAAACTTGCGGCGCGGATAGACGATCTTGGGGCGGCCCGGGATATTGGCCAGCTTGCCCGCCGCGTCGATGGCGTCCTCGTAGCCGCCGAGCTCGTCCACCATCTTGAGCGCGTGCGCCTGCTGCCCCGAGTAGATGCGGCCGTCGGCGAAAGCGAGCACGTCCTTTCGCTCGAGCCCGCGACCTTCGGCCACTGCGTCCACGAACTGCCCGTACACGTCGTCGAGAAGCCGCTGGAGGATCTTCCGCTCCTCGGGGGTCATCTGGCGGGCGAAGTTGCCGACATCCTTGAAGGCGCCCGACTTGATGACGACGTACTCGACGCCCACCTTCTTGAAGAGGCCCTGGAAGTTGGCCATCTGCATGACCACGCCGATCGAGCCGGTCAGGGTGCCCGGATTGGCGTACACCCTGTCGCAGGCGGTGGCGACGTAGTAGCCCCCGGAGGCGGCCACCGCTCCGAGCGAGGCGACCACGGGCTTGCCACCCTTCCGCAACCGCTGGATGGCCGAGAAGATCTCCTGGGTGGGCGCCACCACCCCGCCCGGGCTGTTGATGCGCACGACCACCGCCTTGACGGAGGGATTGTCGCCGTGCTCGCGGAGGTCGCGCACGGCCTGGCCGCCGTCGAGGATGATCCCTTCGATCTCGACGACGGCGACCTTGGCCCCGCCCGTGGGCAACCCGTCTTCGCTCACGGTGGCCATGAGCACCCAGACCGTGCCCACGAAGAGCACGAGGATGCCCAGGGTCAGCCCGAGCGCGGTCAGGGCGATCCGGGCGCGCGAGGTCATGGTCGCGTCACCATGGCGGTGCTATTCCTCTTCGTCTTCGAAATCATCTCCCCCGCGGCGCTTCCGTCCCTTGCCCCGCCCCCGGCCCTCGGCCTGGGACGGCTCCTCCGTGATGGTGGCGGCCACGTCCTTGAGGCTCAGCCCGATGCGCCGCTCATTGGGGTCGACACGGATGACCAGGAGGGTGAGCTCGTCGCCCACGTTGACGAGGTCCGACGGCGCGGCGATGGGCCGGTGCGACATCTGCGACACGTGCAGGAGGCCGTCCACGCCGGGCTCGAGCTCGACGAAGGCGCCGAAGTCCGTCAGGCGCACGATCTTGCCGGTCACCCGCGAGCCCATGGGATAGCGCTGGGTCACGGACTCCCACGGATCGGGCTGGATCTGCTTGATGCCGAGGGAGATCCGCTTGTTGTCCTTGTCCACGTTCAGGATCTGCGTCTCGATGGGCTGGCCCTTCTTGAGGAGCTCGGAGGGGTGCCCGATGTTGCGGGTCCACGACATGTCCGAGATGTGCAGGAGCCCGTCCACGCCGGGCTCGAGCTCGACGAAGGCGCCGAAATCGGTGAGGTTGCGCACCTTGCCCTCCACGCGCTCGCCGGGCTTGTACCGCTCGTCGATGGTCGCCCACGGATCAGCCTCCACCTGCTTCATGCCGAGGGAGATCCGCTTGGTCGCCTTGTTCACGTCGAGGACCAGGACATCCACGGTGTCGCCGACGTTGACGATCTTCGAGGGGTGCCGGACCCGCCGCGTCCACGACATCTCGGAGACGTGGACGAGCCCTTCTACCCCTGGCTCGAGCTCGATGAAGGCGCCGTAGTTCGTCAGGCTGACCACCCGCCCCTGGACCTTGGCCCCCACGGGGAAGCGCGCGTCCACGATGGCCCACGGATCGGAGGACTTCTGCTTGTAGCCCAGCGACACGCGCCCCGTCTCGCGGTCGAAGTGAAGGACGACCACCTCGACCTGGTCGCCGATCTGGAAGATCTCGGAGGGGTGGCCCACCCGCCCCCAGGACATGTCTGTCACGTGGAGGAGGCCGTCGATGCCGCCCAGGTCGATGAAGGCGCCGTAGTCCGTGATGTTCTTGACGGCGCCCGTCAGGACCATGCCCTCCGAGAGGACGGAGAGCGTGTGCTTGCGCTTCTCCTCGCGCTCCTCCTCGAGGACGGCGCGGCGCGAGAGCACGACGTTGCCGCGGCGCCGGTTGAGCTTGATGACCTTGGCGCGGATGATCTGCCCGAGCATGGAGGCCAGGTTCTTCACGGGCCGGAGGTCGACCTGCGAGCCGGGGAGGAACGCGCGCACCCCGACATCGACGGAGAGGCCGCCCTTGACGACCTCCACCACCTTCCCTTCCACCGGCGTGCCGCTGTCATGGGACTTGGAGATGGCGTCCCACACCTTGATCTTGTCGGCCTTGTCCTTGGAGAGGACGATCAGTCCCTCACTGTCCTCCTTGGACTCGAGGTAGACCTCGATTTCCTCGCCCACCTTTGGGAGCGCGCCCGAGTGGCGGAACTCCTCGATGGCGATGGTCCCCTCGCTCTTGTAGCCGATGTCCACGAGGACCTCGCTATCGCGTACCTCGACCACCCGGCCGCGGACGACCTCCCCTTCCTCGATGTCGCCCACTCCCCGCTTGAACCAATCCTCCATGCTCTCCTCGGGGCCGTCGTCCACCTCCCTCTGCCCCCCTGCGAGGCCCTGCGACTCCCGATTCTCCGTCTCCATAATGCGGTGCTTCCTCCCTTGATGGATATCGCCGGAGCGGCGGCTACCGGCCGCCCCTGACGTCGTGCTGCGACTGCGCGCTGCTCACGGCATGCGTCTTCTCGTCTTGCTCCCGCAGCTGGGCGATGGCGCGCATCATCTCCTGCGCCGCCTCCCGGTACCGCTCCTTCCGACCCGCTCCCGGCTCGGGCTTGAAGTGTAGCGCGGGTCCGAAGATCACGCGCACCTTAGACCGGCGAGGCCACCAGGCCCCCCGGGGCAGCGCGTACAACGTTCCCGTCACATAGGTCGGGACCACGGGCACCTCGGTGAGGACGGCGAGCATCCCGATGCCGGGCTTGCCCTCGCCGAACGAGCCGTCACGGCTGCGCGTGCCCTCGGGAAACGCGAGAAGGGCCTCGCCCTCCTCGAGCAGACGCGCGGCCGTCTTGAGCGCCTTCGGGTCCGATCCCTCGCGCCTCACGGGATGCGCGTTGAGATTCCGGATCAGCCAGCCGAAGCCGGGAATCCGGAACAGCTCCACCTTGGCCATGAAGTGCAAGGTCCGCGACGTCGAGCTTCCGATGATCGGAGGGTCGAGCACGCTCTGGTGGTTCGAGACCACCAGCACCGGTCCCGAGCCGGGCACATGTTCGGCGCCGCGAACCTGGAGCCCGAGCCTCCAGCGCACGAGCGCCACGGCGATGGGCTTCAGGATCTCGTACAGCATCGCGCCTGCTCCACCGCGTCCAGCATTCGCTCCACGACCGCTTCCGGAGAGAGCGCGGTCGAATCGAGCACGAAGGCGCCCTCGGGTCTGACGAGAGGGGCGAGGTCACGCTCCATGTCCTGCCGGTCCCGCTGCGTCACCTCGGCCTTGACCGTCTCGTAGTCGGCGGGAAGGCCGGTGGCGGCCAGCTCCTCGCTCCGGCGCCTCGCCCGCTCGTCGAGATCCGCGTCGAGGTAGAACTTCACCTCGGCCTCGGGACACACCACGCTGCCCGTATCCCGGCCCTCCAGCACCACGCCGCCCGCGCGGGCGAGCCGGCGCTGGAGGGGGGTGAGCTTGTCCCGCACGACCTGGAGACGCGTCAGCCTGGACGTCAGCATGCCCAGCTCGGGCGTGCGGAGCTGGGCGCTGATGTCCCGGCCGTTGACGATCACCCGGCCGCCCTCGAGATCCACCGTGGTCTTCTCGAGCACCTTGCCGACGGCGGGCGTGTCATCCGCGGCGACGCCGGCCTCCTTGACGGCCCAGGCGAGGGCGCGATAGAGCGCGCCCGTGTCGACCAGCGTGAAGCCGAGGCGGCGGGCGAGCTCGCGCGCCGCCGTCGACTTGCCGGCCGCCGCCGGTCCGTCAATGGTGACGACGGGCTGTCGCTTCAGGGCAGCTCCTCGGCGCACACGCGCCCCGCGAGGGAATTGACGGCGGCCACGAAGCCCGGGTACGAGGTGTTGATGCACGCCGTATCCTCGACGACGGTCTCCCCTTCCGCGATGAGGCCCGCCACCACGAGGGCCATGGCCATGCGGTGGTCGCCGCCGCTTCCCACGGTGGCGCCGCGAAGCCGCGCCCCGCCCTCGATGTCGAGGCCGTCGGGCCGCTCGGCGACGCGCGCCCCCATGCGCGCGAGCTCGGCCGCGATGGCGCCGATGCGGTCGGACTCCTTCACGCGAAGCTCGGCGGCGTCGGTGATGCGGGTACGCCCGGCGGCGGCGCAGGCCGCCACGGCGAGGATGGGCACCTCGTCGATGAGGCGGGGAATGAGCTCGCCGCCGATGTGCGCGCCACGGAGCGCGGTGCTGGCCGTAGTCAGGTCGGTCACCGGCTCCCCCACCGCGCTGGACTCGCCGCCGCGCTCGATCCGCGCGCCCATCGACGCGAGGACGTCGAGGAGACCCGCCCGCGTCGGATTGCTGCCCACCCGGGCGACCGTCACGCGGCCGTCCGCCACCAGCGCGCCCGCCACGAGCAGGAAGGCGGCCGAGGAGATATCGCCGGGAACGGCGACGGCCTGGCCGCGAAGCTCGCGGCCCGGCGTGATCGTCACCGTGCGCCCGTCCACGGAGAGCCGCGCGCCGAAGCCCGCGAGCATCCGCTCGGTGTGATCGCGGGACTGGGCCGGCTCCGTCACGCTGACGGGCCCATCGGCCCAGAGACCGGCCAGGAGGAGGGCGGTCTTGATCTGGGCGGAGGCCACGGGGGACGCGTAGACGTACGCGCGGAGTGGCCGTGCCCCGCGCACGCCGAGCGGGAGCCGTCCGCCATCCTGGCGTCCGACGAAGGTCGCGCCCATGGCGGCGAGCGGCTCGGCGACGCGCTTCATGGGTCGCCGCCTCAGGGAGGCGTCCCCCGTGAGGAAGGTCCAGAAGGGCTGACCGGCGAGCAGGCCCAGGAGCAGGCGGGCGCCGGTTCCCGAATTGCCGCAGTCGAGGACGTCCTCGGGCTCGCGCAGGCCCAGGAGTCCCGCGCCGTCCACGAGGTAGTGCCCCGGGCCCTTCCGCGTGACGAGCACGCCCAGCTTCTCGACGGAGCGCAGGGTGTTGAGGCAGTCCTCGCCCTCGAGATATCCGGTGATCTCCGTGCGGCCGCTCGCGACGGCGCCGAGGAGGGCGGCCCGATGGGAGACGGACTTGTCGCCGGGCACCTCGATGGTGCCGGCGAGCCTCGTCACCGGCCGCACCCGTATCCTCATCCGAGCCGCTCCCGGAGCGCGCGGATGCGCTCGAGCTCGGCCTCGATCCGCGCGCCGTCGCCGGAGCGCACGAGGGATTCCAGGTCTCCGAGCGCGGCGCGAAAGGCGGCCAGGGCCTCCGCGAGGGCCTCGCGGTTCTGCTCGAAGATGTCGCGCCACATCACGGGATCGGAGGCGGCGATGCGCGTGGTGTCCTTGAAGCCGCGCGCGGCCACGTCGAAGAACTGGGGATCCATGCGGGCGACCGCGGCCACGAGGGCGTCGGCCACGAGGTGCGGCAGATGGCTGACGGCGGCCACGGCGCGGTCGTGCGTGACCGGGTCGAGGCTCATGACCCGGCTGCCCACGGCTTCCCAGAGCTCGCTCGCGCGCTTGAGCGCGTCGACGCTGGTGCGCTCGGTCGGGGTGAGGATGACGAGGGCGCCGCGGAAGAGATCGGCCCGCGCCACGCCATAGCCTGCGAGATTGGAGCCGGCGATGGGATGCCCGCCCACGAAGGCGAGGGGGCGCTCCGCGGCCAGGGCCTCGGCGGTGCGGACGATGCGCGCCTTGGCGCTGCCCACGTCCGTGACGAGAGCGCCGTCGGCGGCGGCGCGCCAGACCGCGGGAAGCTGCGCCTCCAGGGTGGCCACCGGGGTGGCGAGGACGACGAGATCGGCGCCCGCCACGCCCTCGGCGATATCGGTGGTGATCCGGTCCACGGCTCCGTCGGCGAGGGCGGGCTCGAGACTCCCGACCCTCCGGCCGACCGCCACGATCTCCCGCGCGAGCGACTCCGCCCGCGCCGCCTTCGCGAGAGAGCCGCCGAGAAGCCCGAGTCCGACGATGGTGAGCCGGCGGATCACCCGGCCTTGCCCTCCGCGAGCACCTTCTTGAGCGCCTTGACGAGACGACGATTCTCCTCGGGAGTGCCGATGGTGATCCGGAGCGCCGTCTCCATCCCAAAGCTCGCCATGGGCCGGACGATAACTCCCTCCTTGAGGAGGCGCTGGAAGATATCGGTGCCCGAGCGCCCCACGTCGACGAGGATGAAGTTCGCGCGCGAGGGGACATACTTCACCCCCATGGCGGTGAACTCCTCGCAGAGGAAGTGGCGACCCGCCTCGTTCATGCGGAGGCACTCGAGGATGTGCGAGTCGTCCTCGAGGGCGGCGAGGGCCGCGACCTGGGCCAGCGAGTTGATGTTGAAGGGCTGCCGGATCCGATTGAGGAGCGACACGCAGTCGGGGTCGGCGATGGCATAGCCCACGCGCAGGCCGGCCAGGCTCGCCGCCTTGGAGAAGGTCCGCAGCACCACCACCTTGCGTCCGTGCTTCATGAAGCCGAGGGAGTCCGGGAAGTCCGGGCCCTGGGCGAACTCGAAATAGGCCTCGTCGAAGACCACGATGACCTTGTCGGGCACCCGCGCCATGAAAGTCGTCACCTCTTCGGCGGTGACCACGGTGGCCGTCGGGTTGTTCGGGTTGGCCACGAAGACGAGCTTGGTCATGGGCGTGATGGCGCGGGCCATCGCTTCCAGGTCCAGCCGGTGGTCCTTCAAGGTCACCACCACACGAATCCCTCCCGCGGCCTGGACGATCATCGGGTACACGACGAAGGACGGGTGCGGGATCACCGCCTCCTCGCCCGGGCGCAGGAAGGCCCGCACGATGAGCTCGATGAGCTCGTTCGAGCCATTGCCCATGATGAGCTGGTCGGGGTTGAGCCCGTGGCGGCGGGCGAGGGCGATCCGGAGGTAGTGGGCGCTGCCGTCCGGATACCGGTTGAGATGCGGCAGGGCGTCGGCAATGGCCTTGAGCACGCGCTCCGAGGGCGGCAAGGGGTTCTCGTTGGAGGCGAGCTTGATGACATCCGTGAGGCCGAACTCGCGCTCGAGCTCCTCGATGGGCTTGCCCGGCTCGTAGGGCGCGATGCCGAGGATGTGATCGTTGGCGATGGATTCCCAGGACACGGGCATGAGCGGCTCCTTAGGCGGCCGGGTAGGACCCGAGGATCTTGAGGAACTGGCAGCGTTGCTTGACCTCGTCGAGGACGGCGCGGACATCATCGGTGTCGCGGTGGCCCTCGAAGTCGACGAAGTTCACGTACTCCCACGGGCGCCGCTTCGTCGGTCGCGATTCGATCTTGGTCAGGTTGAGTCGCCGGGCCGCGAAGGGCTGGAGGATGCTGTACAGCACGCCCGGCTCGTTCTTCATGGAAAAGAGGATGGACGTCTTGTCGCGGCCGGTGGGCCCCACCGCTCTCCGGCCTATCACGAGGAAGCGGGTGCTGTTGGCGGGGTTGTCCTCGATGCGGCGCCGGAGCACGGGCACGTCATAGGTGCGGGCGGCCAACTCCGAGGCCACCGCGGCCACCGTGGGATCGTCCTTGGCGCGCTCGGCGGCGGCGGTCGTGGAGGACATCTCCTCCAGGCGCGCCTCCGGCAGGTGCGCGAGCAGCCACTGGCGCGTCTGCGCGAGGCCTTGCGGGTGAGAGCACACGATCTTGATCTCCTCGAGCTCCGTGGCTCGGGAGAGGAGGTGCTGGCTGATGTCGAGGGTGAGCTCTCCCGTGATCACCGCCTCGGACTCGATGAGCCGGTCGAGGGTGATGTTGACGGGGCCCTCCGTGGAGTTCTCCACGGGCACCACGCCGCACTCCGCGCGTCCGCGCTCGACCTCCTCGAAAATGTCCGCGATGCTCCGCAGCGGGATCAGCTGGGCCGAGGTGCCGAACCGACGCATGGCCGCCACGTGGGTGAAGGTTCCCGCGGGCCCCAGGTAGCCCACGGGGAGCGGGTTCTCCAGGGCGAGGGAGGCGGAGAGGACCTCGCGCCAGACGGCGCGCACGGCATCCGCGGACAGCGGGCCGGTATTCAGGGCGACGAGGCGCTCCAAGAGCTGCACCTCGCGCTCCGGGACAAAGTACGGCCTGTCCTGTTGCCTCTTGAGCTCGCCGATCTGGAGGGCGGCCTGCCCGCGCTGATTGAGGAGGTGGAGGATTTGTTCGTCGAGGTCGTTGATCCTGGATCGCCAGTCGTCCAGGTGCCCGCGGGCAGCGATCCGAGGTGAAGCGGCCCGAATTGCACGCGGCGCAGCCGGATTACCGGGTGGCCGAGCGCCTTGCAGTAGCGCTTCACCTCCCGGTAACGTCCCTCGGCGAACGTGAGCTTTATCCACGTCGAGCGCGGCCCGCGCCGCAGGAGGCTGATGGCCGCGGGCACGGCGGGGCCGTCGGGCAACACGACCCCGCGTCGCCAGCGACCGAGGTCACGGGGCGACACGTGTCGCTCGACCTCGACCTCGTAGACGCGCGGGATCTCGTAACGAGGATGTAGCAGTCGGTTGGTCAGCTCTCCGTCGTTGGTGAGGAGGAGCAGCCCCTCCGCATCGTAGTCGAGCCGGCCCACGGGGAAGACGCGAGGAGCTCCCGGAGGGAGCAGATCGATGACGACGGGACGGCCCTGCGGATCGGCCCGGCTCGTGACGTAGCCGCGCGGCTTGTGGAGGAGGACGTACGCGCGCGCCTCGGCGCCCTGAAGGGGCCGGCCATCGAGGGTGATCCGGTCGACCTCGGGATCCGCCTGGGCGCCCGGCTCGCGGCGCACGTCGCCGTTGACGGCGATGCGCCCCGCGGCCAGGATCGCTTCAGCGCCCCGGCGTGACGCCAGCCCCGCCTGGGCCAGGATCTTGCTGAGGCGCGTCGGTGCCAGCGTTGCTCTCCGCGGTCGCGGCCAGCCGCGCCTCCGTGTCCCCGTTCTCCCCGCTCTCGGCCGGCGGCTCGGGGACGACGAGCTCGCCCTCGACCCGCGGCAGATCGCTCACGTCGCGCAGCCCGAAGGCCACGAGGAAGTCTCGCGTGGTCTCGTACAGGTACGGCCGCCCCGGGGCCTCCTTGCGCCCGGCGATCCGAATCATGCGCCGGTCGAGGAGGTTGTCGAGAACGGCTTCCGAGTTGACGCCACGGATCGCGTCGATGTCGGGACGCGAGGCGGGTTGGCGATAGGCGATGATGGCGAGCGTTTCCAGGGCGGAGCGCGACAGCCGCGAGCGCGTCCGGCTGCGCGCCAGTCGCACGAGCCAGGGCGCCACGTCCGGCCGCGTCACCAGCCGATACCCTCCCCCGACCTCGATGATCATGAGGGCCCGATCCTCGGCGTCGAGCCTGGCCTTGAGCCTGGTCACGAGCGCGCGCGCCTCCTCGGGTGAGCCGAGCTCCAGCACCTCGCGTATGCGGTCGGGCTCGACGGGCGTCTCCGAGGCGAAGAGGAGGGCTTCGACGACGTCGATGGGCTCAGTCATTCGCGATGTCTCCACCAGCCGGTTCTCCACCCGTGGGGGCGGCGGCCGCGTCTGTGGTTGGTCCTTCGATCACGATCTCGCCGAAGAGCTCGGCCTGGTGCGCGCGCGCCTGCCCCAGGCGGACCAGCTCGAGGAGAGCCAGGAGCGTCACCACCCACTCCGCGCGCACGCGCTCTTGCCCTGCGACGGACGAGAAGAGGATGGACCAGGTGTTGCGCAGGAGATCCACGATCTCCCCCATGCGCTCGAGGATGGACAGCGGATTCGGCTCGATCTCGCGCGGCGTCCGTCGCTTCTGCTCCTGGATGAGCCGCGTGATGGCGCGCTCGAGGAGATGCACCGAGAGATCTTCGAGGGGGACGTCCTCGGGAGGCGGCAGCTCGGCCACCGTGCGTCCGTAGAGCAGCGCCTGCTCCGCCTCGCGCTCGCCCAGCCAGGCCCCCAGGGCCTTGACCCGTGCGTACTCGCGCAGGCGCTCGGCCAGCTCCTGGCGCAGGAGCTCGCCCTCCTCGTCGAGCTCATCAGGGGGCGCGTCCGGATCGGGGGGCAGGAGGAGCTTCGACTTTAGATAGATGAGCGTCGCCGCCATCACCATGAAGGCCCCCGCCGTCTCGAGATCCTGGAACTGCACGGACTCGAGGTGCGCGAGGTACTGCTCGGTGATGGCGCGGATGGGCAGGTTGGCGAGGTCGACCTCGTTGGTCCGGCAGAGGTGAAGGAGAAGATCGAGGGGGCCGACGAACGACTCGACCCTGACGGTCAAGCCCTGCGATTCGGAAGCGGCTTCAGTCTCGATCATTTGGTAACGGGGGCCCAGAAATGGCCCCCGTACTCCCCCACACGTGTGTTCCTCGGTCGGCGGGGGGCCCAGAAATGGCCCTCGTACTCCCCCAGTTGTGTGTTCATCGCGGTTCGAGGTTGATCAAAGATCTGACCTCCTCCATGGTCTTCTGGGCAAAGACGCGGGCGCGGCGCGAGCCCTCGTGGAGGATCTCCACGATCTCGCGCGGCTTGGCCGCGAAGCGCTCGCGCGCTTCCCGGATCTTGGCGAGGGGCGGGATCATGTGCTCGAGGAGCACCGCCTTGCAGTCGAGACAGCCGATGGCGGCCGTCCGGCAGCCCGTGGCACAGGCCTCGCGCGCGGGCGCGGGGGTGAAGATCTTGTGCAGGTCGAAGACCGGGCAAACGTCGGGATTGCCGGGATCGCTCCGGCGCTTGCGGGCCGGATCGGTGACCATGGGCTTGACCTTGGCCGTGATCGCTTCCGGGCTGTCCGACAGGAAGATGGCGTTGCCGAGCGACTTCGACATCTTGCGCCCGTCCGTGCCCGGCACCTTGGGAATCTCCGTCAGCTTCGCGCCGGGCTCGGGAAAGACCGCGCGCTTCCACGTGTGGTTGAAGCGCCGGGCGACCTCCCGGGTCAGCTCGATGTGGGGCACCTGATCCACGCCCACGGGCACCCACTGCGCCTTGTACATCAAGATGTCCGCAGCCTGCAGGAGCGGGTATCCCAGGAGGCCGTACGAGGGAGACTCGAGCCCGAGCTGCTCGACCATCTCCTTGAAGGTGGGGACGCGCTCGAGCCAGCCGAGCGGAGTGACCATGGAAAACAGCAGGTGCAGCTCGGCGTGCTCGGGCACGAGCGACTGGATGAAGAGCGTGCTCCGCTCGGGATCGAGCCCCGCCCCGAGCCAGTCGGCGGCCATCTCGATGGTGCTCTCGGGCGCCTGCCCGCTGTTCTCCGCGTCCGTGGTCAGGGCATGCCAGCTCGCCACGAAGAAGAAGCACTCGTAGTCGTCCTGCAGCCGTACCCAGTTGTCGAGGGCGCCGAGATAGTTGCCCAGATGCAGATTGCCCGTGGGGCGCATGCCGGAGAGGACGCGTGGCTTCCCGGTCATGGCGCACCGGCGTCCTCTCGTCCGGCTCCGCGCGATTCCCAGGCCTTGGCCATGCGCAGGAAGACGTAGTTGGCATAGAGGACGGCGAGCACGAATCCCCGCCAGCCGTCGAGGAAGCCCATCTTCACGACGTACATGGAGAAGAACCGCGCGAAGGGGCGCAGGGTCAAGTCGGTCCAGCGCGGGCGGTGTCCCCCCCTCTCCAACTCGACGGCGGCCAGCGTGGAATAGCGGTTCGCGCGGGCCACGAAGTCCTCGAGCCCGCGATACGAGTGATGGAGCAGGGGCTCGGCGAGCGCCTCGACGTGGCCCTGCACGGCCACCGACTCGTGGACCGCGCTCTCCACGAAGCGGCCCGCTCCGTGCCGGAAGAGGCGGAGCTGATAGTCCGGATAGAGACCGCCGTGTCGCACCCACGCGCCCCAGAAGAGGTTCTTGCGGGGAACGGAATAGCCGTCGGCGGGGCCATCCGCCATGAGGATGCGGCGGACGCGCTCCCGCAGCTCGGGGGAGACGCGCTCGTCGGCGTCGAGGGAGAGGATCCAGTCTCCCGTGGCCTGCTCGAGGGCGAAGTTCTTCTGGACGGGGAAGCCGGGCCACGGCCGCACCCAGACCTTGTCCGTGAACTCGCGGGCGAGCTGCGCCGTCTTGTCCGTGGACTCCGCGTCGATCACGATGATCTCGTCGGCCCAGCTCACGCTCTCCAGGCAATCGCGGAGCCGGGCTTCCTCGTTCCACGCGATGACGGTGACGCTCAGTCGCCTCACGCTGGCGCCTCGAGCATCTCGCGGGCCGTCTCGAAGGCTCGAGCGGGCGAGAGCCCCGCCATGGTGCCGTCGGGACTCTCGAGACCGCGGCAACGCGGGCCGAAGGGACCGTTGCGAGCGGCGCGCGTGGGGCCGAAGAGCCCGAGGGCGGGCGTGCCGAGGGCGGCGGCGAGGTGGAGGGGGCCGGTGTCGTTGGCGACCATGAGGCGGGCCCGGGAGAGCAGCGCCGTCAGCTCGCCGAGGTCCGTGGGCGGCGCCATCAGCGCGGAGCCTCCCGGCAGCTCCAGGCCGATCTGTCGCGCCATGTGCGCCTCGTCCGGCCCCCAGGCGAGGAGCACGCGCGCCCCCGCCTCGGTGATGAGCCGCTCGGCGAGCGTCCGGAAATGCGAGACGGGCCACTGCTTCTCGGGTCTCCCCGCTCCGGGATTGATCACGACCAGCCGGTCACCGGGCTTCACGCCTTCCTTCGCGAGGAATTCGTCGATGCGGCGCGCCGACTCCGCGGGGATGGGCACGTGGAAGTCGGGAGCTCCTGGTCTGATGCCGAGCGGGCCCAGCAGGGCCAGGTACTGCTCGACAATATGGGCCGCCTCCGGAGGCGGCGTGACGCGACGGTTCGTGAAGAGGGCGTTGCCACGCTCCCGGCAACGGGACGCGCTGAACCCGATGCGCACGGGAGCTCCCGTGTAGGCGGTGAGGAAGCCTGACTTGAGCAGACCCTGGAGATCGATGGCGACGTCGAAGCGGGCGTGCCGGATCCGCGTGCGGAGGCGACCCACCTTGTCCCACACCTGTCGCATGCCGGACGGGCGCCTGATCATTCGCCGCCACAGACGCGTGTCCACGGGCACCACGGTATCGAGATCGGGATGGTCGCGCAGGATGGCGTACTCGCGGGCCTCCACGATCCACGTCAGCTCGGCCTCGGGCAAGGCACGCCGGAGGGCGCGCGCCACCGGGAGGGCGTGGATCACGTCGCCGAGCGACGAGAGCTTGACGATGGCGATGCGCGCGGGGTTCAGCGGCCACCCCTTCCGAATCGCTCGACGATGGTGCGGATGAGATCGCGGGTGGCGTGGGTCTTCGGATCGCCGGCGATGGCGACCTTTCCGCCCGCGGCGAGCACGGCGGCGCGCTCGGGCACCGTCTCCGCCGTGTAGTCGGTGCCCTTGGCGTGGACATCGGGTCTGAGCGTGGCCACCAGCCCGTCCGCCGTGTCGTCGTCGAAGATGACGACGGCGTCGACCGACTCGAGGGCTCCCACGATCTCCGCGCGCTCCGCCGCCGTCATGATCGGCCGCCCCGCGCCCTTGAGGCGGGCCACGGACGCGTCGGAATTGACCCCCACGAGGAGGGCGTCCCCCAGGGCGCGGGCGTCTTCGAGGTAGCGGACATGTCCGACGTGGAGGAGATCGAAGCACCCGTTGGCGAGGACGACGCGCTTGCCCTCTCCGCGCCAGCGCGAGGCGAGTCCCCTCGCCTCCTCAAGACCGAGAAGCCGTGTCATCGCCCGCCAGCGATTCGAGAAGCTCGCGCGGCGTCGCGGCCGCCGTGCCCCGCTTCATGACCACCACACCGCCCGCGACGTTGGCCAGCCACGCCGCCTCCGCGGGGGCCGCTCCCGCGGCCAGGGCCGTGGTGAAGGCGCTGATGACCGTGTCGCCCGCTCCCGTTACGTCGGCGATCTGGTCGCTCCCGTGTATGGGGATCCACGTCACCGGACCTTCCCGCTCCAGGAGAGCCATGCCCCGGCTGCCGCGCGTGATGAGGAGATAGCGTGCCTCGAGCCGCTCGAGCACGGCCCGCCCCGCCTTCTCGAGGGACGGCTCGTCGCCCAGCTCCGCGCTCGCCAGCTCCTCGACCTCGGGCTCGTTCGGCGTGGCCGCGGTGACGCCCCGGAAGCGCGGCAGGTCGTAGCGGCTGTCCACCGTGACGAGGAGGTCCCGGCGCCGCGCGATCTCGCTCACCGTTTCGAAGACCCTGGACGTCACCGTCCCGTAGCCGTAGTCGGAGAGAAGAAAGGCGTCCGCGCGCGCCCCGGCCGCCTTGACACGCTCCACGATCCCGCGCTCCACGTCGTCGGGCAGGGTCGCCTCCGGCTCGCGGTCGAGCCGGACGACCTGTTGCCGCGTGGATTCGTAGCCTCCCGCCATGATCCGCGTCTTCACCGGCGTCGCTCGCTCGCGCGACACCATGACGCCGTCGGTCGAGATCCCCGTGTCCGTGAAGAGACGGGTCAGCTCCTGGCCCGCCTCGTCGCGCCCGACGACACCCACCGGTGTGGCCACCGCTCCCAGGGCGCGGACATTGTCGGTGGCATTGGCGGCCCCGCCCAGCCGCACCTCGCGGTCCGTGAAGCGGAGGATGAGGACGGGCGCCTCGCGTGAGATGCGCGCGGGCTTCCCGTAGAGATACTCGTCGGCGATGATGTCGCCCACCACCACGACGCGCTTGCCCGCGAGGGCGGGAATCAGCTCGCGCAGCCGCCTGAGGGGAAGCATCAGCGGGCGAGCGCCCACTCCACGGCGTCCAGGAGATCTTCGGCGACGTGGTCGGGCTTCACGCCCCACGCGTCCCGTCGGTGCTCGAATTCGCCGCGGCCGTAGCCGGTGAGCACGAGGACGCCCGCCGCCCCCGCCGCCTGTCCCGCCGCGACGTCGGACGGCTTGTCGCCGATCATGACCGAGCGTCCGAGATCGAGATCGAGGTCGGCGGCGGCGCGCAGCAGCATCCCCGGCCGCGGCTTGCGGCACTCGCAGTCGCGCCGGAAAGGCGGCGCGCCCGCCGTGGGGTGATGGGTGCAGACATAGAGCGCGTCGAGGCGCGCATCGTGCGCGGCGAGCTGGCGCACGACCTCGTCGTTCACCGCGCGAAGCACTCCTTCCGAGAAATAGCCACGGGCGATGCCGGCTTGATTGGTGGCCATGATGGCGGGGATTCCCGCGCCATTGAGCTTGCGGATGGCCTCGGGTGTTCTCGGCAGGACCCGCACACGGCTCACGTGATTGATGTACCCCATCTCCTCGATGAGGCACCCGTCCCTGTCCATGAACACCGCCGGGCGTCCGGAGGTGAGGCCAGGCATGTGAGGCAGTGTAATCCTCGACGCCGGAATCTTCAATGTAAATCGCTGGTTAGTGACTCGGCCCAGGTGGGCCGACAGGTGATCATCGCCTGAGGCTCTGCCAGAGGGAAGCCAGCCGCTCGACCTGGGCCTCGAAGGTGAAGGGAAGCGCGGCGGCGCGGGCCCCAGCAGACAGCTTTCTGGCGTCGCCATGGAGGAGCGCGCCGAGGCCACCGGCGATGGCGGCGGCCTCAGGCTTGTCGACGACCACCCCGCTCTCCCCCGCTACGACCGCTTCGGCGCCGCCGGCCCCGCGGCTCGTGAGGACGGGAACCCCGGAGGCGAGGGCCTCGAGATGAACGTTGCCGAAGGGCTCGTAGAGGGCGGGAAGCGCCAGCACGTCGGCCGCAGCATACAGTCGCTCGACGTCGGGTCTCGGCGCGCTCCAGGTCACGCTGTCGCTCACGCCCAGGCGCTCGGCCAGGAGGCGATACGGCTCCCTCCGGCCCCGCCCCGCCACGAGCAGCCGCGCGCTCCTGTCGCCAAGCCTCGCCAGGCCCTCGATGAGGGGACCGAGCCCTTTGCGCTCGAAGCCCGAGCCGATGAAGGCGACGAGCCACGCCTCTCCGCTGATGCCCAGGGCCGCGCGCGTCTCGGTCCGCCAGCGCCCCCGGTTATCGGGATGGAAGCGGTCGAGGTCCACGCCGTTGTACACGGTGGTGACGGCCCGAGCGGGAGTCTTGTACAGGCGCTGGATCTCCTCTTTCCCCTGGACGGAGATCGCGACCACGTGCCTGGCGCTCTCTAGCGTGAAGATGCGCCGTTCCAGCCACAAGAGGAGACGATGATGAGGATTCACTTGAAACCCTGCCCGCCCCATCGCGTCGAGGTAGGCGCGGTGGCTTCCCTCCCCCGCCCGATACACGTCCTGGACGAGGCACCGCTCGTGGCTCTGGACGACGTCGTATCGTCCCGAGCGCACCGCCCGCCGGGCCTGAAGGGCGAAGGACAGCTGTCGCAGGACGGAGGGCGAACCGAGGATGGGAAGCGGATGCACCGTGACGCCGTCGACCTTCGGCTGCGCGCGCGTGGTGATCAGGTGAATGTCGTGCTCGGCGCGGCGGACGAGGGCCGAGAGCAGCCCCGCCGTGGCCGTCTCGACTCCGCCATGGAAGGAGAAGGGCCGGCAGATCAGCGCGATCTTCATCGGCGGGCTCGCGCCCCCGCCGTCACCTGCTCGATCAGGGGGAAGAGATCGCGGCGAGCCGCGCTGAAGCTGTAGCGCTCGACGCAGCGCTCTCGGGCGCGCCGTGCGAGCGCGGCGGCTTCGCCAGAATTGTCGAGGAGTCGGGCGATGGCCGCGCCCAGGGCCGACACGTCGCCGGCCTCCACCAGGAGCCCGCAGCCTTCGAGGATCTCGGGGATCATGGACACGCGGGTGGACACGATGGGCCGACCGAGGGCCATCGCGTCGAAGAGCTTCGCGGGGACCTGGCCCCGCGTGTCCGGCGTGTCACGCTGGGGCACGACGACCACGTCGGCCGCGGAGAGAAAGCTCGGGATCTCCTCGAAGGCGATGGGCGGAGCCAGGCAGATGTCCGGGAATCGCCGGGCGAGATCGCGACCGAGGACGCTCTCGGGAAGGGTGCCGACGACGGCGAGCCGGACGTCCTTTCGCCCGAGCCCGGCCACCGCCGCGCCGAGGTCGTCCAGGCCTTTGTAGCCGCGCGGAGTGCCGAGGAACATGACCACACGCTCGTCCGCGATGCCGAGGCGGCGGCGCGCCTCCATGGGCGAGCCTGAGCCCGGCTTCCACGCATCGGTGTCCCGCACGTGCGGGACGAGGGTGCCGCCGAATCGCTGCTGGAGGAACCTCGAGGCCACGGTGATGCCGCTCGCCAGCCCCGTCAGACGCTCGGTGAGCCAGGTCCACGGCAGGCCTTTGGGGTTGCCGAAGTTGACCGCTCGGCCGAGGGTCCCCGCGGGTCCGGAGCGGAGATAGAACCCAACCTCCCAGTCGTCGATGTCGAGGAGGAGCGGCCGACGCCCGAGTATGCGCTTGAGATAGCCGATGCCGGCGCTCCCCAGCCTGGTCTTGGACGCGTAGACGAGATCGCCGTCGGCCCGCCGGGCCAGCTCGGCCATGGTCATGATGAAGCCGGGCATGCGTCGCTCGGGCACGCCCGCGTAGCGCACCGGGCCCCCAGCCACGGGCATCCACGGGGTAGGCCCCGAGCGGGGGCCTATCACCTCGACCTCGCCGAGGGGAGCGAGGAGGCGGGCGAGGAGATCCGCTCGACCCGCGGCATTGTCGGAAAGGTCGAAGCAAAGGACGGAGGTCTTCATTCAGCCGGCGAGCAATCCGCGGTAGTGCCCGACGAGCTTTTCGGCGACCCGGGCGCCGGTGAGCCGGCCATGCGCGAGCCGGGCGGCCGCCTGGCCCAGCTCGGCGCGCAGCGCCGGTCGATCCAGGAGCCTGGCAATGGCGGCGGCGAGCTCGGGAGCGTCGCCGCCCGGGACGAGCAGCGCATCCCGACCGTCGGTGAGAACCTCGGCGGCGACTCCCACTCGGCTCGCCACCACGGCGCGCCCGGCGGCCAGATACTCGAAGAGCGCGCGCGACATGCCGTCCGATTCGAGAGGGGGGTAGAGGGCGATGTCGAGCGCGGCGAGGAGGCCAGCGGTGTCCTCCACGAATCCCAGGAACGAGACGCGCTCGGAGAGTCCGGCCTTCTCCACGGCCTGGCGTAGGGCGGCTTCAAATGGCCCCTGGCCGGCGAAGACAAGGTGAAAGGGCCGCCCCCCCGAGGCGAGTTGCGTGGCCGCCTCGACCACGAGGCCGTGCCCTTTCATGACCCTGAACCCTGAGAGCACGCCGATCACCGCCGCCTTCTCGTCGATGCCGAGACGCCGCCGGAGCGCCGTGGAATCCGATGCCGGTTGGAAGCGCTCGCCATCTGCTCCTCCCGGGAGGGCCACAACGCGGTGAGTGGGCGCCAGGCCTCCCGCCCGGCACTGCCGGGCGATGGCTTCGCTGACCGTGATCATGAGGTCTGTCGCGTGGCCGTAGAGCCAGCGGTTCAGGGCATGGGGCCGGAGGGGCTGCACGATGTGGCGTGTCCTCACGAGGGGTGTCGGACGCGCGCGGAATCGATTGGCGAGGGCAGCGAGCCAGTGCTCCTTGCCCCGGTGGACGTGGACGATGTCCGCGCTCTCGAGGCGGGCGCGGAGACGTCGGATATCGTGGAGGTCCGCCCATGGCTTCAGCCCGGAGCGCAGGGAGAGGGTCTCGATCCTCTTCACCCCCTCCGCTCGAGCCCTCGAGATCACGCGCTCCTCGCTGCCCCTCCGGCAGAGGAGGGTCGCCTCATGTCCGGTCCGGTCCAGCTCGCAGCACATGCGTGCTGCCCAGTAGGCATCGGACGACCAGCCCCGGCAGGAAAGGACGTGGAGGATTTTCATCTAGCTCCGGGGGGGAGCGACCGCCGGTCGCTCTGAGGGTTGGCTCGGCTCGCCTTTGGCTCCGCCTCACACTGCTTCCCCGGTCCCCCCCACCGGTCCGACTCGAGTCCGTTCTCCTCGCTCATCATCCACGAGGTTGATCGCGACCGCCGGTCGCTCTGAGGGTTGGCTCGGCTCGCCTTCGGCTGCGCCTCACACTGCTTCCCCGGGCATCCCCACCGGTTCGAACTGAGCACAGTATCTACGCTGCGCTCTCTCATTACCGCTTGCTGGCGAGCGCTGCCGCGTAGATCTCTTCGACGCGACGGGCATGGCTGTCGGGGCTGAACCGGCCGAGCGCGCGGCGGTGCCCCGCCTCGCCCATGGCGCGGGCCTCGTGTGGCCGCTCGAGCAGCCGGCGCAGGGCGGCGGCGACGTGCTCGGCCGAGACACGCTCGAGGAGGAGGCCGGTCTCGCCGTGAACGACGGCTTCCGGTAGTGCCCCCACCCGGGCCCCCACCACGGGCCGCCCGGCCGCCATGGCCTCGAGGGCGGCCCGGCACGACTCATCCGAGCCTGCCCCGAGAAGGACGAAGATATCGAGGGCATGGAGGACGGCCGGCAAGTCGGTATCGCGATAACCGGCGAAGAGCGCGCTGTCCTCGAGCCCGAGTCCCTTGACGGCTGCCTCCAGGGCCTGGCGCCGCTCACCCTTGCCGACGAGGAGCAGGCGGGCGTCGGGGCGCTCCCGACGCAGTAGCCGGAAGCCTTCGAGGAGCGTCTCGTGGCCGCGCCCGGCCGCGAAGCGGGCCACGCAGCCGATGAGAGGGGCGGAGGCGACCTGAAATTCCTCGCGGATCTTGGCGGCGCCCCGCGAGTCGGCGGCGAAGCGCGCGGTGTCCACCACGCCCCCCACGCGGTGCACGGCCCGGGCGGGGGCGCCCGCGGCGATGAGCCTTTCCTCGACGCCGCGGCTGATGGCGACGAGGGCCTGGGAGCCGCGGTAGAGGCTCGAGGTGGGCCAGCCCCGTCGCACCGCGCGCTCGTTGTGATAGGAGCGCACGAGCGCGCTCCCGCCGTGAGTCCACCAGCCGAGCCAGTGGTCGTGGCTGTGGTGGACGTGAATCACGTCGAGAGCTTCCTCACGGACGAGGCGGCGGAGCCGTCGGAGGTCGGAGAGGACGGCGACCGGGCCCGACCGGACATCGAGATTGAGCCCCTCGACGGGCTCCACGCCGGCTTCGCGCGCCTTGGCCTCGAACTTGTCTCCCGGGGCGAGGCCGAGCAGCGCGTGGTGGCCACGGGCCCGGAGAGCGAGAGTCAGCCTGAGAGCTGGATCGGCGCTGCCCGTCCACCAGCGGTTGGCCACGAGGTTGAGGACGCGAAGCGCCCGGTCGCCCGTCATGCGTCACCGTGGCGGAGGAGGGACTCGTAGATCTCGAGGAGGCGACCGACGGAGGCCGAATGCGAGAAGCGCTCCTCCACGAGGCGCCGCGCGGCCGCGGCACGCTCCGCGGCGCCCGCGGGGTCGTCGAGCACGGCTTCGATGCCGCGCGCGAGGGCGGCGGCGTCTTCGGGCGCCACGAGAATGCCCGTCTCCTTGTCCGTGACCACCTCCGGGATGCCCCCCACCGAGCTCGCCACGGCGGGCACCCGCGCCGCGAAGGCCTGGAGCAATGACTGCGGCACGCCCTCCGTGCGCGTGGAGGCGAGGACGAAGCAGTCCATGATCCGGAGGAGATCGGGCACATCGCTCCGGAATCCCGTGAAGACGACGGCGTCGCCCAGTCCGCGCTCTCGGGCGAGGCCTTCCACCCACGGCCGACGGATCCCGTCGCCCACGAGGAGCAGCCGTGCCGTCGGCCAGCGCTCGCGCACCATGGCGAAGGCGTCCAGGAGATGCGCATGGCCTTTCGACCCGCGGAACATGGCGACGGAGCCGATGACCGGCCGGGCGAGACCGAGAGATCGCCTCAGCGCGTCGGGAGCCTTTCCCGCGCGGTCCATCTCCGCGAGGTCGACACCGGCCGGCACCGCCACCACGCGCGCCGCGGGAACGCCGGAGGCGACCACGATGCTCCGGATGGCCTCGCCGCTCGTGATGACCCGGTCCGCGAGCCAGCGGTAGACGGGATTCAACCGGCGCCGGATGCGAATGGACACGTGGCGGGTTCTGACCACGGGCACCCGTGCGATCCGCGCGGCCAGCCCGCCGACCCAGCCGTCCACCGAGCTATGGGTGTGGACGAGGCCGACGTCTTCGTCGCGCACGAGGCGAACGAGACGGGCGACCGCGCGGAGGTCCCAGGCTCCGCGCATTGGCACCTCGACGACGTCGATCCCGAGCTGCCGCGCGCGCTCCGTGAAGGCGGCGCCCGGCTGGCCGGCCAGCAGCACCCGCCACCCGCGCTCGGCTATCCAGCCGGCCTCGGTCAAGGTGCGGACTTCCTGGCCACCCAGGCCCGGGGACGACTCCGTGTGGAGGACGGTCCTCATGCCGCCTGCCCCTCCGAGACGGCGGTGAGGGTGGCAGCCGCGACCGTGGTCGGCTCGATCGACCGCATGCACGGGTGATCGATGGGGCAGCGCTCGAGGAAGCACGGCGCGCAGGGCGCCCGACCCTCGATGGCGCGCGCGCGGCGACCACGCGGGCTCGTGAGGCGCGGATCCGTGGGGCCGAAGAGCGTCACGGTGGGCGTGCCCACAGCTGCGGCCAGATGGGCCACGCCGGTGTCGGCGCTCACGAGACAGCTCAGCCGGCTGAGGAGGCGCGGCAGCAGATCGGGGCGGTCCCGACCGACAAGAGACGCGATGTCCTCTCCTGCCGACGCGATGACCGCGGCTGCGCTCGCCTCCTCGCTCCCCGCGCCGAGCAGGACCGGGAGGGCGCCGGCTCGACGGAGTCGCGACGAGAGCTCGGCGTAGGCAGCGGGAGGCCAGAGCTTCGAGGAGCCGAAGGCGGCGCCCAGATGGAGTCCGACCGTGCTGTCCCCGTGAGCGAGGCCGATCTTCTTGAAGAGGGCATCGATCGCTTCCTCGGCTACGGGATGGGGCGGGAGCCTGAAGGTCGGCGGATCCGATCCCGTGACGACGCCTCCCGCCTCGAGGAGCTCTCGGTACTCGTCGATCTGATGGCGGCGCGGAGAGGGAATGGGCAGCGTATGGGTCAGGAGGCAGCCGCGAAGGTCGGCATCATAGCCGAGGCGCGCGCGGGCGCCCCAGCGCCATGCGGCCAGGGCGGACTCGAATGAGCTGGGGAGGACGATGGCGGTGTCCGGCCGCGAATCTCTCAGCACGGCGGCCAGGCGAGAGCGCGCCCCGCGCTCGCGGGGATACGAGAGGACGGCATCGGCCACCGCCTGGCCCTCCAGCAATGAAGCCCAGCGACCGACGAGAGCGATGCGCGCCCGCGGAAGCGAGGCGCGAAGTCCCTGGAGGGCGGGGAGAGCCATCACCGTGTCGCCGAGCCAGTTCGGCAGGCGAACGAGGATGTTGGGTCCCTGGATGATCACGGCCACGGCTTGCGCGCCCCGCTCGGCTGGAGGACTCGGGCCAGGGTTTCCACGAGGATGTCGCGTCTGTCCACCGACAGGCGTATCGAGAGGACCCAGAGAGGCAGGCCGGGCATGCCCGTCTCGCGGATCCTCACCCAGTCCTTCTCGGTGGTGACGAGCGCCTCCGCGCCCGCGCTTTCCGCGCGACGCGTGAGGGTCTCGACGTCGTCGAGCGTGAAGGCGTGATGGTCGGGAAACTCCACGAATCCAGCCATGCTGGCGCCCACGGCGCTCAATGTCGCGGTGAAGCCTTCGGGAGCGGCGAGTCCCGCGAAGGCGAGGACGCGCCGGCCGCGGAGCGCGGCGGGAGGCTCGACGCGGCCGCCCGGCATCAGGCGCGCGCTCTCGGGCTCCGAGGAAGCCGTGAGGACGGCCGCCCTCGCCCCGAGCCGGCCGAGAGTGGCCGCCACCTCGCTCGTCGCGGCTGGCCCCGACGGGTTGGTGACCACGATCAGATCAGCGCGCCGCAGCGCCTCGACGGGCTCGCGAAGCACGCCGCGCGGGAAGAGCTGGCCATTGCCCCACGGACTCCGCCCCGCCACGGACACGATCTCGAGATCCTTGGCGAGTGTGCGGTGCTGGAAGCCATCGTCGAGAACGAGGGCGCCGGCGCCGCAACGCTCGAGCGCCACGCGCCCCGCCTCGTAGCGGCTCTCCCCTACCACGACGGGCACGCCGGGAAGGCGCTCGGCGAGGAGCACCGGCTCATCTCCGCCCTGCCGCGCCCCGAGCTTGATGCCGGCCGCGTCCGACACGATCTGGACCCCGCGCGTCTGCCGTCCATACCCGCGGCTCAGCAGCGCGGGCTTCCCGCCCAGCTCGCCGACGATCCTGGCGATCACCTCGGCGAGCGGCGTCTTGCCGCTGCCTCCCAGCGTGAGGTTGCCGACCGAGATGACGGGGCATGGCAGACGCCGCGTCCGGAATATGCCCGTCGCGTACAGGCCCGAGCGGACGGCGAGGCCGCCCCCGTAGAGTCGGGCGAGGGCCTGAAGGCTTGCCGCTCCCGTCCAGCCGACCTCACCGCGCCAGGCGCGGCGGAGCCAGGCCTCGCGCACGTGCGCGGCCTCAGCCACGATCACCATCCATCAGGTACCGCTCGACGAGCTCGAGCGTGTGCTTGATGGCGCCGCGGCGTCCCGCCACCGCCTTGAAGGCCGCCTCGCCCATGAGACGACAGCGCTCCGCGTCCACGAGGAGGGCGGCCATGTGGGCCTCGAGCTCGGCTCCGTCGCGGACGACGAGGGCACCCCCCGCCTCGAGGAGGAGCTCGGCGCTTTCCCGGAAGTTCGTGGTGTGGGGACCGAAGAGGACGGGCTTGCGAAGCAGGGCGGGCTCCAGCATGTTGTGGCCGCCCGTCGGCGCCAGACTCCCCCCCACGAAGACGATGCTCGCCACCCGGTAGATCTGGGCGAGCTCGCCGACGGTATCCACGATGATGACGGCCCCGCGCGCCTGGGATTTCGGCAGCCCGCTCCGGCGCACGGGCTGCAGCCGACGCTCCCGGACGAGGCGCTCGACCTCGGCCACCCGCTCGGGATGTCGCGGAGCGAGCACGAGCGTGAGGGTGGGCACACGGGCCCGGAGGCGGAGGTAGACGTCGAGCACGATCGCCTCCTCCCCTCGATGCGTGCTGCCGGCGACCCACACGGGCTCGCCATCGTCGAGGCCGAGGAGCCGCTGCCAGAGGGCGTCGCCCCCGCCCTCGGGCGGGATGAGGTCGCTCTTGATATTGCCGGTCACCACAACCCGCTCGGGCCGGGCCCCCAGCGCGATGATCCGCCGTGCGTCCTCCTCGGACTGCATGGCGAGCACGCGCACGTGCGTGAGCATGCGCGCGGTGAAGAAGCGGACGAGGCGATACCGGCGGAACGAGCGGTCGGAGATCCGTCCGTTGGCGATCATCGACGGCACCCCGCGCGCGGCGAGGGCCCGGAGGAGGTTCGGCCAGAGCTCGGTCTCCATGCAGAGGAAGAAGCGCGGGTTGACCGCGTCGAGGGCGCGGCGCACCGGGCCGGGCAGGTCGATGGGAAAGTATCGATGGACGGCGCGGCCGGCGAGCCGGTCGGCCACGATCCGCGCTCCCGTCGGCGTGACCGTGGTCATCACGATGCCGAGCTGCGGCCAGCGCCGGGTGATGGCCTCCACGAGGGGCACGGCGGTGGCGGCTTCGCCCACGGACACGGCGTGGATCCAGCAGCGCGGCTCGCGTGGAAGGCCCTCGCCGAGACGGCCGAGGCGCTGGCCCAGGCTCCGCGCATAGCCGTCGGGGCGAAGGCGCTTGAAGGCAAGGACGGGAAGATATCCCAAGAGCAGGAAGCAGAGCAGGGCCGAGTAAACCGCGTAGCTCAGCGCGCGGCCTCCTCGTCCACCTGCCAGGTGACCGAGCGCAGCGCCGACTCGATGTCCTTGCGCGCGGCGTCCTGTTCGGCCGCGTCGGCGCCGCGGGCGATCTGGATGGGGTCCCCGAAGCGCACCACGCACCGGGCGAACGGCCTCGGTATCCTGAACTCGTCCCAGGACCGAAGCCGCCACTCCGACGAGGCGCCCATCGCCACGGGCACCACGGCCGCTCCGCTCAGACGCGCCAGCCCCACGATGCCCGGCTTGACCACCTCGCGCGGCCCCCTCGGGCCGTCTGGCACGACGACGACGCTCTGTCCGGCGCCCAGCGCCCGCGTCAGCGCGCGGAACCCCTGCGCGCCGCCGCGGCTGGAGGAGCCGCGCACGGGCACGAATCCGAAGCGCCGGATGAGGGCGGCGACGATCTCTCCGTCTCGCGAGCGGCTGATCAGCACGCGCAGGTCGCGCCCGGCATAGAGCCAGGGCATGAGGGCGAGGCGCCCGTGCCAGACGGCGTAGATGGTCGGAAGCCCGACCCGCCAGCGCGCCTCCACCGCTCCCTCCTCGCGGCGGATGGAGAGCGTCCGGGCGAGCAGCGAGAGGCTCAGGGCGCCCGCCCACGGCCCCGCGAGGGCCAGGAGGCGCTGGCGGACTTTCATCGGCCCCGCGCGACCTCGAGGACGGCCTGCGCGGCCCGGCGGCCGACACCGGGCTCGCCCAGGCGACTGCGGATGTCCTTGAAGGCTGCCCGCTGGGCGCTGATGGCAGCCGAGTCCTCGAGGAGCCGCAAGGTCTCGGGCGCCAGCCTCTCCTCTACCTGACCTTGCAGGAGCTCCGGCACCGCGAATCGCCGCACGATGATGTTGGGAAGACTGATCCAGGGCAGGAGCGCGAGCCGCCGGGCTATCCATTCCGTGGTCCGCGAGAGGCGATAGCAGACAACCATGGGCGCATCGAGCAGCGCGGCCTCGAGGGTCGCGGTGCCCGAGGCGATCATGAGCACGTCGGAGCCGGCCATGAGCTCATGGGTGAGGCCCGCGACGATCTCGATTCGCGGGCCGCCCGCCTCTCGGGCCGCGGTCAGCGCGGCGACCATCTCGGGCGCATTCACGGTGGGGGCGGCCCCGAGCAGGAAGCGGCGACGGGGATCACCAGCCGCCAGCTTCCTCGCGGCCTCGAGCATGGCGGGCAGCAGCCTCGCGACCTCCTTGCGCCGACTGCCGGGCAAGAGCCCGATCACGGACACCGCGGGATCGAGACCGAGACGCTCGCGCGCGTGGTCCCGGGTCATGTCGAGGGGCAGGACGTCCAGCAGAGGGTGTCCCATGTTCTCCACGGCGGCGCCGACGGCCTCGTAGATCTCTCGCTCGAAAGGAAGGACGGTGAGCACGCGGGTCGCGAAGCGGGCAATGCGACGCGCCCGCCACGGCCGCCACGCCCAGACCTGCGGCGGGACAAAATAGACCACCCGCACGCCGGCGCGACTCGCGGCTCGCCCGAGGCGCATGTTGAACTCCGGGAAATCGATGAGCACGAGGGCATCCGGGCGCTGGGCCTGGATGCGGCGCAGGAGAGCCCGATAGGCGCCGTAGAGGGCGGGCACCCGGCCCACCGCCTCCGTGAAGCCGACCACGGCATGATGGGTGGGATCCGCCACGACCTCCATGCCCGCCGCCGCCATCATGGGCCCGCCCATGCCGACGAGGTTCACCGTGGGCTCGAGCGCGCGGAGGGCGCGGCACAAGATTCCGCCGTGGAGGTCGCCGGAGGCTTCCCCGGCCGAGAGCATGATGGTGCGGTGATCAGCCACGGCCGTCGCCGCTCGCGAGATCGCTGCTCACGATCGTGATGCCGGCCCCCTCGGCGATGCGCACGGTTGCCTCCCGATCGACGATGAGAACCTTGCCCGTCTCCACCGCGAGAGCTGTGGCGCCCCCCGCCGCCATCGCCTCGAGAGTGGCGGGACCGATGGTCGGGATGTCGAATCGAAAATCATGGCCCTCCGCTACCGCCTTGATCACGACGGCACCGGGGCCGCCGAGGCTCGTCCCCCGCCGGATCGTCTCGTCGGTACCCTCGGCGGCCTCGACGGCCAGGGTCACCCCGCGCGATCGAACGACGCTCTGGCCGATTCCGTGGGCCGCGAGATGCCGGGCCAGGGCGAAGCCGGCCTGAATCTCGCTCCACTCGGCCGGTGTCGGCGCGCGCGGCGTCACGGTTCCCCCCCCTGCCATCCACGGATCGAGAAAGGGGCGCGGATCGAGGACCTCGATGCCGATCCCGTCGAGGGTGGCCAGGACCATGGCGGTCAGCGCCTCGTCCGACAGGCCGGCTCGAGCGATGTGGCGACCGAGATCGTCCGTCGCTCCCACCCGGCTGAACACTTCCTTCTTCCACAGCTTGCCGACAAAGATGACCGAGCTGACCTTGGCGTCGCCGAGCGCGCGCACCACTCCCTGAAGGTCGGTGAGCGAGCACGGGACGACCCGCTCGGCGTGCGCCTCGAGTCCGGCCGCCGCGTCGAAAGCGAGGGCGACGACATGCCAGCCCTGGCGGGCGGCTTCCGCGGCGGCACGGCCGGGGAGGACCCCGGCCCCCGCCATCACCGCGAGGCGGCGCTCCACGGAAGATCCTTCGGCCAGGCGATTTCCCCCCGACCCTCGCGGATCATCCTCTCGATCTCCAGCGCCACCGCCAGGGACCGCAGGTCCTCGGTCTCCGGCAGCTCAACCTGGCCGGTAGCCCGGGCGGCTCGGGCCGCGGAGATCAGATGGCGGATCTCCAGCTTGAGGGGGTTGTCCTTGTGGACGAACAGACGCTCGACGAACGAGGCCTGGCGATAGCGGATGGACTCGCGGTTGAGCGTGTACTCCTGGGCGACCCGGCGATGGATCTGGATGTCCTGGTCCGCGTAATCGAGCAGGATGTAGGCGTCGGGCTGGGTGATGGCGAGCGTGCGGATCTTTTCTTCCGTGGCGCGGCTGGCCGTGATGGTGGCCATGGTGCCCGAGTCGAACACGATCTGGACGTTGGCGACGTCGGCGACCTCCGAATGAATGGATCGTCCCACCGCCGTCATGCGCCGCGGCTCGCTGTCCACGAGGCCGAGCACGATGTCGATGTCGTGGATCATGAGGTCCATGACCACGGAGTCGCTCTGCACGCGCGGGACGAAGGGGCCGAGGCGTCGGGACTCCACGAGCACCGGGCGCTCCACGATCTTCCGCAGCTCCTGGACGGCGCCGTTGAACCGCTCGACGTGGCCCACGTGGAGGACGCGCCCGAGCTGCCGCGCGATCCGGAAAAGTTCCTTGGCCTCCTCCAGCGTCGCGGTCATCGGCTTCTCGACGAGGACGTCGACGCCCGCCTCGAGCAACTCGCGCGCCACCTCGAAGTGCCGGTCGGTGGGGACGGCCACGGTGGCGATGTCAACGAGACCCGCGAGCTCGTGATGGGTGGAGACGGACCTGACGGAGTACTGGGCGGCCACGCTGCGGGCCCGCTCCACATCCGTGTCGCAGATGGCCACGAGATCCACGTCCCAGAGCTCGGCGAGGGCCAGGATGTGATACTGGCCCATATGGCCCGCGCCGACCACGCCGGCCCTGATTCGACCCTGCCCCTCCGCGCTCACCACACGCGCTCCTCGCTCTCGGCGTCCTCGGTCGCGGTCCCCGCCTCCCGACCCCCTCGCACTATGCCACGGCGTGATCCCTCGATGAACTCCACGAGGCGGGCGACGAGCGGGTGCTCCCCGAGCTCCGTCTTGATGCGGGCGGTGGCGGCGCCGGGCGCCAGTCCCGAGCGGTAGAGGATCCGGAAGGCCGCCTGGACCTGCCGCCGTCCCTCGTCGTCAATCCCTCCCCGTCGCATCCCGATGACGTTGACCCCGCGGGCGGTCGCCGGGACCCCGGTGACGATGACGAAGGGCGGCACGTCCTGCAGGATCTTCGAGCAGCCTCCGACGTAGGCGTGGGTGCCGATGCGGACGAAGGGATGGATGCCCGAGAGACCGCCGATGGTGGCGTGATCGTCGACGGTGACGTGACCGGTCAGCCCGGCGAAATTGATGATGACGACATGGTGGCCGACGACGCAGTCGTGGGCGACGTGGCTCGAGGCCATGACCAGGCAGTGGCTCCCCACGAGGGTGTCATGTCCCTCGCGAGTGGCCCGATGGATGGTGACGTACTCGCGGATCGAGGTATCGTCGCCGATGGTCACCCCCACGGGCAGGCCGTCACGGTACTTGAGGTCCTGCGGCACCCCGCCGATGACCGCGCCGTGGTCGATGCGGCAGCGCGCGCCGATGGTCACTCGTCCCTCGAGGACGACGTGGGCGCCGATCTCGGTGTCCGGGCCGATCCGGACGGCGCGCCCGATGATCGAGTACGGGCCGACAGCCGTTCCCGTCCCGATCTCGGCTCCGCGCTCCACGATGGCCGTGGCGTGGATCCGCGCCGGCTCAGTCATCGGGCGGAGCCCCCGAGCTCGCGCACTTGCTTTTCCAGGGAGCGCACGCGCTTCAGCAGCTCCGGCAGCATGGCCTCGGCCACCCAGATCCGGCGGCTCTGGCTTGCCGGCCGCGCCGGGTATCCCGTCCAGACCTCGCCCGGTGGGACGTCGCCGGCCACGCCCGCCTGCGCCATCAGGATCGCCCCCTCGCCGATGGTCACGTGGTCGGCCACGCCGACCTGCCCCGCCAGCACGGCCCGGCTGCCGATCTTGCAAGAGCCCGACACGCCCACCTGGCCGACCAGGATCACGTGCTCACCGATATCGCAGTTGTGCCCGATTTGCACGAGGTTGTCGATCTTCGTGCCGCGGCGCACGACGGTCGCGCCCATGGTGGCGCGATCGATGGCGGTGTTCGCCCCGATCTCGACATCGTCCTCGATGACAAGTCCTCCCACCTGCGGGATCTTCTGGTGGGCGGCGCCGTCGAACGCATAGCCGAATCCATCGGCGCCCAGCACGGCGCCGGGATGGACGATGACGCGATCACCGAGCCGCACCCCGTCCCGCACCACCACTCGCGGGTACAGCCGCACGTCGGCTCCGAGCACCGCCCCCTGCCCGACATAGCTGAGCGCGCCCACGAAGGTGCGCGGCCCGATCACGGCGTCGCGCTCGACCACGGCTCCCGCCGCCACCGCGGCCGTCGGATCCACGTGCGCGCCGGCGGCCACGCAGGCCGCCGGGTGCACGCCGGGCTCGACGGGAGGCTCGGGATGGAAGAACCGCAGGAGAACGATGAGGGCCGCCTGGGGTGAGGCCACGCGCAGGAGCGGTCGGTCGAGATCCGCCGTCTCCGGCCCGACCACGAGCGCGCCCGCCGCGCTCGCCACGGCCAGGCGGTGATACTTCGGGCTGGTGACGAAGGAAACCTCGTCGGGCCCGGCGCTCTCGAGGGGCGCCACCCCGCGCACGAGCTGCGACGCGTCCCCGTGGAGGGTGGCGCCGAGCGCCTCGGCGAGCCGGCCGAGCGTGAAGGCGCTCACCGGACCCTACTTCTTGGCCTTCCGCATCTCGTCGTCGAAGGCCTTGATGATTTCCTCGGTGACGTCCGCCTCCGGGGCGCCGTAGATGAGCCCGCCCTGACGGCGTTCGACGATCATGAGGTAGCCCCGCTCCTTGCCGATCTTGGCCACCACTCCTTCGACGTCGCGCAGGACCTTGGCGAGCAGCCCCTGCTCCTTCTTCTGCAGCTCCTTCTCGAGGTCGTCGACGAGCCGCCTCACGTCGCGCACCTTGCGCTCCAGCTGCTCCTGCTTGTCACGCCGCGCCTCGGCGGAGAGGAGCTGCCCCTTTTTCTCGAGCTCGTCGCGCAGCTTGTCGAGGTCGCCCTTCTGATTGTCCACTTGCTTCTGCATGCTCGCCTTGTCCTTCTCGAGCTGCTCACGGGCCTGGACGCCGGCCTGGGACTTGGCAAGGATGCGCTGAAGGTCGACGAAGCCCACGCGCCCGGGTGGCGGCGCCTGGGCCTCCACGTGAGGTGACATCCACCACAGCCCGGAAAGGATGGCCACGGCGACGACGGCTGCGGCCCCCAGCATCCTGAGACGCCCAATCATGCTCCGTGCCCTCCTTGAGCTAGAACGCTGTACCCACGGCGAAGTGGAACTCGCCGAACTTGTCCCCCGGTCTGGGGTCTGGATTGACGCCGTAGTCGACGCGGATGGGCCCGAAGGGCGAGTTCCAGCGCAGACCCATGCCCACCGCGTACTTGAGGCTCGTGAGGTCGATCTTCGTTCCGAGGTGATTGTCGGGGCCATACACGTTGCCCGCGTCGAAGAAGAGCGCGAGCTTGACACCGTAGAAGGTGGGCATCGTGTACTCCAGGTTGCCGAGGACCTGGAAGTTGCCGCCGATCCGCGTGCCCGAATCGTCTCGCGGCGATATCTGACGAAGCTTGAAGCTGCGGATTGAGTTCGGGCCGCCGAGATAGAAGCGCTCGAAGAGGGGCACGGGCTTGGTGGACCAGCCGACCTCGTAGCTGGTGCCGAGACGCGCGCTCAGCACGTGCCCGAACCACAGGGACTGGTGCTGTATGGTGGTGGCGGTGAGTCTGACGTAGCGATTATCCGTGGTGGCGATGCCCGCGAAGTCGGCCCCGATGGTGGAGAAGTTTCCCTTCGTGGGATCGGCGAGGCTGTCGCGGGTGTCGCGCCCGATGGACCCGCCGAGGACCGAGGTGATGGTGGTGCCCTTGGCGTCCTGCAGCTCCTGGCTTGCATTGTCGGCGACTCCCGTGACGTGGTCCTGCTCGAGCTTGTAGATCAGGTTCCACCGCGCATAGTCGCCTAGGGGATGACCCATCCGCACATCGCCACCCAGGGAATTGATGGTGTAGTCATTGAAGATGCGCCGGTTATTGTACAGGTCGAAGCCCGCGGCGAGCGGCCGGTCGAAGAGCCAGGGCTCCGTAAAGCCGATGGTACCCTGCTGAGTCTGGGCGCCGCCGCGCAGACGGAGGAACACCTGCCAGCCTCGGCCGAGGAAGTTGTTCTGGGAGAGGTCGAGGGTGCCGAGAGCGCCGTCCTGAGAGCTGTAGCCGCCGCCGATCGAGAAGAGGCCCGTGGGCTTCTCCGTCACCTCGATGTGGACGACGATCTTGTCCTTGGAGGACCCCGGCGTCGTCCGCGTCTCCACCTTCTCGAAGTAGTTCAGGTTGCTCAGCTTCTGCTTGGCCCGGGCAAGCTTCTGGGTGGTGAACAGGTCCCCTTCGTGCATGGGGATCTCGCGGCGCAGGACCTTCTCCTGGCTGCGGGTGTTGCCCGAGATGTTGATGCGTTCGACGAAGACCTCGGGTCCTTCGGTGATCTCGAAGGTGATGTTGACCTTCCGGTTCGGCACGTCGAGGGCGATCTGGGGATTGATGTCGACGGAGGCGCGCCCGATGGTGCCGTACACTTCGCCGATGTCCTTCGCGCTGTCCCGGAGCTTGGCGCGGGAGTAGACGTCGTTGGGCTTGAGCTGGACGCGACGCCGGATCTCCTCGATGGGCAGGACGTTGTTGCCCGTGATGTCCACCCCGCCCACCCTGAACTGCGGACCCTCCACCACCACGATCCTGATGGTGACGCGGGCGTTCTCGCGGTCCACCTGGGTCTCCGTGGACTCCACGCGCGCCTGGATGTAGCCGTTGTCGTTGTAGAAGGCGACGATCCGGTCCACGTCCTCTTCGAGCTTCTGCCGCTGGACGGTTCCGCGCAGGATGAAGTACTGCCGCTCCTGCGTGAGGAGGATCTCCTTGATCTTGTCGGGCTTGACGCCCTGCGTGCCCTCGATGACGATCTTCTCGATCGTCATCTTACGCCCTTCGACGATCCGGAAGGTCACCGCCACGTCGCCGTCGGGCAGCTTGGTCACGTCCGGGGAAATCCCGACCTCGAAGTACCCCTCCTCCTCGTAGAACTCCTTGAGCTTCTCGGCCGCCCGCGTCACCTCCACGGGGTTGTAGACGCCCCCCAGCTTGAGGTCGATCTTCTCCTGGAGGGCGGCTGCGTCGAGCCGTTTGTTTCCCGCGAAGGAGAGGTCCCGGACAAAGGGTCGCTCGGTGACCACGAAGGTCAGCTTCACGCCTCCTTCGAAGTCCTCGACCTTGAGCTGGACGTCATCGAAGAAGCCGAGAGCGAAGATCGACCGGATGTCGTCGGCGGTGCGCGGAGGAATGAAGACCGTCCCCACCTTGGACTGCACGCGGCCCAGGATGACCGCTTCCTGGACTCGCCGATTGCCCTGCACGGCGAGCTCCTTGATGAGGATCCGCTGCTCTCCGCCCGGAGGAGTGGTCTGAGCGACGGCGGGAGCGGCTCCGCCGGCACCGATGGCTAGCAGAGTGAGGACAAAAAAAATGGAGAGAAGAAATCTCCCCCGCACGGTCATGGTCCCGGTCGGCCCAGTCGAGTGTCGGTCCGTCTAGTGCTCGGCCAGCGCGAGCCGCGGCTCGGCGATCTGTATCTCCCGGAAGATGAAGCCGTCCCCGTTTACGTCGACCTCGATCCGCGCCCCGTCGGCGAACTGCCCGCGCACGATGGCTTCCGCGAGCGGATCCTCGACTTCCTTCTGGATGGTCCGGCGCAGCTGACGCGCCCCGTAGGTGGGGTCAAAACCCTTCTGCACGAGGAGATCCAGGGCGGCCTCTGTGGGCTCGAGCTGGATGCCCTTGTCGGAGATCTGGGCATTGATGCGGGTCAGCATGAGGCGGACGATGGCCGTGATGTTCTCCTTGGACAGGGCGTGGAACACGATGATGTCGTCGACCCGGTTGATGAATTCCGGTCGGAAGGCACGCTTGAGCTCGTCGAGGACCTTTTCCTTCATCTTGTCGTGCGTCTCGCCCTCGCCCTCGGCCAGGAAACCTGGGGCCGTGCGCTTGCCGATGAAGCTCGTGCCCAGGTTCGAAGTCATGATGAGGATGGTGTTCTTGAAGTCCACCACGTGGCCCACGGAGTCCGTGAGGCGCCCGTCGTCGAGGACCTGCAGGAGCATGTTGAAGACGTCCGGATGGGCCTTCTCGATCTCGTCGAAGAGGACGACGGAGTAAGGCCGCCGCCGCACCTTCTCGGTCAGGAAGCCACCCTCTTCGTAACCGACGTAGCCTGGAGGGGCGCCGAGGAGGCGCGACACCGAGAACTTCTCCATGTACTCGGACATGTCCACCCGGATGAGCGCGTTCTCGTCCCCGAAGAGGTACTCCGCGAGGGCGCGGGCGAGCTCGGTCTTTCCCACTCCGGTAGGTCCGAGGAAGATGAAGGAGCCCACGGGACGGCGGCTGTCCTTGAGCCCGGCCCGCGAGCGCCGGATGGCTCGCGACACGGCCACCACCGCGTCCTTCTGACCCACGATGCGCCCGTGCAGGGCCTCTTCCATCCGGGCGAGCTTCGCCGATTCCTTCTCCTCGAGCTTGGAGAGCGGGATCCCCGTCCAGCGGGACACGATGTACTCGATGTCCTCCTCGCTGACCGTCTGCGGGCCCTTGCCCTTGCGCTTGTCCCACTCCCGCTTCATCTCCTCGTCGCGACCGCGCAGAAGCTTTTCCTTCTCCCGGAGCGAGGCGGCTTTCTCGAACTCCTGTGCCTCGAGGTACATGTCCTTCTCACGGACGACGCGCTCGACTTCCTTGCCGATCTCCTTGATCTCCGGCGGCGGCGTCAGGGCCATGAGCCGCGTCCGCGAGGACGCCTCGTCGATCACGTCGATGGCCTTGTCGGGCAGCTGGCGGTCCGTGATGTAGCGGTCCGCGAGCTTCACCGCCGCGTCGATGGCCTCGTCGGTGATCTTCACCCGATGATGCGCCTCGTACTTGTGGCGGAGCCCCTTGATGATCTCGATCGATTCGGGCACGGAGGGCGCCCGCACGATGACGGGCTGGAAGCGCCGCTCGAGGGCGCCGTCCTTCTCGATGTACTTTCGATACTCGTCGAGCGTGGTGGCGCCGATGGTCTGGATCTCGCCGCGGGAGAGGGCCGGCTTCAGCATGTTCGAGGCGTCGATGGCGCCTTCGGCAGCCCCCGCCCCGATCAGGGTGTGGAGCTCGTCGAGGAAGAGCACCACGTTCTCGGATTGGCGGATCTCCTTCATGACCGCCTTGAGCCGCTCCTCGAACTGGCCGCGGTACTTCGTCCCCGCCACGAGTGCCCCCAGGTCGAGCTGGAGCAGGCGCTTCTGGGCGAGCACGTCCGGCACCTCGTGCCCCACGATGCGCTGGGCGAGGCCTTCCACGATGGCGGTCTTGCCCACGCCGGGCTCGCCGATGAGGACGGGGTTGTTCTTGGTCCGGCGGGCCAGGATCTGGATCACGCGCTCGATCTCCGTCTCGCGTCCGATGACCGGGTCGAGCTTGCCCTCGCGGGCCAACTGGGTCAGGTCACGGGCGAACTCGTCGAGCACGGGGGTCTGCGAGCGCTTCTTGGGCCGCGGGTAGTACTGGTCGCCCAGGAGGGCCAGGGTTTCCTGCCTGACCTCGTCCAGCCTCGCTCCGAGGGACTCGAGGATCTTGGCGGCGATGGACTGGCCCTCTTTCATGAGGCCGAGGAGGAGGTGCTCGGTCCCGATGTAGTTGTGGCCGAGCTGGCGCGCTTCCTCGATTGAGAGCTCGAGGACGCGCTTGGCCTGGGGGGTGAACGGGACTTCACCGAAGGTCAGGGTCTTGGGGAAGCCGGCGAGAGCCCGCTCGACCTCGGCCTTGACCGTCTCTAGCCGGAGGCCGAGTCGCTGGAGGACGGCCGTCGCGATGCCTTCACCGTCCCGGATCAGCCCCAACAGGATATGCTCGGTCCCGACGAAATCGTGGCGGAAGCGGCCCGCCTCCTCCCTCGCCAGGATGATGACCCGCCGCGCCCTCTCGGTAAATCTCTCGAACACTTGGCGACCTCGCTCCCCAGGGTTTGGACTGCCCGTAACGTGGCCCCGAATCTGTTGAGAGTATACCTCCCAAGTCCTCGCTCGGCCTAGCCTTTTCTTGCTTGGAGCCTCCGGATTGGCCCCGAAATACCTGAAAGCGTGGACTCGGCGCCCGGGAAGCGCATTCAGGGATCAAGGCCAGGCGACGGCGCGCCCCTCCAACAAGCGATAGCCACGGTCGGCCCGCCGCGCCAGATCGTGATTGTGGGTGGCGACGACGAGGGCGAGACGGCGCTCGGCCTGGAGCCGCATGAACAGCTCCCAGATCACCTCGCTCGTCTTCGGATCCAGGTTGCCGGTGGGCTCGTCGGCCAGGATGACCTTGGGCTGAGCCACCAGCGCCCGCGCGATGGCCACGCGCTGCTGCTCTCCGCCCGAGAGCTCGCCGGGCCGATGGCCGAGGCGGTCGCCCAGCCCTACCTCGTGCAGGGCCCCCGCGCCGCGCTCCCGAGCCTCGGCGGCGGACAGGCGCTGGAGGAGAGCCGGCAGCATGGCGTTCTCGAGCGCCGTCATCTCCCCGAGCAAGTTGTAGAACTGGAAAATGAAGGCGATCTCCGTGCGCCGGAGCCTCGCCAGCGAGCTCTCGGATCTGGCGTACATGTCCTCGCCGGAGAAGAGGACCTGACCGGCGCTCGGCCGGTCGAGGCCGCCCAGGAGATGGAGCAGGGTCGACTTCCCCACCCCGGAAGCGCCGATGAGGGCCACGCTCTCCGCCTGTTTGACCACGAGGCTGACCCCCCGCAAGACCCGCACGGTCTCGGGCCCGACCCGGTACTCCTTCTCGAGCTCCCGGACCGCGAGGAGGGGCTCACTCATATCGGAGGACCTCGACGGGGTCCAGTCGCGCCGCGCGTCTCGCGGGCGACAGCGTGGCAAGAAAGGAGATCAGCAGCGTCGCCGACGTCACCAGCGTGAAGTCGAGCCACGTGAGCTTCATGGGCAGATGGTCGATCTGATAGACGTCACCCGCCAGCCGGATGATCTTGTAGGTGTTCTGCACCCAGATCAGGAGGAGTCCGAAGAGGCTGCCGCTCAGCGTGCCCACGACGCCGATGAGCATGCCCGTGACGAGGAAGACCGTGCCTATGCTGCCCGCCGAGGCGCCCATGGCCTTGAGGATGCCGATCTCCTTGCGCTTCTCGGCCACGAGGAGCACGAGGTGCCCGATGATGGCGAAACCCGCCACGAGGACGATGATGGTGACGATCACGAAGAGCGCGAGTTTCTCGAGCTGGAGCGCCGCGAACAGGTTGCGGTTCATCCCCATCCAGTCGCGGATCCAGAGCCCGGGCCCCGCCGCCTTCGCGACGCGAATTCCCACGGCCTTGGCATCGAAGGGGTCGGCCAGCTTGATCTCGACGCCGGACACGCGATCGCCGAGCCCCGCGAACTCCTGGGCCGCGGCCAGCGAGGTGTAGGCCATCGACGCGTCGTACTCGTAGAGCCCGATCTCGACGTAGCCGGCGACCTCGAAGCGCCGCATCTTGGGCACAAGGCCCACGGCCGTCATCGCCCCCTGCGGGGAGATGACGGTGACGTGATCCCCTGGCACGAGCCCGAGCGTACGCGCCAGCTCGCGGCCGAGGAGGAGGGCGGGCTCGCCCGAGGTCCTGAGGAGGGGCTCGAGGCTGCCCGCTCCGATGTCGGCCTGGATCTGCTTGCGCACGGCGGGCGCGGCGAGGTCCACGCCGCGGAGAAGACCGCCGGTCGCGCCACCGCGCTGCCCGGTGAAGAGGGCCTGCTGGAGCACGAAGGGCGTGGCCGAGCGCACACCAGGAACGGGCTGGACGCGCGCGGCCACGCCCGGGCCGTCCTCGATGCCGCGGCCGCCCGGGTCGACCACCAGGATGTGGGGGTTGGCCGCGATGATCTTCTCCTTGATGCCGTCCTGGAATCCGGTCATCACGGCCAGGACCACGATCAGCGCGCTGACGCCGAGGAAGACGCCGCCCACGCCGATCCACACGAAGAGAGAGAGGTTGGCCCGCTGGCCCCGCGCCCGCAGGTAGCGCAGCGAGAGGAAGAGCTCGACGGGCAGGCCGCGCCCGGCCATCAGGCGTCGGACTCCTCGTCCGCGGCCGCCGCCTCGCCCGGCGCGCGACGCTCGAGGCGGAGGTGGGGAAAGAGGATCACGTCCCGGATCGACGGAGAGTCCGAGAAGAGCATGGCCAGCCGGTCTATGCCTATCCCCTCTCCGGCGGTGGGCGGCATCCCGTATTCGAGCGCGCGCACGAAGTCCTCGTCCATCCAGTGCGCCTCCTCGTCTCCCCGCTCGCGCTCGCGCGCCTGCTCCTCGAACCGCCGCCGCTGATCGATGGGATCGTTGAGCTCGGAGTAGGCATTGGCGATCTCGCGCCGGCAGATGTAGAGCTCGAAGCGGTCGACCAGGCGAGGGTCGCCCGCCTTGCGCTTGGACAGGGGCGAGAGCTCGATGGGGAAGTCGGTGACGAAGGTCGGCTGGATCAAGCCCGGCTCCACCAGGGTGTCGAAGACGTCCTTCCAGAGTCCGATCGCGCCCGTCCCCGGCTTGGGCGCGGGCACGCCGGCGGCCACCGCCGCCCGCCGGATCGAGTCCTCGTCGGTCTCCGGCCCCACCGCGAGACCGATCGCCTTCGAGATGGCGTCGAAGAATGGCACGCGCCGCCAGGGCGCGGCGAGATCGATGGTCTCGCCCTGGTACGGGAGGCTCGTGCGCCCGAGCAGCGCCGTGCCGAGGTGGGCGAACATCTCCTCGGTCAGGGCCATGAGGTCCTCGTAGTCGGCGTAGGCCTGGTAGAACTCGAGCATGGTGAACTCGGGATTGTGCTGGGTCGAGATGCCCTCGTTGCGGAAGTTGCGGTTGATCTCGTATACGCGGTCGAGGCCGCCCACCACCAGGCGTTTGAGATAGAGCTCGGGGGCGACCCGGAGGTACAGGGGCATGTCCAGCGCGTTGTGGTGGGTGACGAAGGGCTTGGCGGCCGCCCCGCCGGGAATGGGCTGCATCATGGGCGTCTCCACCTCGAGAAAGCCGCGGGCGTCGAGGAAGGCGCGCAGCTCGCGGATGAGCCGGCTCTTCAGGACGAAGGTCTCGCGCACCTGGGGGTTCATCACGAGATCGACGTAGCGCCGGCGATATCGGGTCTCGACGTCCTTGAGGCCATGCCACTTCTCGGGCAGGGGGCGCAGCGACTTGGTCAGGAACTCGCAGCTGCGGACGGCCACCGTCAGCTCCCCCGTCCGCGTCCGGAAGAGCTCCCCGGTGACGCCGATGAAATCACCCACGTCGAGCTCGGTGAACGCCGCGTACCGCTCCCCCAGAGCGTCGGCCCGCGCGTAGAGCTGGATCTGCCCGCTCTGATCCCGCAGATGGGCGAAGCAGGTCTTGCCGTGATGCCGGAGCGCGACCACCCGCCCCGCCACGGTGACGGGTGCCACGGCCTTGAGAGCGTCTTCGGACGCGTTTTGGTGGCGGCGGGCGAGCTCGCCGCCCCAGTGGGTGACGGGGAAGCGCTGGCCGAAGGGATTGACGCCGCTCCGGCGGAGCGCCTCGAGCTTCTCGAGCCGGCGCCGGACGAGCGGATTGGGATGGCCGGGCGGCTCAGCGGGCGGTGGCGCGGAGGGAGGCGGCGAGGCGCTCATGTCACGCCGATCTCGGCTGGCGGAGGTACGCTTCGATGAAGGGATCGATTCCGCCGTCCATGACCGACTCGACGTTGCCCACCTCCACGCCCGTGCGGTGATCCTTGATGATCTGGTAGGGGTGGAAGGTGTACGTGCGGATCTGGCTGCCGAAGGCGATCTCCTTCTTCTCTCCGCTCAGCTCCGCCAGTTCCTCGCGCTGTTTCTTCTCGTAGACCTGGTAGAGGCGCGACTTGAGGATGCGCATGGCGGTGTCGCGGTTACGCAGCTGCGAGCGCTCGTTCTGGCAGGCGACCACGATGCCCGTGGGCAGGTGCGTGATCCGCACCGCGGAGTCGGCTGTGTTGACGCCCTGCCCGCCCGGTCCGGACGAGCGGTAGACGTCGACGCGGATCTCCTCGTCCTTGACCACGACCTCCACGTCCTCGACCTCCGGGATCACCGAGACGGAGGCGAAGGACGTGTGTCGGCGCTTGGAGGCATCGAAGGGCGAGATCCGGATGAGTCGGTGCACGCCGATCTCGCTCTTGAGATATCCGTAGGCGTACTCTCCGGTCATCTCGATGGTGACGGACTTGATGCCCGCCTCTTCCCCCGGCAGGAGATCGAGGACCTCGGCCTTGAAGCCGGCCCGCTCCGCCCAGCGCAGGTACATGCGCATGAGGTTCTGGGCCCAGTCCTGCGACTCCGTGCCGCCCGCCCCCGGATGGATCGAGAGGATGGCGTTCTTCTTGTCCTGGGGTCCGGACAGGACGATCTTGATGGAGAAGCTCTCGAGATCGCGCATGAGAGAGGCGAGCCCCTTCTCGATCTCCGGGGCCTCGCTCTCATCGCCTGCCTCGGTGGCCATCTCCCAGAGGACACGAAGGTCTTCGGCCTGCTGGGCGAGCTCCTTGAAACGGCCGACCGTGCGGGCCAGCTCGGCGCGCTCCTGGACGAGCGTCTGTGCCTTGCGGCTGTCGTCCCAGAAGGCGGGCGCCGACATTTCCTGGTCGATCAGGGCGAGCCGCGTCTCCTTGGCGGGAAGGTCAAAGATGCCCCCGGAGGTCCTGGAGCTGCTTCTCCACGTCGGCGAGATCGCGCTTGAGGTCTCCGAGCATGGCTAGGCCGCTCGCCGACGGAGAGCCGCCCCCACCGTCATCCCCGAGACGGCGAGACAGAGGTAGGGCAGCCAATCGCCCCAGCGCGCGTAGAGCGTGGTCCGGCTCCGAAGCGTCACGCGCGCCGAGAGGTAACCGCGCTCGAAGAGGGGCAACATCGGCCCCACCATACCCGATGGGCTCACGAACGCCGAGATTCCCGTGTTCGCCGCGCGGGCGATGGCGACCCGGTTCTCCACCGCGCGCAGGGGCAGCGTGCCCAGATGCTGCCAGGGCCCGCTCGTACGCCCGAACCACGCATCGTTGGTGATGTTCGCCATGAAGCTCGCGCCCCCGACCACGAAGCCCCTGAACAGCTCGGGGAAGATGACCTCGTAACAGATCACGGTGCCGAATGGCGCCCCGGACAGCGGGAAAACCGTCTGGCTGGTCCCCGTCGCGAAGTCCGAGATGAACTCGGCCCAGCTCCTGACGAAGCCGATGAGCCCGGCGAGAGGGATGTACTCGCCGAACGGCACGAGGTGAATCTTATCATATTTGGCCGTAATCCCCTGTTCTCCCAGCAGAAAAGCGCTGTTCAGGAATTGACCGCGTGGCCCCGGCAGCCGGTCGATCGAGCCCACCAGGATGGGAACTCCGAGCTCCGCGGAAAGGCTGGTCAGCCGAGAGAGCAGGACGGGATCGCCGCGCAGGAAGATGGGCGCCGCCGTCTCGGGCCACAGGATGACCCGCGGTTTCGAGCGCGCAGCCTCGCGCGTGAGCTGCTCGTAGCGGGCGAGGGCCTCGGCCTGATGGGCGGGATCCCACTTGAGGGACTGCTCGATCGCGGGCTGGATGACGGCGACCTCGATGGACGAGGCCTGGCGACCCGCCGCCGAGCCGTATTCGTGAGCGAGCACCCACCAGCCGAATGCGAGCGATCCCGCCGCGAGAACGGCGGCCGCGGTGGCGCCGGGCGCCGACCGCCGAAGGCCCAGCACGCACCAGGACGCCAGGGCGGCGTTGACGGCGACGATGACCAGGGAGACCGCATAGACGCCGCCGATCTCGGCGATCTGGATGACCGCGAGCCCCCGGTGCTGAGAATAGCCGAGCAGCCCCCACGGGAAGCCGCCCATGAGCCAGCCGCGAATCCACTCGCCGGCTACCCACAGGCCCGGCGCCGTCGCCAGTCCCCAGCCTCGGCCGAGCCGGCTTCCCAGCCACGACACGGTGGCCGACACCACCCCGACGTAGAGTCCGCAATAGGCGGCCAGGGCTCCGATGGGAAGCCAGGTCAGCGGCCACGGGATCGCGCTGTAGCTCTCGAAGGTGTGATCGAGCCAGCGCAGGAGCACGATGAAGAAGCTGAGCCCGGCGAGCCATCCATCGGCGAGCGCGCCCCGTGGGGACCGCTCGGATGCCGACACGAGGGTGGGCACCAGCCACACCCAGGCGAGGAGCGACCAGTCGCCGGTGGGGAAGGCCAGGGCCCCCGCCGTCCCCGAGAGGAGAAGACCGAGTCGCCGGCGAGCATCGGCTCCCGGCCATCCCGGCCTAAACCCCATTGGCGAGGCGATCGGCGAGCACGCGAGGGAGCGAGGCGGCGAGGATCTTGTGGGCCGCCGCGCGATGGTCGTATTCGACACGGCGGAGCGTCACGCTGCGTGCGTCCTCGTCCCAGAGCACGTAGGCGGCCCGGCGATCCCGGTCGCGCGGCTGGCCCACGCTGCCCACGTTGACGATGTAGCGCCGGCCGTCGTGGAAGCCGATGCGGCGGTCGGCTCCCTCCGGACCGCCGAGGTCCTCGAAATCAGGGCCGCTCGAGCCCAGCGACCAGACGCCCGGCCGGTGCGAGTGGCCGACGAAGCACAGACGCGTCGAGAAGTCCGGGAAGGCGCTCCAGCCATCCTCGGCGGAGATGAGATAGTCCCACTCCTCCGGGCGGCTCGGACTGGCGTGCACGCACGTCGCTTCCCCGAGAGCGGTGGTGAGCGGGAGGGCTCCCAGGTACGCCGCGTGATCGGGCCCGAGCTGCTCCCGCGTCCAGAGGGCGGCGGCCCGGGCCGCGGGATTGAACCAGTCGAGGTCTATCAGGCCGAGCGCGCCGTGCTCGTGGTTTCCCGCGACCATCCGCGTCACGCGCTCGCCCAGGATCTCGACGCACGCGTTTGGGTCCGCGCCATAGCCCACGGCATCGCCAAGGCAGATGAGCCCGGTCGCGCCTTCCCGCGCGGAATCGGCGAGGACCGCAGACAGAGCTTCGAGATTTCCGTGTACGTCCGAGAGCACCGCGTAGCGCACGCAGGTCTCAGTCGGAGGGGCGCAGCTCTTTGTGTATGCGGTCCAGGACGCCGTTGATGAAGCGGGAGGATTCCTGCGTGCTGAACTTCTTCGCGACCTCGAGCGCCTCGTTGATGGCCACCTTGGGCGGCACTTCCTCGGCCCACAGGAGCTCGAAGATCCCCTGGCGGAGGATGTTGCGGTCGACCACGGCCATGCGCTCGATCTCCCAGTTCTGCGCGTACCCGGAGATCATCTCGTCGATCTTCGCCTCGTGGAGCTTGGTGCCCCGGATGAGGGATTCCGTGAACTCCCGGACCTCCGCGTCCACGGGATGTCGCATCCAGAACTCGTCGAGGTGCGGCTCGGGGGACGACTCTTCCTGCAGATCGAGCTGATACAGGAGCTGGAGCGCGAGCTCGCGCGCCTTCCGGCGCTTGCCCATCAGCGGCGCCCCGACCGGCGCGACGCGCGCGCGCCCCGCATCCACCCCGCCATCTCGAGGGCGGCCCGCGCCGCGTCTTCCCCCCGGTGGCCGACGGACCCGCCCGCGCGCTCCCAGGCCTGCTCCTCCGTCAACGAGGTGATGACGCCGAAGGTGACGGGGACGCGGGTTTCGAGAGCCACGCGCGACAGCCCCTGCGCGGCCGCGCTCGCCACGTACTCGTAGTGGGGCGTCTCCCCGCGGATCACCACGCCGACACAGACGATGGCCGCGTAACGGCGCGTGCGCGCCAGCGTCATGGCCGCCAGGGGAAGCTCGAACGAGCCGGGCACCCAGTGGACGTCGACGCGCTCGGGCCCCACGCCACCCTCGCCGAGGGCGGCCATGGCGCCATCGGCGAGCTTCTTCGAGATGGCCTCGTTGAAGCGCGCCGCCACCACGGCGAAGCGGCCCGCGGGGGCCGCGCTCGGCCGCGAGGGAGTCCGGGGAGCTCGGCCCGCCATGTCAGTCCGGGAACGAAGAGAAGAGGTGGCCCATCTTGTCGCGCTTGGTCAGGAGGTATCGCCGGTTGTTCTCCGTGGGAGGGATCTCGATGGGCACGCGCTCGACGACCTGAAGGCCGTAGCCTTCGATGCCGACGATCTTCTTCGGATTGTTGGTCAGGATCCGCAGACGCTTGGCGCCGAGATCGACGAGGATCTGCGCCCCGATTCCGTAGTGCCGCAAGTCGGCCTGGAAGCCCAGGACGGTGTTTGCCTCCACCGTGTCCTTGCCCTGGTCCTGCAGCTCGTAGGCGCGAAGCTTGTTCAGGAGCCCGATGCCGCGTCCCTCCTGGCGCATGTACAGGAGGATTCCGCGGCCCTCGCGCTCGATGATGGCGAGCGCCTTGTGGAGCTGGGAGCCGCAGTCGCAGCGGCGGCAGCCGAAGACGTCGCCCGGGAGGCACTCGGAGTGCACGCGGACGAGGACGGGCTCCTCGCCCCGCACATCGCCCATGACCAGGGCCAGGGGCAGCCGGTCGTCCACCGTGGTCTCGTAGGCGATGCAGGTGAACTCCCCGTACTCGGTGGGCAGCTGCGTGGTGGCGGCGCGCCGGACCAGCTTCTCCTGGTGGATGCGGTACTCGATGAGGTCCTTGATGGTGATGCACTTGAGCCCGTGCCGCCGGCCCAGGGCAAGGAGGTCGGGCACCCGCGCCATGCCTCCCTCGTCGTTGAGGATCTCGCAGATGACGCCGGCCGGGTAGCAGCCGGCCAGCCTCGCCAGGTCGATGGCGGCTTCCGTGTGGCCGGCCCGCCTCAGGACGCCGCCCGGCATCGCGCGCAGGGGAAAGATGTGCCCAGGCCGCGCCAGGTCATCGGGACGGGCGGTCGGGCTCACCAGGGTGCGGATGGTCACCGCCCGGTCATAGGCGGAGATGCCGGTCGTCACCCCGCGCCGGGCGTCCACGCTGACCGTGAAGGCGGTGCCGAGGGGGGCGGTGTTGTCGCTCACCATCATCGGGATCTGCAGCTCGTCGAGACGCTCGGCGAGCATGGGCATGCACATGAGGCCGCGCCCGTGCATGATCATGAAGTTGACCGCCTCGGGGGTGACCCGGTCGGCGGCCATGAGGAAGTCGCCCTCGTTCTCGCGATCCTCGTCGTCCACGACCATTATGATCTGCCCCGCGCGAATGTCCTCCACCGCGGCCTCGATACTCGCGAACTCTCGTCGGCTCTCCATGGTCACCGTGGCTCCCCTCTCACGCTCAGCACGCGCAGCACGTACTTCCCGATCACGTCCATCTCGAGGTTGACCCTCCGTCCGGGCTTGAGGGTCCCCAGAGTCGTGCGCTCCAGTGTATGCGGGATCAGCATGATCTCGAAAGCCCCCACCTCCAGCGCCGCTACCGTCAGGCTGACGCCGTCCACGGCCACCGATCCCTGGGGAATGAGCAGGGGCGCCAGGTCTTCACCTCGCCACTCGATCCTGAGTCGCGCCGTTTCCCCCGCCCGATCGAGCGCGATCACTGAGCCGACCCCGTCGACGTGCCCGAGCACGAGGTGACCACCCAGGAAACCGTCGAGCCGCATGGGACGCTCGAGATTGACCGGGTCGCCGGGGCCGAGATCGGCGAGGGCCGTGCGCGACAGGGTCTCCGGGCCCAGATCAAAGGCGAGGTGTCCGGAGCCGATTCCCACCGCGGTCAGGCAGACGCCGTTGACGGCCATGCTCGAGCCGATCTCGATGCCGCCGAGCGTCGCATCGGCTTCAACGGTGAGACGCGATCCATCCCGCTCGAGCACCCGTCCGCACTCCTCGACGATTCCGGTGAACATCCAGCCTAGCTCCTCCTCGATGCTTCCACGTCGCCCTCGAGCATCCAGTCATCGCCGACAGGGCGTGCTTCGAGACGCCCCACCCGGACCGCCTCGGGCAGCCGAAGCCCCGGGCCCGCGAGAGGCCCCGGGGCGGAACGTCCGCCCAGGAGCACGGGAGCGACGAAGGCGACGATGCGGTCGACCAGTCCCGCTCGCAGGAAGGAGCCTGCCAGCTCCCCGCCGCCTTCGAGGAGGAGACCCGTGACGTCGAGGGCGCCCAGGCGCGCGAGAAAATCGACCGGCCCCACGCGGCCGTCCTCCTCCTTGCACCGGAGCACCGTGACGCCCCGTGCCTCGAGGGCGGCCACGCGCTCGGGATCGGCAAGATCGGTGACGGCGACGACGGCGCGTGAAGGGCGCCCCGCGGCCAGGACTCTTGCGTGGAGGGGGAGGCGGGCGCGGCTGTCGACCACGACGCGCAGCGGCTCGCGCGGCCAAGGAGCGGCCAGGCGCACGTCGAGGGCGGGATCATCGGTGAGGGCCGTGCCGATCCCCACCACGACGGCATCGCTCGCGCTCCTCAGCCGGTGCGCTTCGGCCCGCGCGCCCACGCCCGTGATCCAGCGCGAGCGCTGATCGTGGTCCGCCGTCTTGCCATCCAGGGTGGCGGCCCACTTCAGCGTGACGTGCGGTCTCCCGAGACCGGCGACCGTGAAGAACGCGCGGTTCAGGGCGATCGCTTCCCGCTCCCGGCAGCCCAGGGTGACGGCGAGTCCCGCGGCGGCCAGCGCGCGGGCGCCGCCTCCGGTAACTTTCGGATTGGGGTCGGCAACGGCCGCGACGACGCGGCGCACTCCCGCCCGCAGGATGGCGTCGACGCAGGGCGCCGTCCGGCCCGCGTGATTGCACGGCTCGAGGGTGACGTAGAGATCGGCGCCGCGGGCGAGGGCTCCCGCCGCGGCCAGGGCGAGGACCTCGGCATGAGGCGCGCCCGCGCGCGCGTGGAAGCCCTCGCCGAGCGCCCGCCCGTCGGCCACGACGACGGCGCCCACGGCGGGATTCGGCGAGGTCACGCCCCGCCCTCGCTCCGCGAGCTCGAGCGCGCGCCCCATCCATCTGATGTCCGTCGGGCTGATGTCGGTGGGCCCGATGTCTGTCGGTCGGATGTCCGGCGTGCTCGCGGTCATGGTCGCCCTCATTCCCCCGCGAGGCCCGCCGCGAAGATCTTCGCGTCGAAGGGCTGGAGATCCTCGATGCTCTCACCCACTCCGATCAGCTTGATGGGCACGCCCAGCTCCTTCCAGATCCGCACCACGATGCCGCCCTTGGCGGTGCCGTCCAGCTTGGTCAGCACGAGCCCCGTGAGCCCTATCGCCTCGTGAAAGAGCCGGGCCTGCTGGAGCCCGTTCTGGCCGGTGGGCGCCTCGATCACCATGAGCGACTCGTGGGGCGCCCCCGGAAGCTGTCGCGAGATCACGCGCTTGAGCTTCGCGAGCTCCTCCATGAGATTGCTCTTGGTGTGGAGGCGCCCCGCCGTGTCGACGAGGAGGACGTCGATACGGCGGGCCATGGCCGCCTTCACGGCGTCGAAGACCACCGCGGCGGGATCAGCGCCCGTCCCCTGACGGATGACCTCCGTGCCGGAGCGCCGGCCCCATTCCTCGAGCTGCTCGACGGCCGCGGCCCGGAAGGTGTCGGCGGCGGCAAGCAGCACGCCCTTCCCCGATTGCCTGAGGGCGGCCGCGAGCTTGCCGGTGCTCGTCGTCTTGCCCGAGCCGTTGACGCCCAGCATGAGCACGACGCTCGGCCTCGCCTCGAGCTCGAGGGGCGCCGCCGCCCCCGCGAGCGTCTCCTCGAGGAACTGTCTCAAGAGGGTTCGAAGATCGGCGGCCGAGAGGGAGCCGGTCCGCTTGGCCTCGGCGCGCACCCGGCTGACGAACTCCTGGCTCGTCTCCGCCCCGAGATCCGCGGCGAGCAGAATCTCCTCCAGCTCGTCGAGCATGGACTCGTCGACCTGACGCCCGAGGGCAAGGAGACCATCGAGCCCCTGGTTCATGGCCTGGCGGGACCGCTCGAGCCCCTGGCGGAAGCGATCCGCGATCCCGCTCAAGAAGCCCATCACGAAGCCTCGGGCCTGTCTGGCGGAAGCACGAGCCGCTGGATCACGGCGCCCCGCGCCCCGAGTGGCAGAAGGCGGCGCCCGTTGAAATCGATCTCGAGCCCCCCGGCATTGCCGACCGTGAGCACGAACCCGCGAGCGGCGGTCCACTCGCGAACGGCACCTGTCGGCAGGAGCTCTTCGGCGACCGCGCCATCGTCGATCTGGACGCGGACCCAGGTCGGCTCGATGGCGCGCATGACGAGTCGATGGGACCCCGTTGGCTTAGCTTCTGCGGCGGCGGTCGCCGGGCTGGGCGCGGGAGACGAGGACGCGGCAGGAGTCGCGGGGGCGGCGGGGGCGACCGCGACCGGCTCAGGCGCTCGGGGGGTGACGCTCGACGCCTGAACCCTCTCGCGGGCGGGACCCTTGAGCCCGAGGTGCAGGGCGAAGAGACTCCCGCCCAGGGCCAGCACGAGGATGGCGCTCACGAGGAGCGGCCCTCCGCGACGCGGCCGCGCTCCGAAGGAGGGCCGCGATGTGGAACGCTCAGGCCGTGCGGGCTCGCCCGCCGTCTGGCGGAAGAGATCGAAGGCCTGGTCGGGAGGCGCCTCGAGGGTGTCGCAGTAGGCGCGGATAAAGCCCTTGACGAAGACCCGGGCGGGGAGATCCTCCAGCTTGTCGCTCTCAAGGGCCTCCAGGTGGCGTCGCCCGACGCGGGTGGAGCGCGAGATGTCGTCCAGCGACACCCCCTTGGCCTCGCGCAGCCCGCGCAGATACACCCCTAGAGAGCTCATGGTTACTCACGCGGAGTCTACGCCCCCGCGTGGCGAACAGTCAATTCGGAGGGATAGTTACGCTTCGGTCAGCTTGACGGAAACGAGCCGGGAGAGACCCGGCTCCTGCATGGTGACGCCGTAGAGGACGTCGGCCGCCTCCATGGTCTTGCGATTGTGGGTGATGACGATGAACTGAGTCTGGGTGCAGAGCTCCCGCAGCACCCGGATGAAGCGGTGGATATTTGCGTCGTCGAGGGGAGCGTCGACCTCGTCGAGCACGCAGAAGGGGCTTGGGCGGTAGTAGAAGATCGCGAAGAGCAAGGCCAGGCCCGTCAACGCACGCTCACCTCCTGACATCAGGGTGACGGCCTGCAGGCGCTTGCCCCGCGGCTGGGCCATGAGCTCGACTCCCAGCTCGAGCGGGTCCTCCTCGCCGTCCTCGGGCGGCACCATGCGGAGCTCGGCCCGCCCGCCCTCGAAGAGACGGGAGAAGATCTCCCCGAAGTGCCGGTTGATCTGCTCGAAGGCCTCCTGGAAGCGGTCCTGAGCCGTGCGCGTCATGCCCCGGAGGGCCTTCTCGAGATCCTTCATGGACTGGACGAGATCGTCGTGCTGGCTCCGCAGGAACTCGAGCCGCTCCGTCAGCTCCCGGTACTCGTCGTCGGCGACCAGGTTGACCGGGCCCATGCCCTCGAGCTTTTCCGCGAGCTCCAGGTGCCTGGACCGGGTTGCCTCGAGATCGCGCGTGGGGTCGTATGCGGCCAGGAGCCCTTCTGCCCCGGACACGGCATGGCGCCGACCCGCTTCCTGGAGAAGCTCCTCGCGCCGCACGCGCCCTTCCGTCTCCCGGATGTCGATCTCGTGGATCCGTCCCACGAGCGCGTCGAGCTGGCGCTGGGCGTCACGTAGCTCCGTCTCCGTCACCTGACGCTCCTCGAGCCGGTGGTTGTGCTCCTCGGCACGCAGAGCGACGTCCCGCTCCATCCGGTCGCGCTCCGCGCCGACTTCCCGGGCGTGGTCGTCCGTGCGTTCCTGCTCGCGCGCGAGCTCCTGCCGGCGCTCGATGATCTGCGCCCGGCGCGCTCCCGACTCCTCGATCCGCGTCTCGAACTCGCATCCCAGCGAGGCCAGCCGCTCGATATCGCGTCCCAGCGACTCCACCCGCTCGAGCACCGTCGCGAGCTCCACCCGACCGGCGGTCGCCCCAGACAGGAGCAGGCCCTCGGCCGCCTGGTCTGTCTCGAGGAGCTCACGGAGCGTGGCCATCTCGCGCTCGAGCGAGCCTTCGCGGGCTTCGATATCGGTGAGTCTGCCCTCGAGGCTGACGAGCTCCCCGTCCGTCTCGACACTCTCCGCGCTCACGAGCCGCGCTTCCGCTTCGAGCGTCTCGAGATGACGGAGCACCCGCTCGGACTCGCGCCGGGTCGCCTCCAGGTCCTTGCCCCCGCTGAGACGGGCCGTTTCCTGGGCATGCACCGACACCTGCAGCATGCCCTGCCGCGCGCGCAGCGAGTCGACGGCGACCTCGAGCGCGTGCAGGCGGCGCTGGCTCTCCTCGACGTTGCCCCCGATCACGCCGACCTCGTCGGCGAGCTGCCGGATGGCGCGCTTCCGGCCGAGCAGCGATTGCTCGTTGACGTGCCGCTCGCCATCGCGCCGCCCGCCCGTGAGAGCTCCCGCCGCCGACAGCACCTCTCCCGCGCGCGTCACGTAGGTCGCAACCACACCATTGCGTCGCCAGAGCGCCTCGGCGGCGTCAAGATGCCTGACCACGCCCACGCGGCCGAGGAGGTGGCGCACGAGCTCGGGACGCGGGCCGCCGATGAGCCGGTCCGCCCACATGATCTCGGGATCGTCCTCGAGCGGCGGGGGTGCCGCGCTTCCCCTCAGCGTCTCGAGCGCCAGGAGCGTGGCCGCTCCCGCGCCTTCGCGCTCGAGGTAGGACAGGGCGGCCCGGCCCTGCTCGAAGCGGTCCACGATCACCCACTGGAGACGGTCTCCCAGCACGGCTTCCACGGCGGCCTCGAGGCCCGCGGGCACGTCCAGGAGATCAGCCACGGTGCCAATGATTCCCGCCACGGCGGCCGCCCCGTGCCCCGAGAAGAGGGAGCGCACTCCCGAGCCGTAGCCCTCACGCTCCCGCTCGAGGCGAAGGAGGGAATCGAGCGCGGATTCCTTGGCCGCGAGGCTCACGCGCAGGAGGGCCAGGGCCTCTTGCGCCCGCACCCTCAGCCCCTCCTGTCCTTGAAGCTCCTGGTCGACCTGCTCCCGCTCCCCCGTGAGGAGCGAAAGCTGAGCGCCCGCCTGCTCGAAGCTCGATTCGAGCAGGCGCCGCGCGGCGGCGAGGAGATCCGCCTCGGCGCGCGCGGCCGTCGTCTCACCCTGGAGCCGCTCGCGCCTCCTCTCGACCTGAGCCAGGCGCTCGCGCAGCTCGCCGACCGAGCGGGTCATCTCGGCCCGCTCGCCCGCCGTCCGGATCTGCTCGAGGCGCAGGCCCTCCAGGGCCTCGCGTCGCCGGCCGAGCTCCCCCCGGCACGCCTCGAGATCCGCCTCGAGCGCTCGCACCTGTCGCTCCCGCTCGCCGAAGCGCTCGCGCGCCTCCCCCAGTCCGCGGATCGTCTCCTCACGCTCCACGCCGACGGCGGCGCGCCGCTCGCCGAGGGACCGCACCTCCTCGGCGAGCCGCAGCTCCTCCTCGCCGAGCTCGCGGATCTGCGCGCCCATCTGCTCGCGACGCTCGAGGAGGCGCTCGAGCTCACCCTGGAACTTCTGCGCCGACTGGCGGAGGTCGGCGAGCCGGTAGTCGCTCTCCTGGATGGTGGCGCGCAGCGTCGCCTCGCGCGACTCGATCTGCGCGATGGTCACCCGCTGTGTCTCCTCCTCCCGCCGGAGCCGGCCCATCTCCTGCTCGAGGGCTTCGTGGGCCGCCGTGAGCCCCGCATAGTCGGCAGCCATCATGGCGAGGTCGAGGGCCTGACGCTCCTGGTGGAGGGCCTTGTACTGCTGGGCCTTCTTGGCCTGTCGCTCGAGGGAGCCGACCTGCCGCTTGACCTCGTCCATCACGTCGCGCACGCGGAGAAGGTTCTGCCGGGTCGCGTCGAGCTTGCCCTGCGTCTCCGCGCGTTGCTGCTTGTACCGGGCCACCCCGGCCGCTTCCTCGATAAAGATGCGCCGCTCCCACGGCTTGGCCGTGAGGACGTGGTTGAGCCGGTCCTGATCCATGAGGGCGTAGGCCTTGGGATTGACGCCCGTGCCCGCGAACAGATCCTGCACGTCGCGGAGACGGCACACGCTCTTGTTCAGCAGGTACTCGCTCTCGCCCGTGCGGTAGAGGCGGCGCGCCACCCCGATCTCGCTCCACGGGACGTTGAGGTCCCCCGCGAGGCTGCCGTCATTGTCGAAGACGAGGCTGACTTCGGCGAGCCCCACCGCCTTCCTCGAGGCCGAGCCGTGGAAGATGACGTCTTCCATCTTGTGGCCGCGGAGGGTCTTGGGGCTCTGCTCCCCCAAGGCCCAGCGAATGGCGTCGGCGACATTCGACTTGCCGCATCCGTTGGGCCCCACGATGCACGTCACGCCGGGGAAGACCTCGACGTCGGTTTTCTCAGCGAAGGACTTGAAGCCCTGGATGAGGATGTGCTGGAGTCGCATGGTTTGCGCCGTCAAAGCGCACTTACTGATACCACGGGATGCCCTGGACCGCCAAAGAAAAAACCCTACACGTGGGGGACGGGGCGGCTGGCGGGCACTAAATGCGGGGCTGTACGCTCGCTCAGGCGCCCTTCAGGAGACAGCATTTCTTGTACTTTTTTCCCGAGCCGCAGGGACACGGGTCGTTGCGACCCACCTTCGCCGAGGCCACGACCTTCGGAGATGAATTGGCCGCGCCGGCATCCCCGTGGATCTCGCGCCACCGCGGCTCGGGAGGCGGCGTCTCCGAGGCGCTCGGCGCCCCCAGCTCCGCGGGGCCGATGCGCACCTTGAAAAGCTGCTCGAGGACGATCTCCTTGAGCCGCTCCATCATCTCCTGGAACATGTCGAAGGCTTCCTTCTTGTACTCGGTCAGCGGGTCGCGCTGCCCGTAGCCGCGGAGACCGATGCCTTCCTTCAGGTGGTCCATGTTCAGGAGGTGGTCCTTCCAGAGCTGATCGATGCCGCGGAACTCGCCGTCCTCCCAGCGCAGCCCGAGCATGATCCAGCGCTCGAGGCGGTGGAAGAGCTCGGGGCCGACCTGTCGCTCCCGCTCCCGGTACACGCCTTCGACGGCCTCCAGCACCTTGGCCTCGAGAGCCTCCGCCGATCCCGATTCCACGGCGGCCTCCGCCTCGTCGGGGGCCAGCCGCACGTCGAACTGGCGGTAGAGGGCCTCGTTGAGCCCCGCGAGGTCCCAGTCCTCGACATGAGCGTCTCGCGGGGCAAAGCGGCCGGCCATGGCGCTCGCGACCTCGCTCGTCCACTCGAGGATCTGCTCCTCCTGGCTCTCGCCCTCGAGGGTCTCCCGGCGGAGCCCGTACACGATCTCCCGCTGCTTGTTCATGACGTCGTCGTACTCGAGCAGGTGCTTGCGGATCTCGAAGTTGCGCGTCTCCACGCGCTTCTGGGCCGTGGTGATGGCGCGCGTGACGAGCTTGTGCTCGATGGGCTCGCCCTCTTCCATGCCCAGGCGCTCCATGATGCGCTGGATGCGCTCGGAGCCGAAAATGCGCAGGAGATCGTCCTCGAGGGACAGGTAGAAGCGCGAGGAGCCGGGATCGCCCTGGCGGCCCGATCGACCGCGGAGCTGGTTGTCGATGCGACGCGACTCGTGGCGCTCCGTCCCGATGATGTGTAGCCCGCCCAGCGCCACCACGCGCTCATGTTCGGGATCCGTGAGCCGACGCGCCTCCTCCCAGGCCGTCTCGCGCGCCTCGGGGGGGGCGAGGGCGGGATCGAGCCCCTTCTTCCTCAGGATCTCCTTGGAGAGAAAGTCGGGATTGCCACCGAGCAGGATGTCCGTGCCCCGCCCCGCCATGTTGGTCGCGATGGTCACGGTCTTTTCGCGGCCAGCCTGGGCGACAATCTCCGCCTCGCGCTCGTGATACTTGGCGTTCAGCACCTGGTGGGGGATGCCGCGCTTCTTGAGGAGGCGGGAGAGATGCTCCGACTTCTCGATGGAGACCGTCCCCACGAGGACCGGCTGCCCTTTCTCATGGGCGGCCACGATCTCGGAACTCACCGCCTCGAACTTCTCGCGCTCGCTCTTGTACACGACGTCCGGATAGTTGACGCGCGACATGGGCTGGTTGGTGGGGATGACGGTGACGTCGAGCTTGTAGATCTTCGCGAACTCCTCCGCCTCGGTGGCGGCCGTACCCGTCATGCCGGCGAGCTTGTCGTACATCCTGAAGTAGTTCTGGAGAGTGATCGTGGCAAGGGTCTGATTTTCCGACTCGATCCTGACGCCTTCCTTGGCCTCCACGGCCTGGTGGAGGCCGTCGGACCATCGCCGCCCGGGCATGAGCCGTCCCGTGAACTCGTCCACGATGATGACCTGGCCGTCCTTGACCACGTAATCCACGTCCTTCCTGAAGAGGGCGTGGGCCTTGAGCGCCTGGCTGATGTGATGCAGGTGGTCCATCTGAGAAGGATCGTAGAGGTTGTCGATGTTCAGGAGGCGCTCGCAATGCGATATCCCCTGCTCGGTCAGCGACACCGCCTTCGACTTCTCGTCCACGATGTAGTCCCCGGGGGCCTGGGCTTCGATCTCCGACAGCTTACCCTCGACGATGGTGGCGGCCCGCTTGAGCTTGGGGATGATGCGGTCGATCTTGTAGTAGCGCTCCGTCGAGCCCTCCGCGGGTCCCGAGATGATGAGCGGGGTCCGCGCCTCGTCGATCAGGATGGAGTCCACCTCGTCCACGATGGCGTAGCAGTGCTCCCGCTGGACCATGTCCTCCAGACTGAAGCGCATGTTGTCCCGGAGATAGTCGAAGCCGAACTCGTTGTTGGTGCCATACGTGATGTCGGCCTGGTAGGCCTCGCGGCGCGAGCAGGGGCGGAGGGCCTGCAGCCGGATGTCCGGCGAGGAGTGCGAGGGGTCGTAGAGGTACGAGACCTCGTGCTGGATGACCCCCACCGAGAGCCCGAGGGCGCGATAGATGGGACCCATCCACTGCGCGTCGCGCCGCGCCAGGTAGTCGTTGACGGTGACGATATGGGTGCCCAGGCCCGGCAGGGCGTTGAGGTAGGCCGGGAGGGTGGCCACGAGGGTCTTGCCCTCGCCGGTCGCCATCTCCGCGATGGTGCCGCGGTGCAGGACCATGCCCCCCATGAGCTGCACGTCGAAGTGGCGCATGCGCACGGTGCGGCGGGCGGCCTCGCGGCAGACCGCGAAGGCCTCGACGAGCAGGTCGTCCACTTCCTCGCCATCGCCCAGGCGTTTGCGGAACTCGTCCGTCTTCGCGGCGAGGGCCGTGTCGCTCACGCGCTCGAGCTCGGGGCCGAGCGCATTGATCGCCTCCACGGCCGGCCGCATGCGCTTGACGTCGCGCTGGTGCTTGGTCCCGAAAACGGCGCGGAAGAGAACGGAGAGCATGCGCTGTATCTTACACTACTCGCCCGAGCGCGCGGCCTTGAGCAGCTCGCGCGCGTGACGCCGCGACGCGTCCGTGATGCGCTCGCCGCCCAGCATGCGGGCGATCTCCTCGACCTGGCCCCCGGCGTCGAGGGCGGTGACGGTGGTCTTGGTCGCTCCCTTCGCCACGCGCTTGTCCACGAGCAGGTGGTGCTCGGCGTATGCGGCGATGGGAGCGAGGTGCGTGACGCAGAGGACCTGCCGGCCCGCCGCCGTCTGGCGGAGCTTGTGGCCCACGGCATCCGCCACGCGGCCCCCGATGCCCGCGTCCACCTCGTCGAAGACCATGCTCGGCACGTCCTCGCTCGCGGCCAGGATGGTCTTGATGGCGAGCATGGTGCGCGAGAGCTCTCCGCCCGAGACGACCTTGGCCAGAGGCTTGAGCTCTTCCCCCGGGTTGGCCGAGAGGAGGAACTCCGCGCTCTCCGCCCCCCGCACGCCGAGCCGCCATCCGTCGGGGCCGCTCGCGAGGTCCGCGGCGCCCGCGGTCTCACGGCGAAAGGCCACGCGGAAGCGGGCATGATCCATCCCGAGGGTCCGGAGCTCGCGCTGGATGAGTCGCTCGAGCCGCGGGGCCGCCTCCGCCCGCGTCTCCGAAAGCTCGCGCCCCTGACGGCTTGCCGCCTCCCCCGCCCGCGCGACCTCGGCCTGCGTCTCCTCGACGATGGCATCGTGGCGCTCGATCCGATCGAGCGCGCGCGCGATCTCTTCCCGGTAGGCGCTCACCGCGGCCGCCGTCTCGCCGTACTTCCGCTTGATGCCGGAGATGGCGTCCAGGCGCTCGTCGACGAGGCGGAGGCGGTCGGGATCCATGACCGCGCGGTCGCGGAGCGCGCGCGCCCGGGCTACCGCGTCCTCGACGTAGGCCTGGGCGCCCTCGAGGGCCTCGATGGGCGCGCCCACATCGGGATCGAAGCGGGAGAGCTCACGCAGGAGCGAAACGGCGCGCCCGAGACGGGCGCCCGCGGCCTGGGCGTCCTCCTGCAGGAGATCCATCACCTCCTGGAGGCCCGCATAGATCCGCTCGGCGTTCTGGAGGCGCCGCCGCTCGCCGCGCAGCTCGTCCTCCTCCCCGTCCCGCAGCTGGACCGCGTCGATCTCCGAGAGCTCCCAGCGATAGAGCTCCTCCTTGCGGGCGCCCTCGCGCGCCTCGTCCCGGATGCGCGCGAGCTCCGACCGCGCCGTGTCCCAGCGCCGCCACCCCTCGCCCAGCCGGAGCCTCGCTTCCTCGCAGTCCGCGAAGCGGTCGAGGAGGTCGAGCTGCCGGGCGGGCTCCATGAGCCGCTGGTGCTCGTGCTGCCCGTGGATTTCCACGAGGACATCGCCGAGCCGCTCGAGCAGGCTCGCCGTCGCCGCCGAATCGTTCACGAAGACGCGGTGGCGGCCCGATCGCGACAGCTCCCGCTTGATGACGAGCTGCCCATCCGCGGGGGCGTGCCCCGCCTCGTCGAGGACGGCGGCCACCGGTCCGGTCGGGGGCACCTCGAAGACCGCTTCCACCGAGGCCGTCTCGGCGCCCGTGCGGATCAAGTCGGCCTGGACCCGCGCTCCCCGGACCAGGAGGAGAGCGTCGATGACGATGGACTTGCCCGCGCCCGTCTCTCCGGTGAGCACGTTCAGACCCGCGGCGAAGGCGACCTTCGCTTCCTCGAGGACGGCGAGGTTGCGGATGGTGAGCTCGCGAAGCATGTCGGCCGCTATGCTACGTCGCGAGGAGCGCCAGACTCAAACCGTATCCCTCCGGACACGCCAGGTGATCCCGGGGCGGCCCGCTCAGCGCTCTCCCCACTTGAGCTTGGTCCGGAGCACGGAGAAGAAATGCTTCTGGGGGAAACGGAGGAGACGGATGCGTGCGGCGGCCTGGCTGATGGCCACCACGTCGGCTTCCTTGAGGGCGAAGCCGACCTGGCCGTCCAGGGTCAGCATCACGTCCTGGTCGGACTGCAGGGTGACCTCGATGCGCTGGTCCGCGGGCAGCACGATGGGCCGATTGGTCAGGGTGTGAGAGCAGATTGGCGTGAGGACGATGGCGGGCATAGTCGGGAACACGATAGGGCCGCCCGCCGAGAGGCAATAGGCGGTGGAGCCCGTCGGCGTCGAGATGATGAGCCCGTCCGCCCGATACGCGGTGGCGAACTGGCCATCCACCGACACCGCGAGGTTGATGATCCGGCTCATGGCCGACTTGGTGATGACGACGTCGTTGAGGGCCGCGTACTCCGACAGGCGCTCGCCCTGTCGCCACACCTGCGCGGCGAGCATGATCCGCTCCTCGATCACGAGGCCACCGGCCAGGAAGGCCTCCAGAGCCGGGAAGAGCTCTTCTTTGGTCAGCGCGGTGAGGAAGCCGAGCCCGCCCAGATTGACGCCCAGGATGGGCACGCCCAGGTCTCCCACGAGGCGGGCCATGGACAGGAGCGTGCCGTCTCCGCCCAGCACGAGGAGGAGATCGACCTGCCCAGGCAGGTCGGGCTTGCGCGCGGTGGACGCCTGCGCGTCCGGACAGAGCCCGGCCGTCTCCTTCTCGAGCACGGGCTGCAGCCCGCGCTCGGCGCACCAGTCGAGGAGGCGGGCGACCACTCCGGCGGCATCCGGCCGGTCGGGCTTGGCGACGATGCCGATGCGCTTCATTCGGGCTCGGGCGTCTCGGCCGCGCGGGCGATGAGCTGATCGAGATCGGCGGCGGTGCGTCCGGTGCGCGTCAGGTGGAGGAAGAACTCGCGATTGCCCTTTGGGCCCTTGAGGGGTGACACCGCCACTCCGCGCACGTGCCACCCGTGGAGCACGCAGTAGCGCGCCACCCGCGAGACGACGGCTTTGTGATGGCTCGCGTCACGCACCACTCCGCCCTTGCCCACGAGGCCCTTGCCAACCTCGAACTGCGGCTTCACGAGCGCGATGGCCTCACCGTCGGGGGTGAGCACGTTGAAGACGGGCGAGAGCACCTTCTCCAGCGAGATGAAGGAGATGTCGATGGTGGCCAGAGTCGGTGGGTCCGGGAAGGCGTCGGGCGCGAGCTGGCGCGCGTTCGTCTTTTCCATGACCACGACGCGTCCATCAGCCCGGAGCGAAGCGTCCAGCTGGCCCTGTCCCACATCCACGGCATACACACGCGCGGCGCCGTTTTCCAGGAGACAGTGCGTGAAGCCGCCCGTCGAAGCCCCGACGTCGACGCAGACGCGGCCCTTGGGCTCCACCCCGAAAGCCACGAGGGCGTGGGCGAGCTTGTCCCCGCCCCGGCTGACGAACTTCTGGCGCGCCGTCACCTTCAGCTCGGCCCCGGGGGCCACGAGGACGCCGGGCTTGTCCACGCGCCGGCCGTCGACGAGCACGGCGCCGGCGAGGAGAAGCCGGGCCGCCTTCTCGCGCGTCGGGGCAAGCCCTCGGCTCACCAGCGCCACGTCGATCCGCTCCTTGACCTTGGCCTGCCCCCCGACGGGCGCGCGGCCCGGGGCGGGGCGCGCGGGTCCGGGGTTCGGCTTCTTTGCCAGCGATTTCTTCACGCGGGCTCCTTTCTCCAACCCGTGATGCGTTCGCGGTACTCGTCCGCCAGGCGCTGCGCGCGATCTCGATCCGAGGCTTCCGCGACGACGTGAAAGATCGCCCGGTCCGCATCGGGAATGGCCGCCACCCAGTCCTCGTCCGTGTGCACCCGGACGCCTTCGATCAGCTCCACCTTGAAATGCTTGGTCGCCTCTATGAGCCGCCGCATCACCGCCCCCTTGCGTTCGTCTGGGCACGGGACCTCGAGCCGCACCATGTGGCTCTCCGGCACCGCGCGCGTCAGCTGATGGAGCCGCACGTCGAGACGGGCCATCATCTCGAGGACCCGCACCACGGCGGACATGCCGTCGAAGGCGGGGTGGAAGGTGGGAAAGATCAGGCCGCCGAGCTCCTCACCCACGAAGGCCACGTCGGGAGCGAGGGCGGCCTCGGTGAGCGCGCGCGACGTGCCGCGCGAGCGTGTGACCGTGAAGCCGTGCTCCTCCGCCATCCGCTCCACGGCCCGCGAGGCGGTGATGGGGACGACGATCCGGCCCGGGGGCCGCGTGCGCATCACGAGGAGGGACACGAGGGCGAGGGCGAGGTCTCCCGGCAGGATCTCGCCCTTCTCGTCCACCAGGAAGACCTTCTCCCCGCCCGTGTCGAGGAGGACACCCAGGTCCGCCCCCAGGGTGCGCACGATATTCGAGAGCTGCTGGAGCGAGCGCGCGAACTCCTCCGCGGTCTTCGAGATCCGTGTCTCGTCCAGGTATGCGTTCAGCGCGATGACCTCGACACCGAGGGCGCCCAGCACGGTGGGGAAGATCGAGGAGGCCGAGCCGAAGGCGTAGTCGAGCACCATCTTGAGCCCCGCCTTGCGGACGATCTCTCGGTCCACGGATTCGAGGAGACCGTCCCGGTAGCGGTCCGTCCCCGCATGCGGGAAGGACAGGGTGCCGATCTCGTCCATGGGGGCCCGCTCGAAGTCTTCCATGTAGAAGAGCCGCTCGATGGCCTTCTCCCGGTCGGGAGCGATCTCGAGGCCGCGCGCGTCGAAGAACTTGACGTCGGCGAGCTGCGGATCGTACGGCGACTTGCGGACATGGGTGCCGCCGGCCAGACCGAGCGCCCCGACCTGGTAGCGAACCACCGGAATGGGCGCCACCCCCAGGTCCTGCACCTCCACGCCCACCGAGAGGAGGCCCGACATGAGCGCTCTGTTGATCATCCGGGAGGCCTTGTGATGGTCGCGGCTCGTGACCATGACCCGGTGGCGCCCGACGGTGGCACCGAAAGCGGCTCCGAGCTTGGCCGCGAACTCCGGGGACACCTCGATGTTGGCCAGGCCGGAGACCCCGTACCGCCCGAAGAGCGACCGACTCCACCGCTCGCCCCACACGAGGCTCATGGCCAGGGTGGCGCCGTCCTCGACCTCCTTGTAGGGCCAGACCTTGACATTGGCCTTGACCACGCTGCCTTCCCCGATGCGACAGGAATCCGCGATGACCACGCCCTCGGCCAGGAAGGCATTGGGCCGCACGATCGTCTTGCGCCCGATGATCGCCTCCTTGATCACCGCGCCGGCCCCGATCTCGACTCCATCCCACAGGACGCTGCCCTGGATGTCCGCCCCGGCGTGAACCAGGCTGTCCGCGCCGATGACCGAGTTGCCCACCCGCGCGCCCGGAGCGATGTGGGCGTTACGTCCGACGATGACCGAGCCGGTCAGTCGCGCGGAATAGTCCACACGGGCTCCCTCGTCGAGCCAGACGGTGTGGCCCGCGCCTTGGTGCCGTTTCCCCGGGATGTCCACCCCGACGGCGCCCTGGAGCAGATCGATGTGCGCCGTCCGGTACTCGGTCAGATCTCCCACGTCTCGCCAGTAGCCGCGGGCCACGTGACCCCAGAGGGAGCGTCCGGAAGCGAGGAGAGCCGGGAACAGCTCCTTGCCGAAGTCATACGGCCGGTGCGGCGGGATAGCGCCGAAGACCGAAGGCTCGAGCAGGTAGATGCCGGTATTGATGGTGTCGCTGAACACCTCGCCCCACGCGGGCTTCTCGAGGAAGCGGAGGATGCGACCCTCCTCGTCCGTGATGACGATGCCGTAGGCGAGCGGCTGCTCCACCCGCGTGAGCACCATGGTCGCCTCGGCGCCCTTGGCGCGGTGGAAGGCCACGGCGGCCTCGAGGTCGAAATCCGTCAGCACGTCAGCCGACATGACGAGGACAGGCTCGCCGGACTCCTCCGCCGCGAATCGGACAGCCCCGGCCGTGCCCAGGTCGGCGGCGGGGGTGATGTACGTCATGTGCACGCCCCAGCGGTCGCCATCCCCGAAATGAGAGGTAATGGTCTCGGGCATGAAATACAGGAGGACGACGAGATCGCTGAACCCGTGGCGTTTGAGCAGGCGGACCGTGTGCTCCATGATCGGCACATTGCCTACGGGCACGAGCGGCTTGGGCACGTGGGCCGTGAGCGGTCGGAGACGGGTGCCAAACCCGCCCGCCATGATGACAGCCTTCATTCGATGCACTCCAGGCCGGTGCCTGGCCCGGGGATCGCCTCCGGAGCAGCCTGGGGCCCTTCCGAAGGATCGCCGGGCATGGAGAAAGTATAGCGGAAATCCCCGCGGAGACAGAACTTACCAGGACCGGCGCGCCCCACCCGTCGCGGGGCGTCTCGGGTGGAGCGCGTAGAGCAGCGCCATGCCCACCAGAAAGCCTCCGATGTGGGCAAACCACGCCACGCCGCCCCCCGCCGTCTCCCCTGACGCGCTCGCGCTCCACGTCACCAGGCCACTCAGGAACTGCACGGCGACCCACAGGCCGAGGACGATGACGACAGGAATCCGGACGAGCCGGATGAAGAAGCCCAAGACGATGAGGGTCAAGACGTTGGCCCGGGGAAAGAGAAGGAGATAGGCGCCGAGCACCCCCGAGACCGCCCCGCTTGCTCCGATCATCGGCACGGTCGACTCGGGTCCAAACCCGGTCTGTCCGAGGGCCGCGCCAACCCCGGAGGCGAGATAGAAGAGGACGAAGCGGGCGTGACCCAGCGTGTCCTCGACACTGTTGCCGAAGATCCACAGGTAGAGCATGTTGCCGGTGACGTGGAAGAGTCCTCCGTGGAGGAACATCGACGTGAACATGGAGACCACGGGCGGAGGAAGGCCCTCGGGGGACACGCAATGCCCGGTGAGCCGGCAGGGCACCAACCCGAACTCGAGGACAAAGGCCTGGGCGGCACGGGAGCCCTCTGCCGAGGCCAAGCCCTGGAGGGAGACTTGATAGAGGAAGACCAGGACATTGATGGCGATCAGGCCGACGGTGACGAAGGGCGTGGAATTGGTCGGGACATCGTCCTTAAGAGGAAACATTGGCGGAGCCGCAGTCCTTCCGAGCGGAGGGGCCCAAGTCGCGATCAGCGCGGCACGGGCTCGAGCCGCACCACGGTGGGCGATGTCAGGTAGGCCTGGGCCACGCGGAGGACATCGTCGGCCGACACCGTCTCGATCGCGCGAACATATTGGTCCGCGAAATCGTGGCCCACTCCGGCGGCTTCGTAGAACGCCGCGTACCAGGCGAGACGGGCATTCGTGCGACGATCGAGGGCGAACTGTCCGAGGAGGTAGGCCTTGGCGCGATCCAGCTCTCCTTCCGACACGCGCTCGCTGCGGATCCGCTCGACCTGCGCACGCATACCCTCCTCGGCCTTTCCCGCGCTGGCCGGCGCGGTGCCGATGAAGGCGAGGAAGAATCCAGGCTCCACGCGCGCCGGATACAGGGCTCCCGTCGAGTACGCCAGACCTTGCTTGTCACGGAGCTCGCTGAAGAGACGGCCGGCCATGCCACCGCCGAGGGCTATCTGCAAGACCTTGACCGCGGCATAGTCGGGATGACCGATGGGCGGGGCAAGGAAGCCGAGCATGATCTGCGCCTGGGCCGCCGGCCGGTTGATGACCAAGCGATCAAGCGCCGCGGATGGGGCACCCAGAGGGGCATCCCCGGTCTCCCGCTCCCGAGGCGCACTCGCGAAGAGCCGCGAGACCTCGTCCGCCGCCTCACGGGCTGGCACCTGTCCGCTGACCGCGACGATGATGCGGCCCGCTCGATAGTACCGATCGTAGTGACCCACGAGAGCCTGCCGGTCGAGCCTCTCGACGGCGGCCGTCCGCCCGAGGGAGGGGGCGCCGTAGGGGTGGTTCCTGAAGAGGCGGCCCATCATCGTGTCGTAGGTGAGCGGAAACGGTTGGTCGAGGCGGTTTTTGATTCCGCTGGCGATCACTCGGCGCTCTTTGTCGATCTCCGCCGGCGGCAATGCCGGCCGCAGCGTCACGTCCGCTATCAGGGCCAAGAGCGCCTTCCAGTGCCGCGCCAGCGCCGTTCCCTTGATCTCGGCGTAGTCGGCGTCTCCGGAGGCGCTGAGGCTGCCTCCCATGGCTTCGGCAGCCTCCGCGATGTCGAAAGCCGAGCGGCTTGTCGTGCCCTTGACGAGCACCTGCTGCAGGAGGTTCGTGATGCCGGCATTGTCGTCACGCTCCCAGCGACTCCCGACTCTGACCAGGACGGAAACTGCCACCGCCGGCGACGCCGGGTTCTCCTGGGCGAGGACGACGAGGCCGCTGTCGAGACGCTGGCGAATCCACGTCGCCTCGGCGGGAGCCGCGAGGAAGGTCGCGCCCAGAGCGCCCGCCAGGACCATGGCGAGAGCGACGCGCGTCACGATCCAGGCCGCTTGGGCACGAGGGCCAGCCGGGCATAGGGCCCAGTGAAGTAGCGCCCGGCTGCCTCCTGGATCTGTTCGCGCGTCACCCGATTCAGGCGCGCGACATACGCGCGGTCTTCCTCCAGGCTCCACACCGTCTCGGCGCGACCATAGGCGAGCGCCAATCCCTCGGCCGTCTCTCGACCGAAGACGCGCTCAGCTTCAGCTGCCGTCACAGCTCGTTCGACCTCGGCCGTCGAGACTCCCTCCGCCTGGATCCGACGGGCCTCCGCGAGGATTGCCGCCTCCGTCGCCTCGAGATCCTTGGCCTCAAGCTGGGCGGTGACGGTGACGACGCCGCCCCCCTGGAGCGTCCCGTAGCCCGCGTTGATCGTGGACACCAAGCGCGCCCGCTCGCGCAGTGACTGAGTCAGTCGTGACGTAAGCGAGCCGCCCAGGATGTGCGATAGAAGGTCGACCGCATACATGTCCCGATCGCCCAGCCTGGGCGCGCGCCACCCCAGGCCTAGATAGGCCTGCCGCTCGGAACGCTCGATGCTCTGGCGCCGATTCTCCCCAAGCGCCGGCTGTGGTGGGAGCACCGCGCGCTTGAACGCTCCCCCGGTCGCGTCTCCGAATGCCCGCAGGGCGGCGGTCCGGACCAACGCGGGGTCCACGGCACCGACCACGACCAGCGTCATGTTGGATGCGACATAATGGCGCTTGTAGTAGGCACGCAAGGTCTCGCGCGATGCCGCCCGGAGTGCCACAGGGTCGCCGAGAACCGGAAACCCGTAGGGATGCCCGGCAAAGACCTGCTCGTAGAGCCGGCGAACGAGAAACGATCGCGGGTTGTCCTCGCCCACGCGCACCTCTTCGAACACGACTTCGCGCTCGCGTCCGAGTTCAGTGGGATCGAAGGTAGAGTTGAATGCCATGTCCGCCATGACCTCGACGGCCCGCTCGGCACGGCGTGAGGGCAACAGCATGTAATAGTACGTGTAGTCGAGCGAGGTGGCGGCATTGGTACGTCCTCCCACGCGCTCCACCTCTCGGTCCACGAACCCAGGCCCCAACCTCTCCGTACCCTTGAAAAGCATGTGCTCGGCGAAGTGCGAGAAGCCCCGCTCGGAAGGTGCCTCGTCGCGGCCACCCACGCCGACCCAGAGTTGGACGGCCACGATCTCCGCGGTGCGGTGCTCCTGGACGATGAGGCGAAGCCCGTTGGGCAGCACTTCGCGCGTGGGCGGGGGCGGATTGCTTGAGACGGACGGTCGGGACGTGGAGCAGCCAATCAGGAGTGCCGCGGTGATTGACCACGCCGCGAATAACTCCGTTGCTCGGCGCTTCATACAGGCGTGAGCGTAGCAGACGGAAACGGGCGGCTCAACTTGGTCAGCCCCGTGCCCCGAGGGATACCTCCTGAGTTCTCTGGGGGCACTTTGCCAAGAGTAGCGCTAAGAAGGACTCGGGCAGAACGCCGCCTCTCACCCTGTAAGGATAGGTGCCTCGCGTCACATAACTACCCGATTTCTCGTACTTTACTTGCATTCTTCGCGTGTGGCACTGCTTCTGCACCTATCCCCCCGCGATGGCCGAATCGAGAAGCAACGACCTGCGTTCTAAGGGATGCCCCGGACTCAGTGGGGAGTCGGTGGGGCGAGCGGCAGTAGGACCTATAACCTATACGGAAAGGACGAAGACAATGAAGAAGTTGCTTGCAGCGGTTCTCAGCGTGGCGGTAGCGGTGACGCTCTCGCCCGCTCTGAGCTCGGCCCAGTCCAGCAGCTGCCCCGCGGAAGTCACGCAGGCGAAGGACTTGCTGAGCAAGAAGACGGCGTCGGTAAAGCCCGACGATATTCAGGCCCCGCGGTCGCTGGCTGGCGCGCGCCAGAACGATGCACAGCAGGCCCCTCGCGGCAACCAGAATGTCCAGGCTCCTCGTGGCAACCAGGACGTGCAGGCGCCCCGGTCCTTGGCTGGCGCTCGCCAGGATATCGAGGCCCCGCGCGGTAACCAGGATGTCCAGGCTCCTCGCGGCAACCAGAACGTCCAGGCGCCCCGCGGCAACCAGGACGTGCAGGCCCCTCGTGGTAACCAGGATGTCCAGGCTCCTCGCGGCAACCAGAACGTCCAGGCGCCCCGTGGCAACCAGGACGTCCAGGCGCCCCGTGGCAACCAGGACGTGCAGGCTCCTCGCGGCAACCAGAACGTCCAGGCGCCCCGTGGCAACCAGGACGTGCAGGCCCCTCGTGGTAACC
>WNFC01000017.1_pt1 | contig 136562 bp, 118 predicted proteins | sample 5400541 | NCBI WGS metagenome assembly WNFC01 (sample SAMN13153342, study PRJNA577476) | soil metagenome | isolation source: 120 cm saprolite under Douglas fir tree site 2 hole 2 replicate 1 | place: USA:California | collected 2015-04-18
CGACTCGCCCCGCTGCCAGCGATCCCAAAGCTCTGTTTTCTCTGATGCCGTAAAGCCTCGAAAATAACCTCGACGCATCGCCGAACACTCCATCTTTCCCTTTCAGGATAGAGTGTTGCGTCGACCCGTTGAGACCACCCCCGAAAGCGGACAAATAGGCAGGTGTCTCGCTATGTCCGCTTTGTGCCAAAAGCGGCTGTGAGCAATCGCAGCAAAGGCAGCGCCTTATTCGATCACTTGGTCCGCATTTCGCGGAACGGGTGTTATGGAAAGTCGGGGCGCCATCACTCCGGCTTCATGCTGCCGGACTTGATCACCTTGGCCCACTTCTCAGTTTCGTCAGCGATGAGATTGCCGAAATCGGCTGGCGAGCCTGAAATCACGGTGCCGCCCAGGTCAGCAAGCTTCGCTTTCAGCTTGGGATCCACGAGGCCCGCGTTGATCTCTCTGTTGAGCTTATCGATGATTTCGGTGGGCGTGTGGGCAGGCGCACCGACTCCGAACCAGCCACTCGCCTCATAACCCGGCACGAATTCCGCGATGGTTGGAACATCCGGCAGCGCCTCCACCCGCGCCGTGGTCGTGACGCCCAGGGCGCGTATCTTGCCGGCTTTGATGTGTTCGATCGAGGACGCCGTCGTCCCGAAATAGACCTGCACCTGTCCGCTAATCAAGTCGGTGAGGGCCGCCCCCGCGCTGCGATAAGGTACATGCACCAGGTTGACGCCAGCCATCATCTTGAACAACTCACCCGTGACATGCGGCGTGCTGCCGGTGCCGACTGATGCCATGTTGATCTTGCCTGGATTGGCCTTCGCGTACGCGATGAACTCCGGAACGGTTTTGGCTGGTACTGACAGGTTGACGTCCAAGACGTTCGCGAGGCGAATGATGGGCGCAACCGGCGCGATGTCTCGGATGAAATCGAAACTAAGCTTGTCGTAGAGCGTCGCGTTGACCGCCTGTGCCGCACCGACCATGAGCAGCGTGTAGCCGTCAGCAGGCGCGCGCACTGCCGCTTCGGTGCCGATCGTTCCGCCCGCACCCGGCCGATTCTCGATGACGAATTGCTGACCAAACCGCTCCGACAGCCATTGGCCTATCAGGCGTGCAACCAGATCGTTTGCACCCGCCGTTCCGAATGGCGAGATGATGCGCACTGGCCGCGCCGGATAGGCTTGCGCCCAAGCAACGCACGACAACGCCGGCAGCGCGGCAGCGCCCGCGGCCAGATGGAGAAAATTTCGGCGGGGAAGTTTCATTTCTGAACCTCCCTCTCCCTTCACATCACTCGATTACCTCGTCGGCGCGGGCGATAAGGATTGCCGGCATTTCGAGGCCGAGCGCCTTCGCAGTCTTGAGGTTGATCACCAGCTGAAATCGCGTCGGCTGCTCGACGGGTAGATCCGCCGGATTCGCTCCCTTGAGGATCTTATCGATGTGACTCGCCGCATGCCGGAACTCGTCCGGGATGCTCGGCGCATAGCCCATGAGGCCGCCGAGTTTGGGAAACTCGGTGAAGTTGCAGATCGCGGGCAAGCGGCTCGATGCCACGAAACCCACCATGCGCTTGAGATGGATGAAGAAGACCGCCTCGGCGATGAAGAGGACGCCGCCGGCTCGTTCCCGAACGATCGCGTCGAAGACGCCATCGAGGTCCGTGGGCGCGCGTACTTCCATCGGTTGAACTTGGACCGATAGCGCCCGCGCGGCAGCATCGACGGCCTGCATTGCCGGGCGGTGCGAGGAATTCGTCGGATTCCACAGAACAGCCAGTTGAGCGAGCGAGGGCACCGCCTCCTTGATGAGCTCCACATGTTTGGCGCTCATCTCGGAGATCATTCGGGTCGTCCCGGTCAGGTTCGCGCCCGGCCGCGCAAGGCTTGCCACCACCCCGCTCGCCAACGGATCGCCCATCGCCACGAAGACGATCGGAATGGTTTGGGTGGCGTGCTTGGCCGCCAACGTGGCCTGCGGGGCCAGCGTGACGATGAGGTCGACCGGAACGCCGACGAGCTCCGCCGCCAATTCGGGTAACTGGTCGAGTTTCCCCTCCGCCCAACGAAACTCGAACGCGATGTTTTGGCCCTCGATGTAGCCGAAGTTCTTGAGGCCTTGACGCATGGGCTCGAACGTTGCCGGCGGGTTGGGCCAGAGCACGCCGATGCGCGGCATCTTCTTGGTCTGCTGCGCCCGCGCCGCGAGTGACCACGCGGCCGCCGCGCCGCCGATCAGCGTGATGAACTCGCGGCGTCTCATTCGATGACCTCGTCGGCGCGTGCGAGCAGCGCCGGCGGCACTTCGAGGCCGAGCGCCCTGGCCGTTTGCAGGTTGATGACGAACTCGAATTTGGTCGACTGCAAGACCGGCAGGTCGGCGGGCTTAGTGCCTTTGAGGATTTGCCCGGTGTAGACGCCGACCTGATGAAACATCTCCGTAGTATTGGTCCCATAGCTCAACAGCCCGCCCGCTGCGACTTCCTCGCGAGTGGAATAGATCGCGGGAATCCCATAGCGCGCCGCGAGGATGGCGAATTGGACGCGCCGGCTGATCAAGAACGTGTCAGTAGCAACAAAAAGTGCGTCGGCCCGTTCGCGCACGAGGGTCGTGAAGGCCGCCTCGATCTCGCGGCTGTTGCTGGCGTTAAGGACCTTAATTTGCAGTCCGATCGCGCGTGCAGCTTCCGGTATGTCTCGTAGTGCGGCCTCGGCGGTCGGGACATTGGCCGGATTGACCAGCACGACAACACGAACGGCCTTGGGCACCAGCTCATGCAGGAGCCCCAGTCGCTTGGCCGCAATCTCCTGAAAAAAGGAATTGATGCCGGTCGCGTTGCCGCCCGGCCGAGCGAGGCTGGCGACCAGACCAAGCCTGACCGGGTCTTCGCCGACGCCGAAGACGATGGGGATCGTTGTGGTCGCAGCTTTGGCCGCCTGGGAGACATAGTTGCCTCCGGGCGTGGCAATAACGGCCACGCGACGATGGACGAGGTCGGCCATGAGCGACGGCAGGCGATCGAATTGGCCCTCCAGCCAATGGTACTCCACCGTCACATTCTCGCCCTCGACGTAGCCGACTTCGTTGAGGCCTTTACGGAACGCGGCAAGGCGCGCGGCAGCCATCTCGCGTGATCCGGAGTTGACGAGGCCGACGACTGGCTTCGCTGGCTGCTGCGCGTGCGCCGCTAACGGCCACCCTGCCGCCGCGCCGCCGAGCAGCGTGATGAACTCGCGCCGCCTCATTCGATCACCTCGTCGGCGCGGCCGGACAAAGGCAGCGGGACAGTGATGCCGAGCGCCTTGGCGGTCTTCAGATTCAGGAAGAGTTCAACTTTGGTGGACTGCTGAACCGGCAGATCGGCTGGCTTGTCACCCTTGAGAACTCTAGCGGCGTAACTGCCGACCAGACGATAGTATTCCGTTTCACTGCTGCCATAGCTCATTAGACCGCCTGCGGCGGCGAACTCGCGAAATTCGTAGATCGCAGGCATTTCGTGACGAACCGTCAATTTGGCCAATTGTTCACTGCGAGAAGTGAACAAGGTGTCGGGGCCGATGACGAGCGCGCCGACGCGTAATTGGGTCAACCTTTCGAAGACAGCATCGAAATCACGATCGCTGCTCGCACGCACAGTATGGAGCTTAAGCCCCAGCGCCTGCGCCGCCGCCTGCGAGCTGCGCGAAACTGGCTCGGCAGTGGCAGGAACCGCCGGGTTGACCAGAAGCGCCATGCTGGTAACCGAGGGCAGCAGTTCATGCATCAGCTCCAGCCGCTTCGGCGCCACCTCCTGGTTCAGACTAGTCACGCCGGTTACGTTGCCGCCGGGTCGGTTCAGGCTGGCGACAAGTCCGACTTCGACGGGGTCGGCTCCTGTCCCAAAGACGATGGGAATCTCGCGGGTCGCCGCCTTGGCCGCCACTGCCGAAGCGGTGCCGCCCGCAGCTACCAGCACAGCCACTCGATCGCGAACCAACCCTGCCGCAAGCTCCGGCAACCGACCGGTGTGCGCCTCCGCCCACCGATATTCGATCTTGACGTTCTGGCCCTCTACATAGCCCGCCGTACGTAGGCCCTCGCGAAAGGCACGTAAACGGATCGCATTTGCCTCGGGTGCAGCGACCGCGAGAATGCCGATCACCGGCATCGCCGGCTGTTGCGCGCGCGCCGCGAGCGGCCACGCCGCCGCGCCGCCGAGCAGCGTGATGAACTGGCGGCGACTGCTCATTCGATCACCTCGTCGGCGCGGGCCAAGAACGTCTCGGGGATCGTCAAGCCGATCCCCTTGGCAGCCTTGAGATTGACGACCAACTCAAGCTTGGTTGGCTGTTCGACCGGCAGGTCGCCGGGTCGCGCGCCCTTAAAAATTTTGTCCACCACACCGGCGGCACGGTAATATAAATGAGGATAGTTCACGCTATAGGTCATGAGACCACCGGCATCGACAAACTCTCTCGACGCGTAGAGCACCGGTATCTTTATCCGTGCTGCATGATCGATGATCAGTTGTCCATATGCCTGCGTCACGACGTCTACAGCCACGAGGAGGGCACCGAGCTTCAGCCGGACGACGGCGTCGAATGCGCGCCGCACATCGTCTTCGGTGCGCACGTCGAGAAGCTCGGCTTCGATGCCAAGTGAACGTGCGGCGGTCTTGGTCATCTCCCATTGAGGAGGACTTATGGGATTGCTCATGTTATTGAGGAATCCGACCCGCGAAATACTTGGAAATGCCTCACTCAAAATCTCGACCCGCTTACCGCTCAATTCGGTGGTGAAGGCGCTGAACCCTGTAACGTTTCCTCCAGGCCGTGCCAGGCTCGTCACAACACCGACGCCAAGTGGTTCACCGATCGCGGCCATTACCACCGGAATGTTCGTTGTGGCTTCCTTGGCTGCCCTTGCAGCTGGCGTGCCTCGTGTCACGATGATGTCCACCCGGAGTCCGACCAGTTCAGCAGCCAAGTCAGCAAAACGTTCGGCACGTCCATCTGCCGAACGGTACTCGACCACATAATTCTGCCCTTCGATGTAGCCGAGTTCCCGGAGCCCGCGCCGGAACGCATTGAAATTGGGCGCACTCAGAGCCTCGGATACGGTCTCCAGTACACCGATCCGCCAAACCTTCTGCTGCGCGCGCGCCGCGAGCGGCCACGCGGCGGCGGCACCGCCGAACAACGAAATGAACTCGCGCCGTTTCATTCGATCACCTCGTCGGCGAGCGCGAGCAGCGTCGGCGGCAGGTCGAGCCCGAGCGCCTTGGCGGTCTTGAGATTGATCACCAGCTCGAACTTGGTCGGTTGCACCACCGGAAGGTCGGACGGCTTTTCGCCTCGGAGAATGCGGCCAGTATAGATACCGGCTTCGCGAAACGCATCGATCGGGCTGCTGCCGTAGCTCATCAGCCCGCCTTCCTCGACGTACAAGCGGTTGCTGTAGATTGCAGGCAGCTTTCGAGCAGCGACGATCTCGGCTAACCGCCTACGCACGTCGATAAACAGCGTGTCTGGGAAGACGAGGAGCGCGGCCGCTCGCACGCGGGCAAGGTCGTCGAACGCAGCGTCGATATCCCGCTCGGCGGCGACATTGACAGCGTGCACCTGCAACCGAAGCGACGCGGCCGCCGCCTGCGTTTTCCCGGTGTCGAACTCCGCATTGGGGTTGTTCGGATTGGCCAGAACGCCGATCACGCTCGCGGGCGGTAGCAACGTCTGCAGCAGCTGCAGCTGTTTCGTCACCAGGTCGTTGGAGAGGAAGCTCACGCCGGTGACATTGCCGCTTGGTCGGCTCATGCTATCGACAAGACCAAACTTCACGGGATCGGCGCCGATCGTGAACACAATGGGAATGGCCGAGGTCGCGGCCTTGGCGGCAAGCGCTGCGGCGGTGGCGGCAACGGTGACGATTACGGCGACCCGCCTGGCAACCAGTTCGGCCGCGAGCGTCGGCAGACGATTGGGCTGATTGTCCGCCCAGCGATAGTCGATCGCGACATTCCTACCTTCGGCAAATCCGGCGGCAGCAAGTCCTCGGCGGAAGCCTTCGACGTAGGGCGCGATGCTGGCGGCTGAGGCCGTACTAAGAAACCCGATGGTTGGTATCGCCGGCTGCTGCGCGCGCGCCGCGAGCGGCCACGCGGCCGCGCCACCGAGCAGCGATATGAACGCGCGTCGGTTCATTCGATCACCTCGTCGGCGAGCAATTGGATCGCGTTGGGCACTTCGAGGTCGAGCGCCCTGGCCGTTTGCAGGTTGATGACGAACTCAAACTTGGTGGATTGCATGACGGGCAGGTCGGCAGGCTTCGCGCCCTTGAGGATTTGGCCGCACATGACGCCGGCCTGACGAAACCGATCCAGAATATCGGTCCCGTAGCTCATCAGCCCGCCGACCTCGGGATACTCACGACCGGAATAGACCGCGGGAATCGCGTAGCGCATCGCGAGCGTCGCAAATTGCACGCGCCGGCTGGTGAAGAAGCCATCGCCGGCGACAAAGAGGGCGTCGGCCGGCGCGCGCCCAAGGGTCGCGAAGGCCGCCTCGATTTCGCGGCTGGTGCTGGCCTTGAGCACCCGAATTTGCAGTCCGCGAGCGCGTGCAGCTTCCGGTATGTCGCGCAGCGTGGCCTCCGCGACCGAAGCGTTTGCTGGATTGACCAGCACGGCGATATGAACCGCCTTGGGCACGAGATCATGCAGGAGCCCCAGCCGCTTGGTCGTGGTCTCCTGGCTGAAAAAATTGATGCCGGTCGCGTTGCCGCCGGGCCGGGCAAGGCTGGCGACGAGACCAATCTTGACCGGATCGTCGCCTACCCCGAAGACGATCGGGATCGTCGTAGTCGCCGCTTTGGCCGCGAGCGCAGCCGCGGTAGTGTTGGGCGTGGCGATGACAGCTACGCGGCGGTGGACGAGATCGGCCACGAGCGAGGGCAGGCGATCGTAGCGGCCGTCGAGCCAATGGTACTCGACCGTCACGTTTTGGCCTTCGACGTAGCCGATTTCCTCGAGGCCTTTACGAAACGCAGCAGCCTGGCGCGTGGAGCTTTCCGCCGATCGGGCGCTGACGAACCCAATCACCGGCATCGCCGGCTGCTGCGCGCGCGCCGCGAGTGGCCACGCGGCAGCCGCGCCGCCGAGCAGCGTAATGAACTCGCGCCGTTTCACTCGATCACCTCGTCGGCGCGTCCGAGCAGCGTGATCGGGAAGGTGAGGCCGAGCGTGTTGGCGGTCTTGAGATTGATGACCAGCTCGGCCTTCACCGACTGCTGAATAGGCAGGTCGGACGGCTTCTCGCCCTTGAGAATGCGGCCAGTGTAGACGCCGACCTGACGGTGCGCGTCCGCAAAGCTGTTTCCATAGCTGATCAGGCCGCCTGCCATGGCGTACTCGCGAAATGGGTACATCGTGGGCATCGCATGACGCGAGGCCAATGCGACCAGCTGTTGGCTCTGGCTGTTGAAGAATGGATCACTGCCGATTACGAGCGCGCCGGCTCGCAGTCGGGGCAAGGATGCGAAGACCGCATCGAAGTCGCGCTCGGTGCTCGCATGCAGGACATGGAGCTGCAGCCCAAGGGTGCGGGCCGCCGCCTGCATGTCTCGCGATATGGTCTCGGCATTGGTGGGATTAGTCGGGTTAACGAGCAGGGCAATGATGGTGGCTGTGGGGACCAGTTCGTGCAGCACTTCTAGCTGCTTCGGCGCTAGCTCCACCGTCAGGGTGGCCACGCCCGTGAGGTTGCTGCCCGGCCGGCTGAGGCTGTCGACAAGTCCCAGCGCGACCGGGTCGCCCCCGGTCACAAAGACGATTGGTATAGTCGCGGTTGCCGCCTTCGCAGCGAGTGCCGGAGGAGTGCCCGTGACGGCGACAATCACTGTCACCTTGTGGCGAATGAAATCCGCCAACAGCGCTGGAAATCGATCGTATTGATTCTCCGCCCAGCGGTATTCGATGGCCACGTCCTTGCCCTCAACATAGCCGGTTTCGCTCAGGCCTTGACGGAACGCGGGCAAACGGCCCACGAACTCGTCAGGAGAGCCACTGCCGAGGTATCCGATCACAGGCATCGCAGACAGCTGCGCGCGCGCCGCGACCGGCCACGCCGCCGCGCCGCCCAGCAGCGTGAGGAACTGGCGTCGTCTTAGGTCGAGCATGGGCTCCTCCTCGGAACCCGCTGTGCCAGCTTACCGCAGGCCAAGGTTGCCCCGGAAGGTACCGGCAGGTCCTTGGGGCAGTCCTGAATCGTTCTGAATCGGGTGCGCCACGCCGGTCCGGGGGTCGAGCGGGGTGCCAGGAGGTCGAGCGTGGGACGGCGACAAGTCGCTGGGACGGTACGCGGTGTTCTCTGCCAAGCTCGACGAGATTTGCCGCAGGCACGCGGTCAGCGGATGACATGCTGTTCGAGATTGTGCCTTGTTAAGCAGAGTTATAAGTGCGTGAGGACATGGCCGCGTGGTCTAGGCAACATGAGGCCGACGACGGTAAGGCAGAGTTTCCAAGCAATGGAGCATTGTCATGAACGCAGAGCCTGAACAGCCCGATGTTGAGCGAGAAAAGCTTGTTATAGAGCGCGATAAGCTTGTCGTGGAAAGAGAAAAGCTCGTGTTGGAAACGAAAAAAGCCCGTTGGACTGCGATCGGTATCGGGGTTCCGATTTGTGTCGCTCTGGTGACAGTAGCAGTCGGCGTTTGGAGCGCCTTAAAGCAAGCCGAACTTCAATTTCAGTTGGAGGTTGCGAAAAGCGTAATGTCCTCCCCGACATTGGGCGAGGCATTCGATAGAGCCGAGGTGTACCAAAAGATGTTTCCGGGAATTCCAGGAAACTTTGGTAAGGCCGTAGGCGAATCCATTGACCCCGCCACGGGACCGAAGAAAGCATTCATACAACAAATGATTGACGCTCGCGCAACTCCGTATCAGGTGTTGTTGTTGTATCGGGCTATGTGGTCGGATGCATGGATGCAAAACTCCGCTTTTGACAATATCCTGCTGGATACCAATGGCACATCTGTTCCGGTTCCTGACAAAACTGGCACACCGTCGAGCCGGTGATTGCTCAGACCTAGCTAGTTGAGGTCCGATACCATGGATGGACGCGCCGCGGGCAGTCATCGACCCGAACGCCACGCGCAAAAAGAAAACGGGCCCAGGAAAGTTCGGCAAGACCACCGCGCGGCCCGTTGAGTCGGGGAATGACCAACGCAGCATAGCTTTAGCGGCACGCGCGGCGCACCATGCGAAGATTGCGAGCGAAACCCTGGCAGGGCCTGGCCCTGCCGCGCCTTTTAATCCTCCTTCTCCTCCGGCGGCTCCTCCTCCGGCTCCTCGGGAAAGTCGAACGAGAACTGGTTGTCGTTCGCGGGCTGACGCCAATGTATTTCGGCGTGGCATGAGCCGCACAGTGCTATCAGGTCAGCCGGCTCTTCATTGAAGACCCTCTTATAAGTCCGGTGGTGAACTACCGTCGCGGGTCGTTTCCGGCACTTCTCGCAGAGAAAGTTGGCGCGTTTTAAAATCCACTTGCGCCGCTCATACCAGGAGGGTGAAGCAAGATACCAGTGATAGCCCGAGACACGATTGAGGGCAGAACGCTTGGTAAACATAAGCTGGTTCCTTTTTCGCAAAAGCGGGAACCAGCATGACTCTCGATTCGCATCCTACCAACGAAGAAAGCGGCATCCCCTTGGTTAGGGAGTGCTCAATATCTCGGTAGATTGCTGAGACAATTGCAGAAATTTTTTTTCGATCACCAAGCACCCGGATTTCCCACACGTATCGAAATGTATCCAAAATGCTCGGCTGCGTCAGTTTCCGTCGTTTCGCTTTCTGCTCCAACTTGGCAGTCAAGCATTGATTCGCAAGGCACCAAATATACTTGGTCATATAGTACGCGAATCGACATCACGTTGTTTGCAGCCGGCCTCTCCCCTCTGGAAGGGGGTGCTCTATGCGAGAAAGTGCTGAGGGAGATGTCGACGGCGGCCTTGCATGCTCCTGGCCGCGCTCGATCGCGCGCTCGACCGCGTGGCGAAATTTTGCGTGCATCACTTCAAGCTGCGCGCGCGGCCAGAAACCTTCGCGCTCGTCGTCCGGCTGCGCGGGCTCATCCTTGGAGTAGCGCGTCCAGGATGGCGGTCGACCACGTCGCATCTGCCCGGCCCGTGATGTCGAAATTTCGGAAGCGGTCGCGAGCGTAGGCCCGCAAGGCAGGATTTTTCAATGCGCGCGCCGCGCAGGCCGATTTCGTTTGGCGCGATGGGGTGATCGAGCGCGGCGGTGATGGATCAAACCAGCACAAGCGGCGAGCAAAAATTTCAGAACCGAAATCTTTGCTCCCCGCCGCCGATCCCGGCGATGTCGTTGCCCGCGCGGCTCAAGCGCGAGGCTTTAGCCCGGTTTGTCGCCGCGCTTTGGGACGTGCCACCAGATGGGACTTCCCCACGTTGTGCTCACGCTCGCGGTCGATGAGGCTACCACCGGCGACCGCACCCAATGGATCACCGGGTCATTGTGGTTGTGCGGCAAATCGTGCGGCGCGAACAACGCCGCGGCGATGAGACAGGCCCCGCAAAGCTTAGCGGAATTTTGCGCGACACATTCGAAGGTGCGGCGGCAGCGTTGGCAGATGCGTGGGATACGCATTGCAAAATCTCCTCGTCAAAATGACCTCGCCCCGATGGGGCAAAAACGGTCGGTCCGGCGAATCATCGCCAATGCCGAATTTTACCACGTCGCGGCACACGGGACGCGAAATCGCCCGCTCGTTCGGGGGACACCAACGGGACACCCGGTGCGGGTCAAATTTCCAAGATGTTGATGTGACGGCGATTTTCGCCATGGCGCGGCTCGGCCCAAGATCCCTACAAGGGCAGCGGGCCGGCGCTGACCGATCTCGTCGGCGGGCATGTCGCGATCTATTTCAGCTCGCTGCCGCCGGCGCTCGGACTGGTGAAGGAAGGCAAGGTGCGCGCGCTGGCGGTGACCGGCGCCAAGCGTTCGCCCATTTTTCCGGAGCTGCCGACGGTGGCGGAAGCGGCGCTGCCGGGCTATGAGGCGGTGCTGCACTATGGGATCGTGGCGCCCGCGGGCACGCCTCGGCCAATCATCGACACGCTCGGCGCCGCGCTGCGAGCGGCGGTGATGTCCGATGATCTCAAGACCCGGCTGGCCGACGACGGCGCCGAGCCGCTCGCGTCGACGCCCGAGGAATACGCCGCCGACATCGACCGCGAGGAGACCAAATGGTCGGCGATCGTCAAGGCGTCGGGCGCGAAGGCGGAGTAATCGGGTCTTAAGCTCCCGTCGCGGACGCGCGAAAATCCGCGACCCAGGGCAATGCAAGCAACGCGGCGCGACGCGACGTTGGAGTCTGGGGTATCGAGATGCAGTTCAACTTCACCGAAGAGCAGCAGGCCTTCGCCGACTCGGTTCGCCGTTTCGCGCTCGCGCACCTCGAAAAGGATGCGCTCAAGCGCGCACACGATCCGCGCTATCCATTCGATGTCGCGAAACTGATGAGCGCGCACGGTCTCATGGGTATCAGCCTTCCCGAGGCCGATGGCGGCCAGGGCGGGACGCTCATGGACGCCGTGATCGCGATCGAGCAGGTCGCCGCCGTATGCCCGCGCAGCGCCGACGTGGTGCAGTTCGGCAATTTCGGGCCGATCCGCACCTTCGCCGAATATGGAACGCCGCAACAGAAGGCGCGTTGGCTGCCCGACCTGCTGCAGGGACGTATGGTGATGAGCCTCGGCATCAGCGAGCCCGACGCCGGCTCGGCGGCGACCGACCTCAAGACCAGCGCGAAGCCCGACGGCTCGCATTACGTCATCAACGGCAGCAAGGTGTTTTCCACCTTCAGCCCGGACGCCGCGATTTTCCTGATCTATGTGCGCTACGGGCCCGGGCTCGGCGGCATCGGCTCGGTGATCGTCGAACGCGACACGCCGGGTTTCAAGATCGGCCGCCCCTCGCGCTTCATGAGCGGCGAGGAATGGTGCGAACTCCATTTCGACAATTGCCGCATTCCGGCGGAGAACGTCCTGCTCGGACCGGGCGGCTTCAAGAAGCAGATGGCGGGCTTCAACATCGAGCGCCTCGGCAACACCGCGCGCTCGCTGGCGTTTGGACGTTACGCCTTCAACAAGGCGCGCGAGCATGCGTCCACCCGCCAGCAGTTCGGCCGTCCACTGTGCGAGTTCCAAGGCCTGCAATGGAAATTCGCCGACATGGCGATCAAGCTCGAGGGCGCGCAGCTTCTGCTCTACCGCGCGGCGGCCAATGCCGACCGCGGTCTGCCCTCCGCCTACGAAACCGCCATTGCCAAGGCCGCCTGCAACCAGGCGGGCTTCGAGGCGGCGAGCGAAGCGGTCCAGATCATGGGCGCGACCGGCTACAGCCAGGAGAGCCTGGTGGAATGGTGCATGCGGCGCTGCCGCGGCTGGATGATCGCCGGCGGCTCGATCGAAATCCTCAAGAACCGCATCGCCGAGCACATCTTCGACCGCCGGTTCGACCAGCGCCGGCCCAAGCCGGCCGAGGCGGCGGAGTGACGGTGTCCCGGATGCGGTGCAGCGCGGAGCACGGGCAGTGGCGTCGATGCGTTCTCGACGGAGGAAACGTGCGTAGCGGTGCATCGCTGATCCGGGACCGCCACAGACCGAAACGGTCCCGGTTCTGCAGCGCAGCACTACGCGCGAGTGCGCTTCGTGCTGCGCCGCGCCCGGGACACGCACATCGTTCGTGTGGGTCGCTCTAACTCATGTCTTGCTCGACTGAAAGCGATCTTCGCGACGCGCTGTTCTCCCCGCGCTCCGTCGCCATCGTCGGGCAGTCCGACGACGCCGCCAAGGCCGCGGGCAGGCCGCTGAAATTTCTCCGGCGCATCGGCTATGCCGGCCGCGTCTACCCCATCAATCCGCGGCGCGAAACCGTGCTCGGCGAGCGCGCTTGGCCCGCGCTCGCCGCGCTGCCCGAGGCGCCCGACCACGCCTATATCGTGACGTCGACGGAGGCCGCCGTCGCGGCGGTCGAGGAATGCGGGGCGCTCGGCGTCAAGGTCGCGACCGTGCTGGCGGACGGTTTCGCGGAAGCCGGCGCTGAAGGGATCGCGCGCGAGTCGCGCCTGCGCGAGACCTGCGCGCGCACCGGCATTCGCATCGTCGGACCTTCGAGCCTCGGCGTGGTCGACCTGCGCACGCGGGTCATGCTGACGGCGAACGCTGCCTTCGACGAGAAGGATTTTCCGCTCGGGCGCGTCTTCGCCGCCTCCCACAGCGGCAGCATGATCGGCGCGCTGATGTCGCGCGGCAAGGCGCGGGGCACGGGCTTTGCCGGCTTCGTCTCGGTCGGCAACGAGGTCGATCTCTCGCTCGGCGAAATCTGCGCGACGACCCTCGATGACCCCGACATCGACGGCTACATGCTGTTTCTCGAGACCATGCGCCACGCCGATACGCTGCGGCGCTTTGCGCATTCGGCCGCCGAGCGCGGCAAGCCGATCATCGCCTACAAGCTCGGCCGCTCGGCGACCGCGCGCGAGCTTGCGGTTTCGCACACCGGCGCACTCGCGGGCGAAGACGACGTCGCCGATCAATTTCTCAAGTCCTGCGGCATTGCGCGGGTCGATACGCTCGAGGGCCTGATCGAGGGTCTGCCGCTGCTCTCGCGCGTACCGGTCGCGGCCCGCGGCGGACGCAAGCGCGTCGGCGTGGTGACGACCACGGCGGGTGGCGCGACCATGGTGGTCGATCCGCTCGCGAGCCGCGGCGTGACCATCGAGCCGGCAAGCGCCGACACCTTGGCGCGGCTCGCCGCCGCGGGCGTCGAGGTCAAGCCCGCACGGCTCGTCGATCTCACCATCGCCGGGGCGCGCTACCAGACGATGAAAGCCGCGCTCGATATCCTCACGACCGCGCCCGAATTCGACCTCGTGCTCGCAGCCATCGGCTCGTCCGCGCGCTCGCAGCCGGAAACGACGGTGCGGCCCATCATCGACAGCGCAGGCGCGGCAAGACCGCTGGCGGCGTTCCTCGTGCCGGACGCACCGCAGGCGTTGGCGATGCTCAGCCGCGCGGGCGTGCCGAATTTCCGCACGCCGGAAGCATGCGCCGACGCCATTGCCGCAGCGCTATCGCGGCAGCCGCCGCGGCCGCTGCCTGCGCGCACCGTTGCAACGGCCGCAAGCAGCGGGCCGATTCTCGACGAGCTCGCAGCCGGTGCGCTGCTCGACCGTCTCGGCATTGCACGCGCGCCATCGGTTGCGCTCGAGGTGGACATCGCCCGCGCGCCGCCTCTGCCCTTCGCTTATCCGGTCGCGGTCAAGGTGCTGTGCGCCGAGATCGCGCACAAGACCGACGTCGGCGGCGTCGCGCTCGGAGTCGCCGACGGCGACGCGCTGCTCGCGGCGATCCGAAAAATCGCCGCAGCTGTCGCCGAACGAAGCCCTGGCGCGCGCGTCGGTCGCGTGCTGGTGCAGCCCATGGTGTCCGGCCTCGGCGAGGTCCTGTTGGGCTATCGCATCGATCGCGACGTGGGAGCGGTGATCATGGTGGCGGCCGGCGGCGTGCTTACCGAGATCGCGCGCGACCGTAGCCTGCGCCTTGCGCCGATCGATCTCGGCACGGCGCACGAGATGATCGCCGAGGTCCGCAGCCTCATCGCGCTTGCCGGCTACCGCGGCAGGCCGGCGGGTGATCTCGACGCGCTCGCGCACGCGATGGTGGCGCTCTCGCGGCTCGCCGACGATGCCAGCATCGCCGAGGCGGAAATCAATCCACTGATCGTGCGCGAGGCGGGAGAAGGCGTCATCGCCGTCGATGCTCTGGTGAAGCTCGCGCGGAACGCCTAGGCTTCGCGTCTGCCCGCGCGGTCGCCGCGTCCCCGGGAGGAAAACCAATGGTCCACGCCGAAGCGCTATCGACGCTCCCTCCCGTCGCCGGCGCGACCGCCGCCATCGTCCAATTCGTCGGCGAACTCCGTCACGCCGCCCTCCCCGACGAGGTGCTCCACTACGCGCGGCGCCATCTGCTCGACACCGTCGGCGTGATGATCGCGGGCGCGGGCGGCGACGTCGCGACCCGCGCCGAAGCCGTGCTCGCCGCGGTGCGCCCGGCCGGCCGCATTCCGGTGCCCGGCCGCGCGCGGCGAGCCGATGTCATCGACGCCGCTTTCCTCGGCGGCACCGCCGCCCACGGCATCGAGCTCGACGACGGCTTTCGGCAGGGCTCGGTGCATCCGGGCTGCGTAGTTGTGCCGGCGGTGCTGGCGCTCGGCTACGACCGACATGCCGACGGACGCGCGGTCATGGAGGCGATCGTCGCCGGCTATGAGGCCGTGATCGCGATCGGGCGCGCCTGCCATCCCGACCTGCGCCAGCGCGGATTCCATCCGACCGCCGCCGTCGGCGTGTTCGGCTCGGCCGCAGCCGCCGGCAAGCTGCGCGGCCTTTCAGCCGACGCGCTCGCGAACGCGCTTGGGCTCGCCGCCTCGAGCGCCGCAGGGTTGTTCGCCTTCGTCAATGGCGGCGGCGACATCAAGCGGCTGCATGCCGGCCACGCCGCCCGCGAGGGCCTGCAGGCGGCGTTGCTGGCGGAACAAGGCGTCGAAGGCCCGCCCGACGTGATCGAGGCGCGCGACGGCTTCATGCAGGCCTTCGCCTTCGGCCGCGCCGACAAGGCGCACTCTAAAAGTGCGCGCGCCATAGCTCTGCCGCCCGTGGCCCCGTTCGGCATCACCGATTGCTACATCAAGCCCTACCCCTGCTGCCGGCACATCCAGCCTGCGGTCGAAGCGCTCATCGGCTTGCTCAACGACGAAGCCATCGCGAGCGACGAGGTGCAGCGCATCGATGTTGCGACCTACCGCATCGCGGCCGAACACGCCGAGACCGGATGGGATGATTTCGCGAGCGCCCAGCTCAGCTTTCCTTATCTGATGGGACTCGCGCTCAAATTCCGCGCGGTCAAGTTCGAGCATTTTTCGGAACAGACCCGGCGCGATCCTGCGTTCGGCGCCATCGCCCGCAAGCTTAGCGTGACGGCGCCGGCGGACGTCGATCGCCTCTATCCGCAACTGCGCCCGGCGCGGGTGACGGTGACGACCGCGCGCGGCAGCTTCACGCGCCAGGCCGACGAGGCGCTCGGCTCGCGCATCGTGCCGCTCGACGACGCCGGCCTCACGGCGAAGTTTCTCGATCTGGTCGGCCCGGTGCTCGGCGCCGCGCGGGCGAAAGAACTGGGCGAGCGGCTGTGGTCGCTCGATGAGATCAGCGACGTCGCGGCGCTGGTGGAGTCGATGGCGAAGCCGGCGTAGCCGGCTGCGTCAGTCCTCAACGTCACCCGTATTTCGGAAACAGCGCCAGCGCATTGGCGCGGTCGATCTCGGCGCGCCGCGCATCGGAGAGGAATCCGGACTCGTATGTCTTGATCATCTCGGCGATGACCCGCGGATTGGCGAACGGGTAGTCGGTCCCGAACACCACGCGCTCGCGCAAGGCGACGCGATCGAGCGAGCCGAATGTCTGTTCTCCCGGCGACAGCGCGTTGTCGTACCAGAAATGCTCGAGCGCGGCATAGACCTGCTCGCGTGCGAGCCGCGGAAGGCGCTGGTCGATCATCGGCGACACCGAAAGCCGCCAGGCGAAATAGGGCGCTAGCCCGCCGGCGTGGGGCAAAATGAAACGAACGCGCGGGAAGCGCTCGACCGCGCCGGAGAAAATCAGGTTCACCACCGCGCGCGTGGTGTCGAACAAGTACTCCATCATGAAGGCGGGCCAAGGCAGCGCGAGCCCCTTGCTCGACGGATGCAGGCCGGGATGGATGAACACGACCGCGCCGCGCTCGTTCAGCATCGCAAGCAGGGGATCAAACCGCGGATCGCCGAGGAAATTTTCGCCGTAGCTCGCAAACAGCGAGACGCCGTCGAACTTGAGCACGTCGAGCGCATACGCGATCTCCTCGAGCGCGCCCTTTATGCTCCCCATCGGCACCGTGCCGAAAGCGCCGAAGCGCGTGGGCCAGCGCGCGATGAGCTCGGCCGCGTAGTCGTTGCAGCGCCGCGCCAGCGCCTGCGCGCCCGCCTCGCTGCCGAAGCCGACGCCGGGCTGCGCCAGCGACGTGAGCGCGACCTCGATGCCGTGCGCATCCATCACGTCGAGCGCGAGCTCTGGCGTCCAATCCGGATATTTGCCCAGCGCCGGGCCTCTCCCTGCTCCGTAGACCGCCTCGCGGTAGAACGGCGGAATGAGGTGGAAGTGAACGTCGATCCTGCGCGGTGATGCCATCAATGCCTCCGACGCCCTACCCTCGCCCGCTCGTGTTGAATTTTGCAAGCGCCCATGCCTCTATGCGCGGCGCAAACGCGGGAGGACGACCGTGCCCTGGATCGACGCCAACGGCATCAGCATCCACTTCGAGCTTGCTGGACAGGGGCCGTCGGTCGTGCTGTTGCACGAGATGGGAGGCACGCTCGACAGCTGGGGCGGCATCGCTCCCGCCCTGAGCAAACGCTTCCGCACGCTGCGCTACGACCAACGCGGCTCGGGACTCTCGGAAAAGGTGCGCCAACCGATCACCACCGAAATCCTGGTCGAAGACCTCGAAGCGGTGCTGCAAGGCAGCGCCCTCGCCGCCCCCTACCACTTCGTCACCGTCGCCGCCGCCACCATGCAGGCGCTGATCTACATGAGCCGGCATCCCGATCGCATCGCGAGCTTCGTGTTCTGCAATCCATTCACCGGCGCCGATCCCAGTCGCGTGGCCGCGCTCGAAGAGCGCGCGGGCCTGGCCGAGCGCGAAGGCTTACGCAAGGCGCTTGCGGTGACGCTCGACAAATCCTGGCCGGCCGATATGGGCGATCGCGCCGCTTATGCCGCCTACCGCGGGCGCTACCTCGCCCATGATCCGGTGTGCTTCGCCGCGATGAACCGCTCGATCGTCCGGCCCAACGTGACGCATCTCGCGAAAGACATCCGGCGGCCGACCATGGTGGTCGCCGGCCGCTTCGACCAGGTGCGTCCGCCGGCCGCCAGCGAGCAGTTCGCGCGGACAATTCCCGGCGCGCGCTTCGAATTGATCGACGCCGTGCACATGATGCCGGCGCAAGCGCCAGATGCACTGCTCGCGTTGCTGCTGGACTTTTTGGGTGCGCAGGCTGCGTCGACGACCCGGCAACGCGCCGGCTGAAGGAGCGGGGACTGTCATGAAGATCAAGGCCAACGGCATCAGCATCAATTACCAAGTGGACGGGCCCGACGGGGCGCCGTGGCTCGTGCTCAGCAACTCGCTCGCCACCAATTTGACCATGTGGGATGACCAGGCGCGCGAGCTCGGCCGCGCGTTCCGCGTGCTGCGCTACGATCAGCGCGGGCATGGCCTGACCGAGGCGCCCGCCGGCCGCTACCCGTTCGATCTGTTGATCGCCGACGCGCTCGCGTTGATGGACGCGCTCGCGATCAGGAAAGCGCATTTTGCCGGCCTGTCCATGGGCGGCGCCACCGCGCTCGGCTTGGCGCAGAAACATGCGGACCGGCTCGACCGCATCATCGTCTGCGACTCGCCGTGCCAGTCGACGCCAACGAGCAGCCAGCAATGGGAGGAGCGCATCGTCGTCGCGCAAGCGCAGGGCATGGAGGCCCTGGTCGAGCCCACCATCGCGCGCTGGTTTCCGCCCGACGTGATCAAGGCCAACCCGCCGCACGTCGACAAGGTGCGCCAGATGATCCGCACGACGCCGGTCGACGGCTTCATCGGATGCGCCGCCGCGCTCGCCGACCACGATTATGCCGCGGCGGTTGCAAGGGTGACGCGGCCGGTCCTGTTTCTGGTCGGAGAGAAGGACGCCGCCGCGCCGCCCATGCGCAAGCTCAACGAAGCGCTGCCCAGCTCGCGTTTCGTCGAGCTTGCCGGCGCCGGGCATATTTCCAACCTCGACCAGCCCGAGGGCTTCACGCGCGCCGTTAAAGATTTCTTGGCCGCCAAATGAGGGACCTGCAGCCCCGGCATGCCGCCCCGTCGATTGCAAAGTTTCCGGGAGGGGCTATAGGTGTCCTCAGGGCCAATCTGGATCAGGCGTCGCCAAGTCATTTCAAAGCTTTAGGCTTCACCGCGCGCGTCGCACCGCCCCGGACGTCAGAGCAAGATCGCGAGGAGAAAACGTCATGACCGCCGCCGCAGCCGCCACGCAGACGAAGCAAGTTCCGCTCTCCAACAAGGCGCGCGAGATGATGGAAGCCATCAACGTCGACGCCGCCAAACACAACGTCTGGATCCGCACCCAGGCGAATGCCCCGGCCCAGCGTCCGTGGTTCAGCGCGACGAGCGGCGAAGGCAGCGGGCAGCTGGCCTCGGGCCGCGTCGCCGCCAACCAGATGAAGACCCTTCCCTACATGTGGAAGTGGAACGAGTTCAGCCCCTATCTACATCGTGTCTCCGAGATTGCGCGCAGGGCCGAGGTGTCGCCGATCGAGTTCGCGGACCGGCAGAGCATTCTTCTGCTCAATCCGGGATTGAACGGCCGTCTGCAGGTCACCAACACCATCCGCTGCGCGATCTCGATCTACAATCCCGGCGACGTTGCGCCCGTCCACCTGCACTCGCCCAACGCCAGCCGCACGATCCTGTCGGACAAGGGCGGCTATACCGTCGTCGAGGGCGAGCGCTGCACGGCCTCGCGCGGCGACTTGATCTTGACGCCGAACGGCACCTGGCACGACCACGGCAACGACGCGGGCGAGCCTGTTGTCTGGATCGACATGCTGGATTGGCCGCTGATGGAGTTCCTCGACGCCGCGTGGGTCGATCACGACATGCCGGGCGCGCAAGGCAATGCCAAGGTTCAGGCCGTGACCAAGAGCGATGGCCGCTCGCGCCGGCTTTACGGCCGCGGCGGCATGAAGCCCGCCTTCGTCGATCACCAGATCGGTGTCGGCCGCAGTCCCGCGCCGCTCATTCATTACCGCGGCGCCGACGTGCTCGAGACGCTGCATAGCCTGCGCGACGAGGAAGGCGATGCGTACGAAGGCATCAAGGTGGACTTCGTCAATCCGGTGACCGGCGAGTCCGTGTTTAAGACCTTGAATTATTCGGCGCAGCTGTTGCGTCCGGGCGAGGAGACCGAGCTCAAGCGCGAAACCGCCGGCACCTTCTACGTGGTGATCGAAGGCTCGGGCGCGACCGAGGTCGGCGGCAAGCGCCTCGAGTGGACGCAGAACGACATTTTCGTGGTGCCGAACTTCCTGTGGCGGCGCCACATCAATACCGGCAAGACCGACGCGGTGATCTATTCCGTGTCCGACGCCGCGCTGATGAAGAACATCGGCCAGTATTACGCGCAGGGCCGCTCCAAGGACGGCAAGATCACCGAGCTGGCACACTGAACCTGGGTCGTCTCTCCGCCCGCGCAAGCGGGGATCAAGACTCGTAGCCCGGATGAGCGCCAGCGAAATCCGGGGCCCCCGCATTTCGCCATAGCGCGTCGAAGACGCGCGTAAACGCGCTTATGGCGGGCTACGACATTCGCGCTATGTGCGGGAATGAGCGGAGGACGAGCTACGCCTCGTCCACCACCGTATTGCGCAACACGCCGATCTGCGGTGCCGCGACTTCCACCACATCGCCGGGCTTGAGCCACACCGAGGGATTTCGGTGCACGCCGGCGCCGGTCGGGGTTCCGGTCCAGATCAAATCGCCGGGCTTGAGCGTCGCAAATGTGCTGATGTAGTTGATCAGCCAGGCGAAGCCCCAGGTGAGGCGGTCGGTGCTGTCGTCCTGCCGCAACTCGCCGTTCACCCGCGTCGTCAGGTGCAGCGGCTTTGCCGGGTCGACTTCGTCGGTCGTCACGATCCACGGGCCGAGACTGCCGGACTTGTCGAAATTCTTTCCCTGCGTGACGTTCAACGTGCCGTGGCGCAGCCAGTCGCGCACGCTGCCTTCGTTGCCGAGCGTGACGCCGCCGATCATCGCAAGCGCGTTCTCGCGCGGGACATGCCGGCCTTCCTTGCCGATCACCAGCACGACCTCGCCCTCGTAGTCGAATTTATCCGATACCTTCGGCCGCACGATCGGCTGGTCGGTGCCGACCAGCGAGGTCGGGAAGCGGCAAAACAGGTTGGGATATTTCGGCGCATCCTTGCCGTCCTTGTATTCGGCGCTGCGGTCGGGATAGTTGATGCCGACGCAGATGTTCTTGTCGGGCGCCAGAATCGGCGGCAGCATCTCCACGTCCTTCACTTGATAGTCCGGCCGCCCCGTCGCTGCTGCGCGCGCTTGCGCCAGCGCCTGCGCGCGAAACACGTCGAGCAGCGTCGGATATTGGGGAAGCTTGCGGCCGAGATCGATGATGCCGTTGTCGGTTACCGCGCCGTAGCTGGTGCGGCCGTCCGCTTTGAAGCTTGCAAGTCGCATGGGTTCACTCGCGTTGGAAGGAAAGATTTCCTCAGGCTGCCTGGGGCGCGCCGGGTTGGCGCAGGGGATGCGCGCGGGCGAAGGCGTCGTTCTGCATGCAGGTGTCGACGATCCGGCGCACCGTCGGGAAAGGCGTGAGGTCGTATTTGTAGAAATTCGCTCCCGCCGCCTGGCTCGCCAAGCAGATGTCGGCGATGGTGATGGCGTCGCCTTGGCAATAGCGCCCGGTGTCCCCGCTTCCGGCGAGGTTGGCCTCCAGCGCCTTCAACGCCTCGCCGATCCAGTTGTGAATCCATTTGAGCCGCGCGGGCTCGTCGAGCTTGAGCTCGTGCTCGAGATATTCCCGCACCCGCGGCACCAGCAGCGGATGGGAATCGCATGCGACGATCTGCGCAAGGCCGCGCACCCGTGCCCGCGCCCGCGCGCCTTGCGGCAGAAGTGGAGGCCGCGGATGGGTCTCGTCGAGATATTCCATGATGGCGAGCGACTGGAACAGCGCCGGCCCTTCGCCGTCGATCAGCGCCGGCAGCAGCATTTGCGGATTGACCGCGCGGTACTTCGCGTCGCGCTGCCCACCCTTCATGAGATCGACGTCGATGACCTCCTCCGGCGTGAGGCCCTTGAGATTGAGCGCGATCCGCACGCGAAAGGTCGCGAGCGAGCGCCAGAATGAGAACAGCTTCACGGGCCCTCCCCTTGCGAAAATTGTGAAGGAATTGTTCCTACCATAATATATCGCCTGCACGAAAAAACCGCATAGCCTGCGATCGCGATCGACGATGTAGGGTGGGCAAAGGCGCAAGGCAGCGCTTCGCCGTTGGCTCAGAGCGCGAGCGGCGCCGTGCCCACGCGTGGTAGGATGTGCGCCGATACGCGTGGGTAAAGGCGCAAGCAACGTTGAGGGCGAGGAGATGGCTGAGTTCGCGCCTTTGCCCACCCTACGATTGTGCGAGAGCGATGGAGTGTAGGACACATGGCTTCGGTCGAGGAGACGCGCGCTCGAGCAACGGGCGGCAAGACCCACGAGCACCGCAGCGAGGTGCGCGACGGCATGCGCATCGACTGGGACGTCCCGATCAAGATGGACGACGGTCTGGTGCTGCGCGCCGACGTCTTTCGCCCGGTGAAGGACGGCCGCTATCCGGTGATCCTGAGCTACGGCCCCTATGCCAAGGGCCTCGCGTTCCAGGATGGCTATCCGAGCGCATGGCAACGCATGGCCGAACGGCATCCCGACGTCACCGCCGGATCGAGCAACCTCTACCAGAGCTGGGAAGTCGTCGATCCCGAGAAGTGGGTGCCGCACGACTATGCCTGCGTGCGCGTCGACTCCCGCGGCTGCGGTTGCTCGCCCGGCGTCATCGACCATTTCTCGCCGCGCGAGACCAAGGATTTCTACGACTGCATCGAGTGGGCCGGCGTGCAGCCCTGGTCGAACGGCAAGATCGGGCTCAACGGCATTTCCTATTACGGCATCAACCAGTGGCACGTGGCGACGCTGCAGCCGCCGCACTTGGCCGCCATGTGCATCTGGGAAGGCGCCGCCGACTGGTACCGCGACATGACCCATCACGGCGGCATCGTCTGCACGTTCTGGGAAAACTGGTACGACATGCAGGTCAAGACCGTGCAATACGGCGCGGGCGAGCGCGGCAAGCGCTCGCGCGTGCACGGCGAGCTCGTCTGCGGGCCGCGCACGCTGTCGGAAGCGGAGCTCAAGAACAATCGAAGCGCGCTCGGCGACGACATCCGCGCCCACCCGCTCGACGATGCCTACCACCGCGCGCGCTCGCCGGTTTGGTCCAAGGTCAAGACGCCGTTGTTGTCGGCAGCCAATTGGGGCGGCCAGCCGTTGCATCCGCGCGGCAATTTCGAAGGCTTCGTGCGCGCGGCCGCGAAGGACAAATGGCTCGAAGTGCACGGCATCGAGCACTGGACCCACTTCTATACCGACTATGGGCGCCAGCTGCAGCTGCGCTTCTTCGACCATTTCCTGCACGGCAAGAACAACGGCTTCGATCGGCAGCCGCGCGTGCTGCTGCAGGTGCGCCACATCGACAAGTTCGTGGAGCGTGCCGAGAATGAATGGCCGCTCAAGCGCACCAAATGGACGAAGTTCTATCTCGACCCTGCGGGCGGCGCGCTCGCGCATGAGCGTGCACCCAAAACGGCGGCCAAGAGGTCGCAGGTTGAATTCGACGCGTTGGGTGACGGCGTCACTTTTCTGAGCGAGCCGTTGACGCAAGAAACCGAGATCGCCGGACCTTCGGCGGTCAAGCTCTTCGTCTCGTCGTCCACCAAGGACGCCGACATTTTCGCGGCGCTGCGCGTGTTCGGGGGCGACCTCAAGGAGGTGGTGTTCCAAGGCGCCATCGATCCGCATACCCCGATCGGTCAAGGCTGGCTGCGCGCCTCGCACCGCAAGCTCGACAAGCGCCTCTCCACGCCCTATCGGCCCTACCACAGCCACGACAAGATCGAGCCGCTCAAAAAGGGCGAAGCGGTCGAGCTCGACATCGAGATTTGGCCGACATCGATCGTGGTTCAGGCCGGCCACCGCATCGGCCTCACCGTGCGCGGCAAGGATTACGTCTATGGCGGCCCGAGCGGCGGCAAACTGTCGAACTTCAAAAACGAGCTCACCGGTTGCGGGCCGTTCCTGCACGACGATCCGCGCGATCGTCCTACCGACGTTTTCGGCGGCGTCACCAGCCTGCATTTCGGCGGCGGAGGGCAACCCTGTCTCCTGCTGCCGATCATTCCGCCCAAAAAACCGGCGGCGCAGAAGCGCGGGAGCCGCCGCAACTAGCCCCAACCCGAGCCGGCGATGGCAGCCGCCGACGCCGAACACGCCGTGTGATTCATCTGGCCACGGCGCTTGCGGCCGGCCGGAGCCGTCGTAAGGTAAGCTCGTCGGGCCTTGGCGATCTCAGAGGGGTTGGGGAGGGAATGAATACGCAATTCTGGCTGACCCAGGCCTTCAACGGAATTTCGTATGGCGCGCTGCTGTTTCTGGTCGGTAGCGGCCTCTCGCTGATTTTCGGCGTGATGCGGATCGTCAACCTCTCGCATGGGTCCTACTTCCTCCTGGGCGGATATGTCGCACTGTCGGTGATCTGGACGACGGGCTCGTGGCTGCTGGCGATACCGGTCGCGGCTTTGACCATCGCGCTCGTGGGCGTGGCGATGGAGCGCGTGTTTTTGCGGCCCTTGGGATTCGACCCGCTGCGCCAGGTGCTGCTGACGGTGGGCTTCGCATTCCTTTTCCAGCAGGCGGCGCTCGACATCTGGACCGGCAACAATTTCGACATCAACCCGCCCGATGCGCTGACCAAGAGCATCGTCGTCGGCGGGCTTTATCTGCCGCTCTATCGGATATTCATGATCGCCACGGCGCTCATCATCGGTGTCGTGCTGTGGCTGGCCATGGAAAAGACCCGGATGGGCGCGGCCGTTCGCGCAACCGTCGACGATGCGCAGATGGCGCGCGGCGTCGGCATCGACACCTCGCGCATTTCCATGTTGATTTTCGCGCTGGGCGCCTTCTTGGCGGCATTGGGCGGCGTGATCGGCGGCGCCTTTCTCGGCATCTATCCCGGCTTGGACTTCGAGATGTTGCCGATCGCATTCGCTGTCGTGATCATCGGCGGAATGGGAAGCCTGGGCGGCGCAGCCATCGGCGCGCTGGTCGTCGGGCTCGCCGACAATTTCGGCAAGGCGCTGTTCCCGGAGATTTCCTATTTCACCCTCTACACGCCGATGGCGCTGATTCTCGCGGTGAAGCCGACCGGGCTGTTCGGACGTGAATGAGCCACGACGGATGAAGAGCCAGTACATCAAGGTCCTGATCGTCGTTGTGGCCTTGGCAGCGATCGCGATCATCGTTCCGAACACCAATTCGTTCGTGATCCTGCTGACCACGCGCGCGTTGGCGTTCTCGATTCTCGTGATGAGCCTCGACATCTTGCTCGGCTATACCGGCCTTCCCTCCCTTGGACAGGCGGCCTATCTGGGCGTCGGTGCGTATTTGACCGCGATTCTGGCGACCAGATATCAATTTGGACTGGGATACGATTTTTGGCTGGTCGTCGTGTTCGGGATTCTGTTGGCTGCAGCCTTGGCGGCCATTTTCGGCCTGCTCGCCATTCGTGCGACCGGCGTCTACTTCCTGATGATCACGCTTGCGCTCGGCCAATGCGCCTGGGGATTGGCGTACCGATGGAACTCGCTCACCGGCGGCGACAACGGCATCAATCTGCGAGCACGGCCCAAATTCGGCATCGACCTGGCAAACGATGTGACCTTCTTCTATCTAGTATTCGGCCTCTTCGCCGTCTCGCTGCTGCTGATGTACACGCTGGTCCGCTCGCCGTTCGGGCGAAGCCTGGCGGGGATTCGCGAGCGCGAGCTGCGCATGAAGATCCTCGGCTATAACACCTGGCTGCACAAATACATCGCATTCATTATCGCCGGCGGCTTCGGCGGGCTCGCCGGCGTGCTGTGGGCCCATACCGCCGGCATCGTGAGTCCCGAGAACGTGGTGTTGACCACCTCGGTCGACGCGCTGTTGATGGCGGTTCTCGGCGGTGCCGGTACGCTGGTCGGCGGAGCCATCGGCGCATTTATCGTGTTCGGCCTGCGCGAATACCTCAGCACGCTGGTTCCTTGGTGGCAGTACGCGCTGGGTGCCGTCTACGTGCTGACGATCCTGTATCTGCCGACGGGGCTGATGGGCATCCCGGAGCGCATCCGTCAACGACGGCCGGCTACGGGAAATCGGGAGGACGTGAAGAAAATGGCACCTGTGACCTCCTGACTCGCGCGGGAATGTCACGACAACAAGGGAGTAGGACTTATGACAATCACCTTGCTGCGGCGGCTCGGTCCGCCGTTGTTGGGCAGCGTCGTTGCCTTGGGCCTCACGCCGCCTGCGAACGCCGCCGAGGAACTGCGCATCGGATATGTGGCGCCGACCACCGGCATCTTCGCCCAGGTCGGCAAGGACATGGTCGATGGCTTCCAGCTCTACCTTGACGACGTCAACAGCGACTTCGGCGGGGCGAAAGTGAAGTTCATCGTCGAAGACGAACAGGCCAAGCCGGACACCGCCGTCACCAGGGCCAAGAAACTCATCTTGCAGGACAAGGTGCACATGCTGGTTGGCGGCCTGTTGGCGTCGAGCGGCTACGCGCTGGCGCCGGTCAGCACCGCCGACAAGACGGTCTACGTCGTGCCCGTTTCGGCGGCCGACGACCTGACCCAGCGTGACTTGTCCAAATATCCGTACATGGTCCGCACCGGCTGGAGCAGCTCGCAACCGAGCCATCCGTTCGGACAGTGGGCCTGCGACCAAGGCTACAAGAAGATCGCGGCGATCGGCGCCGACTATGCGTTCGGCTATGAGGTCATCGGCGGCTTCCAGCGCGCATTCGAGGCCTGCGGCGGGCAGATCATTCAGAAGATCTGGCCGCCGCTCGGCACCAAGGACTTCGGGCCCTACATTCCGACCATCAGGCAAGACGCCGACGCCATCTTCACGCTCATGGTCGGCCCCATGTCGCTGCAATTCCCCAAGCAGCTCGCGGCCTCCGGCAACAAGAAGCCGGTGATCGGCGGCGGGACGAGCTATGACGAGTTCGTGCTGCCGTCCATGGGCGACGAAGTGATCGGTCACGTATCCGCGCTGCAATACAGCGCCGCGTTGGAAACGCCCAAAAACGAGGCCTTCGTGAAGAAGTATCGCGCGAAGTACGGCAAGGTCCCCTCGTATTATTCGGAGACCAACTACACGACGGCGCAGATGATCCACGAGGTCATCAAGAACAACAAGGGCAACTTCCCCGGCGTCGAGGAATTCGTGAAGCAGGTTGCCGCGCTGAAGTTGGATACGCTACGCGGTCCCGTCACCATCGACGAGATGCGCAATCCGGTGCAGAACATCTACATCAAGAAGGTCGAGAAGAAGAAGATGTTCGGCTACGACAAGGAGGAGCTTTGGAACACCGTCATCAAGACTTATCCGAACGTCAGCCAGTTCGGGCAGTTCAACAAGGATGAATTCCTCAAGACGCCGGTCTACGGCCGCGACTTCCCGCCCTGCAAATTCTGCAACTAGCGGCGCCGTCGGCTGGGGCTCCGTCTCGGGAGCCCCGGTCGCTTCACTCGCGATCGGCAAGGACATCGAGGTGAATACGCAGGCGCACGCGAACGGCCGCGAGCCCGTTCTCGAACTCCGGGCACTCTCGAAGAGCTTCGGCGGCCTGCGCGCCGTGCGCGACGTCACGCTCAAGATCATGCCCGGCGACCGCAAGGCCATCATCGGACCGAACGGCGCCGGCAAGACGACCCTGTTCAATTTGATCACCGGAATTTTCCCGGCCACCTCCGGACAAGTCGTGCTGTTCGGCCAGGACGTGACCAGGTGGCCGAGCCATCGACGCACGGCGCTCGGAATGGCGCGAACGTTTCAGATCACCAGCCTGTTCCCGAAGCTCACCGTTCTCGACAACGTGTTGTTGGCGATCCAGGGTCTACGGCGGTCGAAGTTCGTGATGTGGCGGTTCCTCTCCTCCTATCGCGATTTCTACGACAGGGCTGACGGGCTCCTCGAACGCGCCCGGTTCCTGGACCGCAAAGACACGGAGGTTCGCTACCTGTCGCACGGCGAGCAGCGACAGCTCGAAATCATCCTCGGCCTCGCCAGCGACCCGAAGATCCTGCTCCTGGATGAACCGGCCGCCGGCCTCTCCTCGGGCGAGTCCTCGGAGATGATACGGTTTCTCGCCCACCTCGATCGCAACCTCGCCATCCTCCTCATCGAGCACGATATGGACGTCGTATTCGACGTCGCCGAGCATATTTCCGTCCTCCATTTCGGCGAGGTATTGGAGGCGGGAGCGGCGGAGCAAATCCGCCGCAGCGAGAAGGTGCAGCAAGTCTATCTCGGGACCGCCTGACCCATGGCGATCTTGGAAGTTCAGGACATTCACACCTATTACGGGGACGCTTATGTCCTCCAGGGCCTGTCCTTGAAGCTCGAGGAAGGACAGATCCTCGGGCTGCTCGGACGCAATGGCGTAGGCAAGACCACGTTGGTGAACTCGATCGTGGGGTTCAATCGTCCGCGCCGCGGAAAGGTTCTGTTCAAGGGGACGGATATTACCGAGGTTTCTTCGTTCGAGACGGTGCGCAGCGGGATGGGCCTCGTGCCGCAAGGCCGGCGCGTGTTTCCCACGCTCAGCGTCGAGGAGAACCTCATGGTCGCCGAGCGCAGCGTCGACCGTCGCGGCTGGAACATGGAACGGGTGTATGCGCTGTTCCCGCGCCTGCGCGAAAGACGCAGCCAGCGCGCCAGAACGCTCTCGGGCGGCGAGCAGCAAATGCTGGCCATCGGCCGCGGGCTGATGACGAATCCGGACTGCCTGATCATGGACGAGCCGTCCGAGGGGCTCGCGCCCATCATCATCCAAGGGCTGTGGCAAGCGATCGCGCGGTTGAAGGAGGAAGGCCATTCGATTCTGCTGGTCGAACAGAACGCCTCGCTCGCGCTCCAACTGGTCGATTACGTGCACGTGATGAGCAAGGGCCAAGTGGTCTATTCCGCGCGTCCGGAAGAGCTTCGGGCCAACGACGAAATCAAATCCAGGTACTTGGGAATCTGACGGCGTCATCCGCGAAGCGACGGGGCCGCTGATCCCGCAAGCGACATCGCAATCCTTACAAGAAATTAATCGCTGACGCGCCGCCGACGGGGCGCAACTCGCGGGACAAGATTGGTTTCGATATGCAAGGATGATATCCAGCTCGATCGAAAACGAGCGATGGGGGAAACCCATCCGCACAAATCGACGCCAAAGGGAGGAACCATGACTGTCCGTCGCCGCACCGTTTTGAAGGGCATGCTCGCCGCGAGCGCGCTCGTCGCCGCGCCCGCGATCCTGCGCGCGCAAAGCGGACCGATGAAGATCGGGTTCCTCACCGTGAAAACCGGCCCGCTCGCCTCGGGCGGCATCCAGATGGAGCAGGGCCTCACGCTCTATCTCAAGGAGCGCAACAACACGCTCGCCGGCCGGCCGGTGCAGCTGTTCACCGGCGATTCCGCCGGCGCGCCGGCCATGGCGCGCACCAAGATGCAGGAATTCCTCGAACGCGAGAACATCGCGTGTTTGATCGGGCCGCTGGCGACCGCCGAGGCGCTCGCCATCGACGACTACATCCGCGACAAGCAGATCCCGACGCTCTCGGTCGCCGCCGCCGAGGACATGACCCAGCGCAAGGCTAATCCTTGGTTCGTGCGCGCGACCTCGTCCTCGGCGCAGTGCAGTTATCCCATGGGCGACTACGCCGCCAAGGAACTCAAATACAAGCGCGCCGCCATGATCGCCGACGACATCGCCTACGGCTACGAGCTCAACGCCGGCTTCCAGCGCGCCTTCGAGGACGCCGGCGGCAAGGTGGTGCAGAAGCTCTGGCCGCCGCTGGTGTCGCCCGATTACGGCACCTATATCGCGCAGCTCAAGCAGGACGTCGACGTCCTCTTCATCGGCTTTGCCGGCTCCAACGGATTCAAGTTCTTCAAGCAGTACAAGGAGTATGGCGGCAAGACGCCGATCCTCGGCGGAATGACCGCGATCGACGAATCGTTGCTGCAGCAGATGGGCGACGATGCCATCGGCGTCATCTCGACCTGCTGGTACTCGGCGCAACTGGACAATCCCGAGAACAAGAAATTCGTCGAAGGCATGAACCGCGACTACAAGGTCGATCCCGGCTTTTACGCCGCCGCGACCTATACCAACGGCGCCGTGCTCGAAGCGGCGCTCAAGAAGGTCGAGGGCAGGATCGAGGACAAGAATGCCCTGGAGGCAGCGTTGCGGGCGAGCGACAAGATACCGACTTGCCGCGGCCCGGTGAGCTTCGACAAGTACGGCAACGTGGTCGGCAACATCTACATCCGCAAGGTCGAGAAGAAGGGCGGCAAGCTCGTCAACATCGTGATCAAGACCTATCCCAACGTCAGCCAGTTTTGGACCTACGACGCGGACGAGTTCCTCAAGCATCCGGTCTACAATCGCGAGACCTGGCCGGGCGGAAAGAACATCGAGCCGTGATGCGTGATCGCAATTGCGCACCCGCGGCAAGCGGGGCGTCGTCGTTTGACAAACAGGGAGGAACAGCATGAGCGTCAATCGCCGTACCGTGGTCAAGGGAGCGCTCGCCGCCGGCGTGGCGTCGCAGGTGCTCAAGGTGCCTGCGGCAGTTGCGCAGGCCGCGCCGCTGCGCGTCGGCTTTCTGACCATCAAGACGGGGCCGCTCGCCTCCGGCGGGCTGCAGATGGAGCAGGGCCTCACGGTCTTCTTCAAGGAACGCAACAACGCGCTCGCGGGGCGGCCGGTCGAGCTTCATACCGCCGACACCGCCGGCAATCCGGCGCAGGCCCGCACCAAGACGCAGGAACTGGTCGAGCGCCTGAACGTCGCGGTCCTCATCGGTCCGCTCGCCGCGTTCGAAGCCTTGGCGATCGACGACTACATCCGCTCCTCGCGCACGCCGATCCTCTCGGTCGCCGGCGCCGAAGATATGACCCAGCGCAAGCCCAATCCGTGGTTCGTGCGGCCGAGCTGCACCTCGGCGCAGCCCAGCCATCCCCTCGGCGAGTACGCCGCCAAGGAGCTCAAATACAAACGCGTCGCGGTGATCGCCGACGATTTCGCCTTCGGCCATGAAAACGTCGCCGGTTTCCAGCGCGTGTTCGAGGACAACGGCGGCAAAGTGGTGCAGAAGCTGTGGACGCCGCTCAACGCGCCCGACTACGGCACCTACATCTCGCAGCTCAAGCCCGATCTCGACGCGGTCTATACCGGGCACGCCGGCTCGAACGGCTTCAAGTTCATCCGGCAGCTGCGCGAATACGGCAACAAGGTGCAAATCCTCGGCGGCTTCACCCCGGTCGACGAGTCGCTGCTGCAACAGATGGGCGAAGACGCGCTCGGCGCCATCACCGGCAACTGGTACTCGGCCGAGCTCGACTTCCCGATCAACAAGAAATTCGTCGAGTCGGTCCGGCGCGACTACAAGACCGATCCCGGCGTCTATGCCGCCGAGACCTATCTCTGCGGCGAGGTCCTCGACCACGCGCTCAAGACGATCGGCGGCAAGGCCGAGGACAAAGAAACGTTCATGAAGGCGCTCAGGGAGGCGAAGGTTCCGAACACCTTGCGCGGCCCGGTGCGGTTCGACGAGCTCGGCAACGTGGTCGGCAACATCTACCTCCGCAAGGTCGAGAAGAAGGACGGGCGATACGTCAACGCGGTGATCAAGACCTATCCCGACGTCAGCCAGTTCTGGACCTACAAGCAGGACGAATTCCTCAAGAACCCGGTCTATTCGCGCGATTACCCGCCGGCCAAGAATCTCGAGCAGTAGGCGTGAATCCCCGCGCCGCTGAGTAAGCTCACTCCCTTCACCCGTCATGCCCGCGCTTGTCGCGGGCATGACGCCCTGCTTTTCTAAGGCGACAAAGTCTCCATTAAGTCTCCGCTCATTCCCGCGAAAGCGGGAATCCAGGATGGACTGGGTCCCCGCTTTCGCGGGGACGAGCGGAATTTGAAGGGCCCGGCGCGGGATCATCGATGCAGTGGCAGTTCTGGATCATCCAGACGCTGAACAGCGTGGCCTTCGGCGGCCTGCTGTTCCTGTTGTCGTCGGGCTTCTCGCTGATTTTCGGCCTGATGCGGATTCCTAATCTGGCGCACGGCGCGTTCTTCATGCTCGGCGCCTATTTCGGCTACACGCTGCTGCAGCTCAAGCTGCATTTCTGGCTGGCGGCGATCGTCGGCGGGCTCGGCGTCGGATTGCTCGGCATCCTGATGGAACGGTTCGTCCTTCGCCGGCTCGCCGGCAATGAGCAGGGCCAGGTGCTGGTCACGCTCGGCGTCTCCTTCATCATCGCCGACATCTGCCTTCTGGTGTGGACCGGCGATCCGATGCCGCTGCCGGCGCCGCAAGCGCTGCGCCCGCCGCTGCGCGTGGGAGGGTTCGCGTTTCCGACCTACCGGCTGGTCGTGCTGGCGATTGCGCTCGTTGCCGCATTGGCGCTTTACCTCTTGATGGAACGCACGCGGCTCGGCGCCATGATCCGCGCCGGCGTCGACGACATGGAAATGGCGCGCGGTGTCGGCATCCCGGTGTCGCGGCTGTTCACCACCGTCTTCCTGCTCGGCGCCGCGCTCGCCGGCATCGGCGGCGTGCTGGGCGGGCCGATTCTCAACGCCTATCCCGGCCTCGACACCGACATGCTGCCGCTGGCGCTGATCGTGGTGATCCTAGGCGGCGCCGGCAGCCTGCTCGGCGCCTTCGTCGGCAGCTTCATCGTCGGCTTCATCTACAATTTCGGCATCGCGCTGGTGCCCGATCTCGCCTATTTCGTCCTCTTCCTGCCGATGGTGCTCGTGCTGGTGTTCCTGCCGCAGGGGCTGTTCGGGCGGGTGCAGATATGACGCGTCGCAGCGCCGTCGCGCTCGCCGTTTGCGCGCTCCTCCTCGCCGCCGTGCCGTGGATCATCGGCAACGAGTTCTACATCAACATGGCGAGCCAGGTGCTCATCTATGCGCTGTTCGCGCTCTCCATCAACATGATGCTCGGTTACGGCGGCATGGTCTCGCTCGGCCACGCCGGCTATCTCGGCATCGCCGGCTATGCCTGCATCCTCGCCACCGTCGCCGGCTACGACCAGCTCACGGCGGCGATTTTCGCGATCGCGCTGTCGACCGCGGCGGCGGCGTTCTTCGGTGTGTTGTCGCTGCGCGCGCCCGGCCTCGGCTTCATCATGATCACGCTCGCGCTCGGGCAGATCGTCTGGGGCGTGGCCTACCGCGCCAACGACCTCACCGGCGGCGACAACGGCATTCGCCATCCAGCGCGCCCGATGCCGTTTGGCTTCGACATCCGCGATGCGCGCAGCTTCTATTATTTCACGCTGATCGTCTTCGCCATCGCGCTGTTCTTCATCTGGCGGTTCTCGCGCTCGCCCTTCGGCGCGAGCCTGATGGGGGCGCGCGACCAGCCGCGCCGCATGCGCATGCTCGGCCACAACGTCTGGCTCATTCGGTGGCTCACGTTCGTCATGGCCGGCTTCTGGGCCTCGGTCGCCGGCGTCCTCTACGTCTATTACAATCTGTTCCTGAGCCCGCACGCGATCTCGCTGCAGCAATCCGCCGAAATCCTGCTGATGGCCATCCTCGGCGGTGCGAGCACGCTCACCGGCCCGATCGTCGGCGCCGCGATCATCACGCTCGTGAAGAACGTCGTCTCGACCTATGTCGAGCGCTGGAACACGCTGCTCGGCGTCATCTTCGTGGTGGTGATCGTGTTCATGCCGTATGGTCTGGTCCCGGGTTGCACGCAGGCGTGGCGGCGATTGCAAAACCGCATCAAGGCCCGCAAGGCGGCGGGCGGCGCCGCCTCGGAGCCGGCGCAATGACGACGCCCGCGCTCGAGGTCGCGCATCTGAGCAAGCGCTTCGGCGGCTTGCCGGCGACGAAGGACGTTTCGCTCTCCGTCATGCCGGGCGAGCGGCGGCTGATCATCGGCCCCAACGGGGCGGGCAAGACCACCCTCTTCAACCTGGTCACCGGCGACCTCACCGCCGATGCCGGTTCGGTGCGGCTGTTCGGGCAGGAGCTCATGGGCATGCCCACGCAGCAACGCGTGCACCTCGGCCTTGCGCGCACCTATCAGATTCTCACGCTGTTTCCGCGCGAGCGGCTCGTTCACAACGTGGTGCTTTCGCTGCTCGGGCTCGACCGGCGGCGCTGGAACCCGTGGTCGATCCTGACCGCCAACCGCGACCTCTATGCCAACGCACAAGCGTCGCTCGAGCGGGTCGGGCTCGGCGAGGCCGCCGAACGCATCGTGGTCGAGACCTCCTATGGCGAGCGGCGGCGGCTCGAACTCGCCATGGCGCTGGCGCAGAAGCCGAAGCTCTTGCTGCTCGACGAGCCGCTCGCCGGCCTCTCCCAGGCCGAACGGCAGACCGTTCGCGCACTGCTCGATGCCATCCCGCGCGACGTCACCATCGTGATGATCGAGCACGACATGGACACGGCGCTGGGCTTTGCCGAGCGCATCACCGTGCTGCACTACGGCGAGGTCATCGTCGAGGGCACGCGTGCCGAGGTGGTCGCCGACCCGCGCACCCGGGAGGTGTATCTTGGCGACTGAGGCGCTCGACGTTTCCGGCATCGACGCCTACTACGGCGACAGCCACGTGCTGCACGCCGTCTCGTTCGGACTCAAGGGCGGCCGCCTGCTCGGCCTGCTGGGGCGCAACGGCGCCGGCAAGACCACCTGCATGGCGACGATCATGGGCTTCCTCAAGCCGCGGCGGGGCTCGATCAGCCTCTACGGCGAGGACGTCGCCGGTCTCGCGCCCGACGTGATCGCGCGCAAAGGCATCTGCCTGGTGCCGCAGGGACGGCGCATGTTCCGCACGCTGACCGTGCGCGAAAATCTGATGGTGGCGGCGCAGGCGCGCAAGAACGGCGGTTGCGGCTGGTCGATCGATCGCGTGTTCCAACTCTTTCCGCGTCTTTCCGAGCGCCACGCCCAGCTCGCCGGCTCGCTGTCCGGCGGCGAGCAGCAGATGCTCGCGATCGGCCGCGCGCTCATGGGCAATCCGCGCGTGCTGCTGATGGACGAGCCCTCCGAGGGGCTCGCGCCGCAGCTGGTGGCCGAGGTCGGCCGCACCATCGCGCAGCTCAAGGCCGAGGGGCAATCGATCGTGCTGGTCGAGCAGAACATCAAGCTCACCCTCGACCTCGCCGACGATGTCGTCATCATCAACACCGGTCGCGTGGTGTTTCGCGGCAGCGCCGATCAGATCAAGCTCGACGACGCCATTGTGTCGCAGCACTTGGGTGTGTTTTGACAATCGCCATCTTCAGCAAAACCATGGAACAGCAATGACCCAGCAATGGAACAAATACGCGGCGACCGCGGCGCGCAAGCACGGCAAACCGGGACGCGAGGTCAGGCCGAAGAGCACCACCATCGATATCCATTCGCACGTCGCGATCCCGCAGGCCACCGCCTTCGTCAAGCCGCACCTCGACATGTCCACGATTCCGCTCGCGCATTTTTCCAATGCCGAGACCAAGGCGCTCGCCCAAAAGCAGGACGCGGACGTGCGCCCGCGCATCACCGGCTATGACGAGCGCCTCGCCGATCTCGACGCCATGGGCATCGACATGCAACTCGTGATGCCGCCGCCGAACCAGTGCTTCTATACGGTGCCGCTGGACATCGCGGTCAAAGCCGCGCGCATGGTGAACGACGGACTAGCGGAATACGTGGCGCGCAAGGCCGACCGCTTCGTCGCGCTCGGTACCGTGCCGCTGATCGATGGCGCGGAAGCGGCGAAAGAGCTCGAGCGCTGCATGACGTCGCTGGGCATGAAAGGCGCGGAGATCTTGACCAACGTTGCGGGCCGGGAGCTCTCCGAGCCGGACTTCGCCCCGTTCTGGCAAAAGGCCGAGGCGCTCGGCGCGCTCATCGTGATCCATCCCAACGGCTTCACCGACGCCAAGCGGCTCACGCGCTTCTACTTCAACAACGTGATCGGCAACCCGCTCGACACCACCATCGCGCTGCACTACCTGATCTTCGACGGCGTGCTCGAACGGCACCCCAAGCTGAAGATTCTTGCCGTGCACGGCGGCGGCTATCTCCCCGCCTATTGCGGCCGCATCGATCACGCCTGGGGCGCGCGCTCGGATGCGCACGGCGATCTGCCGCACCCGCCGACCACTTATCTCAAGAAAATCTATTTCGACACCGTGGTGTTCACGCCCCACCAGCTCGCCGAGCTGGTGCGCCTCTACGGCGCCGACCACGTCATCATGGGAACAGATTATCCCTTCGACATGGCCGACTACGATCCGATCGGCCACGTCGCGTCCATGGACGGCTTCGACGCCGCGACCATCGCCGCCATCGCCGGCGGCAACGCGCGCAAGATTTTGGGAATTTGATTACGCGTGTCCCGGACGCGGTGCAGCGCGGAGCGCCTTGGCGCGGAGCGGTGCACCGCTGATCCGGGAACGCCACGGACTGGAACGATCCACGCAAGTCGGATTTATCCGACTTGCGCGAATTTAAGCGCCGATCTCGGGTAAACCCGAGATCGGTGTCTGCAGCGCATCACAACGCAATCAAGTATACGCAGATTGCGTAAACTTATGTGCGTGCTGCGCTGCGCCCGGGACACGCGGACAGAGAGGATCACTCACCCTTCACCTTGGCGTCGTGGATGACCTTGCGCCACTTCGGCTCCTCGATCTTGATGTATTTCGCGAGCTGCTCGGCCGTGCCGGCGATCGATTCGAAATACTGCCGCTCGAGGAAATTCTTCTTGAACTCGGGATCGGCGAAGATCTTGCGCACTTCGGCGTTGATCTTGGCGACGATGTCCGCCGGCATCCCGGGCGGACCGAACAACCCGAACCACGAGATCGCCTCGTAGCCGGGTAGCCCGCTCTCCGCCACCGTGGGCACTTCCGGCAGCAGCGCCATGCGTTTTGTGGCGCCGACCGCGATGAGCTTGACCTTGTCCGCTTTCCACTGCGGCACGGCGCTGCCCACGCTGATGAACATCAGCTGGATGTGCCCGGCCATCACGTCGGTCAGTGCCGGGGTTGCGCCCTTGTAGTGAACCGCCTGGAATTTCGCGCCCGAGAGCGCCTGGAACAGCTCCATGTTGAGATGGCCGCTCGATCCGATGCCGAACGTCCCGTAGTTGAGCTCGTTTGGCTTCTCCTTGGCGAGCGCGATGAGCTCCTTGACGTTGTGCACCGGCAGCGCGGGATTGACGATCAGCGCGTGGTTGATGGTGACGAGCCCCGAGATCGGCGTGAAGCCCTTGACCGGGTCATAGGGGAGCTTGGCGTAGAGGCTGGGATTGACCACGAAAGTCACTTCCGGCCCGATGAACAGCGTGTAGCCGTCGGGCGTGGCTTTGGTGACGTATTCCGCCGCGATCTGGTTGTTGGCGCCGGGCTTGTTCTCGACGATGACCTGCTGGCCCCAGGCTTCGGTGAAGCGCTGCGCTAGCGTGCGGCCGAGCGCGTCGGTCACCCCTCCGGGCGCGGCCGGGACGATGATCGTCACCGGTTTGCTCGGATAATTCGCCTCTTGCGCGGCCGCCGCCGCAGACAGCAGACAAGTCATCACCGCAGCCGCAAGCCACGTCCGCATTCGCCATCTCCCTCGTCGTGTTCACTCTAACCAAGACCGGCGGCGCAGCAAAACTCCGCTCGTTCCCGCGAAAAGCGGGAATCCACAGCCAAGTGCTGGGTCCCGCTTTTACGCGGGTAGGAGCGGAAGAGAGTATCTTGAGACACTACGAAACGAACCAAAGACAACGACCGTCCCCCGAGGTCCTTGCCTTTTGCCGAAGTATCGCTGATTTTCTAGCGCCTGCCCATGGCCGGCGCGATGCGGCAATCCCGCACAACGTTGAAATCCGCTGCGTGTCCCGGGCGCGGCGTCAGTCCTGGGATGCGGTGCGCTGGAGTCGCCGAGCGTGCTCGTTGTCGCCATCGATATCGGAGGCACCTTTACCGATCTGATCGGGTTCGACGACGCCGACCGTCGCTTCGTTGAGGCCAAGAGCCTCACCACCCCGGCGCAGCTCGGGCAAGGCGTCATCGACTGCATCCGCAAGAGCGCCCTTACCGCCGCCACCGTCGACGAGCTGATCCACGGCTCGACCATCGCCATCAACACGCTGATCGAACGAAAGGGCGCCAAGACCGGCCTCATCGTCACTCGCGGCACGCGCGACGTGTACATCATCGGCCGCGGCAACCGGCCGGAGGCTTATAGCCTGTTCTTTCACCGTCACCGGCCGCTGGTGCCGCGCCACCTCACGCGCGAGGTCGACGAGCGGCTGTTGAGCTCGGGCGAGGTGCACGTGCCGCTCGATCGCGCCGGCATCGCCGAGGCCTGCCGGGTGCTCGCCGCCGAAGCCGTCGAGGCGGTCGCGGTTTGTTTCCTTCACTCCTACGTCAACCCGGAGCACGAGCGCATCGCCGGCGACATGATTCGCGCCGCCATGCCGCGCGCCTATGTTTCGCTGTCGCACGAGATCCTGCGCGAGTATCGCGAGTTCGAACGGATGTCGACCACGGTGGTGAACGCCTATATCGGGCCGAAGGTCGGCGGCTACGTGCAAGAGCTCGAGGCGAGCCTCGGCGACATCGGCTTTCGCGGCGCGCTCTCGATCATGCGCTCGAACGGCGGCGTGATGACGCCCGAGATCGCGACCGCGCGGCCGGCCGCCATGATGGAGTCGGGGCCGGTCGGCGGGATCATCGCCTCGGCGCAGGTCGGCTGCGCGCTCGGCTTTCGCAACGTCATCTCCTTCGACATGGGCGGCACCACGGCGAAGGCCAGCCTCGTGCGCGAGGGCGAGCCGACCATGGCGCCGGGCTACTATGTCGGCGGCTACGCCAGCGGCCATCCGGTGATGCTGCCGATGATCGACGTGGTCGAGGTCGGCGCGGGCGGCGGCTCGATCGCGTGGCTCGACGACGTCGGCGCGCTCAAGGTCGGGCCGCAGAGCGCCGGCGCCGATCCCGGCCCGATCTGCTATCGCGGCGGCGGCTCGGAGCCGACCATCACCGACGCCAACGTGGTGCTCGGACGGCTCGATCCGGACAATTTTCTCGGCGGCGAGATGAAGCTCGATGCCGAGGCCGCGCGGCGCGGCATCGATGAGAAAATCGCCGCTCCCTTGAAGATGGACGCGATCGCGGCGGCGCAGGCCATCGTCGAAATCGCCATCGCCAAGATGTCGCTCGCCGTGCGCGAAGTCTCGGTGGCGAAGGGCTACGATCCGCGCGACTTCGCGCTGGTCGCATCGGGGGGCGCGGGCCCGCTGCACGTCGTCGCGATCGCGCGCGAACTCTACATCCCCAAGGTCGTGGTGCCGCTGTTCCCCTCGCATTTCTCCGCGCTCGGCATGCTGCTGGCGGACGAGCGGCACGACTTCATCCGCACCTTCTATTGCGATCTTGCCACCGTCGACTTCGCGGCCCTGTTGAAGATCCACCACGAGATGGTCGCGCAAGCATCGGCGACGCTGCGCCATGCCGCGCAGGCGCAGCGTCAAATCCACCTCGACTTGCGCTACGTCGGGCAAGAATTCACGCTGCAGGTTCCCGTGGGCGTCGAAGCGATCGCGTCGGGCGATCGCGCCGGCATCCGAGCCGCATTCGACGCGCTCTACGAGCATCGCTACGCCCATCATTCGCCCGACGAGCCGGTCGAGATGGTCAATATTCGCCTCGCGCTGATCGGCAAACGCCCGAAGCCCGTTTTCCCCCGCCTCGCCGCGCGCGGCGGCGCGAAGCCCGCGCGCACGCGCGCCGTCTATCTCGCGGAGGCGCACAAGGCGTCGCCGTGCCCGGTCTATCAGCGCGAGACGCTCGGCGCCGGCGATAAGATCGCCGGTCCCGCGCTCATCCAGGAGCATGGCACGACGACGGTGCTGTTCGCGTCGGACGCCTTGACCGTCGCGCCCTCGGGCGAGCTGATCATCACGGTGGGAGCAGGATGATGGGGATGCACTTCTCTCCCGCTCATTCCCGCGCAAGCGGGAATCCAGTCTATCATCCAGAAGCTGGGTCCCCGCAACGGGGTCCCCGCGACGCGAGCGTCGCGGGGTGCCCCTCGCGGGGACGAACGGATGAAGGCGAATGTGACGAGGGACGCAGATGACCACGCCGCTCGATCCCGTCACGCTCGAAGTCATCCGCAATGCGCTGCCCGCGGTCGCCAACGAGATGGCGGTCGATCTGCAGCGCACCTCCTACAACATGATGATCTACGAGGTGCGCGACTTCTGCACCGCGCTGGTCAACACCGCCGGCGAGCTGATCTGCCAAAACGTCGGCGGGGTGTCGCATTTCGTCGCCGACCTCGGCGTCGTCATCGCCGACGGCATGCGGCGCTACGGCAGGCAAGGCTTTGCGCCCGGCGACGTCGTCATCACCAATCACCAGGCGGTCGCGGGGCAGCACCTCAACAACATCGTCATCTACGCACCGTACTTTCATGACGGCGAGTTGCTGATGTTCGCCATGGTGCGGGCGCATTGGATCGACGTCGGCGGCATGAGCACCGGCTTCGGCGCCGGCCCGACCGTCGCCGATCCGTGGGTCGAGGGACTGCAGCTCGATCAGCTCAAGATCTACGAAGCGGGCAAGCTCAACGAGACGCTCTATCGCGTGCTCAAGGACAACATCCGCTTTCCGGAATCCTCGCTCGGCGACATGAAATCGCAAATGGCGGCGTGCCGGCTCGCGGCGCGGCGCATGGATGAGCTGTTCGGAAAATACGGCCGCGAGACCATGCTCGAGGCGATCGCGCAGATCTTCGACGAGACCGAAGCGAAATGCCGCAACGTGGTCTCGCAGCTCGCCGATGGCGTCTACGAGGCCGCGGCCGCCCTCGACGAGGACGGCGTCACCCGCGGCGAGCCGGTTCCCATCCGCGCCAAGGTCACGATCGACCACGGCGCGATGACCATCGATCTTTCGGGTTGCTCGCAGGAGCGCCGCGCGGCGATCAATTCGCGCACCCTTGCCGGCGCGCGCGTCGCCTACAAGGCGCTGACCGGCCCGCTCGACCCGGTCAACGAGGGCTCCTTTCGCGCGCTCAAGGTGATCATTCCCGAAGGCAACGTCATGATGGCGCGCTTTCCCGCGCCGATGTCGAGCTGGAGCGTGATCGTGCCGATGGTGGTCGACACCATCGTCGCCGCGCTCGCTCCGGCCATGCCCGAGCGGGTGCCGGCGGGCCACCACGGTCTGCTCGGCGGTTCCGTGGTGTTCTTCGGCATGCATCCGCAGACCAACCGGCGCTTCGTGGTGCAAAGCATCGAAGGCGGCGGCTGGGGCGGCCGGCCGTTCGAAGATGGCGAATCCGGCACGGTATCGGTGTGCCAGGGCGACGTGCGCAACGGTTCGATCGAAGGCATCGAGCTCAAATGCCCGGTCCTGGTCGAAGCCCGCGCGCTGCGCACGGATTCCGGCGGCGCCGGAAAATATCGCGGCGGGCTCGGCATCGACATGCAGGTGCGCAACCTGGTCGAGGGGAAATGGAATTTCGAGCACGTGCGCAGGAGCCAATGCCCGCCTTGGGGCCTGTGGGGCGGGGAGCCGGGCGAATACGGCGCTTATCTCGTGCGCGAGCCGGGCGAGCGCGACTTTCGCGTCGCGGGCGGGGCGCATCAGGCGGTGCCGGTGCGCACCGAGGTGATCGTGCGCACGGGCGGCGGCGGCGGCTGGGGCGATCCGCTCGCGCGCGACCCCATGGCGGTGCGCGCGGACGTGCAAGAGGAGTTCATCTCCGCGCACTCGGCGCGCGAGCACTACGGGGTCGTGCTGCGGGATGATCTGACGGTCGACCATGCCGCGACCGAACGCGCGAGGAATGGGATACGATCGGCCCGAGGACACGCAAAGCAAGGGGCGAAGGGATGAGTCTCTCCAGCGTCATTGCCGGGCTTGACACCGCAAGTCGGGTTTACCCGATTTGCGGCGATCAAGACTGCGGAACTCGGGCAAGCCCGAGTTCCGATGCAATCCATCCTTCTTGCGACGATGATGGATGCGCGGGTCATAAGCGCGTTTACGCGCGTCTTCGACGCGCTTCTGCCCGCGCATGACAATCCGGAATCGATCGTATGACTTCGAGCACCGTCGCGATCCGGATCAGAGGCGTCTCGCATCAATTCGGCGAGGAGGGCGACGCCCGATACGTACGCGCGCTGCGCGACACCTCGCTCGACGTCGCGCGCGGCGAGCTCCTTTGCCTGATCGGGCCGAGCGGCTGCGGCAAGACGACCTTGCTCAACGTCATCGGCGGGCTGATGGCGCCCACGGCCGGCGCGGTGGACGTCGCGGGCAAGCGGGTCGCCGGGCCGATGCCGCGCGACATCGCCTTCGTGTTCCAGGAGAACGCGCTGTTCCCCTGGAACACCGTGTTCGAGAACGTCAACCTCGGCATGGTGTTCCAGGGCGTGCCGCGCGCCGAGCGCGAGGCGCGCGCATACCGCGCGCTTGCCGCCGTGGGGCTCAAGGACTTCGCGCAGCACTATCCGGCGCAGCTCTCCGGCGGCATGCGCCAGCGCGCCGCGCTCGCGCGCGCGCTCAGTCTCGAAACCGGCATCCTGCTCATGGACGAGCCGTTCGGCGCGCTCGACGAGCAGACCCGCATGATCCTCGGCGAGGATCTCTCGGTGCTGCTCGCCCGCACCGACAAGACCATCGTGTTCGTGACCCACAGCCTGGGCGAAGCCACGTTTCTCGCCGATCGCGTCGCGGTGTTTTCCGCCCGCCCCGGCACCATCAAAGAGATCATCAAGATCGACGAGCCGCACCCGCGTAAGCCCGATTTCGTGACCTCGGCCAAGTTCACTGCCATCCGCAACGAGCTCTACGCCCTGCTGCACGACGAGATCCGCAAGACCGTGGCCGAGACATCGGCGAGTGCCGCGCGTGAGGGAGCGCCGTGACACCGTCCGGCAAGGAACGCGAGGGGCGCCTCGCCAGCCGCGCGGTTCAGGTTGCGTTCCTGATCGCGCTCGTCACGCTGTGGTATCTCGCCACGACGCGCTGGCGCGTGAGTCCGCTGCTTCTCCCCAACCCGGTGGCGGTGCTGCGCGATTTCTGGGAGATCCTCAGGACCGGTGAATTCATCGGCGATCTGCGGGTCACGCTGACCGAACTGGCCGCCGCCTTTGCCATCGCGGCAAGCTGCGGGGTCGTCGTCGGCTACGTCATCAGCCGGTCGCAGTATCGCATCCGCGTATTCGAGCCGCTGTTCGCCGGCATCTACTCGGTCCCGATCATTCTTTTCCTTCCGCTCTACGTCCTGTTCTTCGGGCTCGGACCCGCCTCCAAGATCGCGCTCGGCGCGACCATCGGCTTCTTTCCCATCGCGCTCAATACCGTCGCCGGATTCGGCTATGTCGATAAAATTCTCGTGGTCGCGGCCCGCTCCATGGGCGCATCCGACGTCCAGCTCTTCCGCTACGTGCTGCTGCCCGCGGCGCTGCCGATTATGCTCACCGGGATGCGCATGGGGTTTACCGTGGCGCTGCTCTCCATCATCGGCAGCGAGACCATCGCCTCGCTCGCCGGCCTCGGCCACCGCATCGTTCATCTCGCCGAAGCCATGGAGATGGCGCCGATGTTCGCCTATATCGCCTTCGTCGTGGCGATCGCCGCGATCCTCAACGCGCTCGTATCCATGCTCGAAGCGCGGGGAAAGCGCCCGTGACGGCCGCGAGCGCATGGCGGCGGGCGCTGCGCCGGCCGTGGGTCGCGCGCATCGCCGTCGTCGTTCTCCTGCTCGCCCTCTGGGAGGTCGCCGCGCGCTGGTGGGTGGACCCGATATTTCTGAGCCCGCCGTCGCGCGTGTTCGCTTCGCTGCCGGCGGTATTCGACACCCGCGGCGTCCCCGCGGCCTTGCGCGTCACGTTCTGGGAGCTCGCCGTCGCCTTCGCGCTCTCGGTCGTGATCGGGCTTGCGATCGGCCTTGCCGTCGGGCTCAAACCGTTCGCGCGCAAGAGCTTCATGCCGATCATCCTCTTGCTCTACGGCACGCCGCAGGTCACCATCCTGCCGCTGTTCATCCTCTATTTCGGCATCGGTCCCGCCTCCAAGATCGCCTTCGGCGTGAGTCACGGCTTTTTTCCCATCGTCATGACCATCGTCGCGGGCGTGCAGAACATCAAGCCGATCCTGCTCACGAGCGCGCGCGCCATGGGTGCGAGCCGGTGGCAAACGCTGCGCTACGTCGTGTTCCCGCACATGATCCCGAGCTTCTTCGCGGGCATGCGGCTCGCCATGACCGGCGTGCTGCTCGGCGTGCTGCTGGCCGAGCTCTACGTCTCGACCGCGGGCATCGGCTATTTCACCACGCTGTTCACGCAGAACTTCGATCCGACCCGGCTCTTGGGCCTCATCTCGGTGCTCGCCGCCATGGCGATCGTGCTGAACGAGATCGTGCGGCGGGCCGAGGTGCATTTTGGCCGCTGGCACACCGATTGACGCGAAACTAATCCACCCGCTTGTCATTGCCGGGCTTGACCCGGCAATCCATCTCCTTGAATGAATCGTTTCCTTTTTCGATGGATGCGCGGGTCAAGCCCGCGCATGACGGGTCGAGTCAAGGGCACGATGTAAGATGGCGGGAAAGGTCAAGCTCACCGTCGCGTGCGGCGACTACGAGATCGTGCGCGCGCTCAAGGAAGGCGTGGTCGAGCCCGACGGTCTCGAGCTCGTCATCCTCACCGACATGGGGCCGCGCGAGCGCCACTGGCGCATGGCGCGCAAGGCCGAGTTCGACGTGTGCGAGGCCAATGTCGGCGCCTATTTCATGGAGCGCGACCAGGGCGCCGCGCTGGCGAGCGAAGCGAGCGGCCAGCGCGGCAACTCTATAGTGCGCGCGCCGGACACTCGCCCTGAACCGGGCTCGTCGGCGCGCGCGCCGCTCACCGCCATCCCGGTGTTCCTGCACCGGCGCTTCCGCCACGGCTTTTTATTCGTCAACGCCGCGGCCGACATCCGCGCGCCGAAGGACCTGATCGGCAGACAAGTGGGCGGCACGAATTTCCAGCCCGCCTCCAACATCTGGATGCGCGGCATCTTGCAGGACGAGTACGGCCTGCCGCACCGGCAGGTGACCTGGGTGGTCGAGCGCAGCGAGGACGTGGCCTTCACGCCGCCCAAGGATCTGCGCATCGAGATGATTGCGCCGGGGAAAAAGCTCGACCTCATGCTGGCGGAGGGCGAGATCCCCGCCATGCTCTCACCCGACCTGCCGCGCCTGTTCCGCGCGGGCGACAAGCGCATCGTGCGCCTCTTTCCCGACTACAAGGACCTCGAGCTCGCCTATTTCCGCCGGACCGGGATATTTCCGATCATGCACGTCACCACCATCAAGCAGGAGATCGTCGACAAATTTCCCTGGGTGCCGACCAACCTCACCAAGGCCTTCGAGGCGGCGAAGGCGATCGCCTATCGGCGCATCGCCAATCCCCGCGTGGTGCCGCTCGCCTGGGTGCGCACCGCGCTCGAAGAGCAGGAGGAGATGCTGGGCCGCGACCCCTGGGCCTACGGTTTGACTCCGGCGAACCGCAAGAACCTCGAAACCGTGCTGCGCTACACCTTCGAGCAGGGCATGATCAGCAAGATGCTCCCGCTCGATGCACTGTTCGCCGACACCGATCTCGGCGACGCCGGCGGCTCCGACGGGATTTGAGGGCGGGGATCCGCGATCTGGGTCCCCGCTTTCGCGGGGACGAACGGAGAGTTACTAGCTGACCCCGCAACCCGAGTAGTTGCAACATGACCGCCCTCGAACGGCTCGGAAGCCATATCGCTGCAAGCGAATGCCCCTCCGACGCCGCGCGGGAGCTCGTCGAGCTCCACCTCATCGACACCGTCGGCGCCTTGATCGCGAGCGCGCGCACCGTCGAAGGCTTGGGCCTGCTGCGATTTCGCGCCGCGATGCGCGCGCGCGGGGAAGGCGCATGGGCGCTCGATCTCGCAACCCGCTGCGCGCTCGCGCGGCTGAGCGAGATCGACGACATCCATCTCCCCTCCATGATCACGCCCGGCGCGATCGTCATTCCCGGCGCGCTCACGCTCGCGGGCGCGCTGCCGGCGGTCGCGGCCGACGACGTGATCGCGGCGATCCTCGCCGGCACCGAGGCCATGACCCGGCTCGGCCGCGCCATCGACGGGCCGGCCATCCTCTATCGCGGCGTCTGGCCGACTTATTTCGCCGCACCCTTCGGGATTGCCGCCGCCGCCGCGCGGCTGCTCGATCTCGACGAGGAGGCGAGCGCGCACGCGCTGGCACTGGCGCTCACGCTGGCGGCGCCCGCGGTCGGCCATCACAACGCGGCCACGACCGCGCGCTGGTTCGCCGTGGGCTACGCCGCCCGCAACGGGCTCAACGCGGCGTTGGCGGCGCAGCAGGGCTTCACCTCCGATCGCAAGCTGCTCGAAGGCCGCGTCCTTCCCGACGTCCTCGGCATCACGCCCGCCGTCGCCGCGCTCACCGACGGCCTCGGCGAGCGCACCGCCTTGACCGAGGTCTCTTTCAAGCCGTGGTGCGCGGCGCGGCAGACCATGGCGGCGACGCAGGCGCTCAAGGACATCATCGCGGGCGGCGTCGCGCCGGCGGCCATCGACGCGATCGTCGTCTCCGTGCCGCCGCCCCACCTCAAGATGATCGACCACGGCGTCGTCGCCGGCGATCGCGCCTCGCATCTCACCAGCGTGCAGTACGCTATGGCGGCGGCGGCGCTCGCGCCCGAGCTGGCGTTCGATGTGCAGCAGACGCCGCCGGACCTGCCGCCGGCCATGCGCGGTTTGATGGCGAAGATCAAGGTCGAGGCGGACGAGCAGCTGCTCGCCGGCTATCCGGAGCGCTGGCCGGCGCGCGTGCGCGTTGCCGCGGGCTCGACGCGGCACGCGCGCGACGTGACCCACGTTCCCGGCGATCCCGCGCTCCCCTTCGATCGCGCGCGCGTGCGAGAAAAATTTCTGCGCTTTACGCAACCGGTGCTCGGCGCGGAAGCAGCCGAACGCATCCTCGCGCGTTGCGGCAGCGTGCTCGCAACGGGTGAGTTTTCCCAATTGATGGACGAGATCGAACGGGCTTGTTCGACGGCCTCCCCCTCGCCGTCGGGGGAGCAGGCGGCAGGCAGCGGAAGCTAAGCGTCTTTCATTTCCGCTCGCCAGCGATTCCCACGGCGCACTCACCCGCGGGGCAGGCTTTTGACTCGTCGTAGCTCGTTGCCCTAAGTTGGTCCGGACGCCTTGTTTGGAGCGATCAACCATCTCGGATCGAGAACACGCCATGTTCAGGCGCATCATTCCGGTCGCTTCCCTCCTGATCCAGCTGGCTTATGCGGCGATTGCATCCAGCACGCCCGCACGGGCAATTGACGAGATCGAGATGGGCTCGGTCGGCGGTCCGACGGCGTTGCTTTGGCCGCTTTACATCGGCACCGCCACGGGCATGTTCGCCGCCGAAAACCTCGACATCAAGCATATTTTTGCGCCCTCGAGCGCAGGGGTTCAACAACAGTTGGCGGCCGGCGCGTTCCAGATCTCCGATTCCGGCCTCATCGATCAGATGCGGGCGATTTTCGAAGGGGCGCCGATTGCACTCGTCCGCATTGAAGGGCAGGTGCCGCCCTATGCGCTGCTCGCCCAGCGGACGATCAAGACCATCGCGGAGTTGCGCGGCAAGACCATCATGGTCGGGGGCGAAAAGGACATCACACGGGTTTATCTCGAGCGCATGTTGACGCCGAACGGCATCAAGGCCGGCGAATACGATTTGCTGTATGCGGGATCGACGCTGGCGCGATTTGCCGCGCTCCAGTCGGGCGCGGTCTCGGCGGCCATTCTGTTTCCGCCTTTAAACTTCCGAGCAGAGGCCGCGGGCTTCACCAATCTGGGCTTTATCGTCGATTACGCCAAGAATCTTCCGTTCTCGGGGATTTCGGTCAATACGTCGTGGGCGACCCGCAACAAAGAACGCCTTGAACGATTTCTCGCCGCCTATACGAAGGCCGTTGTCTGGCTCAACGACGGCAACAATCGCAGTGAGGCGGTCAGGATTTTGGTCGAGGCCAGCAAACAATCGCCGGAGGATACCGAGAAATCCTACGATATGTACCGGAAGATCGATTTCTTCGAAACGAAAGGCGAAGTTTCAAAGAAGAAAGTTGCCGAGATCATCGACATTCTCAGAAGCGACATGCGCGACAAGCCGCTCGATATCAATCGGCTTTTCCTGCCGAACGTGACGCGGGTGACTGAGTAGCCCGGCAGCTCGAGCCTCGTTGCCGACTCGTGCTCAATTACTTGCGCTGATGCCGGCGGCCTTGATTATCGGACCCCACTTGTCGATTTCAGACTGAAGCAGCGCTTCGAGCCCTTCAGGCGTCGAGCTTTCGACAACGACGCCGAGTGGCTCGAACCTGGCCCTCACCGCGGGTTCGGATAATGCCGTGACGGTTGCGGCGTTCAGCCTAGCGATGATCTCGGGCGGGGTCTTAGCCGGGACGAACAGCGCATACCAGGCCGACACGTCAAAGCCGGGAATCCCGGACTCCGCAATGGTCGGCAGTTCCGGCGCGGTCGGGAAACGTTTCAGCGTGGTGACGGCGAGCCCGCGCAGTTGCCCGGAACGCACGGTTTGCAGCAGGGAGCCGCTAGTATTGATAGCCGAATCGACGCGGCCGGCGATGGTGTCGGTAATGGCACCGGCGCCAGCACCGCGATAGGGCACGTGGATGAGCTCGATGCCGGCCATGTGCTTAAGCAATTCACCGGACAGGTGCGGCGTGGTGCCGATCCCCGGGGAGGAATAAGTCACTTTGCCTGGATTGGCCCTGGCGTAGTCGATGAAACTGCGGACCGAAGTCAGCGGCGACGATACCGACACCGCGAGGATGTTCGGATAGCGGCAGAGCAATGACACCGGCGCGAGATCGGTGACGGAATCGTAGTTGAGCGAAGTATAAAGAAAGCGGTTGATCGCAAGCGCCGGCGCACCGAGCAGCAGGGTGTAGCCGTCAGGCGCCGAGCGCGCGGCGGCCTCGGCGCCGATGTTGCTGCCGGCGCCAGGCCGGTTGTCGACCACTACCTGCTGGCCCAGCAGCTCCGACAAGCGAGCAGCGATGATGCGGGCTGCGGAGTCGGTGCCGCCACCGGCCGGGAACGGCGCGATCAGCCGAATGGTCCGGTTCGGGTAAGCCTGCGCTTGAACGTTGTGAGCGACTGCGGTTGATGCTGCGAACGCCGCGGCAAGCTCCATCAGTCGGCGGCGGGTCATCACTTTTTTCATGGAGCGCGACGCAACAACTCTGAAATGTCAATCTCGTGAGCACGCATAGTAGCACACTTGACGAACTTCATCGTCGGTCGCTGCATCGCCTGCCAATCTACCGCCAATCGGACCTTGCAGCGGCGTTCACAGCCGAGAGAACGCCCGGCCACATCGGGGGAGGCGAGCACAACCTGCGTCGCGCTTGTCCTTTGTCTAGGGCTTGTCCCGATGCCTGGATTATTCCTTGCGTTTCCTTCTTCGTGGTGCAGCCGGCCTTGCAGCCAACGCGGGGGTGACGGCGTTCAACGCCAGCCGCTTCGCCCGCTTCGCGACATTGAGCCCCGCTTTAAACTTGTCGAGACTTTGCTGGTCGCTCTGATGGGAAACGACTTGGTCGCCTAAGTTGGTGACCAAGGATTTGAACAACAGTTCCACGTGCGCTCGGTACGCGGCTTCGATCGCAGCCGTCTCCGGACTGTTGCTGGGGTTCGGCATAGGTCCCTCCTATAGCATGCCCGCTGGATCCAAAAATTCAGCGATGCGCTCGTCGTCTCCTGGATGCGAACAGCACGCCGACCTTTAAGTCAATTCAGCGTCCTGCCGCGAAGGCGAGCGCCTCTTCCAGCCGATCGTCGCCCCAAAAGATTTCCGTGCCGATTGCGAACGTCGGCGCGCCGAAAATGCCGAGCTTGCGCGCGGCATCGGTCGCCTGCTTCGACAGACGCTCGCCCTCTGCGCTCTTCGCGCGGGCGATGATCGGCGCCGCTGATTTATCGAGCGAGGCAAGAATATGCTCGACGTGATCGCCGACACCTGGCGCGCGCCGACCGCTGAACCAGTCGTGAAATGTGGCGCGCGAGTAGTCGTCGCACCATTTTTCTTGCGCTGCGATGAGGCCCACCCGCAGCGCGAGGAGATCGGGATCGGCCGGGTATGGCGCCCGGCCGGCGAACGGGATCTTGTGGCGGCGCGCGCGTCGCTCGACGTCGTGCCAGAAATAATTCATCTTCACGTCGTTCTTCGTGAACGCGGTATTGTTCTGCTCGATCAAGATTTCGCGCAGATTGAACGGCTGCCAGTGCACCGCGACCCCTGCCGCGGACGCAAGTGCGCCGATGCGCATGACCGACAAATAGGAGTGGATGCTGCCGTAGAAGAAATAGAAATCGAGATGGCCCGCCATGGCTCACCTCCACCCCCGAGCGCGAACGGCACGGACATTCTGTAGCATGGCGTGGTGGGAGGCGTGCAATAGGACGTGCTGCGGTCACGATTGGCGGTCGGCCGCCACGGGCGCGTAGTCTGCCGCGACGGCAACGATGCGTGATAAGATTTGGGAGCTGAGAACAATCCCATGCGCAACAGCACCATCCGGGTCGCCACCTTCGCCGGTCCCGGCGCCGAACCGGTCATCCGCTCGGTGCCATGGCCGCAAGTCCCCAAGAACGCCGCGCTGATTCAGATCGGCGCCTGCGGGGTGTGCGGCACCGACCTTCACATCCTCAAAGGTCACTGGCCGAAGCCGCTGCCGTGGCCTTTCACCCTCGGCCACGAGCTCGGGGGCGTCATCGTGGAAGCGGGAGCGCACTTCACCGAAGATTTCATGGGCAAGAAGCTCGGCGTCGGCTCGAAGGTGATGATCCCGCCGCTGATGCCTTGCGGGCGTTGCTATTACTGCGTGCATTATCCGCAGCAGGCCAATAAGTGCCTGACCCCGGTTTATTACGGACGCTATCTCGGCTTCGACAAGGCGCCGCATTTGTGGGGAGGCTTCGCGGAATACGTCTATGTCGATCTCGACATGCTGCCGGGCACCAAGGTTTACAAGCTTCCCGACGACATGCCGCTGCGGCTCGGCGCGCTATCGGAGCCGCTGACCTCGTGCATCCGCGCGTTCAACCGCGCGGTCCGCGCCGGTGGTTTCACCTGGGGGGACACGGTGGTGATCCAGGGTTCGGGACCGATCGGCATTCTCGCCATTGCCGCCGCGCGCGAAATGGGCGCCGGCCGCGTGATCTGCGTCGGCGCGCCCGAGCAGCCGCGGCTCGAGCTCGCGCGCAAATTCGGCGCCGAGGCGACGGTGAACATCGAGGAAGTCAAGGAGCCGAATGAGCGCGTCGCGCGCGTGCGCGACATCGTCGGCGGCTTCGGCGCCGACCTCGTGATGGACTGTTCCGGCCATCCGAGCGCCGGCCCCGAGGGCATCGAGATGCTGCGCGACGGCGGCACCTATGTGGAGATGGGCCAGTTCACCGATGCCGGCGCGATCGCCACGTCCTGGCACCGCATCTGCGCCAAGGACCTCAACGTGCTGGGGTCGTGGGCCTTCACCGCCAACGACTTGCCGCTCGGCGTCGACATGCTCCACCGCGCCACGAGTAAATATCCCTGGCTTGAGATGCAGACGCTCTACCCCTTCGACGCGGACGGCGTCTCCCGCGCCGTCAAGGACGCGATGGCGATGAAGACGGTCAAGTCGACCATCGTGCCCTGGCCGGAGTTGGTGTGAGCGCGGCGGCACAAAGGTCCGCTCGTCCCCGCGAAAGCGGGGACCCAGATTCCGGCGACAGATTGGATTCCCGCTTGCGCGGGAATGAGCGCGCGGCGCGTCACTTCGGCAGAAACGCCTCGGTATAAAGCGCCGTCATCGCCGGCTCCTGCGGCAGGAGCTGCAGCTCGACGTAGGACTTGGCGAGCGTGGCGAGCGCGCTCGCATTGAATTTTCCGTCATCGGAGAACATCGGCATCAATTCGTCGTAGACGCGCGCGTTGATCTCGGCGTCCTTGTGCGTGACCTCGCTGGCGATCGCCACCGTCTCGGGCTTGTTCCTGCGCATGAAGGCGATGGTTTCGAACCAACCCTTGAGAAAGCTGCGCACTGCCTGCGGCCGGCCGGCGATGAGCGCGTCGGTGGCGAAGATCACGTGGATGTGGAAATCCTTGATGTCGGTGAAGCGAACGAGGATGCGGCCCTCACCGCGCTTTTCGAGCTCGAAGGCGTTGCCGATGTCCATGATGGCGCCGTCGATGTCGCCGCGCTTCATCGCCGCGATCTGTCCCGGCAGCGCGCCCATGGGCGCGATCTCGATGCCCTTGGGTCCCCATCCCTGCCGCCGCGAGGTCTCGCTGACCAGCCAATAGGTGAGCGAGCCGGCGGTCGAGACGCTGATCTTCTTGGCCCTAAGCTCGGCGGCGGTCTTGGGGCCGTCGGGACGCACCACGATCGCCAGCAAGAGCGGCGGCCCGGCCATGGCGGCGACCGCCTTGATCGGCGCGCCCTTGACGATGAACGCCATCGCCGGGCCGGAGCCGAGCGCGACGTCGAGACTGTCCGACGCCATCGCCTGCTGCATGCGCGCGTCGCCGGTAAAGGCTATCGACTCGATCTCGAGCCCGTTGTTCGCGAACAAGCCTTTGCGCATGCCGATGTCGAGCGGCACGAACGAGAACGCCTCGGGCACGGCCTTGCCGACCCGCAAGGTCTCAGCGGCGGCCGGACTTGGCACGAGGGTCGAACCGCTCGCTGCGAGCAACAGCACCGCGGCAATGAAGGGGCGTAACGTCACAATCATGGGCATGCTCGCCTCTCGCATGTCACGAGAATTTCCGCTTGAGCAGCCGCTCGGCATTGCCGGCGAAGATCTTGCGCCGGTCGCCGTCGGCGATGTCGAGCCGCTTGATGACGTCGATGGTCGGCGCGATCGGGCCGAGCGGCGTGTCGGTCGCGAACACCACGTGCTCGGCGCCGAAGAACTCGAGCCCGCAGCGCACCGCGTGGATGCCGCCGCCGAACAGCGCGGTGTCGCCGTAGAAATCGTGCATATAGTCGAGATGCGGCCGCTTCAGCGACGGCAGGATCTTCGAATAGTCCTCGTCGGTGGTGCGGCCGCCCAGCACGTCGAGGCCCGGCCCGACGCGGCCGTCGTAGTAGGGGATCATGCCGCCGAGATGATGGGTGACGATCTTGAGCCGCGGATAGCGGTCGAGCAGGCCGCAAAACACCATGCGCACCATCGCCACCGAGGTGTCGTAGGGCCAGCCGAAGCACCACCACATCTCGAACCGCGACTTCTGCTCCTTGGGATAATCCGGCATGCTCGCGGTGCGCGCCGGGTGCAGCCAGATCGGCAGATCGAGCTCCGCCATGGTCGCGAAAATCGGCTCGAAGGCTTTTTCGTCGAGCGGCCGGCCGGCCACGCTGGTGAAGATCTGGACGCCGCCGGCGCCGAGCTCGTTGACCGCGCGCCGCGCCTCCGCGACCGAGCCCTCCACGTCCGTCATCGAGAGCGCGGCGACGAAGGTCGGGAAGCGCTCGGGATGGCGCGCGGCGAGTTCGGCCATGGCGTCGTTGCCGATGCGCGCGAGGTTGAGCCCGACCTCACCGGCGGCAAGGTCCTCGATCGGGGGATTGGGCAACGAGATGATTTGGCGGTAATCGCCGAACTGGTCCATCTCGCGGAAGCGCTCGTCGAGATCGAACAGCTTTTTGACGCCCCGCAGCCTCGCCGCGATGTTGCCGAGCCGCGGCGCGATGCGATTCATCTCCTGGAAGAACTTGTCGGGAAAGATGTGACAGTAGATATCGACGATGGTGTCGCTGGCCATGAGAGTTTTACCTAGCTTCAGCAAAAGCACATCGGTGTGTCCCGGGCGCAGCGCAGTGCGAGCCATAAGCGCGTTTACGCGCGTCTTCGACGCGCTATGGCGAGTGGTGCGCTGCAGACACCGATCTCGGGTTTACCCGAGATCGGCGCTCGAATGCGCGCAAGTCGGGTAAACCCGACTTGCGTGGACCGTTCCAGTCCGTAGCGGTCCCGGACCAGCGGTGCACCGCTACGCGCTGCACCGCATCCGGGACACGACAGGTCATCGCCTGTTCACAAAGCTCAAAACTTCGTGCGGTCCGGGCCCTTCAACCCGAGCATCGCGCGCGCGTCCTTCGGCGTCGCCACCTGGTAGCCGAGCTCCTCGATCAGGCGCCGCGCCTTGCCCACCTGCTCGGCGTTGCTTTTGGCGAGCTGGCCGCGGCCGATGAACAGGCTGTCCTCGAGACCGACGCGCACGTTGCCGCCCATCATCACCGCTTGGGTCGCGAACGGCATCTGGAAACGCCCGGCCCCGAGCACCGACCACGAATAGTCGTCGCCGAACAGCTTGTCGGCGGTGCGCTTCATGAAGAGGAGGTTCTCCACGTCGGCGCCGATGCCGCCGAGAATGCCGAAGATCAGCTGCAGGAAGATCGGGGGCTTGAACCAGCCTTTGTCGACGCAGTGGGCGAGATTGTAGAGATGCCCGACGTCGTAGCACTCGTGCTCGAACTTGGTGCCGTGCCCCTCGCCCATCAGCTTCGAGATCTTCTCGATGTCGGCGAAGGTGTTGCGGAAGATGATCTGGTCGGTCCCGAGAAGATAAGGCTTTTCCCACTCGTACTTCCAGGTCTTGTATTTGGTGACCATCGGATAGAGCGCGAAGTTCATCGAGCCCATGTTGAGCGAGCACATTTCCGGCGAAAACTTCATGACGCCCGCGAGCCGCTCGTCGACGGTCATGGTCGGCGATCCGCCGGTGGTGATGTTGACGACGGCATCGGTCGCTTGCTTGATGCGCGGAAGGAACTGCATGAATACCGCGGGATCGCCGGTGGGGCGGCCGTCCTGGGGATTGCGCGCGTGCAGATGCAGGATGGCGGCGCCGGCCTCGGCGGCGGCGATGGCCTGCTCGGCGATCTGATCGGGCGTGATCGGCAAAGCCTCCGACATGGTGGGCGTGTGGATCGAGCCGGTGACGGCGCAAGTGATGATGACCTTGTCGGATTTCGCAGCCATTGTTTCTCTCCCGGTCTGCTGACGGATCGCTCGTTGTTTCAGGGCCTGGTTGTGCGGATGGGCCCTAAATTAAAACACTTGTCCAGCCCGTCATGCGCGGGCTTGACCCGCGCATCCATCTCCTTCGCAAAAAGGTCTTCAAACGAAGATGGATGGATTGCCGGGTCAAGCCCAGCAATGACGAACCTTAATTTAGTGCCATCATGTTGTGCGGGCATCCGCCACAAAGCGCAAGCGCCGCTCGAGCGGCAAGAGCTGCCAGCCGAAGCGCTCGGCGAGAAAGCCCCAGATGCCCTTGGGCGCGAACAGCATCACCGCGATGGCGACGGCGCCCAGCATGAGCAGATAGAGGCTGCCGAGATCGGCCAGCGTCTGCCGCAGGACGAAAAATACGACCGTGCCGATGATCGGCCCCTCCACCCGGCCGATACCGCCGATCACCGTGATGAAGATGACGAAGGCGGTCCAATCGTTGACGCTGAACGCGGTGTCGGGCGAAATCCGCAGCTTCTGCAGGAAGATCAAGGCGCCGATCATGGCCGTGCCGAAGGCGGTCAAGACGTAGACGACTAGCTTGGTGCGCGTGACGTCGACGCCGTTCGATCGCGCCGCCAGCTCGTTGTCGCGGATCGCGGTGAGCGCGAGGCCGTAGCGCGAGCGCAACAGCAGCACGATGACGGCGAGCACGATCACCACGAGGGCGAGCGCGAGCCAGTAGATCAGGAATTCGCGCATCTGCCGGCTCGACGCCATCTCCGTCACGATGGCGGCCGGCAGGCTGATGCCGGAGCCGCCGCCGAGCGCGGAAATCTGCGAGGCAACCAAGCGGAAGACTTCGGCCACCACCCAGGTGCCGATGGCGAAGTAGTGTCCGCGCAGCCGAAACAGCAGGCCGGCAACCGGCAGCGCGACCACGGCCGCGACGGCGCCCGCAATCGGCACGGCGAGCAGCGGGTGAAGCCCGGCTTCAATGGTCGAGGCGAACAAGACGTAGCCGCCGAGCCCGACATAGGCCTGCTGGCCGACCGAGACGAGCCCGGCATAGCCTGCGAGCAAGTTCCAGAGGCTCGCGAGTGCGACATAGGCATAGATCTCCGCCAAGAGCCGCAGGTCGTCGCGTCCGCCCCAGGCCGGCGCGGCCGCGAGCAGCACAATGGCAGCGGCGAACGCGGCGGTGCCGATCCGGCTCGCGCGGGTCGCATGCTCGACGTGGAAGGAGGCGGTCATCCGCGCACCTTCGGGAACAGGCCCTCGGGCCGCACCGCCAGAATAAGGAGAAAGGAAAGGTGCCCGGCCAGGAGCTGCCAGCCCGGATTGATCTGCGCGCCGATCGCCTGCGACACGCCGAGGATGATGCCGCCCACGAGCGTGCCCCACATGCTGCCGAGCCCGCCGATGATGACGGCCTCGAAGCCGAAGATCAGCCGCGCGGGTCCGATCGCCGGATCGAAATTGGTGCGCACGGCGATAAAGACGCCCGCCACCGCGATGACGGCAAGCGAAAGCGCCATGGCGAGCGCGAAGATATGACGGTTGTCGAGGCCCATCAATTGCGCCACCGACTGATCGTCCGACGTCGCGCGAAAGGCGCGGCCGAGCGCCGTGCGGTAGAACAAGAGTTGCAGCGCGCCGATGACGGCAATGGCGACGACGAATTGCAGCAGAGGAAGCACGCCGATCCACACGCCTTCCGTCAGCGGAAAGCTCGCGACTTCGATCCCGCCGGCATTGAGGCGGCGGCTGTCGGCGGTGAAGAGCTCGAGCAGCGCGTTCTGGATGATGACGGAAAGCCCGAACGTCACCAGCAGCGGCGGCAGCACGTCGTCGCCGAGCGTGCGGTTGAGCAACGCGCGTTGAAGGGCATAGCCGATCGCCGCCATGATCGGCACGACGATCACGATGGCGAGCAGCGGGTTGAGGCCGAGCGTGTCGGTCGTCATCAGCGCGATGTAGGCGGCGAGCACGATGAGATCGCCGTGGGCGATGTTGACGAGCCGCATCACCCCGAAGATCAAGGCGAGGCCGGCGGCGAACATGGCGTAAAGCCCGCCGATCAGCACGCCTTGGATGATGATGTTGACCCATTCCATCGCGGTTGCGCGCTCTTAGTTATCACGCTCCGAAGTACGCGGCCGAGATCGCCTCGCGCGTCAGCGTCGCGGCCGCGCCGGCGAGCGCGATGCGGCCCTCCTGCAGGCAATAGACGTGGTTTGCCGCCTTGAGCGCCTGCACGATGTCCTGCTCGACGATGACGAGGGAGCTGCCTTCGGCGACGATCGAGGGCAGGCGGGCATAGACCTCGCGCACCACGATGGGCGCAAGACCGAGGCTGATCTCGTCGCAGAGGAGAAGTTTCGGATTGGACATGAGCGCGCGCCCGAGCGCGACCATCTGCTGCTCGCCGCCCGAGAGCGAGGTGCTCGGCACGTGGCGGCGCTCGGCCAGCGCCGGGAAGAGTTCGTAGATCCGCGGCAGGCTCCACGGCCCCGCCCGGCCGAGCTGGCCGCCGATGAGGAGGTTCTCCTCGACCGAGAGCGAGGGGAACAGGCGGCGCCCTTCGGGAACGAGCGCAATGCCGCGGGCAACCACCGCGTGGGCGGGCTCGTTTCCGGTCGGCTCGCCGTCGAAGACGATGGCATCGCGACGCGACGCGATCACGCCGGCGACGCATTTGAGCAGCGTCGACTTGCCGGCACCGTTGGCGCCGATGACGGCGACCACCTCGCCCGGCCGCACGCGCAGCGACACGCCGAACAGCGCCTGGAAGTCGCCGTAGAACGCGTCGAGCGCACGCACGTCGAGGAGCGGCTCAGGCATCGGCGGGGATGCCCATGTAGATGTCGCGCACCGCGGGCGACGCGATCACCGCCTGCGGCGCGCCCTCGCCGATGAAGCCGCCGCCGTGCAAAACAACCAGGCGATCGACGAGTGCGAGGAGCGCGTGAACGACGTGCTCGATCCAGATGATCGAGATCCCGCCGCGGCGAATGTCGCGGATCAAGTCGACCAGCGCCTTGCATTCGTGCTCGGTCAGGCCGCCGGCCACCTCGTCGAGCAGGAGCACGCGCGGCTGCGTGGCGAGCGCGCGCGCCAGCTCGAGCCGCTTGCGGTCGAGAAGCGTGAGGCTGCCGGCGGGCCGATTGGCCTTGGCCGCGAGGCCGCATTGCTCGATGAGCTCGACGCAGCGCGCATAGACGTCGCGCTCGCGGCGGCCGCCGCCGAAGGCCGCCGCCACGACCAGGTTCTCGAACACGGTCATGCCGTTGAACGGCTGCGGTATCTGAAACGAGCGGCCGATGCCCAGGCGGCAGCGGCGTTCCGGCGCCAAATGGGTGATGTCGATGCCGGCGAAGACGACGCGCCCGGCGTCGGGTGCGACCGTGCCGCTGGCGATGCCGAACAGCGTGGTCTTGCCGGCGCCGTTCGGCCCGATGATGCCGAGCGCCTCGCCCTCGGCGAGCGCGAGGTCGAGCGCGCGCGCGACGACGACGGCGCCGAAGCGCTTGGAAATTTTTTCGAAGGCGAGGATGGCAGGCATGCGGATATCACTCTGACCGCCTCGCCTGCCCTATTATGCTGAGGTGCGTCCCAAAAAATGGCACGTCGTCCCCGCGCAGAGCGCGGCGAAGACGCGCGTAAACGCGCTTATGCTGGGGACCCATGGTCACCGCCTCTGGAATATGGGTCCCCGCTTTCGCGGGGACGACAGCATAGCAAAGTATTCGCATCCGGCGTCCACAAAGCCGATTAGGATGCCAAGCTTACGACAACAGTTGCAGCTGTCCGCCGACTGGAATCTCCGTTGCGGTCTTGTTGGTGGTGATGACCAGATCGAAGCGGTCGTCCTTGCGCTGCCACTGTCCGGCGACGAGCGGGGTCTTGGTGACGTTTTTGACGGGTTGGCCGGTCCACTTCACCGCCCCGACCATCGATTTGTAATCGGTCGCGACCACGGCATCGAGGATCGCCTTCGGCTCCAGCGTGTTCGCGCGTGTGAGCACGTCGAGCGCGACCTCGAACAGCGCGTGCTGGAAGCCGATCGGCTGCGTCCACGGCCGTTTCGTGGCGTTGACATAGGCGTCGGTGAGCTCTTTTGCGCTCTGCCCGGTGAGGCCGGACTTGAACGGATGGTTCGGCGTCCACCAGATTTCGGTGGTGAGGCCGTTGCCGCGCGCGCCGAGCGACTCGATCACCGACGGGAACAGCAGCGCCTTGCCGATGGTCACGATCTTCGGGCGGAAGCCCTGTTGCGCCGCCTGCGACCAGAAGGTGGCGAAGTCGGGCGGGATCATGTTGCCGGTGACGATCTCGGCATTGACCGCCTTGAACGCCGAAATCTGCGAGGTGAAGTCGTTGTTCATGAGCTGGTAGCGGCCGGGATCGGTGAGCTTGTAGCCGGCCTTCGCGAGCGCCGGCGGCAGGCCGCGCTGCGGATCGCCCCAGGCATTGCCGTCGGCGTCGTTGGGGAAGAGCCCGCCTACCACCTTGTTGGTCGCAGCCGAATCCCACAGCGCCAAAAACGCGCCGATGACGTCTTCGAGCCCCCAAAAGAAGTGGTAGGTCCAGGTGAAGCCCTTAGCCGGATCGCCCTTGCGCCCGAAGAAATAGGGCTGCCACGGACAGTTGGTGGTGATGCAGGGCACCTCGTTGACCTCGGCCTGATCGGCGACCGGATTGGTGGTGTCGGGCGTCGCCGACGCGAGGATGAGATCGACCTTGTCGCCGAGGATGAGCTCGGAGGCGACCTCGGCGGCGCGGCTGCCGCTCGACTGGCTATCCTTGCTGATGATCTGGACCTGGTAGGTGCGCCCGCCGCTCTGCAAACCCTTGGACAGGATGCCGCGGACCTGTTCGAGGATGAAGCCGTCGGCTTCGCCGAAGCCCGCGAGCGGCCCCGTCTTCGGGCTGACGTGACCGATCTTGATGACGCGGCTCTGCGCGTTGGCCGCAATCACCCGCAGCACCGCCGGCGCCGCGATGGCGCCGAGGCCGGCGCGGACGAGCGTTCGGCGCGAAATGCGGGAGTTGAAATCGTGCGATGCGTCCTTGGGCATAATCAACCTCCGTTGTCGCGACCGCTCAACCATCGGCGATGCGAGCCTTCTTGAGATGTTGCAGCAGCTTCGCCCGCAGCGCGGCTTGCGCTTGCGCGCTCCAGGGGCGAAAGCCTTCGTCCGATTTGAAGCCGAGCTTGCCGTCGGCCACCAGCGCTTCGAGGTAGGGCGAGGGGCCGCGGCGGTTCTCGATATCGGGCAGGACCGTCTTGTGAATCGCCAGCGTCAGATCGGTGCCGACGAGATCGGCGTTTTCGAGCGGACCCAAGACCGCGAGCCGCCGGCCGAAGCTCGCCTTGATCACCGTGTCCACGGTCTCGGCGTCGCAAATGCCGCGCTCGACCAGCGCGATCGCCTCCCGCCACAGCGCGTGCTGCAGGCGATTGCCGACGAAGCCAGGCACGTCCTTCTTCACGTGCACCGGCATTTTGCCCGCCGCTTTGTGCAGCGCCATGGTCCAGTGGATCGCCGCCGGCGACGTCCATTGCGTGCCGATCACCTCGACCAACGGCACGAGATAGGGCGGGTTCCACCAATGGGTGCCGAGCGCGCGCGAGCGGTCGCGCAAGCCTTCCATGATCCTCGTGATCGGAATCACCGAGGTGTTGCTGGCGAGGATCGTCCCCGGACGCACGTGCGTTTCGATCTCGGCGAACAGTTTCTGCTTGAGCGGCAAATCTTCGAGCACGGCCTCGACGACGTAGTCGGCCTCGCGCACCGCGGCGGCGAGATCGGCGGTCGGCCGCACGCGCTCGACGGCGGAGGAGTCGTCGCCGAGATCCTTGAGATTGGCCAGGATGCGCGCCTTGGCGCTGTCGAGGTTCGCTGCAATCGAATCGTGGATCGACACCTCGTGGCCGGCGAGCGCGAACACCTGGGCGATGCCGTGGCCCATCAGCCCGGCGCCGATGACGGCGATGCGCGCCTTCGCCATTCTCATCCCGCCGTGTAGCCGCCGTCGGCATAGAGGATATGGCCGGTGTAGAAATCCGACGCCTTGGACGCGAGGAACAACAATGGCCCGGCGAGGTCGGACGGCTCGCCGAGCCGGCCCTTGGGAACACGGGTGAGAAAACCTTTGCGCACGTCCCGCGAGCGATCGCTATCCTCGAACATCCATTGCGTCAGCGGCGATCGAAACACGGTTGGGCCGAGCGCATTGACGGTGATGCCGCTGTCGCCCCATTCGCAGCCCAGCGCCTTGGTGATGCCGTCGACCGCCGACTTCGAGGCACAATAGGCGGTGTATCCGGCGGGATGGCCCAGAAGTCCGCGCGCCGACGACATCAATATTACTTTGCCGCCTTGGCCCTGCTTGAGCATCTGCCGCCCGGCGGCGCGCGCGATCAGCCAGGACTGCGTCACGTTGGCGTCCATGACGTCGAGAAAGTCCTCCGGCTTCTGGTCGACGATCTTCGACACCTTGTTCTGTCCGGACGCGACAACGAGGATGTCGACGCGGCCGAAGGTCTTGACCGCCGCGTCGACGATCGCGTCGCAATTCGCTTCCGAGCTCGGCCGCTTGGCGACGGCCGCGACCTTGCCGCCGAGCTGTTCGCAGGCGGCCGCGACTTTTTTCAGTTCGCCGGCGTTGTTGGCGCAGAGCACGACGTTGGCGCCGGCGCCAGCGAGCACCTTCGCCGCCAGCGCGCCGAACGCGCCGGTGGCGCCGGTGACGATCGCGGTCTTGCCGCGGATGTCGAACAGAGAGAGCGGATTTTTCAGGAAGTCTTCGGACATGACACACTCGCAGCGACGACGGTTTCTCCGCCGTCATTGCCGGCCATAGCGCGTCGGAAGACGCGCGTGAACGCGCTTATGAGCCGGCAATCCATCATCTTCGCAAGACGATGGATGCACGGGTCAAGCCCGCGCATGACAGTGTACGTTGGTTGGCCATCGACATCACTTCGGCGGCGTCGATACCGCGACCAGCATGGTCACGACCTCGTTGCCGCGATTGACGATCTCGCGGCTTTCGTTCGGTCCGATGAAGCAGGCGTCGTTGGCCTTGAGCACGGTCTGCTTGCCGCCGGCGATGAGCGTGAGTTCGCCCGCGAGCACGTAGTAGACCTTCTCCGTGGGCGAGGCGTCGGGGCCGGCGCCGCCGCCGGGCAGGAAGTGCGAGAGGCCGACGGTGAATTGCTTCGGCCCGCCGGCATCGAGGCCGAACAGGCGCAGCGAGGAATAGCCGCGATGATTGGGCGCCTCGTACGGCTTGGCTTCGCTGAGATGTTTGACTTCCATCAGAACTTCTCCCCCTTCTCGATCCGATAGGCGCCCTTGGGGTCGACGATGGCGACCAGGCGAATGATGCAGCCGTCGCCGCGCTCCCAGTTCCAGGGGAACAGCGCGAAGGTGCAGCGCTTGCCGGTGACCTTGTCGATGTCGCCGCCGACGTTCTCGATGCCCAAAATGCCGTTCTTGAACAGGATGCGATGCACCGGCTCCCAGTCGGGGAAATCCTCCTTCCAGTCGCGGCCGCCCGACCACGCCTTGTATTCCTCGGCGAGATGCGGATGCAGCGGGCCGTTGCGCTGCGGGCCGATGGCGGTGGCGAGCGGATGGTCGTTGGCTTGCGTGTCGTGGCCGACGACCTTGACCTTCTTCTCCACGAACCACTTGCCCGCCGACGGCACGAAGCCGGGCGCGCGGCAGAAATAGTCCTCGCTGTCCTCGTAGACCTTGTGCCAGCCGGTGTTGACGATGACGACGTCGCGCGGGCGCACCGCCGCGCCGGCCGCCTTTTCGAGATCGTCGTAGGTGATCGATTCCCACTTCTTCTTCGGAATCGAGACCACGATTCCCGAGCCGAAAAAGTGCGGCAACGGAACCTCGTCGATGAACGGCGTGCCCTGCACCACATGCGCCGGCGCATCGATATGCGTCGTGTTGTGCATGCTCGTCGTGATGCGCTGCGACAGGACGCCGGACTTGGCGTGGTAGTGGATGCGCTCGATCTTGACGTCTTCGAAGTAGGGCCAGTTCGGGGACTGGTAACCGAAACGGTGCGACAGGTTGTAGAACTCGAGCCCCATGCTGTTGGATAGATTCTCCTCGAACGTGACGCCGCGGATTTTTTTCGTCACCACAACTCCTCCCTCTGATCACACGCTACGTTGTCGAGTTGGGCGATATAAGCCTTGCCAATTCATGCGCTTCAACCAGAATACGGTACAGAAAGCTAAAGCGAGGAACAACCGGGGATGGCATGGTCAAGAAGATCGCGGTTGAAGAACACTGCCTCTGCCCCGGCGTCGAGGACTATTGGGCGCCGACCGTCGCGAGCCTTCCGGCGAGCAAACGACAGGAGTTTCTCGCGCGCCTGACCGACTTCGGCGAGATGCGGCTCGACGCCATGGATCGCGCCGGCATCGAACGCTGCGTGCTGTCGTTGGCGGGGCCGGGCGTGCAAGCCGAACGCGACGTCAAGACGGCGCGCGACAAGGCGCGCGCGGCCAACGATTTCCTCGCGCGTGAAATCGAGAAGCGTCCGGACCGCTATTGCGGCTTCGCGCATCTTGCCTTGCAGGACGCCGCCGCCGCGGCGGACGAGCTCGAACGCTGCGTGCGCGAGCTCAAGTTCTGCGGCGCCATGATCAACGGCCATACCAATGGGATGTATCTGGATCACCCCTCGCTCGACCCGTTCTGGGAACGCGCGCAGGCATTGGACGCGCTCATCTATCTCCATCCGGCCGACCCGGTCACGCCCGCGCCCGTGTTGGACGGCTACAACGGGTTGCGGCGGGCGACCTGGGAATGGACGTTCGAGACCGGCTCGCACGCCTTGCGCATCGTGTTTGGAGGCGTGTTCGACCGCTTCCCGCGCGCGCGGCTCGCACTCGGGCATTTGGGCGAAACCTTGCCGTTCCTGCTCTGGCGTTTCGACAGCCGCGCGGGACCGGATTTTTATGCGGTCAAGCTCGCGCGGCGTCCGTCGCAATACGTCAAGGACAACATCGTGGTGGCGACCTCGGGCATGTGCGCGGCGGAACCGCTGAACTGCACGATCGACGCACTTGGTTATGACCGTGTGATGTTCGCCGCCGATTATCCCTTCGAATCGGTCAAGGAGGCCGGGGAGTTCATCGATGGCGTGGCGCTCGAGGACAACGTGCGAAACGCCATCTGCTTCGACACCGCGGCAAGACTTCTGAAACTGCCGCGGGCATAAGCGAGTCAATCCGCACGGTCGAATAAAAGCCAAGGGGAGGGAAACATGGACGTTGCGGGGACCCGCGCGTCGGTCGATGACATCGTCGCGCGGCTCGAGCGCCTGCCCACCTCGTGGTGGCAGGTGAAGGCGCGGATCATCGTCGGCGTCGCCACCTTCTTCGACGCCTTCGACGCGCTGGCGATCGCATCGGTGCTGCCGGTCATCGTCCCGCTCTGGAAGCTGACCCCGCCGCAGATCGGGCTGATGATCTCGGCCGGCTTCCTCGGGCAATTGCTGGGCGCATTGTTGTTCGGCTGGATCGCGGAGCGCTACGGGCGGATGACGGCCATGGTCTGGTCGATCGCGCTGTTCGCGGTGATGAGCCTCGTCTGCGCGCTGGCGTGGGACTACGACTCGCTGCTGGTGCTGCGCACCATCCAAGGCATCGGGCTCGGCGGCGAGGTGCCGGTCGCCGCCGTCTTCATCAGCGAGCTGGCAAAGGCGCAGGGCCGCGGGCGCTTCGTGCTGTTGTACGAGCTGGTGTTCCCGATCGGCCTGGTGGCGGCAAGCCTCGCCGGATTGTGGGTCGTGCCGCATCTCGGCTGGCAATACATGTTCGTCATCGGCGCGCTGCCGGCGCTGCTCGCGCTCGCGCTGCGCAGCCTGCTGCCGGAGTCTCCGCGCTGGCTCGCGGTGCACGGCCGCCACGCCGAGGCCGAGGCCGCGATGGCGCTGATCGAGAGCGAGACGCAGAAGGCGACCGGAACGCCATTGCCGCCGGTAAAGCCGGTCGTGTCCACCGCGGACAAACCCGCCGCCTTGGCCGATCTCTTCGGCCCGCTCTATTTGCGACGCACCTTGGTGGTGTGGGTGATCTGGTTCTCGGCCTATTTCGTGAACTACGGGCTCTCGATCTGGCTGCCGACCTTGTACCGAACCGTGTTCAAGCTCCCGCTCGAGGTTTCGCTGCGGTACGGATTGATCACGCAGGCCGTCGGCCTTCTCGGCACCCTGATCTGCGCATTGACCATCGACCATGTCGGGCGACGGGCGTGGTTTGCGATCTCCTTTGCGGCTGCGACGCTGGCCTTGGCCACGCTTGCCCTCTTCCCCGCTCCCAGCGCGGAGCAGGTGCTGACCTCTATGACCATCGCTTATTTCTTCATCAGCACCATCAATATCGGCGTCTATCTCTATACACCGGAACTCTACCCCACCCGTGTGCGCGCGATCGCGGTGGGGGCAGCCACGGCTTGGCTCCGGTTTGCCTCCATGATCGGCCCGACGGTCGTCGGGCTGATGATTGCCTCGGGCCTGCCGGCAGTCTTCGTGACGTTTTCTGCCGTTGCTGGGCTTGCGGCTGTCATCACCGGTCTCTTTGCCGTTGAAACAAGAGGGCGCGTGCTGGAGGAGGCCTCGCCGTAGCAGCGCGACGGAATCCATTGCCGCGCCTTCGCCGAGCATGCGCCAATTTCGACCCTTGCCAAGGACGCTGGCGCTCTGCAACGTGGCGTCAACATCGAACGAACGCCGCAAAACCGGCTACCGGGAGGAACGCATGCCCCTGTCGCGATTGATGTTTGCAAGCATTGCCGCCGCCGCGCTCTTCGGCGCGAGCGCGGCGCAGAGCGCCGAGCCCGTCAAGATCCGCCTGTCCTGGGTCGCCCCGGTCACCAACTGGGCCTCGATCATCCTGGAGAAGAAGGACCTCGCGCGACATCTAGGCAAGTCCTACACGATCGAGCCGGTCCGCTTCGCGGGCACCCCGCCCATGGTGACGGCGCTCGCCAACGGCGAGCTCGAAGTGTCCAACCTCGCCTACTCGACGCTTGCGATCGCGATCGAGAACGCCGGCATGGATGACCTTCGCATCATCGCCGACGAGTTCCGCGACGGCGTCGAAGGCTATTACTCGCAGGAGTACATGGTTCTCGCCGACGGCCCGATCAAGAAAGTCGACGATCTCAAGGGTAAGGTGGTGATGACCAACGCCACCGGCAGCGCCGTCGACGTCGCCATGCGCGCGATGCTGCGCAAGTTCGGACTCGAGGACAAACGCGACTACACGGTGGTCGAGTCGGCTTTCCCCACCATGCGTGCCATGCTGTCGGAAAAAAAGGTGGACATGATCCCCGCGGTCATTCCGTTCTCGTACGATCCCGAGTTGCGCAAGATCGCCCGCACGCTGTTCGTTCAGCGCGATGCGATCGGCGTCACCGACATGATCGTTTGGACCGCGCGCAAGCCGTTCCTCGACAAGAACCGCGCCGCCATGGTCGACTTCATGGAGGACACGCTGCGCATCACGCGCTGGTACCTCGACCCGAGCAACCACAAGGAGGCCATGGAGATCGCGGGCCGCGTCACCAAGCAGCCGCCCGAGCGCTTCGATTGGCTGTTCACCAAGCGCGACGCCTACCACGATCCCAGCATGCTGCCCGACCTCGTGGCGTTGCAGAAGAACGTGGACATGACGCGCGACCTCGGCTTCGTCAAATCCGCCCCCGACGTCAAGAAGCACGCAGACCTGAGCATCGTGGAAGAGGCGGCGACGCGGCTGAAATAGCGCGGCAGCACAAAATCGCCGCCTTCGCCAACCGTGCTAGACCTTCGTTTTCCCGACGCGCAAAGACAGCGTAAAGGCGGGCCCGTGGGCCCGCCTTCCACCGCATCAATCGTAAACGCTGCCGCTATTTGACTGGGCGCGACCCTTTATTGGAGCACGGGCCCCAGTAGCCGACGCCAAAGTCCTCGTTGGTGGGGATCCAGCACGAACCGGACTGCTGAGCGGCCGCCGGATTGCGGGATTGTGCGCGCGGCGGCGCCTGACCGAACGTCTCATCCGCCGGCGGCGATGCCGGACCTGGTCCTTGCCCAAGTCCCTGCTCTTGCGCCGACGGACGCTGACGTTGCGTTTGTGCGAACGATGGGGCCGTCGTGCTTAGTGCGAGAGCCGATACGAGACCGAGGACCAATGCCGACTCGACCATTCTGTTAGCCATTGCGTAACTCCTACATTCATTGTCGCCCGCGCGAAGGAAACAGGTGGGCCTCAGCAACGTTCCGCGCCTTGCGGTTTTGAAGAGGAGCTTTGCGAAACAGGAATGGACATTCGCAAGCGCCGTGGTTCGTCCCCGACGATGATTGCAACTCGGCACGAGGAACATTGATGCAAATTTTACACGGGGCGCGCGGTCACAAGCGGCGGCACGATCGGACGACTCCTCATGACGACGTGCCCCGACTTCGAAGTGGCGCCGCAGGCCGTCGCCATTGCACCCGACGCAGGCTAAGATCACCCCGCAAGGCGCAATTGCGTCTCACGGGGTGGTCTCAGCGGCAATGACCGATTACTGGGTGAGCAAGCTGTTCTTCGATCTGCAGCACGATACGGAGCTGGCGGCGGAGTATCGCGCCAATATGCCCGCCGTGCTCGAGCGCTACGAGATCAAGGCAGACATCCGCAAGGCGCTGCTCGAGGACGACGTGGGCAAGATCGCGCCGCTCGTCAACGCCTACCTCTTGCGTTTCTACTTCCAGATCCGCGGCATGCCGGAAGGCGAGTTCATCGCGCGGCTGCACGCGCTCAAGTCGGGGAAAGGGAAGGTCGATGGCTGATCTCGTGGGCGTGTTCGCGGCCAGTCATGGGCCGATCATCGCGCGGGACTGGGAGACCATGCCGCGCGATCACCGCGACCGGCTGGCGGCCGCCTTCGACGAGATCGGGCGCCGCCTCAAGGCGTGCCGACCGGACCTGCTCGTCGTCATATCGCCCGATCACTGGGTCAACTTCTTCATCAGCAATTTGCCGGCGGTCTGCATCGGCATCGGCGACGAGCACGACGGCCCGCCCGAACCGTTCATGAAAAAGGTGTTTCCACGCGAGCGCCTCAAGGGCCACGCCGCGTTCGGGCGCCATCTGCTCGAAACCGCGCTCAACGGCGATTTCGAGCCGGCGCTGTCGCACCGCCTCAAGCTCGACCACGGCACTTGCATCCCGCTCTGGCGCATCGGCGTCGACGCCGAGCTGCCGATCGTGCCCGTGATCGTCAACGACCTCGAGGAGCCGATGCCGAGCATTCGGCGCTGTCTCGCCTGGGGCCGGCTGCTGCGACAAGCGATCGAGAGCTACCCCGCGCCGTTGCGGGTGGCGCTGCTCGGCACCGGCGGCTTGAGCCACTCGATCGGCGAGCCAACCATGGGCTGGATCGACGAGGAATTCGATCACGCCTGCATCAAGCACTTCGAGGATGGCGAGGATGCGCGCCTCGCCACGTTCCTGACCGATGCGCTTGCGCGCACCGGCAACGGCGCGCACGAAATCCGCGACTGGGTGATCGCCCACGCCGCCGCCGGCAGCAAGGGCTTCGAGCTGATCGACTATTTCCCGAGCCCGCAGACGCTGGTCGGCGCTGGATTCGCGTCGTGGCGGGTGACGGGGGCGGCCTAGCCGGTCCGGCAGCCCGTCCGTTCGATCCCGAAGCTCACACGAAAGTGTGCCGCGAGAGCTTGCGAACGTCGCAATCGGGACACTAGGTGCCCCCGGAAGCGATAACGCCGAAGAACGCGAAAGCGAGGCCGAGATGGTCGCAACTGCGCCCTATTCCGCGGAACCGCCACACGATTCTCCGACGCTATCCGGCCGACCGGCCGCCTTCGGCGAGCGCATCAGCGGATATGTCGCGAGCAGGCTTTTCATCACCATCATCCTCGTGTTGCTCGTCCTGGCCGGACTGCCGATTGCGGTCTGGCTCGACCTGCGCAACCTGTCGGAGCGCGCGCTGACCGAGCAGGCCGACGAGCTGTCGTCGACGATCGACAGCATTCGGAACTATTACGCCAGCAACGTGGTCGGCCGCGTGCTCGCGCACGGCGAGAAGACGAACGTGCTCCCCAATTACGCGGAAGTCCCCGGCGCCATTCCGATCCCCGCCACGCTCTCGCTCGAGCTTGGCGACCTGATCAACCGAAACAACGGCAACACGCAATTCCGCTTTTTCTCAGATTATCCCTTCAAGAACCGCCCGCCGCATGCCTTCGACGAGTTCGAGCGAAAGGCGCTCGACAGCCTGCGGCAAGATCCGCATGCGCGCGTGTATGGGGTTTCAGGTTCAATCTTCGACCGCCGCGTCCGCTTGGCCACGCCGATCATCATGGGTGCCGCCTGCGTGAGTTGCCATAATACGCACCCCGACAGCCCCAAACACGACTGGCAAGTCGGCGACGTGCGCGGCATCGAGGAGTTCGTCATCAGCCAGCCGATCGCGGCGCACATCTTCGCATTCAAATATCTGCTCATTTACTTCGCTTTCGTTGCCGTCACCGGTCTCGCCTTCATCGCGCTGCAACGCCACCAATCCAGCCTGATCGCGCGCTTCAACAAGGAGCTGGGACACGCCAACGAGTTCCTCTCGGCCTTGGCAAAAAAAATCGCCAAATACCTGCCGCCGCAGCTCTATCGCGGCATTTTCGCCGGCAAGGACGTCGAGATCGCCACCGAGCGCAAGAAGCTCACCGTATTCTTCTCCGACATAGTCGACTTCACGGCGACCGCGGAGCGGATGCAGCCGGAAGAACTCACCGCGCTGCTCAACGAATATCTGACCGAAATGTCGTCGATCGCGGCGGCGCACGGCGGCACGGTCAACAAGTTCATCGGCGACGCGATCCTGGTGTTTTTTGGTGATCCCGAATCGCGCGGGGTGGTCAGGGACGCAAAGGCCTGCCTGGCGATGGCGATGGACATGCAGCGCCGCCTCGCCGAACTCAACGTGCAATGGCGAAAGCGCGGCATCGAGGAGCCCTTCCGCGTGCGGATGGGCATCAACACCGGCTTCTGCAACGTCGGCAATTTCGGCAGCGACGACCGGATGGATTACACGATCATCGGCGCCGAGGCCAACCTCGCGGCGCGTCTGCAGTCGATTGCGGAGCCGGGCGGGATCGTGCTGAGCTACGAGACCTTCATGCTCGTGCGCGACATGGTGCGTGCGCGCCCGCTGGAGCCGATCACGTTGAAGGGCATCGCCCACCCGGTCGTGCCCTACGCCGTGGAGGGCGGCATCGGCGCGGCGGGCCAAGCTGCGCAAGTCATCAACGAGCACGATACCGGGCTCGATCTCTTCATCGATACCGATGCGATCGATGCGTCGGCGGCGGAGCGCGTGCGTCGGACGCTCGAAAGCGTCGTCGCCGAGTTGAAGCTGCGCAGCCGCACGGCCCAACAGAATTGAACGATTGCTTGCGCGGGACTGACGCCGGGCCTTTTCTTCACACCGTGCTCGGCGCCTCCGCTTCCCGCGGCCATAGCAAATTTTTTTGTTGCTCACCGACACACATGGATTGGTTATGCCCTCTCGCGGCGGCAATGTACTTGCAATCGAGTACTCCGCGAGCGAGATATATCACCTGTCGACTTCGCGAAAATTTACGCGGCCGAGCACGGCCGGAATGACACGCAAGCGTCAACAGACCAAAGAGAATACTTTGGCCGAACCGATGCACGCGTTGCCAAGGTGAAAGCTTAACCGGGTCGCAAATGACCTCGAATCCATGGCGCGCGGCGATGCGCTGAAGCGAGTCGAGATTTGTAATCGCGCGGATGATGTTTATGTCCGAGAGTTGCGGCCTGCTCATCAGAAATTGCGCTAGTCCGCGAAGGGACTTTGCGACGCCGCGGTTGAAGCGGCATCCCCACGCCAGGGAATAGCCTGCGACAGGTTTGACGGGGATCTGCTCATTCCAGAAGTGGAGTTCGATCACTCGGTCACCGGACCGGCCAAACGTTCCATCGGAAAGTAACACGTCACTGGTCAGACGGCTGAGCTGGGCCCGAAGAATGCAGTCCGGCTTGTGGCTGTACTCAAACACACCCTCGCGCCTTCGCAACCAGGTATCGAGGGCAAAAATGAACTCCGCCCAGAGGGGCCGGGTGCGGTTTGCTCCAGGTCGATACTCAATGCGACGCGAGGAACATACCCGAAATGCCCACGGGCGGTCCCATTGGTTGAAAATCGTCAGATGGCATCGGGATGAAATCGTCATGCCGCCCCCTTGAAGTCAGTCACTGTCCGTCGGTACGCCAGCAACACAGCTGCGCTTGAGCATTCCGCTCTCTCCTTGGAGAGCGGATTCGACTCAATGCGGTCAGGCCGACGTGACCAAGCCTGCAATAGGCTTCACATCGTCGCTGCCGGGGAACACATCGGCTGCGAGCGCGTGGTCATCCGCCCGAAGATGATCCTTCAGCAATCCTTTGAGCACGGCGCGCACATCGGTGGTGGGCTTGAGGTCGCGGTTCTCCAACAAGCTCTCCGCCTTCAGCCCAGGCCAGTCGGCGATCACGCGACCACCTTTGAGCGCTCCGCCGGCGAGCAGCATGACGGTGGCGGTGCCGTGGTCGGTGCCGTTGGTACCGTTGATGCGCGCCGTGCGGCCGAATTCGGTGACGAGCACCACCACGGTCTCGCGCCACGCCGGTCCCATGTTTTCCCGGACGGCGGCGAGAGCGTCATCGAGCGCGCCCAGCAGTTGCGCCAGCCAGCCAGTCGCGATGCCTTCATTGTAATGTGTGTCCCAACCGTTGAGCGCGAGCGCGCCGACGCGCGGACCGTCGGGCTGCGCCAGGAACTTCGCGGCGGTACCAACGGCCTCGGCGAAATAGGCACGCAACTGCGCGAGGTCGGGGCCGGCAGTCTGGCCGAGCGGCTTCTGATCCATGCTGCCGGCCGGCGCAATTGCCGTGAGCTTCGTGCGGCCTTCAAGGACGCGCGCGAAGTTGACATCGGTGTGCCGATAAAGGTCCAGCAATCGCAGGATCGTGTCGTCGCTTGCCGGCAGAACTCGCCGCGGCCACCAAGACAGCACCGGCGCTGATCCACGCACGACCAACGGCGCCACCGGTCCGACGGCGAAGGCCCTGCCGCCGTTCGAACTGACGCGGTCCCCGGGCGCAAGGCCCACCAGCAAACGGTTGAGCCACCCGCTGTGGGTCGCGCCTGGCTTTTCGACGCCGCTCTCGAGCACGTCCTGGCCATCGAAATGCGAGCGCTCGCGATAGGACGTGGCAGCGGCGTGGACGACAATCGCCTCGTTCGCTTTGAACATCCGATGCAGCTTCGGCATCGCTGGATTGAGCGCGAAGAAGTCGTCGAGCTTGAGTGCCGATGTCTTGCTGTCGAGCGTCAGCGCATTGTCGCCGCGCAGCGAAACCCAATCCGGATCTCCGACCGGAGCCACCGCCGCGAGCCCGTCGAGCGCACCACGCAGCACGATCGTCAGAAAGCGCGGGTCGCGCCCTTCGGCCCGCGCGAGCTTGGGCATATACGTCCAGGCGAACAGAGCGCCCGAAGCGAGCAGCAATTCCCGGCGCGACGGTGCGTGGGGTGCGATCATGACTTACCTCCGCAGGAACTCGGGCGCCATCAGCAGCAAGGCGAGGGCCTGCGCGCGGCTTTCCGCGCGCGCGACCGTGTTGCGCGTCTCGGCCGACGCCAGCGGGCCGAGCCCGGTCTCGACGAGCGCGACCGGATCCAACCGGTCAGCCACGCGCTCGGCGAAATTGCTGGCTATGTCGACGCGTTGCGACAGGCCGTCGACCCATGTCGACTCGTCCTCGGCGAAGCCGTTTGGGGCCGGCGGACGCCACAGCGGCTCGCCGAGCAACGCCTGCCCCGACATGATACGGCCGACCGCCCATTGCGCACCCGTGAGGCGCAGCGCGGATGTAATCCATTCGGATGGACGCTTGAGCTTCGTGCGCTCGGGCGTCCATGATTCCTCGGCCGCAATCAGCGTCTTGGCCAGCTCCTTAAGATTGCCGTCGCTGTCGGTAAAGCTCTTCGCCAGCTTATCGACCAGCGACGGCGGGGGCGCGTCGGCGACGAAATGCCGGGCGAACTTATGCGCGATGTGCCTTGCAGTCGCCGGATGCCGCGCGAGATCTGCGAGCACGGCACGGCCCTGATCGACCCCGGTGTCGGGATAGCTCTTGCCGATCACAATCTGTTCGCCCGGCTCGTGCAGGCGCTTGACGAAAACGAACTCCCCGCCATGGTTGGGCTCACCAAGTCCTATCCAGGTCCACCCGGTGAGCACATTGGCGAAGTGCGTGACGTCGTCCTGCGAATAACCGGTGCGGACGCCGAGCGTGTGCAGCTCCAGAATTTCGCGAGCGAGGTTTTCGTTTAAGCTCTTGTCGCGGTTGATCCCGGCGACCGAATTCGGGCCCATGGATTCCAGGTTATCGAGATAAACCAACATAGCCGGATGGCTTTCGACCGCGGTCAGCAAGTCGGCGAAGCGGCCAAGGACGTGCGGGCGTATCGCCTCGCGCTCATAGGCGCCGGCCATCGAAAGGATCTTGTCGGCCGAAACACAGAAGTGATTCGACCAAAACCAAACAAGGCGCTCGACGAAGCCGATGTCCGCGGCGACGGCGGCTTCGATGCGGACTTTGGCCTCGTTTTGAACGAGCTGAGCCGGCAATGGCGGCGGCTGTTGGCTCTGCTGGGTCTGAGCCGGTTCCGGCTTGACAGCCTGCGCATCCCCGTTCGGGTTCATCGCATTGCTGTCGGCCGTGCCAACAACCATGCCCTTGGCCTCTGCCTCCTTCTTGGCGCGCTGCGCCAACTTTTCCTTCGCTTGCCGTTCAGCGCGGAACTCGAAAAAGGCACGCGCCGCCTGCCCGCTGTTGGGCAGATTCGCCGCCGCGACCCGCCCGGCGCCCGGCCGTTCGAGGTCGGCCAGCAATGCGCCGCGCGGATCGTCTGCGATCGCGGCGATCGAACCGGCGACCGGTCCGAAACCGAACCGATGCAATGCGAGCGCTGCTTCAAATTTCGGGTTGGTCGTCATGTTGTCGTCTCGGGCCAGCGAATTGATCCTGGGCGGGCGCGCCGGCGCTCAGTGAGCCTCAAGCGCTGAGCAGCTTTCGAATTTCATCAACGATGGCACAGCCGTGGTCATCGCGGCGTCACTGCGCCGTCAAAGGAAACCTTTCGATGGATGAGGTACTTAATGCGTAGCCAAGGCTCTGAAGGAGCGTTCTACGGGCCTTTATGCTTGAGCGTGGTGCGCGCGGATCAAGAATGATAAGTTACGTAGCCGTAGATTCTTCGGCGGCGGCTCCGATCCATGTCCAAATTGAGCCACGTCACATTGCGTCTGCTCGGGGGGTTCGCGATCGAAGCGAACGTGGGCCGCCCTATTCCGATTTCGGTCCGATCCAGAAAGGCCCGAGCGCTGCTCGCCTTCCTGGCGATGAAACCGGACTACCGCGCAAGGCGGGAAGAGCTCGCGACACTGTTTTGGGGTGACAATCCCGATGCGCTGGCGCGCCACAGCCTGCGGCAATGCCTCATTTTGCTGCGCCAGGATTTGTGCCTGGCATCTGACATCCTCTTAGTGGATCGAGAAGCGATTGGGCTACGCGCTCAATTCCTCTCTGTGGATGCGCGGACGTTTACATCGCTTGCTCGATCGACCGCGCTGGACGAACTCACCCGGGCCGCAGAACTTTGGCGCGGGCCGTTTTTGCCGGACCTCGCTTTGGACATCGAAGAGTTCGATACCTGGCATCGTCACGAAGCTGAGCGACTTGCAACGGCAGCGGCAGGCGTGTTCGTGGCGCTTTGCCGGAACGCCGATGCGAATGGCGATGGCGAGCGCGCCATTACGGCGGCTGAACGGTTGGTTGCGCTGGAGCCGACGCGCGAGGATCGACAACGTACCGCGCTGATGCTGTTTGCGCGCCACGAGGGACGCGAGGCCGCGCTGAGCCGGGCAAGGCAGTTCACGGATCTGCTGCGCAGCGACCTCGACGTTTCTCCGCAAGCAGCGACGCGCGCCTTGATCGATGCGATCAAACGGGGCGATTTTGAATCGGCGCATGCGCCTGATCTCGGGCGGCTTGCAGTGCAAAGCGTTGCGAAACCGGCTGGCTTGCCGGACACGGCCCCCATTGCGCTTGCGCTGAGCGAGACCAAAGCGTCGCCAGTTTCCATTCCGATAGTGCTTCCGGCCGAGCAGGCGCCACGCAAGACAGCGCCGGCCAACCCGCCGTTTTGGCGTCGCTGGCCGCTTGCCGCTGCATGCGCGATCATTGCCTTTCTCGCGATGGGCACGATCGTCGCGCTGGGGGTCGCAAGTGCACCGAAATTATGGTCACCGCAGACCGATCTGCAGCGGAGCCAAGCGCTTGTGGTTCTGCCCTTTGCCGTCGATAACTCCGGGCAGCCAGACGATCCCGCGTTCGCGCGCGTCCTCACCCATAACCTGATCGGGTATCTCAGCCGCTTTGACAAATTGCGGGTGATCTCGGAACAGACATCCGACTTCTATCGGGATCGTCGGATGGACGTGGCACACCTTATGACAGACCTCGGTGCGCAATACGCGATCGTCGGTCGCGTTCAGGGCACGGACAGCGCTCTGCGAATAGATTTTCAGCTGGTGGACACGGCGACCCGAACGAATCTCTGGTCCGACCATTTGCAGCGCGAGCGCAGCGACCCAACGCTCGTTGCGGACGAAGCGGCGCGTGGAATCGCTCGGGCGCTTGCGGTCGAGATTGGTCGTGTCGGCGCGCTGCGCATGCACGCCAAACCGAGCTCAGAACTTACGCTTAGTGACTTAGTGGCACGCGGCTATTTGGCTTTGCGCCGGGGCACCATACGAGAAAACCTGACCGACGCCATGACGTCGTTCGATGAGGCTTTGCGGCGCGACCCGCACTATCAGCCCGCCCTATTGGCTGTCGCTCGGGTGCACATTATCGCGGCGGCGAATTTTATCGACCTTGATTTTTCACCCGATCTCGGCAAGGCCGAGCAGCTGGTGAACGAGGCATTGGCCAAGTCACCGAATTCGATTTCCGCACTCTACAGCCTGGCGCTATTGCAGAAGTACCGCCGCCAATACCACGCGGCCATCCGGTCTCTGCAACGCTGTCTCGAACTCAATCCAAGCTTCCTTCCGGCGCAGGGCCAGATCGGAAATCTCCTCACTCGGATCGGACAACCGCAGAAGGGGTTGGAACAAATCCTTCAGACCATCCGTGTCGCAACTCCCAATGATCCGACGACAGGCTACTGGTATCTTTTCGCTGCCGAGGCCAAGCTCGAACTCGGCCATGATCGGGCGGCTTTAGACTGGGCATTGCGCGCCAACGCCTTCATGCCCGGGTCTGCTCTCGTCCAGGCGTGGCTGGCATCCATTTACACCACGATTGGCGACAAATCGAACGCTGCAAAATACGTCGCGGCTTTGACGAAAATGGCGCCGGATCGCACGCGGCTGTTCATGAACCGCTCGATGGAGGGCCCCAATAACGTCATTGGCCGCCGCGGACCGCGGATCCTTGATGGCCTGCGCCTGGCGCTCGGTTCGTCGCTGGGCTGAGTCCCACGGGTCGCCAAAGGCCTCGCTTTTTCATCAAGCTTGATTGTCGGGCCGCGAGCTATTGCATCAGCGGCTTGAAAAATTACACGGTACTTGGAGCTAGCGCCTCCTGGTGCCACAACAAGAGCCGCCGCCGCACCAGCATCACGCCCTTGACCAGGGCGTAGCCGATGACCGCGATCTCCACGATGCCGGCGAACACGCCGCGCGAGTCGGCAAAGCGCGAGGCGGTGTTCATCGCGCCGCCGAGGCCATAGCCGCCCATGAACATCTCGGTCACGATCGCGACGATGAGCGCGATGGGAAGAGCCACTTGCAGTCCGGTGATGATCTGAGGCAGCGCCGCCGGCAGGGCGATCTGCCACAACAGCTCGCGCTCCGTTGCACCCATGTTGCGCGCCGACCACAACAGCTCGCGCTCGACGCCGCGGATGCCGATGATCGTCGCAGTGACTACGGGGAAGACCGCCTCCACCGCGATCATCGTGATCTTGGATATGTCATAGACGCCGAGCCACAGCATGACGACCGGCAGGAAGGCGATCTTCGGCATCGGGAAGCCGACCGAAATGATCGGATCGAAGAACCAATGGGTGAACCGATTGCGGGAGATCCCCATGCCCAGTGCGATGCCGGCGACGGCTCCGATCAAGAAGCCGGTGAAGGCGCGGTAAAGCGTCACGCCGGTATTGAGCACGAGGTCGCCGGCGACCAGATCGTGCCAGATTCGCTCCAACACCGCGCTCAGCGCCGGCAGCATAAAGGGCGTGAACGCGCCCGAGCGCGCCGCCAGCTCCCAAGCGACCGCGAGCGCAACCAACGAAAACACGCGCGCAAAGCCCGTGCCCGCCGTCCGCAGCCAACGATAGGCCGAGGGTCCGCGCGCCAGCTCGGCCAGCGGCCCGCCCGGCATGTCTATTCCCGCCACCGCAGCATCCTTTGCATGAGAACGAGATAGATCCGGTCGGCGATGAACCCGAGCAGCGCGACCGTGAGGACGACGGCGAACATCGCATCATAGGTGCCGCTGGCACCGAGAAAGCCGATGAGATACCCCAGCCCCTCGCGCGCCGCGATCAGCTCGGAGCTGACCAACAGGATGAAGGAGAGTGCGAGCGCGGTGCGGATGCCGTTGAGCAGCTCGGGCATCGCGCTCGGCACTACCACGTCCCACAGCATGCGCAGCCGGTTCGCCCCCATGCTGCGCGCCGACCAGACCAACGCCTGTTCGCTCGAACGCGCGCCGTTGAATGCGCCGATGGTGACCGGCAGCATGCAGCCGAGAAAGATCAGCAAAATCTTCGAGCCGTTGCCGAAGCCGAGCCACAGCACCGTGACCGGGATCAGCGCCGATTTCGGCATCGGGTAGAAGATTTCCACCAACGGACTGAGCAGCACGTTCACCGGCCGCCACCAGGCCATGAAGATGCCGAGCGCGGCGCCGATCACGATCGCCAGAGTCAGTCCGGCGCCGGTCCGCCATAGCGACGCCGCGCCATTGCTGACGAGTTCGCCGTCCTTGAGCAGATCGACCCAGGCCGCCGCCACCGCGCTCAGCGGCGGCAAAGCGAGCGTGGAGATGAGGCCGCTGCGCGCGCCGGCTTCCCACGCGAGCGCGAGCAGGAGCAGCGGGAGGTATCGCAGCAGCGCCGCCTGAATGCGACGTTGCTGCGATCCGCCGGAGGTCGCGGCAATGGCCGGCTCGATCATGATGCCCGCCCCGTCTGCGCTTTGATCGCTTCGATGCGCACCAAATTCCAGATCTCGTCGACCTTGTCGGTGAAGCCTTTGTTCCTGAAGATCGCGGGATCGCTCTTGTCGAACTTGGTATCGACGATCGCCTTGATGCGGCCGGGTCGCGCGGACATCACCGCCACCCGGTCGGCGAGATAGACTGCCTCCTGCACGTCGTGGGTCACGAATATTACCGTCTTGGGCGTGCGCTCCCAGATGCTGAGCAGCTCGGACTGCATGAGGCTGCGGGTCTGGGCATCGAGCGCGCCGAACGGCTCGTCCATCAGCAGGATTTTCGGATCGAAGGCGAGCGTGCGGGCGAGCGCGGTGCGCTGGCGCATCCCGCCCGAAAGCTGCGAAGGATAGCTGTCCTCGAAGCCGCTCAATCCGACCAGATCGATGAAGGATTGCGCCCGCTGCTGGCGTTCCTCGCGCGGGAGCCCCATGCGCTCCAAGCCGTAGAGGACATTGGCGCGCACGGTCTTCCACGGAAACAGCGCGAAATGCTGAAAGACGATGCCGCGATCGGGGCCCGGCGCGCCGATCGGCTTGCCCTCGATCAGTATTTTGCCGGTTTCCGTGGGAAGAAAGCCGCCGATGAGGTAGAGCAGCGTCGACTTGCCGCAGCCCGAGGGTCCGAGCAGCGCGACGAATTCACGTCCCCGTACGTCGAGCGTCACATCCTCGAGCGCGAGCACCGGCCGCCCGCTCGGCGGGCGATAGCAATGGCTCACGCCCGCGATGACGATTTGCGCCTGCGCCATGCCCTGCAGCTCGTGCCCGCCGCCTTCGACGGTCCGGCAAGCTAGCGAAATCGCGACGGCGCGGCAAAGCCTAGAAACAAGCGATCCCGGCCGTCCGCTCGCTAATAGTGCCGCCGGGCGACGTCATCGGCGGCGACCTCGAACGCGCCGACGGGCGGGGCATCTGCGACGACAGCAGCGTTCACGGCGGGGTTCGCGGCCAGGCGAGACCTGCACGCATCGGCCCAGCCGGGGTCTTCATGAAAGTGCTTGACCAAAAGGTCGATGAAGCTGCGGACCTTCGCCGAGAGATGGTGGCGATGCGGGTAGATCGCGTTGATGGCGTGCTCGGTCTGCAAGAACTCGGTCAAGATCGGAACGAGGCGACCCGATTTGATCTCCTCGATAAGCCGGAAGCTCGGGGCCAGCGCGAGTCCCTGGCCGTGCACCGCCGCCAACCGCAGCGCGTTGTCGCTGTTGGCTTGCAAATTTCCCTCGACCGCGACCGATTGCTCGCCATCCGGCCCCGCGAACCGCCATTCGTTGCCCCACGCCGAATGGGAGTAGACCAGACAATTGTGACGCGACAGGTCGGCCGGCTGCCTCGGAATTCCCCGCGCGGCGAGATAGCCCGGCGCGCCGCACACGACGAAACGGTAGGTGGCAACGCGCCGCACGACCAGGCTCGAGTCCGGCACCGCCATGTTGCGCACGGCGAGATCGAACCCCTCCTCCACCAGATCGATCATTCGATCGGTCATCGTCAAATTGACGGAGACCTCGGGATATAGCGCCACGAACTCGGCGATCACCGGCGCGAGCAAAGGCGGGATCGCGATCGAGGTGTTCAGGCGCAGCGTGCCCCGCGGCGTCGATTGCAGCGCCTGGGCGATCTGGTCGGCATCATCCGCTTCCGCGAGGATCTGCAAGCAACGCTCGTAATAGGCATGACCGACCTCGGTCAAGCTGACGCGGCGCGTGCTGCGGTTGAGAAGGCGAACCCCGAGCCGCTCCTCGAGCGCTTGAACGTGGGCGGTCACCATGCTGGGAGACATGCTCAGCGTCCGCGCCGCCGCGGAAAAGCCGCCGCTCTCCACCACCTTCACGAAGGTGGCCATGCTGGTCATGCGGTCCATGCAATCACCTGATCATGCCGCCGGGCTCGCAGAGTCGTCCCGTCGTTTGGCCTTATCAAGTTGCCAGTGATCACGTTTGCTCACATCTGCGGCAGACGCGAATGTGATCGCCCGGCGAGCCCCACTGCTCGTCCGGATCGAATCTGAAGAAGCGAATCCTGATCTGCGTTACGTAGTCAGAAAACCATCATTAAATTACCGACAGCACCCCCACCTCCGGTACTCCGCTTGTGTTCCCCGGACCGGCACTGCGAAGGGCCGAGCGGATGCTGCGGCATGCTCACCGCGTGCAGCGTTGAGCCGGTATCAGTCCCGTTTGCATAGGGCATCATGCGGCCGTCGTAACCCACGCACTCGATGATGATGGAGCCATCATCGGTTAGATCCACCTTGTCGACCGCCGAGCCTCCGTCAGCGCCCATCGTGACTTGATAGCCGGCGCCGATACGGTGACCGAAGGGATAGGCGTGCGCTTTCATCGCGAGCGGCACGGCAGCCGCAAGCACGACCGCAGCGGCGACGACAATCGCCTGTCGTGACCAAGCTTGCTTGTCCATGATCTGCTCCTGTTCGCCACATCGAACGGGCGGCCGACGGCGAAAGGCCTCGACCGCGCAGCGGGGCAGATAGGAGCGGCAACTCCCCTGATCACCGAGGGGATGCCGAACGGTGTTTTCGCTATTTTCGAATAATGGGCTTCTATGCGCCCAATCCGCGCAGCGGCTATCGCACCGGCGTGAGCAGTGGCCGCCCGGCGAAATGTACGCTGAGATTGTCGATCATGAGCTGCCCGATGGCGGTGCGGGTCTCGACGGTGGCGCTGCCATGGTGCGGTTGCACGATCACATTGGACAGCTTCAGCAGCTCCGGAGACGGATTTGGCTCGCTCTCGAACACGTCGAGAGCGGCGTGGCCGAGGCGGCCCTCGGCCAGCGCCTTGATGAGGGCCGGCTCGTCGACCACGCTGCCGCGCGCGACATTGATGAGCGTACCGTTCGGGCCGAGCGCGTCGATCACGGCGGCCGAGACGAGGTGGCGCGTTTGCGGCCCGCCCTTACACGCGACCATGAGATAGTCGCTGCGCCGCGCCAGCTCGATGGGATCGGCGACGTAGTCGTAGGGCGCATCGGGCTTGCGGCGGGGCCCGCTATAGACCACGCGCATGCGCAGCGCGGCGCCGCGGTCGGCGATGGCGCGGCCGATACCGCCGAGCCCGAGCACCCCCATGGTCTTGCCGCCGACGCTGCGCCCGAGCGGGATCGGACCCTTGCTCGCCCAGGTGCCCTCGCGCACGTAGCGATCGGCGAACAGTATTTGGCGCGCGGACGCGAGCATCAGGCCGATGGCGAGGTCGGCCACTTCGTCCGTCAAAATACCTGGAGTATTTGTCACCATGACATTGCGCTCGCGCGCGGCGGCGAGATCGACAGAATCGGTTCCGACCCCGAAGATGGCGATCACTTCGAGCTTTGGCAGCGCTGCGATCAGCGCGCGGTCGGCGCCGCGATTGGCCTCGGTCGCGATCGCGCGGATGCGGCGCTTGAGTTCGGCGCCCAGCGCATCCGGCGTCGGCCGGTGGAAGTGATGAGTGATGGCGAAGCGGTTCGCGAGTTCGGCGTTCGTCGCCTCGGGAAACGCGCCGATGCTCAGCACGTCGATCTTCATGGACGCGTCAAACCTCGAAGACCTGCTTCGGGGTCTTGTGCAGGCACGCGCCCGGGCCATCGGACTCGATGAGATAATTGTCGCAGATCACGGCGAAAATCGAGGGCGTCTCGTAGCCGGGATGGACCGCGAGGTTCATGTGCTCCTCGATCGTCATGGTCTCATCGCAGCGCACCAACGGCCGTTCCACGAGGTCGTAGCCCTGGCCGTGGCAATAGAGCCGCAGCTCCGGCGGCAGAGCGCGGCCGCGCATGTAATCGTCGTGGCTCTCGGCGATCTCGGCGCACGACGCGCCCGGTTTGAGCAGGCGCAAGGTGTGGGCCTGCGCCTCCTTCATCGATTCGAAGCCGTTTATCAGTTCATTCGATGCCTTGCCCAGCACGATGGTGCGCGCAATCTCGGTGTAGAAGCCGCCGGGCCCATTGTTCTCGATCAAGAGCGTGAAGTGCTCCCCTTGCTTGAGGCTACGCGCCTGCAGATGGCGGTCGATGAAACGCGACGCCTGTCCGAGCGGGGCCGAGGAGCCCAGGAAGAGTCCCTGCTCGCTGCCGAGGAGCCGCCCTTCGTATTGCGCGAGCGCGGTCACGTCGTTGTCGGTCATGCCGGGCTCAATCTTCTTGAGCACCCGCGTGAAAACCTCGTCCTGCATCCGCGCGGCCTTGCGAATGAGGTCCTTCTCCTCCTCGCTTTTGATCGCCTTGAGGCGATCGACGAATTCGGTCGCATCCACGAACTTGGCCTTGCCGGCGAGCTCGCGCTCGATGCGCGCGACGAATTTGTGCGGCATGACGCCGCTGGCGACCCATCCGATGGTGCGATAGCCGCGCCGCTTGAGTTCGTCCGCGACGAGCTCGGCCTGGTATTCGTCGGTGTAAGCGACGCTGGTAAAGGCCGGCGTGAAGATCACCTCCCCGACCCCGCGGTTGGTCTCATCGCCGCCGTTGATCTTGCGACGCCCGCCGCGCGCGCCCATGTCGACCACGGTCATCAGGTCCGAGGCGGGGAAGACGACGCTGCGGGGATAGCCGTTGCTCAGCGGCGTGTCGGTGAACCAGCGGACATAGCCGCCGAGCCAGTCGTTGTTGTTCTGCATCACCAGCGCATCGATCTTGCGCTCCGCCATGGTTTTGCGGACCGCGGTCCAGCGCCGTTCGAGCTCGCGGGTGGAAATCGGATTGAGCAAGCGTTCGTCCATCATCTTGCGTCCATGCTGAAGCGGAGCCTTTAGCCCGGATGGTGCGGAGCAAAACCGGGAACTGCGCTGCATTGCGACACTGCCGGCATTGCGGCTACGAGTTTGCTAGCCCGAGCAGCGCCGCCGCGTTCGTTCCCACGATTCGCTCTTGCTGCGCCGACAACAACGTATCGGTGCCGGTGACGAATTCGACCGGCTTTCCTTCGCCCACGGGATAGTCCGAGCCGAGCAGCACCCGCTCCGCGCCTACCTTGTCCACCAGGTGCTGGAGCACCGCGCGCTCGTAGACGCAGGAGTCGAAGTAAAGCATGCGCAGATACTCGACCGGCGGCTTGCTCATGTTGACGCGGGTGTTGGCCTTTTCGGCATAGTTGCGATCGATGCGGCCCATATAATACGGCATGTAGCCCCCGCCGTGCGAGACGCAGATCTTCAGCCGCGGGAACGTTTCGAGCACGCCGTCATACATCAGCGACGAAATCGCCATCGCCTCCTCGAACGCCTGGCCGACGCTGTTCCAGAGGTGAAAGCGCTTGAAGCGGCGATCGCGGTTGCCGCCGGGATGGATATAGATCACCGCGCCGAGCTCTTCCGCCTTGGCCCAGAACGGCCGCAGCTGCGGATCGCCGAGTTCCATCGCTCCAGCCGTGGTCGAGATCGCCGCGCCCTTGAGCCGCAATTCACGCACGCACCGCTCGAATTCGGCGACCGCGAGCGCGGGCACGTGCAGCGGCAGCGTGCCGAGCCCGACCAACCTCGCCGGATGCGCGGCGACGGCCTTGGCGATCCAATCGTTGGTGGTGCGCGCGAGGTGCAGGCTCGTTTGCGCGTCGGCCCACTCCAGGCCCTGATGGACGAGGCTTGCGCTTAAGACCTGCACGTCAACGCCCATCGCATCCATGTTGACGAGGCGCTCGGTGAGATCGCTCATGCGGGCGAGCACCGTGACGGCGCGGGCCTTGATGCTCTTTCGCATGTCGTCGGTGACGCCGGGATCGGTGGGCAGCTCGGAAAAAATATTGTGCTGCGCCGCCAGCGCGTAGACCTCGGGCACGATGACGTGGGCGTGGAAATCGATTGCGCGCGGCCGCGCGCGGCTTGACGACGTCATCCCCTGGTCCCATGCAGGACGCGCGTCTCCCGCGACGTGGCAACCACGTCGCCGCGGAGCATGCGTCTAGACACTAGCCGCAAGCGCCTTCCGGTCGAAAAGCAGACGAAAACCACTTGAGGCTATAACGCGATACGTTGCTATCGTATCATGCGCCCGTATGCGTGGGCAGAAAAAGCGCGCGCCCCCGTCTGCCGCGGATCGGGCGGCGGCAGGCTCCGAGGGTTGCAGGGAGCGTTCGTGACCGGGCGCCGGCACACGAGATGAGACTGCCGCTTTTGTGCGCGCGCAACTCGAGGCTTGGGGAAAGATCATCGAGCAGATCGGCCTGCAGCCGGAATGACCATTGGCGAGATGCTGGAGACATGAATGGCGAAGCGCAAACACAGGACCCGAAAGGTCCGGCGCGCTCCAGCGGCAGGGCAAGCCGACGCCGCTTCGGAGCCCGCGCCGGAGGATCAGATTTCGTATAGCGCACTCTCGTTGCACGCGCTGTTCGAACAGCAGACCCGACAGTTGCTCGATGGCGCCGACCTCGACGAGGAGCAGAAGCAGAACATTCTCGTCGCCATGAGCTGCCCCTGCTGCGGCGCCGGCGCGATGTCGTTCACCGCCAAGCTCAAACGCTAAATGCCGCTGCCCCCAGGGGGAGGCCGCGAAATCTGCGGCGGCTATCGCGTCACTCTGATGCGGACTACGCCCTACGCCGACTTCGCGTCCGCGGCGCCGCCCTTGCCGGACCGCCGCGCCGCGCGCAACTTCTCCGTTGCCATCGCATCGACCTCGAAGGTTTGCGGATCGATCACGACCCCGTAGAGCTCCGCTGCGAACCTCGCGCTCACGTAGCCTTGGCGCACGTCGTCGCGAACCTGTTCGATCCGCCGCTCGAGCGGATTGCCGTAGCCGCCGCCACCGCCCGAGCGGATTTTGAAGGCGTCGCCGGGCTTGAGCTGCGCCACCAACACCTTGGCGTTGGGAAAATCGGTCTTCCAGTGTCCGCCGATGCGCAGCTCCACGGCGTTGCCGGTGCCGTCGAGGCCGCCATTGAGCCCCCATGGCCGGCAATGGGCGCGCTCACTCTGATTGTTGACCACCATATTCGTGCGCGCGCGCACCACGCGCTCGACCCCGAGCCCGCCGCGGCGGCGGCCGGCGCCGCCGGAATCGGGCACCAGCGCATAGCGCTCCACCACGATGGGAAACTTGAACTCGGCCTGCTCGTTCGGACTGTTGTGGGTATCGCCGTCGTTGATGCAAACCGTGCCGGAGACGCCGTCCTCCGTCATCTTGGCGCCCCAACCGCCGCCCAGCGGTCCGAAGCTGCCGATGAAGAACTCGGAGGTGCGGTTGTTGATGCCGTGAAACGACGACGCCAGAAGGTCGGCGTGGTGGCCGGCGATGACGCGGCCGGGAATGGCCGGTGCCAGCGCCTTGAAAATCGTGTCGACGATGGTCATCGGGTAGGTCATCCACCAGCGCATGGGCGCCGGCCGCACCGCGCTGATCACCCGGCCCGGCGGCACGATGGTCTTGAGGCTGCGGAACGAGCCGTCGTTGATGGGATAGTCGGTGGGCGAGGTCAGGCATTTGTATGCGACCTGCGCGCAGGCATAGCCGGTGGTGATGCCGGAATTGTAGAAGCCGCGCACCTGCTTCGACACCTCGCTCAGGTCGACCGTCATCTCGTCGCCCGCGACCACGACGCGCACGCGGATCGGCACCTTCTGGCCGATGTCGATGCCGTCATCGTCCATGTAGGATTCCGCCTCGTAGATGCCGTCGGGGATGGTGCGCGTGCGCGCACGCGCCATCGCTTCGGCGTGATCCATGATCGCCGCAATGGAGGCGAGCACCGCGTCGCGCCCGTAGCGTTCGATGAGCTCGAGGAAGCGCCGCTCCCCGGTCTTCACTGCGGTGACCTGCGCGCGCAAGTCGCCCATGGCCCGGCTCGGCAGGCGCACGTTCTGCCGGATGATGTCGACCACGGTCGCATTGACGGCGCCTCTGTCCTGATATTTGAGGATCGGGATCTGCAGTCCTTCCGAAAAAATATCGGTACTCATGCCGCCGAGAATGCCGCCGATGTCGAGCCAATGCGCCATGCAGCAGGAGAACGCCACGAGCCTGCCCTTGTGGAAGATCGGAAGCGTCAGCGTGACGTGGTTGAGGTGGCTGCCGGTGAGATAGGAATCGTTGGTGACGTAGATGTCGTCGGGCCGGATGTTGCCGGCGCCGAAGTGCTTGATCTTGGCCTTGACCGTCTCCGCCATGCCGCGGATGAACATCGGCAGCCCGATGCCGATCGAGATGGTCTCGCCGCGCGGCGTGAATAAACCAGTGGTGAAATCGAGCGCCTCGTAGATGATGATGTTGTAAGCGGTGCGCATGAGGTTGGTTTTCATTTCCTCGGTCACCGCGATCACCCCGTTGCGCACGATCTCGGCGATCACCGGGTCGACCTTGCGCGCGACGCGCGGCTTGTGCTTGGCACTCGGCTTGCGCGCGATGGTCTTTGTCATTTTTGCCATGGCGCTTACCGGCCTCCCGCCACCTTAATTATCAAATGTCCGCCGGCATCGACTTCGAGCTTGTCGCCGGGCAGCAGCACCGTCGTCGCGGCGTGTTCCTCGATCAGCGCCGGCCCGCTGATGCGGTTGCCGGCGATGAGCGCGGCGCGGGCATAAGTCGGCGTCGAGCGAAACTTGCCGTCCAGGTAGACCGGCCGTCTGCCGGTGAAGGCGGCCTTGTCGGGCGCGCGCCCGCCGCGCGCGACCCTTTCCTGCGGCGGCTTGCGCATGAGGCCGGTGACGGTGCTGCGCAGGCTCACGATCTCGGCGCGCTCGTCCGGCGCCGAGGTGCCGTAGCGCAACTCGTGCATGGCGTCGAATAGGCGTTTGATCGCGCGACGGTCTTGCCGTTCGAACACCTTGAGCGGCAGGTCCACCGTGACCGCGTGCTCCTGGCCCACATAGCGCATGTCGGCCGCGCGCTTGAGCGTGATCTTCTGCGGCTTGACCGAAGTCCCGGCGATGGCCGCGCGGCCCTGGCGCTCGAGGTCGCGGTAGACGCGTTCGATCGCCGCAAACGGCGCGTCCTCGAGGCGCGTAAACCAGGTGCGCACGAAATCGCAACGCAGATCCGAGAACAGCATGCCGAAGGCGGAGAACACCCCGGGCGCAGTCGGAACGATGACAGTCCTGATGCCGATCTCGCGCGCGACTTGCACCGCATGCAGCGGGCCGGCGCCGCCATAGGCCACCAGCGCGAAGTCGCCGGCATCGAGACCGCGCTCGGTGGTCACCCCTTTCACCGCGTAGGACATCGCGGTCGCGGCGACGCGCAAAATGCCGTCCGCCGCCGCCGTTACGTTCATGCCGAGCGGCTTGGCCACGCGCTCGGTGAGCGCGCGTTGGGCGGCTTCGACCTCGAGCCGCATCTCGCCGCCGAGGAAACGGTCGGCCGCAAGCCGGCCGAGAACGAGATTCGCGTCCGTCACCGTCGGCTCGGTGCCGCCGAGGCCATAGCAGGCTGGGCCGGGCGCCGCGCCCGCGCTTTGCGGGCCGACCCGCAGGGCGCCCTCTTCCACCCGCGCGATCGAGCCGCCGCCGGTGCCCACTTCGAAAATATCCATCATCGCGATCTGCACCGGCAACGCTCGATCGTAGCCGCCGATCAACGCGGCGCCGGTGGTGAGTGCTTCGCCATTGTAGATGACGCCGGCCTTGGCCGTGGTGCCGCCCATGTCGAAGGCGATCGCGTTCTTCAGCCCGAGCGCGCGACAAAGCGCCTGGGTGCCGATGACGCCGGCCGCCGGCCCGGATTCCAGCATCTGCACGCAGTGGTCCTTGGCCTGATCCGCGTCGTAGAGTCCACCGGTCGACTGCACGATCAAAAACGAGCCGGAAAAGCCGCCGCTGCGAATGCGGTCTTCGATCTCGCCGAGATAACCCCGCACGATCGGCCCGACATAGGCGTTGGCGACCACCGTCGAGCAGCGCTCGAATTCGCGATATTCCTCGGAGAGTTCATGCGAGGCGGAGACGAACATCTCCGGATGGTTCCTCTCCAGGATCGCCTTGGCGCGCGCTTCGTGGTCGCGCTTGGCGTAGCAGTTGAGAAACAAGATCGCGGTCGCCTCCACGCCAAGCCGCGCGAGCATGCGGCCGAACGCCTCGATCTCCTTCTCGTCGAGCGGTCTCTCGATTTCGCCGTCGGACAGCACGCGCTCCTTGACCTCGAAGCGCAACGCCCGCTCGACCAGCGGCTCGTGCTTGCGAAAGAACAGATTGTAGGCATCCGGGCGGTTGATGCGGCCGATCTCGTAGATGTCGCGGAAGCCCTCGGTGATGAGGAGCGCGGTCTTGGCGCCCTTGCGCTCCAGGATGGTATTGATGGCGATGGTGGAGCCGTGGAGAAACAGTCCAGCGGACTTGTAGTCGCTGCCCGCCTTCTCAACCCCGGCGTTGATCCCCTCGACCAGCCGTTGCGGCGTCGATAGCGCCTTACCGAAGGTCAGCTTGCCGGTGCGCTCGTCGAAGGCCGCGACATCGGTGAAGGTACCGCCGATGTCGGCGGCGAGCCGAAGGCTGGAACCATTGGCCGTCGATGCAATGCGTTGCTTCATGTTCCAATCGGTGGTGATTGCACGTGACGCGCCGCGCGATCTCGATGAGCTCCCTGTCCCCGTCGACGGCAAAGGGGTCAGGGGTCAGCAAGCCCGGCGGCGGAAGGCGAGACAATGCGCGATGAGAAGGCGCGGGACAACGTGCATCCGGCGACCGGGCCGCCTCCGCGGCAACCATCGTTTGTGCGGTCTTTGTCGCCCAATTTAGCTGTGGACCTCCGTCTGCTTGCGGCCCCCGCCCTCGCACCATCCCCCCTAGGTCTGGTTATAACATACTGAACTTCCTATGTTTTTTCGTTGACGGAAATTTTGACCCGGGTTCGCGGAACCATTGGATCGTTGCCGCGTTTGCGGCGTCAGGAGGTGGTCCGACCTGGACGCACCGAGGGGTATTAGAGACATGGCCGGATCCAACCGGTCGCAAGACATTTTTCCGCACACGGCCTCTGGATCGCCCGCCGCCGCAGGGGGCGCGCGGTCGATCGTTGCCGGGCGCACGCCGCCGCGGTCGCGGCGGACGGGGCACACGGCCGGTTCCAATCTCAAGTCCCCAGCGACCACTGACTCAACCCTGCGTGTCCAAAGATCGCAGCGGCGCCACGATATGGCCGTGACAGCGCCCCTGCGCCCGTGACATCGTGCGCCGGTTCATCCGCGCCGGAGGAGACTATGCAACCGAACAATGAGCCGGTTGGCGAACTCAAGGCCAATGGTCCATCTCCGAGCGCGGTGCCGGCTGAAATGCCCGATAGCCGCGTCAATGGCGGCGCATCGCCCGAGCTGCACGATCTCTTGAATGCGCTGCAGTCCATGCGCGTGGGCGACTTCTCTGTCCGCATGCCCGGCAATCAGGTCGGCCTCTTGGGCAAAATCGCCGACACCTTCAACGAGATCGTGGCTGCCAACGAACGCATGGCGCAGCAGCTCGAGCGCGTCGGTCAAGTCGTGGGTCGCGAAGGAAAGACGCGCCAGCGGGTGAAGTTCGACCTCTCGCATGGGGCGTGGGGCGAGATGGAGACCTCGGTCAACACCCTCATCGACGATCTGCTTTGGCCGACCACGGAAGTGACTCGCGCCATCAGCGCCGTCGCGCAGGGTGATTTGCTGCAAACTGTGCGCCTCGAGGTCGACGGCCGGCCGCTGCAGGGCGAGTTTCTGCGCTCGGCCAGCATCGTCAACACCATGATCAAGCAGCTCAGCGTGTTCACCTCGGAGGTGACGCGCGTGGCGCGCGAGGTCGGCACCGAAGGCAAGCTCGGCGGTCAAGCGCAGGTGCGCGAGGTGACCGGCGTCTGGAAAGACCTGACCGAGAACGTCAACTCGATGGCCTCGAACCTCACCGCGCAAGTCCGCAACATCGCCGACGTGACCATCGCGGTCGCCATGGGCGATCTCTCGAAGAAGATCACGGTCGACGTGCGCGGCGAGATTTTGCAGCTCAAGGAAGCCATCAACACGATGGTCGATCAATTGCGGTCGTTCGCCTCGGAGGTGACGCGCGTCGCGCGCGAGGTCGGCACCGAAGGCAAGCTCGGCGGCCAGGCGATAGTCCCCGGCGTCGCCGGCACCTGGAAAGATCTGACCGACTCGGTGAACGCCATGTGCGGCAACCTCACCGACCAGGTGCGCAACATCGCCCAGGTGACGACGGCGGTGGCGCGCGGCGATCTTTCGCGCAAGATCACGGTCGAGGTACGCGGTGAAATTCTCGAGCTCAAGGACACCTTCAATACGATGGTGGACCAGTTGAACTCGTTCGCCTCGGAGGTGACGCGCGTCGCGCGCGAAGTCGGCACCGAAGGCAAGCTCGGCGGCCAGGCCCAGGTGCCGGGCGTCGCCGGCACGTGGAAGGACTTGACCGACAGCGTCAACTTCATGGCCTCGAACCTGACCGCGCAGGTCCGCAACATCGCCGACGTCGCGACCGCCATCGCCGGCGGCGACCTCTCCAAGAAGATTACGGTGAACGTGAGCGGCGAAATCCTGCAGCTCAAGGAGACCATCAATACGATGGTCGATCAGCTCAACGCGTTCGCCGGCGAGGTGACGCGCGTCGCGCGCGAGGTCGGGACCGAAGGGCGCCTCGGCGGGCAGGCCAACGTGCTCGGCGTCGCCGGCACTTGGAAGGACTTGACCGACAGCGTCAATTCGATGGCGTCGAACCTGACCGCCCAGGTCCGCAACATCGCCGAGGTCTCGACTGCGATCGCCAGCGGCGACCTCTCCAAGAAGATTACGGTCGACGTGCGCGGCGAAATCCTCGAGCTCAAGGACACCATCAACACCATGGTGGACCAGCTCAACGCGTTTGCCGGCGAAGTGACGCGCGTCGCGCGCGAAGTCGGCACCGAAGGCAAGCTCGGCGGCCAGGCCCTGGTGCGCGGCGTCGCCGGCACCTGGAAGGACTTGACCGACAGCGTCAACTCGATGGCGTCGAACCTGACCGGGCAGGTCCGCAACATCGCCGAGGTCGCGACCGCGGTGGCGCAAGGCGACCTGTCGAAAAAGATCACCGTCAACGTGAGCGGCGAAATCCTGCAACTCAAGGAGACGCTCAACACGATGGTCGATCAGCTCAACGCCTTCGCCGCGGAAGTCACGCGCGTGGCGCGCGAGGTCGGCACCGAAGGCAAGCTCGGCGGCCAGGCGCAAGTGCCGGGCGTCGCCGGCACCTGGAAGGACTTGACCGACAGCGTGAACTCGATGGCGGGCAATTTGACCGGCCAGGTCCGCAACATCGCCGAGGTGGCGACCGCGATTGCCGGCGGCGACCTCTCGCGCAAGATCACGGTCGACGTGCGCGGCGAAATCCTTCAGCTGAAGGAAACGCTCAACACCATGGTGGACCAGCTCAATCGTTTCGCCGGCGAGGTGACGCGCGTGGCGCGCGAGGTCGGCACCGAGGGGCGCCTCGGCGGGCAGGCAAACGTGCCGGGGGTGGCGGGCACCTGGAAAGACCTCACGGACAGCGTGAACTCGATGGCGGGCAATCTCACCGCCCAGGTGCGCAACATCGCCGAGGTGACGACGGCGGTGGCGCGCGGCGATCTCTCGCGCAAGATCACGGTGGACGTGAAGGGCGAAATTCTCGAGCTCAAGAACACCATCAACACCATGGTGGACCAGCTCAACGCATTCGCGTCGGAAGTCACGCGCGTCGCGCGCGAGGTCGGCACCGAGGGCAAGCTCGGCGGCCAGGCGCAAGTGCCGGGCGTCGCCGGCACCTGGAAGGACCTCACCGACAACGTCAATTTCATGGCCTCGAATCTCACCGCGCAGGTCCGCAACATCGCCGAGGTCGCGACCGCGATCGCGGGCGGCGACCTTTCCAAGAAGATCACGGTCGACGTCCGCGGCGAGATCCTGCTGCTGAAGGAAACGCTGAACACCATGGTCGAGCAGCTGCGCTCGTTCGCCGCCGAGGTGACGCGCGTGGCGCGCGAGGTCGGCACCGACGGGCGCCTCGGCGGTCAGGCCGTGGTGCCGGGCGTCGCCGGCACCTGGAAGGACTTGACCGACAACGTCAATCTGCTGGCCGCCAACCTGACCACCCAGGTCCGCAACATCGCCGAGGTGACCACGGCGGTGGCGCGCGGCGACCTGTCCCGCAAGATCACCGTCGACGTGAAGGGCGAGATTCTGGAGCTCAAGGACACCATCAACACCATGGTGGACCAGCTCAACGCATTCGCGTCGGAGGTGACGCGCGTCGCGCGCGAAGTCGGCACCGAGGGCTTGCTCGGCGGCCAGGCCGCCGTGCCGGGCGTCGCCGGCACCTGGAAGGACTTGACCGACACGGTCAACGTGATGGCGGCCAATCTGACCGAGCAGGTGCGCGGCATCGTGAAGGTCGTGACGGCCGTCGCCAACGGCGACCTCAAGCAGAACCTGACGGTGAAATCGAAGGGCGAGGTGGCGGCGCTCGCCGAGACCATCAACAACATGACCGACACGCTCGCGATCTTCGCTGACCAGGTCACCAGCGTCGCGCGCGAGGTGGGCGTGGAAGGCCGCCTCGGCGGCCAGGCCAACGTGCCCGGCGCAGCCGGCACCTGGAAGGACCTCACCGGCAACGTCAACCTGTTGGCCGCGAACTTGACGACGCAGGTGCGCGCCATCGCCGAGGTCGCGACCGCGGTGACCAAGGGCGACTTGACCCGGTCGATTCAGGTCGACGCGCGCGGCGAGGTGGCCACGCTCAAGGACAACATCAACACGATGATCGGCAACCTGCGGCTCACCACCGACCGCAACACCGAACAGGATTGGTTGAAGACCAACCTCGCCAAATTCACCAACATGCTGCAGGGCCAGCGCGATCTGGTCACCGTCGGCCGACTCCTGCTGTCCGAGCTCACGCCCCTGGTCAACGCGCAGCTCGGCGTCATCTACCAGGCGACGAGCGAAGAAGCGCCCAGCCTGCACCTGCTGTCGGCCTATGCCGACGACGGCCTCAATGGGCACCCCGAGCAGCTTCTGGTCGGCGAGGGACTGATCGGACAGTGCGCCGCGGACAAGCGGCGAATGCTGATCAGCGAAATGCCCAAGGGCGCCGTTCCGATCGGATCGGCGCTGTTCAAGGCGGTTCCGCGCAATATCGTGGTGCTGCCGGTGCTGTTCGAAAATCAGGTCAAGGCGGTGATCGAGCTCGCTTCGCTCAGCGAATTCACCGAGCTGCAGATGATGTTCCTCGAGCAGCTTACCACCAACATCGGCATCGTGCTCAACAGCATCGAGGCGACGATGCAGACGGAAGGACTGCTCAAGCAATCGCAGCAACTCGCGGGCGAATTGCAAACGCAGCAGCGCGAGCTGCAGCAAACCAACGACCAGCTCGAGCAGAAGGCCGAGCAGCTCGCTGAGCGCAACGTCGAGGTGGAGCGCAAGAACCAGGAAATCGAGCAAGCGCGCCGCGCGCTGGAGGAGAAGGCCACCGAGCTCGCGCTGACCTCCAAGTACAAATCGGAATTCCTCGCCAACATGTCGCACGAGCTGCGCACGCCGCTCAACAGCATCCTGATCCTGGGACAGCAGCTGGCGGACAATCCGGACGGCAATCTCGTGCCCAAGCAGGTCGAGTTCGCCCGCACCATCCACGGCGCCGGCACCGACCTCTTGAACCTGATCAGCGACATTCTCGATCTATCCAAGATCGAATCCGGAACCGTGACGGTGGATGCCGAGGAGATCGCGTTCGCGAACCTGCTCGACATGGTGGCGCGTCCGTTCCGGCACGAGGCCGAGACGCGGCAACTTTCGTTCGAGGTCAGTCTCGACCCCAATCTCGGACGCAGCATCAACACCGACTCGAAGCGCCTACAGCAAGTTCTCAAGAACCTGCTCTCGAACGCGTTCAAGTTCACCACGGAAGGCGGCGTGCGGCTAAGCATTTCGGAGGTCCAGAGCGGCTGGAGCGCCGGGCACCCCGTGCTCAAGCAGACGCCGACGGTGGTGGCCTTCGAAGTCTCCGACACCGGCATCGGCATTCCGCAGGAGAAGCAGAAGGTCATTTTCGAGGCGTTCATGCAGGCCGACGCCAGCACCAGCCGCAAATACGGCGGCACCGGGCTGGGGCTTGCCATCAGCCGCGAGCTGTCGAACCTTCTCGGCGGCGAAATCCAGCTGCGCAGTTCGCCGAACGTGGGCAGCACCTTCACGCTCTATCTGCCGCTGAAATACGTCGGCCCGAGCACGGCGCCCAAGCCGGCGGCCGCCGCCTCGATGCAGGTGGTGGTGCACGCGCCCAGCATCCATGTCGTGCCGGAGCGTCCGATCGAGCAGATTCCCGACGATCGGCTCGAAATCCAGCCCGGCGACTCGATCCTGCTCGTGGTCGAGGACGACCCGCACTATGCCCGCATCATGGTGGATCTGGCGCGCGAGAAGGGCTTCAAGGTGCTGGTCGCCGCACGCGGCGCCGATGCACTCGACCTCGCCAAGCAGTATCAGCCGACCGCCGTGTCGCTCGACGTGTTCCTGCCCGACATGCTGGGCTGGACCGTGCTCAGCCAGCTCAAGCAGAACCCGTTGACGCGGCATATTCCGGTGCAAATCATCACTCTGGACGAAGACCGCCAGCACGGCCTGGCGCGGGGCGCCTTCGCCTTCGTCACCAAGCCGACCTCTACCGAGGGTGTGGAAGCGGCCTTGGCGCGCATCAAGGAATACGCTAAGCCGCGCCGCAAGCGGCTCCTGGTCGTGGAAGATGACCGCGCCGAGCAGATGAGCATCGCGGAACTGCTCGGCCACGACGACATCGAAATCGTGACCGCCGGCACCGGCTCCGAGGCCTTGCGCGTTCTGCGCCGAGAGCCCTGCGACTGCGTCGTGCTCGATCTGCGGCTGCCGGACATGTCGGGCTTCGAGGTGTTGGAGGAACTGCGCGACGACGCCGACCTGTCCGACGTGCCGGTGGTGGTGTTCACGGGGCGTGAACTGTCGGCGGAGGAAGACGCCGAGCTGCACACCATGGCGCGCAGCATCGTGGTCAAGGGCGTCGAATCGCCTGAGCGTCTGCTCGACGAAACCGCCTTGTTCCTGCACCGCATCGTCACCGACCTCCCCCCCGACAAGCAGCGCATGCTCGAGCGCCTCACCAGCTCCGACGACGACCTGGTCGGTCGTACCGTGCTGTTGATCGATGACGACGCGCGCAACATCTTCGCCTTGTCGAGCGTGCTGGAACGGCGCGGTATGCGCGTGCTCACCGCCACGACCGGCAGCGAGGCGATCGCGCTCGCCGAAACGACGCCCGATCTGGCGATCGTCCTGATGGACATCATGATGCCGGAGATGGACGGATATCAGACCATTCAGGTGATCCGCCAGAAGCCGGCCTTCCGGCGGCTGCCGATCATCGCGCTGACGGCAAAAGCCATGAAGGGCGACCGCGAAAAATGCATGGAGGCGGGCGCCTCCGACTATCTGGCCAAACCGGTCAACACCGAGCAGCTGTTATCGGCGCTGCGCATGTGGCTGCATCGCTAGCCGGGGAGAGGGGCGATGGCCTCTGAGGACAAGGTCAATATCCTGCTGGTCGACGACCAGCCAGCCAAACTCTTGAGCTACGAGACCATCCTGGCCGAGCTCGGCGAGAGGCTCATCAAGGCTGCCTCGGCCAAGGAGGCGCTCGAACACCTCCTCAAGCATGACATTGCCGTCATCCTCGTGGACGTGTGCATGCCCGAACTCGACGGCTTCCAACTGGCCGCGATGATCCGCGAGCATCCGCGTTTTCAGCGCACCGCGATCATCTTCATTTCCGCCATCCATTTGACCGACGTCGACCGCCTGCGCGCCTATGAAATGGGCGCGGTCGATTACGTCCCGGTGCCGGTCATTCCCGAAGTGCTGCGCGCCAAGGTCAGGATCTTCGCCGAGCTCTATCGCAAAACCAGGCAGCTCGAACAGCTCAACCAGGAGCTCGAGCGTCGCGTCGCGGAGCGAACGGCGGAACTGGAGGCCTCGACTGCGCGGCTGATGCAGAGCGAAGAGCGTCGCAGCTTGGCGCTAGCCGCCGGTCAGATGGGATCGTGGGAATGGGATCCCGTCAACGGCCACTTCGTGTGGGACGATGGGCAATATCGGATCTTCGGCGTCGATCCCGCGAGCTTCGATCTCACCGTCGACAATATCAGGGCGCTCATCCACCCCGAGGACTGGAAGCATCTGCAGAACGCGATCAAGCCGGCGGCGCCCAACACGCCGAGCTTTCAGAGCGAATTTCGCGTCTGCCGTCCGAACGGCGAGCTGCGCTGGTGTATCGGAACGGCGGTGGCGAGCGTCGACGCCACTGACAACATCGTGCGCATCAGCGGCGTGACCGTCGACATCACCGACCGCAAGGAGGCTGAAGAGCGCCAAGCGCTGTTGGCGCGCGAGGTCGACCACCGCGCGCGCAACGCCTTGGCGCTGGTGCAGTCGATCGTGCGCCTGACCCGCGCGGACACTATCAAGTCCTATATCGCCGCGGTCGACGGACGCATCGGCGCGCTGGCGCGCGCGCACACGCTGCTCGCGCAGAGCCGCTGGCAGGGCGCCGATCTCGCGCGCCTCGTCGACGAAGAGCTCGCCCCCTACCGCGCGGATGCTCCCGAGAGGATCGCGGCGGCCGGCCCCGACGTCTCGCTCGAGCCACGCACCGCTCAGACGCTCGCGCTCGCGCTGCACGAGCTCTGCACCAATGCCGCCAAATACGGCTCGCTGTCGGTGATGGCGGGGCGCGTGGAAGTGAATTGGGAATTGCAGCCGCGCAGCCTTCTCTTGCGCTGGACCGAGAGCGGCGGGCCGCGACCGCAGGCGCCGGCCGCGCCAGGCTTCGGCATCCGGATGATCAGCGCCAGCATCGAACGTCAGCTCGCGGGCGAGGCCGCCTTCCATTGGCGGCCTGAAGGCCTGCACTGCAGCGTGTGCGTGCCCCGCGGCGACAGCATCGAGCCGCTGGCGCACCGTACCGGCGCCCATTGGACGGTGGGCGAGGACCGGTCGGCGCTTCCGCTTCAGCTCGAGACCGGCAATCGCGTGCTTTTGGTCGAAGACGAGATTCTGGTCGCCATGATGATGAAGGACATCCTGACCGAACTCGGATTTTCGGTCATCGGACCCTTCAGCCGGCTGGCCGAGGCCATGGTCGCCGCCGTGCACGACAACATCGATGCGGGCATCATCGACGTCAATCTCGGCGGAGAATTCGTCTACCCGGTCGCCGACGTGCTGGCGGCGCGGGAAATTCCGTTCGTTTTCATCACCGGCTATGGCGTCGAGAGCATCGATAGTCGGTTCGGCTACGTGCCGATCGTCAAGAAGCCGGTGCAACGGCAAGTGCTGCAGAAGATCTTCATCCCCGCCGACAGCGGCGAGCCCGCAAAATTCTCCCAACGGCGATATGGCGCCGGCCGTCTCGGTCGCACCGCATCCGCCGGTCAGTCGTAATCGCAAAACCAACGCTCCTTCCCGCGCCTGCGGCCTCACCTTAAGGGCGTCGACGTGCGTCAACGCGCCGACGCTCGCACTCGGGTTCGTCAAAGTGACCGCCATCCGATCCCGCCGAGCGTAGGATCAAGGCTGCATAGAATTTCGACGTCAGCGCCGGCGGCTGCCCAGCAGGGCGGCGACGGCTCCTGTCCGGAACGAAAAATCCATAACGAAATCAACGGAGATCGGCTTGGCACGGTCTTTGCTGCTCTGCAGCATACCGGGCCAACGGGGGCCGTTCGCGCGGTGCTTCGGCATGCGCGCTGCTCAAAAAAGAAGCCGAAAGCGACCCCATGTCTGGCGATTTCAACCCCGAGCAAAAGCGTTACCTCGAAGGCTTCGTCGCCGGCCTGCAGATCGCCAAGGCCGCGCGCGCGAGCGCCGGTGCTCCCACCGGCTCGGGAGCAAAAACGGCGGAGCCGGGCGGGCCCGACGCCGCGCATTTGCGCGCCCAGGATCGCGTGCTTGCCGCTGGCGGCAAGCTCTCCGAGCAGGAGAAATTCAAGCGCGAGCTCCACCCTTTCGACGGCTACGAACGCCTCAAGGCGCAGGCCGCGAACAACGAATATCCCAAACCGCCTGACAATTTCCGCTGGCGCTTCTTCGGCCTGTTCTACGTGGCGCCCAATCAGAACTCCTATATGTGCCGGCTGCGTATGCCCAACGGCATTCTCGCGCACTGGCAATTCGCCGGCGTCGCCGATCTCGCCGAGCGCTACGGCGGCGGCTATGGCCATGTCACCACCCGCGCCAACCTCCAGGTGCGCGAGATCGAGGCCAAGAACGCCGTCGCCATGGTCGAGGCGGTGCAGGATCTCGGGCTGTGCTCGCGCGGCTCGGGCGCCGACAATATTCGCAACGTCACGGGCTCGCCCACCGCCGGCATCGATCCGCAGGAACTGATCGACACCCGGCCCTACGCGCGCGAATGGCATTTCCACATCCTCAACGAACGCGCGCTCTACGGCCTGCCGCGCAAATTCAATGTCGGCTTCGACGGCGGCGGCATCATTCCCGTGCTGGAGGATACCAACGACATCGGTTTCCAAGCGGTCGAGGTGAAGGAGAGCTGCGAGGTCGCGCCCGGCGTGTGGTTTCGCCTGATGATCGGCGGCATCACCGGGCACAGGGACTTCGCGCGCGAGACCGGCGTGGTGGTCAAGCCGTCCGACGCCACCAAGGTGGCCGATGCCATCGTGCGCGTATTCATCGATCATGGCGACCGCACCGACCGCACCAAGGCGCGGCTCAAATACGTCATCGACCGCTTCGGCCTCGACAAAGTGTTGGGGCTGGTCGAGGAAAAACTCGGCCGCAAGCTCGATCGCGTGGCCGGCGGTGCGTTCGCGCCGCGTCCGCCGTTCGACCGCACCGCCCATATCGGCGTGCATCCGCAGAAGCAGCCCGACCGCAATTGGGTCGGCGTCGTCCTCCCGGTCGGCAAGATGACCGCCGATCAGATGCGAGGGCTCGCGCAGATCGCGCGCGAACTCGGCGACGGCGACATTCGGCTCACAGTCTGGCAGAACCTGATCATCTCCGGCGTGCATTCGGAACGCGTGAAGCCGGCGCAAGCAGGCATCGAAGCGCTCGGCCTCTCCACCAGCACGAACGCGATTCGCGCGGGACTCGTTGCCTGCACCGGCAATGTCGGTTGCAAGTTTGCCGCCTCCGACACCAAGCGGCACGCCGAGGAGATCGCGCGCTGGTGCGAAAGCCGCGTCGCGCTCGATGGCCCCGTCAACATCCATCTCACCGGATGCCATCATTCCTGCGCGCAGCATTACATCGGCGACATCGGCTTGCTCGCCTGCAAAGTGCAGACCTCCGAAGACGGCGACACGGTCGAGGGCTACCACATTCACGTCGGCGGCGGATTCGGCGCTGACGCGGCGATTGCGCCGGAGATCTACCACGACGTCAAAGCCGAGGATGCTCCGAAGATCGTCGAGCGCATGCTCAAGGCCTATCTCGCGCACCGCGCATCGCCGCGGGAAAGCTTTCTCGCTTTCACCCGCCGGCACGAGATCGATGCGCTGCGGTCTCTGATCGAAGACGAGGTGGTCGGATGACCCTGCCGCCGCGCGCCTCGCTGCCGTCGCTCATTCCGGAGAGCGCGCCCTTCAGCGCCGAGCAGCGCGTGTGGCTCAACGGCCTGTTCGCTGGGCTGCTCTCGCTCGAAGACGGCATCACTCCGCTGTCGTTGGACCAGGCGGCGGCGCTGCTGCCGGGCGCGCTCGATCTCGCGGCACCCGCCACTTCGACCGGCGAGGACGACGACGGCGCGCCGTGGCACGACCCTGCCATGGCGCTCGCCGATCGCATGAAGCTCGCCGAAGGCCGTGCGCTGCGCCGGCGGATGATGGCAGCGATGGGACAACAGGACTGCGGACAATGCGGATACAACTGTCAGGACTATTCGGACGCCATCTTTCTGCAAAAGGAGGAGCGACTGAATCTTTGCGTGCCCGGTGGCAAAGAAACCACCCGCGCGCTCAAGGTGCTGCACCAGGAGCTTGGCAAGGCCCCGGCGTCGGCCGAGGCGCCGAGCAAGACCCCTACGCCTGCCGCTGCTACGGTTGCACCGGCCGGCGCGCCGGGATGTTCGCGCGAGTGCCCGACCGCGGCGCGCTTTCTGTCGCGCACGCGCCTCAACAAGGCGGCCTCCGAGAAGGAGACCTGGCATATTGAGTTCGATCTGACGGCGACCGGCATCGATTATGCGGTCGGCGATGCCTTCGGCGTGTTCCCGACCAACGATCCCGTGCTCGCCGACGCCGTGATCGCGGCGCTCGCCGCCCCGCCCGATTTCCCAATCGGCGGCCGGGCGCTGCGCGACGTGTTGATCGACGGCGTCTCCCTCGGCGCCGCCCCCGACATGCTGTTTCAGCTCTTCTCCTATATCACCGGCGGCGAGCGGCGGCAGAAGGCGAAAGCGCTCGCCGCCGGCGAGGATCCGGACGGCGACGCCGCCGCGCTCGACGTGCTCGCCGCGATCAAAAAATTTCCCGGCGTGCGTCCCGATCCGGAAGCCTTCGTCGAGGCGCTCGATCCGCTGCAGCCGCGGCTCTATTCCATCGCGTGCTCGCCCAGGGTCGATCGCCACCGCATGGCGCTGTGCGTCGATGCGGTGCGCTACCCGATCAATGGCCGCACGCGGCTCGGCGTCGCGTCCACCTTCCTCGGCGAGCGCGTGCGCTCCGGAGACGCGGTGAACGTCTTCGTCCAGAAGGCGCAGCACTTCGGTTTGCCGACCGATTCCTCCGTGCCCATCATCATGATCGGTCCCGGCACCGGCATCGCGCCGTTCCGCGCCTTCCTGCACGAACGCATGGCGAGCAAGGCGCCCGGGCGCAACTGGTTGTTCTTCGGCCACCAGCGGCGCGATTGCGATTTCTTCTACGAGGACGAGCTCGCCGGCATGAAGGCCGCGGGCACGCTGACCAGGCTCTCGCTCGCCTGGTCGCGCGACGGCGCCGAGAAGTTCTACGTCCAGGATCGCATGCGCGAGGTCGGTCGCGAGCTTTGGGCTTGGCTCGCCGATGGCGCACACGTCTATGTCTGCGGCGATGCCAAACGCATGGCCAGGGACGTCGAGGCCGCGTGGGTCGAGATTGTTGCCGCGCACGGTGCGCGCACCACCGACGAGGCGATTGCGTTCGTCGCCAATCTGAAAAAGTCCGGGCGCTATCAGCAGGACGTATATTGATGTCCGCGGTCGAGGACCGACAGGATCCCTCGCCTGCGCATCCGCCGCGCATGCAAGCACTGGCGCGGCTGCCAATCTTCCTGGCGCTTGCCGGCAAACGTGCGCTGGTCGCCGGCAACGGGGCGCCGGTGGCATGGAAGGCGGAGCTGTTGGCGGCGGCGGGCGCCGATGTCGCGGTCTTTGCCGAGCGACCATGCGAGGAGCTGCGCACCATCGCGGCACAGCCCCCGCGCGCAGCGATCGCGCTGCAACAGCGGGCGTGGCGGATGGAGGATTTTGCCGGCGCTGCCGTCGCCGTCGGCGGCTTCGAGGATGCGGCCGAGGCCGAGCGCTTCAGCGGCGCCGCGCGCGCGGCCGGCGTTCCGGTCAATGTGATCGACAGGCCCGCTTATTGCAATTTTTCCTTCGGCGCCATCGTCAATCGCTCGCCGCTCGTCATCGGCATCTCGACCGACGGCGCGGCGCCGGTCTTCGCCCAGGCGGTCCGCGCCAAGCTCGAGACGATGATCCCGCGCGGCTTTGCCCGCTGGGCCGACGCCGCCCGCCGCTGGCGCCAAGCGGTGCAATCCTCGGGGCTTTCGCCGTCTGGCCGGCGGCGGTTTTGGCAGGCGTTCGCGGCCTTTGCCGTCAGCAATCCACAGCGCGAACCCGCGCCATCCGATTTCGATGCGCTGCTGCGCAGAACCGAGGACCAAGCCACCGCCGCCGAAGCCGGCAGCATCACGCTGGTCGGCGCCGGCCCGGGCGATGCCGAGCTGCTCACGATGCGCGCGGTACGCGCGCTGCAGTCCGCCGACATCATCCTGATCGACGATCTCCTCGCGCCAGACATTCTCGACTTCGCCCGGCGCGAGGCAAAGATGGCGCTGGTCGGCAAGACTGGTCGCTTACAGCAGGACGAGGTCACGCTGATGATCGCGCTCGCCAAGGGCGGCAGGCGCGTGGTGGGGCTCAAGGGCGGAAGCTCGCCCCCGCTTGGCCGCGAGGTGATCGCGGCCTGCCGACGCGCGGGAATTGCAATCGAGGTCGTCCCCGGCGTCACCGTGGGCGGAGCGCGCGGCGAGACTGAGCGCAATAGGGTGGAGCGAGTGTCGGATCGCGTGAAGAACTGGGGCCGACTCGCGCCTATTCCTGAAACGCCTCTTCGCGCTTGCTGCGGATGGCCGGCAGTGCGACCAGCACGCAGAGCGCGAGCGCTGCGATCAACAAGCCGAGGCTGATCGGCCGCTCGAAAAAAATCGCCGGGTCGCCGCTCGAAATCCGCATGGCGCGCCGAAGGTTCTCCTCCATCAGCGGCCCCAGCACGAAGCCGAGGATCAGCGGCGCCGGCTCGCAGTCGAGCCGCGTGAAGACGTAGCCGAGCACGCCGAAGAACGCGGCCAGCAGCACCGCCGCGGCGCTGTTGCTCACGGTGTAGACGCCGATGCCGCAAAACAACAGGATCGCGAGATAGAGAAAGCGGTAGGGCACCTTCAAGAGCTGAACCCATATGCCGATGAGCGGCAGGTTGATGATCACCAGCATCAGATTGCCGATCCACATGCTGGCGATCATGCCCCAGAACATGCCGGGGCGTTCGCTCATGATCTGCGGACCCGGCTGGATGCCGTGGATGGTAAGCGCGCCGATCATCAGCGCCATCACTGCGTTGCCCGGGATGCCCAAGGTCAGCATGGGGATGAACGAGGTCTGCGCACCGGCATTGTTGGCTGATTCCGGCCCTGCCACGCCCTCGACCGCGCCGTGGCCGAATTGCGCGGGGTTCTTCGACCACCGTTTCTCGAGCGCGTAGGCGGCAAACGCGCTCAGCGTCGCGCCGCCGCCGGGAAGCACGCCGAGGATGGATCCGAGCCCGGTCCCGCGCAGCACCGCCGGCCAGGCGCGCCCGAAATCCTCACGCGTCGGCCACAGCCGCGTGATCTTTTGCGTCGCCAACGAGCGCGTTTCCCGCGGCTGCGTCAAGTTGGTGATGATCTCGCCGACGCCGAATATGCCGATGGCGAGCGTGGCGACGTCAATCCCGTCGGTCAGCTCGGTAATGCCGAAAGTAAAGCGCGTCCCGCCGGTGTTGCCGTCGGTGCCGACGAGACCGACTAAGAGGCCGAGCACGATCATGGCAATCGCCTTGATCACCGAGCCATGGGCGAGCACCACCGCGGCGATCAAGCCGAGCACCATCAGCGAGAAATATTCCGGCGCTCCGAACGACTGGCCCACCTTTGCGAGGGGCGGCGCAAAGGTGGCGATCAGCGTTGTCGAGACGCAGCCGGCGAAAAACGAGCCGAGCGCCGCCACCGCCAGCGCAGCGCCGGCGCGGCCCTGTCGCGCCATCTGGTGGCCGTCGATGCAGGTGACCACCGACGATGTCTCGCCCGGCAGATTCACCAGAATGGCGGTGGTCGAGCCGCCATACTGGGCGCCGTAGAAGATGCCCGCGAGCATGATCAGGCCCGATGTCGGCTCGAGATGGAAGGTGAGCGGCAACAGCATCGCGATGGTCGCGATCGGGCCGATGCCGGGGAGGACACCGATCAATGTCCCGATCAGCGCGCCCACGAGCGCGAAGACAAGGTTCGCGGGCGTCAGTGCCACGCCGAAGCCGACCGCAAGATTGTGCAGAAGCTCCATCTACCACTCCGGCCACACCGGGATGGTCAGTCCCAGTCCCAGGATGAAGATGCCCCAAGAGAGAATGATCAGCACCAGCGCCGCGGCGAGCGTCTCGAGCGGGCGTAAGCCGCGCGCCGCGACCGCGCCCACGCCGATCAGCAGCAGGATCGAAACCACGAGCCCGAGCCGCTCGATGCTGAGCCCGAAAATCACCAGGCTTGCGGTGACGAAGATGACCGGTCGCGATGCCGAGACGTCGGCGGACGACAGCGGCCGCGCGTCTTGGGCTTCGCGCAGTCCTTGCACGAGAACGATGGCCCCGAGGCCGAGCAGGAGCCAACACAACAGCCGCGGCACGTAGCCGGTGCCCATGCGCAAGGCGGTGCCGATGGGATAATCGCGCGAGAACCACAGGCCGAGCGCCGCCACGGCGATGAAGAGCAGGCCCGCCAGCACGTTCTTGCGCGCGAGCACGCGCCAGGACGCAACGGGCAGATTGCTTTCTCCCTCGCCGAGGCTCAACTGCCGCTCCCATCCCGATCGTCAATCCGGCGCAGACCGTGTGGGCATTGCGCGTTTCGGTTCTATCCACACCCACGGCGCGGGCGCAATGCCCGCGCCTTCGTGAGCAAAATCGCGCGCGGCATCAGCGCGAATTTGTCCGCCCGCCGCCAGGGATTTTGCCAGCTTCACCGATTCATCGGAATGACCGGCAGTAGCAGATAAGAGTCCTTCTCGCCGCCCGCATAGATCGTGTTCGTCCCGCTGTTGTAGTCGGCATGGTAGTGCATGTAGGCGCTGCTACCGACGCCGTCGCGGGGCTGAACGTCGAGGCGGATGCGGTGGCCTTTTTTGAACACCATCGAGGTTGGCCAAATCTCGACCTCGACTCGCACGATCTCGCCGGGGGTCAGATAAAGGCGGCGCTGGTGGCGATGATATGGGCGGTAGGGCAGCGACAGCTCCGGATCCAATTCACGGTGTGAGACACGCAGCCATCCTTTCGCCACCGGCACCGGCGTCCCTTGCTGGCCCGTCTCCAGCACTTCGTTGCCTTCGCCATCGATGTTGCGGATGGTGAGAAACAGATCCATGTCCTCGGTCGAGCTCGCGACCCAGAGCACCGCGGCGACCGGACCGGTGACCTCCACGTCCTGCGCGAGCGGCGGCGTCTCGAGCGCGATCCCCATGCCGGGCGGGATGGCGCCGCCCATCACTTGCGACGACGCTGCCGACGTCGAACCCATCGACCCCAGGGTTGAGGCCGGATAGGTCCGCGAGCTGCAGGCTTGCGGATTGGCGGCAACGAGACGGCCGGCATTCGCGGGCGCGCCCGGCGCGGGCTGCGACAGATCGAAATAGAACTTGGTCCATTGCGTGCGTGCGAGCGGCCATTCGTGTTCAAAGCGCCACTCCACCTCGTCGCGGCCCTTACGGATCGCGAGCTTCACCGGCGGCTCCGACATGACGCCGGTGTCGATGCTCTTGAGCCAGTAGTCGAAGAAGCGCAGCTGATCGCGCCGCCCGTCCTCGGAGTAGAACGGATGCACATGCGTGCCGGCGTGGATGCGAAGCTTCTTGTGCGGCGTCGCCGCCCGCATGAAGGCCTCGGTGTTGCCGCGCAAATGCAACCCCATGCCCGACCAATTGCCGACGCTGAACATCGGCACCGTGATCTTGTCCCATTGCGCCTGTGCGCCGCGGAAGGCGCCGCTGTCGAGATTGTTGTGCAGCCAGAAATGCAGCGTATTGGTCTGCCAGCGGTTCGGATGGTGCCGGGACGCCCGACCGGCGACGTGGTGCAGCAAGTGTGCCATGTACCAGTTCGGCATGAACAGGCTGAGCAGCCCGCCGTGGAACAGCGCGTCGCGGTAGAGATCGGCGAAACCTTCCCATGGAATGATCGCCGCCAGGGACGGCGGCTGATGATTGGCGACGAACCACTGGTTGATGGCAAAGTACGATATGCCGCACAGCCCGACCTTGCCCGAGCACCAGGGCTGCGCCGCCGCCCACTCGATCGCATCGTAGAGATCGATCGATTCCGCGAGCGACCACGGTTCGCACTCGCCGGGGGATTTTCCGCTGCCGCGCCCGTCGACCCGCACCGCGCCATAGCCCTTCGGAACCCACCATTGCGGGTTGACCGCTTCCCAATTCATCAGCGGGTTCGGCTTTTCCTCCAGGTTGCCGGGCGGAACCCACAGCTTGTCCTTCTGATAAGGACCCAAATTCAAGATGGCGGGAAAAGTGCCAGCATCGTCCGGCCGGAACACATCGGCTTTGAGGCGCGCGCCATCCCGCATCGGGATGTCGACGTCTTTTTCGACGACGATGCCGTAGACCGGCACGTCGGGAGCCGGCTCCATCTTCATTGCTCTCTCCGCGCTATGCGCCCGCTCCAGCGCCGCTCAATCCGGCAACTCGACCTTCACCTCGTCGGTGACCTTCTTCCAGTACGCCACCTCGGCCTTGTCCCAAGCTTGTGCGTCTTCGCTCGACGCGCTCGGAACAGGCCTGATCATCTGCTGCTTGAACGCTGTCACCACCTGGTCGGAATTGAGCGCCTGCACGGCGGCCTTGCGCACGATTTCCAGCACGTCGCGCGGCGTGGCGGCGGGCGCATACAACGCCGACCACAGGCCCTTGGCATTGGCATAGCCGAGCTCGGTGAGGGTGGGCACGTCGGCGTATTCGGGCACGCGCTGGTCTGACATCACCGCGAGCGCCCGCACCTGCCCGGCCTTGACCACGCCCATCGAGCTTGCGGCGTTGAGTAGCGCGACATGAGCGTCGCCGGTGACGAGATCGTTGGTGATGGCGGCCCCGCCGCCTTTGTTCGGCAGATGGGCGAGCACGATGCCGGCCCATTGGGCGAGGGCTTCCATGTCGTAGTGATTGTTGCTTCCGATGCCGACGCTGGCGTAGCGCACCTTGCCGGGGTTGGCCTTGGCATAGGCGATGAACTCGGCATAGGTCTTGGGCGGGAAGTCCTTGGTCGTAGCGCCGAGCACGAGCGGAACCTCGCTCAGCCTCGTCACCAAGATGACCTCTTTGTCGTAGTCGATCTTGAATTTCTTCTTGTAGATGATGGGCGTGAGCACATTGGTGCCGGGATTGCCGATTTGCAGCGTATAGCCGTCGGGTCTCGAACGCGCCATTTCCTCGATCGCAAGGATGCCGAAGGCGCCGGGTTTGTTTTCGATCACCACCGGCTGGCCGAGAATCGGCCGCATATGCTCGCCGACGATGCGCATGACGATATCGGTGGCGCTGCCCGGCCCGAACGGCACAACCACCTTGATCGGCTTCGAGGGATATTTGTCTTGCGCGGCGACCTCGACGCCACTGACGGCGAAAACAAGCAGGAACAGGAGGCCCAAGCGCTTCATCACGTGTTCCGTTTTCGCGCTGCTTCATCCGATCCGTCGGCGCAAGCAGTCCGCGCCGACGTCATGCCACACGTTAGTCGGCCAGTTCGATCTTGACCTCGACGACCGTCTTTCGCCACGCGGCAAGTTCGCCGTCGAGCCACGATTGCGCCTCCTGCAGTGACGCGTTCGGCTTGACGCTGACGAGCTGTTTCTTGAACGCTTCCTGGAGCTGCGGAGCATCCGCGGCCTCGACGATCGCCTTGAAGAGGGTCGCCAGCACCTCTTTCGGCGTATTGGCCGGTGCCAGCATGCTCTGCCAGTGCAAGGTGCCCACGCCCGGGTAGCCGGCCTCCGCCAGCGTGGGGACATCGGGATATTCCGCCAACCGCGTCTCCGCGAGCACCGCGATCGGCCGCAGCTTGCCGGCCTTGACCATCGATGCAGAGCTCGCGGCATTGATGAATGCGACCTGCGCGTCGCCGACGACGAGATCGTTGATCATGCCGGCTGCGCCGGCCTTGTTGGGAATATGCAGCATCTCGATGCCGGCGCGCTTGGAAAAGACCTCGACGTCGTAATGCGGGAAGCTGCCGACCCCGGCGCTGGTATAGCGAACCTTGCCGGGATGCTTCTTCGCATAGGCGATCAACTCCGCCACCGTTTTGGGCTCGAAATTCTGCGTGGTGGTGAGGAGGAAGGACGGATAGATCGCGAGCCGCGAAACCGACACCACGTCCTTCTCGTAGTTGATCGAAAGCTTTTTCGGGAACAGGACTGGCGTGATGGCATTGGTCGTGACGTTGCCCACCATCAGCGTGTAGCCGTCGGGTTTGGAACGGACCATCTCCTCGATCGCGAGAATGCCGCCCGCGCCCGGCTTGTTCTCGACCACGAACTGCTGGCCGAGGCTTTGGCGCATCTGCTCGCCGAACAGGCGCGCGGTGATGTCGCTGGCGCCGCCAGGAGCATACGGAACGACAACCTTGACCGGCCGCGAGGGATATTTGTCCTGCGCCGAGGCCGTGACGCCGCCGCATACGAGACACAGCAGCGCCAGACCCAAACCGACCCGTTTCATCACATCCTCCCGGTGAATTCGCTGAAATTGCCGGCCCCGACGGGTGTCAGCTTGGCATCGATTGTAGCCTAGGCGCCCGGGACCGAAACAGGCAAACGGCCGCGCGATCTTGTCGCCCTGCGGGCGAATCGCCGCTCGGTCATTCCCGCTTGCCGAACCGTTTGCTGCCGGCGGCCCTCACGCCGCCTTGACGCCGTGCAGGCTGTGGGACGCATCCTTGCAGGTGAAGAACACGACATCGCCCTCGGGCGTGGCCTCCCCGGAGTGCACGACGTTGGAGGGAACATAGACCACCGAGCCCGGCTTGGCCTCGATCTCCTTCTCTCCAATCTTTGCCCGAAACGTGCCCTGCAGAATGTAGATCCATTGCTCATTCGGGTGCGAATGCGGCTGCGCACCGGTGCCGGCCGGCATCCGCATCAGGGCGACGATCATGCGCTCGCCCTCGACGCAGGCGCCGTTGGCGGTCGAGTAGTCGGGGCCGCCGAGGATGTGATTCACGCCGTTGAGATCGAACAGGTATTCGCCGTCGCCCGCGCGCTTGGCACCCGGCGTCCGCGCCACTTGTTGCGACATTTTCGTCTCCTCCGTTTCCCACTGCTCTTTCATCCAGCAAAGTCAGTTCCGACCGCGTCAGGCGAACGCCCGCGTCTTGTCGCCGGCCGCGCCAAGCAACGCCCGCGCACGGCCGCCGAGAATGGCCGACTGCTCGGCGACCGAAATCGACAAGCCGCGAACCTGCGACACGCCCTCCGGCATGCCCATGTCGAAGGGATAGTCGCTGCCGAGCAGCACGCGGTCGGCGCCCGCGTTGCCGACGAGGAATGCGAGCACCTCTTTCGAGTGCACGATGGTATCGAAATAGAAGCGCTTGAGCGAATCCGTCGGCGGTTTCCCAAGCTTGCTTTTCGGCTCTGCGCGCACGTGCCAACCGTGCACGAAACGCCCGGCTTGATAGGGGACGAATCCCCCGCCATGGGCGAGGCAGATCTTCAACGAGGGATGGCGCTCGAGCACGCCGCTGAACACGAGACATGCGGCGGCGATGGTGGTGTCGAGCGGGTTGCCGATCAGATTGCCGAGATAATAGGGCGACAGCCGATCCGCGCCCGCCACGTTGATGGGGTGCAGGAGAATGAACGCATCGAGCTCGGCTGCCGTGGCCCAAACCGGCTCGAGCTCGGGATCGTCGAGGTTCTTGCCCGCCACGTTCGAGCCGATCTGCGCCCCGCGCAGGCCCAGCACGCGCACGGCATGACGAAGCTCGTCCGCGGCTTGTTTCGGCGCCTGCATGGGCAGCGTCGCTATGGCAAGAAAGCGGTCGGGGCGAGACTTGGCCAGCTTGGCGAGCTGCTCGTTCTGAATGCGGGCAAACGCCGCCGCCAGCGCCGGCGGTTGCGCATAGACGAAGGTCTGCGGGCAAACCGAGAGCACCTGAACGTCGACCTTGGATGCCGCCATGTCTTGCAGGCGGCGCTCTAAATCCCAGCCGCCGCGGGGGAAATGCCGGTAGACGTTGCCGGCGACGTCGAGCGTGGCGAACTGGTCGCCGATTTCCGAGAGCTTCGGCCCCACCTTGGGGGCTTCGCGCTGCAACAGGCGGATGGTCTCTTCGGTCAGGATGTGAGCGTGAACGTCGATCGTTTGCATCGTCTGGGTGACCATGGGTCCGCTGCTGCTCGAGGGTTGAGAAAAGACGCCGGAGAGGTCCGAGAGCGTAATGCATCGCGCCGCGCAGATCGAGTAGCTGATGGCGTTCGGATCGTGATAGGTTGCGCGCGGCTCAATCCCGGTGGAACCGGAATGCTCGATCAGCCCGCTGCTTCGCATCGCGCCCGACTGCGGGATCGCCCTCGGCTTGATTTCCAGGATCATTTGGCCGATCTCGAGGCGAACGGTCTTCTCGTTCGCATCGACCGTCCCATCAACAAAGATACCGAGCTGCATCCGCTGGTGCGCTGGCAATTTCTGGGCGGCGTACCGGAGGACAAGCGGCGCGCGTTCCTGTTCACCCACGTGACCGACTCGAAAGGCCGGCGCTACGACATTCCGGTCGTGGTCGGCGCGCTCGCCGCCTCGCCCGACATCTACGCCATGGGCATGGGGCAGGAGGTCAAGGACATCGGCGAGGCCTGGATGCGTGCGATTGCCAATCCGATCGCGCCGATCGCGGTGAGCGCCCCGCGCTGCCAGGAGGTCGTGCTGACGGGCGATGATCTCAAGGCGCCGGGCGGGCTGGCGCGGCTGCCGGTGCCGGTATCGACCCCGGGCTTCGACTCCGCGCCCTATCTGACGGCGACGCTGTGCGTGACGCGGGATCCCGACAGCGGCATCCAGAACATGGGCACCTACCGTGCCGCGCTCAAAGCCGCCGATCGGCTGGTGGTGCGCATGGTGGCGCGCGAGGCGAGCGGCGCCGGCGGCTATTTGCATTGGCTCAAATATCGCAAGCGCCGCGAACCCATGCCGATCGCGATCGTGATCGGCTGCGCGCCGGTGGTCATGTTCACCGGCCCGCAGAAGCTCGCCATCGACATGGACGAGCTCGGCGTTGCGGGCGCGCTCGCCGGCGCGCCGATCGAGATCGCGAAAGCCGCGACCATCGACCTCGACGTGCCGGCGTCGGCCGAAATCGTGATTGAGGGGTTGATCGACCCCGAAAAGCTCGAGCCCGAAGCGCCGTTCGGCGAGAGCAACGGCTACGTCGCGCTCGAAGCGTACAATATGCCGATGCGCGTGACCGCCATCACTCACAAGCGCGCGCCGGTCTTCACCTCCATCATCAGCCAGGTCACGCCGAGCGAATCCAGCGTCGTCAAGAAGGTGGCTTACGAGCCGCTGTTTCTCAGCCACCTGCGCGATCGCCTCGGGATCAAGGGCGTCCGTCGCGTGGTGATGCACGAGCGGCTGACCAATCTTCGCCCCGTCATCTTCCTGCAGCTCGCCGAAGGAACACCGCGCAGCGAGGTCTGGCGCGGGCTGCACGGCGCCGCGACCTTGCAGTCCAATTGCGGAAAGATCGTCATCGCGGTGAGCGAGGACATCGATCCCGCCAGCATGGACGCGGTGCTGTGGTCCCTCGCCTATCGCACCAACCCGATCGAGGACGTGCATCTGGTGCCCTACCGCGGCGGCGTGCAAGGAGCGCAATACGGACCCAAGACCACGGACTCCGGCATGCTGGTCGACGCCACGCGCAAATATCCGATGGCGCCGCTCGCCTTGCCGACGCGCGAATACATGGAGCACGCGCGCGCGCTGTGGGAGGAGCTCGACCTCTACCCGCTCAACGTCCAGTCGCCCTGGCACGGTTACGGCTTGGGCGACTGGACCGACCGCTGGGAAACGTTTGCACGCCGCGCTGCCACCGGCGACTGGGAGCTCACCGGCAGCGAGACGCTCGCGCGCCAGCGCGGCGGCCTCACGCCCGAAACCCCCGCCCGCTTCGACGACAAGCCGAAGAAGCCATCTGACTAGCAATCGCCGCGGTATCGCGAGCGCGGGCCGTCACTCCGCCCGCACGCCGGCCGCTTTTATGACTGCCGCCCACTTGTCGCGCTCCGCGCCGAGGAAAGCCGCAAACTCCTGTGGCGAGGAGATCTTGGCGTCGACGCCGAGCTTGACCAAGGTGCCCGCGATCTCCGGCGACTGCAGGCTCACATTGATGGCGGCGTTGAGCCGGTCGACGATCGCGCCGGGCGTGCCAGCGGGCGCGACGACGCCGGTGAACGAGACCGAGGTGAAGTCCGCGATGCCCGCTTCGATCATCGTCGGCACATCGGGCATCTGCGAGCCGCGCCGGTCGCTGGTCGAGGCCAGCGCCCTGACCCGGCCGGCCTCGACCAGCGGCAGCGACGATGCCGGATTTTCAAACGAGAACTGCGTTTCGCCCGCCACCGTGGCCGCAACCGACGGGCCTCCGCCCTTGTAGGGAACGTGCACGACGTCGAGATTGAGCCGCTGCTTGAACATCTCGCCGATGAGGTGCGGCGGCGTCCCGATGCCGGCCGACGCGTAGTTGAGCTTGCCGGGGTGCGCCCGCGCGAGCGCGACCAGCTCTTGCACCGATTTGACCGGCAACGCGGGATTGACGATCAGCAGATTGGAGGTAGTCCCCAGCGCAGCGATCGCTGCGAAGCCTTTGACGGGATCGTAGTTCACGTTCTTGTAGATCAACGGGCTGATGACGAGCGTGCTGGTGTTGCCGAGGAGCAGCGTGTAGCCGTCGGGGTCGGATTCCGCGACCGCGCGCGCCCCGATGGTGCCCCCCGCTCCCGGCCGATTGTCGATGACGACGCCTTGCCCGAGGATCGACGTCAGGTGTTGTCCGATCAGACGCGCCATCACGTCGGCCGGACCTGCCGGCGCGAAACCGACCACGATCCTGATCGGCCGATTGGGAAACGTCTGCGACGATGCGATCCCGCCGGCGGCGCAGGCGATCACGACGATCGCGCACAGCAACGTCGGTTTGGCGAGCACGGCCGTTACTCCCCGACTTCATCCCGAGCAAAGTGCATCAGCGCCGCCTCGAAGGACGAGGCCAAGCGAATTGCGTCACGCCTTCTCATCCACCACGCGGTTGCGCAGCGTGCCGATGCCGGAAATCTCGACCTCGAGCATGTCACCGGGCTTCATCCACAAGGGTGGATTGCGGCGGTGACCGACCCCTTCCGGCGTGCCGGTGGCGATCACGTCACCCGGCACCAGTGGCGTGAATTCCGAGCAGAAGGCGATGATCTGCGGCACCGAATAGATCAGGAGATCGGTGGCCGACTTCTGCACCTCCTGTCCGTTCAGCCGCGTCGTCAACATGAGGCGGGCCGGATCGGTAATCTCGTCGGTGGTAACGATCCAGGGCCCGAGCGGGCCGGTGGCGGGGAAATTCTTTCCCGAAGTCACCGAGAATTTCTGATAGTCGCGCACGCTGCCGTCGACGAAGCAGGTATAGCCGGCGACGTGATCGAGCGCGCGCTCGACCGGGATATGGCGGCCACCGCAAGCGATGACGACCGCAAGCTCGCCCTCGAAGTCGAAGCTCTGCGACACCGCGGGGCGAATCATCTCGCCGTCGTGGCCGGTCAGCGTGTTGGCGAGTCGGATGAACATGCTCGGCTGTTTCGGCAGCTCGCGCCCGGTCTCGGCGGCATGGGAGCGGTAATTGATGCCGGCGCAGAGAATTTTTTCCGGGTTTGGGATCACCGGCAGCCATTTGACGTCGGCCCGCTTGTGGTCGGGTTTGGCCGCGTCGGCGGCCTTGCCTATTTCAGCAAGCCCGCCGGTCGTGAGCGCGTCACGCAAGCTCGCGTAACCAAGACGCTGGTTCAAGGTGACGACGCCATCGTCGGTCACTACGCCGAAGCACGCCTTTCCATCGGCCATATAGCTTGCAAGCTTCATTTACACCCCCATGTGGCGCGCGCTCGGTGGCCGGCTGAGAGCCGGTGCACCCTCACATCAGCGCGCCGCTACTGCCCGTAGATTGACACGAACAGCTGGTCGACGGGAATGGGCGCCTCGATCAGCGACTGCTCGGCCATGTAGCGAACGAGCGCCTCGAGCGTGGGCCGATTGGCCTCGACGCCATAGGGCCAGGGATCGCCGGCGAACGTCGCGTCGATCTCGTCGAGCTCCGCGATCATGCCCGGCAGCATGTAGCGCAACGTGCCGACGTTGCCCATCTTGGCAAGCGCAAGCTCCTTGGCCTCGTTCATCGCTTTGAAAAGGCTGGTGACGACGAACGGATGTCTCTCGTAGACGTCGCGACGCATGGCGACGAGATGCATGATCGGGAAGATGCGCGTGCGGCGGTAATAGTCGAGCTCGACAGCGTGGAAGTCCGGGAACAGCCGCCGCACGTCCGGATTAGTGCGAAGCGCCGCCGGCAAGCCGCTGCCGATGATCGCCTGGATGTCGTTGCTTTCCAGAAGTTCACTCAGCGAATGGCCGGACGCGTTCTGTTCGATCGAGACTTGCTTGATGAGCGATGGCGACGACGGATTGCCATGCGAGTCCGGGCTGTTGGTGGCGCCCTGCACCCAATGCACGCCCGACAAATCGACCCCATACTCGTCCTGCAGCAAGCCGCGAATGAAAACCGCGGCGGTCTGGGTGTAGAGCGGAACGCCGATCCGCTTGCCCTCGAGGTCCTTCGGCGTCTTCACTGCTTTGCGGTTGACGGTGATGAAACCATGGCGGAAGACGCGGGAAGGAAACACCGGCAGTGCGACCATCTCGTTGCGGCCGGCGGCGAGCCGGCTGAAGACCTCGGTGCTCGACATTTCGCAGGCGTCGAACTCGAGATTTTTCCCCATGCGGTCGAAAATCTGCCGCGGTTCGTCGATGACGAGAAAGTTGAGATCGATACCTTCAGGTTTGACCTCGCCGGTATAGAGCGCCGACATACGGTCATAGAGGCCGCAGGCGAACGTCACCGCAACTTTGGGCATGCAACGTCTCCCGCGCGTCGGATCTCGGGCTTACCGATGCGCTTGGTCATTGGCTAATCGACGATGGCGATCGCGAAGCGGCGATAGAACCTTGCGCCGGCGGCCACGGTGATGCGCCCCGGCCGTGAAGATATAAAAGATTATGTTATTCGGCGAGGGCCAAAAGAGGGTCGTACGGTTGTGGTTAGTGCCGAACGCCCGGCGGGACTGCGCTCCACATGCGAGCGCGGCCGGCACCGGGCCGGCCGCTTCGCTCACGCGACTCTTAGTGTAAGGGCGATCAGAGACCTCTGGTCCTGATCGGAATCATGGTCAGTAGCCGTTGGAGCCGAAAGAGGAGCTCGCCGGCGACATCGGAGCCGCGCTCGCGGGCTGGGTGAACGTCGGAATGGCAATCAGCGTGGCCAACGCGAGAGCAGCGACAAGAGCCTTCATGATACGTCTCCAGGTTTGAACGGTCGTCCGTGGATTTGTGCAACGGCGCTACCGGCGCCGCCGTGATTTGATCAGGCTTAATATGTTTCGGCTCACGCCAGCGACAAGGATTGAGCTCATCACAGGCGCATCAATGCATTGTCGGTGGCGCATAGCAGCCCACGACTCGGCCCGAAATCAGCGGGCAATCGCGGCCGTCACATTAATGTGAAGATCGGGAATAGTTTGGACCCGACCCATGATCGTCAACCGAACGGAACTCGATACCGGCGTGATGCCATTCTTCGTTCTTGACCAAAGCGGTGTCTTGCAAAGACGAATGAACCACGCGAGCCGCGGGCATCGCGCCGATCATATTGTGCCATGTCGCGCTTGCTGAAAGGATTAGTGCAGGACTTCATCTTGATTGACCGGAAAGGACCGACCGATGACGAGCCAAATCTCGCGCCGCGAGTTTCGCAAGATGCTCGTCCCCGGCGCGGCCCTTTTGCTGCCGGGCGTCGCCAACGCGCTTGCCGCGCGCGTTGTCGCCGATCAAGGCTTTGCGGCCGCCTATGTCACCGGCGCCGGCATCGCCAACACTTTTTTCGGCGTCCCGGACATCGGACTGGTGACGGTGAGCGAGCTCGCAGCGCACGTGGCGGCGATCCGTGAGGCATTCCCCGGCCCGCTCGTGGTCGATGCCGATACTGGCTTCGGCAATGCCGTGAACGTGGTGCGCACCGTTTCCCTGCTCGAGCGCGCGGGCGCCGATGCACTGCAGATCGAGGACCAGGTCTTCCCCAAGCGCTGCGGCCATTTCGCCGGCAAACACGTGATCGCGGCCGCGGAGATGGTGGAGAAGATCAAGGCGGCCGTCGATACCCGCCGCGACGGCGATCTGCTGATCATCGCGCGCACCGACGCCATCGCGCCCGAAGGCTATACGGCCGCAATCGAGCGCGCGGCCGCCTATCGGGAGGCCGGCGCCGACATCACCTTCGTCGAAGCGCCCACGTCGATGGAAGAGATCGCCGATATTCCCCACCGCTTGCCGTGGCCGCAACTTCTCAACATCGTGCTCGGCGGCCGCACGCCGGAACTGCCCAACGAGAAGCTCAAGGAATTGGGCTATGCCGGGGTGATCTACGCCAACGTCGCGCTGCAATCGGCGCTCAAGGGCATGCAGGCGGCATTGGGCGAGCTGCGGCGCAAAGGGTATATGGGCAACGCGATGGACTTGGTGATCGATTTCTCCGAGCGGCAGCGCTTGGTGCACAAGGACGAGTTCGATGCGCTCGAGCGCAAATACGTCACCAAGGACTAAGCGGCAACTAGGGCGCTGGCGGCGTCGCGGATGACCCCGCGTCCTAATGCATGGCCTTGCCACCGTCGACGTTGACCGTCTGTCCGGTCATGAAATCGCTCGCGGCCGAGGACAGGAACATCACCGCTCCCACCAAATCATCGGGTACCTGCACGCGCTCGATGGCGCGGCCGGCGACCCGCGTGGCGAGATAATTCGCCGACGACGACTGCACTTGCGTTTCGCTTTGCGTCATGCCGGGGGTAACGGCGTTCACGGTGATGCCGAGCTCGCCGAGCTCGCGCGCCAAAGCGCGGGTGAAGCCAATTACGCCGGCTTTCGAGGTCGTGTAGTGCAGCCGGTTGGGCGTTCCTTCCCACACTCGCGACGACGAGATATTGACGATCTTGCCGCGCCGTTGCGCCTTCATCGCCGGAAATACCGCGCGGCAGGACAGGAACATGCCGCGCAGGTTGACGGCCATGACGCGATCCCATTCATCGACCGGGATTTCCAGCCACGAGCGCCGCGGCAGCACGCTCATCAGCGAGGCGTTGTTGATGAGGACGTCGATCGCGCCGAAGCGCTCAAGCGCGGCCTGCGCCATGGCTTGCGTCGACTCTTCGCTGGCGATGTCGGTTGCGAGCCCCACGGTTTCGAAGCCTTGCGCGGCAAGCGCTTCGGCCACGGATTTCGCAGCCGCGCCGTCGATGTCCGCGGCAACAACGCGGGCCCCCGCCTTGGCGAATTCCTGGGAATAGACTTTGCCGATCCCTTTGCCGCCGCCGGTGATGATGACGGTACGGCCGGTCAAATCAAAGCGTTCGTTCATGTGGCTGCCTCGATGGATCTAGCGCGGACGCCCGCGCCCTTCGGCGCCACGCCTTCTCCAGCGTGAACAGGTTCAAGCAACCCAAGATGACTTACCACAGGCCATTGCCCCGCGCCTTCGACCTTGACCTATAATGCGGTAGTTGCATCCAGGTTGCTCATGGCCATTCCTGCAAACCTCGAACTGGCCGCGTATGGCGGGCGCCGACGCTCCAGTCTCGCGCGGTTCTACCTCGAACACGAGCGCCTGGCGATCGGCGGCGGCACGCTCGTGGCCGTGCTGCTGGTTTGGGAGGCGCTTGGGCGCAGTGGTCTCGTCGATCCGCTGTTTATCTCCTTCCCCACGCAGGTCGCCCAGGCAGGCTGGCAATTGAGCCACGATCGCGATTTCTGGAACGACGTTGCGGTCAGCGCGACCGAATTCATCCTGGGCTACGGCGCGGCGCTGGCACTGGCGATCCCGCTCGGACTCGCGGTCGGTTTGTCCAAGCGCCTGCAATACATGATCGGCCCCTTCGTCGACACGCTCAACGCGGTGCCGCGCGTGACGCTCCTGCCGCTCATCATCATCTGGTGCGGCATCGGCATCTGGTCCAAGGTTCTGGTGGTTTTCCTCGGCGCCGTCATCCCGATCCTCATCAACACCCAATCGGGCGTCAAGACGAGCGAAGCGCGCTTCATCCGAGTGGCGCGCAGCTTCTCCGCCTCCAGAGTGAAGATTTTTTCGAGCATCATCCTGCCCGGCACCGTGCCCTTCATCTTCACCGGCTTGAAGTACGGCGCCGGCCGCGCGCTGCTCGGGGTCGTCGTCGGCGAGCTCTACGCCTCGACGGCGGGCCTCGGCCGCATGATCGCCGAGGCCGGCAATACGTTTCAGACCGATGTCGTCTTTTTCGGCGTGCTCGTGTTCATGGCCACGGGGCTGAGCGTGGTCGCGCTGCTCGACGCCGTCGAGCGGCGGTTCGAAAAGTGGCGGCCTCACCCGCGTTGAGCCGATCATGACCGACGCAGCGGATGGCAGGCGCAACGGCATGAGCTCGGCCGCTCCCATGCGGGCGGCAAGCGATGAATTGCAGATGCCGGCGGCCCTGCGTTGGTATCTCGTGCATGAGCGCGTCATTCTCGGCACGCTCGTGGTGATGCTCTTTCTGATCGGCTGGGAGGGCCTCGAGCGCGGCTGGTGGGCCGACATGCTGCGCCCGCTGCTGGGGGCTTCGGCGGGGCGGTTGCAACTCAAGCCGATCTTCATCTCCTCGCCCACGCTCATCGCGGCGGCCGCGTTTCGCATGTTCTTCGTGACCGGGGAGATCTGGCGCGACCTCGCTTGGAGTGGCGCCGGCTACGTCCTTGGCCTTGGTCTAGCGATCGCGGTCGGCATCCCGCTCGGGCTTACCGGCGGGTGGTATCGTCGCTTCTCCTACGCGGTCGAACCGTTCCTCTCGGCGCTCAATGCCACGCCGCAAGTGGCGTTCCTGCCGCTGATCGTGGTCTGGGTCGGCACCGGGCTCGGCCAACGCGTCTTGATCATCTTCCTCCTGGCGGTGCTGCCGCTCGCGATCAACGCTCACGCCGCGGTTCGCACCACCGATCCGCGCCTGGTCAAGGTCGCATCGAGCCTGGGCGCCAGCGACTGGCGGCTGCTTCGAACCATCATCCTGCCGAGCTCGATCCCCTTCCTGCTGGCGGGGCTGCGGCTCGCGATCGGTCGCGGGATGATCGGCGTGGTGGTCGGCGAAATCTACGGTTCGGCCGCGGGCGTCGGCGCCATGATCAACCAGGCGGGAGCGCGCTTTCAGACCGACAAGGTGTTCGTCGGCGTGCTCACCATCGTCGCCGCCGGGGTAATATTGGTCGAGATCGTGCAGCGGATCGAGCGCCGGGTCGATGTCTGGCGTGCACCGACCTGACGGCAGCGGCGCATCATGCACGCGAAACTCGAAGCGCAGGACATTCGGCTCGAATATTTTCAGCCTCGCACCAATACCCGGCTGTTGGCGCTCGATGGCGTCGACCTGAAGATTATGGACGGGGAATTCGTGTCGATCGTGGGGCCGTCCGGCTGCGGCAAGACGACCTTCCTCTCGGTGGTCGACGGCTTGGTCGCCGCGAGTGCTGGCCGCGTTCTGGTCGATGGGCAGGCGGTGACGAAGCCGGGGCCCGACCGCGCGGTCGTGTTCCAGGACGCTTCGCTGTTGCCGTGGCGGACCGTGCTCAACAATGTACGCTACGGACTGGAATGCCTCAACGTCGGCGCGCGCGAGGCGAAGGAGCGTGCGTCGCATTTCATCGAGTTGGTCGGCCTCTCCGGTTTCGAGCATCACTATCCCTACGAGCTCTCCGGCGGCATGCAGCAGCGCGTGAACCTTGCGCGCGCGTTGGTCATGGATCCGAAAATTTTGCTGATGGACGAGCCGTTTGCATCGCTCGACGCGCAAACCCGCGAGCTGATGCAGGAGGAGCTGCTGCAAATCTGGGTGAAAGCGAAAAAGACCGTGCTGTTCGTCACCCATCAAATCGACGAAGCGATCTATCTATCGGACCGCGTGGCGGTCTTTTCGAGCCGGCCAGGAAGGGTCAAAGAGACCATCGCGGTGGCCGTCGAGCGCCCGCGCCGTCTGGCGATAAAACGCGAGCCGCGTTTCCATGCAATCGAAGACCGCATCTGGGGTCTGATCGAAGAGGACGTGAAGGCTGACCGCACCCGCCGCAACATTGACCGGAGCGATCACAGTTTCTAGAGCTTGGTGGATCCGCTCGACCGATAACGAGAGGCAAGTTCCCGGGAGGACGCAATGCGGTCAGGCACGCTTCGCATCACGACGGCTTCGCTCGGCCTCGCGATCGCGCTCGGCGCGGCGGCGCCCTCCGCCCAAGCCGCCGATCCGATCCCGTTCAAGATCGGCATCTCGGCCCCGGTCGTGACCATCTTTCCGGTCTGGATGGCGGAGGCCGGCGGCTTTTACGAGAAGGAAGGGCTCAAAGTCGACGTCATCAATATGGAAGGCGGCACGCGCGGCCTGCAAGTGCTGCTTTCCGGCGAAATCCAGGGCATGCACGTGGGGCTCGCGCCGGCCGTTCTCGCCAACAAGCAGGGAGCGGACCTGCGGCTGGTGACCTCGACCTGCAACACCATCCCGATCACCATGTTCACGAAGGCGGGGGTCGGCATGGGCGACCTCAAAGGCAAGACCTTCGGCATCAGCACCTTCGGCTCCGAGACCGACGTTGCCATCAGCATCCTGCTCAAAGAGCTCGGCCTCACCCGTTCGGACGTCACCGTTTCGCAGATCGGCGGCAGCTCGCAGCGCTTCGGCGCGCTCATCGCCGGCCGCATCGATGTCGCTCCGCTGATCGAGCCGGCCATCACGCTGGCGAAGGAACGAGGCTTCAATCCCATCATCGATCTGGCGGCCGCCAAGACGCCGTGGATTTTCGATTCCCTCGTCGTCAGTAGCAGCTATCTCAAGGGCAATCGCGCCACGCTGACGCGCTTTGTGAAGGCATACGTCGCCGGCGCCTATCTCGCGCTTGCCGACGAGCCCAAGGCGAAGGAGGTGGTCGCGCAAAAGTTCAAGACCAACGACGCGAAGGTCATCGCGGCCACCTACGCCGACTTCAAGCGCCTGATGCCGCGCGATGCAGCGCCCTCGCTCGAAGGCGCCAAGAACGTGCTCGCCCAGCTCGAGGCGATCGGGACCGACATCGGCAGCCGGAACGCCAACGACTATCTCGATCTCGGCATTATCGAGGCGCTGAAGCAAGAGGGCTATTTCGTGCAGCTGGAGCGGACGTATCCCGTAAAGTAAGCCGCCGAATGATGACGCAGATTCCGCCGTGCTCACCAGCGAGCGAACGACGATCACCGGGTGCCCGTGTTCGCGGGCATGACGAGTTCGGATGTCGCGGAGCTCCGATTTGAACGCCATCGACCTCGAAGTCATTTATCAATCGACCCTGCAGATCGCGCGCGAGCTCACGCTCAACATGTTGCGCACGGGTTATTCCACCATCATCAAGGAAAGCCAGGATTTCACCTTCGCCGTCTTCGACGGCGCTGGCCGCTTGGTGGCGCAAGGCATCCCGCAGCCGCTGCATATCGGGCCGCTGGCGGCACAGGTGAACGAGATCCGCCGGCGCTTCCGCGATGCGACCGAGCCCGGCGATGCTTTCATCGTCAATCATCCCTATCAAGCGTGCCAGAACCACGCCACCGACATCACCGTCATCTCGCCCCTATTCGTGGGTGAGCGGCTGGTCGGCTTCATCGGCAATATCGCCCACAAGTCGGATCTCGGCGGCAAGGTCCCCGGCACCAATAGCGGCGACGCCACTGATCTGTTTCAGGAGGGCTTGCTGATTCCGCCACTCAAGATCCTGCGGCGCGGCGAACTCAACAGCGACGTGGAAGCGCTCATCTGCGCCAATACCCGCACGCCGGAGGTCACCTGGGGCGACGTCAAGGCGCAGGTCAACACCAACACCTATGGCCTGAGCAAATTCGCCGAGCTGTTCGGCAAATACGGCGCCGATACCGTGCTCGCCTGCTGGCAAGGCTGGATGGACATTTGCGAGGCCGAGCTGCGAAAGCAAATCGCCGCGGCGCCCGACGGGCGCTACGGCCCGCAGACCGACTATCTCGACGATGACGGCGTCGACCTCGCGACGCCGCATCGCATCTCGGCGTCGCTTGAGATCAAGGGCGACACGCTGCATTTCATCCTCGACAGCGATTCCCAGGCGCGCGGACCAATCAACCTGCGGCCCTGCGTCTCCCGCAATTTCATCGAATGCCTGGTGAAGATGATCTTCATTCCAGACCTGCCTGTGAACGACGGCTTGTCACGTCCCGTGCACGTGTCTTATCCGCCGGAGGGTTCGCTGCTCAATCCTCGCTTTCCCGCCCCAGTGAACATGTACGTGCGCCCGAGCCAGGTCACGACCGCGGTCATCATGCGCGTGCTGGCGCAGGCGTTGCCCGGCCGGGTGCCGGCGCCGGGCAGCGCGGCCGGCGGCTCGCTGTCGAGCGCGGGGCGCCATCCGAGGTCGGGCCGCTGGTATTCGCAATACGAGATCTTGAACGGCGGAACCGGAGCTCGGCCCGACAGCGACGGGGTGAGCGCCATGGATGAGCTCGTGGTCAACGTCATGAACACGCCGGTCGAGGCGATCGAAACCGAGTTTCCCGTCCGCGTCGAGCGCTACGAGCTTGCCTGCGACTCGGGCGGGCCGGGGACGTTTCGCGGCGGCCTCGGCGTGCGCCGTCAGTGGCGAATTCTGGCCGAGGAATCGAGTGTGAATCTGCGCATGGACCGCTTCAAATTTTCCTCTCTCGGCGTGTTCGGCGCCAAGCCCGCGCGCGCCTCGAAGGCGGTGTTGAACCCCGGTAGCGGCGCTGAACGCGCGCTGACGTCCAAGGTCGCGGGCCTGTTGCTCAAACGCGGCGATCTCCTGTCGGTCGAGTTCGCCGGCGGCGGCGGCTCGGGCGATCCCCTTGAGCGCGACGTCGGCCGGGTGCGCGACGACGTCGCGCGCGGCTATGTTTCGCGTGAGTCGGCGCAGGAGGACTACGGCGTCGCGCTCGATCGCGACCTCGGCATCGATCCCGATGCCACCGCGCGGTTACGCGGAAAAAAGACGCACCGATGACATTGCGTGTCGGCATCGACGTCGGCGGGACCTTCACCGACGTCAGCGCGTTCGATGAGGATCAGCGCGAGCTCGTCGCCGTTCGCAAGTATCTCTCCGATCCGGCGCAGCCCGCCGCTGTGATGGAGAACATTACGGCCGACTTGGCCCGCGACTTCGGCGCCGATTCGGTATCGCTGATCCTGCACGGCTCGACCGCTGCGCTCAACACCTTGCTCGAAGGCAAGGGCGTTCGGGTCGGACTGCTGACCACGCACGGTTTCCGCGACGTCTACGAGATCGGCCGGCAGTGGCGCGGCGAGGACGTCTTCAACATCTTCGCGCCCGCGCCGAAGATGCTGCTCACGCGCGATCGAATTTTCGAGGTCCGCGAGCGGGTGGGCTCCCAGGGCGAGGTGATCGAGCCGTTGGTGGTGGACGACGTGGGCGCTGCGGTCTCGAAGCTCGTGGCCGATGGCGTCGAGGCCGTCGCCGTATGCTTCTTGTTCGCTTACGCCAATCCCGTCCACGAGAAAGCGGCCGCCGAAATCATTCGCGCCACTGCGCCCAATCTCTACGTGTCGCTGTCCCACGAGGTCAATCCGGAATGGCGCGAGTACGAGCGCACGGCTTCGACCGTGGCCAACGCCTATATCGGCCCGCCGGTCGCGCGCTACCTGCGCACGCTGGAGGAGCTTTCGCTCCGACGCTTCCCGCGCTCGCGCGCGCTGATGATGAAATCCGACGGTGGGGCGTCGAGCGCGGGCATGCTCGCGCGCACGCCGATCCAGACCATCATGTCGGGGCCGGTGGCCGGCGTGATCGGCGGCCGTCATCTCGCCGACGTGAAGGGCATCGACAATCTCATTACCTTCGATACCGGCGGAACGAGCTCCGACATGGCGGTGCTGCCGGGCCGGCCGCTGTTCAAGTCGGAGGTGAAGGTCGCGCGCCATCCGCTGCGGACCCATACCGTCGACATCGAGACCATTGGCGCGGGCGGCGGCAGCATTGCCGCGGTGCAGCTCGGCCACGTCCTCAAGGTCGGGCCGCAGAGCGCCGGCGCGCACCCGGGTCCCGCGTGCTACGGCCGCGGGGGCGGCGAGCCGACATTGACTGACGCGCTCGTGCTGCTCGGACATCTCAATCCCACGGCGCTGCTCGAGGGCGCCATGCCGATCGCCGCCGCCAAAGCGCACGAGGCGGTATCGACGCGCATCGCCGCGCCGCTGGAAATGTCAGCGACCGAGGCCGCCTGGGGCATTCTGCGCGTGCTCGCCACCAATGTGATGGTGGCGATGCGCACCATCACGGTCGAGCGCGGCTACGATCCGCGCGAATTCACGCTGGTGCCGTTCGGCGGCATGGGCCCGACCATTGCCGGGATGATCGCGGCGGAGCTCGGCATCGGGCGAATTCTCATTCCTCGCAATCCCGGCGCCTTCAGCGCGCACGGAATGCTGGTCACCGACGTGCATCAGCAGCGCAGCCTCACCCGCGTCACGCCGGTCGATGGAACCACGCCCGCCGAGCTCGATGCGATCTTCGCCACGATGGAGACCGCAGCCTTGGAAGATTTAATGCGGGAAAAATTCCCGCGCGAGCGGCTGGTCACCCGCCGCCACGCCGGGATGCGCTATCGCGGCCAATCCTACGAAGTGCCGGTGCCGGTGCCGCGCCTGGGCGGGCCGCAGGACATGGCCGATCTGGTAGAGCGGTTTCATGACGCCCATCAGCGGCGCTACGGCCATATGGCACAGGCCGAGGCCGTCGAGATCGTCAATTTCCAGGTTACCGCGGTCGCCCTCATCGCCAAGCCCGCGTGGAAGACGTTCGAGCGGACCGATGCGCCGGCCAAGCCGCACGAAGCGCGGCAAGCCTACTTCAGCGCCGGCGATGCCCGCGAGGTGCCGGTATTTCGGCGCAGCACCCTGCATCCGGGCATGCGGATCGAAGGCCCCGCGATCGTCGAGGAGCAAACCTCGACCACCGTGCTCTATCCGGGACAGCGTGCGGAGGTGGACGAATATTTAAACGTCGAGATTGAGCTGCTGTAGGGCGGACAAGATCATTCTCGCGTAGTGCTAAGACGCTCTGTCCCAGCAGGCGATTTTTGCTCGGCCTACCTGCCCAATCCGCCGTTGTCCTCTATGAAACGGGCGATCGCGTCCACACCCTCGCCCGCGCGCAGATTGCTGAACACGAAGGGACGCGTGCCGCGCATGCGCTTGGCGTCGCGCTCCATGACCGCGAGCGAGGCGCCGACGTGCGGCGCGAGATCGATTTTGTTGATCACGAGCAAGTCGGAGCGCGTGATGCCCGGGCCGCCTTTGGACGGAATCTTGTCGCCGGCGGCGACGTCGATGACGTAAAGCGTCAAGTCGGCGAGCTCCGGCGAAAAGGTCGCCGCCAGGTTGTCGCCGCCGGATTCGATCAGAACGAGATCGAGCGTCGGAAATTTTGCCTGCATCTGTGCGACCGCGGCGAGATTGATGGAGGCGTCCTCGCGGATCGCAGTGTGCGGACAGCCGCCGGTCTCGACGCCGGCGATCCGTTCAGGCGCAAGCGCTCCGGAGCGCACGAGATATTCGGCGTCCCACTTGGTGTAGATATCGTTGGTGATCGCCGCGATCTCGTAGCGGTCGCGCAGCCGCTTGCACAAGGCGTCCATCAGCGCGGTCTTGCCCGAGCCGACCGGGCCGCCGACCCCGACGCGCAGCGGACCATGCGGGCTCGCCATGCCTCAACTCCGAAACAGTCGCGTGTACTGCGTCTCGTGTCGCATGCTCGCGAGATCGGCGCGGAACGCGGCGCCGCCGACATCCTCGAGGGCGGTGGCGAGCGCACGCGCGGCCGTCGCCACCACCACCGGTTCGAGCGCCGCGAGCACGCGTTGGCCGTCGGTTTGGCCGAGCGGGACGAGCCGCACGCCAGCCGAGATGAGGTTCGCGGTCAGCGCATGGAGATAAGCCTGCAGCGCGGGCGCGAGCGCGATCTCGTGTCCCGCGCTCGTAGCGGCGACCGCAACGGGCAGCGCGACGGCTCCATCCCAGACCGCCAGCAGCCGATCGAGCGCCGGCGTGGGCCAGGCCGCGCGCGTCGCATCGAGGAAGGCGCGGCCCTGGGCCGTGGTTTCCAGATGCCGCTCCTGCGACGGCGCAAAGACCGCGGCGAGTTCGGCCACCGCATGCAACGCTTCGTCGTTGCGCTGCGCGACCGCGCGGTGGGCATGCACGAAAAAGACCGCGTCACAAAATCCGCTGCCGTCGGCGATCATCACCACAAGCCAGCGCTCGAACGTCGCCGCATCGGTGACGTCGCCGGCCTCGACCGCCCACTCGATACCGCTGGAATAGGAAAAGGCCCCGATGGGATAGGCCGGCGACAGCCACGCCATCAGCCGGTAGAGGGCGGCCGCATTCAAATTGCCGGCAGTGGTGCCCGCGTCCTTCGCGGCGCCGCGACGCGTGCGCTCGTCGCCGCGCGCGACATTCCCAGACGCTTGCAGCGCGGCCACGCCCTTGCGGAGGCGCGGTTGCTGCTGGATTCCCGCTCTGGCGGGAGTGAGCGCAGCAAGTCCGGCGTCTCGAACCACACGGCGGGCGCGCGTGCCGCGCGCCGTGCGACGACGCGATCGCTTAGTGCTCATGGTCGTGGTTGCTTGCGTGCCCATAAGCACCATGCTCCGGGTCGAATGGCGCCTCGAGCGACGTGAGCCGCGCGCCGAGGCCGCGCAGCATGTCTTCCAGCACGGGGTCGCGCCGGATGCGCAACGTGTCGCCCATCACCTGCACCTCGGCGTGGCGATTGCCGATGTGCCAGGCGAGGCGGGCGAGCTCGTGTGGGCTTGCGGCCGCGATCTCGAGCAGCGGCTCCGCCTTGCCGGCCACGCGCACGATGGCGCCGTCCTCGAGCACGAGCCCGTCGCCGTCTTTCAGCGGGGTCGCTTGCGGCAGATCGAGCAGAAACGCCGTGCCGCCCTCCCCCGTCAGCGCGATCCGGCGGCGATGGCGCTCGTGCGCATCGAGCACGACGCGGTCGATGGCGGTCGCTGCGTTCCAGCTGCCGGCAGTTCTAATTTCGCACGCCCGCCGCATCGCATCCTGCCTTCAGAACAGAAAGTAGCGCTGCGCCATGGGCAGCACCTCGGCCGGCGCGCAGGTCAGCAATTCGCCGTCGGCGGTCACCTCGTAGGTCTCGGGATCGACCTCGATTCTGGGCGTCGCGCCGTTGTGCACCATACTCTTCTTGGAGATGCCGCCGCGGGTATTTTCGACCGCGACAAACTGTTTCTCGACGCCGAGCTTGTTGCGCAAGCCGCGCTTGAGCGCGGCCTTCGACACGAACACGACCGAAGATGCCACGAGCGCCTTGCCGAAAGCGCCGAACATCGGGCGATAGTGCACCGGCTGCGGCGTCGGGATCGAGGCGTTGGGATCACCCATCTGCGCGGCGATGATCGTGCCGCCCTTGATGACGCAGTCGGGCTTCACTCCGAAAAAAGCGGGCGACCACAGCACGAGGTCGGCGAGTTTGCCCTTCTCCACCGAGCCGATATGCTTCGACACGCCGTGCGCGATCGCCGGGTTGATGGTGTATTTGGCGACGTAGCGCTTGGCCCGCGCGTTGTCGTTGTTGCCCTTCTCCTCCTTGAGCCGCCCGCGTTGCTTCTTCATCTTGTCGGCGGTCTGCCAAGTGCGGATGATGACCTCGCCGAGTCGTCCCATCGCCTGGCTGTCCGATGACATCATCGACAGCGCCCCGATGTCGTGCAGGATGTCCTCCGCCGCGATCGTCTCCTTCCTGATACGGCTTTCGGCGAATGCCACATCCTCGGCGATCAACGGATCGAGATGGTGGCACACCATCAGCATGTCGAGATGCTCGTCGATGGTGTTCCTGGTGAACGGCCGCGTCGGATTGGTGGATGACGGCAGCACGTTCTTGAGGCCCGCGACCTTGATGATGTCGGGGGCATGTCCGCCCCCGGCGCCCTCGGTGTGAAAGGCGTGGATGGTGCGGCCCTTGAAGGCCTTGATGGTATCCTCGACGAAGCCCGACTCGTTGAGCGTGTCGGTGTGGATCATCACCTGAACGTCGTAGTCGTCGGCGACCCCAAGGCAGCAGTCGATCGCCGCCGGCGTGGTGCCCCAGTCCTCGTGCAGCTTGAGCGAACAGGCGCCGCCCTCGACCATCTCCTCCAACGCCGCCGGGCGCGAGGCATTGCCCTTGCCGGCGAAGCCGAGATTGACCGGCAAGCCATCGGCGGCCTGGATCATGCGCCCGATATGCCATGGCCCCGGCGTGCACGTGGTGGCGAAGGTGCCGTGCGCCGGCCCGGTGCCGCCGCCGAGCATGGAGGTGACGCCCGACATCAGCGCTTCCTCCACCTGTTGCGGGCAGATATAGTGGATGTGGGTGTCGAAGCCGCCGGCGGTGAGGATCTTGCCCTCGCCCGCGATCACCTCGGTGCCGGGGCCGATGATGATGGTGACGTTGGGCTGAATGTCGGGATTGCCCGCCTTGCCGACGGCCGCGATGCGGCCGCCTTTCAGGCCGACGTCGGCCTTGACGATTCCCCAATGGTCGAGGATCAGCGCGTTGGTGATCACGGTATCAACCGCGCCGGCTTTGTTGGCGACCTGGCTCTGGCCCATGCCGTCGCGGATCACCTTGCCGCCGCCGAATTTCACCTCCTCGCCGTAGGTGCAAAAATCCTTCTCCACCTCGATGATGATGTCGGTGTCGGCGAGGCGCACGCGGTCGCCGGTCGTGGGACCGAACATTTCGGCGTAGACGGCGCGTTGCATCTTGGTGGACATGCTTCAGCTCCTTGAAGGCGTCGTAACGGGCCGCGGCTGCGCATCGGCCGCGCGCCAGCGATTCTCGAACGCGGGCCGCAAGATGTCGCGCGCGAATTTGAACCCGTCGCGGCGGCGGCGGAGCACGGTCTCCGGCGAGAAATCGCGCATTCCATCCTTGTCGTCGGCCGGATTCTGCGCCGCGGGAACGAGCGTGGCGGCCGGATCCTGCATGTCGATGTTGACGATCGCGTCGATGATCTTGTAGCGCCGCGCCTCGTGCAGGCGGGCCTGCAACCGCTCGTCGAGGGCAGCGGGTGGAACCAAGGCGACAAGATCGTCGATGGTTTCCACCAGCGCGTTGACGCGACGCGCCGTGTCGTGATCCTGCCGCAGGCGGTTGCCGAAGCTCAGCTCGTGCAGGCGGTCCTCGACCGTGGCGAAATTGCGCGGCAGCCGGGCGCGCAAGGGATAGAGATTCATCACCACGAGCATGCTGTCGACGTCGGCATCGGCGCTGAACGCGTCGATGGCCAAGCCGAGCGGGGTGTTGTCGACGATGCCGCCGTCCCAATGCGGCATGCCGTCGATCTCGGTCCACGGGAATCCCGGCGGCAGGCTGCCGCTCGCCAGCACGTGGCGCGGTTCGATCTTCGTCGCGGGCACCTTTCCGAGCGGCTGATTGACGAACGCCCGCAGCGCGCCGGTTACGACCTCGACCGCGGTCACCGCGAACGCGGTCGGGCTTGCGTTGAGCGCCGCGAAATCCACATGGCGCCCGAGCGTCACCAACAGCGGGCGCGTATCATAGACGTAGGTCCAGGTCGGAGCGGTCCAGAAATCCGGCCGGGGCACATAGAAGCCCGGCAGTCCGAAATAGGCGAGGTCGCGCTGTGCGGCCTGCATCCAGAACGGCGGCGTTTCGAGCGTCAAATCGTCCCACAGCGCGTTGAGCCGCGCGCGGGCATCGGCATTGCTCTTCGCGCCGACCACGCAGGCGGCGTTGATCGACCCGATCGACACCCCGGTCACGACCTTGAGCGCGATTCGGCGGCCCTGCTCCGCGAATTCGTCCATCAATTCGAGCAGGGCGTTCAAGGCGCCGCATTCATAGGCCCCGAGCGCCCCGCCACCCTGCAGAACCACGCCGACTTCTACCAGCCTATTCGATGACGCGGACATGGCTCGCCGTGCCTCAGAGTTTTCCCATCACGTCCTGCCTGAACCCGTAGACCATGCGCTTGCCGGCGAGCGCAACGAGCGTGACCTCGCGCGTCTGCCCGGGTTCAAAGCGCACCGCGGTGCCGGCGGCGATGTTGAGCCGCATGCCACGCGCCTTTTTGCGATCGAATTTCAGCGCCGGATTGGTCTCGAAGAAATGATAGTGCGAGCCGACCTGGATCGGCCGGTCGCCGGTATTGGTGACCGAAACGACCACCGTCTTGCGGCCGGCATTGATCTCGATCTCGTCGTCCTTGATGAACATCTCACCGGGGATCATTCCGCCGCCTCCGTAACCCTCTCCCTTTGCGGGAGAGGCTAGTTCATCGTATCGGCTCATGCACCGTCACGAGCTTGGTGCCATCCGGAAACGTCGCTTCGACCTGGATGTCGTGGATCATTTCGGCGATGCCGTCCATCACCTCACCGCGCGTGAGCACGTGCGCGCCCGCGTCCATCAGCTCAGCAACGGTTTTGCCGTCGCGCGCACCTTCGACGATGAAATCGGTGATGAGCGCCACCGCCTCGGGATGATTGAGCTTGACACCGCGTTCGCGCCGGCGGCGCGCCACCATCGCAGCCATTGAGATGAGCAACTTGTCTTTTTCACGCGGGGTCAGGTTCATGACTTGCCTGCAAGCTTGAGTTTGCCTCAGTTGAGCCACAGGCGCGGCAACGGCGCGCCGCGCACCGCGGCGAGCACGGCAACGAGATCATGGCGCAGCGCTTCGCCGTCGGCGGCGCAGAGTCGCACGGCGGCGAGCCCGTTCCAGGCGGAGACGCCGACCTCGCCGCGGAAACGATCGCCGAGCGCGCGCACGCCGGCGGCGGTGCCTTCATCGCCGGGCACGACCAGTACGGTTGCGACGGCGATGCCACCATTGGCAACCGCGGGCTGCGCAAGCCTCGACGCCACGGCGCCATCGAGCCGTAAGGCTTCGGCGTGCATGAGCCGCCCGCCCCGACGCAGGCGCCAGCGATCGAATAGAAAACCGTCGTGCACCACCTCCCCCATGCCGGAGCGTCCGAACACGATCGCCTCCGCCAACACCAGCCGTGCGTCCTCGGCCAGATCGACATCGATCGATCGCTTGAGCCGCGCCCGATCGAACAGGATCGTCTCCTGCGGCAGCCAGGCGAGCGAGCCGCCGGCGGCGACATCGAGCTTCACGTCGATCCTCGCCTGCGGTGCGAGCGTGCGGTAGACCTTTTCCGCCGCGGCCGTGGTGACGATGAGCCGCGCCTCGGGCTCGACGGTCACACCGAGCGTGAAGCGGTCGCCGCCGGCGACGCCGCCCGCGGTATTGACGATGACGGCCTCGAGCTCGGCGGAGGCCGGCCCCGGACAACGCACGCGCAGCGGGCCTTCCTCGCGCAGGCGCGAACGCCGCGTCACCCCGGCGCTCGCGCGGACCGCGAGCACGATGCTCCCCACGGCGCGGTTCGCCGCAAACGTACAAGCCACATCGGCTACCGCATGTCCCACGTTTGCGCCTCTGTCGTCATCGCAGCCTAATCCCGGTCCGCTGCGGCGTGCAATGCAAGCTGCCTTGAAGCCGGATATGACGAGCAAGGCAGAGCGCTCAAATCGCCATTGCGCGTTTGAGCGCCGCCTCGTCCATCGTGTCACGGCTGCAGGAATAGACGATCGCGCCGCGATCCATCACCGCGAAATGGTCCCCCAGCTCGCGCGCGAAGTCGAGATATTGCTCGACCAGTACCACGGCGATCCGCCCGAGATTGCGCAAATAGGCGATGGCGCGGCCGATGTCCTTGATGATCGACGGCTGGATACCCTCGGTCGGCTCATCCAGCAGCAGCAGGCGCGGGCGCATGACCAGCGCCCGGCCGATCGCGAGCTGCTGCTGCTGGCCGCCGGAGAGATCGCCGCCGCGCCTGCCCAACATGTCGTCGAGCACCGGAAACAGCGCGAACACGTCGTCGGGGATCGAGCGATCCTCGCGCTTGAGCGGCGCGAAGCCGGTCTTGAGGTTCTCCTCGACGGTGAGGAGCGGAAAGATTTCACGCCCCTGCGGCACGTAGGCGATACCGCGCCGCGCGCGCTCGCTGGGCCTGAGCCAGGTAATGTCGGCGCCGTCGAACGTGATCGTACCCTTGCTGACCGGATGCTGTCCGGCGAGCGCGTCGAGCAGGCTCGTCTTGCCGACGCCGTTGCGCCCCAGCACGCAGGTGACCTTGCCCGGTTCGGCGGAGAGCGACACGTTGCGCAACGCCTGCGCCGCGCCGTAATGCAGATCGATCGAGTTGACATGCAACATCGCGCTAGCGCCCCAGATAAACCTCGACCACGCGCTCGTTCTCCGAGACCTGGTCGATCGTGCCTTCCGCCAGCACCGAGCCTTCGTGCAGGCAGGTGACCTTGACGCCGAGCTCGCGCACGAAGGTCATGTCGTGCTCGACCACGACCACGGTGCGGTCGCGATTGATCTCCTTCAGGAGCTCGGCGGTTTGTCGCGTCTCGGCATCGGTCATGCCGGCAACCGGTTCGTCGACGAGAAGAAGCTTGGGCTCTTGCGCCAGTAGCATGCCGATCTCGAGCCATTGCTTCTGACCGTGCGCCAGCGAGCCGGCGACGCGGTGGCGCACCGGCGACAGCCGGATGATGTCGAGAATGCGGTTGATGCGGCTCGCCTCTTCTTCGGTCTCCCGCCAGAACAAAGTCTTGCGCGCGCGCCGGTCGCCCTTCAACGCGAGGCCGATATTGTCCTCGACCGTGTGCATATCGAAGACGGTCGGCTTCTGGAATTTGCGGCCGATGCCAAGGAGCGCGATCTCGGTCTCGTCGAGGCGCGAGAGATCGTAGGAGCCGTCGAAGTAGACCTCGCCAGTGTCCGGCCTGGTTTTGCCGGTGACCACATCCATCATGGTGGTTTTGCCGGCGCCGTTGGGACCGATGATGGCACGCATCTCTCCGGGCTCGATGGTGAAGGAGAGATTGTTGAGTGCACGAAAGCCGTCGAACGATACGGTGACGCCGTCGAGATAGAGAAGCGCCGTGGTCGTGCGAGCATCCATCGATCACTCCGCCGCCCGGGGGGTCGCATGCGGCATGCGCGCGGCCGCGCCCCGCCGCTCCCGCCATTCCCGCCAACGCTGATGGATGGTGCCGACGATGCCGCGCGGCAGCAGCAGCGTCACGGCAACGAACAGCCCGCCGAGCACGAAGAGCCAATAGGGCGCGAGAACGCCGCTGGTGAAATAGGTCTTGCCGTAGTTCACCAGCACGGCGCCGAGCACCGCGCCGGTCAGCGTGCCCCGCCCGCCGACCGCGACCCAGATCACGGCCTCGATGGAATTGCCCGGGGAAAATTCGCTCGGGTTGATGATGCCGACCTGCGGAACGTAGAGCGCGCCGGCGACCCCGGCCATGCAGGCGGACAGAGTGAAGACGAGGAGCTTGTAGGCCTCGACCCGATAGCCGAGAAAACGGGTGCGTGCTTCGGCATCGCGGATGGCAACTAGGACTTTGCCGAACTTCGAACTCACGACGACGCGGCAGATGATGAAGCCGAGCATCAACGCAAACGTGGAAATCATGAACAGCGCCGCGCGCGTCCACGGCGCCTGCACGTTGAAGCCGAGGATGTCCTTGAAATCGGTGAGGCCGTTGTTGCCGCCGAAGCCGAAATTGTTGCGGAAGAAGCCGAGCATCAGCGCAAACGTCATCGCCTGGGTGATGATCGACAGATAGACCCCGGTGACGCGGCTCCTGAACGCAAACCACCCGAACACGAAGGCGAGCAGGCCCGGCACGAACAGGACCATGAAGGCGGCGTAGGCGAAATGCTGAAAGCCGTACCAATAGATCGGTAGTTCCGGCCAGTTCAAGAACACCATGAAGTCGGGCAGGACCGGATGCGCGTAAACTCCGCGCGTTCCGATCTGCCGCATCAGATACATGCCCATGGCATAGCCGCCGAGCGCAAAGAAGGCGCCGTGGCCGAGCGAAAGAATGCCGCAATAGCCCCAGATCAGGTCGATCGACAATGCCAATATCGCAAAGCAAAGATATTTTCCGAACAGCGCCACGAAATACGACGACAGATAAAACGGCGACGTCGCCGGCACGAGGAGGTTGAGGACCGGCACGAGAATCCCGATCGCCGCCAGCGTAGCAAGGAAGGCGAGCGCGCCGCGGTCGAGCGCGCCCGAGACGAGGCCCGCGATCATGCCTCCACCGCCCGGCCCTTCAAGGCGAACAAGCCTCGTGGACGCTTCTGGATGAAGAGAATGATCAGTACCAGGATCGCGATCTTGGCAAGCACGGCGCCGGCATAGGGCTCGAGGAACTTGTTGGCGATGCCGAGCGTGAATGCGCCGACGAGCGTGCCCCACAGATTGCCCACGCCCCCGAACACCACCACCATGAAGGAATCGATGATGTAGCCTTGGCCGAGATTGGGACTGACATTGTCGATCTGCGACAACGCGACGCCGGCAAGTCCGGCGATGCCCGAGCCGAGCCCGAAGGTGAGCGCGTCGATGCGGCTCGTGCGGATGCCCATCGAGGCCGCCATCGCCCGGTTCTGCGTCACCGCCCGCATTTCGAGGCCGAAGCGCGTGAAGCGCAGCAGCGCGAGCAAGCCTGCGAAGATGAGCAGGGTGAAGACGATGATCCACAGCCGGTTGTAGGTGATGGTGATTTGCCCGAGCTCGAATGAGCCGCTCATCCAGGACGGGTTGCCCACATCCTTGTTGGTGGGACCGAAGGCGGTGCGCACGCCCTGCTGCAAAATCAGCGAGAGGCCCCAGGTGGCGAGCAGCGTCTCCAGCGGCCGGCCGTAGAGAAAGCGAATGATGCCGCGCTCGATCAGGATGCCGACAAAGCCAGCGACCAGGAACGCAAGCGGGATGGCAATGGCGAGCGAATAGTCGAACAGCGCGGGATTGCGGGCGCGGATCACCTGTTGGACGACGAACGTGGTGTAGGCCCCGAGCATCACCATTTCGCCGTGCGCCATGTTGATGACGCCCATCACGCCGAAGGTTATGGCGAGGCCGATCGCGGCAAGCAGCAGGACCGAGCCGAGCGAGAGTCCGTACCAGGTGTTTCGCAGCGCGGTCCAAAACGCAAGGCTGTTCTCGATCGACGCGATGGCGTCGGCCGCGGCCTTCTTGACGGCGGGCGAGGCGCTCGCCGGCAATCCGCCGAGCAGCGCGAGCGCGTCTTGATCCCCGCGCTGGCGGATGACGGCGATGGCGTCGATCTTGTCGGCATCCGGTGCATTGTCGAGATAGAGCACGACCGCGGCGCGCGCCTCGGTCAACGCCTGCTTCACCTGCGCGTCGCTCTCCTTGGCGATGGCTTGCTCGAGCGCCGGCAGCGCGTTCGCGTCCTTGGATTTGAGCACGGCCTGCGCTGCCTCGAAGCGCTTTCCGGGGTCGGGTGCCATCAAGGTCAAGCCGCCGAGCGCCGCCTCGACGATCCGTCGCAAGCGGTTGTTGAGGCGCACCGGCGCAAGGTCGGAGGGCGTGCTGCCGGCGACAGGTTCGCCGGTTGCGGCGTCGATCAGGCGGTCCGAGGGCGCCTCGCGAATGAAAACGCGCTTGCTATCGGCGCTAAAAAGCAGGCGCCCCTCCTGCAGGGCGCCGATGACCGATGCGGCGAGCGGGTTGCCGCTAGTGGCAACCGCGTTGATACCCTCGATCGTGTCGTCGAAGCTGTCGGCCGTGAAGCGGAGAAGCCCATCCTCGTAGGATCCGGCGCGCGCCGCCGTCATCACGGCGGCGAGCACGCCAAGCGCACACACGAGCGCCATGAAGCGATCGCTGAAGGCACGCATCCCGATCGTCCCGGCATTTCGGAGCGAGGCGGCCCAATATCCGCAATCCGGTGGGCCGCCTCCATTCCTGCTACGAACGCCACGGTATTTTACCCAGACAACGCTACGACGCGCCACCGCACTTCTTGGTCACCGTATTGTAGTTGCCGCATTTGAGCGTCACCCAGTCCGCTTCCAGATCCTTCGAGCCCGGCAAGTACTTGGACCAGGCATCGCCCGGAACCAATGTCGGCGTCTTCCAAACGACGTCGAACTGGCCGTCCGCACGCACCTCGCCGATGAAGACCGGCTTGGTGATGTGGTGGTTGGGCAGCATTTTGGAGGTTCCACCGGTGAGGTTGGGCGCCTCGATGCCGGGCAGCGCGTCGATCACCTTGTCGGGATCGGTCGACTTCACCTTCTCCA
>WNFC01000079.1_pt1 | contig 132833 bp, 137 predicted proteins | sample 5400541 | NCBI WGS metagenome assembly WNFC01 (sample SAMN13153342, study PRJNA577476) | soil metagenome | isolation source: 120 cm saprolite under Douglas fir tree site 2 hole 2 replicate 1 | place: USA:California | collected 2015-04-18
GCCACTACACCGTCGTCCGCTGTCGCGGCTGCGGGTTCCTCTACCAGCGTCCGCGAGTGCGCGACGAGCATCTGGCGGCGTGTTATCCCGACCACTACCCGCGTCATCAGGAGCCGTCGCCCCGCGTGCCGTTCAAGGGGTCGGCGGCTCGCCGCCGGGCCGTGCGGTACGCGCTCGCGAACGGACTGGGCTACCACGCCTTCCACGACGATCACGTCTCCGTCGCGACGAGGCTCAGAGCGCGACGGATGCTCCGACGGCTCCGATGGAGCTGTCCGCCCTGGATCGGGACAGGCCGCTATCTCGATGTCGGGTGCGGTTCGGGCGCGGCGCTGGCCGTCGCGCAGGCACTCGGCTGGCGGATTGCGGGAATCGAGATGAACGAGGCGGCGGCGGCGATCGCGCGACGCTTCACCGACGAGCTCCACGTCGGCGACGTGCTGACCGCGCCGTTCACTTCGGCCCGCTTCGACGTGGTCACGGCCTTCCACGTTCTCGAGCACGTGCCGGATCCGGTGGCGGTTACCCGCCGCATGCTCGACTGGCTGGCGCCCGGCGGGCTCCTGATCGTCGAGGTACCGAACGCCGGCGGGCTCGGCGCGGCGCTCTTCGGCCGGGCGTGGTCCGGCCTCGAGCTGCCGCGCCATTTGTCGCACTTCACGCCAGCGACGCTCGAGCTGGTGCTTGGGAAAGCGGGCGGCCGGATCGTCTGGTGCTGGCACCAGGCGAAGCCGCGCTCGTACTTGTGGAGTCTATCGGCGCTCCTTCGCGATCGCGGCTGGAACACGCTTGCGAAGTTGACCGAGTCGCGGCCGATCTACGGCGCGCTGAAGCTCGGGCTGGAGGCGTTGCTCCCGCTCGCGCGCCTGGCACGGCGGGGAGAGGCGATCAGGGCTGGCGCCGTCCGGAATCGCCCGACGTAGCGAAGGCGGAGGGTGAGTCGAGCCCGGCGGCCAGGTTGGCGAGCTGCCGCTCGAGGTCGGCCAGACGCTTCGCCAGGCGGTCACGCTCCTCGCGGAGCGACTTCGTCGCCGACGCTATGTGTTCCGCGAGACCGCGTTCACGGTCGGCCCGCTGTCGCGCATCCCGCGTATCGGTGGGGACTGTGTCCATGGTCGCAACCCGTCGGAGCAAGAGCGGTGCCGAGCCACGAAGTCTTACACGCCGCGAGCTTCCAAAACCGGAAAGCCGCACTCTGACACCTGCGACCTTCGAGCTCGGTCAAGCTGACACGCCGGAACCCGCCTCGAGCCGCGTGCTAGAATCGGCGCGGGATGCCGATCTACGAATACGAGTGCCACGACTGTCACAAGCGAGTCAGCCTCCTCGTGCTGCGGCCCTCGGCGGCGGCTTCGCCGACGTGTCCCCGCTGCGGCAGCTCGGCGCTCTCCCGCCTGATGTCGCGCTTTGCGACGGTGAAGTCGGAAGAAGCCCGACTCGACACCCTCACTGACTCATCCAGCCTCGGGGATCTCGACGAGAACAACCCGGCGAGCGTTGCCCGGTTCATGAAGAAGATGGGCCGGGAGTTCGGGGACGATCTCGGCGACGACTTCGAGTCCGCCATGGACGAAGCGATGGAGGAGGGCGAGGCCGCCGGAGAGGGGGAGGCCGAATCCCCCGGTCCCTCTGACGCATCCGACGATCTGTGAGCCGGTCTGCGGGCCTATGAAAGTCCTGATCCACGACCGTCTGGAGGCGGTGGGGGCCCCGGTGTGGGACGGGCTCGTCGCCGCCACCCGGCTGCGCTCGCCGTTTCTCTCCTGGACGTGGCAGCGCGAGTGGGCGCAGGTCTTCGCGGAGGAGCGCCGGCTCGAAATCCATTGCGTCGAGGACGGGTCCGGTGGCCTGGTCGCGCTCCTGCCGCTGTACGAGTCGGCGCCAGGCACATGGCAGACCCTCGGCGGCGCCGACGTTTCGGATTATCTCGACCTGATGGCCGTGCAGGGACGGGAAGAAGAAGCGTGGATGGCGCTGCTCCAGTCCCGGACAGCGCAGCGCGTCGAGTGGGAGCTGCACGCCGTGCCGGCGGCCTCGACCACCGTCACCGCGCTCCCCCAGCTCGCCGCCGCGTACGGCCTCACCGCGTCGGTGGCCGTGGAAGAACGATGTCCCGTCCTCGCCCTGCCGTCCTCCTGGGAGACCTACCTCGCCAGCCTGTCCGGGAAACACCGCCACGAGCTCATGCGAAAGATGCGACGCCTCCAACGCGACGCCCCCGACGCCCGGGTGTCATCCGCGAGCGCGCCGGCCGAGATCGAGCCGCGGCTCGGCGAGTTTTTCCACCTCCACCGGCGCTCGCTCGCGGGCAAGGCGCGTTTCATGGACGGCCGCATGGAACGCTTCTTCCGGCGCGTCCTCATCGCGTTCGCCGAGCGCGGGGCCGCCCGGCTCTGGTTCCTGGACACGCCGACCGTCCCCATCGCCGCCTTCGTCACGATCGAATGGGACGGCACGGTCGGCCTCTACAACTCGGGATTCGATCCCGAGCGCGCGGCGCTCTCCCCGGGCGTGGTCCTCCTCGCACACGTCGTGCGCGACGCGATCGCGCGGGGGCGGCGGACCTTCGATTTTCTCCGAGGCGAGGAGCGGTACAAGTACGAGTTCGAGCCCGTGGCCAACGCTGTCTGCGCCGTGAGGATCCGGTGAGCCTGCGCGTCGCGATGCTCAGCGTCCACACCTGCCCGCTGGCCGCTCTCGGCGGGAAGGAAACCGGCGGGATGAACGTCTACGTGCGCGAGGTATCGCGCGAGCTCGGACGCATGGGCGTCGCCGTCGATGTCTTCACGCGCTCGCAGAACCCGTCGATCCCGCGGGTGGTGCAGCTTGGCGAGCGAGCCCGCGTCATCCACCTGCCGGCGGGCGACGAGGCGCCGATGGCCCGCGAGCGCGTCTACGACCATCTCGACGAGTTTGTCGACGGCGTCGAGGCGTGGCGCATCGCGGGGTCGATCGACTATGACCTGATCCATGCCCACTACTGGCTCTCCGGCGTCGCCGCGCTCGCGCTCAAGGCCCGCTGCTCGGCGCCGGTGCTCCAGATGTTCCACACCCTCGGCCGCCTGAAAAACCGCGTGGCCCGGAGCGCGGCGGAGCTGGAGCCGGCGGTCCGGCTCGAGGAAGAGATGCGCATCGTCTCCGGGGCCGACCGCATCGTGGCCGCGAACGTCGTCGAGCGCGCCGAGCTCCTGCGCGACTACGCCGCCCCCGCGTCGCGAATCGCGACGATTCCGTGTGGTGTGGACACCGACCTCTTCGTGCCGGGCGACCGCGCTGAGGCGCGGCGCCGACTCGGGCTCGACGAACGCCCGGTTCTCCTGTGGGTCGGTCGCATCGCTCCGATCAAGGGGCTCGACACGCTGCTCGACGCGGTCGCGCGGCTGAGCGCGGCCGGGCAGGGCCTGCGGCTCCTGATCGTGGGCGGCGAAGCGGACGAGCCGACGAATGGCCACGAGGCGTCGCTCCGGCAGCGCATCGAGCGGCTGCGCCTGGAGGACACGGTTCGCTTCATCGGGCCCCAGCCCCAGGGCGTGCTGCCCGTCTACTACGTCGCCTGCGACGTGACGGTCCTGCCCTCATACTACGAGTCCTTCGGCATGGTCGCCCTCGAAGCGATGGCCTGCGGAAGCCCTGTCATCGCGTCCCGAGTCGGCGGGCTGGTGACGACGGTCCGCGACGGCGTCACGGGCTTCCTCGTCCCCGACAGCGACGTCGCGGCGCTGGCCGACCGCATCGGGAGTCTCATCGCCGACGCCGACCTGCGCTGGCGGGTCGGGCGCGAGGGCGTGCGCTGGGCGGCCCAGCACCGCTGGCCCTGCGTGGCCGAGGCCGTGTGCCGGGAGTACGCTTCGCTCGAGTCGCGCGCGAGGGTGCATCTGGACGCAGCCCGCTGCCAAGATTAGCTTTAACCGCCGCTCGAGCGCCGGCTGTGCCGGTGCCCCGAAGCTCGCTCGACGCTCGCTCCCCCCGATGTTCATTACTCTGCTACACTGCGCCGCCGTGAGCACCCTCCTCGAGGTCAAGAACCTCCAGACGCATTTTGTCACGCATGGCGGCGTGGTGCGCGCGGTGGACGACGTGTCCTGGGACGTGAACGAGAGCGAGACGGTCGCGCTCGTCGGCGAATCCGGCTGCGGCAAGAGCGTCAGCGCGCTCAGCATCATGCGCCTCGTCGCCGGCCCCGCGGGCCGGATCGTGGGCGGCCAGATCTTCTTCAAGGGCCGAGACCTCCTGCGCCTCTCCGAAGAAGAGATGCGTCGCGTGCGCGGTCGCGAGATCGCGATGATCTTCCAGGAACCGATGACCTCCCTCAACCCGGTCCTCTCGATCGGGCGCCAGCTCACGGAGGGGCTCGAGATCCACCTGGGGATGGCGCCGGTCGAAGCGCGCCGCCGCGCGGTCGAGCTGCTCGGCATGGTCGGCATCCCGGATCCGGAGCGGCGCCTGGCCCAGTACCCGCACCAGTTCAGCGGCGGGATGCGCCAGCGGATGATGATCGCGATGGCGCTCGCCTGCAACCCGTCGCTGATCCTCGCCGACGAGCCCACGACGGCGCTCGACGTGACGATCCAGGCGCAGATCCTCGAGCTCATGAAGGATCTCTCCCGGCGCTTCGGCGTGGCGATGCTGATCATCACGCACAACCTGGGGGTCGTCGCCCGCTACGCCGACCGCGTGAACGTCATGTACGCGGGCCGGATCATCGAGCGCGGCACGGCGCGCGAGCTCTACGGCCACCCACGACATCCCTACACACTCGGCCTCCTCCGGTCGGTGCCGCGCCTCGACGAGCCGCGCCGCGCGCGCCTGGACCCCATCCAGGGCCAGCCGCCTGACCTCACGCGGTTGCCGCGCGGATGCGCGTTCGCGCCGCGGTGCGCCTTCTGCGTCGAGCGCTGCCTCGTCGAGACTCCACCGCTGCGTCCGGTCGCCGAGGGGGGGCACGTGAGCGCGTGCTGGGAGGCCGCCAACCTCGACCGTACCCTGGCGCGGAGCGCCGCCGCGACGTGAGTGCCGCCGCCCCGCTCCTGGAAGTCCGCAATCTGGTGAAGCACTTCCGCGTCGGGGGCGGGCTCTTCGGGAGCCGAGCCGGCGTCGTCCGCGCCGTGGACGGTGTGAGCTTCGAGATTCGCCGGGGCGAGACGCTCGGGCTCGTCGGCGAGTCCGGGTGCGGCAAGACGACCACGGGCCGGTGCATCCTGCAGCTCGAGCGGGCGACCAGCGGCCAGATCGTCTTCGAGGGGCGCGATCTCACGGTCCTCGGCGAGGCCGAGCTGCGGCCGATCCGCCGCAAGATGCAGGTGATCTTCCAGGACCCGTACAGCTCGCTCAATCCGCGGATGACGGTGGGCCAGATCATCGCCGAGCCGCTGGCCGTCCACGAGATCGTCGCCGACCGGACGCAGCGCGCCCAGCGGGTGAGCGAGCTCCTGTCCCACGTGGGCCTCCTGCCGCAACACGGGCACCGCTACCCACATCAGCTCTCGGGCGGACAGCGCCAGCGGGTGGGGATCGCGCGGGCCCTCGCCGTCGAGCCCTCGTTGATCGTCTGCGACGAGCCGGTCTCGGCCCTGGATGTCTCGATCCAGGCGCAGATCATCAACCTCCTCGAGGATCTCCAGGCGCAGTTCGGGCTGACCTATCTCTTCGTCGCCCACGATCTCTCGGTGGTGCGGCACATCTCGGATCGCGTCGCCGTCATGTACCTCGGCAAGATCGTCGAGATCACCGACCGCAAGTCGCTCTACGACGTCCCGCTGCACCCGTACACGAAGGCCCTGCTCTCGGCGGTGCCCATCCCCGACCCGGTGCTCGAGGCGCAACGCGAGCGGACGGTGCTCAGCGGAGAAGTGCCGAGCCCGCTCAATCCGCCGACCGGGTGTGTTTTTCATCCCCGGTGCCCCATCGCCGTCGACCGCTGCCGGGTGGAAGAGCCCGACCTGCGCGAGATCAGGCCGGGGCACAGGGCAGCCTGCCTCCTGGCTTGACTCGCAGCCGGGCCGTGCTTAAATGTTGCAACCTTTCGTGCTCGGAGTTGGTTTCCTGGCCACACCTCAGGAGGGATCGATGCGACGATACTTGAGCATCCTTGCGATCGCGATCGTCGCCGTCATGCTGACAGGTCCAGCCGCGGCGCAGGAAAAGCCCCGCTACGGTGGTGAACTGGTGTTCGCGGTGCCGTCCGAGCCCCCGTCCTACGACGCCCACCGCGAGGAGACCTTCGGGGTCATCCACCCGCTCGCTCCCCACTACAACACGCTGCTTCGGCCCGACCCCACCGACCGCACGGCGACCAAGATCGTCGGGGATCTGGCCGAGTCCTGGACGATCTCCAAGGACGGGCGGACCTACACGCTCAAGCTCCGTCGCGGGGTCAAGTTCCACGACGGCAGCGAGATGACCTCCAAGGATGCCAAGGCCAGCTACGACAAGATCATTTTCCCGCCTGCGGGGGTCGCCTCGGACCGCAAGGGCGAGTACCTGGACGTGGAGGCGGTGCAGGCGCCAGATCCCTACACGCTTGTCTTCCGGCTCAAGTGGACGTCCGGCTCGTTCCTCATGTCTCTGGCCTCGCCGTGGAATTGGATCTACAAGGCCGACATCCTGGCCAAGGACATGCGCTGGTATGAAACCAATGTGATGGGCACGGGCCCGTTCGTCTTCGTGGAGCACGTGAGGGGCTCCCACTGGGTCGGCAAGAAGAACCCGAACTACTGGGACAAGGGCAAGCCGTATCTGGACGGCTACCGCGCGATCTTCATCAGAGACTCGGCGGCGCAGGTCGCGGCCGTCCGTGGCGAGCGCGCCCACATCCAGTTCCGGGGCTTCTCGCCGGCCGAGCGGGACAGCCTGATCCAGGCCCTCGGTCCCAAGATCGCGGTGCAGGAGAGCCCGTGGGACTGCGCCTTGCTGGTGGCCATGAACCACGATAAGAAGCCGTTCGATGACAAGCGAGTCCGCCGCGCCCTCACGTTGGCGCTCGATCGCTACCAGGGCTCGCAGGCCCTGTCGAAGATCGCCATCGTCAAGGAGGTGGCGGGCGTGCAGGTGCCGGGGTCGCCCTTCGCGACACCCCCGGCCGAGCTGGAGAAGCTGGCCGGCTACGGACGTGACATCGCGAAGTCACGCGCCGAGGCCAGGCGGCTCCTGAAGGAGGCCGGCGTCCCGGACGGGTTCGCGTTCACGTTCAAGAATCGCGGCATTCCCATGCCCTACGAGCCGGTGGGCGTCTGGTTGATCGACCAGTGGCGGCAGATCGGGCTCAACGTGAAGCAAGAGGTGATCGAGGCCGCCAAGTACTACGCGGAGCTTCGCGGCGGCAACTTCGACGTTGCGATGGACTTCCAGTGCGGCTACATCGTCGAGCCGGACCTCGACCTTTACAAGTTCCAGTCCAAGGACAAGAGCCCGGCCAACTACAGCCGCTACACGGACAAGGTGCTCGACGAGCTGTACGAGAAGCAGAGCCGCGCGGTCGACGCGGAGGAGCGCAAGAAGGCCATCCGGGAGTTCGAGCGACGGCTGCTGGACGACGAGGTGCACTATCTCTACACGCTGCAGTGGCACCGGATCATCCCGCACAGCGCGAAAGTGAAGGGCTGGACCGTCACCCCGAGTCACTATCTGAACCAGCAGCTCGACGCGGTGTGGCTGACGGAGTAAGCGCACGAGGAGCGAGCCATGACTGATTGCGGGCTCAAGCGGAGGCTGAGCCTGATCGCGATCCTGCTCGGCGTCGCGGTTCTCGTGACGCCGGCAGGCGCCCAGGACAAGCCGCGGTACGGGGGCGAGCTGATCTTCGCCGTACCGTCGGAGATGCCCTCGTACGACGGGCACCGGGAAGGGACCTTCGGGATGGTCCACCCGCTCGCGCCGCATTACAACACGCTGTTGCGGGTCGACCCCAACGATCGGACGGGGACGAAGATCGTCAGCGACCTCGCCGAGTCGTGGACCATCTCGCCCGACGGGCGCGTCTACATCCTCAAGCTCCGGCGCGGCGTCAAGTTCCACGACGGGAGCGAGATGACCTCCCGTGACGTCAAGGCGTCCTACGACAAGATCGTCTTCCCGCCGGCGGGCGTGGGGTCCATCCGCAAGGGCCAGTACACCAACGTGGAGGCGATCGAGGCGCCCGACGCGTCCACGATCGTGTTTCGCCTGAAGTGGCCGCAGCCCTCGTTTCTGGCGTCGCTCGCGTCGCCCTACAACTGGGTCTACAAGGCCGAGATCCTCGCCAAGGACGTGCGCTGGTACGAGAAGAACGTCATGGGAACCGGCCCCTTCGTGTTTGTCGAGCACGTCAAGGGCTCGCACTGGGTCGGCAAGAAGAACACCAACTACTGGGACAAGGGCAAGCCCTACCTCGATGGCTACCGAGCGATCTTCATGAAGGACTCGGCGGCCCAGGTGGCGGCCATCCGCGCGGAGCGCGCGCACATCCAGTTCCGGGGCTTCTCACCCGCCGAGCGGGATAGCCTCGTCAACGCGCTCGGCCGGAAGATTACGGTGCAGGAAAGCGCGTGGGACTGCGCGGCCTGGGTGGCGATGAACCAGGAGAGGAAGCCCTTCGACGACAGGCGCGTCCGCCGAGCGCTGACCCTCGCCCTGGACCGGCATCAGGCCTCGCAGGCGCTGTCGAGAATCGCCGTCGTGAAAGAGGTGGCCGGGGTGCAGGTGCCGGGCACGCCGTACGCGACGCCCCCGGACGAACTGGAGAAGCTCGCCGGCTACGGACGCGACATCAAGAAGGCTCGGGCCGAGGCGCGCCGACTGCTGCGGGAGGCCGGGGTGCCCGACGGCCTCTCCTTCACCTTCACGAACCGCGGGGTCCCGATGCCCTACGAGCCGGTCGGGATCTGGCTCATCGATCAGTGGCGCCAGATCGGCCTCAACGCCACCATGGCCACGATCGAGGCCTCCCAGCACGTGACGGAGCTGCGGGCCGGGAACTTCACGGTGTCCAGCGACGCCCAGTGCGGCTACCAGGTGGAGCCGGATCTCGACCTCGCCAAGTTCCAGTCCAAGGAGATCAGCCACAACAACTACGGCCGCTACACCGACAAGGTGCTCGACGAGCTCTACCAGAAGCAGAGCCGGGCTCTCGATCCCGAGGAGCGGAAACGATATGTCCGGGAGTTCGAGCGGCGGCTGCTCGACGAGGAGGCGCACTCCTTCATTACGCTCCAGTGGCACCGCATCGTCCCCCACAGCGCCAAGGTCAGGGGATGGACGATCACGCCGAGCCACTACTTGAACCAGCAGCTCGACACGGTATGGCTTTCCGAGTGAAGATCGCGGCCGATGGCTAAGTACATTGTCAAGCGGCTGCTCCTGATGATCCCGACCCTCCTCGGGGTGGCGGTGCTCATCTTCTTCCTCATGCGGGTGGTGCCCGGGGACATCGTGGAGCTGCGCTTCGCCGGCGAAAGCGCCTTCGCCCAGAAGGAGAACCTCGACAAGGAGCGCGCCCGTCTCGGTCTCGACCGGCCGCTCTGGGAGCAGTTCCTCACCTGGATGCTGGGCATCGTGCGGCTCGACTTCGGGACCTCGATGTGGACCGGGGCCCCCATCCTCGAGGAGATCAAGCTCCGGGCCGCCCTGAGCTTCCAGCTCGCCGTGATGGCGACGATCATCGCCGTCGTCCTGGCCATCCCGCTGGGCGTGGTGGCCGCCCTCAAGCAAGACACCTGGGTGGACTACGCCGTGCGGATCTTCTCGATCGCCGGCCTCGCCACGCCTTCCTTCTGGCTCGGTATCGTGTTCATTCTCCTGCTGCTGATCGTCTTCAAGTGGCTGCCGCCGATGGTGTACACGCCGTTCTGGGTGAACCCGTGGCAGAACATGCTCCAGCTCATCTGGCCCGCCCTCGCCGTCGGCTACCGCTACTCGGCGGTGGCGACGCGGATGACCCGCTCGGCCATGCTGGAGGTGTTGCGCGAGGACTACATCCGCACGGCGCGCGCCAAGGGGCTCTGGCTGAAGCTCATCCTGTCGCGTCACGCCCTGAAAAACGCCATGCTGCCCGTGCTCACGGTGATCGCGCTCGAGTTCGCGTTCCTCATGGGCGGACTGGTGGTGACCGAGCAGGTGTTCAACCTGAACGGCCTCGGGATGCTCTTCGTCGAGTCCGTCGCCCGCCGCGACTACACGCTGACGCAGGCGCTGGTGATGCTCGTGGCGTTCGTCTTCATCTTCGTCAACTTCGCGGTGGACCTGATGTACGCCTGGCTCGACCCACGGATCCGCTTTCGCTGATGGCGATTCGACGAGCGACCGTCGCCGACATTCCGGACGTCGCCGAACGTCGAAGCTGGCTCGCCGTGGCCGGCGACTTCTGCCGGCAGCGGCCACTGGGCGCCATCGGAGCCGTCGTCGTCGCGGTCAACATCCTCGTGGGGCTCAGCGCCAACGTGATCGCGCCCTACGACCCGCTGGCGACGGACTACGGCGCGATGCTGGCGCGGCCGTCCGCGGGCCACTGGCTCGGCACCGACGCGTTCGGCCGCGACGTGCTCTCGCGGATCCTCTACGGCTCGCGCACCGCGATGCTGGTCGGCTTCGCGTGCGCGTTCTTCGGGGCCACCGTCGGCGCGGTCATCGGGGTCACCAGCGCCTACTTCGCGGGCAAGGTGGACCTCCTCATCCAGCGAGTCATGGATATCTTCCTCGCCTTTCCGTTGATCATCCTGGCGCTCGCGGTCGTCTCGATCCTGGGCCCCGGGATCATGAACGTCATCATCGCGATCACCATCCCGATGATCCCACGCGCCGCGTTGGTCGCGCGGTCGAGCGCGCTCGCCATCCGCGAGATGCCGTACGTCGACGCCGCGCGGGCCGCCGGGTTCCGCCACCGGCGGATCATCCTGCGGCACATGCTGCCGAACGTCATGGCGCCGTACCTGATCATGCTCACCGCGTACCTCGGCCAAGCCATCTTGCTCGAGGCGTCGCTCTCGTTCCTCGGGCTCGGCGTGTCGGAGCCGACGCCGGCGTGGGGCCTGATGCTCCGCGGCGCCGCCGTTCAGTTCGCCGAAGCGGCGCCGTGGATGGCGATCTTCCCCGGTTTCGCGATCAGCCTGGCCGTCTTCGCGTTCAATCTTTTCGGCGACTCGCTCCGGGATGCGCTCGACCCGCGCCTGAAGACCCAATAGTTGGCATCCAGGTAAATATCCGGAATGCTTGACACATTGTGCGGATTCGGGTACAAGATCCGGTGGCTCTGCCGAACTGAACGCACCTCGAAAGCTCTCGAGAGCGGAGGCTTAGATGCCGTATATCATTGCTGAGCCGTGCATCAACGTAAAGGACAAGGCCTGCGTCGAGGTGTGTCCGGTGGATTGCATCTACGAAGGCGACACGATGCTTTACATCCATCCGGACGAATGCATCGACTGCGGCGCCTGTGAGCCTGTGTGCCCGGTGAAGGCGATCTTCGCGGAAGACGAGACGCCCGATCAGTGGAAGAACTTCATCGAGCTGAACAAGCAGTTTTTCAAGGACCATCCCGGGGTCAAGCCGGCGACCAAGGCTTAACTGCACACGCCCCGCGGCAGCACGCCAGGCCCGCTGTGCATTCTCCGGAGTGCCGCGGGCCTGAATCTTTTGCAAAGACGGCTGTTCGTGACTGGCATGTCGGTTGCGGGTGTGAAGGGTCATGGCCTCGATACCCGGACCGACTTCGCTACCACCGCCGCCGACCCCCAGCTATCATGGCGCGGTCTGCGAGTTCAAGCGACGCCTCATCGAAGCGACGCTCCACCAGGCGCGCGGCAATCGCACCCACGCGGCGCGCGCCCTCGGCTTGCAGCGGACGTACCTCCTGCGGTTGCCGACGCGCCCGGCAAGCTGGGGCTCGGCATGTATGACGTGTGGGTCGCCGGCGCCGACATGACGCGCATCGGGCGGCTCCACGAGCCGCTCCCGGACCTGATGGCCGTCGCCGCGCACACGGCGTTGCGCCGAGCGGATCGCGAGCGGCCCGACGCGATCATCGTCGCGACGATGAACCCCGAGGAGTTCCTGGGCGACGGCAACTTCGCGTCCAACGTCGCCACGCACATGGGATTCGCCGAGGTGCCCTCGATCCGGGTCGAGACGGCCACCTCCTCGGGCGCGGCGGCGTTCTACGCGGGCTTCGCCCAGGTGGCGGCGGGGCTGGCCCGTACGGTCCTCGTGGTGGGCGGCGAGAAGATGACGCACCTTCCGACGCCGAAGGTGTCGGAGCTGATCGGGCGCTCGATCGATCCGTACGAGCGCTCGTACGGCACCACGATGCCGGCCTTCGCCGCGCTCGTGACGCGGGCGCTGATGAGCCGCCACGGCGTCGGCGAACGCGAGATCGCGCAGGTCGCGGTGAAGAACCACGCGAACGGCGCGCGGAACCCGCTAGCGCACTTCCGTGACGAGATCACCCTCGACGACGTCCTGGGCAGCCGCATGGTTGCCGACCCGCTGCGGCTCTTCCACTGCTGTCCGATCTCCGACGGCGCGGCGGCGGTCGTGTTGACGGCCGACCGCACGAGCGTGCGCGTGGCCGGCATCGGGCAGGGAACCGACGTGCTCGCGATCCGGCATCGCGACGTGCTCACGAGCTTTCGCGCCACCCAGACGGCGGCGGCCGCGGCCTTCGCGATGGCGGGCTTCGGCCCGGAGCGTGTCGACGTCGCCGAGATCCACGACGCCTTCGCCCCGTTCGAGCTGATCTCGCTCGAGGACATCGGGCTCTTTCCGCCCGGAAAGGCTGGAGCGGCCACGCTCGACGGTGAGACCGCGCTCGACGGCCGCCTGCCGGTCAACCCCTCCGGTGGCCTCAAGGCGCGTGGCCACCCGCTCGCCGCCACCGGCCTCGCGCAAATCGTGGAGTGCGTGTGGCAGCTGACCGGGTGCGTGCCGAGGCGCCAGGTGTCGTGCAGCGTGGCGCTCACCCAGTCCATCGGAGGACCAGGCACCAACAACTGGGTGACGCTCCTGGAAGCCAGATGAGCAGAGCCGGGTCGCGCCTCCGGGTAGATCGGGCGTGCGGAGCCGGCAAGCGCCTGTGGGCAGATCGAGCGTGCGGAGCCAGGTCGCACCTGCGGGCAGATCGGGCGTGCGGAGCCGGCAAGCGCCTGTCTCAGGCCACCCTCGGTCCAAGCCGGCCTGGAGGCACCCGCTACAAATGATCGAGCGCCTCGCGGCTTCCCGGTGTTCCGTGTGCGGGTTCATCGCGGCGCCGCCCGCCCGGTGGTGTCCGCGTCACCCGGTCGAGATGACGCGCACCTCGGTGCCGGGCGCCGGCGAGGTGATCTCCTTCACCACGCTCCACTCGCCACCCGAAGGCTTCCGCTCACCGCTTCACATCGCGCTCGTCGAGCTGGCCGGCGGTGCCCGGTTCATCTGCCACGGCGCCGAAACCCTCGGGCTGCGGATCGGCTCATGGGTGGCCATCGAGGCCGTGGGCAATGTCTATTACTTCTCGCACCTCGGCGCGATCGGCCGCGTACGGCTCTTCTGGAGCCGCGCCGGGCACGCCAGCGAGCGCATCGGCGCGATCACGCGAAGCCTGGCCAAGCGGGCCTGGAAAGGATCATCACGTGGCGAAAGCTAAGGGACCGCTGGCCGGCGTTCGTGTCCTCGACCTCACTCGCGTCCTCGCCGGCCCCTTCTGCGCGATGATGCTCGGCGACATGGGCGCCGAGGTGATCAAGGTCGAGGAGCCCGGCAAGGGGGACGACACGCGCAGCTGGCCGCCGTTCGTCGAGGGCGAGTCGACGTACTTCATGTCGGTCAACCGGAACAAGAAGAGCGTGACCCTGAACCTCAAGGCGCCCGAGGGCCGCCGCCTCCTCGAGGCGCTCGCCCGGAAGAGCGACGTCCTGCTCGAGAACTTCAGGACCGGCACGATGGAGAAGCTCGGCTTCGGCTACCGCGCCCTCTCGCGGCTGAACCCGCGCCTCGTGTACTGCTCGGTCTCGGGCTTCGGTGAATCCGGTCCCGAAGCGCACCGCGCCGGCTACGACCTCGTGATCCAGGCCGAGTCGGGCGTCATGGACCTCACCGGATTCCCGGACGGTCCGCCCGTGAAGGTCGGTAACTCGATCGCGGACCTCGTCGCCGGCATGTCCGCGGCCTACGGCGTCGTCCTGGCGCTGCTGGCCCGCACCCGCACCCGCCGTGGCCAGAAGGTCGAGATCTCCATGCTCGACGTCATGGCGGCGCTCCTGACCTATCAGGCCGGGATCTACTTCGGCACCGGGCAGCGCCCGGCCCGCCGCGGCAACGCCCACCCCTCGATCGTGCCGTACGAGGTCTTCCGCGCGGCCGACGCGTTCGTGGTGCTCGGCGTCGCGAACAACTCGCTGTGGTCGAAGTGCTGCATCGCGCTCGGGCATCCCGAGCTGGCCCAGGACCCGCGCTTCGACGCCGAGGCCAAGCGGGTCCAGAACCGGCAGGCGCTCGTCCCGCTGCTCAACGAGATCCTGGGCACGCGGGCCGCCGCCGAGTGGGTCAAGCAGTTCGAGGCGGCGGGTATCCCGGCGGGGCTCATCAAGTCGGTTGCCGAGGTGTGCGAGAGCGAGCACCTGAAGGCTCGAGGGATGATCGTGACGCTGCCGCACCCCCGGGCCCGGAAGGTGACCGTGATGGGCGTGCCCGTGCGCCTGCACGCCACGCCCGGCAGAGCCGCGGCGGCGCCGCCCGTGATCGGTCAGCATACCGAGGCGGTTTTCCGCAGCCTCGTCGGACTGACCAAGCCGGCCGTCGCGCGTCTGCGAGCCCGGGGCGTCGTCTAAACGGTGGGGCTGGACGCTCGCCTTGCGCGCTCGACCGGGAGCCTAGCGGCCGCGCTCGCGAACGAACGCGTTCTCGAACACGTAATCCGCCACGCGACGGCCCTGGGCGATCGCCTGGGTCTTGTCGAACGCCCAGTGGATGCCGAGGTAGATGCGACTCTGACCGTTCTCCTCCTCGGCCTGGGAGAGCGACGAGAAGCTGCGCGGAATGAGCGGGCGCACGGTTCCCTGGTTGTCCTGAGTCACGCCGTTGAATTCGTCGGATACGAAGGTGAACGCGATGTCGTCGGTCCTGTAAAAATTGCGCAGCGTCTGGAAGAGGGCGCCCCCGAAGCCGGCGTGCCCAGACGGGTAGGCCGGGAACGGCGGGGTGAAGTTCGGGGGGAAGGGCGGGCCGCCGCCGTTGCTGAACGGTGCGCCGAGCGGCGCCCAGGTTGGGTCTCTGACCGTCACGTGGTTGCCATCGCGGTTGGCCTTGCGGATGCCAGTGATCGGCCGCCAGAACTCGTAGTAGTACTTCGACTCCCAGAGCGCGATGCCCGCGTCGGCCATCGCCACGTTCACCAGCGCCAGAAGCCGCGCGACCTCGGCGCCCGTCGAGCCCATCTGGTCGGCGATCTGCATCGCGATCTGGTTGTACAGCCGCGGCGGCGCGCACAGGCTCGGCGTTCCGTCGTAGGCCCAGAAGATCCCGGCGATCGTCTGATCGAGAGTTCGCTCCGTGGGTGTGACGACACCGTCTCCGCCCAGGCGCTTCACCTCGTCGAACGCGGCCGTGTACTCCGAGCTGTCCAGTGGCGGGGGAACCGGCGCACGGAACTGGTCGGACGACTTCAGGGCGAACGGTTGGACCCGGCCCCAGTATGCGCCCAGCGCGATCGGGATCTGGCTGATAGGGTCTTGTTGCCACTTCCCCGGCTCGTGGCTCGGGATGTACTCCACGCCCACGCGAGGCTCCGCATGCTGCGAGCCATCGTTGGCCCTGAGTGTAAGGATCGCCGCCGCCGCTCGCCGGCCGAGATCGATCCCGTTACTTTTCGCGCGCCCCTCCGGGATCTTGCCGAGCTCTTCCGCGAGCACCGCGTCGAAGCTCGGCGTCTGCGAGGGGAAGAGCGCCGCCAGCGTGTCGTGCGCCGCCAGTGCGATGGCGGCGTCCATAGAGCTATTCGCGGGGGCAGGGGACAGGCCGGCATAGCTCCGGTAACCGCCGGCGATCGCGTTCACCGCTTCGAAGACGGCGACATGGACGATGGCCATGGCCCGACTCGCCCGCGTGGGCCCGAATTGCTCCCTGACGAGACTGTGGTCGATCCCGCTGGCGTCGATCGCGATCTCGTTCCAGTGACGGACCGAATCGAGGCTGGGCCGCGGTCGATGGCTCGGCGCTCCGGGAAATTGCGATGTGGCGTCGTAGAGAGGACCCAGCAAGTCTCGAGGATCGCCGGAGACCTCGCCGGCCCACGCCGACGCGGCCAGACCCAGGGTGAGAATCGTGACCGTCAGACGGATCAACTTGCGGTTCAGCGCGACGATCCCATTCAGCATGACAGTTCGACATTATCAGCTTCGCGGCGCGCGCCACAAGAGCCTGCGATCGCGATAGCCCCGATTCTTGACACCGCCTCGCGCCCAGGAGCATCATCGAAAGCACCCATGCGCCGCCTGATCAAGATCTACGACACCACGCTCCGCGATGGCACCCAGGGCGAAGGCGTGTCGTTCTCGATGGAAGATAAGGTTCGGCTCGCGACCCGGCTCGACGCGCTCGGCATCCATTATATAGAGGGGGGATGGCCGGGCTCGAACCCGAAGGACCTCCGCTTCTTCCGGCGCATGCAGGACGTCACGCTCAAGCACGCCAAGCTCGCGGCGTTCAGCATGACCAGGCGCGCCGGCGGCGCCGCCGACTCGGACGCCAACATGCGCGCGGTGCTCGACGCCGGCGCGCCGGTGGCGACGATCGTCGGCAAGTCGTGGGACTTCCACGTGACCGAGGCCCTCGGCACGACGCTTCCCGAGAATCTCGCCATGATCGGCGACACGATCGCGTTCCTCCGGCCCCGGATGGACGAGGTCATCTTCGACGCCGAGCACTTCTTCGACGGCTTCCGCGCCAACCCCGACTACGCGGTGGCCACGCTGACGGCCGCGGAAGCGGCTGGGGCACACTGGCTCGTTCTCTGCGACACCAACGGCGGCACCCTGCCGGCCGAGCTCGTCGCCACGATCCAGGCCGTGAAGAAGCACGTGCGGGCGCCGCTGGGGATCCACGTGCACAACGACGCCGAGTGCGCCGTCGCGAACTCGCTCGCCGCCGTCGGCGAGGGGATCAGCCAGGTGCAGGGGACGTTCAACGGCTTCGGCGAGCGCTGCGGCAACGCGAACCTCGTGTCGATCATCCCGAGCCTCGTCTTGAAGCTCGGGCTCGACTGCATCCCGGAGCCGAGCCTGCGCGAGCTCCGTGACGTCTCACGCTTCGTGTCGGAGCTGGCCAACCGCAAGCCCTGGTCCTCGCAGCCGTACGTCGGCGACTCCGCGTTCGCGCACAAGGGCGGCATGCACGTCTCGGCCGTCCAGAAGCACCCGGAGACGTACGAGCACATCAACCCTGAGGCCGTGGGTAACCACCGGCGGGTGCTCGTCTCCGAGCTGGCGGGGAAGTCCAACATCCTCTGGAAGGCGCGCGAGTACGGGATCGACATCGACCAGGACACGCCGGATTCCCGCCGGATCCTCGAGCAGGTCAAGGCGCTCGAGGACCAGGGGTTCCAGTTCGAGGGGGCGGAGGCGTCCTTCGAGCTTCTCATGGAGCGGGCGCTGGGCCGCCACCGACCCTACTTCGAGCTCGAGGCGTACCGAGTGATCGTCGAGGAGCAGAACGCCGATCACGAGCCCGTGGCGGAGGCGACCGTCCGGGTGCGGGTGAAGGGAATCCTGGAGCACACGGCCGCATCGGGAAACGGTCCCGTGAATGCGCTCGACCACGCGCTCCGCAAGGCCCTGGAAGAGTTCTACCCGAGCCTCAAGACCATGAAGCTCCTCGACTACAAGGTGCGCATTCTCGACGAGTCGAAGGGTACCGCGGCCAAGACTCGCGTGCTGATCACCTCGGGCGACGGCGAGGAGACCTGGGGCACCGTCGGCGTCGCCGACAACATCATCGAGGCGTCCTGGCAGGCGCTCGTAGATTCGGTCGAGTACAAGCTGCACCGCGACGAGTCCGCGCGGGCCTGAGCGTCCCGGTCGCGATCAGCGATCGGGCTAAAGGCCTGGAGACGGTCACGAAGCGGCCGGATCGAGAGTGATCTTCCTGGTCAAGAAATCACCACCCACCGCATCGGCCTATATCGTAAATAGCTGAACTTTTTGTGAAATCACCCCTCGCTGCCCTTCGGTATAGGATTTGCTTTTCCGGTAGAGCAGGAGGGTTCAGACAATGTCGGTCAATGTCACGGCGGTCAACGAGTCGGTCAACGCCAACGGCGGTACGCCCCGCCCCTGGCTGCAGCCCCGCGGAGTGGGCCGTCCTTCGACCGTGGCCCCGTTCGCTCCCCAGATCGAGACGTGGCTGCGGGAGACACCGGCGCTCTCCGGTGCCGAGGTGCTCCGGCGCGCGCGTGAGGTGGGCTATCGCGGCGGTAAGAGCGCGCTGTACGAGCTCGTGAGGCGTCTCCGGATCCCGGTCGCAGCAGATCAACAGGCAAACGGAAGCCACTAGCTCGTCCCCTTCGTAAGGACTCACGCCGGGGCGCGAACGCGCTCGGCGGGGCGTCCTTTTGCAGCGTGGAGTCTCGTTCTTGTAACGTAAAGTTGCCGGGAGATCCCATACCGCGCCGGGATCCCGGCGGTCCGGCCCATCCCAGATTCTCCAGACCTCGACGGCGCCGCGCAGAGCAACTCTGATTCCCGCGGTCCAGTGCTTCCCCGGCGAGGACGCGACGCGCTACCCTGACGGAAGGGATGGCGAGGAGCTCCACGATATAGTGCGGCCTGTCGCGCAGCTTTGGTGCGGGTGTCCTCGCTGTCAAAGCCGCCCAGATTCGACACCGCGACGTTCGTTCGCCCACGCTGTCCTCAAGAGTGTCGCTGGACTGACAGTGCATCGGCTGGACCGGCTCCTCCACCGAAGCTAGAGCGCTGTTTGCCCGTACCGTACGTCGCTGAATAGAAATTACTCTCTCGGCGAACCGTCAAGCCGCTAACACTGACCTGTACCGGCTCCTACGGTTGGATCCGCTTGTAGAACAGGAGCTCGCGGTAGCCCTGGGGAAGGTTGTCGATGTAGCCCGAGGGTGTGAAGCCGAGCGCGGTATGCATCCGGATCGCCGTCGCGTTGGTCTCCTCCGTCGATGAGAAGAGCCGCGGGCCCGGCGAGATCGCCTCGACCATCTTGAACAGGGCGCGGGCCGCGCCCTTCCGGCGGAAGTCTTCGCGGACCGCGACGAGCGACACGAAGGTGCACTGGAACCAGTCCGTGCGATAGGCGAGGACGCCGACCACCTCGCCGGCCTCTTCGACGACCATCAGGTGATGCCGCTCGGCGTGCGAGCGGACAAACGGGCCCGCCCGCTCGGGCCCGATGACCTCGGCGGCGAGCGCCATGACGGCCGCGAGGTCGGACGACTCCACGTGCCGAACGTTCATCGCGCGAGGAACGCGGACAGCTCCCGCCGCACGAGCGGATCGTCGCCGAGCAGGATCGTGTAGTGGTTGACGCCGGGGACGACGACCAGCCGGCAGTCCGGGATGGCGTGGGCCATCGCCTCCGCCTCCTCCTGGGTCATGAGGCAGTCGTCCGGCGTGAGGAGCCCCTCCGGCGCCCGCAGCAGGAGCGTCGGTGCCGCGATCCGGTGGTGCCAGGCCCAGAGCCGCGTGCGCTGAAGGTTCCCGGCCTCTTCCTCGACGGCGTGCTTCGCGACCTTGGACCGTACGCCGCCCCCCGGTCCCGGCTCGACGTCGTACGTGAAGTGGCGCGTGAGGTGGTCGTTCCAGCGGCCCTCGAACATCGGCAGGCCCTTGACGATCGCCAGGAACATCTCGACCGAGGGGAACTCGACACCGAGCCGGTTCACGGAGGGAGCGATCGAGTCGAACACCTCGGCGCGCACGTCGAGCCCTCCGTCGAACAGGACGAGCTTGGCCACGCGATCCGGGTGGTGCGATGCGAAGCGCACCCCGATGTGGGCCCCGAGCGAATGGCCCATGATGACGGCGCGATCGAGATCGAAATGGTCCAGGAGCCCGAGGAGATCGGCGGCGTGCTCGGCCAGGCTGTACCCTTTGGCGGGCTTCTCGCTGTCACCACGACCGCGCAGGTCGTACGCGATGAGTCGGTGGCTGCCGCCCAGGACGTCGGCGATCGGGTACCAGGCGGTGTGGTTGGACGTGAGCCCATGGATCGCGACGATCGCCGGCCCACCGCCCGGCCATTCGTGGATCGCCAGGCTGACTCCATTTATGTTCAGCCGTCGGGGCGCCTCCGCGCCCGACGTTCGGGCAGTCATACCGTGAGCCCGCCCTAGTACGTGCCCGGCCGGATCTGCTTGTACAGCTGCTTGAGGCCGTCCGCCGAGAACGTCGGCGACTTGCAGAGCGAGATGATCTTGCGCTCGTCGGCCTCCACCTTGACGACGGCCTCCGGGATCCGGGGGGCGATCTCGGCCGGGATCGTCACGGCGCCGTGCTGGTCGGCGTGGATCAGGTCACCGGGCTTGACCCAGAGCCCGCCGACCTTGATCGGCAGGCCGAAGTCCACCATGTGCACGTACGCGTGGGAGACCGAGATGTGCGCGGCGGCGAACTGGAACCCGAGCGCCCGCACCTCGTCCAGATCGCGCACCGAGCCGTCGGTGACGACGCCGGCGCAGCCGAGCGCGCGGTGAATGTTGGCCTGCACTTCACCCCACTGGGCGCCCTGGCCCCGCGGCTCGTCGAGATCGTGAACCACGATGACGCGGGGCGCGGGAATCGAGAGCACGTAGTCCCACCACCCGAACGTGGATGCGCGGTGGCCCTCGAGCGGTTGCGGCTCGGCCCGGATCACCGCGGTGACGGCGTAGCCGACCAGCGGCCCGAGCTCGGAAAAGATGGTCCGGATCTCGGACGACATGTTCCCCTGGTTGCGGGGGCGGACGTTGAACGTCTCGATCGCGTTGGCCACGCTCGGACTCGAGATCTTCTTCAGGGCGTCGATCATCAGAGGGTGTCCTTTCGGCGCTGGATGAGGAGGGTTTTGAGCATCTCGACGGTCTGGCGGATCGACTCGAGGTTCGGGTTCACGCCGAGCGCCTGCTGGAAGTAATCGAGCGCCTTCGCCGGTTGATCGAGCTCCAGGTAAATCATCCCGTAGCCGCTCAGCGCTCCGAAGTGGTACGGGTTGCGCTTCATCACCTCGTCGCAGTCGGCGAGCGATTTCTGATACTCGCCCAGGAGGTAATAGACGGTGGCCCGCTTGTTCCACCCTTCCGCGAACTCCGGACGACGCTGGACGATCGAGGTGAAGGTCTCCACGGCGAGCTCGCCCCGCTGAGCGCTCATCTGCTCGACGCCGACGGCGAAGAGACGGTCGACGTCCTCGTCGCCGGATCGGCTCCAGACCTGCCACATCGCGTTCTCCGCGAACGCCCGGACGAGCCGGTCGGCGTCGCGCAGCGCTCCGGCGAGCTGCGGCAGGTCGGTCATCAGCCCGGTCTCCCCGAGCGCCAGGACGCCGCGGCGGCGATTGTCGACGTCTCCCCCATCGGCCAGCGCCGTGAGGGCCTCCTCCCGCGTCGGCCCCGCCGCGAGGGGCGGGGGCACGCCGGGCATTGTGAGGATGGCGCCGAGCGCCAGCAGCACCAGCCAGCAGCGGGTCACGGCGTGTACGCTTCGTTCACGTTGGAGGCGGCGTAGCTGGGCTGCGTTGCGCCGCCCGGCACGTAGATCCGGTTGCCGACGCCCGCGGCGCCGATACCGTGGCGGGGCGTGCGCATCGGCTCCTTGGCGATCCAGCGGTTGCCGGCGACCTCGTACATCTCGGTCGCGCTGAAGATGCGGAGCGGCGCCTCACCGCCGAAGACGTAGAGGCGGTCGCCGAGGGCGGCCGCGGCGAGTCCGCCACGGCCGACGGGGAGCGGCGTTCCCGTGGACCAACCGTCGGTCGCCGGATCGTAGATCTCGACGGTCGCATACTGGGTCCCGAGAAACGACGTGCGCCCGCCGATCGCCCAGAGCCGCCCCTGGAATGCCACCGCCGCGAGATGATCGCGCGCCGTCGGCAACGGCGGGGCGTCGGTCCAGCGGTCGGAGGCCGGGTCGTACACTTCGTGAGCGTTGCTCACGCTATCGCCGGCGCCGCCGACGGCGTGCAGACGGCTCCCGAGGGCGATCATCGCGAGCCCGCCGCGCGCCAGGCGCAGCGGCGCACGCGTCGCCCAGGAATTTCGCGTCTCGTCGTACTCGTACACGGTCCGCAACGGTGTCCAGCTCACGCGACCGCCGCCATGGCCGCCGGCCACGTAGAGCCGGCCGCCCACGACGGCCGCGGCGGCGTGGTGCGTCGCGGCGGGGAGCGGTGCGCGGGTCTCCCAACGGTCGGTCGCCGGATCGTAGACCTCGACGGTGGCGACGGCCTCAGCGCCCGGACCGAAACCGCCGATGACGAACACCCGGCCATTGAGCTCCGCGACCGCGACCTCCTGTCGCGCGGTCGGCATCGGGGCGAGTGGCGTCCACGTGCCCGGACTCTGGATATCGATCGGCGCAGGCGAGTCGGTCGTTGTGCCGAGACACCCGGCCAGGACCGATGCGGCGACGGCGAGCGCGGCGAGCGGGACTCCAGGCCTCATGAGCGGACCAGCGCGAGTAGACCGGCTTCGTCGAGCATCGTCACGCCCATGCGGCGCGCGTCGTCTGCCTTGCTGCCGGCCGCCTCGCCGACGACGACGTAGTCGGTCTTCCGCGAGACCGAGCTGACGACCCGCCCTCCGCTCCCCTCGATGAGCTCGCGCGCGGCCTCGCGGGAGAGCGTGGGCAGCGAGCCGGTCAGGACGATGATCTTGCCGGCGAGCGGTTTCGGGCCGGCCGGCGCGACGGGCGCGTCCGTCACGACGCCCACGGCCCGGAGTCTCTCGATCACCCTTTGATTTGTCGGGTCCTTGAAGAACGCCACGATCGATCGCGCGATCTCCTCACCGATGCCATGCACCTCGCCGAGCTCCGACTCCGATGCCGCAGCGATGGCTTCGAGGCTGCCGTAGCGCGTCGCCAGCAGCTGGGCGACGCGCTCGCCGACGAGCCGGATGCCGAGCGCGTTGAGCAGGCGGGCCAGACCGCGCTCGCGGGACGCCCCGATGGCCCGGACGAGATTCTCGGCCGACTTCTCGGCGAACCGGTCGAGTGCGCCGATCTCGGCGCCGGTCAGCGTGTAGAGGTCGGCGAAATCCTTCACCCGACCCGTGTCGACCAGTTGCTCGATCGTGCTGTCGCCCAGGTGCTCGATGTCCATCGCCCGCCGCGACCCGAAGTGACGCAACCGCTCCTTGAGCTGGGCGGGGCAGGCGCTGTTGGTGCAGCGCCAGTACGCTTCACCGGTGGGACGGAAGGCGACGCCGCCGCACGCCGGGCACTGGGACGGGAAGGTGAATGGCTGGGTGTCGGCCGGCCGCTTGGCGAGCACGACCTGGATGACGTACGGGATCACGTCGCCCGCGCGCTCGATCAAGACGGTGTCGCCCACGCGGATGTCCTTCCGCCGGATCTCGTCCTCGTTGTGCAGGCTGACGTTGCGGATGGTCACTCCGGCCAGCTCGACGGGGGAGAGCTTGGCCGTGGGCGTGAGCGCGCCCGTCTTGCCCACGTTCACCTCGATCGCCTCGATCACGGTCGTCGCCTGGCGTGCCGCGAACTTGAACGCGATCGCCCAGCGCGGGTGGTGGGTCGTGGAGCCGAGCCGCCGCTGGTGCTCGAGGGCATCGACCTTGACCACCACCCCGTCGGCGTCGTAGCCGAGCGCGTCGCGGTCCCGCTCCAGCCGCTCGCAGCAAGCGACGACCGCGTCGAGGGTCTGACAGCGCTCGGCCCGAGGGTTGGTTTTGAATCCGGCAACGCGAAGCGCGTCGAGCGTGGCCCAGTGGGACGCGAAGGCGTGTCCGTCCGCGCGGCTCACGTGGTAGAGGAACATGTCGAGCGGCCGGCGCGCCGTCACCGCGGGGTCCTTCTGGCGCACGGCGCCCGCGGCGGCGTTTCTCGGGTTCGCGAATGTCGGCGTCCCGGCGTCCTCCAGCGCGCGATTCAGCTTCGCGAACTCCGCGCGCGGCATGAACACCTCTCCGCGCACTTCGAGGACTGCGGCGTTCGCCAGGGCGCCGCGCCGCAGCACCTGCGGGATGGAGCGAATCGTCCGGAGGTTGGGGGTGATGTCCTCGCCGGTACGGCCGTCGCCCCGCGTCGCGCCGCGGACGAAGCGGCCCTGCTCGTACAGCAGGGCGATGCCGAGACCGTCGATCTTCGGCTCACACACGTAGCTGAACGTCGCGCCCGGAAGGGCTCGGCCGATCCGCGCCTCGAACTCGCGGAGGTCGTCGGGCGAGGTCGCGTTGTCGAGCGAGAGCATGGCGGCGTGGTGCTCCACCGGCTTGAAGATGTCCGTCGGCGTCCCGGCGATCCGCTGCGTTGGACTGTCCGCAGTGACGAGGTCGGGGAAGGACGCTTCGAGCTCGCGGAGCTCACGCATGAGGGCATCGTACTCGGCGTCGGAGACCTCGGGTCGCGCCTCGACGTAGTAGAGGTAGTCGTGGTGGTGGATCTGCTCGCGGAGGTCCGTGATGCGCTGTGCAGCGTCGGCGCGCGTCATGGAACGAAGCATAACATCCTCCGCGGCGCCGGATCTGGCCAGAGGGCGAGCTCACCGGGTGCCTGCCGCGACCCGACGGTAGCTACTGCGTGGCGAGGCATCCGCTAGTCTGCGCGCGAGCAAAGCTGACTACACGGGTGGGCAGGCACCCGGTGAGCTCGCCCTCCGGCCAGCCAGTCTCCGCGATGGGTCAGGGGCGTTTGGAAGAGAGGCGGATGGCGACGAGGACCGGGATGAGCCCCGCAGCGACGATCGCGAGGGTATCGAGCCAGCCGGCGGCGTGGCCGACGGCGCGATCCAGCCACGCCAGCGGCACCAGGACCCCGACCACGATTACGGCGCCGGGCAGCGCGTAGCCCATCGATGCCGCCCGCGCCGAGGCGCGTACCAAGGGCCGAGGGATGCAGCCTCGCGGCATAGGCCAGTACGAGTGCCAGCGCCAGGGCGCAGACCGCGGCGAGCGCGGCCAGAACCAGCGTGTTGCCGAGGAGCGTCACGAACGAGGACGCGCGCCAGCGGCCGCTTGCGTCGCGAGCCCAGACGATCAGCTGGACGACCGGCAGGACGAACGCGAGGGCGAGGATTGCGAAGCCAGCTCCGGTGGCCGCCCACGTCTTCCAGCCTGCCAGTGCGAGCGGCGTCACTCCCGGCCCCCGACGCTGGCTTTGGGTGAAGCGCGCGCGACCCCGGAGCGACCGCTCGAGGACCAGGAGGCCGAGGGCGAAAAGCAGCAGCAGGCTTGCGACCCGGGCCGCCGCGGTCCGGTCGAACATGCCGTACCAGACGCGATAGACGGCTTGGGTGAGCGTGCGGTAAGCCGAAGGTGGCGACGGTACACGCCGAGGACAGAGCGCGCAGGGCGCTCCCTTCTTGCCGCCCGAGTTCGAGTGACGCTATACTGGCGGACGACCGTTCGAGCTTTCTATTAGGTAGGATTAAGATGCAACGATCGTCAATCCTAAAAGTCGGCGCCGCCACGAAGGACACGACGGCGTCCGTCCAGGACTACCTCGCCGCGATCTACGACCTTACCGGCAGCGGCAAGCCCGTGATCGGCGCGCGGGTGGCCAAGCACATGGCGATCTCCGCTCCCGCCGTGACCGAGGCGATCCATCGAATGGCCCGGGGCGGATACGTGAAGATCGGACGCGGCAAGGAGCTGACGCTCTCCACCCGGGGGCGCCAGATCGCCGAGGTGATGGCCCGGCGCCATCGTCTCCTCGAGCGCTGGCTGACGGACATCTTGGGCCTCAACTGGACGGATGCCCACGAGGAGGCGCACCGTCTCGAGCACGCGCTCTCGCCGCGCGTGGAGGACCGTCTGGCGGAGCTCCTGGGCATGCCGAGCACATGCCCGCACGGCAACCCGATTCCCGGGATGGCCAAGCCACCCCGCGTGGAACCCTTCCCGCTCGCCCAGGCGAAGGAGGGGACCACCGTCGTGGTCGAGCGCATCACCGAGGAGGCGGAGGCGGACAAGAAGCTGCTCGAGCACCTCTGGAAGAACGACGTGCGTCCGGGGCGACGGCTGAAGATCACCGAGGTCGCGCCCTGGGCCGGAACCATCACGGCGACGGGCGACGGTCGGACCATCGCGCTCGGCCTGCCGGCGGCCGCCAAGATCTGGGTCTATCTTCCCGGTGCGACGGGGTGAAGGCTCTCTTCTGGATCTTGGTCGCGATCGGGTGCGTCTACGTCTTTTACACGGGCGCGATGGCCCTGTCGTCCTACCTGGAGATCACCAGCGTGGTCGAAGAGGTCGTCGCGGAGCGGGCGTCGAGGACCGAGCGCGAGGAGCGCGCGACGCGGGTGAAGGAGGACATCGCCAAGAAGATGGCGGCGAGCGGAATCAAGGTCGGCGACCGCGGCGTCTCCGTGTCCGACGAGGGGCGGACGCTCGACGTCAGCGTGCGCTGGAGCTGGCCGGTGATCGTGTATCAGGGCGCGGAAGTCTTCGCGATCCCGCTGAAGCACGAACGCACCTTCAAGGTCCCCGAGAAGCGCTGACGCCGCGCGGCGTCAGCGTTGACCGCGGGCGTCGTGGATCATCTTCGCGACGCGGTCCCGGTCTTCGCCGGGCGGGGCCAGGGCGACGAATTTCTCCCACGAGCGGATGGCCGCGCCCACGTCCTGCTTGACCTCGTAGAGCACCTGCCCTCGGTAGAGGAGCGCCGGCAGGTAGTTCGGATCGATCGCCAGCGCGCGATCGAACGTTTCGAGCGCGCGGTCGGCGTGCTCGGGCCCCCCGCCGATCGCCACGATCAGCGCGAGGTGCGTCATCGCGTCCACGTTGTTCGGGTCACGCTTGAGCACCGCCTGGTACGCGGCGATCGCCTCGCCGTACCGGCCCTGCCCGAGACTCGCGCGCGCGGCCTGCAGCATGCCGCGCAGCACCTCCGGGGGAGGCACGCGTCCTCCCGCGCCTGTCGCCGGCGGCGCCTCCGTGGGGAGCGCCGCGAGCGGCCGCGAGCCCGTCGGCGGCTGGCCGGCCATCGGATCTGGTTCGGTGTACCGCACGATGCCGACGCCCACCGCGATTCCGAACGCGACCAGGCAGAGCGCGGCGGTCCCGAGCGCGACCGGGTGCCGCCACGCCGACCCGCTGGGCGCGCGCGACTCGGCGCTCGGGGGCGCCGGGTCGGCTGGACCCAGCTGATCGAGCGCCGTGAGGATCGCGGCCGCCTCGCCCTCGTACCGAGCGCGGAGGTCGGCGAAGTCGGCGTCCGAGACGTGGCCGGCGGCGTGCTCGAAGTCGAGCTCGCGCAGCGCTACGAGGGCCGCGCGCTTCTCCTCCGCGAGCTGCTGGCGGGGGTCCGCGGGAAGGGGAAGAAAGGTCCGGCCCCGCGCATCCCGACGGAGCAAGGGCCAGAGCGTGAAGAGAAGCGCCGGTACGCCGACCGCGATCGAGACGACGAGAAGTCCCGTCACAGACTCGCCTCGCCTGCGGCTGCGGCTCGCCCTGCCATTTATAGACTCGCCTCGCCTGCGGCTGCGGCTCGCCCTGCCATCACGGTCCGCTGTCCACTTCGCGCCGGATGCGTTCGCTCATCGCCGGGTCCACGTCCACCCGGGTCGGCCTGTGGTCGCGCCGGTGGCACGTCCATCGCCGAACGAGAACAGCCACGGTCACGAGCCCGACGCCGACCGCCGCAAGCGGAACGAGCCAGACGAGGAGGTTGAATCCCCGGCGCGGGGGCGACAGGAGGATCCACTCGCCGTAGCGGTCCACGAAGTATTGCTGGACCTCGGCCGGACGCTCGCCCGCGGCGAGCCGGTCGCGGATGATCGCGCGCATCTGACTCGCCATTTCCGAGGGCGAGTCGGCCACGGAGAGATTCTGACAGACCACGCATCGGAGCTGAGCGGCGACCTCGTGCACGGTCTCCTCGCTCACCGGCGCCGCCGGCTGCGCGGTGACGGGCGACACCGCTGCGCTGAGGAAGAACAGCGACGTGAGGAGCCGTAACCCTAGGCGGCTCATGGTGACCCGGGCTCGGCCAGGAGCCGGTCGACGTTCGCGCGGAACACGGCGTCAGTGACCGCGCCCACATGCTTGACGCGGATGCGTCCCTGCCGGTCGAGAAAGAACGTCTCGGGTACGCCGTACACGCCGTAGTCCACTGACACCGCGCCGGTCAGGTCCTGGGCGTTCGGGAACGTCAGGCCGAATTCGCGCACGAACTTCTCCGCCGGCTCTCGCCGGTCCTGGATGTCCACGCCGACCACGACGACTCCGCGGTCCCGGTACTCGCGCCAGTTCCGCTCCAGGATCGGCGCCTCCTCGTAGCAGGCGGGCTGGCACCACGACGCCCAGAAATTCAGGACGACGACCTTACCGCGGTGCGCCGCCAGGCTGAGTGGCGCGCCCTCGAACGTCGCGAGCCCGAAGGCCGGCGCCGGCCGCCCGATGAGCGGGGAGGGGATGTCGCGCGGGTCGACACGGAACCCGTAGGCGAGCAGCGCCAGCACGGGGAGCGCCGCGAGCGGGATCAGCCAGCGCCAGAGCCGCCTCACGCGGGCGTACGTCGCTCCGGCAGGATCGCCAGCAGCGCGCCCAGCGTGAGCACCACGCCGCCGATCCAGATCCAGCTCACGAGACGGTTGACCTGGAGCTTGATGGTCGCCTGCGTGCCGTCCCGGGCGAAGTCGCCGAGGACGAGGTAGACGTCCTCCTTCAATCCGAGTCGGTAGTCGACGTAGGCGATGGGCGACTGCTCCTGGGGGTAGAACTTCTTGGCGGGCCGCAGCACGTCGAGCACGCGACCGTTCGAGACGGTGAACGCCCCGACGACCTTGAAATGATTCGACTCCTCGACGGCGGTGAGGTCGTCGAACCGGAAGCGATAGCCGGCGAGCTCGGCCGTCTCTCCGCGCCGGAGCGTCGCCTCGGTTTGGACGGACCACGCGTGCGATCCGGTCACGCCGAGGGCGATGAGCAGGATGCCCAGGTGGACGACGAAGCCGCCGTACCGTCGGTTGTGGCGGCGCAGGAGCCCGCCCACGGCCGGGACGAGGGCTTCACCCACGCGCAGCCGGGCCCGCGTCGCCCGCACGAAGTCGACGCTGATCGTGGCCCCGACGAACACGGTCGTCGCGAGCGTCAGCGCCGCCAGCGCCGAGCGCACGCCCAGGATGAACGCGGCGGCCGCGGCGGCCACGCCGAGCACGACCGGCCAGAGGAAGTTCCGCTTCAGGCTCTCGAGGGAGGCGCGTCGCCAGGCGATCAGCGGACCGACGCCCATGAGGAAGATGAGGGACAGGAACAACGGCACGTTGACCTGATTGAAGAACGGCACGCCGACGCTGACCTTGACGCCGCGCACCGCCTCCGAGAGGAGGGGGAACACCGTGCCGAAGAAGACGGTGAACGCCGCGGCGATGAGCAGCACGTTGTTGAGGAGAAACGCCGACTCGCGCGAGACGACGGAGTCGAGCTCGCCCTGCGAGCGGAAGGCTTCCCAGCGCCACGCGACCAGGCCGAGCGCGGTCAGCACGACGAGCGCGAGGAAGCCCAGGAACAGCGCGCCGATCGAGCCTTGCGTGAAGGCGTGGACCGAAGCGATGACGCCGGAGCGGGTGAGGAACGTGCCGAAGAGCGTCAGGCCGAACGTCAAGATCACCAGCACGATGTTCCAGAGCTTGAGCATGCGCCGTCGCTCCTGGATCATCACCGAGTGGAGGAAGGCGGTGCCGGTGAGCCAGGGCATGAACGCCGCGTTCTCGACGGGATCCCACGCCCAGTAGCCGCCCCAGCCCAGGACGTGGTAACTCCACCAGCCACCGATCAGCAGGCCGAGGGAGAGGAAGTACCAGGCGACGATCGTCCACCGTCGCGTCAGGACGAGCCAGGTATCGCCGATGCGGCCCGTGATCAGCGCGGCCATCGCGAAGGCGAAGGGCACCGTGAAGCCCGTGAAGCCCAGGTAGAGCGCGACGGGATGCGTGATCATGCCGGTGTCCTCGAGCAGCGGGTTGAGGCCGCGGCCGTCGGCGGCCACCGGCACCTGCCGCTGGAAGGGCGGCGCGGCGATCGTCATGACGAGGAGGAAGAAGGCGAGGATCCCGAGCATGGTCGCCAGTGCCCACGGGTAGAGCTCGCGCGCGCTGTCCCGGTGCCGGAGGATGAGGATCAGCGTGTAGAGCCCGAGCATCCAGGACCAGAGGATGATGGAACCCTCGAGCGCGCCCCAGACGCCGGTGATCCGATAGTAGAACGGCGTCCCGAGATTCGTGTTGGTCGCAACGTAGCGGATCGAGAAATCGAACGTGAGAAACGCGTAGGTCAGGAGGGCGAAGCAGGCGGTGATGAGGACGAAGACGCCGAGCGCCGCGTGCTGGGCCGACTCCACGAGGGCGGGCCGTCCGGCGCGGGCCCCGACCGCCGCCGCGGCGCCCCCGTAGATCGCGAGGACGAGCGCGACGAGCGTCATGCCGTACCCGAGGTCCGCAGTCATCGCCCGTCCCCCCGGAGTGTCTTGATGAGCTCCTGGTAGCCGGCCTGGGTCCCGTCGTGGGGCGCCTTGTACTCCTCGGAGTGCTTTGCCATGATCAGGCTCGCCTTGAAGTAGCCGTCGGCCGTCCAGCTTCCCTCGACGACGGCGCCCCTGCCTTCGGCGAAGAGGTCCGGCGGCGTGCCCTTGTGTCGGACCGGAACCGTGGCGGTGCCGTCGGAGAGCGTGAACGACAGGTCGAGAGCGCGGGCCTCCCACTTGAGCGATCCGGGCACCACCATGCCGCCGAGCCGGTACGCCTTGCCCGGCACGGCGGCGGCGCGGAGCTCGGCCGGCGTGACGAAGTAGACGGCCGACTGCGTGACGCCGGCGTAGATCATGTAGGCGAGGGCGCCCGCGATGACCGCGCCGCCCACGAGGAACTTCGCCCATTGGTTCACCGCGGCCTCCGCCGTCGCGCCGTGCCACGCTCGAGGGCGCGCTCGATCCGGGCGAGTCGGCGCCAGTAGCCTCCGAGCACGACGGCGGCGAGCAGGTAGGCGGCGGCGACAAAGCCCCAGTTGTCGGGCATCACGCGGCCGCCTGCGCTTCGCGACGCAAGAGTGCCACGCGTCGCGCGACGAAGTACGCCGCCAGCAACCCGAAGCCGACGAAGTTCACGATGATCCCCCCCCAGAGGATCGCGGGCATCGTGGCACCCCCGGCCTTGAGGAGCGAGGCGGGCTGATGAAGCGTGCGCCACCAGTTTACCGACTGGTGGACAAGGAAGATGTTCGGCGCGGCGATGACCGCGACCACGGCCCCGTACCGGGCCGCGCGCTCGCCCTCGTCGACGGCCTGGCGCAGGAGCAGGTAGCCGAGGTAGATGAGGAATACGATGGAGACGCTCGTGATTCTCGCGTCCCACGTCCACCACGTTCCCCACGTCGGCTTTCCCCAGATCGAGCCCGAGGCGATGTTCAAGCCAAGGAACACGAGCCCGACCTCGACCACGGCGTGCGCCAGTTGGTCGGCGTCTGCGCGTCGCGTGAGCAGGTATGCGATGGAGGCGCCGCACGCCACCAGGAACGCGAGGTACGCGACCCAGACGGCCGGAACGTGGATATACATGATGCGCTGGACGTTGCCCTGGGTCAGCTCGCGCGGCGCGACACCGAACGCCATGAACAGGCCGGCGGCCAGGCCGACGAGCGCGAGCCACCCGAGCGTGCGCGTCATTCTCACGGCTCCAGGACGAACTCGAAGGTGAGGATCCCGGCGACCAGGTAGATGACGTCGGCGGCGGCGAGCAGCTGGAGCCAGTGCGCGTAGGCGGCGAGCGGTTCGCCCGCCAGCGCGGCCTCCGTCGCCTTCACTGTCGCGAGCAGCACGGGAACCTGTACGGGCAGGAGCAGCACCGGGAAGAGCAGCTCCCGCGCGCGCACGCTGGCCGTCATGGCCGCGAAGAGGGTGCCGACGCTGGCGAGGCCGAGGGTGCCGAGGACGACGACGGCGGCGAGGGCCGGGATCGCCGGCGCGAGATCGATATTGAAGAAGATCGTGAAGAGGGCGAGAAGCAGGACCGCCACGGTCAGCATCAAGAGGACGTTGCCGGCGAGCTTGCCGACGTAGATCGCGGACTTGTCGCCGGGCACCAGGAGCAACGCCTCCCAGCAGTCGTTCTCGCGCTCGGCGACGAACGTCCGGCCGAGCCCGAGCAGCCCGCTCAGGATGAAGCCGAGCCAGAGGAGACCGGGCAGCGTTCCGGCCAACCGTTCGCGGTCGGGACCCACCGCGAACTGGAAGACGAAGAGCAGCAGCAGCGCGAAGAAGAAGAGGGCGTTGAGCGTCTCCTTCGAGCGGCGCTCGATGAGCAGGTCCTTCCAGACGACGATGAAGGCCCGCCGCGCGAAGGTCAGCATGCGTCCTCCGTGTGCAGCGCATAACGGCGCTGCACGTCGTCGGCCGACAGCGCCCCGCGTGGCGTGTCGAGCGCGATGGCGCCGCCGGCCAGGATGGCGATCCGATCGGCGACCGCGAGCTCGCGCCCGAAGCTGTGCGTTGCCATCACGATCGAGCCGCCGCCGGCCTTGAACGACGCGAGGTGCTCCTCGAGCCACTTCCTCGCCCGCTGATCGAGTCCGGCGAACGGCTCGTCGAGCAGCAGCACCCGCGGCCGTACCAGGACGAACCGCGCGAGGGACAGCCGCCGCTTCATGCCGGCCGAGAATGTTCGGACCCGCTCGTCCGCGGCCCGATCGAGCTCGACGGTCGCCAGCGCACCGGCCCGCGCGGCGGCGGACAGGCGCACGCCGGCGAGCGTCGCCCAGAACGTCAGATTCTCGGAGGCCGTGAGGTCCTCGTACACGTACGAGCCATGGGCGACGAGCCCGATCTCGCGGCGGACGCCCTCGGGGTCCCTCGCGCAGTCGTGACCTGCGACGGTCGCGGTTCCACGCGTCGGGCGTACGAGGGTCGCGAGGACCTTGAGCAGCGTCGTCTTGCCGGCCCCGTTGGCGCCGAGCACCGCCACGGCCTCGCCGACCCGGACGTCCAGATCGAGGCCGTCCAGCACGCGATGGTTGCCGAAGGTCTTGCGGAGACCGGTCACTCGGATGAGTGGATCAGCGGCCATGCTTCGACCGTCGATTGTCGCAGAGCCACCGGGACCGGGTCAAGGAAACGGCAACTTGACTCGGGTGACCTCCCTGCCAAATAGTAGCCACAGCGTCGCTGTCGTAAGCCACACCGTCGCTCGACGGACTGGTAGCCGGAGGACCCGGTTGTTCCACTACACGCTGTCCCGCCTTCTGTGGTTACCACCGACGCTCCTGGCCATGGCCTTGGTCACCTTCCTGGTCATGCACGCGACGCCGGGAAGCCCGCTCGACCCGGTGGCGGAGGGCGCGAACCCGCTGTCTCCAGAGGCGCAGAAGAACCTCGCCAAGTACTACGGCCTCGACCGGCCGCTCCACGAGCAGTTCGCGATCTTCGTGAGCAAGGCGGTACACGGTGATTTCGGCAACTCCTTCGTGTACAAGACGCGAACGGTGCGTGAGATTCTCGTCGAGACGTTTCCGGTCTCGCTCCTGCTCGGCTCGATGGCGCTGGTGCTCGCGATCGTCGGCGGTCTCGCGCTCGGCATCCTCGCCGCGATCTACCAGAATCGGGCCTGGGACTACCTGTCGGTGAGCCTGGCGACCGTCGGCGTCGCCGTCCCGAACTTCGTCCTCGCGGTTTTCCTCATCATCCTCTTCTCGTTCGTCCTGCCGCTCTTCCCGACCGGTGGCTGGGACTCACCGCGGAACTGGGTGCTGCCGACCGTGGCGCTGGCGCTGGCGCCGATGGGGATCATCGCGCGTTTCACCCGCGCCAGCATGCTCGAGGTCATCCGCGCGGACTACACGCTCACCGCCCGCGCGAAGGGGCTCGGCGAGGTGCCCGTCATCTTCAAGCATGCGCTCAAGAACGCGTTCATCCCGGTCGTGACCCTGCTCGGCCCGATGTTCGCCGCGGTCGGGACCGGATCCTTCTTCGTCGAGTCGATTTTTCGCGTACCGGGTATGGGGCGCTTCTTCGTATTGTCGATGACGGGGCGAGATTATCCGATGATCATGGCGGTCGTGCTGACCTATGGCGCTTTTCTCGCGGTCATGAATCTCGCCGTCGACCTCCTGTATGGCGTCCTCGACCCCCGCATCCGGTATTGAACTCGGACGCGGCGCCTTCCGGCGAGACGCCGATTCGCTCGTCGACCCTCTGGCGCGATGGCGCGCGCCGGCTCTTGCGCAATCGCCTGGCGGTGGCCGGCGGATCCGTCGTCGTGCTGCTGTGCCTGATCGCGATCTTCGCCGACCTGCTCGCCCCGCTCCCGTACACCAAGACGAACTTCGGTCGCCTCAACGAGGCGCCCTCGCGTGACTACCCACTGGGGACCGATCAGCTCGGCCGCGATCTTCTCTCCCGCATGATCTACGGCGCGCGGGTGTCGATGCTCGTCGGGCTCGGCGCCCAGGTGGTCGTCGTGCTGATCGGCGTGCCGATCGGCGCGCTGTCCGGTTACCTGGGCGGCCGTGCCGACTTGTTCCTCACCCGCTTCGTCGACGTCATGTACGCGTTCCCGCGCCTCTTGTTCGTGATCCTGGTCATGTCGATGCTGGGCGCCGGCCTCACGAACATCTTCATCGCGATCGGCCTCACCGGCTGGGTGGGGATTGCCCGCCAGACGCGCGCGCAGGTGCTGGCGATCAAGGAAAAGGAGTTCGTCGACGGGGCCCGCGCCCTCGGCGCCGGCTTCGGCCGCCTGCTCACGCGCCACATCCTGCCCAACGCGCTCACGCCGATCGTCGTCGCGGTCACGTTCGGCATCCCGGAGGCGATCTTCACCGAGGCGGCGCTGTCCTTCATCGGCGTCGGGATCAATCCGCCCACGCCCTCGTGGGGTCAAATGGTGGGGGAGGGCCAGCAGTACATTCGATCCTACTGGCATCTTTGTGTTTTCCCGTCGATCGCCATCGCGGTTACGATGCTGTCCTTCACGTTTTTCGGCGACGGGGTGAGAGACGCACTGGACCCCAAGCTGAAATAGGAAGGAGACTCGCTCATGCCTCCTGCGCGCATTTCCGACAGCCAGATGGAGCTCCTGGCAACGCGTCTCGCCGCCGTCGGTGTCGGGCGGCGCGATTTCTTGAGAGTGGCCGCCGGGCTGGCGACGATGGGCGCGGCGGGCTTCAACGCGCGTCCCGTCTTGGCGGCGCCCAAGCTCGCCCCCGGCGAGAAGCTGGCCCGTGGGCAGCACGTACGGATCGGCGGTGGCGGCTGGTGGCAGAACGACCCCTCCAGCCACGACTACAACAAGGACCTGTACTGCACCGGTGTGCCCGCGCTCTGGGCCGGCCTGATGAAGTTCAACGTCGATTTCCAGCCCGTCCCCTACGTGGCGAGCAACGTGACGTCCAACACCGACGGCTCGGTGTGGACCTTTACGATCCGCAAGGACTCCAGGTGGTCGGATGGCTCCCCGTGCACGGCGCGCGATTTCGAGTGGTCGTGGAAGCGCCAGATGGATCCGGCGAGCAAGAACCCGTACTCCAGCTACTTCTACGACATCAAGGGCGCCGAGCCATTCAACAAGAGCAAGGTGCCGGAGGCCTCCCAGGTCGGCGTGCACGCCAAGGACGACTGGACGCTCGAGGTGACGCTCGAGGGGCCGCGGGGATACTTCCCGGTGCTGTCGGCGTACCTCGCGGCGCTTCCCGCTCACCGGCCCTCGGTCGAGAAGCACGGCGACAAGTGGACGGAGGCCGCCAACATCGTCTGCAACGGACCCTTTGTGCTCGAGACGTGGGAGCACAACAGGGCCATGGTGCTGCGCCGGAACAAGCACTTCATCGGCGCCAGGGACGTGACGCTGGACAAGGTGACGATCCCCATCGTCCCGGTGCAGTCCGGCGCCCTGCCGTACGAGAACAACGAGCTCGACATCTCGCCGCTGCAGACGGGCGATCTCAAGCGACTGCGCGACGATCCCCGGACCGCGAAGCAAGTGTTCCGGTTTCCGTTCCCCGGCACCTGGTACTTGATCCCGCAGGTGACGAAGCCGCCCTTCGACAATGTGAAGGTGCGCCGGGCGGTGGGGCACGCCGTCGACCGGGAGAACGTGGTGAAGGTGGCTGACGGCTTCGCCATTCCTGCCTACTCCATGATCCCGCCGGGCTTTCCCGGTGCGGTGGACGACAAGAAGATCCGCGACATCCAGCGCTTCGATCCCAAAGCCGCGATGGCGCAGCTCAAGGGCACGCCGTTCGAGGGGGGTCGCAACTGGCCGAAGATCACCCTGACCATGCGTGAGGAGGGCCTCGGCTCCAAGCCGCTCGCCGAGGCCGTGCAGGCCGTGCTTCTCGAGCACCTCAACATGAGGACGGAGCTGGAGATCCTGGAGCAGCGCGTCTTCCGCGCCGGCCTCTGGAAGAACGACTACCAGTTCGTCTGGATCCGCTGGTTCATGGACTACCCGGACCCGCACAACGAGTACTTCGACACGTTCTACGGCAAGAGGACGGAGGGGAAGCGCCAGGCCTGGGGCAACGACGCCTTCGACCGTGAGCTCGAGGCCGGGCGCGATACGCGCGACGCCAAGAAGCGGCTTGCCAACTACGCCAGGGCCGAGGAGATCATGCAGACGGACGGGGGCTACGTTCCGGTGGCCTGGGTCGCGCGGTGGGCCGCGGCCAAGCCGCAGGTGCGGGGGCTGGAAAAGAACAAGCTGGGAGAGACCGTCGTCGACGGCAACATCTACGTCGACATGTTGCCGCAAATCTACATCGTGGATAAGGCCTGAGCGGCTCGGCGGGATCCCGGCGCGGTTGACCGCGCTCGAGGGCGAACTACACTCTCATCGCCCGGAGGCGGGCGATGCGCTCCTCCAGGGGAGGATGGGTCGAGAAGAGCCGCATCAGCGTCTGGCCACTGAGCGGATTCACGATGAAGAGATGCGCGGTCGCCGGTGTCGCATTCGCCATCGGCATCGCCTGGTTCGCCATCTGGAGCTTCTCGAGGGCCTTTGCGAGCCCCCAGGGACGGCCGGCGACGCGCGCGCCGGTGGCGTCGGCCTGAAACTCGCGCGAGCGCGAGACGGCCATCTGCACGAGCAGGGCCGCGATCGGCGCGAGGACCGCCAGCAGGATCATCGCGATCGGGTTCGACCCCCCCTCGTCGTCGTCCCGGCTTCGCCCGCCGAACATCGCGGCCCACTGGGCCATGTGCGCGAGGTAGGTGATCGCGCCGGCGAGCGTCGCGGCGACGGTCGAGATCAGCACGTCGCGGTTCTTCACGTGCGAGAGCTCGTGGGCCAGCACGCCCTCGAGCTCTTCCTCGTCGAGGATCCGCATGATTCCCTCGGTCACCGCCACGACCGCGTGCTGCGGATTACGGCCGGTGGCAAAGGCGTTCGGCGTCTCGCTCGGGATCAAGTAGACCCGCGGCATCGGGATGCCGGCGCGCGTGGCGAGGCGATGGACGATCGCGTAGAGCCGGGGTGCGGCGGCCTCGTCGATGGGTTGGGCGCCGTACGCGGCCAGCACGATCTTGTCCGAGAACCAGTAGCTCACGAAGTTCATGGCCAGGGCGAGGATGAAGGCGATCATCATTCCTTGCTGGCCCCCGAGGGCGCCACCGAGGAGAACGAGCATGACCGTCAGGACCGCCAGAAGCAGCCCGGTCTTGAATAAGTTTGACATGCTCGAAGCCTAGCAGAGGCCTCCCGGTGGGTCAAATGTGGTCAAATGGCTTGACTTGCGCCCGTAACGGCCGATATACTGGCGCGAGTCGCGTGAAAAATCGTTTGTTGACGAAGAGTTAGCACTCATGATCGTTCGGGTTCCGGATATAGGGAGTGAGGGGTTGAGCGTGACCGAAGCCGCCGCGCTTGGGCCGGTCTACCGAGACCCGACGTGGCGGCTCGATGGTGTGCGTCTCCACCTGGAGCGGGACGGTATCGACGTCTTCGTGACCGGGGAGGTCCGGGCGGCGGTGTCGCAGGTCTGCGGGCGCTGCCTCGAGCCGTCGCCGGTCGAGGTGACGGCCGCGATCGATGTGCGGCTGGTCCCGCGTCCGGCCACGGCGGACACGGTCGAGCTCGCCCCCGATGACCTGGACGTGGACTTCTACAAGAAGGACGAGATCGACGTGGGCGCGTTGATCGAGACCGAGACGGCGCTCGCGTTACCCATGAAGCCGCTGTGCCGCGAAGGGTGCCTCGGGCTCTGTCCGGTCTGCGGCGGCAACCGGAACCTCGTTCAGTGTGCGTGCCAGCAGCGGCCGCCAGATCCACGTCTGGCGGTTCTCAAGGACCTGGCCACGCGATTCCCGCGCTAGGAGAGACCGCATGCCTCTGCCGAAACGACGCCATTCCAAGACGCGCGGGCGCAAGCGCCGCACGCACTACAAGCTCGCCGCACCGACGCGTTCGGTGTGCCCCCAGTGCCGCGAGACCAAGCTGCCGCACCGCGTCTGTCCGCACTGCGGATACTACAAAGGTCGGGAGATCGTTGCTGTCGAAGGGACCTAGCCGATCCCGACGCCGCCATCAATGAAGATTGCGGTGGACGCGATGGGAGGCGACCACGGCCCCCGGGTCGTGGTGGAAGGCGCGGTCGCCGCGGTCCGGGAGTTCGGCGCGTCCGTCATCCTCGTGGGCGACCGGCCGGCGATCGACCGTGAGGTCGTCCGGCTGAATGCCCAGGGCCTGGCGCTCGAGATCCGCCATGCCTCGCAGGTCGTCGGGATGGCGGAGAGCCCGTCGCACGCGCTCCGGCGCAAGCGTGACTCGTCCCTGCGCGTGGCCGCCGAGCTCGTCAAGGAGGGCGAAGCCTCCGCGTTCATCTCGGCCGGCAACACCGGCGCCGCGATGGCGATTTCCATGTTCGTCATCGGCGTTCTTCCCGGCGTCGACCGGCCGGCGATCGCGGCGGTGCTTCCCAATCTGAGGAAATTCACGATCCTGCTGGATGCCGGCGCCAACGTCGATCCCAAGGCCGAGCACCTCTTGCAGTTCGCCGTCATGGGCCACGTGTACGCGCGGGACATCCTCGGGCTCGACAGCCCGCGGGTCGGGATCCTCTCGGTCGGCGAGGAGGAGGGCAAGGGCAACGAGCTCACGAAGGAAGCCTACGAGCAGCTGCGCGAGTCGTCGCTCAATTTCGTGGGCAACGTGGAGGGCCGCGACATCTACAACGGCCGGTGCGATGTCGTCGTGACCGACGGCTTCACCGGCAACGTGGCGCTCAAGATCTCCGAGAGCCTCGCCGAGATGCTGGGCTCCATGATCAAGGAAGAGCTCATGCGGGACGCGCGGTCGAAGCTCGGCGCGAAGCTCGCGATGCCGGCCTTCGAGCGGTTCCGGCGCCGCATCGATTACACCGAGATGGGCGGCGCTCCGCTGCTCGGCATTGACGGTGCCGCCATCATCTGTCACGGTGCTTCACCGGTAAAGGCCATCAAGAACGCGGTGCGGGTGGCGCAGGAGTGGGCGAGCGCCGGGCTGAACGAGCACATCAAGGCTGCGCTGGGCGCCGAAGAGGCGCGCGGCGGCCGCGAAGGGGGGCGCGAATGACGCGAGCGAGAATCACGGGAGTCGGCGCCTACGCGCCCAAGCGGATCCTGACGAACGCCGATCTGGAGAAGATGATCAACACGAACGACGAGTGGATCGTGCAGCGGAGCGGCATCCGCGAGCGCCGCATCGCGGACGAGACCGAAGCGACGTCCGACCTCGCGGTGAAGGCCGCGCAGCAGGCGCTCGAGCGCGCCAACCTCGTGCCGGAGGACATCGAATTCATCGCGGTCGGGACGACCACGCCGGACATGTTCTTTCCCAGCGTCGGGAACATCGTTCAGCACCGGCTCGGCTGCCGGCGCGCGGGCTCCGTCGACATGCTGGCCGCCTGCGCGGGCTCGATCTACAGCCTGTCGATCGGCTCCCAGTTCATCCAGACCGGCAAGTACCGGCGCGTCCTGTGCATCGGCGCCGAGACACTCTCGCGGATCACGGACTTCACCGACCGGGGAACGTGCGTGCTCCTCGCCGACGCGGCGGGGGCGGCGGTGCTCGAGCCTTCCGACGACGAGCGCGGGATCATCGACTTCGACCTCTACTCGGACGGCCAGTACTGGGACCTGCTCTACATGCCGGGCGGCGGATCGCGGCATCCCACCACGAAGGAAACGGTCGAGGCGCGGATGCACTACGCGAAGATGAAGGGCAACGAGGTCTTCAAGGTCGCCGTCCGCCTGTTCGTGGATTGCGCCGAGCGGATTCTCGCGCGCAACGGATTCACCGCCGCCGACGTGAGCCTGTTCATCCCGCACCAGGCGAACCTCCGCATCATCGAGGCCGCGGCCAAGCGCGTGAACCTGCCGATGGAGCGGGTCTTCGTCAACGTCGACCGTTACGGCAACACCGGCGCCGCGTCGGTGTACGTCGCCCTCGAGGAAGCCATCGCCGCCGGCCGCTTGAAGCGCGGCGACCTCGTGCTGCTCGTCGCGTTCGGTGGAGGCTTCGCGTGGGGCGCCGCCCTCATGCGGTGGTGACCACGCCGGAGCGGCGGCCGGGCTCACGGTCCCCGCTACAATGACCATCGCGTTCCTGTTCCCCGGCCAGGGCTCCCAGGCGGTCGGGATGGGTAAAGGGTTTTACGAGACGTCGGCCGGCGCCAAGGCGGTCTTCGAGGAAGCGAACGCGGCGCTCGGCTTCGACCTCGCTCGACTCGTGTTCGACGGTCCCGAGGCCGAGCTGGCGCTGACCGCGAACACCCAGCCCGCGGTGCTGACCGCGTGCGTCGCGGCGGCGACTGTTTGCGCCGAGCGCGGCCTTCGACCTGCCCTCACCGCGGGCCACAGCTTGGGCGAGTACGCGGCGCTGGTCGTCGCCGGCGCGCTCCGCTTCTCCGATGCGGTCCGGCTCGTGCGCAAGCGGGGCGAGTTCATGCAGGACGCGGTGCCCGTCGGGGCCGGCGCGATGGCTGCGATCATGGGTCTCGAGCTCGGCGTCGTCGAGCAGGTGTGTGCCGAGGCCGCCCGGGGCGACGTCGTCGAGATCGCGAACGTGAACTCGGCCCTGCAAATCGTGATCGCCGGTCATCGCGCGGCCGTCGAGCGCGCCGTCGCGCTGGCCACCGGGCGAGGCGGGAAGATGAGCGTGACGTTGCCCGTGAGCGCGCCCTTCCATTGCGCGCTCATGGCGCCGGCGGGCGCCAGGCTCGCCCGCGAGCTCGACGGAGCCGTGGTCGTCGACCCCGCGGTGCCCGTCGTCCGGAACGTCGACGCCGGGGTGACCCGTACGGCGGGGGAGGTACGACCCTTCCTGCTGCGCCAGGTGGCCAGCCGCGTGCGGTGGACCGACTGCGTGCGCCGGCTCGCCGAGGAGGGCGCGACCGCGTTCGTCGAGGTGGGGCCCGGGCGTGTGCTGACGGCTCTGCTGAGGCGCATCATCGCCGGCGCTCGCGGCCTGTCGATCGAGGATCCGGAGGGCCTCGAGCGGGCGCTCGCGGCCGTCGGAGGTGCCGGGGCCTCGCCGTCCGAGGCGAGCCTATGAAGGGCCCGCTCGACGGCAAGGTCGCGATCGTCACCGGTGGCAGCCGGGGGATCGGCGCGGAGATCGGGGCGCGGCTGGCCGAGGACGGCGCGGCCGTGGTAGTCTCGGGGCGCGACGCCGACCGTCTGCAGCGCGCGGTGCGAGACCTGGAAGCGCGGGGCGCCGCGGCGCTCGGGATCGCCGCCGATGCCGCGAGCCGCGAGGATTGCGAGCGGCTCGTGAGCGCGGCCCGACAACACTTTGGGCGCATCGATATCCTCGTCAACAATGCCGGCGTCACGCACGACGAGTTGCTCATCCGCATGAAGGACGAAGACTGGGATCGGGTGATCGCGGTGAACCTCCGCGGCGCGTTCATGATGACGCGCGCGGTCAGCAAGGCGCTGGTCAGACAAAAGCACGGCGGACGCATCATCAACATCACGTCGGCCGCCGGCGCCATGGGCAACGCCGGCCAGACGAACTACTCGGCGGCGAAGGCCGGGCTTATCGGGTTCACGAAAGCGTCGGCCCGGGAGTTGGCCCACTGGTCGATCCTCGTGAACGCGGTGGCGCCGGGGCTGATCGACACGGACATGACCGCGACCCTTCCCGCGGCGGCGCGCGAGGCCCTGCTCGCCCAGATAGCGCTCAAGCGCAGCGGGACCGCCCGCGAGGTGGCCGAGATGGTACGATTCCTCGCCGGAGACGGGGCGACGTATATCACGGGCCAGGTCTTCCACGTCAACGGCGGACTTTACATGTAACTCATCCTATCCGTGGAGGTGACGGGTTCATGGCGAAGTCAGTGGATGAGAAGGTGAAGGAGATCATCGTAGAGCAGCTCGGGGTGGAGGAGGACGACGTCACCCCCACGGCGAAGTTCATCGAAGACCTGGGAGCCGACTCGCTCGACACGGTGGAGCTCGTCATGGCCCTCGAGGAACACTTCGACCTCCAGATCCCCGACGAGGACGCCGAGAAAATCGTGACGGTGGGCGACGCGATCCAGTACATCAAGGACAACTCGTAGACGGTGAGCATGCAACGGGTCGTCGTGACCGGGCTCGGCGCCGTCACGCCGGTGGGCAATACGGCGGACGAGTTCTGGTCCGCGCTGCTGCAAGGGCGCTCGGGCGTGGGGCCGATCACGAAGTTCGACGCCACCGACTACCCGACCCGCATCGCCGGCGAGGTGAAGAACTTCGACCCGCTGGACTTCGTCGACAAGAAGGAAGCGCGCCGGCTCGATCCCTTCCTCCAGTACGCGATCGCGTCCGCGGCCATGGCCGTCCAGGACGCCGCGCTTGACACTGACAGAATCGACGGCTCCCGGTTCGGGGTCCTCATCGGCTCGGGGATCGGCGGGATCACGACGCTCCTCGACACGCACCGGGTTCTTCTCGAGAAGGGCCCCGACCGTGTGTCCCCCTTCTTCATTCCGATGATGATCGTCAACATGGCGTCCGGACTCGTGTCGATGCGCTTCGGCGCCAAGGGCCCCAACTCCTCGGTGGTGACGGCCTGCGCCACCGGGAACCACGCCATCGGCGACTCCTTCAAGATCATCCAGCGCGGCGAGGCGGACGTGATGATCGCCGGGGGCTCGGAGGCCATCGTCGTCCCGCTGACGATCGCCGGCTTCTGCTCGATGAAGGCCATGTCCACTCGCAACGACGAGCCGGCGAAGGCCATGCGCCCCTTCGACGCAGACCGTGACGGTTTCGTGTGCGGCGAGGGCGCCGGCCTCGTCGTCCTGGAGTCGCTCGACCACGCGCTTCGACGCGACGGCCGTATCTATGCCGAGATCGTCGGCTACGGGATGACCGGTGACGCCCACCACATGACGGCGCCCGACCCCGAGGGCGACGGGGCGGCCCGGGCGATGACGGCGGCGCTGCGTGACGGCGGGTTGGACGTCTCCGCGGTCGGGTACATCAACGCGCACGGCACGTCGACTCCGTACAACGACCGGTTCGAGACGCTCGCGATCAAGCGGGTCTTCGGCGACCACGCGCGGCGCCTGGCCATCTCGTCGACCAAGTCGATGACGGGCCACATGCTGGGCGCCGCCGGCGGCGTCGAGGCGATCGCGACAGCGCTGGCGCTCCACCACGGCGTCCTGCCGCCGACCATCAACTACGAGACGCCCGATCCCGACTGCGACCTCGACTACGTCCCGAACCTGGCGCGCAAGCACGACGTCGAGGTGGCCCTGTCGAACGCGTTCGGATTCGGCGGCACGAACGCCACGCTGGCGTTTCGGACGTTCGTCAGATAGGTGGATCCGCTCCGTGTCGCCGAGCTCGAGCGGCGGCTCGGTTACCGGTTCCGCGATGCGAGGCTGCTCGAGCGCGCGCTCACTCACGCGTCGTACGCCCACGAGCACCCGCCCGTTGCCGATCACGAGCGCCTGGCGTTCCTCGGTGACGCGGCGCGCCGAGCTGGTTGCCGGCGCTCGGCTCGCGCGCTGGGCGATCGAGCTCGAGCTGCCAGCGCTCCTGCGGCTGGGCCGCGGCGAGGATCAGTCGGGAGGCCGCACGCGCGAGTCGATCCTGGCCACCGCGCTCGAAGCCGTGCTGGGTGCGATCTATCGCGAGGGCGGGCTCGACGCGGTGCGAGCCGTGATCGGCCGTTTGGCCGCGTGGTAGCCTGACACCATGCGCTGGTGGCCCATTCGCGCACGCCGTCGACCGGCACCGCCGCCGTCGGAGGACTTGCTCGTCGCCGAGGACCGGCTGCGCCGGAACGTCGAGGACGTGCTGGCCGTGCGCGACCGGCAGATCCGCGGCGGCGTCATCGTGTTCCGCGGCGTTCTGACGACCGAGCCCCGTCGCGCGCTCGACGTGCTGATCGAGCGCTTCCGGCCGCTCGGCTACACCCCGTTCCTGCGCCAAGAGGCGGACGCCGTCGCCGTCCAGGCGTGGCCGCTCGCCGAGACGGCGGTGTCCAGGCGGATCGGCGTGAACGTGCTGCTGTTCGTGGTGACGTGCCTGTCGACGCTCGTCGCGGGGCTCTCGTTCGCCGGATCGCCGACGTTCGACGCGTTGCGGTCGTCCCCGTCGGCCGCCCGGTTTCTGGCCGGGACGCCGTTTGCGGTCACGCTGATGGCGATTCTCGTCGTCCACGAGTTCGGCCACTACTTCACGGCCCGGTACTACCGCGCGGCGGTGAGCCTTCCGTATTTCATCCCCGCGCCCCTCGGGTTCGGGACGCTCGGGGCGATCATCCTGATGCGCTCACCGGCACGGGACCGGAACTCGCTGTTCGACATCGCGGCGGCGGGTCCGCTGGCGGGACTGGCCGTCGCGTTCCCGGCGATCCTCCTGGGTCTCGCGTGGTCGAGCGTCGTGCCGGCGCCGCCCGACGGCTACGCGGCGTTTGGCGACTCCCTGCTCACGTGGGCACTCGCGTATCTGCGCTTCGGACCGATCCCGCCGGGGCACATGCTCTTCACGCACCCGATGGCCGACGCCGCGTGGGCCGGGTTCCTCGTGACGGCGTTGAACCTCTTCCCGGTGGGCCAGCTCGACGGCGGTCGGATCGCCTACGCGCTCTTCGGCCGGCACCACCGCGCCATCGGCAAGGCGACCGTCACGACGCTGCTCCTCCTGGGCGTCGCGTCGTTCCTCTGGAGCCTGCGGGCGGCCGGTGGCGATGTGGTATCGGCGACGGCGTCGTCGGTGAACTGGTTCGTGTGGGCGGGCCTGATCTTCTTCCTCGTGGGCTTTCACCACACCCCGCCGCTCGACGACCTCTCGCCGATCTCGCGCGGCCGCCGGGTTGTCGGAGTCGTCTGCCTGGTCCTCCTCGTGTTGATGATCCCGCCCTTCGTCATTCACTAGGAAAGGCGCGTCGTCACGCCCGCAGGGGCGGCTCGTTGCCGGCTTCGATCACCGCCCGGCGCACGTCGACGAACGGGAGGAGGACGAGGCCGAACACGAAGAAGACCGAGAGCGAAAGGATCGCGATGCGGTAGCTGCCGGTGAACTGCAGCGCGAGGCCGAAGAGAAGCGGCCCGAGCCAGCTGGTCCCCCGCTCGCTCACTTCGTAGAGGCTGAAGTACTCGGCCTCCTGGCCCTTGGGGATCATCAGCGAGTACAGGGCGCGGCTGAGGGCTTGACTCCCACCGAGCACGATCGCGATCACGGCGCCGAGGACGAAGAACTGACCTGCCGTCCTGAGCCAGCCGTAGGCGTAGGTGACGGTCCCGGTCCAGATCACCAGGCTCGTGATGATCGCCCGTTTCGTCCCCAGCGCCGCGGCCACCCAATTGAAGACGAGGGCGCCGAAAAAGGCGACGAACTGCACCATGAGGATGGTCAATGTCAGCGTGGAGACCGGGAGACCCAGCTCTTCCTGACCGAACTGTGACGCGAGGGCGATGACCGTCTGGATACCGTCGTTGTAGAGGAGGTACGCGACAAGGAACAGAACCGTCTGCGGGTAGAGGCGCACGCGGCCCAGCGTGCGCCTGAGCTGGCGGAAGCCGACGGTGAGGTAGTGGGCGCCCGGTCGGAGTCGCTGGGCGCGTTGACGGTTCCGGAGGCCGAACAGCGGTACGAGCGTGAAGACCGCCCACCAGGCGCCCGCCGACGCTAGGTTGATGCGGACCGCGTGGCCGACGCTCAGCCCGAGCGACGCGGCCTTCGAGAACAGCGCGAGGTTCAGGGCGAGGAGGAGCCCGCCGCCCAGGTAACCGAGCGCCCATCCGTACGATGACACCACGTTGCGACGGTCGGCGCTCGCGATGTCCGGCAAGAACGCGTTGTAGACGACCACTGAGGCGCCGAAGCTCAGATTGGCGACGAGGAACAAGGCGCCGCCCGAAAGGTACCGAGTGCCGTCGACGAAATAGAGCCCGAGCGTGGCGCCGGCGCCGAGGTAGGCGAAGAGCCCGAGCAGCTCCTTCTTCCGGTGCGAGTAGTCGGCGACGGCGCCGAGGACCGGGAGGACCACGACCTGTGCCAGCACCGAGAGGGAGACCACGTACGGGAAGAAGGAGCCGGCGTGGATCTTGATTCCGAGTGGATGCACGAAGCCGTCGGCGTCCGCGGCGGCCTTGGTGACGGTCGTCAGCCACGGTCCGAGGAAGACCGTCACGACGGTGGTGGCGAAGGCGGAGTTCGCCCAATCGTAGAAGTACCAGCTGACTTGCTCCGCGCGGTTGCTCCCAGGTGCGGTCATGGACGCGCCGGTGGAGGATGACACAGGCCGGCAGCGTACGCTACCATCCGCGTTATGCCGGGACGACTCGATCGCAAGCACCTCGAGCAGCTCGTCGAGCAGGGCGACGTCGACACCGTGCTGACCGTCTTCCCCGACACCTTCGGCCGGCTGATGGGCAAGCGAGTCGTCGGGAACTACTTTCTCGATCACGTTGTGGACGACGGCGCCCACGCCTGCATCTATCTCTTCACCGTCGACATGGAGATGGAGCCGCTGCCCGGCTTCAAGCTCGCCTCCTGGGAACGCGGCTACGGCGACATGAAGATGGTCCCGGACATGACGACGCTGCGGCTCATTCCGTGGCTGCCGAAGACCGCGCTCGTCTTCTGCGACGTGTACACCGACGAGGGCGAGCGGATCGAGGAGGCGCCGCGCTGGATCCTGAAGCGCCAGATCGAGCGCGCCGCGTCGATGGGCTACGTCGTCAAGACCGCGGCCGAGCTCGAGCTCTACTGCTTCAAGGAGGCGTTTGAGGAGGCGCGCCGCAAGCGCTACCACCAGCTCACGCCGGCGTCGAGCTACCTCGAGGACTATCACATCCTCCAGACGACCAAGGAGGAGCCGCTGATCCGCGCGATCCGCAACGGCATGGAAGGGGCGGACGTGCCGGTCGAGACCTCGAAGGGCGAATGGGGGCGCGGTCAGGAGGAGATCAACCTCCGCTACGCGGAGGCCCTCGAGATGGCCGACCGCACCGCGCTGTACAAGCACGGCGCAAAGGAGATCGCGCACCTCCAGGGCTCGGCCGTCACCTTCATGGCCAAGTACGACATGGCCGCGGCGGGCTCGTCGTTCCACGTGCACTCCTCGCTCTGGGACAAGACCGGGCGGAAGCCCTTGTTCGCGGCCGCCGGCCGGGGCGCCCGGACGACGAGCACGCCCCTGTTCGGCCACTGGCTCGCGGGTCAGATGGCGATGGCGCGCGAGTTCGCGTACTTCTACGCCCCGAGCGTGAACTCCTACAAGCGCTATCAGTCCGGATCGTTCGCGCCCACGCGCATCGTGGTCGGCTGGGACAACCGGACGTGCGGCTTCCGGTTGTGCGGCGAGGGTGGAGGGTTCCGCGTCGAGAACCGGATCCCGGGCGCCGACGCCAATCCCTACCTGGCCTTCGCCGCGACGATCGCCGCGGGGCTCCACGGCATCGCGAGTCGGCTGAAGGCGCCGAAGCTCTACGAGGGCAACGCCTACGAGGATGCGACGCTTCCCCAGGTGCCGAAGACGCTCCGCGAGGCGATCGCCGAGCTCGAGCGCTCGAAGGTCGCCCGCGCGGCGTTCGGCGAGCGGATGGTCGAGCACTACCTGCACACCGCGCGCCTCGAGCAAGGGGCGTTCGATCAGGTCGTGACCGACTGGGAGCTGGCGCGCAACTTCGAGAGGATCTAGCGACCCGTGAGCGGGCGGCTCGCCGGGAAGGTCGCGCTCATCACGGGCGCCGGAATGGGCATGGGGCGCGAGACGGCGCTGCTGTTCGCCGAGGAAGGGGCGCGCATCGTCGTGGCCGACCTCGACGCGGGAGCGGCGAAGGAGACCGCCGCCAGGATCGACAAGGCCGGGGGCCAGGCGCTCGCGGTCATCGGCGACGTCGCGATCGAGGCGGACGTGCAGCGGATGGTCGAGGAGGGTGTGCGGCGCTTCGGCGCGCTGCACGTCCTCCACAACAACGCCGGCGTGCTCTGGAAGGACCGCGACCGCTCCGTGCTCGAGACCGACGAGCGCTGGTGGGACCGTGTCATGGCGATCAACCTCAAGTCGGTGTTCTGGGTGACGAAGCACGGCATCCCGCATCTCCAGCGCGCCGGCGGCGGCTCGATCATCAACATGGGCTCCGTCTCCGCCCTCGTCGGCTTCACGCGGGCCCAGGACGCGTACACCGCCGCGAAAGGCGCGCTCATCTCCCTGACCAAATCGCTCGCGATCCAGTTCGCCCGAGACAAGATCCGCTGCAACGTGATCCACCCCGGGATCGTCGACACACCGCTCCAGGCGCCGTATCTCACCGAGGCGATCCGGAAGGAGTTCGAAACCGGGATCCCGCTCGGACGGATCGCCCAGCCGCGCGAGATCGCCTACGTCGCCCTGTTCCTCGCGAGCGACGAGTCCTCGTTCATGACTGGCGCCGAGCTGGTCGTCGACGGTGGCTTCACCGCCGGATAGATCCGGGGAGCGCCTGTTTCAGGCCACCCTCGGCCATTCCGTGCTCACGGCACCCGCTACAAAGAAAGGCGACTGAGATGCGGATCGAAACGGTCGCGGTCCACGCCGGGGTGCACGTCGATCCCGGGACCGGCGCGGTGACGCCCGCGATCCATCCGTCCACGACCTTCGAGCGTGATGCGGACGGCTCGTACCCGCGCGGGTTCCTGTACTCGCGCAACAGTAATCCCAACCGCAGCGCGCTGGAGGAGTGCCTCGCCGCCCTCGAGGGGGGCGAGGCGGCCGCGGCCTTCGCGTCGGCCTCGGCCGCGACCTCCGCTATCTTGTTGACGCTCAGGCCGGGCGACCACGTCGTCGCAACCCGCTGTGGAAGATCACGGACATCGCGGCGATCGGCGAGATCGCCAGGAAGACGGGCGCGCTCTACGTCTGCGACAACACGACGGCGACGCCGGTGCTCCAGTCGCCGTTCAAGCTCGGCGCCGATCTGGTCCTCCACGCGACGACGAAATACCTCGGCGGCCACGGCGACGTGCTCGGGGGCGTGGTCGTTTCCAGGACTCGCGACGCGCGGTTCGACCGGATCCGCGCGGTCCAGGCCTCCGGAGGGGCCGTGCCGTCACCGTTCGACTGCTGGCTCGTTCGCCGCGGGATCCGGACGCTTCCGTGCCGGGTGCGCGCTCACTGCGAGAACGCCCTCCAGGTCGCCATGTTCCTGCACGGCCATCCGCGCGTCGAGGTGGTCCATTACCCGGGACTCCCCACGCACCCCGCGCATGACGTTGCCCGCCGCCAGATGACGGCCTTCGGCGGGATGGTGTCGGTCCAGGTGCGGGGGGATCAGGCGCGCGCGATGGAGGTCGCCGCGAAGCTCCGCGTCTTCACGCGAGCGACGAGCTTCGGCGGCACGGAGAGTCTCGTCGAGCATCGGGCGTCGATCGAGGGCGCCGGCACGCGCACCCCTGAGAACCTCTTGCGGCTGTCGGTCGGTCTCGAGCATCCGGACGATCTGCTCGACGACCTCGGCCGGGCGCTGTCATGAGGCTCGACGTCTACGATCTCCCGGGCGGTCGCGCAAGGTACTGCAGCAGAGTCATCTTCGAGACCGACTCCGTGATTTCGCCGTCGATGGCCATGCGCACCGCGTCCGCGAGCGACACGACCCGCCGCTCGAGGAACTCGTCGTGGTCGGCGGGCAGGGGATCGAGCGTCAGGCCGTACGCCGCGTAGCAGTACGCGATCTCGTCGAGGTAGGCGTTGGACGGATAAAAGCGCGTCAAGAACGCGAATCGATCGGCCCGGTAGCCTCCCTCCTCGCGCAGCTCGCGCTGGGCCGCGACCAGCGGATCCTCACCGCCGTGAGCGCCGCCCCCCGGCAGCTCCCACGAGACGGCACCCAGAAGGTGGCGGTACTGCCCGACCAGGAGCACCCGGGTCGCGTCCACGAACGGGAGCACGCCCACCGTCACGCCGACCGCGAGGACCGGATAGACGACCTCCTGGCCGTCCGGCAGCCGCCACGCGTCCTCGCGGAGCGTCAGCTTCCCCCGCGTATAGTGCGCGGACGACGACAGCCACGTCCAGGCCGCGTTCATCGCCCTATGATATCGTAGGGGGCGCGATGGCTCGGGAACGTCAGGTCGACGCGCTCCTCAAGAAACTCTTGCAATCGATCGAGGTCTCGCTCTCCGCCGCCGACGCGGCGCGCGACGCCGTCCAGGAGATTCTGCGCCGGGGCGCCGATACGGGCATCTTTTTCGCCGGCAGCAAGAAGGGCGTCACCGTCTCGTCCGAGCTGACCACCCAGGACAAAGAGTTCCTCCGGGCGGTGTCCATCAAGCCCGACCGCTGAGTCTCATGCGGCTCCTTCCGATTCTCCTGTTCGTGGCCGTAGCCGTCGTGTTGCTGCTCCCGCTGCTGCGCCGGATGCGCTTGCCGGCGCGAAGCGCGCCTCGTGCGCTTCCCGACGAGCTCGTCAAGGATCCGGTATGCCAGACCTACATCGTGAAGTCGCGTGCCGTCCGCCGCACGGATGCCGGCCAGGTGCGGTATTTCTGCAGCGAGCAGTGCGCCCGCCTCGACGCCGGCGGCTGACCCGCTCCGCGTGAGACTCCGCCGCTCGGGCGCCGCGGCGGCGGGGGCCGTGCCCGCATGACGCACCGACACCCCGATCCGTGGCGCGACGCCGATGCCCAGACGAACCTCGAGCAGATGGCGGCCGGCCTCGAGTCGCGCGGCCGGACGCCGGCGCACGCCCGGCTGCGGCGGCGCTTCCTGAGGTTCGTCCCGGTCAGGGCGGGTGATCGCGTGCTCGAGGTCGGCTGCGGCACGGGCGTCGTCGTCCGCGACTTGGTGACACTCGTGGGCCGACGGGGCAAAGTGGTGGGCGTCGACGCCAGTCGGCTCCTTCTCGACCGGGCGCGCCGGCTCTGCCGCGAGGCGGCGGGCCGCGCCCGCCTCGCGCTGCGCGTCGGCGACGGCGCGCGCCTGCCGTTCGCCGCGAGGCGCTTCGACGCCGCGCTCGCCATTACGGTCATCTTGCACGTCGCCGATCCGCTGCGGGTCGTGCGTGAAATGGCTCGCGTGACGCGGTCGGGTGGGCACGTCGGCGTGCAGGATCAAGACTTCGGGGTCGTCGCGGTCACGCATCCCGACCGCGAGCTGACGGATCGCATCATGCACGGAGTCGCTGCGCACATCTATCTCGAGCCGCACAGCGGTCGGCGGCTTCCGGGCCTGCTCCGCAGCGCCGGCCTCGAAGGCGTTCGCCTGCTGACGGACGTCTACCAGGACACGACGCTCGAGCCGTGGACCAAGACCTTCCTCGAGCGTCGCGCTGAGCGCGCCGTCAGCTTCGGCATCGTGAACGAGATGACGGCCGCGCGGTGGCTCGACGGATTCACGGAGGTCGTGGCGCAGGGCGCCTTCGTGCTGACGCTGAACTACTACGGCGCGGTCGGGACGAAACCGGGTTGAGTCGCGGGCTCCCTGGCCTGGCGCTCGTCACGGTCCTGGTGGTCGGGCTCGCATCGCTGGGTGCGCAGGAGACGCGCCCCGCTCCGTCGTTCAACGGCGCCGCCGCGCTGCGGCACGTCGAGCGGCTCGTGGCCATTGGCCCGCGCCCGGCCGGGTCGCCGGGAGCCGTGCGGGCGCGCCAGTACGTCGTCGACGAGCTCCGGACGGCCGGGATCGCGGCGCGGGTGGAGCCGTTCGACGCCGACACGCCCCACGGACGGCTCCCGATGGCCAACGTCGTCGCCGCGCTGCCGGGCCGCCGTCACGACGTGATCTTGATCGGTGGGCACTACGACACCAAGTGGTTCCGCGAGTTCAAGTTCGTGGGCGCGAACGACGGCGGCTCGAGCACCGCGCTCCTGATCGAGCTGGCGCGCGGGCTCCGCGAGCGGCCGCGCGAGTACACGTACTGGATCGTGTGGTTCGACGGCGAGGAGGCTCGCGAGGCGTGGACTGCGGTCGACAGCCTCTACGGATCGCGGCGGATGGCGATCGAGCTCGACAGGGCGCGACGCCTACCGCGCGCCGTGATCGTGGCCGACATGATCGGCGATCGGGATCTTGGCATCCGGCGGGAGACCTCGTCCACCGGCTGGCTGACCGATATCATCTGGGCCAGCGCGGCGCGGCTCGGCCACGCCCCCCACTTCCTCCCCGACTCGCTCCCGGTCGAGGATGACCATGCGCCGTTCATGCGCCTGGGAGTGCCCGCGACGCTGCTGATCGACTTCGACTACCCGCCGTGGCACACGCCGGAGGACACGCTCGACAAGGTGTCGGCGCGGAGTCTCCAGATCGTCGGCAGTGTGTTGCTCGACGCGCTGCCCGCGATCGAGAACGCCCTCACACGCTCACGCGGCGGGCGGCCCTGAGCGGGCCGAGGGTATAATCACGCCATGCCGCGCGTGAGAGAGATCGGCGACCCCGGCAACGATCCCGTCCTGCAGGAGACGTTCGCGAAGGAGACCGACACCTTCGGCTTCGTCCTGAACACCACCAAGATCCAGGCGCACACGCCCGGGATCATGCGGGCCGCCAAGCAGCTCGCGGCCGCCGTCGAGCGATCGGGTCTGCTTCCGCCGCAGTTGCTCGCGCTGATCTACCTGCGCGTCGCGCTGATCAATGGGTGCCCCTTCTGAATCGACATCAATGCATCCCGTGGGATGCAGGCGGGGGCGTCGGAGGCGAAGATCGCCGAGGTCACCGACGCCGCCAGCAGCCAACTCTTCGACGCGAGCGAGAAGACGGCCCTCGAGTACGCGGAGGCGATGACGTGCACCGATCGGAAGGTCACCGACCAGCTGTTCGCGCGCGTGCGCGCGCACTTCACCGAAACCCAGATCGTCGAGCTGACCGCCGCCGTGGCTCTCGAGAACTTCCGCTCGAAGTTCAACGTCGCGCTCGGCATCGAGGCGCAAGGGTTCTGCGCGCTCAAGGCTCACGGATGAGGCGCAAGAGTTCAGCGTGATCGCGCGTTGAGGCTGACCGGGCCTCACCTCCTCCCCGTGACCTTCGTGAGCCTGCCCTTCCACATTCAGCGCATCGGCACGACGGATCCGGCGGTCACCCTCCGCTGGACGGGCTGGATCCTCGGGATCACGTCGCTCGTCACGGTCGCGGCCGTCACGCTGATCGTCCTCGGCGGGTCGATCCAGGTCTTCTTCTTCACCGCGATCGTGCCCCACGCCCTGACGGGATTCGCGTCGATGCGGCCCGAACGCTCGAGGTCGGCGGCATGCTGATCTTCGTCTCGGGCGTCGCCGCTGCCCTGGGGGCCGTGGCGGTGCCGCGCCTGGGCGAGCTCTTCCCCGAGCGGAGGTTGATCGGCGCTCTCCTGGTGACCTCGTCGGTCTGTCTCGCGGCCTTCGCCACGGCGAATTCGGTGTGGCTCTACGGCGGCTTGCGCTTCCGGCAGGTGCTGTCGATCGCGCCGGTGTTTCCGCTCGTCGTCGCGCGCCTCGCCCAGCACGCCGGGGGCGCGGCGATCGGTCTCGCCTGTGTGCCGCTCCTCACGATGCGCGAGGCCGGGGCGCGGGCGTGAGCACCGCCACTCGGCCGCTCGTCGACATCCGGCTCGACGGGCTCGACACCCGCGGGGGGGCGCCCCCCGGCGTGCGCGGGGTCTCGGTGCACATCCGCTACGGGGAGTTCTTCACGTTCCTCGGGCCGCCGAACTCGGGCAAATCCGACGTCCTGCGCGCGATCGCCGGCTTTCTGCCCATCACGCAAGGGCGCGTCCTCGTCGACGGCGACGACATCTCCACCGTGCCTCCACGCCTCCGCGGCGTCGGGTACGTCTTTCAGGACGGCGCGCTCTGGCCACACCTGCCCGTGCGGGAGCACGTCGCCTACGGTCTCCGCCAGCAGCGCCTGGCCGCCGACGAAATCGAGCGCCGGGTCGCGACCGTGCTCGACCGGCTCGCGCTCGCGGGCGCCGAGACGCTCAAACCCGAAAATCTGACCCTCGAGCAGCGTCGTCGCCTGGCGCTGGCGCGGGCGCTCGCAGTCGAGCCGCGGGTCCTCCTGCTGGACGAGCCGCTCGCCAACCTCGACCCGACGGCGCGCAAGGCGCTCCGGCTCGAGCTGACGAAGCTGCACCGCGACCTGGCGGTGACGACCGTGCACGCGACGCGGAACGCCGCGGACGCGCTGGCGCTTTCCGACCGCCTCGCGGTCATCGACGGCGGTCGCGTGCTGCAGGTCGGCGAGCCGGCCGTACTCTACCACCAACCGCAGAGCCGGGCCGTCGCCGAGGCGCTCGGGCCAGCAAGCTTTCTCCCAGTGCATGTGGTCGAGGTCCGCGACCTCGGCGTCGTCGTCGAGACGCAGCGCGGCGACCGCGTGCCCGTCGCCGGCAGCGGCGCCTACCGGCTGGGCGATCGCGGGCTCTTGGTCCTGCGGCCGGAGACGCTCGCCATGACCGAGGCGGCCATGGCGCGGGGGCCGGGCATCCCCGGGCACGTCGCGTTGCGCGTCTTCGAGGGCGCCCGCCATCTGTACGAGATCGAGATCGGCACCAGTGTGCCGCTGCGTGTCGAGCTGCCCGCCGTGGGCGACACGCGCGTGTTTCGCCTCGGCGACCGCGTCCGCGTTGAAATGTCGAGCGAGACCGTCATCCTGGTCCCCGACGCCTGACGCGCCGGCGAGCTCGGGACGATTGCGTTGAGCGTCGTGCGGCCGCCGGCCTCCCACGACGCGCGCTGAGACTCGTGTCCCGTCCGCGACGGTTTGTTAGCGATCACGCTTCACCGGAGGCGACGGGCGGGTGCGGTAGGGGGCGCCGGGATCCGTTCCCGCCTCGCCCGATGCGGACGCGATGCGCCCGGATGGAGCCCAGCCGCACCCGAGCAGCGAGCGCGTGCCGCGTGGTCCCGGCGCCCCCTACCGCACCCGCCCGTCGCCTCCGCCTGCTGCGAAGTCTTCGCGTGAGTTCTGGGACGGGACACTAGATCGAGTAGGTACGGTCCTGCTCGAGGATGGACACCCGGTCGCCCTCGATGCGCGCCAGCTCCTCGGAAACTTCCTCGTGGAATTGCGGCTTCATGTGGAAAATCCACACGGGGACATCCGGCGGAAGCTTGTCGATCTCGCGCCGGATGAGCGCGGGCGTCATGTGCTTGGCGACCTGCGCGAGCGGGCCGAGCCGGTTCGGGAACGCACACTCGAGGATGACCGCACGGAGACCGCGGAGGCCACGGGCGGTCCGCCAGAGCGCCTCGGTTGGGCCCGTGTCGCCCGAATAGATGATGCCGCTCGAGCCGTCGTGCACGATGAACCCTGCGGTCGGCACCGTGTGGCTGACGGCGACGGGCGTGACCCAGAGATCGCCGACGCGCTGCTCGACGTCTTCGATCAGTGTTCGGTACTTGACGACGGGAACGTCAGGGTGAGGGATCTTGCTGAAGTCGGGCCAGAGCGTGTTGTTGAAGACCCCGGCGCGGAGTGTGGTGATCACGGGATCGATGCTGGCGATCGTCACCGCGGCCCCGACCTCGCAGAACCCGAGCGTCTCGCTGAGGTACACGAGCCCCGCGATGTGATCCAGGTGAGCGTGCGAGACGATGGCGTGTTCGACGGCGAGCTGCTCGGGCACGGTGAGGGCGCCGCTGACGCTGCCGCCGTCGATCAGGATCTTGTCGTTGACGAGGAAGGCCGACGGCCGCTGCCCGAGACCTTCGCTGCCGAAGGCGCCGAGCACGCGAATCTTCATGCTCTCGCGATACTAGCACACACCGTTGTAAGATGACGTGGAGCGCATGGGCGACGAGACGTTCGACTACCCGACGATGGCGCGCGCGTTGATCCTGGGCGACAGGGACACCGTCGCCCGCAAGACGCGCGAGGGCCTCGACCTGTCGCTGGATCCGAAGGTGCTCATCTTCAAGGGGCTCATCCCCGGCATGGACGTCGTCGGCGAGAAGTTCCGTCGCAACGAGTACTACGTCCCGCAGGTGCTGCTCTCCGCGCGCGCCATGTACGCTGGGCTCGACCTGCTGAAGCCGCTCATCACCGCCTCCGCCCGCGGCGACGACTACCTCGGCATCGTCGTCATCGGCACCGCGCAGGGCGACCTGCACGACATCGGTAAGAATCTCGTCGCGATGATGCTCGAGGGCGCCGGGTTCAAGGTGGTGAACCTCGGACGCGACGTCGCCCCCGAGGTATTCGTCAACGCGGTCGGCGAGCACAGCGCCAACATCGTCGGCATCTCGGCCCTGATGACCACCACCATGCCGGCGATGAAGCGCACGATCGACGCCCTGATCAAGGCCGGGCTGCGCGAGCGCGTCAAGGTCATGGTCGGCGGTGCGCCGGTGAGCCAGGCCTTCGCGGACGAGATCGGCGCTGACGGCTACGCCAAGGACTCCACGGCGGCCGTCGTCAAGGCCAAGGCGCTCGTCGGGACCGAGGTCGCCCCGTGAAGGCGCGTGGATGGGAGGTCGTCGAGCGGGTCCGCGACGGCGAGACGCTCGTGTTCGACGGCGGCTACGGGACGATGCTGTTCGCCGCGGGGCTTGCGAACGGCGCCTGCCCCGAGCTCTGGAACGACACCCACGCCGAGGTGGTGCGCGGAATTCACCGGGGGTATTTCGACGCCGGCAGCCAGATCGTCGAGACGAACACGTTCGGCGGCACGCGACTCAAGCTCAACGAGTACAAGATCGGGGACCGCACGCGCGACCTGAACGAGAAGGGCGCCCGGCTGGCGCGGGCCGCGGCGCCGCGGTCCGGGTACATCGCGGGGTCGATCGGGCCGACCAGCCGCCTGCCCCTCGACTACGCGCTCGACGAGGGCGTCACCGACGAGGAGTATGTCGACACGTTCCGGGAGCAGGCGGAGGCGCTGGCCGAGGGCGGCGTCGATCTCTTCGCGGTCGAGACCATGATGTTCCCGCAGGAATGCACGGCCGCCGTCCGCGCCTGCAAGGCCGTGGCCGACCTGCCCGTGATGGCCACCATGTTCTTCCAGTACGAGGAGATCCACGATCGTGACCGCACGATGTGGGGCGAGAGCCCGGCGGAGGTCGCGAAGAACCTCGTCGCCGCCGGCGCCGACGTGATCGGCATGAACTGCGGCCGCGGTCCGGACCGGGCGATCGTGATCATCAGGGAGATGCGACAGGTCACCGACGCCCCGCTCGTCGCGTATCCGAACGCGGGGCTTCCCATCACGACGGGCGACACCGTGACGTACGAGCTCGGTCCCGAGGAAATGGCGCGCGAGTACCCCGCGCTCCTCGACGTCGGGTGCAACATCGTGGGCGCCTGCTGCGGCTCGAACCCGGAGCACATCCGCCGGATCGCCGAGATCGTGAGCCGACGACGCCCTCCGAAGTGACCGCGCAGCTGTCCACCGCGCCACGAGTCCTCACGGCGCTCCCGCTGGCGATCGACCCCGACGAAGTGCTCCGCTTCCAGGGATACAAGGCGTCCGTCGACACCCCCGGCCCGGAGGTGCTGGCGCTCTTCGAGGACGCGCTCGCCCTGGGGCGGAGCCTCATCACGCCGCGCGCCGTCATCCGCTGGCTGGCGGTCACGCGGCAGGGCGCCGACACGATCGACGCCGGCGGCGTCACGTTGACGATCCCGGACGTCGGCCGCCTGTGGGGCCCGGTCGAATGGGTGGCGGCCGCCGTCTGCACGATCGGCGACGGGCTCGAGCGGCGCGCCGGCGAGCTGTGGGAGGCGCGCGAGCTCCCGCTCGCGGCGATGCTCGACAGCGTGGGATCGGGCGCCGTCGAGAGCCTGGCCGAGCACGTGAACGACCTCTTCTGCCAGGAGGCGATCCCCCTCGGCCTGCCGGTCACGAATCGGATGAGCCCCGGCTACGGGCGCTGGGACGTGGCCCAGCAGAAGCTGTTGTTCCGCGTGTGTCCGGGCGACCCGGTCGGTGTCAGCCTCAACGCGGCCTGCTTCATGACCCCCGTGAAGTCCATTTCCCTGATCGCCGCCGCCGGCGCCCGAGCGAGGGTCGACCACTACTTCAGCCAGTGCGCGCGGTGCTGGATGCCCGACTGCGCGTACCGCCGCCGGCCCGCCCGCCAGACCGTGCACCGATAGACCGTGCGGTGTCCCCCCCGGCCGACCGTCTCGCGGGGCACGATCTGATACGATGCGGAGGATGCGGCGGGATAACATCGTGCTCGTGGGATTCATGGGTGCCGGCAAGTCGGTCTGCGGGCGGCTGCTCGCCCGACGTCTCGGGCGTTGCCTGGTCGAGACCGACGACATGATCGTCGCGCGCGAGGGCCGCTCGATCCCCGAGATCTTCCGCGAGGCGGGGGAGGAGCGATTCCGCCAGCTCGAGGCCGAGGCGCTCGAGGCCCTCAAGCTGAAGTCCGGCGAGATCATCGCGACCGGCGGCGGACTGCCGTGCCGCGAGGGCCGGATGGAGCTCTTGCGTGAGCTGGGAACCGTGGTGTGGCTCGACGGGGACGTGCGCGAGCTGCACGCGCGCGCGAGCCACATCGGAAACCGGCCCATGCTCGACGGACGGTCGATCGGGGAGATCGACGAGCTGTACCGGGTGCGCCAGCCCTATTACCGGCGGGCGCACATTGCGATCGACACGACGGGGCTCGGCGCCGACCAGGTCGCCGCACGCGTCCTGGCCGCGCTGCGGGAAGCGCATGCCGTACGAGCTTAGCCGTCGCCTGGAAGCGGCGCCCCTGTTGTGCGACGGCGCGATGGGCACGCTGCTCTACGCGCGCGGTGTCTCGCTCGACGCGTGCTTCGACGTCCTCAACCTGAACAACCCGCGGCTGATCCAGTCGATCCACGCCGACTACATCGCCGCCGGCGCCGACTGCATCGAGACGAACACGTTCGGCGCGAACCGGTTCAAGCTCGCCGTGCACGGCCTGGACGGGCAGGTCCGCGAGATCAACCGCCGCGGCGTCGCGCTCGCCCGCGACGTGCGCGAGAGCTCGGGCCGCGACGTTCTCGTGCTCGGCTCGATCGGCCCGCTCGGGAAGTACCTGGCGCCGCTCGGAACGGTGACCGCCGCCGACGCCCGCGCAGCGTTCCGCGAGCAAGCGGAGGCGCTGCTCGAGGGCGGCGTCGACGCATTCGTCGTCGAGACGTTCTCCGACCTCGAGGAGGTCGCGCTCGCGGTGATGGCGATCCGCTCGGTCACCGACGTGCCGATCGTCGCGCAGATGGCGTTCACGGACGAGGGCGTCACGTTCACGGGCCGGCCGCCCGCAGAAGTCGCGCGCACCCTCCGCGCGCTCCCCCTCCAGGCGCTCGGGGCGAACTGCTCGGTCGGTTCGAGCACGCTCTACGAGGTGCTCGAGCAGCTGCACGCCGAGGCGGGCGGCCTGCCGCTGGCCATCCAGCCCAACGCGGGGCTGCCGAGCCGGATTGGCGAGCGCCTCATCTATCTTTCGTCGCCGGCCTACATGGCGGAGTACGCGGAGCGCATGGTGGACGCCGGCGCGCGGCTCGTCGGCGGCTGCTGCGGCACGACGCCCCAGCACATCGCGGCAATGCGCGAAGTGCTCGACCGGAAGCGCCCGATCCAGCCCGGGACCCGACGCGCGGCGGTCACGGTCCGTCCGGTGACGGCCAGCGCGTCGCCCGGGCTTCACGTCGCCCGCCCCGCCACCGTGCTCGGACGCAAGCTCGCGGCCGGAGAGTTCGTCGTCACGGTGGAGCTGGATCCGCCGCGCGGCCACACCGCCGAGAAGCTCGTCCAGGGCGCCAAGCTCCTCCGGGAGCGCGGGGTCGACATCGTCGACATCAACGACGGCTCCCTCGGGCGGGTCCGGATGGCGGTGCTGCCGACCGCGCTCCTCGTGCGCGACGCGACCGGACTCGACATCAACATGCACTTCACCTGCCGTGACCGGAACCTCATGGGCATCCAGGGAGACCTGCTCGGCGCCCATGCGCTCGACGTGCGCAACATCCTGGCGATGACCGGTGACCCGCCGCGCGCGGGCGACTACGCGGACGCCACCGCCGTCTTCGACGTGGACGGCGTGGGTCTCATCGAGATCCTCCGCCGGATGAACGAGGGGCACGACGCGACCGGCAGCAGCATCGGGGAGCCGACCTCGTTCTGTGTGGGCGCCGCGCTGAACCCGGCGGCCGAGGACGTCGCGCGGGAGATCGACCGCTTCCATCGGAAAGTCGACGCGGGCGCGCGCTGGGTGCAGACGCAGCCCGTGTACGACCTGGAGCTCCTCGACCGCTTTCTCGAGCGCGCCGGCGGCTCGCCCGTTCCGGTGGTGGTGGGGATCCTCCCGCTGCACAGCGCGCGGCACGCGGAGTTCCTTCACAACGAGGTGCCGGGCATCACGATTCCCGACGCGGTTCGCCGGCGGCTCCGCGAGGCGGGAGACGGCGCGCTCCGGGTCGGGATCGAGATGGCGCAAGAGCTCGTCCGTGCCGTGCGGCCGCGCTACGCGGGCGCCTATCTGATGCCCTCGTTCGGGCGCTTCGAGGTCGTGGCGGAGGTTCTCGATGCGATCCGCTGAGCTCGCGGCGCTCGGCCTCCGGGAGGTGACGGAGGCGATCCGCGCCGGGACCGTGAGCCCCGTCGACCTGGTGGACGCGTGCCTTGCCAGGATCCGCGCGCTCGATGGCGAGCTCAGGGCGTGGGCCCACGTCGACGGGAGCGAGGCCCTCGCGACGGCGCGCGAGCGTCTGGCGGAGGCCCGCGCGGGAACGCTCCGCGGCCCGCTGCACGGCGTCCCGGTCGGCGTGAAGGACATCTTCGACGTCGCGGGCATGCCGACCACCGGCGGCGCCAAGCCCTTCGCCCACACCCGCCCGGGCGTCGACGCCCCGGCGGTGGCGCGCCTGCGCACCGCGGGCGCGATCATCGTCGGCAAGACCGTGACGACCGAGTTCGCGTATCGCGATCCAGCGCCGACGCGGAACCCGTGGAATCAGGGGCACACCCCGGGAGGCTCGTCGGCCGGGTCGGCGGCCGCCCTCGCGGCACGGATGGTGCCGCTGGCGCTCGGCTCCCAGACGGTCGGCTCGGTGCTGCGGCCGGCCGCCTATTGTGGTGTGGTCGGCTTCAAGGGCACGCACGGGCTGGTGCCGGTCGCCGGCGTCATCCCGCTCGCGTGGTCGCTCGATCACGTCGGCGTGCTCACCCGGAGCGTCGCCGACGCCGCCCTCGCGATGTCCGTGCTCTCGGGAACGGACCTCGATCCGGTGCCCGTGAGGGCGCCGCGCCTCGCGCTCGCGCCCGAGCTGTTGGGCCGCGCCTCGGGCGAGGTCGCGGGCCACGTCGAGGCCACCGCCGACGCGTTTCTCCGCGCCGGCGCGACGGTGTCGAAGGTCGAGCTCCCTCCATCGTTTCGCGGGATCCACGCCGCGGGACTGACCGTGCTGGAGGTCGAGGCCGCCGCCTATCACGCCCCCTGGTTCGGCAAGCACGGCGGCGACTACGGCCCGGAGATGCGGAGCCTCGTCGAAGCCGGGCTGCGCCACTCGGCGACCGCGTACGTCGACGCGAACCGCGCCCGCCTCGCGTTCCGCGACGACGTGATGCCTCTGCTGGCGGCGCACGACGCGCTGCTCTGTCCCACGGCGCCCGCGCCGGCGCCGTCTGGACTCGGGTCCACGGGCGACGGCTCGCTCTGCGCGCCGTGGAGCAACGCCGGCGTTCCGGCGATCTCGCTGCCGAGCGGGATCGCCGCGTCGGGGCTCCCCCACGCGATCCAACTCGTCCAGGCGGCGCGAGGGTCGGCGCGCCTCCTCGGGGTGGCCGCGTGGTGCGAGCGGGTGCTCGGATTCTCGCAGGCGGCGATCGTCTAGTGTCCCGTCCCAGAACTCACGTTAAGACTTCGCCGCAGGCGGAGGCGACGGGCGGGTGCGGTGGGGGGCGGCGGGACCACGCGCCACGCGCTCGCTGCTCGGTTGCGGCTGGGCTCCATCCGGGCGCATCGCGTCCGCATCGGGCGGGGCGGGAACGGATCCCGTCGCCCCCTACCGCACCCGCCCGTGCTTGATCTCAAGATCGAGGGTGCGCAGGTCATCGACGGCACCGGGCGCCCGGGGGCCCGAGCGGACGTCGGCATCATGGACGACCGTATCGCGGCGATCGGCGATCTGCACCGCGAACCCGCCGGGAGCAACCTGCACGCGTCGGGCAAGGTCGTGGCACCCGGCTTCATCGACATGCACTCGCACTCGGACTGGCGACTCTGGGAGAACCGCCGCGCCGAGTCGAAGGTGAGACAGGGCGTGACCACCGAGGTGGTCGGCAATTGTGGATTTTCACCCGCGCCGGTCTCGGACGAGTTCCTGGACGACCTGCGCGGATTCGCGCTCCACGTGCCGGCGGGCATGGACTTCCGCTGGCGCTCGGTCGGCGACTACCTCCGGGCGTTCGACGAGAGCGGCACAGCCCTCAACGTGATCCAGCTCATCGGTCACGGCACGCTCCGTATCGCGGCGATGGGCTTCGCGAGACGCGCGCCGACGCCGGCCGAGCTCGGCCTGATGCAGGCGCTACTCGCCGACGGGATCGAGGACGGCGCCTGGGGACTCTCGACCGGACTCATCTACGCGCCGGGCTCGTACGCCACGACCGAGGAGATCGTCGCGCTCGCCACCGTCGCCGGGCGCCATCGCGGCTTCTACGCGAGCCACATCCGCGGGGAAGGGGCGACGCTGCTGGACGCCGTGCGGGAGGCGGTCCACGTCGGGCGCGAGGGCGACCTGCCGGTGCAGATCAGCCACGTGAAGGCCGCCGGCCGGCCGAATTGGGGCAAGGTGGCGGGCGCGCTCGAGCTCGTCGACGCCGCGCGCGCAGAGGGACTCGACGTCATGGCCGACGTCTACCCGTACACGGCGTCGAGCACGACGCTGCGGACGCTCCTGCCGGACTGGACGCTCGAAGGCGGGATCGACGCCATGCTCACGCGCCTCGCCGACCCGGACGTCCGCGCGCGCATCCGCCGCGACGTCGAGGGGCCGGCCACCGGTCAGGGCCTGCTTGACCGCATCGGGTGGGAGAACATCATGGTCGCCTCGTGTACCCGTCGCAAGGACGCCGAGGGACAGCGGATCTCCGAGCTCGCGGCCAGCCGAGGAATGGACGCGCTCGACGCCGCGCTGGAGCTGATCATTGCCGAGGGCGGCAAGGGTTCCATGATCCTCTTCCAGCTCGACGAGCGCGACCTGCGGCGGGCCCTCGTGCACCCGGCGGTGATGATCGGCTCCGACGGCTCGGCACTCGCGCCTTACGGCGAGCTGGCCGCGGGCAAGCCGCACCCGAGGAGTTACGGCACCTTCCCGCGCGTCCTGGGGGAGTACGCGCGCGACGAGCGCGTGCTGACGCTGCCCCAGGCGGTTCACAAGATGACGGCGCTCCCGGCGCGCCGCCTCGGGCTCAAAGACCGGGGCGTCGTCGCGGTCGGGGCGAAAGCCGACCTCGTGGTGTTCGACGCGCGCCGTGTCGCCGACCGCGCGACTTATCAGGAGCCCCACCAGTACCCGTCGGGCATCGAGCACGTGCTCGTCAACGGATGCTTCGTCATCAAGGGCGGTGAGCACACCGGGAGCCTCCCGGGGCGACTGCTCACACCGGCGTGATGGCATGAAGAGCGGGCGAGCGTTTCACGACCTGGTGACCCTGATCTCCGCCGCTCCGTCGGTGACGGAGGGGCTCGCCGGGACCCTGCGCCGGCTGGTGGACCTGACCGGCGCCACGGCCGGTGCGCTCGCGGTCCGCCCGCGGTACCAGGCGCCCATCGTCGTCACCGCCGGCACCGCCGGCGCCAGACGCGCACCCGTTGCGCTCCGGCGCTGGCTGACGACGGTCGCCGCGACGCCGGCGCGCGACACGCAACTCACGCGCATCGCGCCGCCGGGCGCGTCCCGGAGCCGGACCGCGGCGCTGCTGAGGATGCCGCTCGGCGCGCCGGACGGGAGCGTCGGCGAACTGGTCCTGCTCGGTCGAATCGGGGGCCTGACGGCGGCGACGGTGCCGGCCGGCTTGCCGGATGCGCTCGGGACGGCCATCGACCGTCGGTGGGATCGTGAGCGGCTGGCCCTGCGCGCGTCCGTGCTTGACAGGATCACGGGGCTGCTCACGTCGCGCCACACGCTCGACGAGGTGTTCGCTGCGTTCGCCGAGGGCGCGGCCAAGCTCGTGCGGTTCGACGCGATCAACCTGTTGCTGCTCGACGCCGAGCGCGGTGAGTTCGAGGTCATCGACCTGTCGGCGCCGGGATCTCCGGCGCACCCGCCACGCGGGACGTGGATGGCGCTCGAGGGGACGCTGCTCGCGCGCGTCGTGGCCGCCGGCGCCCTGGTGCGGGTCGACGACCTCGAGCGCGACCCGGCGCCCGAGGCGAGCCTCCGCGTGTTTGCCGGGCTCGGCTACCGTGCGGTGGCGCTCGTCCCCCTGACATCCGGCGGCACTGTGTTGGGGGCGGTCACGCTCGCGGCCGCACGTCTCGGAGCCCTCGACGACATGGATCTCGATGTGGTCGCCGAGCTCGCGCGCCCCCTGGCCCTGGGGATCGAGCAGCGGCGCCTCGCCGACGAGAGCGTTCGGGGCGCGCGCGAGACACGCGCGCTTCTCGCGGCGGGCCGGGCGGTCACCGCGAGCCTCGACGTCGGCCGGACGATCCAGGTCCTCCTGAAGGAGGCGCGCGGCGTCCTCGGCGTCGACTCGTGCGGCCTGTCGACGATCGACCCGGCGACGGACGAGCTGGTGATGGTGGCGAGCCTCGACATGCCGGCGGCGACGGCGGCGACGATTCGATTGCGCCCGGGGGAGGGGGTCACCGGGCTCGCGGTCCAGCAGCGACGTCCGATGCAGAGCCGCGACCTCTGGGCCGACGCGCGCGCGAAATATCCTCAATTCGCGCGCACCAGCGGCTTTCGCTCGATGCTGGTGGCGCCGCTCCTCATCGGCGATCATGCGATCGGCGCGATCAGCGTCTTGCGGCACGACGTGCACGGGTTCTCGGCGCACGAGGAGGAGCTGCTGGTGGCTCTGGCCGACCAGGCGGCGATCGCGCTGGAGCATGCCCGCCTGTACACGGAACTGGAGGGTATGGTCGCCGACCGCACTCGCGAGCTCGACACCCAGAAGCGGTTCGTCGAGGTGGTGCTGGAGACGCTGCCGCTCGGAGTGTTCGTGCTCGACGCCGACCTCAACGTGGTGCGGGTCAACCGCGCCGGTGCCCGCGCGCTGGCGTGCGACCCCGACGCCCGCGGTCCACTCGCCCGCTTCCTGCCGGGCGACCGGGCACCGCTCGTGCAGGGGTTCCTCCGCGAGGCGTTCCACAGCCGACGCGTCGGCTCGATCGAGGAAGAGATGATCATCGCCGGCGATTCGAAGATCTTCCGGCTTACCGCGGCGCCCGTCGAGTCGGCGAGCGATCGCGGCACGCACGCGGTCCTGCTGGTGGAGGACGTCACGCTCGCGAAAGGGCTCGAGCGGCAGATGCTCCTCACGGAGCGGCTCACGACGGCGGGCCGGCTCGCCGCCGGCGTCGCGCACGAGTTGAACAATCCGCTCGCGACGATCGCCGGGTGCGCCGAATCGCTCCAGGGCCGCTTGGGGCACGGCGAGTCCGCCGCGATGGCGGAGGCCGGCGACTTCCGGCACTACCTCGGCCTCATCGAGGAGGAGGCCTATCGCTGCAAGGAGATCACCGGGAACCTGCTCCAGTTCGTGCGTGACCCGGGGAGCCGGCGCGAACCGACCGACCTGAACGGGGCCGTGCTGAAGGCCGTCGAGCTTCTGTCGCACCAGTCCCGGTTCGCCGCGAGCCACGTGGCGACCGACCTCGATCCCACGCTGCCCCCGGTCGCCGCGAACGAGGGCCAGCTGCGCCAGGTGTGCCTCGGGCTCGCGTCGAACGCCCTCGAGGCGATGGACGGGCGGGGGACCCTGACGATCCGGTCCCGCCTGGTGCGCGGCGAGATCGAGCTCGAGCTCGAGGACGAGGGGCCCGGAATCGCGGAGGAGAACCTCGCGCGTATCTTCGATCCCTTCTTCACCACCAAGCCCCCCGGGCAGGGGACGGGGCTCGGGCTCGCGATCGCCCAGGGCATCGTGACCGACCACGGCGGCCGGATCGAGGTCCGCTCGGCGCCCGGCAAGGGCAGCGTGTTCCGCGTGGTGCTGCCGCTGTGACGCGCCCGCTCCGTGTGCTGGTGGCCGACGACGAGCGGAACCTCCGCGAGCTCATCATCCGCGAGCTGGGCCGCCGGGGGCACGACGTCGACGGAGCCGCCGATGGCGTCAGCGCGCTCGAGCGCATTCGGGAGACCTCGTACGACGTGGTCGTGCTCGACATGCGGATGCCGCAGAAGGAGGGCATCGACGTCCTGCGCGAGCTCGTGTCGTTTCCGGAGGCGCCACAGGTGATCGTGATGACCGGCTTCCAGGATGTCCCCACCGCGGTGGAGGCCATGAAGCTCGGGGCCTACGACTACCTGACCAAGCCGACGAAGATCGAGGAGCTCGACATCGTGGTGCGGAAGGCGGCCGAGAAGGGGCAGCTTCTCCGCGACAACCTCGCCCTCCGCGCCCATGCCCCCGGCGCGGCGCCCTTCGGCGGCTTCCTGACCCGGAGCGCTCGGATGCAGCAGGAGGTGCTACGCATCATCGAGCGGGTGGCCCCGACCGACTCGACGGTCCTGATCCTGGGCGAGAGCGGCACCGGCAAGGAGCTCGTGGCGCGCGCCGTCCACGAGCGATCCGCGCGGGCGCCGCGGGCGTTCGTGCCGATCCACTGCGGCGCCCTGCCGCGCGAGGTCTTCGAATCCGAGCTGTTCGGCCACGAGAAGGGCGCGTTCACCGGGGCGGTCGGCACGAAGCCCGGGCTCGTCGAGCTCGCCGACGGCGGGACACTGCTGCTCGACGAGATCGGCGAGATGGAGCCGGACAGCCAGGTGAAGCTCCTGCGCGCCATCGAGACCGGGACGTTCTTTCGCGTCGGGGGGACCCGGCCGCGTCGCGTCGACGTACGGCTCGTGGCCTCCACGAACCGCGATCTCGCCGAGGCCATGAAAGCCGGCCAGTTCCGCCAGGACCTCTACTACCGCATCAACACGATCGCCATCCAGATTCCGCCTCTGCGCGAGCGGCGAGAGGACGTGGGGCTCCTCGCCAATCATTTCGTGGAGGCGAACGCCGCGTACGGCGTCAAGCGGCTCGGCGCCGCGGCGCTCGCCGCGCTCGAGGCGTATGCCTGGCCGGGCAACGTCCGTGAGCTCCTCCACGCCGTCGAGCGTGCGGTCATCCTGAGCAAGGGCGACGAGATCCAGCCCGCGGATCTTCCCCCCGAAGTGCTGGGCTCCAGCACGCCACCCTCCGGGTCGTCGCCCGGAAGCCTCGAGGCGATGGAGCGCCAGCACATCCTCGCGACCCTGCGCCAGGTCGGCGGCCACCGCGGCAAGGCGGCCGCGCTCCTTTCCATCGACCCCAAGACGCTCTATCGGAAGATCATCGGCTACGCCATTGCGGCCGAGGAGTTCCGTTGACGCGGCGGGGCGCTTGACCCCTTCGCCGGGTCACTTGTCCAGTTGCGTGTGGTCGTGGCCTGTGTACACTGGAGAGCGTTCGCCGTTTAGGCGGACCTCGCCTCCGATGAAGCAGGCCTTCCGCGTTCGCGGGGCGTGCAAGAGAGCGGAAGACAGTCCGAGGGGGTTCAGATGGCATCCAAACTGTACATCGGCGGTCTTGCATACTCCACGACCAGCGAAGGGCTACGGGAGTTCTTCACCCAGTGCGGCAACGTCCTGTCCGCGACCGTGATCACCGACCGCTTCTCGGGGCAGTCGCGGGGGTTCGGGTTCGTCGAGATGGCCACGGCGGAGGAGGCACAGAACGCGATCTCCCAGTTGAGCGGGCGCGAGCTCGATGGCCGGAGGATCACGGTCGAGATCTCGAACCCGCAGGCGCCCCGCACGGGTGGCGGCGGACGGCCCGGCGGCGGCGGGAGGCCTGGCGGTGGCGGGCGGGGTCCCGGTGGCGGCGGCGGGCGGGACAGCGGCTATGCCCACCGCCCATCCAAGCCTGTGAAGTGGTAGTGCGCAGCTGAAGAGGTAGTCAGGAGGGGGCCAGCCGATACCGGCTGGCCCCTTCGTCGTCTGGTGCCCGGTCAGACGCGCGGCGTCGCCGGCTCGGCGCCGTCGAAGATGCGCTCGTACCGGCCGTACTCCGACGCCGCGTCCATGAACCACTTCACGATCTCTGGATCGGACCGCGGCGGAATCTCGCACGACGTCGAGAGAATGAAGGCCGAGTGCCGAGCCGCGGTGTCGATGCAGCGTCGGACGTCTGCGACCATCGCTTCCTTGGACGACCGCTCGAACTTCGTCGCGTCGACGTTGCCGATGGCCACGGCCCGCCCTTTCGAGACCTCCATGAACCGCTTGAGCTGGTCCACGTGGAGCGTCGGATCCGCCTGCTGGTCGAGGTCGAAGGACACGGTCGTGAAGCCGCAGCGGATCAGGTCCTCGTAAATCGGATAGGTGGTTCCGCAGATGTGCGTCGTCACGCCGACCTTCTTGGCCTTGAAGTAGTCCACCAGCTCCGTGTGGTAGGGCGCGACGAACTCCCGGTAGTTGTCGGGCGAGATCAGGCTGATCGAGGCGGTGGGCTCGGAGAACGAAAGCCCGATCCCGGTCTTGACGATCGCATCGCCCCAGAGCTTGCAGAAATCGGTCGAGACCCGCATCAGGTCGTGGATGAACTGCGGGTCCTCGAAGGTGTCGAGGAGCATGGTCTCGGGATTCCTCAGCAGCATGGCGATGGTCCAGGGGCCCACCGCCACCGCGCCGATCGCAGCCGGGGGCTTGGCACGGACCAGCGCCTCGCATTGCTCGAGGAACGCGGGCAGGCGCGCCGTCTTCGCGGGGTCGGGCATGGGAAGTCGCGCCAGCTTCGTCTTGTCGTCGTGGAGCACGTGCTGGTCGATCGACGGAACGACGTAGTCCGAGTACTTCACCCGGCATCCGAAGGCTTCGGCCTCTTTCGCGAGATCGTTGTAGGCCAGAACCACATCGGGCTGATATCTCTCGTAGTAGTTCAGCATCGCCGTGATCGCCTTCGGCACGTTCGTGCAGTACTCCTCGATGGACAGACCGTCGAGCGTGCCGGCGAACGAGGCCACGATCGGATAGACCGGAACCCGATCGGTGAACGACCGGCGGTACGCGGCGACGACACGGTCGCGATTCGTGAACTGTGCTCGGCCGTGCTCGACTTCCCAGAGGCGATTGGCCTCCATGTACTTCGGCGGCAGCTTGGCCTCGTACTCCATGAATTGGGTGATCGGGTAGCGAATGCCGCCGGCGTGGGTTCCCCGGAGCCCCTCGATCATCTCCTCCATCTGGCCCCAGGGGATCGTGAAGGCCATCTCGTGGTCCTGCGTCTGGCCGAAGATGCGGTCGCCGGAGCACGGCAGGATCACCTGGGGCTGGTCGGTCCGCATCGTCGTCACGATGATCTCCGAGCAATCGATGCGGCCGCCGAAGGAGGAGGTGAGCTTGCCACCGCGCTTCCACAGGGCCGCCTGCGTCAGACGCATCACCTGGGCGGGGTTCGCGTAGATGCACACCAGGTGGGGCTCGAACGTCGTGCGATCGAGCGGGGCGACGAGCAGTGTCGCGTATTCGCCGGGCGCGAACTTGTCGACGGCAGCCTCTGAGCGCTGCCCCGCGGTCTTCGTCTCGGTGTACATGCCTTCGCAGAGCGTCCCCGAGTTGTGCAGGTGCGTGGGCTTCTCGAAGCCGAGCGCCGCGATGCCGAGCGAGCAGATGTGGTCCTCGCGCGTGAGGGCGATCATCCAGCCGTAGCGGCGGGCCATGTCGATCACCTGGCAGTTCATGCTGAGCTTCTTGAAGTCACGGGCCGGCCGCCGGGCCTTCTCGGGGATCTCCTCGCCGGGCCGGAGCATGCGGATCGCCACCGGGAACGTCTGGGGACGGATGTAGAGCTGGAGTTCCCGATCAGCCGTCTTGACGTCGATCATGAAGGCCTGCCTCCCGCCCGAGCGTACTCCCTCGCGAAACCCTCTACAACAGAGGTAGAATACGCCCGCTCACGGGCGGAATTCACTTATCAATGGAGGGTGTCACGATGCAGTCTCCCAGTGCGAGCTACAGCCTGACTGTCCGGCTCGAGATCACGAACCGGCCCGGCATGCTCGGGCGGGTCACCTCGGCCATCGGCAAGGCCGGCGGCGACATCGGCGCGATCGACCTCGTGCAGGTCGGGAAGTCGACGATCACGCGCGACGTCACGTTCAAGGCGCGCGACGAGCCGCACGGCCAGCAGATCGTCGAGAAGATCCGCGGGGTCGCCAGCGTGAAGGTCGTGAACGTCTCGGACCGCACGTTCCTCATGCACCTCGGGGGCAAGATCGAGGTCCGCGGCAAGATGTCCGTCAAGACGCGCGACGATCTCTCCATGGCGTACACCCCCGGGGTGGCGCGCGTGTGCATGGCGATCCATCACGATCCGCAGAAGGCGTACGCGCTGACGATCAAGCAGAACTGCGTGGCGGTGGTGACGGACGGCACCGCGGTGCTGGGGCTCGGCGACATCGGTCCGTTCGCGGCGGCGCCGGTCATGGAAGGGAAGGCGCTCATCTTCAAGGAATTCGCGGGCGTCGACGCGTTTCCCCTGTGCCTGGCCACCAAGGACGTCGACGAGATCGTGTCGATCGTCAAGGCGGTCTCCCCGATCTTCGGCGGGATCAACCTCGAGGACATCGCGGCGCCGCGGTGCTTCGACATCGAGTCGCGGCTCCAGCGGGACCTCGAGATCCCGGTGTTCCACGACGACCAGCACGGCACCGCCGTCGTCGTGCTGGCGGCCCTGCTCAACGCGCTGAAGGTCGTGAAGAAGCGGCTCGCCGACGTGCGCATCGTGTTCACTGGCGCCGGCGCGTCGGGGATCGCGACGGCGAAGCTCCTGATGCGGGCCGGCGCCAAGCACATCATCGCCTGCGACCGCGCGGGCGTGCTCTACCGCGGGCGCACGGACAACATGAACCCCATGAAGGAATGGTTCGCCAAGCACACCAACGAGAAGCGGCTCCAGGGCTCCGCCGCCGACGCCCTCAAGGGCGCCGACGTGTTCGTCGGGCTGTCGGGGCCCGGGGTGGTCTCGCTCAAGGACATCAAGGCCATGAACCGCGACCCGATCGTCTTCGCCATGGCCAACCCGATTCCGGAGATCCTGCCCGAGGAGGCCGGCCCGTACGTACGGGTCATGGCGACCGGGCGGTCGGACTATCCGAACCAGATCAACAACTCGTGCTGCTTCCCCGGATTCTTCCGCGGGATGCTCGACGTCCGCGCGCGGCGGGTGAACGACGAGATGAAGCTCGCGGCCGCGCAGGCGCTGGCGGCGATCGTGACGCGCGAGGAGCTCGGCGAGGAATACATCACGCCCTCGATGTTCGACAGTCGGGTCGTGCCCGCCGTCGCCGCAGCCGTCTCGGAAGCGGCCATCCGGACCGGCGTCGCCCGGCGCAAGTCGCGCGGCGCGACCGGTGGAGGGGCTTCGCGCTAGACCGTGACGGCCAAGGAGCTGCTCGCCACCTGCTTCGTCCTCTTCGGCGCGCTCCTCGTCTGGCCGCTCCTGAGTATCCCGAACCGACTGGTGCTGATCGCCGGCGTCCCCGCGCTCGTGGTCTACCTCTTCGCCGTGTGGGCGGCCATCGTCGGCGTGCTGGTGTGGGCCTCCCATCGATCCCGGGGTGAGGACGGCACGTGACGTGGCAGACACCGATCGTCGGCATCGTCCTCGCCTATCTGTGCTTCCTCTTCATCGTCGCCGCGGTGGCCGAGCGGTACGGGCGCCGCCTCCTGGCCCCTCGCTTGAAAACCGCGACCTACGTGCTGGCGATCTCCGTCTACTGCACCGCGTGGACCTTCTACGGGAGCGTCGGGCTCGCCGCCAACCGCGGGCTCGAATTCCTCACGATCTATCTCGGCCCGGCGCTCATCGCGCTCATGTGGCCCACGGTGCTCCGCAAGCTCGTGCGCGTCGCCAAGGAGCAGCGGATCACGACGATCTCCGACTTCATCGGCAGCCGCTACGGGAAGTCGGCCTCGCTGGGGACGCTGGTCGCGGCGCTCGTCGTCTGCGGCATGATCCCGTACATCGCGCTGCAGCTGAAGGCGGTGTCGGTCTCCTTCCAGATGATGATCGGTGAGGACTCGCTGCTGTCCGGTTTCGATCCGTCGCTCCTGATCGCGGGGACGCTGGCGCTGTTCGGCATTCTCTTCGGCGCCCGGAACCTGGACTTCACGCGCCAGCAAACCGGCCTGATGACGGCCGTCGCCGTCGAGTCCATCGTCAAGCTGATCGCCTTCCTGCTCGTCGGGGCGTACGTGACCTGGGGGCTCTTCGGGGGTTTTGGCGATATCTTCACGCGCATCGCGTCCGATCCCCGCTGGGCGGAGCTCCTCACACTGGGCTCGGCACCGACGGCCTCCTACGCGCGCTGGACCGCGATGTTGTTGGTCTCGATGATGGCCGTCATGCTGCTCCCGCGCCAGTTCCACGTCCTCGTCGTGCAAAATCCAAGAGAGCGCGACGTCCACACGGCGGCGTGGGCGTTTCCCCTGTATCTCCTGGCCATCAACGTCTTCGTGCTGCCGATCGCCCTCGGCGGTCTCCTCGAGCTCGGGAGCGGCGCCGCCGCCGATAGCTTCATCCTGGCGCTTCCTCTCCGGGCAGAAGCCGGGTTCGTCGCGGTGACCGTGTTCCTGGGCGGCTTCTCCGCCGCGACGGCGATGATCGTCGTCGACTCGCTCGCCCTCTCCAAGATGATCTCGAACGACATCGTGCTGCCGATCATCCTCCGGCGTCGGCGGTTCGAGGAGGTCTACTGGGCGAGTCTCGCGTCGACCCGCCTGGGGATCCTGGTCGTCGTCTGGCTCGGGTTCATGTGGGCGCGGATGGAGGCGGGGCAGCTCCTGCTCGTCGAGATGGGACTCCTCTCGTTCATCGCCGTCACCCAGTGTGCCCCCGCCGTCTTCTTCGGGCTCTACTGGCGGCGCGGGACGCGGAAGGGCGCCTTCGCGGGGATCTCCCTCGGATTCGCGCTGTGGTTCTACACGCTGATCATTCCCGCACTGGTCAGGGAGGGGATCGTTCCTACCTCACTCCTGGAGGACGGCCTGCTGGGCGTCGGCTGGCTGCGCCCGACGGCGCTCTTCGGGCTGGCGGGCCTCGACACGATCAGTCACGGCGTGTTCTGGTCGCTGTTCGTCAACGTCGCCGCCTATCTGCTGGTGTCGGTCGCCACCGCGCAGGACGCCGACGAGCGCAGCCAGGCCGCCGCGTTCGTGGGCGTGGCCCAGGCGGAGCCGGCGCGCATCCCCGCGATCCTCTCGGTACCCGAGATCGAGCGGCTCCTCCACCTGTACGTTCCGGCCGAAGAGGCCGCGGCGATCCTGAAGGAGCTGCTCGGCGGCAAGACGCCGCGCGAGCTGTCGCTGCCCGACCTGCTCGAGCTGCGCATCCGCTTCGAGCGGATGCTGGCGGCCTCGCTCGGCGCGGCGGCCGCGCGGTACATCGTCGAGGATCGATTCACGATCTCGAAGGGCGAGGCGCAGCAGCTGGTCGAGTCGTTCCAGACCATGCAGCGCTCGCTGGGAAAGAGCGAGCGGCTGCTGGCGTCCGTCGTCGAGAGTGTCGAGGACTGCATCTTCACCACTGACGTCGACGGGCGGCTCATCACGATCAACCCGGCTGGGCGTCGGCTCTTGGGCCAGCCGCCGGCGACGTCCGAGATGCTCACCTACCGCGACGTGCTCGACGAGGCCGATCGGCGCCGGGCGGGACCGGCGATCGAGCGTGCGATCATCGAGGGACGGCCCTGGCTCGGCAACGTCAACGGCCTCACGCGTGCCAAGCGGCGTTTTCCCGCCCATCTCGCGATCGCGTGCGTCTTCGACGCGGGAGGCCAGATCCTCGGCACGGTCGGTGTCCTGCGCGACCTCACGGAGCAGGTGGCGACCCAGCGGCGGCTCATTCAGCGCGAGAAGCTCGCCTCGCTCGGCGAGATGGCGGCCGGCATGGCGCACGAGATCCGTAACCCGCTCGGCGGCATCAAGATGGCCACCAACCTCCTCTCCTCGGGAGCGGTCGATGACAGACGGATCTCCCAGGAGATGGCCCAGTCCATCATGTCCGGCATCGCCGAGATTGAGGCGATCATCGCCGACCTGCTCGACTACGCTCGGGAGACGCGGCTCGAGTGCCAGGAGTACACCCTGGGACGCGTGCTCGCGCCGGTGGTGGAGGCGAGTACCGCCGAGGCGGCGCGGCGTGGCGTTCGGGTCGAAGCGGTTCGCCTCGATGGCGAGATCGTCGCCTCGGTGGACGGTCCGCGGCTCCGGCAGGTGTTCGCGAACGTCATGAAGAACGCGGTCGAGGCGGCGGAGCGGACTCCGGACGCACGCGTCACGGTCAGCCTCTATCGACGGCACGCCGCCGCGGTGGTCGAGATCGTCGACAACGGCGTGGGGATCGAGCCCGAGCACCGGGAGAAGATCTTCCTGCCCTTTTACACCACGAAGCCGACGGGCACCGGGCTCGGCATGGCGATCGTGAAGAAGATCATGGACCTGCACGGAGGCGAGATCGACATCGACAGCGTTCCGGGCCGGGGGACGACGGTGCGACTCGTCATTCCAAGGTCGCCGGTCCCGGCGGCCGTCGAGGTGGGATAAGGCATGAAACATCGTATCCTCATCGTCGAGGACGACGAGATCTTCCTCCGGCCGCTCCAGCGGACCCTCGAGGTCGCGGGATACGAGGTGCTCGTGGTGCCGAGCGGCGAGGACGCGATCGATCTCCTGAAGAAGGACGACGTCGACCTCGTGCTGACGGACAAGCGCCTGCCCGGCATCGACGGCGTCGAGATCGTGCGACGGATCAAGGCGGACCATTCGACCCTCGCCGTCGTCGTGATGACGGCGTACGGCACCATCGGCTCCGCGGTCGAGGCCATGCGTCTCGGCGCCGAGGACTACCTCGTCAAACCGTTCGACGCGGCCGAGGTGCTGATGGTGCTCCGCCGCGCGATCGAGTTCCACGAGCTGAAGGCCGCGAACCGCGCGACGATCCGACGCAACCAGGAGCGTTTCACCCTCAGGAACATCGTGGCGCAGAGCGCGGTGATGCAGGAGGTCTTCGACCTCGTCAGCTCGGTCGCCGGCCTCGACACGACCGTGCTGATTCACGGGGAGACCGGCGTCGGCAAGGAGCTGCTCGCCCGGTCCATCCACTTCAGCGGTGTCCGGAAAGAGCGCCCCTTCGTGGCGGTCAACTGCGCGGCGATCCCGGAGGAATTGTTCGAGTCCGAGCTGTTCGGGTTCCGCAAGGGCGCCTTCACCGGTGCCAGCGAGACCCGGCGGGGTCTGTTCCAGATGGCGAACGGCGGTACACTGCTGCTCGACGAGGTCGGCGAGATGCCGCTGGCGCTCCAGTCGAAGCTCCTCCGCGCGATCGAGGAGAAGCGGGTGACACCGATCGGCTCGGACCGCGTCGTCGAGATCGACGTGCGATTCATCGCCACCACCAACAAGGATCTCCACGCCGAGGTGGAGCGCGGGGCGTTCCGGCGCGACCTCTTCTATCGGCTGTCGGTGATGCCCGTGCGCATCCCGCCGCTCCGCGAGCGGGCCAGCGACATTCCGTTGCTGGCTGCGCATTTCCTCGACGTGAGCGCCCGGCGGTCGAAGAAGGCGGTGCGCGCGATCGACGGGGCCGCGATGCAGGCGCTCTGCCGGTACGCATGGCCGGGCAACGTGCGGGAGCTCGAGAATGTGATCGAGCGTGGCGTGATCGTCGCCAAGGGCGACACCATCACGGACGTCGAGCGGTTCCTCACCGGCGAGGCGGCGCGGTCCCGGGTGGATCTCTCGCTGCCCTTCCGCGACGCCAAGGCCCGGGTCGTCGAAGAGTTCGAGCGCGCCTACGTCGCCGGCGTGCTCGAGCGAGAAGGCGGCAAGCTCACGGCGGCAGCCAAGCACGCCGATATGGACCCGAAGAACTTCCACGAGAAGCTGACGCGGTACGGGTTGCGCCGACCCTCTGCGGGAAATGGCGAGTGAGGGAACCCATGGCTCAGGCGAAAGTGAAGGCGGACGTCCCGATCGAGGCGCTTCTCAAGGAGAAGCGGAAGTTTCCTCCGCCCGCGGCGTTCGTGAAGAACGCTGTGATGAACCGGAAGACGATCTACGCCGAGGCGCAGCGGAACTTCGTGAGATTCTGGGAGCAGCGCGCCCGCGAGCTCCACTGGTTCAAGCCCTGGAAGAAAGCGCTCGAGTGGAAGCCACCGTACGCCAAGTGGTTCGTCGGCGGTAAGCTGAACGTCGCGTATAACTGCCTCGACCGCCACGTGACGGGTCCCCGCAAGACAAAGGCCGCGCTGATCTGGGAAGGGGAGCCGGGAGACTCGCGGGTCCTGACGTACTGGGATCTCTACCGCGAGGTCAACCGATTCGCGGCGGCGCTGAAGCGGCACGGTGTCCGGAAGGGCGATCGGGTGACGATCTACATGCCGATGGTGCCCGAGCTGCCGATCGCGATGCTGGCCTGCGCCCGCATCGGGGCGGCTCACAGCGTGATCTTCGGCGGCTTCTCGCCCGAAGCCGTGCGCGAGCGGATCCACGACGCCGAGTCTTCGGTGGTGATCACGGCCGACGGCGGCTACCGTCGGGGGACGACGGTGGCGCTCAAGAAAAACACGGACGAGGCGCTGCGCGGGGCGCCGGGCGTCAAGACCGTCATCGTGCTGAAGCGCACCGGCCAGCCAGTCGACATGCAGAGCGGTCGGGATATCTGGTGGGAGGACTTCATCAAGGACGCGCCGGCGCGTTGCCCGGCCGAGCCGATGGACTCCGAAGACCTCCTCTACCTCCTCTACACCTCCGGGTCCACCGGCAAGCCCAAGGGCATCATCCACACCACCGGAGGCTATCTCACGGGCGTGACCGCGACGCACCGGTGGATCTTCGACATCCACGACGACGACGTGTACTGGTGCACGGCCGACATCGGCTGGGTGACGGGCCACTCCTACATCGTCTACGGCCCGCTGGCGAACGGCGCCACGACCGTGATGTACGAGGGCACGCCCGACTATCCCGACAAGGACCGGTTCTGGCGCATCGTCGAGAAGTACGGCATCACGATCTGTTACACGGCGCCAACGGCGATCCGCACGTTCATGAAGTGGGGCGAGGAGTACCCCAAGCGGTGCGATCTCTCGAGCCTCCGGCTGCTGGGGTCCGTCGGGGAGCCGATCAACCCGGAGGCGTGGGTCTGGTACTGGAAGGTCATCGGCGGCGGCCGCTGCCCGGTCGTGGACACGTGGTGGCAGACTGAGACGGGCCATATCCTCATTACACCGCTCCCCGGTCTCACCATCCTCAAGCCCGGCTCGGCGACCTTGCCGTTCCCGGGCGTCGACGCCGAGGTGTTCGACGAGAAGGGCAACCCGGCGAAGTCGGGCTACCTCGTGCTGCGCAAGCCCTGGCCGGGCATGTTGCGTGGGATCTGGGGCGACCCCGACCGGTTCGTGAAGCAGTACTGGTCGAAGTACGACAACATCTACTTCACCGGCGATGGCGCCAAGCGCGATGAGGACGGCTACTTCTGGCTTCTCGGTCGCGTCGACGACGTCATGAACGTCTCGGGCCATCGCGTCTCGACGATGGAGGTCGAATCGGCCCTCGTCGACCACAAAGCGGTCGCCGAGGCGGCGGTCATCGGCAAGATGCACGACATCAAGGGCCAGGCGATCGCGGCGTTCGTCACGGTGAAGAGCGGCGTCGAGGGCTCGCCCCAGCTCATGGACGAGCTGAAGGCGCACGTGGTGAAGAAGATCGGGTCCCTGGCGCGGCCCGACGACGTCATCTTCTCGGCGGAGCTGCCGAAGACGCGGAGCGGGAAGATCATGCGCCGGCTGCTTCGCGACATTGCCGAGGGCCGCGCGCTCGGCGACACCACGACGCTCGCCGACCCGGCGGTCGTCGCATCCCTCAAGACCAAGTACGAGGAACAGGAGTCCTAGGCGCCCGACCCCCCAGCGCCTTGCTGCGGTGATCGCGCACCGCGGCAAGGCGCAGACACCACGCCGGCGTTGGTACCGGCACCAAGAACGAGCTCCCTCCAGGCCGTGCGTCATCGAGAAATCAGCCTTTTAGCTCTTCTCGCCATTGGCACGGCGCCTGCAGTTCAGGCACTGTCGCTATGACGTACGCGTCAGAGACCGTGTCGAACAGACCGACCACAAAGGAGACCTATGCGGGCGACTAAAGTCCCACCCAAAGAGCTCCGCCGCGTCGTCATCGCCGCATCCGTCGGCAACATCATCGAGTGGTACGACTTCTACATTTTCGGGAGCCTCGCCTCGATCCTGGCGGTGAAGTTCTTCGAGAAGGGCCACCCGGTGGCGGCCTTCCTCAGCACGGTGGCGATCTTCTCGGTGGGCTTCCTGATCCGGCCGCTGGGCGCGTTCGTCTTCGGCTGGCTCGGTGACAAGGTCGGCCGGAAATACACCTTCATCGTCACGCTGACCGGCATGGGCCTGGCGACGGCCCTCATCGGCTTCGTGCCGACCTACCAGTCGATCGGTCTCGCTGCAGCCTTCATTCTGTTCGGCCTGCGTCTAATCCAGGGCCTCTGCCTGGGCGGGGAGTACGGCGGCGCCATCACGTACGTCGCCGAGCACATCGAGGACGAGCATCGCGGGTACTACACCGGCTGGCTGCAGACGTCGCCCACCCTCGGCATCGTCGTGTCGCTGGCGACGATCATCGGGATCCGGACTTATCTGGGCGTCGAGGCCTTCCAGGCCTGGGGCTGGCGGCTGCCCTTCATCATCTCCCTCCTCCTGGTGGCGATCGCGATCTGGATCCGGCTCTCGCTCGGCGAGACGCCGATCTTCCAGGACATGAAGGCGCGGGGCCGCACCACCACCAACCCGTGGCGCGAGGCGTTTCTCAGCAACAACTTCAAGTACGTCGCGATCGCCAGCGTGGTCGTGCTGGGACAGGGCTGCGTCTGGTACAGCGGGCAGTTCTGGGCGCTCTACTTCTTGCAGACGGTGAAGAAGCTCGACGTGTTGACCTCCAGCACCATCGTCGGCGTCGCGCTGCTGATCGCCTCGCCCACACTGATCTTCTGGGGCTGGCTCTCGGACAAAATCGGCCGCAAGCCGATCATCCTGGGTGGCATGGCCCTGGCGTCGCTCACGTATTATCCGCTCTACTCCGCCCTGGGCACCTACGCCGATCCCGCGAACGTCAACTACGCGATGTCCATTCTCATCGTCGTGATCCTGGTCAACTACGTGGGCATGACCTACGGGCCGATCGGGGCGTTCCTGGCCGAGTTCTTCCCCAGCCGCATCCGCTACACCTCGGTGTCGGTGCCCTACCACATCGGCAACGGCTGGGGTGGAGGGCTGGTCCCGATCGTCACGACCTCGATGTACCTCTCTACCGGCAGCGTGGGGTATGCCCTGATCTATCCCATCGTGGTGCCGGCCGTCATGTTCCTCATCGCCATCTTCGTGATGCCGGAGACGCGCAAGCACAGCATCTGGGAGGAAGGCGCCATCGAGGCGTCGCGCTCCCGCGCGTGAGCGCCGAATTCGAGTCCCGCGTCCCAGCCGCACGTACGTAGCCGCGCGCACCTGATTGGCGGTCGGGTCTCGCCCGGGGGGACGAAGTTCCTCCGCGCGGGACCCGCCTTTCCGGAATTGCAAATCCCTGCCCCCGCTGATGGGCAAAATGTTCCCACGGTGCCGACAAAACTGACAAGCTCAAAGGGCATTTCGCCCGGCCAGGGCTGTCCGGCGACGAGTCAAATCGGTATGTTTCCTGGTGAATTGATCCCTGGGCTCCTGCGTCTCATGTCCGGCACAGCGGTTGCACCGGTGACAGGCCCAAGTACCGAGGGAGGGGTCAGGGAGGCCTAAACAATGGAAACCATCCGAGAGCGGTTGGAGGAAGACCTCAGAACAGCAGTCGGCCGGCTCCGCCAGATGGGCGGCGCGGTCGCGGTCGAGGAAGTGCCCGGAGCGATCGGAGCCAACTCGCCGTTCGCCGACGAAGTCGATGAGATCCAGGCGAACGAGCGCCGCGAGATCGGATTCGCGACCCGTGAGCTCCTGGTGGGCCGGGTGAACCGGCTGTCAGCAGCTCTCGACCGGCTCAACGACGGTGAATACGGAACGTGTGTGGAGTGTGAGGAGCGCATTTCGCCTGCCCGTCTCCAGGCGCTGCCGGAGGTCCAGACCTGCGTGCGGTGCCAGGACCGGATCGAGCGCCTGGGGCGCCAATGCGATCAGGACGAAGACGAGCCCGAGACGGCCAGCGACGACGAGTAACTGAGGTCAGGAGCGGCTGTCCAGCGGGGCCGGAAGAAGATTCCGGCCCCGCTTTTTTGTGTAGGCTAGGGCCGTGCGGACTCCGATCATCGATCTCCTTCGTCCCGGCATTCACGGGCTGTGCCGCGCATACTTTGGCCTCGAGCTGGAGGGCCTCGCCAACATTCCCGTCAGCGGGCCCGTGATCATCACCCCGAATCATCAGACCTACGCCGATCCGGCGCTCGTGTCGATCCCGGTCCGCCGGCCCGTCTACTACATGGCCTGGAGCCGGCTGTTCGAGATCCCGCTGTTCAGCTGGTTGATCCGGCGGCTGCGGGCATTTCCCGTCCGCATCGAGTCGACCGATCCGGCGTCCACGCGCGAGGCCGTCCGCCTGCTCCAGGCAGGCCACGTCGTCATGATCTTTCCCGAGGGCGAGCGGACCCACACCGGGAGGGTCGAGCGTTTCAAGCCCGGCGCCTTCCGCCTCGCGACCTCGCTCCGGGTGCCGGTGCTGCCGGTGACGATCGCGGGCGGACACGCGTCGTGGCCGCCCGGGCGGGTCTTTCCGCGCCCGGGGCGGATCACGATCAGCTATCACCCGGTCCTCGAGCCCGACCCGTCCCTCGATCCCCGGCGGGCGGCCGGCGAACTGGCCGACCGCGCCCGCGCCGTCATCGTCGGCGCGCTGGGCGATCCCACGGCGGCGCCCGGGCGATAGCCTCACGCGCGGCGCTCCTCGACGCCATACCCCGACTCGACGAGGCGCTGCTTCACGGCGTTGATCTGCTCGCGGCCCGCGGTTTCGAGCGTCAGCTCGACCTGGCTTTCGCCGATGGCGGCGCGAGAGAACGCGCGGTCGTGCTCGATGTGGAGGATGTTCGCGCGCGCCGCGGCGATGAGCGCCGTGAGCCGCGCGAGCGCGCCCGGCTGGTCGCGCAGGATCACACCGAGGCGCACGAGGCGTCCGTCCTTGACGAGGCCGCGCTCGATGATCCGCGAGATCATCGTGACGTCGATGTTCCCGCCGGAGAGCACGAGCACGACGGTCCGGCCCTCGAGCCCGAGCTTCCGGTTCAGGAGCGCGGCGAGCGGGGCCGCGCCGGCGCCCTCGACGACGGTCTTTTCGATCTCCAGCAACAATAGAACGGCGTTGGCCAGCTCCTCTTCTGTCGCGGTCACCACGTCGTCGACGTACCGCGAGGCCAGCGCGTGCGTGAGCTCGCCGACCTGACGGACCGCGATGCCGTCGGCGATCGTCGACGCCGGCGGGAGCGTGACGCGTGTTCTCGCCGCGAGGGCCCGCTGCATCGACGGCAGCGCCTCGGCCTGGACGCCGATCACGCGCACCTGCGGACGGACGGACTTGATCGCGAGCGCGGCGCCGGCGATGAGCCCGCCGCCGCCGATCGGAATCACGACGGCGTCCATGTCGGGGCGCTGCTCGAGGAGCTCGAGGCCGAGCGTGCCTTGACCCGCGATGACCCGCTCGTCGTCGAACGGGTGCACGAACGTGAGCCCGCGCTCGGTCGCGATCTCCCGGGCCCGGCCGTACGCGTCGTCGTAGTTGGCGCCCGCGAGGATGACCTCGGCGCCGTGTCGCCGGGAGGACGTCACCTTGATGAGCGGCGCCCACTCCGGCATCACGATGACAGCGCCGATCCCGAGCCGCGCCGCGTGGAACGCGACCGCAAGACCGTGGTTACCGGCGCTGGCGGCCGCGACGCCCCTCGCCCGCTCGGCGGGGTCGAGCTGCAGGAGCAGGTTGGCGGCGCCGCGCTCCTTGAACGAGCCGGTCATCTGGAGGTTCTCGAGCTTGACGAAGCAGCGCACGCCGCTGATCTCGGAGAGCGTCTGTGAGTAGGGGCAGGGCGTCTCGTAGATCGCGCCCTTGAGCCGCTGCCGCGCGGCCTCGATCTCGGCCGGCCCGAGCATGCCTCTCAGAACGGCGTCCGCGGCTCGCCGAGCGCGGGAGACATGATGGCGACGGGCATCAGCGGTGTCGAACAGGCGTACCCCGCGCGGCCGCGCCAGTCGAGCAGGATGAGCCCCCCGTGGCCCCGGCCCTCCTCGACGAGGAGATCGACGGCGATTTTGGCGGCGTACTCCGGGTCGTCGGCGTCCTTGAGGAAGTAGAGCGCCCGGTGTCCGAGCACGACGCGGATGATGGCCTCGCCGTCGCCGGTGCACGACACACCGCCGATCGAGCTTTCGGCGTACGTGCCGCAACCGATCAGGGCGCTGTCGCCGACACGTCCCGGGAGCTTGCCTATGGTGCCCCCGGTCGACGTCGCGGCCGCGATGGTGCCGCTCCGGTCGAGGGCGACGGCGCCCACCGTGCCGCCGGGTGTGGCGCGCCTCGGGGCAACCTCGGCGTGGCGACGCTGTTGGCGGGCCGTGACGAGCGACGCGGCGTCGCATTCGGGAACTCCCACCGAGCGGGCGAACGCGAGGGCACCGTCGCCCACGAGCAGGACATGGCGACGCGCCTCGAGGACGCGGCGAGCGAGCGTGATCGGATTCGCGATGCGAGGGACGGCCGCGACGGCGCCGCACTGGAGGCGATCGCCTTCCATGATCGATGCGTCCATTTCGACCGTGCCGTCGCGGGTGAGAGCCGAGCCGCGACCCGCGTTGAAGCGTGGGTGGTCCTCGAGCGTGCGCACCGCGCTTTCCACGGCGTCGAGCGCCGCGCCGCCCGCCGAGAGGACGCGCCAGCCGGCCACGGTGGCGGCGCGCACGCCCTGCCGAAGCTCGTCACGTCCTTCGGAAGGATCCGCGCCGGCGCCGCCGTGAACGATGATCGTGGGCACGCGCGTCGCCGGGGCACGGTCAGCGGGTGGCGGCATGGCCTCCACCGTGTCACAATCCCGCCGGATTGCAAGACCCTCGGTCGCTCTCGCGCCTGAACGCCGCCATCGTCAGCTGTCACCGATGTCCCCGCCTCGTCACACATCGCGAGGCGGTCGCGGCCGCGCCACCACGACGCTATCTTGATCAGCGCTACTGGGCCCGGCCGCTGCCCGGCTTCGGCGATCCGCGCCCGCGGCTCCTGCTGGTGGGCCTGGCGCCGGCGGCCCACGGTGGCAACCGCACGGGACGGATGTTCACGGGGGACAGGAGCGGCGACTGGCTCTTCGATGCACTTCACCACGCGGGGTTTGCCAACCAGCCGAGATCGGAGCGCCGCGGGGACGGTCTCGAGCTGTGGGACGCGTACATCACGGCCGCGATCCGCTGCGCGCCGCCGGCGAACAAGCCGACGCCGGCGGAGATCGCCTGTTGCGAGCCCTACCTTCTTGCCGAGCTCCGGCTCCTCACCCGTGTGCGCGTCGTCGTCGGGCTCGGGCGCATCGGCTGGCAGGCATATCTGAAAGCGCGACGCGCGCTCGGGGCGCCTCCGCGGCGGCCGGCGCCGAAGTTCGGGCACGGCGCGCTGGTGAGATTTGACGATGGGGTGACGCTGATCGCCTCGTATCATCCGAGCCAGCAGAACACCTTCACGGGCAAGCTGACTCGGCCGATGCTGCGGGCGATCTTCCTGACGGCGCGCCGCCTGCTGCGGGACGACAGAGGCGACAGACGCTAGAGTACCCGTGCCTCAATCAACAAGATCGGTCGGCAGGCGGGGACGCTCGGCGACGGTAAGCGTGAGCTCGCGCCGCTGACCGTCGCGGAGGATCGTGAGACGGACGCGCTGGCCGGGTCGTAGCGTCTTCACCTTCGCCAGATAGTCCTGGTGCGTCCGGACGGACGTGCCCTCGATCGCGGCCAGGATATCGCCCCCGACGAGGTACTCCTCGCCCTGCACGACGACCGACAGGGTGCCGCCGCGGACGCCCGCGCGCTCGGCGGGGCTGCCGTCGTACACGATCTCGATGAGGTAGCCCGGAGCGAGCGGCAGCCGGAAGAGCGACGAGACGTGGGTGTCGATCTCACGGCCGTGAAGCCCGAGCCATGGGCGCGTGACCCGGCCCGTCTCGCGCAGGTCGCGAAGGACCGCTTTGGCGGCGTTGATCGGCAGCGCGAAGCCGATCGAGTTCGCCTCCTCCGAGATGAAGGTATTGATGCCCACGACGGCGCCGCACCGGTCGACCAGCGGGCCGCCCGAGTTCCCCGGGTTGATCGGCGCATCGGTCTGGATCATCGGCTGCTCGGCAAGGCCCGGCAGGATGCGGTTGAGCCCGCTCACGATGCCGCGGGTCATCGTCTGCTCGAGGCCCATCGGGTTGCCGATCGCGACGACCTCGTCGCCCACGCGCAGTGCCGACGAATCCCCGAGCCGAGCGGCGGGGAGCGGCGACGTGGCCTCGAGCCGCAGCAGGGCGAGGTCGGTGACCGTGTCCATTCCGAGCACGCGGGCCGGCGTCTTCGTCCCCGAGTCGAACGTGACCGAAAGGGACGCCGCCCCGTCGATGACGTGGGCGTTGGTGAGCACCTGGCCGTCGCGCTCGATGACGACGCCCGACCCGACCACGGTCTCGAACCGACGCTGAGGCTTTGCCTTGTTGATCTTGAGCGCCTGGATCGACACGACGGTCGGCGACACACGCTCGAAGAGCGTCGCGAGCGACTCGGTACAGGGCTGGGCGAGGGCGAGCTGCGGGATCGCGATCACGAGGAGCAGGGCGAGCACGCGCATCAAAGGGGATGATACAACGGTCGGCTGCGCGGCGGGCGGTATAATCGATCGGTGCGCACGGTCGTTCTCTTCCTCTTGGTCGTCTCGCTTCTGGCGCCGTCCGGGGCGCCCGCCGCCGATCGCGTCGTCGCCGCCACGCTCGACAACGGGCTTCGTGTCCTCCTGCTCGAGGATCACCGCAGCCCGATCGTATCCTTCCAGGTGTGGTACCGGGTCGGCTCGCGCAACGAACAGCGGGGCGCGACCGGCATCGCCCATTTCCTCGAGCACATGATGTTCAAGGGCACCCCGACCCGCGGTCCGAAACAGTTCGCGCGGCTCGTCGAGGAGAACGGCGGCCAGGACAACGCATTCACCTCGCAGGACGTGACCTCGTACTTCGTCGACATCGCGGCCGACAAGCTCGACCTCGTGATCGAGCTCGAGGCGGACCGGATGCGGAACTTGCTGCTCGACGCCAAGCAGATCGCCTCGGAGCGCGAGGTTGTCATCGAGGAGCGGCGGACCCGCACCGAGGACGACCCGGGCGGGTTCCTCGGCGAGGAGGTGAGCTCGATCGCCTTCAAGGCGCACCCCTATGGCTATCCGATCATCGGCTGGATGGAGGACATCAAGCGGATCACGCCGGCGGAGATCCGCGCCTTCTACCAGACGTACTACCTCCCGAACAACGCAATGGTCGTGGCGGTCGGGGCGTTCCAGGCTCCGGCCGCGCTCGAGAAGATCCGCCGGAGCTTCGGACGGATCCCGCGCGGACGGACTCCGCCGCCGGTGCTCGCCGTCGAGCCGCCCCAGAACGGCGAGCGACGCGTGACGGTCCGGAAGGAGGCGGAGCTCCCCATCGTCTACCTCGGCTGGCACGTGCCGAACCAGCGCTCGGACGACGCCCCGGCCCTCGAGGTCCTGTCGACGATTCTTGCGGGCGGCCGCGCGTCGCGGCTCTACCGCGACCTCGTCTACCAGCGCCAGCTCGCGCTCGAGGCGGGGGGCGACTACTCGTACTTCTCGATCGACCCGAACCTCTTCTGGTTCTGGGCGACGCCGATGCCGGGCCAGACGCCGGAGACACTCGAGGCGGAGCTCTCCAAGCACATGGAGCGGCTCAAGGCCGAGCCCGTCACCGAGGAGGAGCTGGGGCGCGCCAAGAACCAGATCGAGTCCGCTTTCGTCTTCGAGGAAGATTCGGTCCACCGGCGCGCGGCGCTTCTCGCGCGCTTCGAGCTCATCGGCGGCTACGCGCTCAAGGATTCCTTCATCACGAAGATCCGCGCGGTCACGGTGGCCGATCTGACGCGAGTGGCGGGTGTCTGGTTCGCGCCGGAGCGGAAGAGCGTCGGGGTGCTGTTGCCGAAGCCACGATGACCACCCGCGCTGATCGGTGTCGAGATGCCGTGCGAGCCGTCATCGTTCTGCTGGGCGTGGTCGTGCCTGGCCCCGCCGCTGGGGCGCCGCTCGCCCACCGGGAGGTCCTGCCGAACGGCATCGTCCTGCTCGTGGCCGAGCGGCCCGCGGTGCCGATCGTGGCGGTGCGCGTCCTCACGCGGGCGGGTGCCGTCTTCGACCCCGACGATCGGGCCGGGCTCGCGCACCTCACGGGTGCCCTGCTCACGCGGGGCACTGCGAAGCGCACGGGACCGGAGGTCGATTCAGCCATCGAATTCGTCGGGGGCAGTCTCGAGGCCGTGGCCGGCCGCGACAGCCTCACCGTCGCGCTGTCCGTGCAGAAGAAGGACCTCGCGCTCGGACTGGATCTCGTGTCGGAGGTCGTCCTGTCACCGACCTTCCCTCCGGGGGAAGTGACGCGCAAGGTGTCCGAGATCCAGGCGGCCATCAGGCGCTCCGAGGAGGACCCGGGCACCGTGGCGAGCCGCGCGCTGTCACGGCTGGTCTACCCGGGCCATCCGTACGGCGTACCGGTCGAGGGAACCCGCGAGTCGGTAGCCCGGCTCACGCGAGACGACGTCGTGAAGTTCTACGCACAGCACGTGCGCCCCGACACCACCGTCGTGGCGGTCGTCGGCGCGGTCACGGTGGACGAGGCGCGTCGCGAGATCACGGCGCGGCTCGGCGCGTGGGCCCGTCCGGCCGGCGCGCCCCAGTCGATGACGCCGGTGACCGCCCCGGCATCTCCGCGCGAGGAGACCGTCAAGCGCGAGCTGACGCAGTCGACGATCATGTTCGGCCGGCTGGCCATTCGACAGACGGATCCGGACTACTTCCCGCTGTCCGTCGCGTCCTACGTGCTCGGCGGCGGCTCGGCGTCGCGTCTCTACGCCCGCGTGCGGGACGACGCGGGGCTCGCGTACGCCGTCTACAGCTGGCTCTCGGCCGCGCGGTACGGGGCAGCGTTCGCCGTGACCGCCCAGACTCGCACGGCCGAGGCGCCAAAGGTGGTGGTCATGGTCCGCGAGGAGCTCGCCCGGATGACCCGCGGGGCGGTCGCCGAGCGCGAGCTCGCTCTCGCCAAGCAGTACCTTGTCGGAAGCTTTCCGTTCCGACTCGACACGTCCGGCAAGGTGGCCGACTTCCTCGTCGCGGTCGAGGACCAGGGACTGGGACTCGACTACGCGGATCGCTACAAGGAACGGATCGCGCGGGTGACCGCCCGCGACGTCCAGCGGGTCGCGGCCAAGTACTTTCCCCCGGCGGCCTTCAACCTTGTCATCGTCGGCGAGATCAAGTGAGCCTCCTCGCGGTCGCCTCGCTCCTCGCCCTGCTCCTGGCCAGTCCCCGGGTGGTGGTCGCCGCGTCGTTCACGCTGGGCCAGGAGGAGCGAAGCGACGCCGTCCGAGTGGGGGCCCGCTCGGTCACATCAGAATCGTTCGATGCCGAGTGGCGCGTGACGAGCCCCTCGGGCGACAGCGTCACCGTGATGACGCCGTTCCATCGGCTCGTCCTCGCGGCCCGGCACGCCGCCTTCAAGAACGAGCGGCTGAAGGACGATGAGCCGGAGAAGCTTCTGCGCAGCCAGCAGGACCGGCTGGTGATCTGGGCGCAGCTGCGCGGTCCCCGGGAGGACTTCGCGCGCTTCTACGCGCCGCGCATTCTCCTGGGCGACCTGGCCATCGAGCCGGCCTTCGTCCAGAACGAGCGCACCGCCCTGCGCACGGACGGCGGAGGGTACCTCGCGCGCTGCGTCTACCGGTTCCCGACCAAGGACATGACGGAGAAGGCGCGCCTGCTCCTGGTCATCCGCGACGCGGACGGCCGGGACGTCAGCCGCTTCACGATCGACCTCGCGTCGATGCGGTGACGGCGGGGGCGTCGCCGGGGTAGCGGCCGAGCATGCGGGCGCACGGCTGGGCGGGCCTATGCCTCGTGGGTGTCGCGGCGATACTCCTCGCGGCGCGTGACCCGACAGTCGCCGGATGGTTCACGCCGATCGTCTGGACGGGCTACGTCCTGTTCGTCGACGCGCTGGCGGCCCGTTTCACCGGTCGCTCCTACCTCACGACCGACCGTGTCGAAGGCGTCCTCGTGGCGCTCGCGTCCCTCGGCTGCTGGTGGCTCTTCGAGCTCTACAATGCGCCGCGGTTCTGGCGCGGCGGAGCGGACGCGGCAGGTCTCTGGTGGCGGTACCACGGCCTCGAACCGAATCTCTTCCTTCGACGCGTCGGCTACGACTGGTCCTTCGCGACGATCTTTCCCGCGCTATTCCTCACGGCGGCCGCTCTGCGCGCTACCGTGTTCCGCGACGCCCGCGTTGGCCCCTGGCGTCCGTCGCCGCGAGCGTTCCGTCTCGCCGTCGTCACGGGGGCGGTGAGCGTCACCCTGCCGCTCGCCGTCGTGTCGGCGTGGCTCGTTCCGCTCGTCTGGGTCGGCTGGGCGCTCCTGCTCGAGCCCCTGAACTGCCGTCGCGGCCGGCCGTCGTGGCTCGCCGACATCGCCACCGGGGACGCATCGCGCCTGCTGGCGCTCCTCGCCAGCGGTGCGATCTGTGGCGTGCTCTGGGAGCTCTGGAACTATTGGGCGGCGGCGCGATGGACATACGCTGTCCCGTACCTCGGCGGCATCAAGATTTTCGAGATGCCGGTGCTCGGCTACCTCGGCTTCCCGCCGTTCGCGCTCGAGTCCTACGCCATGTACCACTGGCTCCGCGGGAGCCTCGGCCGAGATGCGGGCGTGCCGATGCTATAATCCGCCCGCATCGAGCCGAAACCTCACGGAGGGTGACCTGATGAAAGCGATCCGCGTCAACACGGCCGGCGGTCCTGATGTCATGCGTTACGAGGAGGTGCCCGAACCCACGCCCAAGGCCGGCGAGGCCACGGTGAAGGTCGACGCCGCCGGCATCAACTACGTCGACGTCTACCAGCGCTCAGGCCAGTACAAGCTCGCGCTGCCGTTGACGCTGGGTCTGGAGGCCGGTGGCACCGTCACGGCAATCGGCCCGAACGTGACCGAGGTGAAAGTCGGCGACAAGGTCGCCTACACGGGTGTGCCGGGCGCGTACGCGCAGTATGCCGTCGTGCCGGCCGCGCGCCTCGTGGTCCTGCCGACCGGGCTCAGCACCCGCCAGGGCGCCGCGGCCATGCTCCAGGGCTTGACGGCGCACTATCTCGCTTGCTCGACGTATCCGCTCAAGAGCGGGGACACCTGCCTCGTGCACGCGGCGGCCGGCGGCGTCGGGCTGCTGCTCTGCCAGATCGGGAAGATGCGGGGCGCGCGCGTCATCGGCACGGTCTCCACCGAGGAAAAAGCCAAGCTCGCGCGCGAGGCTGGAGCCTCGGACGTCATTCTCTACATGAAGCAGGACTTCGAGGCCGAGGTGAAGCGGCTCACCGACGGCAAGGGCGTCCAGGTCGTCTACGACTCGGTCGGCCAGACGACGTTCGACAAGGGGTTCAACTGCCTGGCGCCGCGAGGGATGATGGCGCTCTTCGGTCAGTCGAGCGGCCCCATCGGCCCCTTCGACCCGCAGACGCTCAACGCCAAGGGTTCGCTCTTTCTGACGCGCCCGAGCCTCAACCACCACATCATCACGCGCGCAGAGCTCCTCCAGCGATCGGGCGAGCTGCTCGGCTGGATCCGGGACGGTAAGCTCAAGTTGCGCACGGAGTTCGAGTTCCCGCTGAAGGACGCGTCGGAAGCGCACCGGGCGCTCGAGGGGCGGAAGACGACGGGGAAGGTGCTCCTCATTCCGTGAACATCGCGCAGCACCTGGAGCTCTCCGCGCGTCATCACGCGAACCGTCCGGCGTTGATCGCGGGCGAGCGCCAGTGGACCTACCGTGAGCTGGACGAGGCGGTGTCGGCGCTCGCCGGCGGCTTCGCCGCCCTCGGCCTGAAGCCCGGGGAGCGGCTTGGCCTGCACCTGCCGAACTGGCCCGAGTTCGTTCTGGCCTACTATGCCGCGCAGAAAATCGGGCTGGTCCCGCTCTCGCTCAACGTGACGTACAAGGCGGAGGAGCTCGAGTACATCCTCTGCGACGCCGAGGCCTCGGCCGTGATCACCGCGGCCCCCGCCGCGGCGAACCTTCCGGCGCACGGGCGCGTTCCCTCCATCCGCCACCGGCTGGAGGCGAAGGACCTGGCGTCGCTCTCGGGCCGGCCGGTGAGAGCGCTCGACCTCGACCGGGACGAGACGGCGGCGATCCTCTACACGTCGGCGACGACCGGCCGCCCCAAGGGCGTCATGCTCACCCACGGCAACATCGTCTCGAACGCCCACGCCACGGTTCACCATCTGCGCATGACGCCCCAGGACCGCGGCCTCTGCGCCTTGCCGATGTTTCACTGCTTCGGCCAGAACTTCATCCTGAACGCGCTCGTCACCGCCGGCGGCGCGCTCGTGCTCCAGGAGCGCTTCGTGGTCAAGGAGTTCGTGGAGGCCCTGGTACGTCAGCGCGTCACGCTACTCTATGCCGTACCGACGATGTACATCCTCTTTCTGTCCATGGAAGAACCGCTCGACCTCTCGTCGATCCGGCTCTGTTTCTCGGCGGCGGCGACGCTGCCGGGGGACGTCGAGCGGCGCTGGTACGAGCGCTACGGGCACCGGGTCACCCAGGGCTACGGGCTGACGGAATGCTCGCCCTTCGCGTCGTGGAACCACGACGTGGACATCCGGCCGGGCTCGGTTGGCACGCCGATCGAGAACGTCGAGATGACGATCGTGGACGAGCAGGGGCGGCAGGTGCCGGACGGAGCGCTCGGCGAGATCCTGATCAAAGGTCCCAACGTCATGAGGGGCTATTTCGGCAACCCGCAAGCGACGGCCGAGGCGATCCGGGACGGCTGGCTCCACTCCGGCGACATCGGCTATCGCGACACCGACGGCTACTACTTTCTGGTCGATCGCGTGAAAGATATGATCAACGTGTCCGGATTCAAGGTGTTCCCGCGCGAGGTCGAGGAGATCCTCTTCCGCCACGAGGCCGTCAAGGAAGCGGCGGTCATCGGGGTGCCCGACCCCTTGCGGGGCGAGGCGGTGAAAGCGTTCGTCGTGCTGCAGGAGGCCAAGCGCGTCACCGGCGAGGCTCTACGGACGCTCTGCCGGGACGCGATCGCGTCGTACAAGGTGCCGGAAACGATCGAGTTCGTCAACGCGTTACCGAAGAATCCGACGGGCAAGATCCTGAAAAAAGAACTCCGGCAACAGGCCGCGCTAGAATAAGGCCCTGGAGGTCACCATGCGACCAAGAGCGCTTCTGCTCATCGTAGGACTTTCGCTCGCATCGCTCCTGCTGCTCGACAACGCGACCGTGTGGGCGCGCGCCGGGAGCGGTGGAAGCCGCGGCTCCCGCTCATACTCGTCGCCGGCCACGCCGTCGAGTCCGTCCAGCCCCTCGCCGGTGACGACCCCGTCGCCCTCCTCGCCCCAGCAGCCCATGCAGCGGCCGGGCATGTTCGGCGGCCTGATGGGAGGCATCGCCGGTTTCGCCCTGGGCGGGCTCCTGGGTTCCATGCTGTTCGGAGGCGAGGGCGGCGGCTTCGGCGGTGGTCTCGGACTCCTCGAGCTCCTGCTGATCGGTGGTGCGGTCTTCTTCCTGTTCCGGATGCTCCGTGGCCGCCAGGCGGCTCGGCCCGAGCCTGCGTACGCCGGCGCCGGGAGTGCGTACAGCGCGGGAGGGCAGGGCTGGTCGACTGCGGGCGGCGGCACGACCCTGGAGGCGCTGCCGAGCGTGTCCGACCTCGACCGCGGGATCGAGCACATCCGTGGTATGGACGCGAGCTTCGATCACGACGGCTTCGCCGAATTCGCGAAGGCGGCGTTCGGTGACGTCCAGGGCGGGATCGTCAAGCGGGACCTGAGCGGAGTGCAGGACCGGCTCACGCCGCAGGAGTACGCGCGTCTGCAGGCGCAGTGCGATCAGCTCCGCGGCGCGCGGCGGACGAACCGGATCGAACGGGTCCGGATCAACCGGGCCCAGATGACCGAAGCCTGGCAGGAGAGCGGGCAGGACTGGGTAACGGTGTACTTCACCGTCTCGATGGTCGACTACACGGTCGACGATGCAACCGGCGCGGTGGTGGAGGGATCGGCGACGCCGGTGGACATCGAGGAGTATTGGACCTTCACGCGTCCGGTCGGCCCGAAGCCCTGGCGGCTGTCGGCGATCCAGACTGCGTAATCGCTCGGGAGGTGCGCGTTGAAGCGCGCCTTGAAGTGGCTCGTCGGGATCGGGGCGGTCGTCGTCCTGCTGCTGGTCGTGGCGGCGATCGCGCTCCCCCGGCTCGTCGACACTCCGCGCGTCCAGGCGATGATCGCCGCCAGCGTCGCGCAGGCGATCGGGCGACCGGTGAAGTTCGAGTCGCTGTCCGTCGCGCTGTTCCCGCTGCCGGCCGTCGAGCTGCATAAGCTCGAGGTCGCCGAGGACCCAGAGTTCGGCACCACACCGTTCATCACGCTCGAGACCGGCCGGATCCTTCTCAAGCTCCGCCCGCTTCTCGGCGGCCGCGTCGAGTTCGGCGACATCACGCTCGAGCGGCCGCGCATCGCGCTCATCCGGAGCGCGGATGGTCGTCTGAACGCCGCGAGTCTCGCGCCTCCGTCCGAGTCCCGGAACGCGTCGCGGCCGGGACGAGGCAGCGGCGGCCCGGGCGGCGTGGCGGCCGCGGTCGTATCTCGAGTGAAGATCGACAGCGGTGTCATCGTGTACGTCGTACGCGGGAAAGGGGAGGCGCCGACTCCGTACCGCGTCGAAGACCTCGACCTCACGCTGACCGGTCAAGGATCCCAGCTCAACTTCAAAGGCGCGCTCCGCGTGAAGCCGGGTGATCTGGCCGTCACGCTCGCGGACGGGATGGTGGCGCTCAACGGCGCCAAGGCGGTGCTCGATGCGCCTGTCCGGGCCCGAGTGAGCATCGAGGGAAAGGACATCGAGCAGCTCGTCGCTGCCGCCGCCGGCCCGACCCCGGCGATCGCCGGACCGATCAAGGGGGACCTCGCCCTCGGCGGGACACTGGGGACGCCCAGGGTCTCGGGGAACGTGGAGCTGGCGAGCCCGAGGGTGACCCAGACGAACGCCGCGTGTCCGGAACCCAAGCGACGCACTCTCTCGCTCGGCCCGCTGAAGCTGGCGGGCGCGTCGTGGGACGGTCGGTTACAGAGCCGCCCCACCACGACGTCCATTGGCAGCGGAACGATCAGCACCCACCTGACCGCGACGCTCGACCGCGGTGTGCACGTGCAGCTCGGCGACCTGGCCATCAAAGCGCTGCCGGTCGAGAAGATCCTGGTCGACTTTATCTGCCAGGGCTACGCGGTGGCCGGACCGCTCGACCTCACCGGCGCGCTGTCCGCGAGCGCGACGGACCTGTTGAACACGCTCGGGGGCTCGGGTCAGCTCCGGCTCGGACCCGGCAAGGTGGTCGGGCCTCATGCGCTCGCACTCATCGGGACACTCACACAGATCGCCGGCGCGGTATCGTCGGCGCTCGCGGCCGATGTGCCGACGGCGCTCACGTCGTCGCCCACCGACTTCGACTCCATCACCGGCACCTACCAGATCACGAACGGGGTCGTCACCACGCGTGATCTCTTGTACTCGAGCCGGGCCATGAAGGTCGGCGTGGTCGGCGACTATGGTCTCGCCACCGGGCGCATGAACCTCGACCTGCGTGTGAACTACGGGCGCGGTGAGTTGCGGGCAAGGGTCAGCGGGAACGCCGCGTCGCCGTCGATCAGGGTGGACCCGTCCTCGGTCAGCGGCGACGTCAGCCGGGAGAAGATCGAAGGCGGGATCCAGGATCTCCTCAAGCGATTCCGTCGCTAGACCACCCCTTCAGCGAGTCGCGGTGAAACGCCCACCGCCGAGCTTTCCGTCCTCCACCAGGCGTACGAAGAAGGCGTGAAGCTGATCGTATTCCAGGTATCGCCGTTCGCCCAACCGGGCGACCCCGTCCGCGCGGAGGGCGCGGTGCAGCTCGAGCCGCTTTCTCACGATCGGTCGCCACTCCGCTGACAGATCCTCCGCCTCGACCGTCGTGAAGCCGGCCCGACCGAGCAGGGCGCAATAACGGTCAAGCGTCTGGAGCGTCGTGGCGGCCATCCAGTCCCAGAGTCGCTCCCGCTCCCGCTCGCCGAGGCTCGGGTAGGCGATCCAGTCGCTGAAGGCGATCCGTCCGCCCCGAGCCAGCACGCGGTGGCACTCCGCCAGAACCACCCGCTTGTCGGCAACGTGCAACAGCGCCTCCTGGCTCAGGCAGGCGTCGAAGGTGCCTCGGTCGAAGGGGAGGGCGGTCGCGTCCCCGCGGACGACCGTCACCCCGGTCGCGTGGACAAGACGGTTGAGCCGGGCAGCCCCGGCCGCACGCCCTGCGTGGAGCTCGAGGGCGACGACGGTCGAGGCTCGGCGGCTCGCGAGGAACCGGGCGGGCCCGCCGAGGCCCGCGCAGACGTCCAGGACCCGGCTCGTGGCACCGACCCCGGCCCGACGCGCCAGGATGTCCACGGCGGCGAGGCCTCCGTAGTGGTCCTGGTCGAACTCGAAGAGGTCGTCGGCGGTCAGAGGCCCCGACCGACCGAGCCCGGGCCGGGCGAGGACCGCCAGCACCCGCGCCTCGCTGATCGGATGGTGGTCGTAGAACTCGCTCACGCGCGCGGAGGTGCCTTGAAGCATCAGCGGACGTATGATAAAAGCAAACCGGTTTCACCACACCTTCGACGAGGGAAGCCCATGGGGAGCGGAAGCCGAGGCGGTCTCGAGGACATCGTCGTATCGACGTCGGACATCTGTTTCATCGACGGGCGTGAAGGCCGGCTCGTCTACCGTGGCTACGACGTCAACGACCTTGTCGAGCATTCGTCCTTCGAGGAAGTGATCTTCCTGCTGTGGCACGGCGGGCTCCCGAGCAAGAAGGAGCTCGTCGCGCACACGAAGGCCCTGAGCGCCACCGCGAACCGGCGCCTGCCGCCGGGACTTGTCTCGCTCTTGAAGGCGCTGCCGAAGAAGACGCCCCCGATGGAGGTGCTGCGCACCGGGGTGTCGGCGCTTTCGGCCTACGATCCGGACGCCGCCGACAACTCCAAGGACGCCACCGCTCGCAAGGCCCTTCGGCTGACGGCTCAGATGCCGACGCTCGTGGCCGCGTGGGAGCGGATCCGCCGCGGCAAGGCGCCCGTGGCGCCCAACCCGAAGCTCAGTCTCGCCGCGAACTTTCTCTACATGATGAGCGGCACCAAGCCGACGCCGCTCGCCGTGAAGACGTTCGACGTGGCGCTGATCCTGCACGCCGACCACGAGTTCAACGCCTCGACCTTCGCCGCTCGCGTGACGGCGGCGACCATGTCCGATCTGCACTCGTCGATCGTCTCGGCGATCGGCGCGCTCAAGGGGCCGCTCCACGGCGGCGCCAACGAGCAGGTGATGCTGATGGTCCAGAAGATCAAGTCGCCGGCGAACGCCGAGGCGTGGATCCGGAAAACGCTCGCCGATCACGGGCGCGTCATGGGCTTCGGCCACCGGGTCTACCGCGTGGAAGATCCGCGCGCGAAGCACCTGCGCCGGCTGGCGGAGGAGCTCGGCAAGCAAGCCGGGAATACGAGCGCCGTCGAGATCCTGGACACGGTCGTCCGGGTCGTCGGCGAGCAGAAACGCATCTTCCCGAACGTCGACCTCTACTCCGGGGCCGCGTACGCCTCGATGGGGATCCCGACCGACCAGTTCACGCCGATTTTCGCGCTGAGCCGGGTCGTCGGGTGGGCAGCCCACGTCATGGAGCAGCACGCGAACAACCGGCTGATCCGACCGCGTGCGGAGTACACGGGCCCGACGCACGCCACCTACGTCCCTATCGACCGGCGCTAGGGAGGCTGTGCGCGCCTCGTCGCGCGTGAGCCTCGTGATGTGCGTCTACAACGGGCTCGAGGATACTCGAGCCTGCCTCCAGAGTCTCGGGACCACGACCGAGCCGTTCCGGCTGATCGTCATGGACAATGGCTCGACCGACGGCACGCCGGAGTTCTTCCGGCGCTTTCCGCACGAGTATCCGCTGACCTTCGCGCGGAGCTCGGGCAACGACGGCGTGATCGCGGCGCTCAACCGCGCCTGGCGGCTCGCCGACACCGAGTTCGTGTGCTTCCTGCACAACGACACGGAGATGCTGGAGCCGGCGTGGCTGTCGCGGCTCCTCGGAGCGCTCGCCGAGCCCGGCGCCGGGCTCGCTGGCCTCTACGGCGCCAAGCGGTTGCGGGCCGACGGACGGGCCGTGGGCCGCACGATCGTCCACAGCCTGCTCCCGCGGCCGACCGTCAGGGCCCCGTGGGAGGATGTGGCCTTCGTCGACTCGGTCTGCATGTGTCTCTCGCGCCGCCTCCTCGACTCGATCGGCGGCTTCGACGAAGGCTACGGCTTCTACCACGGCCACGATCGTGACCTCTCGCTCGCCGTGCTGGAGGGCGAGCGGCGGTGCCTCGTCGTCCACGCGCCGTTCCGCCACCACGGCGGCCGGACGCGGACGCGCGACTTCGCGCGTGACCCGTCGCGGGAGCGGGCCGACCTCGTCCTTCGCGACTCGGCGCTCGCGCGCTTCGCCGAGAAGTACCGCCGGCGGCTCCCGTGTGACGTGCGCGGACCGCGCGAGCGGATGCGTGACTGGCTCAAGGTACGTTTCGCATGAGTGCCCTTCGGATCGGTATCGTCGGGGCCCGGTTCGCCGCCGACCTGCACGCGACGAATTATCGACCGCTCCGCCCCGCCCGGGCGGAGCTGACCGCGGTGTGCTCCCGGACACGGGAGGAGGCCGAGCGCTTCGCGCGACGTCACGCGATCCCGCGTGTCTTTACGGACTATCACGCGCTGGTGGCCTCGCCCGACGTGGACGTCGTCGATATCTGCGCGACGACGGACATTCATCACGAGATCGCGGTGGTGGCGGCCCGGGCCGGCAAGCACGTCATCGTCGAGAAGCCGCTGACCGGCGCCTTCTGCGACGCGACGGAGCCCCGGGCCGCGATGCTCGCGACGGCGCTGGGGAACGCCGACGCGGTGCTCGACGCCGTCGCGAAGGCGGGGGTGACGCTCTGCTATGGGGAGGACTTCGTCTACGCCCCGCCGGTGGCGAAACTCCGGCGCCTCCTCGACGCGAGCGGCGGCGTGATCCTCGAGCTGCGCGCCGAGGAAAGCCACTCGGGCTCTCACGCCGCGTATGCGCGCCGCTGGAAGAGCGCGGGCGGAGGGGCGTTCTTGAGAATGGGCTCGCACCCGGTCGGCGCGGTGCTCCACCTCAAGCACTGGGAAGGCCTGCGCCGCCGGGGCCGCCCCGTGCGGGTCCGCGCAGTCTGCGCCGAGGTCGCCAGCCTCACGAGGCTTCCGGCGGTCTCCGGGATCCGACGGCACATGTCGACCCTCGCCGAGGACGTCGAGGACTGGTCGGTCGCCGTGCTCACCTTCGAGGACGGGACCATGGCCACGATCCACTCGAACGACATCACGCTGGGCGGAGTCCGCAACGTGGTGACCGCGTACCTGACGAACGCGGTGATCCAGGCGAACATCAATCCCAACACCGCGGTGACTGCGTATGCACCCGACGCCGCCATCTGGGGCGACGAATACATCACCGAGAAGGTGGAGACCAAGGCCGGCTGGCAGTATCCGAGCCCCGACGAGGACTGGATGCGCGGCTATCCCCAAGAATTGGAGGACTTCGTCAGCGCGATCAGCGAACGCCGCGAGCCGCTGTCGGGCGCGCTCCTGGCCCGAGAGGTGGTCGAGGTGATCTACGCGGGATATCTCTCGGCGGCCACCGGACGCCGCGTCGAGCTGTCACGGCCATGATTCCCTTCGCGAAGGGGCACGGGCTCGGCAACGACTACATCGTCATCGACGAGGCCGACCTCTCTCGGCCGCTCTCGACTGACGCGGTCTGCCGCATCTGCGACCGGAACTGGGGCGTCGGCTCCGACGGTATCCTCCTGCTGGTGCCGAGTCACCGCGCGGATTTCGGCCTGCGCATCTTCAACCCCGACGGCAGCGAGGCCGAGAAATCGGGGAACGGGCTCCGCATCTTCGCGAAGTACCTCTGGGACCACGGCCGCGCGAAGAAGGCGACATTCACGGTCGACACCAAGGGGGGCGTCGTCGAGTGCCAGTGCCGGGTCGAGGGCGGCCGGGTGGACTTCGTCACTGTCGAGATGGGCCGGGCGACGTTCCGGGCTCCCGAGATCCCGATGAACGGGCCGGACCGGGAGGTGGTCGGCGTGCCGCTGCAGCTCGGGAACGGCACGACGCTGGCCGTCACCGCGGTCTCGATCGGGAACCCGCACTGCGTGACCTTCGTCGAGCGGCTCGACGAAGGCGAGTGCCGGCAACTGGGCCCGCTCATCGAGCGCCACCCGGCGTTCCCCAACCGGACGAACGTCCAGTTCGCGCGCGTCTCAGCGCGCGATACGCTCGACATCCTCATCTGGGAGCGCGGCGCCGGTTACACGCTCGCTTCTGGAACCTCCTCGTGCGGAGCGGCCTCCGCGGCCGTGCGAAACGGGTTGTGCGACCACGGCCGCGTGAGGGTCAGTATGCCCGGCGGTGAGCTCACGATCGACGTACGCACGGATTGGTCGCTTCGTCTCGAGGGGCCGGTCGAGGAGGTCTATCGGGGAACGCTCTCCGCGGAGTTCGCCGCCTCGCTATGAAGCGTGTGTGCGTCTTTTGCGGTTCGTCCGAGGGCGGGCGCCCCGCCTACGCGGAGGCCGCGCGACGCCTCGGCGCCGAGTTGGCCGCGCGCGGGCTCGGCCTGGTCTATGGCGGCTGTGCGGTCGGGCTCATGGGAGTGCTCGCCGACGCGGTACTCGCCCTCGGTGGCGAGGTGATCGGCGTCATCCCGGAGCCGCTCGTGGCGCGTGAGCTCGCACACGCGGGCCTCACCGAGCTGCGGATCGTCGGCTCCATGCACGAGCGCAAGGCCACGATGGCGTCGCTCGCCGACGGCTTCATCGCGCTTCCCGGGGGTCTCGGGACCCTCGATGAGACGTTCGAGGTCCTGACGTGGGCGCAGCTGGGCCTTCACACCAAGCCGGTGGGCGTGCTGAACGTCGACGGCTACTGGGACGGGCTCCGGCGGCTGCTCGGCCACGCCGTCGAAGAGCGCTTCGTGCGCCCCGAGCACGCGGCGCTGCTGCTCTTCGGCGATGCGCCGGGCGATCTGCTCGACCGTTTGAGTCAGAGGAGCCTCGCTTCTCCTCGCGCCTCCACGTAGAGCGTCCCTCCGAGCGGACTCAAGCCGGCTCGGCGGCGCCCGGGGTGCTGGGGACCGCGCGCGCCAGGGAATCGGCGAGCTTCGCGGCGGACCACCCACCCGCGATGGAGGCCGCCAGCGTGAGCACGAGTGCGAGCGCCGTGTCGGCCGGTGACGGAAGCGCATGGCTCAGCGCCGGCCATCGCGACAGCACGCTGGCCGAAACGGCGGCGAAGGTGAGGCCGAAGACGCCGGCGGCCAGTCGCCAGCGCCTCAGCGGATCGGCGAGCGCCATCAGCGCCGCCGGAACGAGCGGGATCAGGCGCATCGTCAGCGAGCGCCCCAGGGTCATCCCATTCCGCCGCGCCATCTCGTGGGCGAGCGCGATCGGCGACGCCGGGTCGGCCGCGATCACTTCATCGATCGCCGGTGTCGGGTCGAGCCACGCGAAGCCGATGTCCCCGACCAGGATGATCGAGAGCTGCACGACGAGCGCCCCCACGGCCAGCGCGAGCGGCATACTCCGGCTCCGGGCGAGCCGGGCCACGAGCACGAGCGCGAATGTGAACGCGAGCGCGCCGAGGACCGCATGGGTGAAGAAGAAGACGGAGCCCCGGCGGAAGGCGGTCTGGGTCGACGGATCGACCATGATGTAGAAGGTACCCAGGAGCAGGATCCCGTTGGCCGCGAGGGCGGCCCAGCGCGCCCTGCCGGCCTCGTACACCTCGAGCGCGATGAGGAGGCTGCCGAGGTTCGAGACCTGGGAACCAACGAGCGCCAGGAGGTGCGGAGGGCTCCACAGCGTCACGTCGATGCCGAACAGACGGTGCCACAGGTCGTCGATCGGCGCCGCCAGGATGACGATCGCCATGCCCCACCACGCCAGATGAAAGCCGCGCGTGCCGCTGAGCCCGGCGACGGTGACGGCGCCCGGCAGCGCCGCTCCACGTCGCGCCCGCCACGTCTCCACGACAAGGACGCCGAGCGCGATGACGGCCGCGGCGGTCACGGCGATGTAGGTCATGAGATGCGGGGCGATCCAGAAGGAGTCGCGGCCGATCACGAGGTGCCAGCGGATGTCCCACCCGACACCCCAGCCACCGACGAGTTTCGCGGCGAGCAACGCCCAGAGCGCGCGGCGCCGGAGGGTCATCCGCACGACGTCATGATACACTGCGCGTCGCAGTGATTGCGCCGTGGTGCTGGGACCTCATCGAGCCGTATCTCAAGCGCAATCTGGTCAACCGCGGTATCGCGCACCCCACGCGCCGGCAGATCCTCGAGGAGTTTGTCCGCGTGTGGCCCGAGTTCACCGCGACCATCGGCGTGCAGGAGCCGTGGGCGGGGACGATCCGCTTCAAGTGGCTCGTGCGCTTGCCCTCCAGCGAGATGGCGGCGATGCTGGACGACCCCACGAGGTGGCTCGGCGACCGGTACGGCGGAGGCAAGTTCAAGATGAACCTGCACCACGGAATGCATTTCGTGAACACGCGGAACTTCAAGCCTGAGGGTGACCCCCGCTGGAGCGACGCGCCGGCCCTCGACCTGTAGCGTCAGTCTATGGAGACGTGGAGATGCCGAGTGATGAGACGCGGCGCCTGTTGAAGCTGTTCGGCGTGGCGGTGACCAACCTGGAGGACGCGATCGACCACCGCGCGCCCATGGACGAGATCATGAAGTGGGACCAGGAGGTCGCGGAGCGAACACGCGAGACGATCGCCTTCCTCGAGCGCTTGCGAAGCCGGCGCATCGGCTGATGGCGGCGCGCGTCGACGCATCGGGCGTCGCGGTGGAGCTGCCGCGCCCACCGCGGCGGATCGTGTCGCTGGTCCCGAGCACCACCGAGATCCTCTGCGCGCTGGGGCTGGGCGAGGCGCTGGTGGGGGTCACGGTCTATTGTGTCGAGCCGCCCGACGTGGTCCGCGGGAAGACCCGGATCGGCGGTGAGAAGAATCCTGATCTCGAGAAGATCCGCACGCTCGAGCCCGACCTCGTCATCGCCAACATCGAGGAGAACGTGCGCGATGACATCGACCGGCTGCGCGCGTGGTCCATCCCCGTCTGGGTCACGTACCCGCGCACGGTCGCCGAGGGCATCCAGCTCATCGGCGAACTCGGTGAGCTGACGGGCTCGCCGGCGCGTGCGGCGGAGCTGCTGCGGGACATCGAGCCGCTGCACGAGCGCGTCAGGATGGCCACGGCGCGTCGCCCGCCGGTCGCGGTGTTCTACCCGATCTGGCGCGGGCCGTACATGACGATCAACGGCGACACGTACATCCACGACATGCTGAAGGTCTGCGGGGCGAGGAACATTTTCGCGGACCGGCCGGAGCGCTATCCGACCGTGACGCTGGACGAGGTTGCCGCACGCCGGCCCGACGTCATCCTCCTCCCGGACGAGCCGTTCCGCTTCCGGCGCGCCCATCTCGCGGACTTCGCGAAATACACCGACGTGCCGGCGGTGCGCGACGGGCGGATTCACCTCGTGGATGGGAAGCCCTTCTCGTGGCACGGGCCCCGGATCGCGGAGGCCCTCCGCAGGCTGCCAGGGCTGATCGACCCGGCCGCTACCGCCTCTTGACCGGCAGGATCCAGTCGAGCCAGGGCGCGGCGGCGGACAAGAAGAGACCGGGAATCGCGACGCCGGCGACCAGGCCAACGATCGACAGGAAGACCAGCGAGATCAGCATGCTGCACGTGTCGAGTAGTAAGGCCATAGGGATCGCCGTCATTCGATCTCGAGGACCATCTCGATCTCGACCGGAATGCCGACCGGCAGCTCGGCCATGCCGACGGCCGAGCGGGCGTGCTTGCCGATGGCCTCACCGAACACCTCGACCATCAGGTCGGAGAAGCCGTTGATCACCTTCGGCTGATCGCCGAAGCCCTCCGCCGAGTTCACCATGCCGAGGACCTTGACGACGCGCCGAACCTTGTCGAGACTGCCGAGATTCGCGCGGACCGTCGCGAGCAGCGAGAGGCCCACGTCGCGCGCGACCCCGTAGCCCTGCTCGACCGAGAGATCCTTGCCGACCTTGCCCCGAACGGTGGCCTTGCCGTCGCGGACCGGACCGTGGCCCGAGACGAAGAGCAAATTCCCGACCCGCACGGCGCCGACGTAGTTCGCCATCGGCGTGGCGGGCTGCGGAAGCGTGATGTTTCTTTCCTTGAGGCGAGCCTCTGCGGTCATGGACATCCGCCCTCCACGAAGTGAATGACAGCGGCCGCGTCATCGTGGCACACTACCGCGTGCCCGTCAAACCTTCGCCGGTGACGCCGGTCCCGGCTGCGACGCTCGTCCTGCTTCGTGATCGCTCCGTGGACGGGTTCGAGGTTCTCCTGATCCGGCGTCATGCCGCGAGCAAATTCGCCGCCGGCGACTTCGTGTTCCCGGGAGGCAAGATCGAGGTCAGCGACGGTCCTGCCGACGCCGCCGGATGGTGCCGCGGCATCGACGCGGCCCGGGCCGCGCGCGCGCTCGGTCTCGGGGCCGCACCCGACGCGGCGCTGGCTCACTGGATCGGCGTCATCCGCGAGACGTTCGAGGAGGCGGGCATCCTGCTCGCCTACGCGGAGGACGGCCGACTCGCACGCGTCGACGACCAGCGCTACGCGATCTATCGCCACGCGTGCCAGCAGGATCACCGCGCGTTCTGGGAGATGCTCCGGGCGGAGCGGCTCACGCTCGCGACGGACCTGCTCGTGTACTTCGCCCACTGGATCACGCCGGAGACGCAGCCCCTCCGCTTCGATACTCGCTTCTTCGCAGCGGCAATGCCGCCAGGACAGGACGCCGTCGCCGACCAGCATGAGATTACCGAGGTCCGATGGCTCGCCCCGCGCGAGGCGCTCGATTCGAGCGCCCGGGGCGAGCTGTCGCTGCGTAATCCAACGGTGAAGAACCTGGAGCTCTTCGACGGCGCCCCCGCCGCCGCCGCCGCGCTCGAGCGACTGCAGGGGCGCGCGGTGCCGACCATTCTTCCGCGCGTGATCATCGAGGGGGACAGGCGGCGCGTGCTCCTGCCGGGCGATGCCGGCTACGACTGAGCGGTCGAGGAGCGCCACGGGTTTCCCGGGGCGCTCCGAGCCGCCCGGGGGGGGTGGGGGGCCATGTCGGGGCCCCCCACTTAGAAGTAAGCCAGCAGGCGCCCGCAGGCGATCACGCCCGTCCAGAGCATCAGAGAAAGCCCGGCCGCGAATCGCGCCGCGAGAGGTGCGCGCGCACCGTGATCCCACTCGGCGACCTGCCGGAACGGCCGGAGGTGGAAGGCCGCGGCGTTGAGGGCCGCCGCAGCGAGCAGGCTGAGCTTCAGCCTGAATGCCGGATTCCCGGCGAACTCGGTCGCGTGGGCGACGAACATGAGGCCGCCGGTGGGCACGATGAGGAGCACGCTCGCCCGCGCCCAGGGTAGGAGGTGGCGCTCCATGCCGGTCACCGGGAGCTGCCGCGAACGTCCGAGCAGCCTCAGGTCGAACATCGCCGCGCTGCCGACGAGGACAACGAAGCCGATGATGTGAAGGATCTCGACGATCGGATAGAGCCACAGCGACTGCCGCATCGCCGTCGCGGCCGCCGTGGTCTCGAGCCAGGCGAGCCAGCCGAGGGTCCCGGCCTGGGTCAACGGAGCTCGACGGTCGCGCCGTCGATCGTGATGCGCTCGGCCCGCATCTCGTCCTCGGTGCTCCGGTGCGGATAGCCGACGACCGTGGCCCTGGCTCCGACCCGCAGCTTGGAAGCCGGCAGTCCGCGGTGCTCCATGCGGGTCGGCGGCGCCAGCACGACGCTCCAGACCTTTCCCGGTACCTCCAGGCGTACGTGGCCGTGGGGATGCTCGTACCCGGCTTCCTTGATGGTGCCGGTGAGCGTGAGCTCCGTGGTCGAGTCGTAGTTGCTCCAGCCGTGGTGCGCAGCGACCGGGGAGACACCGACGGCCAGCAGTAGGAGACTGACCCCCGCGAAGCGTCGGATCGCCATCACGCCTTTCACTTCGAGACGCCTTGACCCGCGTGGCGCGCGTTGACGATCACCGCCATGTTCCCGTAGGGATGCTTGTTCTCGAGCATGAGCTGGTGGCACTCCGGAATGTCGTCGAAGGCGTAGGTGTGGCTGAGACACGGATCCACCTTGCCTTCGCTGACGAGCTTCGTGACGTCGGCGGCCTGCGCGTCGTTGGAGAGATGGCTGCCCTGGAAGCGCTTCTGGCGCATCCAGTGATAGCGGAGGTCCATCGTCGCAGTGTAGCCGGTGGTGCCGGCGCAGATGACGACCATGCCGCCGGTCGCGCAGACGAAAATCGACGTCGGCAGCGTCGATTCACCTGGATGCTCGAAGACGATCCTCGGGCTGACTCGCTCGCCGAGGCCGTCCCAGGTGGCCTTGCCGAATGCCCTCGCGCCCTTCGCCCATTCGCCGTAGGCCTTCGCGTCCTCGGTGCTGGGCATCACGCCCCAGTGCGTGAACTGGCTGCGGTTGACGACCGCCACCGCGCCGTGCTCCTGGCAGAACTTGCGCTTCGCATCGTCGGAGACGACCGCCACCGCGCGCCCGCCGACCGCGCGCGTGATCTCGAGCGCCATGCTGCCGAGACCGCCGGCGGCTCCCCACACGAGGACGACGTCGCCGGACTCGACCACGTGGGGCGGCCAGCCCATGAGCATCCGGTAGGCCGTCGAGGCGCAGAGCAGAAAGCAGCCCGCTTCCTCCCAGGTCAAGCGCTTCGGCTTTGCAACGCATTGATGGGCCTGGCAGCGGGCGAACTGGCAGAAGCTTCCGTAGTTGGTCTGGTAGCCCCAGATGCGCGTGCTCTCGGCGAGCATCGGGTCCTTGCCCGAGCGCACCCAGGGGTCGTCGGGGCGCCACCAGCCACTGTGCACGACCACTTCATCACCGATCCTGACGCTTTTCACGTCCCGCCCGACGGCCCAGACGATTCCCGAGCAGTCGCTGCCGCCGGCGTGGAAGTCCTCGGGCTCGCCCGCCCGCTGGCGCTCGGCGATCACGTCGAGCGGCGTCCCCAGGGCCGCCCAGACGTTGTTGTAGTTGATGCCCGAGGCCATGACGTAGATCAGCACCTCGTCCGGACCGAGCGTCGGCGTCGGGATGATCTCGCGCCGCCAGGCATCGCGCGGCTGACCGAAGCGGTTCTGTCGAACGAGGTACGCGTGCATCCGCGTCGGGACCTCGCCGAGTGGCGGTCGCTCTCCGAGCTCGCAAAGGTCGATCATGCGTTGAATCCTCTTCGGCTAATCTACCCGTTGAATTCTTTGACCAGCCGCGGGAGCCTGGGATCGTCGAGGCCCGGCTGGTAGGGTTGGTAGAGCGCCGTGCTGTCGAGGAGCCCGGCGTAGCGCTCCTTGAGCCGGCGGCCGATCGTCTCGTAGGTCCCGGTGACCGCGAAGGTGTCGAGCATCTCGTCGGTGATCAAGTCGGCCATGCCCTGCCAGTCACCCTCGACGGACTTTCGATGGAGCGCCGGCGTGAGGTCTTGCCAGCCGTGGGCCGCGAGCACAGGCTCGTAGGTCCGCGTGGAGGCATAGAACGCGATCTGCTGCTTGACCGATTGCCGGTTCCGCGCCAGCTCCTCCTCGGTGTCACCGACGACCGCGAAGCTCGCGGTGGTGTAGGTGAAGTCGGCCCGCTTCCGGCCCGAGGTCTTGAGTCCTTCGTCGACGGCAGGGTGGACGTACTCGCGCAGGTACTTCGGACTGTTGAACGGGTGCACGTGCAGGCCCTCGCAGACTTCGCCGGCGATCCGGCACATGTAGTGGTTGACCCCCGCGATGTAGATCGGCACCTTCGGCTCCGCGATCGGTCCCGGATTGAAGAAGGGCGTCATCAGATCGAAGCGATAGAACTGACCCTTGAAGGCGAGCTTCGTCCCGTTCTGCCAGCAGTCCCAGATGTGCCGCAACGCCAGAACGATCTCGCGCATCTTCGGCCCGGGCGACTCGAACTTCACCGAGAAGCGCCGCTCGTTGTGCCCCTTGACCTGCGTGCCGAGCCCGAGGATGAACCGGCCGTCGGAAGCCTTCTGAAGATCCCATGCGATGTGCGCGAGGATCATCGGGCTTCGCGGGAAGGCCACGGCGATTGCCGTGCCCAGGCGGATGGTCGTCGTGACGCCGGCCGCGACTGCGAGCGGCAGGAACGGGTCGTGCTGGGTCTCGGAGGACCAGAGGCAGTCGTAGCCGAGCGCCTCGACCTTCCGCGCGTAGGCGGGGATGGACTTCAGATCGTGGGTCAGCATGCCGACGTCGAGCTTCACGGGGCCTCTCCTTGGGTCGGGATAGGCCATTGTAACGGGGTCCGTGCGCCCGGCGCCAACTGAGGGTGGCCTGCGAGAGAAGCGACCCGGCGGGAGAGCGCCCGACGCGGTCTCCCGGCCCTTGGGCCTCCTCAGTGCCGGTGGGTGACCAGCATCACGAAGATCATGGCGTGGGTGACGAGCAGCGCCGGGACGGCGACCGTCGGAATGTAGTACGCGGCTCCGAGCTGCACCTGGAGTCGATTGCCCTGGAAGAGGGCGTTGAGCAGGTCGAGCGTCCCCACCGCGCTGAAGAGCCAGACAAGCGCGAGCGCGATCGGCCAGCGCGCCCGGAGGGCGACGATGGCGAGCAGCGCGAGCATCGCCGCCAGCAGATCACCGTAGGCCGCGGGCACCGCGAACTCGGGCGGGAGCGCTCCGCCCACGACCGTGGGAACGAGGAACACCATCCCGAGATGGCGCGTCGCGTGGAGAAAGAGCAACGGCGTCAGCGCGCTCGCCAGCGGGAGCGTCGCCAGGCGTGGCGCGACGTACCAGCGGGCGATGAGGCCGTAGATGACCAGGCTGAGCAGGAACTGGAGGGCGAAGATCTGAGATGGGCTCATGCTGTCCTCTGGAGGCGCCAGGCGCCTTGATGAAGTGCGACCGTGACGACGATCCCGAAGAGCGCGAGCGCCAGCGCCATCACGGCGAAGATCGAGGAGAGGCCGCCGCCCAGCACGCGGAGGGCGATCCAACCGCCGCCCGCCGCGACGACGAGCCGGCTCAGGCCGGCGACGAGCGGCCACAGCAGGCGCCCGGCACCCTGGGAGGCGAAGTAGAGTGCGAGCCCCAGCCCGAAGAAGCCGTAGGTAGGCCCGACGATCCTCAGATACGTCGCGCCGGTGCTCAGCACTTCGGGCTCGGCGCTGAAGAGCGCGAGCCACCCGTGCGGGAAGAGCGCCGCGACGAGCCCGATCGACTCCGTGACGCCCGCCGCCATCGCGGCGCCCGTCCACGCGACGCGCCGCGCGCGCGCGTCCTGGCCCGCGCCGAAGTTCGTCCCGACCATCGTGACGAGAGCCGAGCCGAAGCCGAAGACGAGCGGAATCTGGAGGTACTCGAGGCGCACGCCCATACCGTATCCGGCGAGCGCGAAGGTGCCGAAGGATCCGACCAGCGCCGTGAGCAGAACGATGGTGAGATTCGTCTGGACGTTGTTGACGAGGCTCGGCGCGCCGACGCGCAGGATGTCCCGGAACAGGGCGCGCTCGAAGCGAACCGTCCAGAGCGAAAGTCGGACCAGGCTCCGGCCGGACACGAGGTAGGCGAAGAACACGAGGGTCCCGACCGCGTAGTAGGCGACGACGGCGACCGCCGCGCCCGTGACGCCCAGCCGGGGGAACGGACCCCAGCCGAAGATGAGGGCGGGCGAGAGCGTCACGAGGATCGGGCTTCCGCCGAGCACCACGCCGGCCGGGAGCAGCATGTTACCGGTGCCGCGCACGACGCTGGCGAGCGTGTTGAAGAGCCAGACCGCCACCGCGCCCGCGAAGATGACGTTCGAGTAGGCGAGCGCCGCCTCGAGGGCGCCGGCGCGCGCGCCCATCGCGCCGTAGATCGTGCGCCCGCCGGCGAGCCCGATGCCGGTGAACAGCATCGCCAAGGCGAGCGCGATGACGATCGCGTGCGTCACCAGCCGGCTCGCGTCGGCGCCGCGGCCCGCCCCGAGCGCCCGTGCGACCGCCGCGGCGACGCCGCCCCCCATGCCCCCGGCCGACATCGTCTGCATGAGCATGAACAGCGGGAAGGTGACCGAGACACCCGCGAGCGCGTCGGCGCCGAGCCAGCCGACGAAGTACGCCTCCAGCACGGTGATCGCGACCTGGGCGACGAGCATGACGACGTTGGGCGCGGCCAGCGCGAGCAGCGTTGGCGCGATGGGGCCTTCGAGAAGCCGGCGAGTCCTGGGGTCCATGTGACTATGAATTACGATCTACCTACTAATAATATAGTTACTAGCGTTTCTGTCAAGACCCCGGTAGACTCGAGGCGTGCCCAAGCGATATGGTCAGGCCTGCCCGGTGGCGAAGTCGCTCGAGGTGGTCGGCGACCGCTGGACCCTGCTGCTCGTCCGGGATCTCTTGCGGGGCTCCCGGCGGTTTCAGGATCTCCAGCAGAGCCTCGCCGGGATCCCTCCCAACATCCTCTCGGGCCGCCTCAAGCTGATGGAAGAGCACGCGCTGGTGGCGCGCAGGTTCTACTCCGAGCATCCGCCGCGGGCCGAGTACGCGCTGACCGACAAGGGGCGCGAGCTGGGGGTGGTCGTGGGCGCCCTCGCGGCGTGGGGCTCCCGCCACGTCCACCGGCAGACGGCGCTGGTGCACGCCGAGTGCGGGCATCCGGTGGAGATCAAGTACTTCTGCCCCCGGTGCGCCGGCCGCGTCCGGGGCGCCGCGGTCGAGCTCCGCCGGCGTCCGGCGTCCGGCAAGGCGGCGAAGCGCGCTAGGTCTGGCGGATCCGCTCCGGGAGCGCGCTCAACACGGCGCGCGCCTCGCGGATGATGGTCTCGACCACTTCGCCTGCTCCCGGCAGGTCGCGGACCAGGCCGACGCTCTGGCCGGCCATCATCGGATAGTACTCGGCGTCGCCCTGCTTGAGCGCGGCGATGTAGACATCGTTGGCGGCGCTTCGCTGGATGAGCGGCGGCAATACCGGCGCGCCGGACTCCGCGTACTCGCGGGTGAATCGGTTGGCGAGCGCGCGCGCCCAGAGGCCGCTGAGGGCGTCCGTCACCGTGGTCGCGCCGCTCTCGCTCTCGAGGACCCGCTTCTTGTAGAGCTCGGGGGCCATCGATTCGCGGGTGGCCACGAAGCGTGTTCCCAGCAACACGCCGCTCGCCCCGAGGGCGAGGGCGGCGACGAGGCCGCGGCCGTCGGCGATTCCGCCCGCGGCCACGACGGGGACTCCCACCGCGTCGACGACCTGTGGCAGCAAGGCCATGATCCCCACCGTGGTGGCATCCGGCGACGCGGGTTTGCCGTCAATCGATCGGTGGCCGCCCGCCTCGCCCCCCTGAGCCACGATCACGTCGGCGCCGCCGGCCGCCGCGGTGCGCGCGTCCTCCACGGTTGAGACCATGGCCATGACCTTGATGCCGCGCCGATGGCAGTCGTCGACCAGCCCAGGCTCGAGCCATCCGAGGGCCGCGGAGAAGACCGACGGCCGCTCGTCGAGCACGATCTTGATCGCGGCATCCACGAGATCAGGCGCCCGAGCGGGTCGGGCCGTCGTCGTCGGAATCCCGAGGCGCTGGCGGAAGCGGTTGAGCATCTCCTGGGCTCCGCGCAGCGTCTCCTCGCGAATCGCGTCGGGATCGATGGGCGGCCGGAGGGCGCGGTGCAGCCACAGGTTCACGCCGAACGGGCGGTTCGTCAGCTCGCGCGTGCGGTGGATCATCTTTCGCAGATCGTCCGGAGGAACGTTGAGCCCGGCCAGGATCCCGAGGCCTCCGGCGCGGCAGACCTCCACCACCAGCTCGGGACCGGCGATGGCGCCCATGCCGGACTGGACGATCGGGTACTCGATGTCGAGGAGATCGCACAGCGTTGTGCGGAAGGTCATGGTGCCGTCTCCTTGTGGCCGTCTCCGTCGGCCGTGAAAGCCACCGCGGTCTCTTCCGGCTTCTTGTAGTAGCCACGAGTCACCCACGGGCCCCTGAACTGCAGCTCGCGCTCGTCGCCGAACACCATAGCGAGGCACGCGCGCGATCCCGCGGCGACGGCGTCGAGCAGCGCCCGTGCCGTCGCCTCGGCGAACGGGTTGGCGATCACGGACGTTACTCGAGGCGGTAGAGCTTCGCCGCGTTGCGATGCGCGACGCGCTCGGCGACGTCTGGCTGGAGCTCGCCGAGGATCCGGCGTGTCCACAGAAAGAGCCGATCGAGCATCGCCGGCTCGAAGAGCCGCGCCGCCCAGATGTCCATGCCGATCAGGAAGCGGTCGGGCATGTTCTCGATCAGCGCCTTCCAGCCTGGATCGAACGGGCCGGTCTCGGAGGCGAGCGCGGGCGTCCGCTGGAAGTGCATGCCGGAGAGATCCACGAGGAGATTGGGATTGCGCATCAGGAGCCGGTGGAGACGGCCGGGCGGACCTTCGCCGCCGTGGGCGAGGACGACCGTGGTCTTCCGGTGAGCGGCGAGGGCGCGATCGAGGGCGGTCTCCGCCGCATCGGTCAGCTCGTAGTGGATGACGATCGGCACGCCGAACGTCGCCGCCACGTCGAGGATCTTGCCGAAGGCGGCGCTGGTCGGGTCGCGGTCGATCGTACGGCGACCGACCTGACGTACGTGGACCTCTCCGATCACTTGGGGCCGACCTCGGTCCAGCTGGACCGCGAGCTGGCTCGCGGCGCTCTCGGACGTCGGGTCGGGCAGGGGCAGGCCGGCGACCACGCGATCGGGATACTTCTTGCTCGCCGCCGTCAGCCAGGCTGTGTCGTCCTTCTGCAGTCCGCCGACACCCAGGAGCACCACCTTGACGACGTTATGCCGCTTCATCGCCGCGACGTACGCGTCGATCGCGGTCGCGTTCGGTACGTGCGAGTGGGCGTCGATCAGCGGTCCCCCGTAGTCAGCGCCCCACGCCGGCCCTGCGGCGAGCAGCACGCCGAGCACGAGGGAGCCTATGAAGAGGCTCGCGCGGGTCCGGTTCGGCGTGGCGCCTGGGGGGGCCCCGGCCCCGACCACGACTGCGGACATCGCGGCGCGGCGGCGGCGCGCGCGGTGCGGCCCGTCAACGCTGACTACACGGGTCGGGGCCGGGGCCCCCCCAGGCGCCACGCCGAACCGGACCCGCATCAGATGATGCCGTCTCGCGTGAGCGCGTGGAGCTCGGCCTCGTCGAGGCCGAGCGATCCGTAGACGTCACGGTTGTGTGCCCCGAGCGCGGGCCCTGCCCAGCTGAGCGTCGCGGGGGTCTCCCCGAGACGCGGCGTGGGCGCTGTCATGCGCACGGTCCCGAGGTCGGGATCCGGAACGTCCACGAGGATCCCGCGTCCGACCACGTGCGGGTCCTTGGTGATGTCGGCGATGTCGTAGACCGGGGCCGCCGTGAGGTCCGTCGTCTCGAAAAGGCGGAGCATCTCGTCGAGCGTGCGGGACCCGATGGCGCGCGCGAGCGCTGCATCCACGAGGTCGTTGTGGGCGACGCGCGCGTCGTTGGTCGCGAAGCGCGGGTCGCTCAGCAGAATTCCGAGGTCCAGGCCCTCGAAGAGGGCGGTCGCCGAGGCGGGCGTCGACGCCGACAGCGCGACCCACTTCCCGTCACGCGTCTGATAGGTCCCGCGCGGGCTCGCGTTGTCGGACTGGTTGCCGTGGCGCGCTCTCACCGTGCCGTCGAGCGCGTGCTCGGCGGCGGCTGGCCCCAGCACGGAAAGCAGCGGCTCGTAGAGCGAGATGTCGATCACCTGGCCGCGTCCCGAGACGTGATCGCGGTGACGCAGCGCAGCCAGGACGGCAGCCGTGCCCGAGAGCGCGGCGACCATGTCGGCCATAGGGAACGAGGGGAGCGTCGGCGGCCCGTCGGCCGGGCCGGTCGATGCCGCAAAGCCGCTCATCGCCTCGACCATCGTGCCGAACCCTGGCCGGTCCCGATACGGGCCGTCCTGGCCCCAGCCGGACACGCGGGCGAAGACGAGGCGGGGATTGTCCTTGAACAGGACGTCCCAGCCGAGCCCCCACTTTTCGAAGGTACCGGGGAGGAAGTTCTCGATGAGGACGTCAGCGCTCAGGCTCAGACGCCGAAGGAGCGCCTGACCTCGCGGATGGGCGAGGTTCAGCGTGACCGAGCGTTTTCCGCGCGCGTACACTTTCCACCAGAGCTCGCCACGGTCTCGGAGCCATGTGCGCAGCGGGTCGCCGCCGCGCGGGTTCTCGACCTTGATCACGTCGGCGCCGTGGTCGGCGAGGATGGTCGCGAGCACGCCACCGGCGATCAGGCGGGAGCAGTCAATGACCCGTAGACCGACGAGCGCGCCGCTCACGTGCGGGAGGACGTCTTGAAGTGTTGCGCTAGCTTGTCCATGATGCGGGCGAGCGCCTCGTTCTCGGTACGTCCGGTGGCCTGGACACCCCAGGCGATGGCGACGGCGACCCACTCGCCCAGTTCGTTCCGATGCACCTCGACCTCGAACTGCATGCCCGCCACTGTACCATCAGAAAGCGGCCGCGCCCTAGTGGCTGGGCGGAAGCGTCGGATGGCCGGCGGCCGCGTCGGCGATCGTGTGGTCGTTGTCGGCCGGGACGGCGCCGCTCACGCCCACCGCGCCGACGATCCGTCCGTCCTCCACGAGCGGGACCGCGCCTCTGCCGAAGACGAATCGATAGTCGCCGAGCGTCGCAACGTTGTCGGCGAAGAGCTGGCGCTTGGCGAACCGCTCTTCGAGATCGCGCGTCGTTGCGTGGAAGGCCGCCGCCGCATTGGCCTTCGCGCGAGCGATCTCGGGCGTCACCCAGAGGGCGCCGTCCATCCGGTCGCAGACGACCAGGTGACCGGCGTCGTCGACGACCGCGATGGCGACGTTGAATCCAAGCGCCCGCGCCTCGACGAGACCCCGTTCGATGCACTCGCGGGCCCGGTCCCGTGTGAGCGCCATCTCAGGGGACCTCCACCCAGATCTCTCCGCCCTCGACCGTCACGGGATAACTGGCGACGCGCGCGCCGCGCGCGGGCATCACACACTCGCCCGACCTCACGTCGTACATCCAGCCGTGCCAGGGACAGGCGAGCCGAGCACCCGAGAGCCGTCCCTCGCTGAGGGGACCGCCCTGATGGGCGCACTCGTCACTGCACGCGAAGACCTCGTCACGGACCCGTGCGAGCACAACGCGCGTGCCGCCGGCCTCGACCAGCTTCAGCTGGCCGGCCGGGAGATCGTCCATCCGGCCGACGCGGCAGCGACTCACATCTCATCCTTCACGACGAAGGCGCGGTAGAGGCCGGTCATGTACTGCCAGCGCATCTCCGTCGCCTCGCGGACCGCGTCAACCGCCTCCGCCTGGCGCGTGGGGCTCGTACAGTGGCGCTCGACGATCTGGTAGCCGCGCTCGCCGTGGACCGCGTCGGCCTCGATATGGATCGCGAAGAACTCGACTTCGTGATCGGTGAAGCCGTAGTGCGTCTTGAGCGGGGGCAGGTTGCGCTGGTAGATGCCCGGCACCTGGGACTCGAGCCCGACGAGGAGCCCCGCCGCCGCGATGTGGAACGGCTGATGGGACATCTCGAAGCACCACGCGGTGAGGCCGCGGGTCGTCGGGAGCTGCTGCTTGGACTCCACCTCGGCCCGCGAGACACCGCACGCCTCCGCGAAGCGGATCAGCAGGTCGACGTGCTTGGTGCCGGACTCTTCCTCGATGATGTTCTCGAGCAGGAAGTCCCGCGCGTCCGGATCCGGGCATTGGCCGTATACGGTGGCGCACCAGCGCGGGAATTGCGAGACGTACTGGTGATGCTGGGCCGCCCAGGCGCCGAGCTGGGCACGCGTGAGCTCACCCTTCACCCACTTCTCCGTGAACGGGTTCAGGCGGCTGTGGCGGGCGCTGACGGCGCCCTCGAGTAGTGTGCGGAACTGACTCTTGCTCATGGGCTCCTCCCTCGGTGTGTCGAACCGAAGTTCGCCTCGCACGAGACCGGGCGGTCGAGGAACCTAATGGCATATGACCAGGAGACAAGTCAAGCGCGGGGTGGAGCGGATGGCGAAGGGGGACGAGCGTGCCTAGAGCGCTGTGACGCGATTCGGGCCGAGTCCCTTCGCCTCGCTGAGCGCTCGCCGGGCCGCCGCGATCAAGTCCTCCGCCGACGCCGCGTCGGCGGGGAGGCCGGCGACGCCAAAGCTGGCCGTGACCGTGCCGTGCGCGAAGGGATGGCTCTCGATGATCCCGCGAATCCGCTGGGAGTAGGTGACGGCGCCGGCCTTCGGCGTGTTGGCGAGGAGCGCCGCGAAGTCGTCGCCGTCCAGGCGGGCGATGATCGTGAAGCTCCGCGAGTGCTTGACGAGCTGGCGTGCCACCTCCCGGAGCACCTCGTCGCTCAGGGCCGGCCCCCGATCCCCGTTGAGCTGCTCGAAGCGATCGATGTTCAAGACGACGAGCGAGAGGGGGTGGCCGAACCGCGTGTGGCGCTTGACCTCCTCGTCGATCCGCAGGGCGAAGTAACGCCGGTTGTAGAGCTCGGTCAGACCGTCCCGGAACGAGAGATCCTCGAGTCGGGCGTTGCGGATGGCGACCGCCGCCTGGGAGGCGAGCGCACGGATCAGCTTCTCGTGGTCGGGCTCGAACGGAACGATCGCACCGGAGTCGTCGATGGCGTTCAGGAGCTCGAGCACGCCGACGATGCTCCCGGTCAGATCTCGCAGGGGGACACCGAGCACCGAGCGCGTCGAGTAGTCGCTGGCGGCGTCGAATCGCTGGTTGAACGCCCGGGTCTCGTGCACGCCGATCGCGTACGCGTCGGCGACGTTGATGAGCGCGCCAGTCTGCGCCACGTGCCCGGCGAGGCTCGGCTCGCTCAGCCGCAGGGGCTCGGCCTGGAGCCGGTGCTGCATCTCGGATTTGCCCAGCTTTCGCTCGAGGAGATCGTTCTGCACCACCGCGAAGCGGAGGTGATCGCCCTCGCACAGAAACAGCGTGCCGGCCTCGGCCCGCGTGACCCGTCGCGCCGCCTCGAGGATCCGGTCGAGCAGGGCGTACAGGTCGCGCTCGTTCGTCAGCGCGAGGCCGATCTCGACGAGCTCCTCGAGGAGCTGTTCGCGGTCGATCATCGTCAGTGGGTTCACGGGACGGCCACCCGGTTTCGGCCGAGCCGCTTGGCGTCGTAGAGGGCCCGGTCTGCGGCGAGGATGAGATCGTCGACGGTCGTGGCGTCCTCCGGCAGGCTGGCGACGCCGAGGCTGACGGTGACCGGCGCGTGCGCAAAGGGGTGCTGCTCGATGACGTTCCGAATGCGCTCCGCGTAGGTGAGGCCGCCGGCCTTCGATGTGTTCACCAGGATGATCGCGAACTCGTCGCCGCCCCAGCGCGTGACGATGCTGAAGCTGCGCGAGTGCTTCACCAGGAGCTGGGAGACGTGGCGCAGGGCCTCGTCCCCGGCTCGGTGACCGAACCGATCGTTGATCTCTTTGAAGTGGTCCAGGTCGACCAGGGTGAGCGAGAGCGGCTCGCCGAAGCGGCAATGGCGCTTGAACTCCTCTTCCATCCGGACGGCGAAGTAACGGCGGTTGTACACGTCGGTCAGCGCGTCCTTGAACGAGAGATCCTCGAGCCGGGCGTTGCGCAGCGCGACCGCGGCCTGCGACGCCAGCGAACGCACCAGCGTCTCATACTGCGAGTCGAAGGGCACGACGCGTCCCCGTTCCAGGGCATTGATCAGCTCGAGCACGCCGAGGATGTTGTGCGCCGGGTCCTGGAGCGGGACCACCAGAATCGACTGCGTGCGGTAGTTCAGACGCGTGTCGGAGCGGGGGTCGAAGGCGTACGGTCGGTCCGGCGGGATCATGTACGTGTCGTGCAGGTTGAGGATGTCGCCCGTGACAGCGACGTGGCCCGCGAGGCTCAACTCACGGAGATTCAGCGGCTCGGCCTGGAGGCGACGGCGCATCTCCTCGTGGCCCAGCTCCTTCGCCAGCTTGTCGTTCTGGACGACGGAAAAGCGGAGGAGATCGCCGTCGCGGAGGAACAAGGTCCCGGCCTCGGCGTGCGTAAACCGGCGGGCCTCCGTCAGGATGCGCTCGAGCAGGGTCCCTACGTCCTGCTCGCCGGTCAGGGTGATCCCGATTTGCACCAGGTCCCTGAACGCCTGGGTCAGATTCAACGCCGGTCCCCCCCCAAAACTCGAGTCGGACTAATCCGTGTTACAGGGCAGCAAACGCGATGCCAGCCATGATTCAGGGAAGGGTTCCGTGGAATAGTCTTTGAAATTCTGGGAATCGCGTCATCCTCCCCGCGGTCACGGTAACTGTCTGGCAACTCTCTGACCAAGGAAATGCTTACCATTGATCAATTGTTTGCCGGTCTGCCTCACTCAGTGGGTGACCGGGTGGCAGTGGTTGATCTTGCCCGTGTCACTCTGGCTACGATCCTGGCAATGGACTCATCGCAACCGTGTGGTTTCTCTATCAGAAATTCCTGAGACTCTCCTGGCACAGCAGTTGCGGGACGGGCATCGGGGATGTGTCGATGAAGCTGACATTCAAGCGCCGCGAAGTCAAGGATCTGCACCAGCTCGCGACGCTCGTTGCGGAGAATGCCGAAGCGATAGAGCCGGGCCTCCAGATCGTCGGGTCGAATCTCAATCTCGGGCGGGCGAGCGTCGAGCTCGTCGGGATCGACAGCGCGCAGAGGCCCGTGCTGATCACGCTCGGCCTCACCGCGGACGACGCGGTGCTCCTGAGGGCGCTCGAAGCGTATGCGTGGTGTCTCGAGTATCCCGAGGCGGTTCAGAAGGTTGTACCCGCGACGACTCAACCGGAATGGCCACCGCGGGTCGTCTTCGTGGCCGAGAGGCTGCTGGAGTCGTTCGTGAGGAAGATGCGTCTGCTCCGGTTCTCTGCGGTCGACTTCTTCGAGTTTCGCTACGTCGAGGCCCACGGGACGACGGGCTTCTACCTGGACCGCGTCGACTGGGACCGGACGGAGTGGAGCTCTCCCGAGATTGCCGAACGGCCCGCGCGCCTCATCCATCAGGTCGTCGAGCAGCCGATCGTGGAGGAGCCGATCGTCCGGCACGACGAACCGAAGGTCGTCCCGCTCGCCGAGCCGATCGTCGTCCCGCCCGACGAGCCGGAAGTCGTGCCGCGCGACGAGCCGAAGGTCGTGATGCTCCACGAGCCGAAGGCCGCCCCCGGGATCGTCGAGCCGGCCGCAACCAACGGCGCGGGGAGCAGGGAGTCGGCCGAAAACAAGGCGCGGGCGCCGGTCGTGCTCCAGGGCCTGCGCCTACCTCCCGAGTCGCCACGAGGCCGCCAGCCGCGCGAGGAGACGGCAAAACCCCGGCACGAGACTGTCCCGCAGCCGACGGCTCCGGCCGCGGCTCGCGCGTCACGCGCCGAGACGAAACCAGGAGCCAGCGCCGATCCCCGCGTCGTGCCTCAGGGGCTCGACCTCCACGCGAAGAGCGATCTGGCCAAGGGCGTTCCCTCCAGGAACGGCGGGTCGAGGAGCGATCTCGGCTCCAAGAGCGACCTCGCGCCGACCTGGCGGAAGTTCCTCGACAAGCTGACGGGCACGTTCGACACGCGGCCGGCCCCTCAGTTGGAGGGGCCACGGGCGAGCGCCCCACCCGCAGCACCGACTCCGCGCGCGGTCCAGCCTTTCGCGGCGGACCTCGAGATCTCCCCGCAGGAGGTCGCTCCCGACGAGGTCTTCGAAGAGTCCCACGACGCGACGGGGGAGTTAACGGAGAAGCAGCGGAGCATCTTCAAGGGGCTGACCCTTCCGGACAACGGCGAGCTCGCGCCGCAATGGCGGAAGTTCCTCGACCATCCAGCGCTGGACGAGACGAAGATCGCGGTCGTGCGCGGATACCTGCAGCGCGAGTTCCCAATGTGCTCGGTCTACGACTTCTACGATTTCCAGCGCAACGCGCAGGTCTTCCAGCTCCAGGACAACCAGGGCAAGGTCACGCAGCTGATCACCATGACCGCGGAGTTCTTCGATACCCACCGGGATCTCGAGATCCGCGCGTGGATCGAAAAGCATCGACTCGCGCACGCGATGCGGCAGGCGGGGCAGGCGGGCGTGCTGGTCTCGCAGGCCGGGCTCCAGATCGAAAAGCGCTGAGGATCATCCCGCCGCGCCGGTCCAGCTCCAGAACATCGCCCGTTCGGGCGTGAGCCGAATGACGGTCGCGGTCTCCCGGTCGAGCCCCAGCGCGCGGTATTGCACGTACTTGTCCCGCAGCAGATCGACGGCCCCGGCCCGCTCGGGACCGTCGGTGAGAATGTCGGCGCGTCCCTGAACGATCACCCAGCAGAGCCGCGTCCACTCTTCATCGTAGCGGTCGACGACCAGCGACACCCGCGGGTTTTCCGCGATATTGCGTAGACGCCGGAGGCCCCCCGCCTGGATCCGCTTGGGCTTGGCGTCGATCGCGGAAAAGCACGCCCGCCCGTCGAAGACGTAGCACACCGGCACGACGAGCGGCTGACCCGCCCGGTCCGCCGTGCCGAGCCGCGCGACCCGACTCTCGCGCAGGAGCTCGGCGGCGAACGCGGGTAGGGCGACGCTCACCGGATGAGCTTCGCGTATTGGTCCAGGAGCGGCAGCACGGCGTCGCGGCCCTCCGACGGCAATCGCAGGATGGCGCGCGTGATCCCGGCGTTGGCGTAGGCGTCGAGCGTGTCGCGCTCCGCCTTCGCCCCGAACACCGACACCGAGATCGTCGCGGGATCCCGGCCGGCCTTCGCCGCACGCGCCTTCAGGTCGGCGAGTCCCGGCAGGATCGCTTCGGCGTTGCGCCCGCGCGGGAACCAGCCGTCGCAGAAATCCACGATGCGGCGAAGCGTGTGAACGCTCTCGCCGCCCAGCAGCACCGGCGGGTGCGGCTTCTGGACCGGCTTGGGATGCGACCAGATCGGGTCGAAGTTGACGTACTCGCCGTGGAACTCGGCCGCTTCTTTCGTCCAGATCTCCTTCATCGCGAGGATCCGTTCCCGGAGCAGCCGGAAGCGCGTCTTGAAGACGGTGCCGTGGTTCTCCATCTCTTCGGCATTCCAGCCGGCGCCGATGCCGAACAGGAACCGTCCATTCGAGAGGAGATCGAGGCTCGCAATTGCCTTCGCGAGGGTGATCGGGTCGTGCTCGATGACGAGGCAGATGCCGGTGCCGACCTTGAGGCGGCGCGTCGCGGCCGCGGCCGCGGTGAGCCCGATGAACGGGTCCAGCGTGTGCGAGTACTCCTTCGGCAGCGGGCCGCCGCCTGCGAATGGCGACCGCCGGCTCGTCGGAATGTGGGTGTGCTCGGTCACGAACAAGGACTCGAACCCGCGCTCCTCCGCGGCCCGCGCCAGCTCGTCGATTCGGATCGAGTAGTCCGTCGGAAAGATGAAGACGCCGTAGTGCATGAATTCTCCCCTTGGTGGCCGGCCGCCGCCGCTCAGGCGGGCGCCGGCGAGAGCGAGAAGTGAGTGTGCCGGGCGAGCCAGCGGCCGTCGCGCTTTTCGAACGCGATCGTCAAGCGGCCGGGCCGTGAGAAGGTCGTGCCGTCGGGCCGCACGCCGAGTGAGTCCCCGGGAGCCGCGACCCAGGCGCGATCGCCGCTGATCTCACCGCGGGCCGCGTCCGTGCGGATCGTGAAGTCGCAGACGTTCGGCCAGACGCGGCGCCACTGCTGCTCCGTGACTCGATCGTGGAGATTGATCTTCGTCCCAGCGATCGAGCAGACGGTGAGGACCAGATGGTCGAGGCGCTCGAGCGTCACGTAAAGATGGATTCCGGCAGGAACGCGGAGACGATCCAGTTGGGCGCATCGACGATCTCGCTGATCTTGAGGTCGACGGCCACGCTGCAGAGGATGTACGCCTCCTCGCGGCTGAGCCCGCGCTCCGTCGCGAGGTGGTCGATCATGTAGCGAATCGCCTGCTGGGCGCTGGCGAAGAGGTCGGGGCCGTGCGCGGTCGTCGCGAAGCACGGCCCGCGCTCGGTCGCCGAGGCGAGCGGACCCCGCGTCCGGAACTGCGGCTCCTTCTGCTCGCGCCCGGACGCGAGCCCGAAGCGGAGCGTGACCTGTCCCATCATCTCGACCGCCGTGACGCACACCTCGCCGTCGCCCTGCGCCGCGTGCGCGTCGCCGACGCTGAAGAGCGCGCCGTCCACCCACACCGGTAGGAAGAGCGTCGTCCCGGCGGTGAGCTGCTTGACGTCCATGTTGCCGCCGTTCTTCCGGGGCGGCATCGTGCTGTGGGATCCCGGCTCGTCCAGGGCCACGCCCATCACCCCCGGAAACGGGGCGATCGGCACGGCGATGTTCCGTCCCAAGCGCGCGTGCGTGCCGTTGCTGAGGTCCCAGATCGTCAAATGCGGCTTCGAGAAGTCGGCCTCCGGCAGGAGACCTCGTCCCGGGCGGATCGCCGTCCAGCCGAACGCGGCGGCCGGCTTCACGTCGAGGATCTCGATCGTCAGCACGTCGCCGCGTCGCGCGCCCTTGATGCTGACCGGGCCCGTCAGGGGGTGGCCGCGGAACGGGCCGCGCGCGAGAACGTCGGCGTGCGTCGAGGACGATGAATAGTAACCGTCGGCGGCGTCGCGAGTGTCGAAGATCACGGTATCGCCGGGATCGATCGTGAGCCGCGGCGGCAGAGCGTTGTTCCACTCCCGGTGGACCGTGGACCGATCGAGGTGGTGGGTGATTGCCATCGTTGTCACGATCCTCCGGTCATTGCGCCAGCTCGTTCCAGACCACCATGCCCGTCCCTGACCGCCACGCCACGGCGGGCATGTAGGTGAGCACGTCCGCCGGACCCCGGGTGAATGCCAGGACGAGCACCCACGCGAGCAGCTCGGCGGTGCCCCCCGACCCGGCCGCTTCCATCCGCTCGAGCGGACACTCGCGAAGCAACGCCGCGTGGTCGCCCTGCTTCAGCAGGTCGAGAAACCACCGATCGAAATCCTCGTCCACCCAGAAATATCGTGGTCCGCCCGGCTCGTGCGAGAGCCCGCCGGTGGCGACCACCGCGATCCGCTCGTTGCCGGGATACGCCGCAAGAATGTCGCGCAAGCACGTCCCGACGTGGTACGCGCGCTCGGGCGTCGGAATCGGTGGCACCGTACAGTTCATGGTGACGGGGACCAGCCGGAACTGTGCGTCGGGATTCAGATAGTGGGTCGGCACGGAGATGCCGTCGTCGAACTGCATCTCGCGGAGATAGGCGAGCGCCAGCCCACGGCGCGCGCCCTCGTTGACGATCCACCGCGCCAGCGGAGCGTGGCCCGGGACGCGATACTTCTCCATGGCGAGCCACTCGTCGAACCATTCGGCAGGGCCGACGTGTTCCTCGCCGATGCCTACGGTGTACTCGGGCATGTTGTTGATCGGCCAATTGAGCAGGTGATCGTTGCTGAACATCACGAGGACGTCCGGGCGCGCCGCCTCCAGGCGGCGCCGCATCTCGGCGGTCGCCTGCAGCGCCAGCTGCTGGAATTCCTGGGAGGCCCGCGTGAACCATCCGGTCAGACCGGGCGAGTGCGTCATGGCCATCGCGGCGACGACCTGAGCCATTACCGCGCTCGCTCGAGCCGGGCCTGCAGGGCCATCGCCTTCGCCGTCTCCTCCGGGTACGCCCGCTGGTAGCATTCGAGCGCGGCGCTGGCGTTGCTGTTGTGCGCGGCGCCGAAAAACAGCCGGAGGATCTGCGGCACGTAGTATTGGTGCACGCCGAGGTCCATCATCCGGCGCGGATCCTTGTCGCGAACCGCTTCGTACTCGGCTTGGCTCAGCCCGAACTCGCGCGCGAGCCCCTGGAGGTCCTCGACGAACCGCGCGCGGAGCGCGGCGTCACGGCGGACGTGGAACATCATCTCGTTGACCGGTAGCGTCTTGTCGCAGCGCTCCACGTTGCCCATCCGCCGCCTCCCGGAAGGGGGCTACGCCCCCGCCCCGTCCGCCTGGGCTTTCAGCACTTTGGGATTCACCTTGAGAAACATGATGACGCACCGGTCGGCGCCGAGATTCCGGACGTCGTGCGGCACGCTCGCCGGAAACTTCACGATCGCTCCGGCCGGGACAACGACCTCCTCGCCAGCGATGCTCATGGTGGCCGTGCCCTCGAGGACGTAGATCGCTTCCTCCTCCCGGGGGTGGGTGTGCATGACGGTCGACTGTCCCGGCTCGTAGCAGGCGATCTCCGACCAGAGCTGCTCGGTCTTGAAGAGCATCTTCCGGACGCGTTTGTCGGAGGCGAAGGCCTTGAGGGCGTGGAGGTCGAACACCTGGGCGACGCCCGTCGTCGTGGCCCCCGCGGTCTCGTCCATGGTGCGACCTCCCGTGCGATGAATCGTGGGCGACAGTTTACCTCGAATCCGACGCCGACCTCTTCAGTCCCGCCGGATACCTTTCACCGCGTCGACAACCGCCGCGAGATGGTCTTCCGGCACGTCGAGCGCTTCGTCATGCGGCAAGTCTAGCACTCTTGACTTCGCGGGGATTTGGTCTGACAGTGCCTCGCGCGACGATCGACACGATACGTGGCGCGCGACTATAGACATGGAGATCAAGCCCTTTCGAGGCTACCGATACAGCGGCGACACGACGCGCGACATCTCGACGGTCGTCGCGCCTCCGTACGACCAGATCAGCCCGGAGACCCAGGACCGCCTCTACGCCCTGAATCTCCACAACATCGTCCGGGTGACATACCCGAAGGACGCGCCCGGCAAGTACGGTCAGGCGCGCGCGGTGCTGGACGCCTGGTTGGCCGAGGGCGTATGGCGTCGCGACGAGCGGCCCGCGATCTACCCCTACCATCAGAGCTACACCGACGCCGGCCAGTCGGTGACGCGGACGGGCTTCGTCGCGCTCGGCGGGGTGAGCGACTATCGACGGGGCGTCGTGCTGCCGCACGAGCGGACCCACGCCGGACCCAAGCGAGACCGGATGGATCTGCTCGAGGCGACGGCCGCCGACATCGGGTTGCTCTTCATGCTGGCGAGCGATCCGGACGGCGAGCTTGGGCGCGCGACGGCCCCCGCCGGCGAGCCGATCGCCGAGGCGCGCGACCTGAAGGGAGAGCGGCACCGTCTCTGGCGGGTGACCGACGCGACGGTGATCGCGCGCGTCCAGGCATTGATGGCGCCGCGCCAGGTGATCATCGCCGACGGTCACCACCGGTACGAGACGGCGGTAGCGTACGCGGGGCACCATCCGGAGGCCGCCCACAAGCTGATGGCGTTCTTCGCGCTCGAGGCGCCGGGGCTCACCATCCTCCCGAACCACCGCCTCGTTCATAGCGTTCAGGGCTTCGATTTCGACGACCTCATGCAAGTGGCAACCCGCTGGTTCGACGTGGCCCCGCTCGCCGACCCGCTGGCGGCTCAGCTCGAGAACCGGACGATCGGCGTCGTCAGCGGTTCGGACGCCGCCCTGCTGAGGCTCAAGCCGGCCGAGTTCGATCGCATCGCGTGGCCCGAGCGGACGTCACGCGCCTGGCGGGGGCTCGCCGTGTCGATCCTCCACGAGGGACTGCTCCGCCCGCTGCTCGGCGTCACCGACGCCAAGCTCGACGCGAAGACGCACGTGGACTACACGGCCGACCGGGCCGAGGCGGTCCGGCTCGCCCGTGAGGGCAAGGTTCAGGCGGCGTTCCTGATCGCCCCCACGACGCCCGCGGAGCTGCAGGCGATCGTGCGTGGAGGCGAGCTCCTGCCGCAGAAGTCCACCCACTTCTACCCGAAGCTGCTGGACGGGCTCGTGTTCCATCGCCTGGGCGAATGAGATGGCGGCGGGCGCGCCGGTGACGCTTCGCTATACGGGCACGAGCGTCAAGCGGCTCGAGGACCCGCGGCTCCTGACGGGTCGCGCGCGCTACCTCGACGACCTGGTACTGCCGAGGATGCTCTCCGCGTGCTTCGCCCGGAGCCCGCACGCGCACGCGAGGATCAGCCGGATCGATGCCGCGGCGGCCACGGCGCTTCCCGGCGTCCTCGCGGTCGTCACCGCCGACCAGCTGCGGGCCGTGACGAAGCCGCTCGCCCCTCGGCTCGAGGGCGGGGGATTCACGGCGACGGCATGGCCCGCGCTGGCCGACGGCGTGGCGCGCTTCTGCGGGGAAGCGGTGGCCGCCGTCGTCGCCTCGAGTCCGTACGTCGCGGCCGACGCGCGGGAGCTGATCGCGGTCGACTGGGAGCCGCTGCCGGCCGTCGCGACGCTGGACGCGGCCCTCGCGGCGGGCCGGGTCCTGTTCCAGCGACGCCACCGCACGGGCGACGTCGACGGAGCTTTCGCGCGCGCGGCGATCGTCGTGGACGAAACGTTCGGGCACGACCGCTGCGCGCCCTCGCCGCTGGAGCCGCGAGGCATGATCGCCGATTGGGACGGCGAGACGCTGACCGTCTGGTCACCGAGTCAGTGCCCGTCGATCATGCGGACGGCCCTGGCGGTGGCCCTCGATCTCCCGGAGGCGCGCGTCCGGATCGTCACGCCGGACGTGGGCGGCGGCTTCGGGCTCAAGATGCAGGTCTTTCCCGAGGACGTCGCCGTGGCCGCGCTCGCGCGCCGGCTCGGACGTCCGGTGAAATGGGTCGAGGAGCGCCGCGAGAATTTCGCCGCGGCGTCCCAGGCGCGTGAGCAGCGCACGACCGTGGAGGTCGCCGCCGCGGCGGACGGCACACTGCTCGCCCTGAGGGCGCGGGTCGTGTCCGACGCGGGCGCGTATCACGCGTACCCGACCACTGGCGCCCTCGAGCCCCTGGGGACGGCGAGCATCCTGCCGGGCCCCTACCGGACGCCCGCGTACGAATACGAGGCGCTGGCGCTGGCGACCCACAAGCCGCCGCTCGGCGCCTATCGCGGCGTCGGCATGACGATGGGCGCGTTCGTGATCGAGCGCCTGCTCGACCTGGTCGCGGCGCGCGCCGCTCTCGACCCGGCCGAGGTGCGGCGGCGCAATTTCATCCCGCGCGAGGCGTATCCGTTCACGTCGGCGACCGGGTTGACCTACGACAGCGGCGATTTCCCGACGGCACTCGAGCAGGTCCTGGCCGCCGTCGAGTACGAGAAGCTGCGGCGCGAGCAGCAGGCGGCGCGGGCGGCCGGTCGCGCGGTCGGCATCGGCATCGCGTGCTACACCGAGTACACGGGGATGGGATCGGCGGTCTTCCGGGAGCGCGGCATGACCGACGTGCCCGGCATCGAAGCGGCGACGCTCACCATGGATCCGGACGCCACCGTGAGGTGCACCGTGAGCTTCCCCACTCAGGGACAGGGACACGCGACCACGATCGCGCAGATCGTGGGCGATCGCCTGGGCCTGCCCCTCGAGAGCGTTCGCGTGCTGCCCGGCGACTCATCCGGCTCGCCGCGGGGCAGCGGCACCTTCGCGAGCCGCGGGACCGTCTCGATGCTCGGCAGCGCGGGCGCCGCCGCCGACTTGATCGCCGAAAAGATTCGGGCGTTCGCGGCACATCGGCTGGAGGCGAGCGCTGACGACGTGGTGCTCGAATCCGGGCGTGCCTGGGTGCGCGGCTTTCCCGATCGCGCGGTCGGCGTGGCGGAGATCGCGCGGCTCGCGTATTCGCCGCCTCTCGGCGGTCTGCCGGACGGCCTCACGCCCGGCCTCGAAGCGAGCGTCTACTTCGATCCGCCCGGGCCGACCTTCTCGGGCGCGATCCACGTCGCGGTCGTCGAGATCGACCCGGACACAGGGCGGGTGGGCGTCAAACGCTATGCGCTGGTCGAGGACTGCGGACCCGTGATCAACCCCATGATCGTGGACGGCCAGATCCACGGCGCCGTCGCGCAGGGCATCGGGGAAGCGCTTCTCGAGGCGGTCGTGTACGATGCTGACGGCCAGCTCCTCACCGCGACGCTCATGGACTACGCGCTGCCCAGGGCCGCGGATCTACCATCGTTCGAGATCGGCCATCTCGAGACGCCGTCGCCCATCATGCCCGGAGGCGTGAAGGGCATGGGCGAGGGAGGGACAATCGGCGCGCCCGCGACGATCGCCAACGCGGTCGCCGACGCCGTGCGCCATCTCGGCGCGCGGATCACGAAGCTTCCAATTCGCCCGGAGTCGCTTCTCGGGCGCGCCGAAGGCGCGCGCCGACCGGCCGTCATGAGGATCTAGACATGGGAAAGCAGGATCTCGACATCGCCCGCGCGGTGAAGCTCCAGCCGATCCAGGCGATCGGCGAGGCGCTCGGATTGAACGGAGGCGACCTCGAGCCGTACGGGAGCTACAAGGCGAAGATCCGCTGGGAGGCGATCGAGCGCGCGAGCGCCCGCCCGGACGGGGCGCTCGTGCTCGTGACCGCGATGACCCCGACGCCCGCCGGAGAAGGCAAGTCGACGACCACGATCGGGCTCGCCGACGGGCTGCGGCGGCTCGGCAAACGCGCGATCGTCGCGATGCGCGAGCCGTCGCTGGGGCCCGTCTTCGGCGCCAAGGGCGGCGGAACCGGTGGGGGCCACGCGCAGCTCGCGCCCATGGAGGACATCAACCTCCACTTCACCGGCGACATGCACGCGATCGGCACCGCGCACAATCTCCTGGCCGCGATGCTCGACAACCACATCGCCCAGGGCAACGCGCTCGGACTCGATACCCGGCGGATCCTCTGGAAGCGCGTCCTCGACATGAACGACCGCGCCCTCCGCCACCTCGTCGTCGGCCTGGGTGGGCCGGCGCACGGCGTGCCGCGGGAGACGGGCTTCGATATCACCGTCGCCTCGGAGATCATGGCGATCCTCTGCCTGGCCCGCGACCTCCAGGACTTCAAGGCGCGCGTCGAGCGCGTGGTGGTCGCCGACCGGGGCGAGGGCGCCCTGGTGACGGCGCGCGAGCTTCGGGCCGCGGGCGCGATGGCCGTGCTCATGAAGGACGCGATCAAGCCCAACCTCGTCCAGACCCTCGAGGGCACGCCCGCGCTCGTCCACGGCGGTCCGTTCGGTAACATCGCCCACGGCTGCAATAGCCTCATCGCCACCCGGCTGGCGCTCAAGCTGGGGGAGGTCGTGGTCACCGAGGCCGGCTTCGCCAGCGACCTTGGCGCCGAGAAGTTCGTGGACATCAAGTGTCGCACCGGGGGGCTGGCGCCGTCGGCGGCGGTCATCGTCGTCACGACGCGTGCCCTCGCGCTGCACGGCGAGGAGAACCTCGCCAAGCACGTCGAGAACGTGCGCCTCTACGGGCTGCTGCCGGTCGTCGCGCTGAACCGCTTCGCCGAGGACACCGACGAGAAGGTCAGCGCTGTGCTGTCCACCTGTCGAACTCTCGGGGTGCCGTGTGGGGTGTCGCGCGGCTGGGAGCTCGGTGGCGCCGGCGTGTCGGACCTCGCCGGATTGGTCCTCGACGTGATTCGCTCCGGCGGCGGCGCGGGCCCCCGGTATCTCTACCCCGACGAGCTCGGCCTCGCGGCGAAGCTCGAGACGATCGCCACGCGGGTCTACGGCGCCGACGGTGTGACGTTCGCACCGGCGGCCGTCGCCAAGCTGGCGCGCTTCGAGGCACTGGGGTACGGCCGCCTGCCGGTGTGCGTCGCGAAGACGCAGAATTCCCTCAGCGATGATCCGAAGCGGCGTGGTCGGCCCCGGGGCTTCACGGTCACGGTCCGTGATGCCGCGCTCTGCGCCGGCGCCGGCTTCGTCGTCGCCTACGCGGGCGACATCCTCACGATGCCGGGCCTTCCGAAGGTGCCCGGCGCCGAAGGCATCGACATCGACGGGAGCGGCAACATCGTCGGGCTCTTCTGAGGAACCTCCGCGAGGCTGTGCTAGTATCGCTCAGGCGATGCGCGACGTCCTTCTCGGAGCCGACGGTCCACCACCGAACCCGACGCGGCGGCGCCCCGCGATGCTCCTCTCGCTCGGCGAGGACCTGGCGGAGGAGTGACGCCGTGGACGGGGCGGCCGAGCGGCCCGTAGATCTCGCGGTGGCGCTGCGCTGGCTCGGCGGCGACCAAGGGCTCTTGCGCGAGCTGGTCGGCATCTTCGTCGACGACGGGCCCAAGCGGCTCGAGGCGCTGCGCGCGGCGATGACCGCGGCCGACGTCCAGCAACTCGAGCAAGTCGCGCACAGCCTGAAGGGCTCGGCGGCCATCCTGGGGGCCGCGCGGCTTCAGGAATCGGCGCTGGCGCTCGAGGAGGCGGCCCACGACGGGCGCGCCGAGAGCGGCGTTCATCTCGTCGCGCAGCTCGCGCGCGAGGTCGAGCAGGTCATCGCCTTCTTCGCCGATCCTGCCTGGCAGGAGCGGTTAGACGTCGAGCCGTCGCCGTGAGGGTGTTGATCGTCGACGACGAGCGGATTGTCCGTCGCTTGCACGAGGCCTCTCTGACCGGGTGGGGGTTTCAGGTCGTCACGGCGTCCAGCGGCGAGCAGGCCTGGGAGATCTTCCAGCAGGACGACCCGCCGTCGCTCGCCATCCTCGACTGGACGATGCCGGGCATGGATGGCCTCGAGTTGTGCACGAGGATTCGCTCGATGGGCCGGGAGCCGAAGCCCTATCTCATCTTCGTGACGGCCAAGGCCCGCACCCAGGACATCGTGACCGGCCTCGGGGCGGGCGCCGATGACTACATCGTGAAGCCCTTCGAGCGGGAGGAGTTACGCGCGCGCGTCCAGGTCGGTTTCCGCATGCTGGAGCTCCAGGCGGCGCTCGCGGATCGGGTGCGAGAGCTCGAGGAGGCCCTCACGCGGGTGAAGCAGCTCCAGGGGCTCCTCCCGATCTGCTCGTACTGCAAGAAGGTCCGCGACGACCAGAACTACTGGCAGCAGGTCGAGACCTACATCGAGGGTCACTCCGACGCCCAGTTCACGCACGGGATCTGTCCGGAATGCCGCCAGAAGTACGTCGAGCCCGAGCTCGAACGGCTGCGCCGGATCAGACAAGCACGGTCCGGTGAGCCATGATCGCGCTGCGTCGGGCGGACGCCCGCGGGCACTTCGATTTCGGCTGGCTCGACACCCGTCACACGTTTTCTTTCGCGGAGTATTACGACCCGAACCAGATGGGGTTCCGCACGCTCCGTGTCATCAACGAGGACCGCGTTCAGCCCGGTCGCGGGTTTCCGACCCACGGGCACCGAGACATGGAGATCGTCAGCTACGTGCTCGAGGGCGCGCTCCAGCATCGAGACAATCTGGGGACCGGCTCCGTGATCCGGCCCGGCGAAATCCAGCGCATGAGCGCGGGGACCGGCGTGACCCACAGCGAATTCAACGCCTCCGCGAGCGAGCTCGTTCATTTCCTCCAGATCTGGATCGTCCCGGACCGTCATGGACGTGAGCCGAGCTACGAGCAGAAGACGATCCCCGACCCGGACAAGCGCGGCACACTCCGCCTGATTGCCGGCCCCCGAGGAAGCGCCTCCGTCGTGACCCTCCATCAGGACGTGCGCCTCTACTCGGTGCTGCTCGAGCGCGAGCAAGAGGTGGTTCACGAACTCCGCCCCGAGCGTCACGCGTGGGTGCAGGTCGCGCGCGGCGCCGTCACGCTCGACGGCCAGCCCCTGTGGCACGGGGACGGCGCCGCCGTCAGTGCGCAGCCCTCGCTCCGGCTCATCGGCGTCGAGCTCGCGGAGGTGCTGGTGTTCGACCTCACCTGATTGAAGATCGCGGAGAGCGAGCGCCGCTCCGTTCACGCCCGATAGTGTAGCCTTGCCCGTCCCGTTCGAGGGCCGCGTAGACGCCCGCTCGTCAGTCCCTGGCGCCCCGGTGCTCGTCCAGGCCGGGGCGCTGGTGCGCATTCTGGCGTTCGGCTAGACTCCCCGGCAGCTGTCCTCAACCGAGGTGCCCATGCGGCTGATCGGGCTCGCGGTCCTTCTCGCTGTCGGCCTCCTGTTTGCGCCGCTCACCGCCGGGGTGCAACCGGCGGCGAAGATCCCGAAGATCGGGATTCTCCACGTATCCACGGCGGCGGCTACTCAGCATTTCTTCGAAGCGTTCAAGCAGGGGATGCGAGAGCGGGGGTACGTGGAAGGGCAACACGTCGTCTTCGAGCGTCGGTTCGGCGAGAACAGGCGCGAGGGGATATCCGACGCCGCGGCCGAGCTGGTGCGCCTCAAGGTCGACGTCCTCGTGACGGCCACCGATGAGGGGATTGCGGCGGTCAAGCAACACACTCAGACCATCCCGATCGTGATGGCCAACAGCACCGATCCGGTCGGGACCGGATTCATCGCGAGCCTGGCGCGCCCCGGCGGAAACATCACCGGCCACAGCTCTATGTCCCCGGAGCTCAGCGGGAAGCGATTGGAGCTCCTGAGGGAGATCGTCCCCGGGCTCTCCCGAGTCGCGATCCTCTGGAATCCAGCGATCCGGGGCGCCGTGTTTGACTACAAGGAGACGGAGGGCGCGGCCCGTTCGCTGCATCTGCAGCTTCAATCGGTTGAAGTGAGCCGTGCCGACGACCTCGAGCGCGCCTTCTCGACGGTGACGACGGGACGCGCGGAGGCATTGGTCGTACCGGCGCAGAATCCCGTCGCGCTCGCGAACCGGAGCGAGATTGTGAGACTCGCGCAGAGGAATCGGCTGCCGTCCATTTATGGAACCATAGAGTTCGCGGACGCGGGCGGCCTCATGGCCTACGGGCCGAACGGCGCCGACTTGTGGCGGCGCGCCGCCACGTATGTGGACAAGATCCTCAAGGGCGCCAAGCCTGCCGACCTCCCCGTCGAGCAGCCGACGAAGTTCGAGCTGGTCGTGAACCTGAAAACCGCCAAGGCGCTCGGCCTGACGATCCCGCCGACGCTGCTGCAACGGGCGGATCGGGTGATCCAGTAGCACGTGGTGGCCCGCGCGGGGCCCAGACGGGCGTGAACCGCTCCCCCCGATTCCACCCACCGTCCCGCACTTCGATCGTGGCGCCCGCAAAGCGGGCGCTCGAACGATGGGATTGATCCGACGCGTTACTAACGCGGCGTGAGAATCGTTTCGGGGGACGGGGGGCTCGGTCGTAGTCGGGCCCTTGCGGATTCCTTGGCGGCGGCCAGCGTCTGCCGGGCGAGGATGCTCAAGCAGCGCCACGGGCTCAACGGGCGGCTGACGACGCTGACCCGGCCCTGCTTGATCGCGGACAGCACCGATTCGACGGACAGGTCGGACTCGATGAGAGAGAAGGTCGTTCCGAACTGGTCGGCGAGGTGACTGTCGGAGGTTCCGAGCAAGGGCAGGCCCACCGCGCTGGCCAGCTTGACCGCCGCCCGGTTGAAGTCTACGCGGGGCGTGTAGAAGTGACTGAACTCGATCGCGTCGAACAGATCGATCTCCTGCCACAGCCGCTCCCGAAGACAGAAGGGTGCCGGGAACAACGGGTGGGGCGCGGCGACGAGCCACTCGGGCGTCCGGTAGCGGCGAAGGTCGGCAAAGGTCCGGAGCTTGTCGGCCGCGACATCGGCGTTGTAGACGAGGACGTGCCGGCCCTCCACCGTGGCCTCCACACCAGGGATCAGCAGGACGCCGCGGTCGCGCGCGTAGGCGGCCAGCTCGTCGCTGAAGGTGATCGTGTCGTGATTGGTGATGCTGAGCACGCGGTAGCCCTCGCGGGCCGCCCGCGCGATCATCTCACGGGCGCTATAGGTGATGCCGGGCTCCGCCTCCCGCGTGTGGAGGTGCAGGTCGGCCCGGAGCCGCACGTTCACGCTGTCACCATCCGTCCGCCGAGCGGCCCTGCCGCCGGACGACGCTCCGGTCGTCGCGGTGGCAAGAAGCGAAGCGCCCGCGGGGCGCACGAACCCTCCACCCTGATCATCGTGCCCTTTTCCGGAGCAAGGGCGATACCAAG